>Ga0255342_1000011_pt1 | contig 451799 bp, 393 predicted proteins | sample wastewater_treat_3_FD_192416 | JGI IMG/M metagenome (GOLD analysis project Ga0255342, IMG submission 192416) | Wastewater microbial communities from Lulu Island WWTP, Vancouver, Canada - plant14 | ecosystem: Engineered > WWTP > Wastewater > Unclassified | place: Canada: Vancouver, British...
CGTCTCTGAACCCGACCCCCCTTGCTCCGTCCTCCCGCCCGCAGAAGACGAAATTTCACCGTCGTTCTCGGCCCAACCTCCCTCCTCTCCCCCCGCACAAGCCACCAACAAGCCAAAACAAACCGTCGCCGCAAACGAAAATCTCAAACTCTTGTGCGAATGGGAAACGACCGGATTCATTGTATTCTCCTTGCTCGATGTAGGTTTGTCTTAACCCCACTGCACCACCCATGCCGTTTCCCATCCCCAAAACCGGAATGACCGCCTAATTGTAACATATTGAAATATAATATTAAAATTGTATTTCTCCGACAACGCAAAGCGCCTGGCCGCGCCAGGCGGATCTCGCCAGTCCTCCCAGAGAACCGATCGTTCATGGTAAAACCATGACCAGGGGCAACGAAATCCAGCCAGCCCGCAGATTATCGGGCGCGCCCTGCGCCGAACATGACCTTGGGCCTTACCACGGGCTGCGACTAAGCGATGGCAGGTCTTGCTTCCAGCCGTCGTAAGGCAAAGGAAAGGCCCGGGGAAAAGCGAGGGGATGGCCCAGCCCACCGACCTGTTCCTGCCCCGTTCCGCCCACAACCCTTTTCACATCACTACCCGTGCGGTACAACTCGTCCCCGTGTCTATCGAACACTCCCTGGATTCGATCAAAACGCTGCTCATGACCTCCTCGGAGGTAGCGTCGGGGCAGTCCTTCACCCTCGTCGTTACAGAAGGAGCCGACAAGGGGGCCAAGTTTTCCGTGGATGGAACCCAGCCCCGGATCCTACTCGGTACGTCCCCCTCCTGCGCGATCCAACTCAATGATCCAGCCGTCTCCCGACGCCACGCCGCACTGGACGTCCACGGCTCGAAACTTCGCGTCACCGATGTGGGCTCGAGCAACGGGACGCGGGTGGGAAACGTGCGTGTGGTCGATGCCTACGTGGAGGTGGGCGATAAAATTCGCGTCGGTTTCACGACATTGCAAGTCGCCGCTTGCGATGAGACCGCCCATCCGATCTTGTCGACACGCGACCATTTCGGTTCGGTCGTGGGGGCCAGCGTCGCCATGCGAAGGCTATATCCGTTGTGTGAGCGACTCGCTGCCTCCGATGTCTCGCTCATCATCGAAGGCGAAACAGGTACGGGAAAAGAAGTCCTCGCCGAATCGCTTCACCAACAAGGACCGCGGGCAGGGGGGCCTTTCGTGGTCTTCGATTGCACAGCGGTACCACCGAACCTCATCGAATCTGCCCTTTTCGGCCATGAAAAAGGAGCTTTCACCGGCGCCGTATCCACCCGACCAGGCGTCTTCGAGCAAGCTCATCGTGGTACCTTGCTCATCGACGAAATCGGGGACCTGGAACTTGCTTTGCAACCCAAGTTGCTGCGAGCCATTCAACGAATGGAAGTGCTACGAGTCGGGTCCCGACACCCCATCAAAGTCGATGTTCGCGTCATCGCCGCCACACGACGAGACCTCGATCGCGAAATACAGGCCGGCAGATTTCGTGATGACCTGTTTTTCCGTCTGAATGTGGCCCGGATCGAATTGCCCCCGCTGCGACGCCGAAAGGGTGATGCGGAACTGCTGGCACGCCACTTCTGTATGCTGCTTGGCGCGCCCGCCGACGCACTCCCCGAAAGGCTGTTGAGAGCTTTCCACGATTATGAATGGCCTGGAAACGTCCGGGAATTGCGCAACGCCGTATCGCGCTTCCTCGCCTTGGGAGATCTCGCGGACTTCGGCCCCGGATTGGAACGTGGCGTCCATTCATCGACCGATGATCACAACGAAGGTGACTTTCTCGACGATGTGGTCGCCATGCATCTGCCCTTGCAAGATGCCCGTCAACAAGTCGTCGAAGAATTCGAACGCCGATACGTCCAGCACGCCATCGAACGACACGCGGGGTCCACGTCTCAAGCAGCTACCGAAGCCGGAGTTGCGAAACGATACTTTCGATTGCTCCGCGCTCGATACACCAAGTAATCACACACACGGAACGCGTTACGCAATCGCGTCCCCAGTGATGGGGTAACATATTGAAATTACACAGTATTTTGAATTAGTCCGCCCTTGTCCGAGGCGCCTGGCTGCTGGACGAACCCCCAGGAAGAACAGTTTCATCCGGGTCGATCAATCGCAGTACTTCATCGTAGGGGCGGGGCAGGATACGCTGAGCAAGGTGGGCAGCGGTTGCGTGGTGTTCGTGGAAGAATCCCTGGTTTGTAGGGGAATACTCACCTGATGAGCTTCGTACGCCTGGTCCGGTGCATAGTCGCCAGGCATCGGTATCGGTTCCGCATTCCAGGGAAGTTCAATCCATTGGGTTCCCAGTTCGGTCCTCCTCGACCACGTGACCCGCGTCACCGACAAGCCATCTTGTGCATTCATCGTTGCAGAGAAGCTGGAGCCCGAATCTGAGCCACGCAGCGTGAATTGCCCACGCGAGAAGCGGCAGTCGACGGAGAATTCGGCAGCCGGCAGTTCTTCGGCTTGTAAGGTCGCGGAACCTTTCGCCACGTAGGTTTTGTTGCTTCCGTTTTTCTTTTCGATGAGCGCAATGAGCAATTCGTCCCAGGCGGTGGCTTTGCCGATGCCAGAGTTGGCGTAGACATCGATCTTGGGTCCGCCTGTCCAACCACCGCAAAGATCCGTGGGAAAATAGAGGCTCAGGCCGCCGGCCTGCGGATACTTTTCCCCTCGTGCGACCTGGACCACGAGATCAGGCCAGACGTCCTTCAACAAGGTGTTGAGCCCTTGCGCCAGGTCTTTGGCTCGTGGATCCCCTTTCCAATGTTGCCCGGGCTTCGGGATCAAAGCCTGGTCCCAAAGAATGGTTTGCAAACTATCGAAAAGCAGCGTCATGTCCACAAATCCATAGAAATTGTAGGTCTTCGTTCGAGCTTCCCAGAGCGCTTCTCCAAACGCGGCATCGTCTTGCGCAAGACCTAGCAACGCATCAGCGATGAGTTCAAAAGCGTTTTTGGCTTTCGTCATCGACGATGTATCCACCGCGCTCAAGGTGATTCCCTTGTTCTTTTTCGCGGCTCCGGAAGGACCGTAGGAAGCGCCGTAGTACCGGACGATGGACTTGGTGAGTTCATGGGGGCGCTGGGCATAATAGGAAGGGCGTTCGGTCAAGTCGCGGATGATCGTGCTATATGGCCAACCTTGGCCAGGTTCGGTTTCTTCCGATCCAATGATGTAGGTTGCCGTATTGCGAAGGTCGTACGTGACTTCAAAGGTGGCCATCAAACACGCATCGCTTCCGTAAAACGCCAACCGGTTCAGCCAATCCGGATCGTCTTGCCGTTTCGTTGCCTTGCGAATCTCCGTCAGACCACGTTGGAGTTCCTCGATATTCATCGAGGTTCCGTGGCTATCATCGGGAGCGATGCTGCGAGCCACCTGTCCTTCGGCTTGGGTTTCCGCCAGAACGGAGGCAGAACGTGCATCGTCTTCGCTCCCTGACCAACCCGAACCATGGCCGCCGATGATGACGGCATAATAATCCGCGGGGTAGCACATCGCGGCCCACTGGCCGAAAGCGGCAAGCGTTCGCCAATCGCCGCTATCCGGTTCCTCTTCGGAATAACCGACGAGAGATGAGTGGATCGTGGATCGATCGGTATCGGGTTTGATGTGATATCTCCACACGCCCCGTTCCGTTCGCTTATCGAGTTGTACGACGATATTGACGTTCGGCGTGCCCCGGTGCCCGGCTTCCATCTCGTTGATGTCTTCGAGCAAGGCCGACTCGAGGTTGTTATCCGCCGCCGCGTAGTGGATGATGGTCCAGGTTGCCGGTTTTCCGTTGGGCAACGTGGGAGCGCCTCCCGGGCAATCCTCCGGGTTGAGGGCAGGTTGCCAACCATCGGCTTTGCCCAGATCAGGAAGCGCAATCGATGGCGTTTGTGGTTGTTCCACATCCGCTTCATCAACCTCACAACCGATCCAGCAACAGCTCAGCACACCCGTCACGCCGAGCCAACGCATCGAGCGGCCGGGGTGAAAAACCGAATGACTCATATCGCCTCTGTATCTCAATGAAGTTCGGTGGGTCGAATACCACCGCTCTCCGATGATAGGTTTTCATCGGAATAAGCGAAGTGTTGGTAATCGTCCTATCTTATACGACATCAGAGGAAATATCTTTCCATTTTGAATACTTTTCGGTCGTTTTGGTTCCCATGCGTTGCGGCTGTGGCGCAGACAAAGGACCTCCCACGGTCGCACCCTGTGCTACGACCCCCCCGTGCGCCGTGAAACAGCCCTTTGCCTTGGTCTATTTGCCGTTTCAGCCCCTTGCCTGCTGCTCGAGCTGATTCAGACGCGGATTTTTTCGTATTCCTTGCATCCGCTCCTTGCGTATTCAGCGATCGCTCTGGCGATGTTGGGCTTCGGGTTGGGTGCCGTGGCCTTGACCCTTCGGCCTGATTTCGCCGGCTCCCATCCTCATCGACGGCTCTCCTTGCTGAGCCTTGCTCTTGGCGTATCCACGCTGCTCGTTCATCTCTTGTTCGCGCGTGTATCCACTCGTGTCATTCCCGTCGAGACGCTTTGGGTCAGTCCGGGTTGGACAGCGCTGGCGCTTTTGCCTTGTGTGATTCCCTTCGCCATCGCCGGGATGATCACCACCATCGTTCTTCAATCGAAACTCGGACGAATCGGATGGATCTACTTTTGGAACCTAGCCGGATCCGCGCTGGGCTGTGCGTTGATGATGCTATTGCTTCAGCCCATGGGTGCGGAAAGGATCGTTGCATTTTGTGCGGTAGCAGCCTTCGGTGCCGCGGCGATCTTTTCCTGGCCTGACAAGAGTCGCCTGCGCTGGATTGGCGTGGGCATGGCTCTCGTTGCCCTTGGTCTGACTCCCTTCGCCGATCGATGGATCGCCTATCAACCGGATTCCAACGATCTGCTGTATCTGTACGCTGCTCACCACAAGGTCCGGCTCGAACGAGAATACTCACGATGGGATCCCGTCGGGCGCATCGAGGTGTTGCGTCATGAGATTCCTCAATTGCACGTCCTCGATCCTGTCTCTTATCGCACCATCACCAACGACAGTGGAGCCATGGCATTGCTGCTCGAGGCTGGACCTGCTGGATGGGGTAAGGAAATTTTCGAACAGAGCATTTACAGCACTCCCTATCGTCTCAAAGAAAAACCCGAGGTTCTCGTCATTGGCGTGGGCGGAGGGATCGACATCCATGCCGCCTTGCATTGGGGTGCCCAACGGGTCGTGGGTGTCGAAGTTTCCGGCACGACATTGCATATCTTGCAGGGGCCTTATGCGAATTATTCGCGATTTCACGAGGCTGGCGACCGCGTTCGGCTCGTGCATGCGGATGGTCGCGCCTACGCACGGGCGACCCACGAGCGTTTCGATATCGTTCAAATGAGCGGCGTGGATACCTTCACCATGCATTCCGCAAGCTCCATGGTGACCGCGGAAGATTATTTGTACACCGTCGATGCCTTCGAAGATTTTTTGGCGCTGCTCAAAGATGATGGCGTGCTCGCGGTCACACGCTTCGGCGACGAAGCCATGAATTTGTCTTGTCTCGCCGCAGCCGCCCTTCGACGACACGGAGTGACCGCGCCCCAACGGCATATCTTCGCTGTCCAGCAAAGCAGCACCTCCGGCATCGTGGTCAAGCGCACACCTTTGACCCACCACGAAATCGAAACGCTCACGCACGTGGGAGACCGAAAAGAACCCAACGGCGTTCGAATCCCGCATTACGACGACGTGGGATTGAAAGCGAGCGATCCCGTCAACGTGCGTTATCCATCGAATCCCACGACCGACGACCGGTATCTTCGATTCTTCTCGGCCATGGGAGAAGGACGCGAGTTGCAAGTCCTTCGAGAACTTCGAAATCCCTTCGTTCCACCCACCGACGATCGCCCTTATTATATGTTGCTCGGGATTTGGATGGCGTCGATGCATAAGATGCATCCGATCGTCATGACATTGCAGGCGATCACAGGGCTCATCGCATTGACGTCCCTTTTGCTCATCGCGGTGCCGTGGTTGCGCGTACGTCGAACGAGTCGCGTGGGATTTCGGGTCATGGCGAGTGTGGTGACGTATTTTTTCGGTCTTGGGGTAGGGTTCATGCTGTTGGAGGTCGGGCTTATTCACCGTACCATCGTGTTCGTGGGCAGCCCGGCGGCGTCCGTGAGTGTGGTGATCGCATCGATTCTCATGGCTTCCGGGCTTGGGGCGTACGTCTCGGATCGGCTGCGATGGCCTTGGGCGCGTTGCCTCGCATTTGCGTTTGGAGGCCTCATCGCGACAGGGCTGCTGCTTTGGTGGGGCGCGGACGTTCTATTCGGCTTGCTCGTGGGACAATCGGCTTGGATTCGTTGGCTGGCAGCGGCTTTGGCCATTGCACCGGGCGGTTTTTTTGCTGGATGGTTCTTCCCGATTGGGCTTCGCGTGATCGGAAATCGTTCTGAAGCGTTGGTGCCCTGGGCCATTGCGATCAACGGTTTTGCTTCGGTTTTGGGTTCCCTGGCCACGCTGTCTTTGGGCGTATCCTTTGGATTTAAAACAGTTTTTTTGATTGGTGTCGGAGCCTACGCCGTGGCGGTGGCAACCCTTTTGCCGCTTTCATGGGGGCGGCGCGCTGGTGACGCGATGAAGGTCTGCTCGAGGGGATGAATCGATCGTGATGGGTTGAACCGCGGGAGTGATCGCGGTTCGGATGTTGCTGCGATCAGCCTTCCAGCATGGATCGCATCTGGGCAAGACCCTCGTTGAGGTTCTTTTCCGAATCCGCGTGCTTGGCTTCGAACCGACGGTATTCCTCCATCAATTGGTCCTGATCGGCTTGTGACAAAGTGGTCTGGGCAAGGGGGAAGAAGACTTCATTTTCCGAGCGAATATGGCTTCGAAGGGTGCGGACGTATTCCGTGATATTTCGATGCACGATTTTGATGGCTTCTTCTTTATTGGCTTCATAGGCGGACAAGGCCGAGGATGTGGCGTTGAGCAGGTCACGGCATTGTTCGTGTTGATTGCGATGGCGTTCGATATGGCCATCGAGTTCGCCGTGGTGTTTTTGCGCGAGGAGCCCAAAGAGCACGTATTCTTCTTTGAAGTGGTGAGCTTGGTCGGCGTATTGTCGAGCGAGTTGAACACCGACTTCGAAAAACGCTCGCGGAGGAGGCCGATTGGCGACGATCCGTTCGGCTCCCGTGTTCAGAAGGGTGAGCAGTTCGGCAATTCTTTTGTGTTCACCCATCAATATCTCAATGGCGTGCATGGTGACCTCCCGCAATTGGTTGGAGGACCGCAACATGGACTTGGACGGGCGGTTCGTCAATTGGCTGCTGTTTCGTCATCGTAACAAGATGGGGGAAACCCATCCGTGGCCGTTGACACGGGCATCACGACGTACAAAAACCCGGCCATGAGTGAATCAATGCCGATCGTTCGACCCATGTCGGAAGCCGCCGAGACTGCCGTGGAACGAAGTCGCGGCGCGACCATTCAAGTGCTCATTGGCCCAAACGAAGGAGCGCCGCGGTTTTTTACCCGACGATTCACCATTCAACCAGGTGGACGCATTCCGGAGCATCGTCACGCCGAGATCGAACACGAGCAGGTCGTGTTGGAAGGCGAAATGGTGATCGGACTAGGACAGGAGCAGCATAGGGTGCGGGCGGGTGATACCATTTTCATCCCCGCGGGCGTTTCCCATTGGTACGAAAATCGTTCCACCGTGCCCATTCGTTTTCTTTGCATGGTGCCCCGCAGTGACAACTACCAGACGGAATGGCTCGAGCCTCCCGCATGACCCGCCTCGAAAACGGTAGATGCCCGTTCAGGGGCAGCAAACGCTGTTGAATTTGGCGCCAACGTCTCGATTCGAGCACCCCCTTTTCGCTGTCTCCTTCTGCCGCTGGGCAAAGGATGAGCCCCGAATGTCGTAGGCGTGGGGTGTGGATGGCTTGAAACGTTGGCAATCTTCATCGAAAGAAGGCGAGCGGGTGACGACCGGCGGGGGCGCGTCATCGGCGATGGGTCCGGCTTCCGTCGGAGGCGGTCGAGGAATGGATTCGTTGGGGTGGAGACATCGGGTGGGATCGTTTTCAAGCGGTGTGGTGTGGGCAGGACAGACCGTCCCGGAAAGATCGGCGGCGCAGCGGAATCCGAGATGCGCTCCCCATTGCTCCGGGCGGAAACGGTTGCGTACCCAGGTTTTCATCCACTTGGGGAAACGTCGCGAATAGCTGCCCCCTCGATACACACGCCACTGCCCGGCAGGAACCCAGCCCGCATACTTGACAAAAGAACTCGACGTCCATTCCCACACGTTTCCGGTCATGCCCAAAAGACCAAAAGCACCCGCGGGATGCGCGTCGACAGGACAGGTTTCACGATGATTGTAGCAAGACAGCTTCCCCGAGGGTGCGCTTTCACCCCAAGAATAGGTGCGGTTTTCGCTTCCCCCTCGTGCGGCATACTCCCATTCTTCCTCCGTGGGCAGCCTTTTTCCCATGGCCAAACATGCGCGTTGGGCGCGAGAAAAATCCACGCAGTTGATGGGATGATTGTCTCTTTCCGGTAGGTCCCAGGTACACGAAAAATTGTTGTGAAACGGTTCCTCACAATCTCCCCGTCGCACACATTCACGGTAGGCAGCCACGGTCACCTCGTGCCGATCGAGACAAAACGATCGGAGTGCCACCTCATGAAGGTAGGCATCGTCTTGCGGATGGACCGCATAAGGGGCTCCCATACGAAAAACACCCCCTTCGATGCGTACCATGCCGACAGGGCAACTTTTTTTCGACGCTTCGGGGGGGGGGGAGGGCAGAGAGGTGGATGAGCTGGTGGAGGAAATGGAAGGGGATCGGCCGGTCACGAGCTTCGCGTTGTCGGCGTCATCCTCGGGGCTCGAGGTTTTCGCCTCTTCGGCTTGGCAAGCGGCGATTGTCAGCAACAAGGTGAGTATCCGCCACGAACGACGCGCTGGGGTCATGCTACCGTCACCGTTTCCCTGGGTATTTATCGGCAATCCGAAAACACGCGGTTCCAGAGCGCTTCTCCCAGCCGCTCATGCCCTTTTTCGTTGAAATGCAAGCCATCGCGGAAAGGAGGCTCGAAGTCCGGGCAGAGTTTTTCCGGATCTCCGCAGGATAACAAGCCATAGGCATCAATGGCGCTTGCAATGACTCCCTCTTGTTGTTGCTGGTCAATCCATCGATTGACCTGTCGCGTGGCCGATGCTCGGGTTGGATTGAAATAGCGACGGAACCCCCCCCATGGTGCAATGGTCAAGGCCACGACATGAATGCCCGCCTCTTTCGCCATCGTATACATGGCCAATAAATCGGCTTGGATCTTGGCGGGTGTTCGCTTGGCCGTCTGATCGCTGTACACATCATTGACCCCCCCAAATACGATCACATGCGTATAGGTCGGCTTGGCCGGCCCAAGAATATCTTGCATAAAACGTCGGCGCATCTGATTGACCATTTCACCGCCGCGACCGTAGTTGTCGAATTGACTCCCCGGGCAGCGTTTTCGTAAATAAGACAAGTACTTACCCCCACCACCGCGCGCATCGGTCAACGAATCCCCTATCGCCGCCACGATATATTGCTTTTTCGGACGCAACGGTTCGGCATGGGTATCCGTTACCGTTTCGGCGTTCGCCACCTGGGGTAACGCCCATAGAGCCAGCCCCATCGGGCAAAGCCATCGTTTTACCGGCCAAAACATGACGGCAACCGTAGCATGTCTCCGAACGCCTCACAGCGCCCGGAAGGAAAGAACCGAGAATTTTGCGGTCCGGAAGAGAGTTGATACTATGTAGGACAAATGGCTACAAACAACAAAAACATGCAGATATTCCACGAACGACGGCGACAACGCAGTGATTCCAAGCGTGAAGCCCTGATGTACCAATTGCAAGCTTGCGCGCGTCGCGCGGGAATCGAAGCGATGGTGCTTGCCGACGAACAGGGGCGGGTCATCGCGCGCAGCGACCGGCTTCCGATTGCGCAAGAGGTGGCCGTGTTCGGACCTTTTCTTGCCAAACCCAAAACTTGGTTCGGAAAGGTTCAGCTCGACGGTCAATCGCGGTCTTTGGCGGTGAGCCCCTTTCGGCTTGGCACATCGATGGCCTATCTTTGTGCCGTAGGAGCGAAACGCCACAACGTGGGAGGGGCATTTCTTCAAGCGGCGGCAGGGGTACGACGCATCATGACACCGTAATGGGGTGCTTGCGCGGGAAGAGTCCTTGGGGCCCGCGATCGCATTTGGGGGGTGGAACGGCTAAATAATACAAATAAATCAATTGGTTGCGTGGATCTTGCCAAGTTCTGCGGAAAAGACGTTCCGCTTGCAACGAGGGGTGAACGTATGGGGGGTGGTGAAGCTAGCGTTGTTTTTGGGCTTCGCGCCAAGCGGCGGCGCGACGGCTCACGGGGATGTTGGATAGGTCGGGTTGCCCGGTGGTTTCGGTGACCGCCAGCCACAATTCGCTATCTGGGTTGATGGTTTTCTTTTTGCTGGTGGCGAGCACCAACGGGGCGTGGATGAACACATTATGCCAGCGTCCGATCACGAGACCCGTTTTCCCGGCCATTCCGGCATGGACGGCGTGACGTGCGAGGATATCGCAGAAAATGCTGTCGTTGGCGTTGGCTGGCACGCTTCGAATCATATAGCTCGGATCGATATATTTGAGGGTGACGGGGATCTTGGCTGCTTTGAAGTACGACGTGATTTTGTCTTTCAGATACAATCCGACATCGAGATCCGGACCCCCATATTGGACGTTGCCGGAAGCGTCGTGTGTCAAGGGTTGGGAGGCGAAAGCGCGTGCGCAGCCTTCCGCCACGACGATCAGGGCGTGGCCTCGTTTGGACAGACGGTGTTGCAAGTGCGTGAGAAGACCTTGCGGGCCCTCGAGGTCGAAGTGGACTTCTGGAACGAGGCAATAGTTGACGTCGAGGCTTGCCAGGGTTGCGGCGGCGGCAATGAAGCCGGAATCTCGACCCATCAGCTTGACGAGCCCAATGCCATTTTGCGCGCTGATCGCCTCGGTATGGGCGCCATCGAGAGCGAGGCGCGCCACTTCGACCGCGGTATCGAATCCGAAGGTTTTGTCGACATAAGAGATATCGTTGTCGATGGTTTTGGGTACGCCGACGATCGCAATGTTCAGGCCGCGTCGCTGGATCTCCTCGTACAGGGCCGTAGCTCCGCGTAGGGTACCGTCTCCTCCGATGGTAAACAGAATTTGGACGTCGTCGCGAACGAGGGTGTCGACCATCGTGGCGATGTTTTCGTTTCCCCGGGACATGCCGAGAAAGCTGCCGCCCCGCGAGTGGATGGTACGGACTTGATCGGGCCCGAGTTCCATCGGAGGGCAGCCGTGCTCTGGGTTGAGGCCCTGATAACCGTAACGGTATCCGAGGATATTTTTCACGTGGTAGTTGTGGTGGAGTTGCAGAACGATGGATCGGATGACGTTGTTGAGGCCGGGGCATAAGCCGCCGCAGGTGACAATCGCGGCTCGGGTATTCCGGGGTTCGAAATAGAGTTTCTCTCGTGGCCCAGCCTTTTCGAAGTCAAGGATGGTGTCGATGGGTTCGCCAGCGCGTCGCTCCACCTGATACAAAACCCGTGCGTTGTCCGGTACGAAGTCAGCTATCTCGTCGCCTGGGATCGTGGATAGGTTCAGGGGAGAGCGGACCGTACATTCGCCTAGCGTATCGACTTCGAGCCTCTCTGGCGTGAGCATGCAGTACCTCGCTGGGGTCGGGGCGTTGCTTTCGACAACGGATGGAATGTCGCCAATTGCTCTCCGAACTTCAACGGCTTCGATACATGATCTTGGACTTTGTCATCAGATGCGTTGACGCAAGCCTCGAGTCGCTTTCATGATTGCCCTTACGATGGTCGCGAACACCAAGTTTCGAATCTATTCTGGCTTCAGCACGGATGTGGGCACCACCCGCGAGCGAAACGATGATACGCTCGTGCAGCGAAAGATCCCCCTAGGATACTTTGCCGCTGTCGCGGATGGAATGGGGGGACATGCGGATGGTGATACCGCGGCCGCCCTTACGGTCAGCTCCATGCTGGAGGAGGTCGAAAAGGCCAGCAACGACCCATCCGAAGCGCTACGAAATGGTTTTGTGGCCGCGAATACCGCAGTGAGACGTCGATGTCAGGACGCGGGTGTCATCATGGGTGCCACGTGTGCTGCTGCCATCATTTCCGCTGGGCAACTTTATATCGGCCATGTCGGTGATTCACGGGTTTATTTGTTGCGGGGAGCCAATCTGTATAGCTTGACCCGGGACCACTCACTCATGCAGGAAATAGCTGATATCAAAGGTCCTGTCGCCGCCGGGGGCTTCGCTCCCACCCTCAAACACATCATGTCCCGTTCGGTGGGCGCCGAAGACGATATTCAACCCGCTATCCGCACACCTGTACCTCTCGCCACCGGCGATGCCATTTTGCTGTGTACCGATGGGCTCACCAACACATTGGATGATCGGGTCATTCGTCGCGTGTTGGCTGGAGGAACACCACGAGAGGCAGCCTATCGGCTCGTCGATCTCACCAATGCTTCCGGTGGAGAAGACAACGTGACCGTCATCGTGCTGCGTGTCGATGCCGCCGATGCGCAAGAACAATCCTCGGTCATGAGTCTGGATGAACTTCTATCCTTATCCGTACAGACATCCGACGGTGATCTTCACCCCATCATCGATGTGACCATGAATCCGATGAATTGGTCGGTGGTGGGATTGAAGCTCGATCTTCGCAATGTGGAGCGTGGTGCCACTTGTGAGATTCCCGTCAGTGAGATGGGGCCTCTTGCAGCTACCGATGGGGTGATCACCACACCGCAGAGAACGGAAGCCCTTCTGGACATTTCTCATTCATCCAAGGAATAAAGCGTTCGTTTCAGCTTTCGCGCAGCAAGCCACGCACCTGCTCGGCTGTGATCGCATACTCCTTTCCACAAAAGTCGCAGCAAATCTCGATAGGGTGGCCATCGGTCAGCAAGTTGCCGAGTTCATTTCGATCGAGTGTGGCCAAACTCGCCACGACTCGTGTTTGACTGCACTTGCAATCGAATCGCAAGGGAGAGTCTCCAAGCCGTGTATTAGGCATGGCGTACAGCAATTCGTCGAGTACCTGCGACGCCGTCGCTTCGTTTCGCAACAACTTGCCCATCGGTGGGAAGTCCGATAGCCGTTCGGTCATGATGGCAAGCTGCGATTCAGTGAGTTCAGGCAAAAGCTGAACGATGAATCCTCCCGCCGCGACGACCTGCTCTTGTTCCACGACACAAGCCACGTCGATCATCGTTTTGATTTGCTCGGATTCCTGCATGTACCTCATCAACGCTTCGGAAACGTTGGCGTTGGAATCGTAAGACACCATCCCTTGATGGAGTTTTCCGTTGGGCAACGTTCGCATCATCATCAAGGTTGCGCCCGATCCAGCAGGCAAAGAAGTCATTCCCTGTGGCAAACTCACAAGACCGCGCGCGGTACCATCGGGATGCGAATCGGCCACGAGCGTACCTTTGCCCCCCGCCCCTCGAAGGATACCTTGGACCCTTAGGTTCGGTGACATCGTCTCGCGAATGAGGATGGTTCCCGTGAGCAGGTCACCAAGACGGGCCATTTCGTCGGAAGGCGGATTTTGCCGTTTCATCACTTCCGCCACGGTATTTGTGGTGATCGCTGTCATGACCCGAAACGATGCATCATCGGTCATGGCGCGCAATACTCGGTCTTCTGTGACAACCATGCGCCGTCCATAGAGCGCAATGGCCGATGGTGACAACGAAGAATGCCAGCAAGACATCGAACGGTGGAGCGGTTGGCTGTCGACTTCGCCGAATACCGGCCATATTGTCATGAACCATGACCGTCACGTTCAATCGCCGTAGGATGCTGGCCTCGCTAGCGGGACTGTGTACCGCAAGCCGCGGTAGTCGCGCGGAAGCGGCCTTGGCTCTCTCCGAGCACGAACTCATCGACTTGCGATTGCCCGGTCAAGCCCAACTCGGAAATCGAATCACGGTGTATACGCCAAAACACACCCGCGGGGGCACCTTGCCGGTGCTGGTGCTCCTTCACGGACTCGGCGAAACAGGAAACGATCGCGATGGTGCTTACGCCTGGGCAGAGCGTTATGGCCTGTTGACCAGCTACGAAAGACTGCTTCACCCGCCTGTCGATCAAGGACTGCGCCATCACCGATTCCTGCCAAAAATAAGAGCCGAGGCGATCGATCGTGAACTTATGTTGTATCCCTTCCGGGGCATGATCCTCGTTTGCCCCTATACCCCAAACGTTTTTCAAATGAACACGATGCGGGCGCTCGACGATTACGCGGCGTGGCTCGTGGAAATCGTACTTCCCGAGGTTCATTCCCGAACCCCTTCGAAACAAGGGTTGCGATTCACCGCCCTGGATGGTTGTTCGCTAGGTGGGTTCATCTCCTACCAAGTGTTTTTGCGTCGACCAGAAGCGTTTTATTGCTGTGGAGGCGTGCAAGCAGCGATCGGAAAAGACACCGCCGCTTTCTACGCGCAGCAGTTTCACGATATCGTGCAGCGTCTCGGTCCACGACGTTTTCACCTGGAAACAAGCACCCAGGATCCGTATCACGATGCCAACGTGCAGCTTGCCCGACAACTCGAACGACGTGGTGTCGAGCATGACCTTCGGGTGCTTCCGGGACCCCACAACCAGCCCTGGCTCATCGAGGCCGGAACCCTCGAAATGCTGCTTTGGCACGATCGGCAACTTGCCATGCCCCTCGTGTCGACCGGCACCTGATACGAATTCACTCTCCGTGGATAGTCGTTGCGATGGCGAATGTGGTACTCTCCCCCGCATGGGATCAGTTCAACGACTTGGATGGACGCTTGGTTTCATGGCGGCGTGTGCGGCCTTCAGCCCGGATGTATCCGCGGCGGGCGCTGCTCTCCACCAAGCCACCGGTGCACAAAAACAAGAAGCCCAAAAGCTCTTTCTCAACGCCAAACAAAGCTTCGACAAACAACAATACGATGCGGCCCTCACCGGGTTTCTCGCGTCCTACGACGTTGTCGCAAGCCCCAACTCCCTGTTGATGGCTGCTCGAGCCCTCGTCGCTCTCGATCGGTTGGAAGAAGCCTTCGCCACCTATCAGGAAGTCATCGAAGTGGCGAAGGAAGCGGCGGCCAAAGATAAAAAATATGCCCCCTCCCTCGAATCCGCGGAAAAAGAATTCGAGGAACTGCGTCCGCGCATCGCCCTCGTCACCTTCGATATCGTTGGTGCCACCTCCGATACGGAATTGTTCATCAACGACCAGCCCATGGCACGGGATCGATGGGATAAACAGATACCCGTGCGAGCGGGTGTCGTGTCCATTACCGCAAAATCCCCAGGAAAACCCGATTTTCAACAGGATCTGACCCTCAGCGGTGGAGCGTCTTCCCAGCGTATCGACTTGCAAGCCTTCTGGGCACCACCCCCGCCACCCCCGTCGACGGACATCGACGATGAATCGTCCGCCCATGGTAACGTTGATTTGCTTGGCTTGGACAAGCGGACCTGGGCCTATATCGCAGGTGGAGTTGGTGCCGCGGGTGTGGTCACCTTCGGTGTCTTCGGTGCGCTAAACCAGTCGAAATACAACAACTTACAGGATGATTGCCCGAACGGCAGGTGCCCTTCGGATCGTAGCGACGACATCAATGCGGGAAGGCGTTACCAAACGATTGCCAACGTAGGTCTCGTCGTGGGGGTGGTCGGATTGGGGACAGGAACAGCGCTTTACTTCCTATCCAAGGATTCGGGGCGTGAACAGCCTACCACGCAGGTTGGGTTTGGACCTGGCTCGGTTACTGTGCAAGGAACATTCTGATGAACAAGAAACTCGTATGCTTGGTTGTGCCCCTGTCGATGTGGTTTTTGGGCTGCACGAACGATTACGACGAGTTTTCGTTCCAACCCGGCTCTACCGATGGGGGCGCGGACAGTAGCAAGGGCGGCAGCGGTGGAGCCACGGGCGGCAGCGGCGGAGCCACGGGCGGCAGCGGTGGAGCCACGGGCGGCAGCGGTGGAGCTACGGGCGGCAGCGGTGGAGCTACGGGCGGCAGCGGTGGAGCCACGGGCGGCAGCGGTGGCGAGACCGGAGGCAGTGGTGGAGCCACGAGCGGCAGCGGTGGAGCCACGGGCGGCAGCGGTGGAGCCACGGGCGGCAGCGGTGGCGAGACCGGAGGCAGTGGTGGAGCCACGGGCGGCAGCGGCGGGGCCACGGGCGGCAGCGGCGGAGCAGCAGGATGTGGTGGAACCCAGAAGCTTTGTGGCAGTACCTGCGTGGACCTCGATGACCCGCAAACAGGTTGCGCAGACCCCAACTCCTGTGATCCATGTGTCATTCCCAACGCCACCGCTGCCTGTGAATTGGGGCAATGCGCCATCGGCACATGCAATACCGGCTTCGAGGACTGCGATCATGATACGGCAACGGGCTGTGATGCCGAGCTTGCCGTCAGCACCGACCATTGCGGCGCATGCGCGCGTGCTTGTTCCGATGCCCATGTCGTGACGCCGGTCTGCGAGAAGGGCCTTTGCATGTCTACATGCGAGACGGGCTATGGCAATTGTGAACAACCGGCAACGGGTGATGATGATGGTTGCGAAACGAATTTAAAAGACTCGACCGACCATTGCGGTGGTTGTAACAATGCCTGCCCCTCCAACGCGGCGCAGCATTTCGTATGTCGTGACAGCCGATGCGCTTGTGACAGCAACGAGGATTGCAGCATCGGTGGGGCAACCGGAACGTGCTATTTGAGTAATCCGAGTGACTATCGTTACGGCCGCTGCCGGTGCGGAAACAACGATTGTCGTCCGGGGGAGGTTTGCCATACTGTCAATAGTCAGTCACGATGCTCATGTAATGGGGGCCAAGGCTGCTCGACGAGCCAGACTTGTTGCCAAACCCCTGCCGGCTGTTTCTACCTCAACTGGGATCGCAACAACTGCGGCGCCTGCGGACACGTATGCCCAACGGGACAAAACTGCATCGACGGCAGTTGCCATTGACTCGTCAGACGCGTTAGCGTCGCCCTTTGAATCCCATCATTCCCTGCACCACCGACTCACTTTGCTCGGCAATCTCATCCTGCTCCCGCGCGCGATCCGCACAATCCTCACATAATTTCAGGGTACGCCCTCCCACTTTGACACGGACCAGCTCGTCTACCTCGTCTCCACATTCCTTACAAACTGGCATATTTCAACCTCCAAACCGTGTTTAATTCGGGTTTTCACCACGCACAAGCCATCACCAACGAATTCCTCCCCCTTGCCCACTCTCGAATCTCACCCCCTGGTGGAAAGTAGCTTCCGTGCCTCAACGACCAAGTTCTGAACATCTTGTTGAAGAAGGGGAGCCAACTCGGCCGCACGCCCCTTCGTCGTTCGCGGTGTTCCCATGCAAACCGCCACATTAGTCCGTTTTCTCGCGGCAGAACGCTGTAAATGCGCAACAAATGTCTCGTCGACATACTCCGTGCCCGGTTCATACGCCAAACCGACAGGAACGAACTCCACGTCAAGGCCGTTTGCTCCCACGAAAGCCCCTTTTCGGAAAGGACGAACCTCATCACCCGCAAAGGTCGTGCCTTCCGGAAATACGGTGATCGTAGCTCCTTGTTGAAGACTGCGACGGATCTGGCGGATTGCCGTGGCCCCGCTGGCGCTCTGATCTCGATCGACGAAGATCGTTTTTGCTTTTCGCGCAGCCCTGCCAAGGATCGGCCACTGGGAAAGGTCCGCCCGGCTCAAGATCTGGCCCCCAAATAGGGAAAGAAGCACCGCAATATCGATGGGCGAGCGGTGGTTGGCGACAATCATCCGTGCGGCGGCTCCCTTTCGTGGCGCAAGGGCTGGCGATTGACGGACGTGAACGCCAAAAAGACGCAACAACGTCCTTACCCATAGCCGCATGTGACGATCGAAAATACCGTCAGCATGATCGCCAGAAGCGAGGCGTTGGTGGAGTTCGACGGCGCCGAGCTGGGCGACCGTGAGCAAAGCAAGGCCAGAGGCGCGGTACGATACGCGTACATGGCTGACGAGACGACGTGCCATGGGTGGTTGCTACCGCTGTCGCTCCCCCGACACAAGAGGTCTATCGAATCTCCAACGAGGACGGCGCCGGGGGTGAAAAGGAACGCAACTTTTCCCTTTTGGGCGACCCTCGTACAATCCCCACCCATGTCTTTCCACCTCTCGACAGTCCTGGTCTTTTTCCTGCTGCTCATGGGATGCCAACCCTCCAGCCCTCCCCAGGCGGCTGCCCCCCCGTTGCCACCCCCCCTAACGACAACTCCTCCGCCTGTCGCCACCCCTCCCACGATGCCGACGGCCGACTCGCAGCCCCCCGTCCCGGAACCAGAATCCGCCGAGCCCACGATGCGCCCCTTGGAGATCCCTTTTGCGCAGCTTGTACAAGGAATATCTGAAAAAGACGCATATTATTTTTCAGATAATTACGTTTCGAACGAAACCGCCTTTTTGCAGGTAGCGCCCGAACTCCCCAAGGCAGTCGCTCCCGGAGGCGCCTTCCTCGGTGTCGGCCCCGAACAAAACTTCAGTTATATCGCTCTAACCCGGCCCGATATCGCGTTTGTCATCGATATTCGCCGACGTAACATGCTTCTTCACTTGTTATACAAGGCGATTTTCGAAGAAGCTTCGTCCCGATCTCATTTTTTGGCCTTGTTGCTCGGACGAAACCACGACACGTCAACCGATCCCGGCGATGGCGCGTCGATCGAAGACGTTCTCGCGCATGCCACCAAAGTCGCCAAATCCCGTGAAGCCTTCCAGACGATCCATCAACGTTTGGTGGATCGCATTGCCCACGACTATGGCATTACCCTGGACTTCGGCGATAGGAACGCGCTGCGGGAATCCCACCGGGAGTTTTTCGACAAACAGCTTGAAATTGCCTTTGAATTGCACATGAAGTCGGCGCGAAAGTATCCAACGTTGCGCACGCTGCTCACCATGCGCGACCCCTCCGGCACCCAGACGAGTTTTTTGGCGGATGAAAAGGCATTTCGGCTCGTACAGAAAATGCAAAAGGAAAACCGAATCATCCCCGTGGTTGGCGACTTCGGTGGCGACAAAGCCTTGCTCGGAATCGCTGAATTCCTCCGCGCCAACCAGATCCGCCTGAGCACGTTCTATACCTCGAACGTAGAGGAATACCTGCTGCAAGACCATAAATGGGATAAGTGGATCCGCAATCTCGACGCTTTCGCTATCGATGACCGCAGCGTTTTCATTCGCTCCTACCTCGCCCGGGCTGGCCGGACCCATCCCCTGCAGCTCGAAGGTCACTGGTCCACGACTTTTCTTCAACGAATTCAATTATTTAGAGATAGAGAGAGGGAGCACCAGTTCCGACAATGGCACGATGTCGCCACCTACGAATTGATGACGCCTCCATGACTTTCCCGAACCAGCGACCATCGGGCCGAAAGCCGGTAACCATATAAGTTAATTATATATTTTGTGGGGTTGCCCTACTTCCACGCGCCGCCGTCCCATACCATATCTACCGGTTTTCCGGTTCGCGGAACTTGCACCTCTTTGGTGACCAATACCGGCGCCTGGGTCGGCCCTTGAGATACGATGGCGTCTACTTGCACCTTTATCGGAAGCGACGGTGGTAGCGCCTCCTCCGCGGTTAGCTGTAGAACGACATCGTTGTCCCCGGGATCCATGACCAGTCGGAGCATATCGATGGCCTCCGCGGAAATATCCGGCTTCCGCTCTTCTTTCGCCTCTTTCGGACCCCGCCGAAGGATGGCCGAAAGCGCGGGAGACGCACTCGCGGAACGCACCAACACCACCGTGCCCGAAGTGCGTCTCGGCAATTCCATGGCTCGACGCGTCAGTTCGTCTTGTTGCGGCTTGGAGATTCCCTCGTGAGGCGTGAGAAGCAACACGGTGGCCAAGTCCGAAGCCAGGTCCGATAGGTCCGAGGTGGTGCTTCGCCCGCCGTTTTGCGTGAGACGCGTGAGCATTCTTCCCGCTAGATCGATGCGATTGGCTCCAGCATGAGCAAGCGCCAACCGCATGAGCACGGGTTGATCGAAGGGCATGGCTCGTTCGAGCGGTGCGTACATCGAAACCGCCGCATCGTACCATCCTTCCCGTCGAAGCCTATCGCCCGTGTACGCCCTTGCCCACGGATCGCGCGGGGCGCGCTCGACGATTTCAGAAAACGTGCGAAGAGCTTCCGCTTCATGGCCCAAAGAACGCAGCGCCGTGGCCGCATCCGCCAAAAGCGTTGCATCGCTGAACGGATCCCTGCGAATCCTTGCGATCTCCTGCCGCAAAGCGTCTTTTCCCCCTGTCGATTCCAGCAACGTCAACATCAGTCGCTGAAGACGAACATCGTGGGGGGCTAGTGTGAGGTATCGTCGCACAATCTCCAAGCGAGAAAGATCCGATGTTGCTGCACTATACTGCTTTTCGAAAATATCGACGGGATACCCTTCATCGAGCAACAGGGCTGCTCGCACACGCCGCATTTCATCCGGTGAATTCGCCCGGCGAAGCGCTTCTTGGCGAAGGAAATCCGCCGCGTCTTTTTCTCCCACGACCTCTAGTTGACGCGCCAAGGTCACCCGGTTTTCGCCGGAAACGTGAAGCATGATCAACTCGAGCAGCGATCGTTTCGCCGTCCAATCGCGCACTTCACACTGCAGTTTTGCCTCTAAAAACACATCATAGGCGCTGGTTCCGCCCAGCCTCTGTTGCCAGGCACCGCGTCGCGCTTGCAACGGAAGCTGTGATGTCGTCGAACACTTCGTGCGTCCCGTGGGTTTCGCCGGCGGAAGCTGAATCGTATGGGTTACTTTTATCTTGGTGGTCAGCCCACTGGCTGGGAAAGAAAGCCCTGAAATCACGGAAGCCACACAGGAAAATAGCGCGGGATCGTAAGCAGAGCGGCTTCCCTCCACATGCACATCCGAAGCGCCACCGTTGCCATCCACTTGAAAAGAGACATCGAGCACGCCCGTAAGGTCCGGTCGCAGCGCAGCGCGCGAATCCCTGCAAGCACGAATGCCCCCAATAGCGGCATCCAACGTGCGTTTGGCGGCCATCCGCACCGCCATTTCGAAACCCGCTTGCCCCATGCCCACGTTGCCCATCGGTTCCGAGGAAAGATCGAGCATCGTGGGGGCAAGTTCCTGGGGAGTAGCAAATTCCGCGGAAAAAATAGCGTCTTGTTCCATGGGCAGATCTAGCAAGCGCTCCACCATGGAAAGCTCGGGATACCTAGGCCTTTCTCCCGTGTTCAACGTCCAGCCCGTCCACGGCGTCATGAGTTTTTCCCGTAACGCCACGTCCGTGACGGCTTCCCGCCCCCGAGACCGCAAGGCAAGCTCCTCGACGCGCGCCAAAGCCCATCGTTTTCGAACGTCAGTACCGTCTGCGATACGCTCCCGTTTGACCAAGAGTTTCTTCGTTTCTTCACCGTTTTCACCGCGCCACCGGAGCGTGACCTCACGAGGCGCTTGCTCGCGCGTGCGTCCCACGGCAAATACGGTCGTTCCAGCCACCACCGCCTGCGCGTTCCACGGATATACCTGCTCGACATGAGGCCCAAGGTCGATCGCCACGGAGGCAACTGTCGGTTGCAGCGCATCGGCGAGAAGTTGATGAGCGGCTTCGGGTGCTTCGTTCGCGTTTTCGACGTGCAAGACCGGGCCGAGGCCACGCACCAGCGCCATGAGACCAAAGCGATTCGAGCGCGAACCCACGGATATCGCGCCGAGCCGTGGGGATCCTCCGGTTCGACGCGCCAGACGCGCTCTGATTTCCCTTGCTTGCAGATCCCCCACGGAAGGCCAGCCATCTCCTACATAGACGACCAGGCCCGCGGGGTCTTTGGGATCGAGACGATCCGCGGCGGCTTCGATGGCCAGTCCGAGGTCGGAAGCACCAGCGGGTTCGAGACCCCCGAGCGCTGTGATCACCGCTTTTTGACGCGCTTCATCCATGGCGCCGATCGCTTCCGGCCCCACGGATTGCGCGGCAATGTTGGCGCCCAACACCACCGCCTGGTCGTTGGGACCCAGGGAACGAACCAAGGTTTCCACGAAATTTCTTGCCGCATCGAAAGCTCCCGCATCCATGCTCGAAGAAGTATCCAGGACGATCGCAAGCCGAGCACCCCGCTTTCGCTCGGGCTCCGGTGCCTCCGCCCGAACGAGGACGTAAGAGCCTGCTTCATCATCGTCGTCGCCCTCCGCCATATAAAGCCGTGCCGGGCTTTTATCAGGCGCCATCTCCAGCTCCACCACGAAGTCCGCCGAAGGGCGGAAGTCCGACTTGCGCAGCATCACAACGCCGTTTTCGACGGTCGCCCCATGGCCACAGCGAATCGAACGGGGAGGCGTCACCGTGGTATCCACCTGCACCGAGAATTCACCAATCAACGGAGGCTCCGCATCGGAAGCGAGCGGGAACCGATACTCCACCACCACGCCATCGTTGGTTTTGCGACGCGGCAACCATTGCGCATAGCGCACCACCACATGCACCACGGACCCGGGGGAAATACCCCGCAACGTGCCACGAACCCAGCCATCGCCCGCCCATTCGAGCGTCGGTTCCGAAGTCGTTGCCGAGAAATTCGTGTCTTTCAACCCGATACGGCCTTCACGAAGAGAATCACCCACTCCCGCGGCAAATCCGGATACGATCGCTCCCGCGGGTAGCGCCATGCGAAAATCTCCCCACACAGGCTCGCTTCCCGCATGGAAAAACGTCGAATGCACGACCGTGGACGCCGTTTCCCCAATCACAGTAGCCGCAACGTTTTGTGATCGAAGGGTCAAGGGTGATCCTGGATCGCCGACTGTGGCCCCCGAGCTGCCCCATAAGGTTCCCACCGCCCGACGCATCGACCCGGTCGCGCTCCAAGGCGCTACCAGTCCTCCCGTCCAATCGTCAAAAACGCGGGCTGGCGCGACTTTGACCACGGTCCCTTCGATGGAAGCCGTTTCCCCCGTTTGCACGGTGTGGTCCTTGCCCGCCGCCTGCACCACAAGCTCTCCGGAAGCAGCGTAGACGGACGCTTTTTTCGTGTCCTGGGCATCGCGCTCGATACCCGCGTGACCGCCTGTCATGATCGCCGAAGCCTCCCCCAATTCGATGGTCGTCCGGGCTCCGATGGCACCTACGAGAAACAGACGCCCCCGCTCGAGTCGAAGCGTTCCCGCGGTCAGCGTCACCTTGGTATTTCCATCCACGATCGCCACCGTGCCATCGTCAAGACGCAGGCGGGCTCGCCCCTCAGGCTTGGTTTCGATGACCCCCGCATCCCCCACGCGGTGGGTTTGAAGCCGATCACTGCCGTTCAGCGAGACGCCTTCGTGAACGACCTGCAGGTCCGCGACGGAGGCTTCGATGGTTCCGTCTTTTTTGCAAGAGGCAAATACGACAAGCAGGGTGAGCCACAACCACCTGGTAACGTGAAAAATTCGGGTACTCATGGCTTCACCTCCATTCCGTCGACGCGGAAGCGGAGTGCGGCAGGACCTTCGGGGTTGAAGACGACGGGCACCCGAACGACTTTTTCGTCGGCTTTGCCCTCTTGGAAGATAACGGTGAGAAGAGCCTGGGCCCCGAGGCGGGCGATGTTTGTAAGATCGCGTTTTTCAATACGAATTTCTAGTACCATTCCATCTCTTCGCGGCAGGATGACCTGGGAAAGGCCCAAGGTCATGTCGCCTTCGGGCGCTGGCATCATCGAGCCGAGAGCGTTGCTCCACAGCGTGGGATGCAGTTCGGGATGGGACCATACCAGCACGGCGCGCGCGGTGTTTTCGGAACGATCGTCTTGGGAAAGCAGCCGCATGGTGCGTTGTCGAAGCAATTCGAATTCGTCATTCCGGTTTTCCGCTGCGGCTTGCACTCGTCCCCAGGCAAGGAAAACCGCGGCAAGAGAGCGCGCGGTGCGGGCCAGCCCTTGTGCATCACCCCCCGGAGCCCCGTCGTTACTCGCTTTTTCAGCCCATCGTACGGCTTCGTCGAGCTTGCCAAGCCCCTGGGCCGCCGAGGCTTGGAGCAAAAAGACCCCGGTTTCGTCCGGCGCGAGCCGGGCCAGGGTTTCGTATTGCCGCGCCGCTTCCGCAAACCAACCATGGCTCCGAAGCAGATCCCCCAGCCTGCGTCTTGCCACAGGCTCGTCGGGTGAATATTCGACGATTTCGCCGAAAGCTCTTCGTGCTTCCGCCTCGTCTTCCGATGCCAGCTCTTTCGACGCTGATCGCTTGGCAAGCCGCAAGTAAAGTTCGCCCACTTCGGTGAGCACGTGGGCATCTGCATCAGGGCGGTTGCGCAGTTGGCGGCCCAAAACACGAGCCGCGCTATCGTCGTTGGCATCTTCCAGGGCGTGAAGAAGTGCGAGCGAAAGGGTTGAATCATCTGGCCATTGAAGGCGAAGGTCTCGAAGCATGACGGCCCGAGCCGCCGGATTGGGCTCTTTTTTCATCAATTCCTCGAGCAATCCAGGGTCGACGGAGCGCAGGCCAAGCGCTTGATGCAATTGTCGCATCTCGTCGGTTTTGCGGATGCGTGACAAGATGCCGCGGTAAAGTGAATCCGCCACGCTTCGTTGGGCTTGCATGAGCCTCCAGAGCGCAACTCGTTTTTCCACGGTAGGCAAGGCATCGAGCATCATGGACAGAAGCCGGCTTCGTTCCGGCCACGCGGATGCTTCACACTGATTGATGGCTTGGTGGTAGACGGAAGCGACGGCCTGCGGCTCGCCCCTTGCGTTTCCGAGCCGTTCACGCCATAGGGCCACACGATCCGCCAGGGGGAGCTTGGACCCTTGCGCGCAAGGAACTACCTGGTGGGGGAGGTTGAGGTTGACAATAAACTGATGGATATTCAGGGGTTGCGATGGTTTTACCAAACCTTCGGGGGGAGAGAAAGTGATGGTATACGTCGCGGCAACCGGTCCCGAAGAGGCAGGAAACGACAGTCGCTCACACGCTCGCAATACGCAGGAAACGACACCAGCATCGGGAAATCCCGTATCCGCATCCCTTATGTTGGATAGGGAGCCGTCGGCGCCAATGTCGAAACGTAGGTTGATGCGTCCACGGAGGTTGGGATTGGATTGGAGCCCCGTTTCGTAACACATGCGAAAGGCCCCGTAGTTTTGGCGGAAGATTCGTTCGATGACGGGCCTGGGAAGCGGACCGGTGGCGTCAGCGACATCCATTTTCACCTTGCCGGATTGGCTCTGGTGCGAACCTCCCAGCCGCCCATGTCCGGAACCAAACCCTTGACCGATGCCTTCTCCTTTGCCTCCGCCGCCTGCTCCGATATTCATAATGCCGAGCATCGAATCAGCCGTTTTGTCGTCGTTGTCGGAACCTGTTTGTATGGCAGATCCGGCTACCGCCTCGGCGGTGGTGGTGGACAGGGGTGCTGGTTGGGCTTGGGGTGGCGGTGACGGGGCACCTCCACGGTCCTTCTCGCTTAGCGCACTGACCTTCGCCGTCTCGCCGCTTGAGTCAGTGGGCCCTCTAGCTGCGAATGTCGAGCTTTTGCGTCGCCCACTGCCCTCCTCGGCCTTCTTTTCGGCATAATCCTGCTGTTGCTCGAGTTTTACGGTCTCCGGGATGTCGCCGGGCGCCACCTCGGCGAGCGGCGCCGCTTCCATGGTGGCCGTCTTTTCCGATTTCGACTGGCATCCGGCAAGCAGCAACGAGTTAAGCCAGGCATACTTGCTTTCCGGTTCGGTGGGAAGCAGGGCGCCACGGGGGTTTTTGTCGAGATTTCGCTGATTTTTTCGAAGCTGCTCCAACTCATCCGACGACATTTCCTGAGTTGTTGGCACATAGAGCGATGTGTATGGTGTGATGATCCCACCGCGAACGCCGAGATCGACGAGTGCGGCTCTTCCCACACCGTCCGCGAGCAATTGCCGCAACCGGCCCGTGGACCAGCGAGCTTGTAAGTCACCAAAATCCGCGAGACGTTGAGGGCTAATGGCGAGGGTGTTATCCCCCGCGGGCGTGGTAATTCGGATGGTTTTGGGGGGATCACCGGTGAGTCGGCCCACGACGATGACGCTTTCGTCGGCGATGAGGGTTTTGAGTTCGCGGGGTACGAGCCGTTCGACAGCGGGCCCCAGGTCCACGTTCACGCCGAGCCAGGCGGGGCGTTCCGCTTCTTCGAGCAATCGCAAGGCGGTTCGAGCCGCGTCGGCGGCGTCATCCAACCGTTCCGCGAACCCGGCCTCCACCAGCCCTTCGATAATAGACATATCCGCATCTTGCCCAACGCCCAGCCCGAAAGTGCGGACAGGGCGCGGAAGTTTGGCAAGCCGCTCTTTCAAGTCCACCAGAGCCAGTTCCCCCACGGTGGGTTTACCATCACCGATGTAGATCAGAACCCCCCGACGCGCGGGATCCAAGCTTGCTGCGGCTTGCGCAATCATTGCCCCCAAATCCGTGGCGCCCCCCCGCTCCAGCGTGGCAAGCCCGATCGAAGCGTCTTTGCGAACCGCTTCGGTCACCGGACGAAGCTTATCCCAGCCGCGAACCACAGGACGTAACGTGGTATCCCCGGCAACGAGCAGGGCGCGATCTTGCTCGCCCAGGTGTGACAAAAGCGCATGAACCGCCGCTCGGGTCACCACCATCGAGGCGTTATCCATACCCGCGGAGCTATCCACCACCATGACGAGGTCGAGTCCCCCTTCCTGTTTTGGAATATCCGAGGCGCGAATGGGGATCGCCAGATAAGAAGCCTCCTCGATCGCTCGTTTTCTCGCTTCCGCCCGATCCGTGGGCGCAACCAATTCGAAATCCACCGTATGCGGGGCAAGGTAGGCTTGTGAACCCTTCGCCCCATCGTCGAATAATTCCACCGCAAGATCCGCGCGGGGCACCAAATCGTGAGCGCGAATCACAACCTTATCCTTCTCGATCACACCTTGCATTCCCGTGCGAACCTCTTTCGCCCCCGCTCGACCCAAGTCGAAGGTCGCTCCGAAAAATTCGATATGAGGAAGAGTCTCTTCCGCGCCTTCCGCGGCCATCGGAAACGTGTACAAACGTCGCTCACCACGGCTTCCCGTGCGTCCAAGCCATTGCGTATAACGAACCACGACACGACGGGTAGCGCCGGCAGCAATCGGGTAAAGACGAGCGCGATAGACTCCAGGGGAGTCCCACTCGAGCAAAGCCGGGTCTTCCTTGGAACCTTCATAAACATGGGAAGCGTATTGAGCCGCGGCCGCCATTTTTTCCTTGACGCGACCCCAGACGATGACACCTTCTCGATCTACGCCAAAGCGAGTCAACGATGCGCCGATGGGAACACGAAACGTGTAAACGCCTTCCACGGTTTGCGATGCCCCGTTGAAAAACATCTGATCGACTTCCGTGATCGCAAGATCTCCTTCGACCGATACGCGCACTTCCATGCGACGAATGGCAAGAGGCGTACGAGGCTGCCCTTGTTCTCCCGGCAAACGCGCTCCCACCGTCCCTACCCCAAAAGGAGCAGGCTCCGCGCCTCGATCCGTCGTGGCCAGACCTCCTGTCCAGTCTACCCACGCGAGCGCCGGTTGCACCAATGGCTTACGATCCCGAGCGAGTGACATACGCTCGCCGGGCCCCGCCCGGATTCCATCCGGCGTCCGCACTTCTCCGGACAATACATAAGCCTCGGTTTCCTCGCCTATCTCGAGACTCGCGCGCACACGGGATAGGTATAACGAGCCCACCGCAGACGTGATGGTCGTGACCTGATCATCGGGAGAGTCGATGAAGACCTGACCCTTTTTTACATGGATATCATCGACACCAAATACGACCGTGGCCGGACCTCGCAGGAGCACGGTGGAACCGCCATCGCGACGAAGCCATGCTAGAGCGTTGGGGGCAACTTCGATGGTGGAACCATCGGTGAGGCGTTCACGAGGTAGTATCGATCGAGAGGAGGCACCGGCGGGTGCTACCGTGATGGCGCCTCGGATCGCCCGAATTTCACCGAATGTTTGGGATTGGGGAGCCAATGATTGTTTCGGTCCGCACGAACCGATGATGAGCAACAGGAAGACAACGAGAACCGAATGCACGATTCGAGAACACGATGGCATGAGATGGACCCTCCAATGGCTCTAGCGTACCGGAACGGTAAGACCACGGACACAAGCAAATCTTGGTTGTTCCTTGGGAAGTCGGTCGACAAGGGGAAAATGTTGTAAAAACAATGGTATAGGGGCTTTTGGGGTCGCGACGGCGGCGGCGCTCTCGAGATGATTCGCCGTCAAATCGAAAGGATGTTCAGGGGGATTGCGGAAGCACTTTTCTGCCGTTGAACATGGGGCCGAGGTCGAGGGCCGTGAAGCCTGCTTTTCGCAAGGTTTTCGCGGCATAGGCGCTTCGCGCGCCGGAAGCGCAATAAACCACGACCGGTCTGGTTTTGTCCTTCAGCCGTTCGGGATGAAGATCGTTGACGGGGATATGGATGGCCCCTGGAAGATGACCCGAGGCAAACTCGGCTTCGGAGCGAACATCGATGAGCGTGGCACCCGAGCGCAAGGCTTCCGCAATGGCTTGGAGTTGTTTGGGAGAACGATAAGCTCCCGCCATTTTCCACAGCAAAAGCAGGGCGATCACGACGAAAAGGGGAACGATCCAGGGCTCCATGGCTGCCTTCTTGGGCAGGCAACGGGTCGTGGCAAGGTGGGGCGGTCGAATGTTTTTATGCAGGGGGGCAGGGCAGGAAGGAAGTGAGCAACTTAATGCTACTATGTTGAAATGATTCCCTTTTTTCTTGGCTCAGCGGCCCGGGACGATGGATGGCTACCCTTGTTTCGGACCAGGCCAGAGAGATAAGGCGCGTATCGAGCAAAGCGCGCCGGAGGCCGTCGTGAAGCTGCTGGTGGGGGTTGGGGCTGGACGACGTTACGCGGAATCGTTGGTGGAAGAGGGGATCTTCGGGAAAAGTGATTTCGCGAAAGCCCATCCAATTCGCGACACGATGCCATTTTCGGCGCGGTTGGACGAAGCCGCGATGGGTCCATGTCGGGGCAAGGTTTGCTTCGACGATGGCGTGGGTTTGGGTGAGCAGGGGTTGTTGCAAAGGTCCGGCGATCGGACGCGTTCCGAGTTCGTAGGAGAGGAAGGGAAGGTCTCCCACGCAAGCCTTTTGGCAGTGGTCGATGAATAGATGCAAAACCCCATGGTGGAACCAGGGCAACGCTCGTCGTTGCGCGATGAAATCCCGCGTGGATCCTGGCACGGAACAGGCGGTGAAAGGGCTGGTGAGGGGCATCGTCATGAGCGATATCCTGGGACAAAAAGGTGTACCGCAGCATGGTGGAACAGGAAATGAGGCATGTCGTCGTCCATGGGAAGGGTACCGCGTTGTGGGGCCAAGGCGCAACGTCATGTTGAGGGCAAGGGATGGGGTGGCGGTGGCCAGAGTGGGGGTGGCGAATGGTCGAAAAACGATAATTCATACATAAATCCAATAGGTTACAAAGTGGCTACCCCATCGGTTTTTCCGGATTGGGGTGGCGAACCGCCACCAGGCTTTTGGGGGAAACTACGGTAAACACCGCGAATTTTCGTGGGGTTCCGATGGCACGACGTTTGATAGAGCGGGGGATATGCTTGCTACTGCCCATACCACGGTATTGTTGGGAATGAACGCGCAGCCGGTCCGCGTAGAAGTTGAGTCTTTTCGCGGGGTTCCGAAGTTCGAATTGGTCGGCTTGCCCGAGGCCAGCGTCCGCGAAAGCTACGTGCGGGTGCGCTCCGCCCTCAATCAATTGGGGCTCAACATCGGGCAGCAACGATTGGTTGTCAACTTGGCTCCCGCCGACCTGCGGAAACCGGGGAGTGCTTTTGATTTGGCGATTGCTTCTGCCGCGTTGGCGGCGCTGGGGCATGTGAATCGAGAATCATTGCATGATACGTTGCTTCTTGGGGAACTGTCCCTTCATGGGGCGGTTCGCCCGGTACGAGGCGTGCTGCCTCAACTGATGGCCGCTCGAAACAACGGGATGCGCCACGCGATCGTTCCTGCGGGCAATGGTCGGGAAGCGAGCGCCGTGGACGGCATCGATGTCAAGGTGGCCGATACGCTGCACGATGTGCGGGAGCATTTGCGCGGACAGAGCCCGCTGCCATCACCGCAGGCCGTGGTTTTCGCTCCTTCATTTGATGAACGGCTTGACCTCATCGATGTCAAGGGGCAACCGGGAGCGCGTCGAGCGCTGGAAATCGCGGCCGCGGGAGGTCATCATTTGTTGATGATTGGGCCTCCTGGGGGAGGCAAGACCATGTTGGCGAGGCGACTTCCCTCGATCATGCCGCCGCTGACCTATTCCGAAGCGCTCGAGGTGACCGCGATTCATTCGGTGGCGGGGCTGTTGCCCTCGGATTCAGGGTTGGTGACGATTCGACCTTTTCGAGCGCCTCATCATACGGTGAGCGACGCCGGATTGGTGGGTGGAGGTGCGCCACCGCGTCCCGGAGAGGTTTCCCTTGCCCACCAGGGGGTGTTGTTTCTCGATGAATTGGCGGAGTTTCGCCGCAGCGCCATCGAGGCCCTTCGCCAACCCCTGGAAGATGGCCAGTTGACCATCGCAAGAGCCAAGGAAAGGGCAACCTATCCCGCGCGCCCGATGCTCGTGGCCGCGGTCAACCCTTGCCCGTGCGGGTACGCGGGGGATTCCAGTGGCCGGTGTCAGTGTGGAGAGCATCGGATTCACGCGTATCGCGCAAAACTCTCGGGCCCTTTGCTGGATCGGATTGACCTGCACGTGCATGTGCCGCCGGTCGATGTGACTTTCCTTCGCGAAAGGCCCTGCGGAGAAAGCTCGGCGACCGTACGTGCTCGGGTCATGGCCGCAAGAGCGATCCAGGCACGGCGGCTCGAGACGGGGCAGGTGGAAAGCCGCTGTAACGGCGCTCTATCCTCGCGAGAACTGGATGCCGTGGCCCTGCCCGATGCGCAAGGGATGAAACTGCTGATCGCTGCCGCCGAGCGGCTTGGCCTGTCGGCCCGGGCCTACGGAAAAATCCTTCGTTTGGCCCGAACGATCGCGGACTTGGAATCGAGTCCCGATGTGCGCTCCGTTCATATTGCCGAGGCGATTCAAGGGCGGGTTCTCGACCGAGGGCCCGTGCTGGGTTGACCGTCCGGGCGTTGGGGCTCGGCGGAAATCACATGAGCAGGGGACAGGTATGCGTTTGCGCAACGCCGCGTTCCCTACAAGGAGAAAAAGTCATGTTGCATCTAGAAGAAAAGCTCAACAGTATTCGTGGGTTGGTGAGTGGCATCGAAAAAGCCTTTGGAAAAGGGGCGATCATGCAGCTTGGGGATGAGCAGACGACCGCGGACATCGCGGTGATTCGAAGTGGATCCCTTGCCTTGGACGAGGCGCTGGGTGTGGGTGGATATCCGCGAGGACGCATCGTGGAGATCTACGGTCCCGAAGCGAGCGGAAAGACCACGTTGACGCTTCACGCCATTGCCCAGGCGCAGGCGAACGGCGGAATTGCCGCCTTCATCGACGCGGAACACGCTTTCGACGTGAGCTACGCGCGAACGCTTGGTGTGGACACGGAGAAGTTGCTGGTCAGCCAGCCGGATAATGGGGAGCAAGCCCTTGAAATCGTGGAGATGTTGACGCGCTCGGAGACGGTCGATCTGGTCGTGGTCGATTCGGTGGCCGCTCTTACCCCCAAAGCCGAGATCGAAGGGGATATGGGAGATCAGCATATGGGCCTTCAGGCCCGCCTGATGAGCCAAGCCCTTCGAAAACTGACGGCCGCCGCGCATCGTACGGGCACTACCCTGATGTTCATCAATCAATTGCGGCAAAAAATCGGTGTCGTTTTTGGAAGCCCCGAGACGACCACCGGCGGAAATGCCCTGAAATTTTACGCCAGTGTGCGCCTGGACGTGCGACGAATCGGCCAACTCAAAGTAAGTGATACCGTCGTGGGCTCAAAAACCCGTGTCAAAGTCGTAAAAAACAAGCTGGCCCGTCCGTTCCAGGAAGCCGAGTTCGATATCCGATGGGGCACGGGCATCGATAGCGTTTCCGACCTGCTTGATATGGGGATGCGCTCGGGCGTCGTGACCAAAGCCGGTTCCTTCTTTTCTTTCGGTTCGGAGAACCTTGGGCAGGGTCGAGAAAAAAGTCGTGAAACGTTGCTGGTACGGGAAGACCTTCGACTTGCCCTCTCCGATGCCATCCGGGTAGCGGGTTTATCGAATTCTCTCGCTGCCTAGAAGGATAAATATTCAATAAATTCAATATATTACACGATAACCACAAGGCGTGGACGGCGCATTTCGGCCCTTGGGCCCCCCCGAAATCTCAGCTTTGGTGTGCGGAATCCGGGTTTGGGGGAAGCGTCGGGGCCGATGGGCAGAAGGGTCGGGGCCGAGGTGTCGTGAATCCATGATAACCTGTTGAATTTATGTAATATTTGTGTGTCCGGGCATGACGAGACGATATCTGGAGCGGGGCTTACGCCGCGCGGTGCATCGATGCCGAGCATCTGCTCTTGCCCGATGCTTACGGTGTCGATACGCTAGCCGACCTCATGATGGATCTCATTTCTCGACCCCGCCGCAACCGCAAGTCCGAAGCCATTCGTGCTTTTCACCGTGAAACCGTCTTGGCTCCCCAACACCTCGTCTATCCGGTTTTCATCCATGATGGGAAGGGGACGCAACCCATTGCATCGATGCCTGGCTGCGCGCGGCTGAGTCTCGAAGCGCTGCTTGCCGAAGCGGAAGGTGCGTTATCCGAGGGTGTTAGTGCGATGGTATTATTTCCGGCCATTGCGGATGAACTCAAGTCCAGCCAAGGGGAGGAGGCCTACCGTGCCGATGGTCTGGTTCCACGGGCTATCCGTGCGCTCAAAAACCGTTTCCCCGAGTTGATTGTCGTCACCGATGTCGCCTTGGACCCCTATTCGTCCGATGGGCACGACGGCATTGTGCAGGGAGGCAAGATCCTCAACGATGAGACGGTGGAAGTCTTGTGCAAGCAGGCGCTGTGTCAGGCGCAGGCCGGTGCGGATATCATTGCGCCGAGCGACATGATGGATGGTCGGGTGGCAGCGATTCGCGATACGCTCGACGACGCGGGATTCACCGATGTTTCGATCCTGTCGTATACGGCCAAGTACGCATCGGCTTTTTATGGTCCGTTCCGGGATGCGTTGGATTCGGCCCCCAAATTTGGTGACAAAAAAACGTACCAGATGGATCCCGCCAATGCTCGGGAGGCGTTGCGTGAACTCGCCCTCGATGAGAGCGAAGGCGCCGATATGGTCATGGTCAAACCCGCCGGACCTTATCTCGATGTGATCCACCGAGTGCGCGAGTACACCACCTTGCCTGTCGCCGCGTACCAGGTCAGCGGTGAATACGCCATGCTCAAAGCCGCCAGCCAAAACGGGTGGCTCGAAGAAAAACGCGTCGTTCTCGAAAGCCTGCTGGGAATTCGTCGCGCCGGGGCCGATGTGATCCTCACCTATTATGCGCGTCAAGCGGCAAGGTGGCTGCGACAGTAGCGTCCCCATCCCCTCGAAGCGGTCGGGTTTTCGACGCCTGTCGTGGAGAATCGTTTTCCCCGTGCATGGCCGGGTTTGTTGTAACTATTTGAATATAAAATGAAATTTCATAGTAGGGCTCTGTCTTCTCGACAGCGGGGCTAGATTCCGAACAAGCATCTTCGAACGTGGCCCTTGGTGTATTAGCATGGGCGGGTCATGCTTCCCGAGGAAGCTCAACTCGAAGCTCTCCGTGATCAAGTCGTGGGTGGTTTCCTGACAGGAAGCCGAGGTGTCCGGTATTATTTGCGTGATCTGCTCGGCGAGGGGGGGCAGGGCTGGGTATACAAAGCGAATTACGATGAGCCGGATGGCATGTGGGTCGTGGTCAAGCTTCTTCGACCCGATAGCGTCAATCCGGAGGCGCTGCGAAGGTTTCAGCGGGAAGCAGAAGTGCTGCGTATGATGGGGATGCAGCCCACGCCCTGTCCGCACGTGGTTCGATTCTACGATCATGGCATCACGCGTTTTCATGTTGGCGAAGGGGCGAGCGCGCGGGTGCTGGATCTTCCGTTTACGGTGTTGGAGTATGTCGATGGCATCACGCTGGCGGATGTGATTGACGGTTCGCCTGGCAAGGGGCTTTCGGTGGGGCGAGTGCGGCGGATCCTTCGTCAGGTGGTACGGGCTTTGGAAACGGTTCACGCCCATCGCATCGTGCATCGGGATTTGAAGCCTTCGAATATTCTGCTCATGTCTCAATCGCGACAGGAGGTGGTCAAGGTAACGGACTTTGGGTTGGTCAAGCTGGTGGACTTGAAGATGAACCAGACCACGGCGTTTGCGGGAGCGACGTTGGGTTATGCGCCTCCGGAACAATACGAACACGGCAATGAAAGGGTTTCCGAACAATCCGACGTTTTTAGTCTTGCGGCGATTTTATTCGAGTGTTTGGCGGGGCGCGCCGCGTTTCCCTATGCGGACGGTGATCCGCCCCTGCGTGTGATTACGCAAATCATCATGGGGGCGCGTCCTTCCCTCGCGGATTGTGCGAATAACCTCTCCCTCGAACTTCAAGGCCAGGATGATCTCATTCAGCGTTTGGATCGAGCGATTACCCAAGGGCTTCAGCCTGACCCCTCGAATCGGCAGCCAACCTGCCGCGCGTTTTGGTCGGAAGTCGAACCTGTCTTGCACGGGGGAGAGCGTCGCACCGTGAAATTGAGCGGGATCGGCTTGAACCGTGCCGAGGTGTCGGGAGTTTTGGACCGACGGCAGAGTCATCCGGACAACAGCAGTCTCACGGATGCTCCTACTCGGTTGGGTCATGGGCCGCGGCTGATCGTGCTTTCCGACGCCCTTTCACAATTGGGTCTTCGAAGCGCGCTATTTGGAGGAGATGGGACGGTATTGGCTGTGGGACCGGAGGGACTGTATCGTTGGTCCCAACGGTCTTGGTCCGTGCTTCCAACTCCCCCGGGCCTTTTTATGCCAGACGTTCGTGCCATGATTCGCACGCCCGATGGCTGCAGTTTGTTGATGGGCGACCACGGGATGGTCGTGACGCTATTTCCGGATGGGCGACCGGTATGGTGGCCCCTACGACAACCGGATCTGAGGGTATTCGGCGCGTGGATGGATCGTCCCGACGAAGCGTTTTTGGTGGGGGAAAACACCGCGGGAGGTGGCTTTTTCTTGCATCTTTCTCGACAACGGGAATCGGAAATCCAACGGATCGATACGCCCACCGTGCTGCGCGCCATCCAACGAACCGCAGGGGGAAAGCTCATCGTTTGCGGAGATGGAGGAGCGCTTTTCCTTTGGCAATCCTCCATCCTCGAACCGATGGCGTGGGAGCGAACGGGACACTTGCGAGCCATGGCCGCCCGTCCCAACGACGGGCTGGCTATCGTAGGAAGCGGTGGACACGCCTTGCATATTTCCCCTTCCATGCGTGTATGGATCGAACCTGTCCAAACCACCCGGGACCTGACAGCCGTTACCATGGGTTTCGATGGCGCCTTATGGGCCGTCGGGGAGGAAGGACGCGTGTTGCGTCACGACGGGACGACATGGGTTCGCGTGAGTCCATCGACGCCGATTCCCGCTCGGTTGATCGGGGTGGGTGCCACGTCTTCCGGTGTTCTTGTCCTTGGTGACGACGGCCTTGTCGTGGGAGTGCAATGATGGTTGGTGACGCAAGGCGAGGAAGCGGTGGGATGCTAGCCAGCCCTTGCCGTTGTCGGATTCCCCTTATCTGATGGCGAAGGAAAACAAGGGTCCATGGCATGCGAAAATGGTGCGGATCGTGTCGATCTGGACGATTGCCATTCACCTTCCTTGGGCCATCGCGTTGGCCCTGGCCTTGGTTCGCTGGCTTGGTCTGCTGTCCTATGGCGTGGCGATGGGGGCCGTGCTCCTTGCTTACGCGCTTCTCGAACCTCTTGTATTCTATCCGCTTCCGGATAAACCACGGCCAGCATGGCGTGTCGATGCCCTGGAGCGCCCGTATTTCGTTCATGTTGCATCCGTTCACGTCAGTGCCGTGGGATGGTTGTTCAATATATTGAATTTACAATGGAAAATAGATCTTTGGCTCGGCCCTTTCGTGGCGTATTTCATGGCCTTGTGGGTGTTCGGATGGGGTTCGTTCGTCACCTCTCGACGGCTCAGGATTCGGCATTTGACATTATCCGTTTACGGATTACCCGCGGCCTTCGAAGGATATCGGATCGCCCATATTTCCGATATCCATCTGGGCGGATTTACGCCTCCTTCCCAGGTGGCTAACTGGCTCGAACGCGTTCGAGCCGTTCCCGTCGACCTGACCGTCATCACCGGCGATGTCGTGACGAGCGGTGTCCAATTCCATGAATCCATCGCGAGTCTTCTCGGGACCTTGCGTAGTCCCGACGGCGTATTTTTCGTGCCAGGCAACCATGACTACTTCGGCAATGGGATGCCGCTTTTCGAACTACTCGAACGACACCGCGTTCGTGTGTTGCGAAATGAGCAGGTATTGCTAACCCGCAACGATGCCCCGCTGCTGATCGCAGGCATGGACGATGTGTGGACGGGCCGTGGTGATTTGGCTGTCACCCTATCGCAACGGCACGACCGATGTACGATACTTCTCGCGCACGATCCCATCGTTTTCGATGATGCCGCCCGCTTGGGCGTGAGCTTGATGCTCAGCGGTCACACCCATGGCGGACAGCTTGCCCTTCCCGGACTTGCTCGGCACGTCAACCTTACCAAAAGGGCGAATCGCTATAGCCTGGGTGTATATCGAAACGGACGGTCTACCTTGGTGGTGAGTGGAGGATTGGGCTGTACCGGACTTCCGATTCGCGTTGGCGTTCCTCCGGAAGTCGGCGTGATCACCTTGGTGTGCGCGCGTTGCACCGATGCTCCGAGCGCTTAGCGGTCCACCGCATCTCGATTTGCCTCCGGGGGTTTACGCAACGACGAAAGGTCCACCGGTTCTTCGCAAAGCACCACGACGAGTTTTCTTGGTCCGTGCGCGGGAATGACCAGGACCTTTTCCACATCCGCGGTTCGGCTTGGACCGGTCACCAGCACCTGATAGTCGCCCCACGCGCCAGACTTGCGTTTCACGGAGCGAGCGACCAGTGCATGCGCCACGGTGGGCACGATCTGACTGGGCCGGGCCACCACGATATGGGTTTCCGCAAGCATGATCGGATGACCCTGGGATCGATCTCGCATATCTACCAACACGCCCCCCGTATCCGCGATCAGCATCTCGGCGCGCGTGATCCCCAACGTATATTCTCGTTTTTCCGTCGTCTCTCCTTGGATGGCAATCGTATGCGGGTCATGCTCTTCCATGCGGATTCGCAAGTATTCTTCGGCCACCAATGCTGCATCGAAGAGCTGAATCTCGCTCGTGTTTTCCGGACCGAGTTCGAGCATCCGTTGCTGAAAGAGGGGAAGCAAGTCATCGGGTGAATCGACAGGCTCCGGCGCGGAAGCTTTTTCGGTCATCGCCGATTTTTTCCAGGACTCACTGGTGTCGGTAGCAGGGCGATCCACGTGCTGGCGCTGCCACCATCGTCGAAAGGATTCTTTGGCCGGTGGTGGAAGTGTTCGGGATTCGAGCCATGCTTTGCCGGTGGGATGCAACGCAGCGAACTTGCGAACCAGCGGATAAAGACGGGTTCCCCGATCCATGCGGCTTGCCTTGTGCATCGCGGAAGAAGCCAGACGCAGGGGCCATCGAAGCGAATCCGGACCTCCTTTTTGCACGATCCGAGCGCGCATCGTGAGCAGATGGTCGTGCAAGGGGATCTGCACGGGACAGGCTTGGGTACAAGCACCGCAAAGCGAGGATGCGAACGGCAGGTCTCCAAACCGGTCCATGCCCTCGAGATGGGGCATCAATAGCGCGCCAATCGGTCCGGGATACGCCGCACCGTAAGCGTGTCCCCCCACGTTGCGATACACCGGGCATACGTTCATGCAAGCTCCGCAGCGAATGCACGTAAGAACATCGCGCAGTTGCGTGTCCGCCATCAGCTTGCTTCGACCATGATCGAGCAAAACCACATGCATGTCCGGATGCGCATCCGCAAGAAGAGACACATAACAGCTCTGCCGTTGTGCCGTCGCGGAAACGGGAAGTAGCCGCAGCAATACCCCCAGATCTTTCTCCGTCTCGATGAGCTTGTCGACACCCGCCAAGACGATATGACGTTTGGGCAGAGCGGTGGTTAAAAGGATATTTCCCTCGTTTTCGAGCAAGACGACCGTACCGGTTTCCGCCACGAGGAAGTTGGCGCCAGAGATACCCACATCCGCTTGAAGAAAGCGTTCACGAAGGTGCTTTCGTGCCGTGAGGGATAGATCCCGGGCAAGACGATTGCGGGTTTGGTCATCCACGAGCGCAGGATCGTCGATCCAAGCAGGCACCTGCATGCCGAGTTTGTCTCGGAAAATGCGAGCGATATCCTCGGTGGAAAGATGAATGGCGGGAGCGGTGACATGCGAAGGAGCTTGTTCGGCAAGTTGGACGATCAACTCTCCGAGATCGGTTTCGGTGACTTGGGCGCCAGCTTGTTCGAGGGCGTGATTGAGATTGATTTCCTCCGAGGTCATGGACTTGCTTTTGATGACCTTTTTCCCTGTCGCATTTACTAAATCAGTAATAATTTCACATGCTTCCGTGGGTGTCTTGGCGAGGCTGAGTCCGATTCCGCGGGCCTTGAGCGCCCGCATGAAAGTTTCGAGCAAGGCATCATGATGGTCGAGGGCGCGCAGTCGAGCCTCTCGGGCGCGGTGACGGAGGCTATCCCAGTCCGGCATTGATTCGACCAGCCGGTCGCGTCCGTGGGTGGTGTGCAGGGTGGCTTTATGGACTTTGTCGCCAAGCCCGGGTTCGTTGAGTTTGGCGATTGAGGCTTGTCGAAAACCATGGGCGCTCATGTTGCCTCCAGGCCGGAAGCCAGCACTTCAGCGACATGCACGAGTTTGGGGCGAGGGATTTTTTGACGGTCGAGCAGTCCACCAAGGTGCATCGAGCAACTCGAGTCGGTGGAGATGACGAAATCGACGTCGGCCTGGCGAATGGGCCCGAGTTTTCGCTGCCCCATGGCCGTGGAGATTTCGGGGAATTTGACGGAGAAGGTTCCGCCAAAACCGCAGCAAAACGAGTCGGAAGGGGTGGGTACGACACACAGGCCTTGGACCGAGCGCATCAGCGTATGCACGGCGTTTTCGATCCGCAGTTCCCGAAGGGCGTGACATCCGATATGCAGGGCGGCGCGACCCTCGAAACAAGCGCCCAGGTCCGTGACGCCCACTTGATTCACGAGGAATTCGCAGAGTTCGAAAACCCGGTGGCTCACGGGAGAATCCACGAGCTGTGGGTAATGGTGGCGCACCATGGCGGTGCAAGAACCGGACGGGCAAACGATGGCATCGAAGGGGCGAAACACCTCGCAGAAATGCCGGGCCAATTCGCGAGCTTGTTCTCGATGACCCGCATTGAAATGAGGTTGGCCGCAGCAAGTTTGTTGTTCGGGATACTCGGGCCGCAGCCCGAGATGCTCGAGAATGTGGACCGTGGCGATGGCCACGGAGGGATAGAAGCTGTCGACGAAACAGGGGATGAAAAGGCCGAGTCGCACGAGGGCAGTTGTCGTTGGTGTGAGGGGAGATGTCAAACGGCCGGTGCGTGGTTTGCGTCAAGCGCGCGAAAGTACCACATTCTTCCGACTCCATAGCGTTTGGCATCCCGGTGGGGATCCACCTCGTGGCGTCGGCTGTCATAAGCGAGCATGCATTGTTCGAAGTCGATCCCCTCTCGCATTTGCATGGCTTGCCCACCGGGGCCGGCCACGAGAGTAAGTCCGACGACCCACGCTTCTCCGCCGAGTTTTCCGGTGCTGTCATCGATGAACCAGGCGCCGCAATGGCTACAGGTTCCGACGAGTGTCGAGGAAAAACGGCAATCCGGCTTCGGTCGAGGTATTTTTTTCTGGCAAAACCCGCAATGAGCCGGCTGCGGTTGGGAACGTTTCGGAATCTTGTTCGGATCGATTTTTTTTCTGGGGCCTAGCTTCAACATTTCGTTCGGTATCGGAGAATTGCGGATGACCGATGGCCGTCGGGATGAGATTACCACGCAAGGATGCAGCCAACGCTTGACATTGCACGTGCGATTGATAAATAACGCGGCCCGGCTCTGCTGAGTCTGGCGAGGTAGCCAAGTGGTTAGGCAACGGTTTGCAAAACCGTCAAACGCCGGTTCGAATCCGGTCCTCGCCTCCATCGTATTCGAGGGGTTTTTCGTATCACGCGGTGATGTGCCGTGGTGTAGGAAATGGACGTCGTCGCGCAAAAACGCGCGGTGAGCAAAGCACTTTGCCTCATCCCGCATCATTGTGAGAAGATGTCTCCTCGTATGGATGCACCGCTGCCACTCGCCGGGCGTTACCGCTACCTGCGGGGGCTACGAGGAGCCTCCTCGGGTCTGATATGGCTCGCGTCGGATTCCGTCGCGGGGCGCACAGTCGTGGTGTCTTCCGTGACACCCATTCGCGTGGCGGGTTTGAAAAACGGATTGGGACTGACCCACCTTCATCTTGCCACGCTGCTCGACCTATTCGATGACATCTCTCCCGGCCAAATCCCAGGTCGTGTGGCATTACGACCCGGTATGGCCATCGCGGTAGCCGAACATATCGCGGGTCAAACACTGCATGAGCGGTTGGAATCCACCCCGCTGTCCCTGCATCGCGCCGTAGGTGTGGTGGCCAATATCGCCAATGCCCTGCAGGCGCTGCATGCCAAAGGAAGCGTTCATGGAGCCCTGTCTCCTCGAAGCATGGTCGTGTTGCGTAACGATGGCGGTGTCGTGCCCGTGCTCACCAACCTGCGGGCCGCCGCCAACGGCGCCTACTGCTCGCCAGAACGTGTCCGAGGAGGTGGACCGAGCACCGATGACGATGTTTGGGCGCTTTATTCCACCTTATTTGCCGCTATGACCGGCGATGCCCCCTTCGAGGGAAAAACTCGCGAAGAACTGGCCGCTTCCATCTTGTCCGGCACCGTCCCCAACTTGGTCGTCCACGGTGTCGATGATCCCGACCTGCAAGAAATCATTCGACTCGGGTTCCATCCGGATCGCAACGCAAGGCAAACCTCCGCCGCGGTTCTCGAAAATGTCTTGACCGCATGGCTGCGTGAACATCCCTCCGAACATCAAGAACGCGTCTCCATCTCCGCGCCCTTCACCAGCTTGCCGCCCCCGCCCATCGATGACGAAGACGTCGCGGAAGGACATCGTACGCTTGCCGTTGCCTCGATCTTTTCTTCAGGAAATAACGCCAGTTCGTCAAACGCGGACAACGACGATGACGATGATCAAGCGACGATTCTGCTCGATGCGAAAGCCAATGTGGCCGCCGCGATTGCCACATTCGGTTCTCCCCTCGGTCATCCCGACGATGATGCGACGTTGCAAGATCAGCTTCCCACCAACGTGATGTCCACTCCCGAACTCGGCGCGATGCTCGAGCGGATCGAAGCCGAATCGGCACGCGCGCCCATGCCGAGTGTGACCCGTTCCATGGATCCACAAGTCATCGATTCGTTTCGAGCGATGTCCAGGGAACAAAGCGATCCTCAGGGAGCAGACGAAAACAGTAATCTAAACGCAGCTTTACCACCGCCTGCTGCGATCGCTCCACCGCTTGACCCGGTCGCTCCACCGTCTGACGCGATCGCCATGGACGATCAGGTCCTTGCCGCCGCGCCCGCTTTCCCCGTTTCTGGCCCACAAAAAGGGTGGGGACCGTCCGAGCCTACCCCGCCTGTCATCGATCCGGAAAGCTTGCCCTTGGCAACGGAGCCCCTTGTGCCGGAACAGGACTGGATCGATCCCGCTGCCGTAAGGGCCTCACTCTCCGACCCAGAACCCACTTCCAAGAAAAGCAGTGCCTTGCGATGGGTGTTCGGAGGTTTGCTGCTGATGGTCATCGCGGCCACCCTCTCTTTCATCCTTGCTGTCGTGGTTTCCGGAGGAACCCTGCCCGCTCCCATCTCCTCGTTGCCACGTGTGTTCCGATCGCTCTTCCACCCCGCTGACGACACCTCCCACGCTGCCACCAATCCGGCATCGAACGAAATCCCTCCAGCGCCGGCATCAAGCTCGTCCGCGCCGGAGCAGGCTTCCGCCAGCGCTTCTGCCGAAATGATGGCTTCTGCCAGCGCTCCCCCCACTGCCCTTTCCGAAGAGCAACTGAATGCGTGTGCGCAGGACTTCTTTCCCCCAAATACCTTCATCCGCACCGTTTCCTTCGACTTCCTTTGCGCCAACGATAACCCACGCAAATCCGCGGTGATGCTGCACCAACAAATCATTCATGCAGGGGCCGGCAGCGTCACCGACGGCATGCGCCTGTGGTCCTCGCTGAGTTGGTACGAACTCGTCGTCGTGACCATGATTCGTAACGCTTGCTGTCCAGGCGCCGCACCCCTCGTATTGCCAGAACCCGGAGAACCCTGCGCTTCCATGGTCGATGTCCTTCAGGACGCCAGTCGTGGACCATGCACACAACCACATCTCGGACAGCGAATTTCCCGCTTCGAGGAATCCGTCCGATGCTTGTACGCCCATGATCGTCCTCGACCTTATCGGTACCAAGGCTTGCTCAATTCGCATCAGCGCGCGACCTTCGAAGAATTCGCGGGGAGAATACCGCCCGCTCGCTGCGCTCCCCCATGAGGCGATCATCACGCGTCCGAACGCTTGGTGTTCATATAAAATCAATATAAATTTCAGTTGGTTACAACAAGTTCATCGCATGGTGCCGCGAACGAAACCCACGCCGAATTGCCATTCAGGAGAACGCCATGAGCTGGACGTGGTTCATCTACTCCACCCGGTCTATGAAAGAGACTCTCGCCCTCATCGATGATGCCAACGATGTCCTCGACGCCTGGGCACGAGCGCGTGGGCCCGAAGGCGACGAAGAGCGAATCGGTACGTGCGGCACCATCGAACCAGGAGGCCCCATTCCCACCACGACGCAGATGCGTGGCATTCTTTCCCCGCGCGGTCACGCTGCCGATCCCATTGTCGAACGACTTCGATCGTGTCGCTCGTCCATTGCTCTCGACCGAATTCGTGGCACCGGCTTGGAACATCCCCTGCAAGTATCCGTCGTTGGCTATCTGCTGCAACGCGCCGGTCCATCCGTGGTCGATTGGGGCGACTACCAACTCGTCCTCGGAGAACAGGCTCTCGCTTATGTACTTCAACTGCCTAACCATGGGCCACTCGATGAGCAGCCTCCACCTTCCGACCATCCCTCCTCCCCGCTGCAGAACCCCCTGCAACAGCGCGCCATCGCCTTGCTCGATGCACTCGAACAAGCGCATGCCGATGTCGATCGGGCCATCGACTTCGACCGTCTCGCGCGCTCGTTTTCCGATATCCAATCGCGTTACATCAGGTTTCTGCTCGAAGAGGGCGCCGTAGACGACGCTTCCGCTGCTCGCCATCTCGGCATCAGCGAATCCGTCCTCGACCAACAAGCCGATGCGCTGCTGATCGCTTTACACAACCTGATCGACCCTTGAGTCTGCCATCTCCGTCTTTCTACCCATCGCATCTTCCCCCGTGATGGATGTGGTGATTGCGAATTACGCTGAAGTGTCCTGAAGGATCCCTTGTCGCAGTTCCAGCCACGAGTCGTGTTGGCGCTGTCTAATAAAAATATCGTAAATACAATCGTTTACCTCTGACATATGCCGCAGGATCGCTTTGGCGCGACCCGCCACCGTCCGTTCCCCCAGCCCCTTGGCCACGCACGCATCACCGTAGGAAACGAGCCAGGCCAGGCGATGTCGAGGCTGCCAGGGCACTTCCGACAATCCTTTGAGCCACCGAAATAACTCAGGCTTCGCAAGGGCCCCCCGGCCGATCATGAAACGTTCGCAGCCGGTTTGCTCCGCACATCGGGTCATATCTTCCACGCTTCGAATATCCCCATTCGCCACCACGGGAATCGTCACCGCGCGACGCGCTTTGCCGATCGCTTCCCAATCCGCTTTTCCCTCGTAGAGCTGTTTTCGCGTACGCCCATGCATGGTGAGCCATCCCGCGCCGCCTTGCTCCACGGCCTGCGCAATCGCGGGGGCTTCGTCGGTACGAGACCAGCCGGCCCGCACCTTGGCCGATAGGGCAATGGACGACGGTACCGCATCTCGCACCGCGCGAATGACGCGTGTGATGCGACGAGGCTCTTCGAGCAACGCCGCGCCCCCATCGTGCCGATTGACCCTCGATACGGGGCAACCGAAATTGAGATCGATTCCCATGGCACCCGCATCCACCGCGCGCCGGGCGGTTTCGGCCATGAGCGATGGATCGCTTCCGAGCAATTGGAGCACGACCGCGGTACCGTGGCGTGTGCGTCCTCCCGTGGCCATTTCGGGACAGATGCGAAGCAACGAATGCGCGGGCAGAGGCAAATGGCTGACCCGCGCGTACACGCTCACGCAAGTATCGATACCTCCGAGTTGGGTCAATGCCTCGCGAAATATCGAATCGGTAATTCCCTGCATGGGGGCAAGAAGCAGGATGGGAGCTGTCATGGGAGCGCGCTTTTCAACATCATCGACAATGGGAAATGGGCTGCTTGCGAAGGACCATGACCCTGTCGAAATCGTCTATCCTCGGGTCGTAACGTTGGGGCGGCCTTGGTGCCTTGGGTATCATGGAACCTCGCGGATTCGAGCGGTGAGGAAAAAATCGAAGCGTGAGGCGTGGCCATCCCTAGGGTGGAATGGGATAATTAATATGTAATTACAATGGGCTACGTGATTAGTGGCACCTGTTCCGACGAGTCTTCGGAGGTGACAGCTACGACTTCCGCGCTCAATCGCCCTTTGGATAGCCGCACCGTGACCATATCCGCAACAGCAACGTGGGAGGCATCCATCAACGTTTGGCCGTCGGGCCGAGCCACGATGGCATAACCGCGGGCCAAGACGGCGAGGGGTGACAAGGCTTCGAGCCGGGCGCTGGTTTTGGATAACGCGGCTTGTTGGGATTGCATCTTGGCCTGCATCGCCGAAGCGATGCGAAGCCGCAGCGAATCGAGATCGCCTCGCGTCTTTGCCAATACCGTCGACGGATGCCGCGCGATCAGCCTCTTTTCCCATTGCTCTAGCCTGCTACGACTCGAGATCTGCTTGGCCCGAAGGGCCCCTTGCGCGCGTTGTATCAGGTCATCGAGTCCCTGTGCACGTTCATCCAACGAGCGTTTGGGATCGCCCAGCCGAGTTTGCAGCTTTTCGAATGCTATCCTGTCCTCACGAAGGTGTGTCGTCATCGCACGCTGCATTCGTGTTCGAAGATGGGTAAGCGAGCGTGCGCTTTGCTGTCGGTCCGCAACCACCATTTCCGCGGCTTGCGATGGTGTGGCGGCTCGTGCATCCGCTACCCAATCCAATAGGGTGACATCCAATTCGTGTCCGACGGCGGATATGGTGGGGATTGGACAGGCAGCGACGAACCGTACCAGGCGTTCATCGTTGAACGCCATCAAGTCTTCCAGCGAGCCGCCTCCTCGGCCCACGATGATCACGTCGAGTCCTTGCACGCGTTGCAGCATGCCGAGCGCGGCCATGAGACTGCGTGGCGCCTCTTCGCCTTGCACTTGTGCGGGAGCTAGCAGGATATTGGGGGAGCCCCGGCGGAACGCGACACGAATGATATCGTGGATGACGGCGCCTGAAGCGCTCGTGACCACACCGATGCGGTGTGCATCGGTGGGGATGGGGCGTTTGCGAGCAGGGTCGAATAGCCCTTCTGCTCGCAATTTTTCTTTGAGTCGCTCCAACGCTTCGAGCAGCGCGCCTTTTCCCACGGGACGCGCGGCTTCCACGACGAACTGAAGTTTGCCCCGAGGCGCCCATACCGTCGCTTTTCCACGAGCCATGATTCGCGTCCCGTCGACCAGGACACGACGGACTCGCAGGGCGTCATCGCGATAGGCCACGGCTTCGATCATCGCGTCTTGTTGCTCGTCTTTGAGCGTGAAGTACATATGGCCCGAACTAGCTGTTTTTACGGCCTGGACTTCCCCCTGGACCCAAACGCCCCCACTCACTTTTTCCGCGGCGAACCGAAGTCTTCGATCCAGTTCCGCCACGGACCACACGGTGGGTTCGGACGACGGGGAAGGGATTTCAGGCGGGGTAGCCATGGCCCTGCAGCCTAAAGCAGTTTTTTATGCGGTGGAACCGGTTGTGCATGGCGACAGGCCGCAAGACCTGGCAGCCGCGACCGGCGGCGCGTCTTTGTTCACCAACACTTGGGACCGAATCCAAACCGAGGTAAGAAACCCGCCATGTTCAACAAGGTGCTTGTCGCCAATCGGGGCGAAATCGCTTGCCGGGTGATCCGAACCCTACGAGACATGGGAATTCGCTCTGTCGCCGTGTATAGCGATGTGGATCGTGCCGCATTGCACGTAAGAATGGCCGATGAAGCCGTATCCGTGGGAGAGGCGCCCGCGTCATCGAGCTATCTTCGCGTGGATCGAATCCTCGAAGCCGTCCAAAAAACTCGTGCGCAAGCGGTGCATCCTGGGTACGGTTTTCTTTCGGAAAACGCGGCTTTTGCTCAGGCGTGTGAGGATAACGGCATCGTTTTCATCGGGCCTCCGGCTTCCGCGATTGCCGCCATGGGTTCGAAAACCGCGGCGCGAGAACTCATGGAAAAAGCAGGCGTGCCCGTGGTTCCCGGCGCCCGTTGCGCCACCGTGCAAGAAGCCACCGAACACGCGCAACAGCTCGGATATCCCGTCATGCTCAAAGCGGCCGCCGGCGGTGGCGGCAAAGGCATGCGCCTCGTAGCTTCCGAAGACGAGATGGCAAACGCTTGGGAACGCGCAAAAAGCGAATCAAAAAAAGCCTTTGGCGACGATACGGTCTACCTCGAAAAGGCCATCGTCAAACCTCGCCACGTCGAAATCCAAGTCCTCGGTGACCGCTTCGGCAACGTCGTTCATCTTTTCGAACGCGATTGCTCCATCCAACGACGACACCAAAAAGTCGTCGAGGAAACCCCTTGCCCCGTGCTGACGCAGGATATCGTCGAAAAGATGGGAAAAGTAGCCGTGCAGGGCGCCAAAGCCGTGAACTATTTTTCCGCCGGCACGTTCGAGTTTCTCCTATCCGCGGACCAGTCTTTCTACTTCCTCGAAATGAATACGCGTCTGCAGGTCGAGCATCCGATTACCGAATGGGTCACGGGTACCGACCTGGTTCGAGAAATGATTCGTGTGGCGGCTGGAGAGCCCCTGTCATGGAATCAGGAACAAATTCAACGACATGGCGCATCCATCGAATGTCGCGTCTACGCCGAAGACCCCGCCAACGACTTCTTGCCCAGCCCCGGCACCATCGAACAACTCCGCGCTCCAGCAGGACCCGGCGTGCGTGACGATAGCGGCGCTTATCCTGGTTGCACCATCTCCAGCGATTACGACCCTCTCATTTCCAAACTCGCCGTCTGGGCTCCCACCCGAGAGCAAGCCATCGCACGTATGCGACGCGCCCTACACGAATATGTGATCACGGGAATCCGAACGAACCTCGCCTTCCATGAACGATTGATGAATCATCCGGGCTTTATCCAGGGGGTTTATGATACGGGATTCATCGATGCCCATCGCGATCAACTCATGGGATTCGATGTGCCCCACGAAGAGATGACCGAACCGCTTGCTGTGGCTGTCGCCATGGCGGCGGTCGGACTCGAACGAAAGATGGCGGCCACGGCTCACGCGGATTGTCTCGATGCATCCCGACTCTCCGCGTGGGTAGCCACCCATCGAGCGCGTCGATCGACCTGACGATTCAGGTCACAGCATCCTCAGATTCCACCTTCCGGCAATGCGCAATCGTCCCCACAGGCTGCCGAAATGCATTTTCCGGCCTCCATGGCAATGCCTACCGATGGGTCCGCTGGGCTCGTCACCCCATGCTTCGAAGCACATCCCCATCCGCAGCCAATATCGATTCCGTTCGGCCCTCCAAAACACTGATCCTCAAACAAACAAAGCAGTATCGACCGACATTTGTCGTCGTCCTCACACGCTTGCATCTCCGTGGTGCAGTGGTCCACCGCGCAGTCGTAACACCCCTGCAACGTCGCACCCGACTCGTTGAGCGCTACATCCGGCATCGTGAGATCGAATAGACTACCGTCGCTGACCGGTGCGTCAGGCACGGACGTCTCAGGGGTCACGGATTGGTCGGCGGATACATCGGAAACGGTATCCGTAGTCACGTCCTGACCTGTTTCGGGCATCACGACATCGGTTCCCGTATCCGTATTCGTCGATGCTTCCTCCGTGTCGGTCTGGCCTGAGTCGAGGATTTTTCCTCCAGCTCCCGCGGCCCCTTCCGAGTCTTCCGAGCTACCGCTGCAGGCGCTTAGCGCAACGACGGCAAGCGAAACGGATAGCCCAAGCCAAAGATTCGATATACCCATTATGCACCTCGCGGTTCTCGACTGATCTGGAACAACCATACCCTTCCCCCACTCGCTCGTCCAACTCTCGTGCCAGGGGTGATGATGGAAATGGTCCGATCGACGTCGAGGGGGAATTCTTCTAACTATCGATAATTCCAAGCAAATATGCGTCATGGGGCTTGACCCGCGCCACGCGGGTGGGAGCTGTGACCATGATGGCGATGAGGTGGTCAGGAACGTTGTCGTTCAACATCGAGGCGAGCTGTTCAGCAGAGGGGGCTCGGTACTCTCCGGTGCGATCGTGGGCGAGCCGTTGTCCGGGAGCGACTTTCGCCCCGCTTTTGAACCAAGGTTCGTACTGTAAGGAAGCCGGATGTCGAATCAACCCTCGCGTTATCAAACGCACGGTGGGAATGGAGGTGACGATCGGATTGGGTCCCGGCTCGAGCATGCCAAGGTTTCGCAGCAAGGCAATCGCGCTGGCAAATGCCACTTTCGCGCCCGTACCGGAGGCTTGACGATGCTCTCCACACTCCACCGTGATGGCACGACCACCATGACGTTCGACGTACTCCATAGTCGTTCCTGGAAGCACTCCCCGGTAGCTGTAGTCGATCCGCTGCACGGGCATTCCGGCGAGCAACGCGCGCATTCGATCATCCACCTTGTCGATGACGACAAAGGGTTTGCTTGGCGCCGAGGTTGAATGAAGGTCGAGCAGCACGTCCACGTCGCGAAGGTAGTGGGTGAGTTCTTGGGCTCGTTGCCAGTCGGGTCCGGACGGTACGAGACCTTGCTGGGCGAGAACGTGTGGTTCGGCGAAGAGGCGATTCATGTCTTGTCCGGCGGCACATCGGGTAGGCCGTTTTCGCGAAGCGGCGAGCAGGTTGCCAGGAATCAACGACACTCGTCCTTGCAGCAGAGGCTCACGGCTCAACCGAACCAGCAATCGTTCAAACGCGCGAAACCCAGCCTGCTCATCGCCATGAACCCCCGCCAATATCGCCACGTGGCAGACTTCCGGTTTACGGCTCTCGATCAGCACCCGATTCCAGAGCATGCGACGTTTCCAGACCATGAGGGGGGACCTTGCAAGAGAGCGGCGGAGAAGAAAAGCGCTTTGTTGATCGACGACTTAGGGTGGAAACCTCATTATGTTGTGGTTGGTGCTTGAGTAACCACAACCAGTAGTGTAATAGCCCTTCCTCCCCCTATAGGAACCGCTTGCCAATCCCTTTCGGCCATGGGCGGTTTCTGGAATCTGAAACAAGGGAAATGGTGATAAATATGGAAAGCGCGCAATACGACAGGGAACAGAGGGCGGGTCTCTCTGTTCCGCGCCACTTCACTGTCGCGGGTGAGAATCCACTCGATGCGGTGGTGTGGGAGAAGCGTACGAGTACGATTGCCAATCCGGATGGGACGATCGTGTTTCAACTCGACGACGTGGAGGTGCCGGAGTCGTGGTCGCAGCTTGCCACGGATATCGTGGTATCCAAGTATTTTAGGAAAGCCGGGATAGGGGGAGATCCCAATCGAGGGGAGACTTCGGTGAGGCAGGTGATCGAGCGTTTGGCGGTGACGATTCGGCAGGCGGGGGAGCAATTCGGCGGGTATTTTGCCACGGCCGCGGATGCCGATGCTTTTGAGGCGGAGTTGACGCATCTGTTGGTTCATCAGATGGGGGCTTTCAATTCGCCGGTCTGGTTCAATTGTGGGCTGTGGCATCGTTATGGGATTCGGGGCAATCGTGGGGTGTATGCCTGGGATGAATCCCAACGAAAGGCGTGTGAAATCGACAATGCTTTCGAGCATCCCCAATGTTCGGCCTGTTTCATCCTGCACATCGACGATGACTTGATGGGCATCTATGAGATGCTGAAAACGGAGGCTAAGCTTTTCAAGTACGGTTCGGGAACGGGGACGAATTTCAGCGCGTTGCGAGCGCGACAGGAGAAGCTGTCGGGGGGAGGGACCAGTTCGGGCTTGATGAGTTTTTTGGATGTATTCGATCGAGCCGCGGGGGCTACCAAGTCCGGGGGAACGACTCGTCGGGCCGCCAAGATGGTGTGTATCGACCTCGACCACCCTGAGATTGTCGATTTCATCGATTGGAAAGTGCGTGAGGAGGAAAAGGCGCGCGCTTTGATTGCGCAGGGATATGAGGCCGACTTCAATGGGGAAGCGTACAAGACCATCAGTGGGCAGAACGCCAACAACTCGGTGCGCGTCACCGATACTTTCATGGATGCGGTGGAAAAAGGAGGGATCTGGAAAACGGTGGCTCGTACGACGAAGGCGACAGTCGACGAGTTGGATGCGCGCTGGCTTTGGAAAAAAATCGGTGATGCGGCGTGGGCGTGCGCGGACCCTGGGGTGCAATTCGATTCGACCATCAATCGTTGGCATACGTGTCCCAACAGCGGTCGCATCAACGCTTCGAATCCGTGCTCGGAGTATATGTTTCTCGATAATTCCGCCTGCAATCTCGCATCGCTGAACCTGACCCGTTTCATCCAGCAAGACGGGCAGCTCGACCTTGTGTCCTTTCGGCATGCGGTTCGGGTCTTTCTGCTCGCGCAGGAGATCTTGGTGGATTTTTCATCCTATCCGACCGCGGCGATTGCTGAAAATTCTCATAAATTTCGCCCACTTGGCCTTGGTTACGCAAACCTTGGCACCCTGTTGATGTTGATGGGCCTTTCTTATGATTCGGCAGCAGGTCGGACCGTGGCTGCCGCGATAACGGCGGTGATGACGGGCGAGGCCTACGCGGTTTCCGCCGAAATCGCCGCGGTCAAAGGCCCGTTTGAGGGCTTTGCCGAAAACCGCGAGCCGATGCTGCACGTCATCGGTATGCATAGGCAAGCCGCCCAGCGGATCGATCGGGCCTATTGTCCAAGTGATTTATTGGAATGCGCGTGGGAAACGTGGGATCGCGCGCTTCGTAGGGGAGTGGAATACGGGTATCGCAACGCACAAACCACGGTGCTAGCTCCCACGGGCACCATCGGATTGCTGATGGATTGTGATACCACGGGCATCGAGCCGGACTTTGCTTTGGTCAAGTTCAAGAAACTGGCCGGAGGGGGCTACTTCAAAATTGTCAATCAATCGGTTCCTGCCGCGCTTTCGCGTCTCGGGTATACCCGCGAACAAGTGGATCGAATGGTGTCGTATTTGTCCGGTACGGCCACGCTAAAAAATGCGCCCCACATTCACCGAGATGCTCTGATTACCGCCGGTTTGACGCCTCATGAGGTCGAACGTATCGAGGAGGCACTCCCCGGCGTTTTCGAACTCTCCCAGGCGTTCGCTCCGCGGGTCATAGGTGATGCCTACATCCGGCTCGGCGTTCACGAGCCAAACCCCTCCGCGCTCCTTCGCAAACTGGGGTTTTCCGCACGACAGCTCGAAGAAGCAAGCGATGTCGTCGTGGGATGCATGACGATCGAGGGCGCACCGGACTTGCGAGAGCAAGATGTTGCCGTCTTTGATTGTGCGAATCGATGCGGGACGAAAGGACAACGGTTTTTACGCCCAGAATCGCATATCCGCATGATGGCGGCGGTGCAGCCTTTCTTGTCTGGTGCGATCTCCAAGACGGTGAACATGCCGAACGAGGCCACCCGTGAGGACGTTCTGGAAATCTACTCGCTGGCCTGGCGGTTGGGACTCAAAGCCGTGGCGATTTATCGCGATGGGTCGAAAGCATCGCAGCCCTTGCAAGCCAAGCAAACCAAGGAAGAAAAAAGCACGAAAGCCGACCGGATGGTGCTCACGACTGGCGCGGAAGTGGTGGCCAGTGCCGAGCCCCACGGCCCCAGCGTTCGGATTCGCCTTCCCAAAAAACGTACGGGATTCACGCAGGAAGCGCGGGTGGGAGGGCATAAAGTCTATCTTCGAACGGGTGAATATGCCGATGGTACGCTCGGCGAAATCTTCATCGACATGCACAAAGAAGGCGCTGCCTTCCGCTCGTTGATGAACTGCTTTTCCATGGCGATTTCGATCGGATTGCAGCATGGCGTGCCCTTGTCGACCTTCGTCGACCAATTCTCTTTCACACGCTTCGAGCCGCATGGGGCGGTGCAAGGACACGACAACGTGAAGTTTGCCACCTCCATCGTGGACTACATCTTTCGCGTGCTCGGCGTGGAATACCTGCAACGCTATGACCTGGCTCACATCCCTCCCGCTCCGCTCCAGCACAGCATCGAAGACCCATCGGATACCAAAGCGCATAAGGACTTGACCGCTTCGTTGCCGCCTCCGGAATCGAGTCCTCAACTGGCATTGCCCGAACCATCGAAACCGTCGTACGAAAGTGCCTTGAGCCAATCTCTCGACGAAATGATGGGCGATGCGCCGGTTTGCGATTCCTGTGGGCATATCACCGTAAGAAATGGTTCCTGTTATCGCTGCCTGAATTGCGGCAATTCCCTGGGTTGTTCCTGAAAAGGCCGCGACCCGGCGCGGAGCTTCTCCCCCATTCTTTCCCCGCGAAATTGGCCCATCCCTCCCATTCGCCGTAGGCTTCGGATCGGATGAGGATTCCGTATCGCCTTGCTTGGTGTGTCGTCCTGCCAGCCCTATCTCTCGGCTGTTCAGGCACGAATGCTTCCGTCCAACGCCAAATGGAGGAAATGCGCCGTGAAATCTACGGACTTCGGAACAATCAGGAGCGGCTCGACGAGCGGCTGACCAATCTCGAACTGGCTGGAGCCGCCGAAAATACGCCGTCCAAAGGACAACGCGGCCGACCCGGGGACCTGCCCGTCATTCGGCTTGCTCCGGGCGAAGAACCGCCGGAAGACACGACCACACCGCCCCAACAGGAAGATGAGCCGCCCACGGTCATTCGTGTGGAAGGCAATCGAACTCCCACGGTTCAACGAGGTAGCGAATCCGCGCCGGGATCTCGCGACGCCCAGGCCCTGCGGGACTACGACTTCGCCCTCGAATTGGTAGGAAAAAAACGATACGAAGAAGCCTTGGAAGCCTTGTCCAGCTTCTTGGTCCGCTATCCCGGACATACCCATGCCGATAACGCGATGTACTGGCGAGGCGAATGCTACTACGCCATGGGGAATTTCGTCCGCGCCGTCGAACAGTTCGAAGGCCTAATAGCGCGTTTTCCTTATGGAAATAAGATTCCCGACGCCTTGTTGAAACTGGGGCTATCCCAACGTCGGATGGGTGAAAAAGAAAAAGCGGCAAAAACCTTCGAACAACTCAGAAAAAACCACCCCAGCAGTGAAGCCGCCGGTAAAATCCCGAGGGATTGAGGGAGTAAGGTGATGGGAAACGTCAGATTCCTGACCATCAATATCGTCTCGACAGTTGGATCCGTGCTGTGGTGCATACCCGCCTTCGCCCAGGAGGCCCCCGAGGAAGGAACCGTTCAAGTTCCCGCGGGAGGGGGAAATACCACGGTCGTGGTCAATCCGCCGCCGCCAACGACCACAACGACCACGACCTTCACCCCTTGGGGCGTACCCCAAGGACCCGTCGAGCCGAGTGAAGGCGGCTCCTATGGTTTCGACTTATCCGGATCGGGGCGAAGTGAATCCGTTCGAGGCGGTAGCAACGCCTCGTTCACTCTTTCCGATCGCCCTTCTTCGGTGCCTGCCTATCACACGGTCCGAAGGGGCGACACCCTTTGGGATCTGTGTGACCGTTACTACGACAACCCCTACGCGTGGCCGAAAGTGTGGTCGTACAACCCCCAGGTGGAAAATCCCCATTGGATTTATCCAGGGGACCGGCTTCGTATGCGCCAAAGCGCCCCCACGACCCGTGCCGAACCCACCGGAGGCGGATTCCTCCGGCAACAACACTTCGTCGCTCCCGACACCATCTTCCTGCGCGATTACGGATTCGTAGGCGATGAATCCAAAGAAGTCTGGGGCACGCTCGTGGGCAGTCCCAACGACCAGATGCTGCTTTCCGATGGAAACGAGGCTTATCTCAAAATCGAGGAGGGCCACGATGTCCGCATCGGTCAAGAACTCACGCTTTTTCGTGCATCGCGTGAACCCGAGGCCGGCAAGGGCAAAGGACACGTGGTTCACATCAAAGGAACCGTCAAAGTCAATTCCTGGAACCCAAAAACGCGCATCGCCCGCGCTGATATCATCGAATCCCTCGACATCATCGAGCGTGGCGAAAAAGTCGGCCCCATCGGTCGACGTTTCGATGTCGTTCCCCCGGTACGCAACGACCGCGACATCTGGGCACAGATCACCGGGGCGATTCAACCGCGGGAATTGATCGGTCAACACCAGGTGGTTTTCATCGATAAGGGCGAAAAAGATGGGCTTAGGCCAGGAAACCGCTTTTTTGCCGTAGCTCGGGGAGACCGTTGGGACCAGAGCCTCGAGGATGGTCGCCCCATGGCCTCCTCCCGGGTCGCGTATCGATTGCATTCCGCCGATATCGAACGAATCCCCGATACTGCCCGAGGTCAAAAGTTCCCCACCGAAGTCATAGGGGAAGTCCGTGTCTTACGAACAAGGGAAGATACCTCGGTCTGTCTCGTGACCTACACCGAATTCGAATTGGAGCCCGGCCAACTCCTTCTCGCACGACGAGGGTATTGAGGCTCTGGTTCCCGAGCGGTACTCGGCTATGATTGTCGGGTGGCCGGTACCATCCCTCCCCCCCCAGTTTACGAAAAGACCTCGCTTCCCACGACCCCCCCATCCCTGCATCCCGACGAAACCCTACCGCCTCCTGTCTCCACTCCCATCGCAACCCCGCGAATGGTCCACCGTACCCCCATTATCCCTCCAGCCGTTCACCCACCCCATGCCATCCCCCATCCCGGGCCCATCTCCCGCTCGCCCGAAATCGTTGCCTCCGTGACCGCCACGTCCACCGTCGGTTCCTATCCCCACGCACCAACTGCACCTCCGCTTGCGCCACAACCCGCAAGCCTTGCCCTTCCAAACCGACCGACCTGGCCCAACACCGCCGACCTGACGTCGCCTCGTTCCACGACAACGCATCCGATCGTCCACCCCACAACCGCATCCGTACCTGTCTTTGCTCCCCCCGCTTCCGCCACGACCGTCCGTTCCCAACGAGGTGATTATAGGGTGGGTCCACGGGTTGGCGCGGGAGCTTTCGGGGCCGTCTTCGAATGCCTCGGACCGTTCGACCAACGCTACGCCCTCAAGGTCCTTCGACCTTCCGGCCGTCCCATCGAGCGGGTAAGGGAAGACTGGGCCAGTGAAGTCCGGCGCTTGCTCCAACTCCGCCATCCCAATGTCGTATACATCCACGATGCGTTCGAATGGGAAGGCTCGTTTTGTGTCGCCCTCGAATGGTGTGATCATACCTTGCACGACATGCTCGAGCAGCCCTTGCAAGAGGAACTTGCCATCGAGTTATCCCGGCAAATGCTCGCCGCCGTCCAGTATCTTCACGATTGGGATATCGTTCACGATGATCTGCATCCCGGCAACGTGCTCATCCAACAAGCCGACCGGCCCATCGTCAAACTCTCCGACTTCGGCATCTCGGCAGAATTGCGCGGCGCTCCCACCGTACGCCCCGAAATCGTACACCACGCCATCATGGCTCCCGAACTCATCGCCGCCGGATATACGAGCAAACAAAGCGATCTGTATCAACTCGGCATGATGATGTACTGGATGATCACCGGCTCGCCACCTCTCGACCGCAATATCCCCTACGAAATGCTCGTACATCAAATATCCGAAGGCGTCGCTCGACAACGAGCCGAGCAACTCGCTACCCCATTCGGGAATATCGTTGCGAAAATGCTGCGCCGACGCGATGCTTATCGATATTCATCGGCTCGGGAAGTCTGGATGGACTTGCGTGCCTTGCCCGCCTGGCAAGCAAGACAGATCTTCCGCCTTCGTTGATCCTTACCCAACCCCTTGTCCCGCGAGGTCTTCATGCGCACGCTTTTTGCCAGCTTTTTCATTGCCTCTTTCGGATTTTTCGGCTGCTCCACCTCCGAGGACTCCACGCAACGCGATGCGGAAACCACCCATGATGCGGCAACCGACATGGCTCCGCCCGACGCCAAACCCGACAGTCATGCCGATGTCACCCCCGATCAAAATGTCTCCCCCGACGTGTCGCCGGATGTGCCCGCGGAATCCTCAGAACCTTCGCTCTTCGCGACGATCGTCACGTCCAAAGGAACGATTCGTGTGAAGCTTGCTGATGATGCTTCTCCCATCACCGTAGAGAATTTCCAGCGCTATGCCGACGCGCAGTTTTTCGATGGATTGATTTTCCACCGGGTGATCGCCGGCTTCATGATTCAGGGGGGAGGCATGGAGCCAGGTATGAAAACACGGGCGCCCCTTTTCCCGCCCATCGTCAATGAAGCTTCCGCCTCGGGCCTGTCCAATCTTCGCGGAACCATTGCCATGGCACGCACCAACCAGCCGGATTCCGCTACCTCCCAGTTCTTCATCAATACCGTGGACAATACGTTCCTCGACCCAGGCCAATCCTCGCCTGCGGGGTATGCCGTCTTCGGAAACGTCGTGGAAGGAATGGACATAGTCGACGAAATCGAAGCCGTGGCCACGCATACCGTGGGCATCTACGAAGACGTGCCCGTCGAAGATGTGGTGATCGAATCCCTCCGCGTGACGACGGAACCCTAGAGCCGAAGCGGCAAAACGGACCGTTGCGCACCGCTCATCCATTTTCGGATATTAGTGTAACTAACTGATTTTATTGTATAAATATCAGATCCGGGACAGGCTTGAGAAAATCCAAATCGCTGGGAGCCTCGACATGAATCCCGTGCGTCCTTGCGGAAGCCGCGAAGGATTCAAGGCGATGGGGTGACCGATGCGGAAGCCGCGGGGGAGGGGTGCGGGTTGCTGGCGGAAGGCGCTGCACTCATGGCCGGAAGCGCGGAAGATGGAGGGGCGGCGCTGGTCGAAAGCGTTGCGGAAGAAGCGGAAGCAGGCGGAGCCAAGCCCAACAAGGTTTGGATTTTTTCTTCCCAAAACTCGATGGGACGTGCGCCGACGATAGCTTCGCCATTGACGAAAAACGCTGGCGTTCCGGCCACTCCGCGCTTGATCCCTTCGTCGATGTCCGCAAGCACGGCCTGATGGGTGACTTTGGATTCGACGCAGGTTTGCAATGCCGTGGTATCCAATCCCACGGTCTGAGCGAACGATAGCATGGCCGCTTTTTTCAGCTTTCGTTGGTTGTGAAAGAGCAGGGCCTCGTACGGCCAGAACAGGTCTTGATCCGCGGCGCATCGCGCAAAGTAAGCCGCTCCACAGGCATCGGGATGGAACGGCTCCGGAATCGCCGGATTGCAATGGTGATCGAGCGGAAAGTCCCGGTGAATCAAGTGGATTTTACCGGGATAACGCGTCACCACCTCGAGCAGCACATCGTGGGCCCTGCCACAGAAAGGACATTGGAAGTCCGTGAATTCCTCGATGCGAATCGGCGCATTCACAGGCCCCAGCGTGTTACGCGATGCCGGTAATTCTTTCCACGTTCCTGTCTTGGCGTTGGATACCGCGGCCAATGTCGAGGCTGCATCCTCACCATGGGTCGGACGTGCGAAAAGCCTTGGAACCCATAGGAATTGCGATAGACCGAGAATCACCGCAAACACCGTGACGACCCGATGGTTGGCGTGGGTCGCCAGCGCCAACAGTTCCATCGGCCCCTCTCGCACGAACTCTTTCAGTCGGCTGCGGTTCAGCCCCGCCAGCAACAACACCATCGCGGTGTTCACCACATAGACCGTCACGCACATGATGCAGACGGATTGAATGATGGTGACCGAAATATAGCCAAGAACGATGGTAACGGGCACGCCCGTGCATGACAGCGCGAATAGCAGCGAATCCCATCGCTTTAGCGAAAGCAGACGATAGTGGGAGGCGAGCACGATCGCGATCGCAAGACCGAAATACTCGAGTCCCCATACGGATATGGGGATTCCCAAAAACGCCGAATACTCGCTGGCGGCTACGGTTTCACAATTGACCCCCTGGCTCAGGTTGCAAAAACTGTCGAGTTTGGTCCCTCCCTTCAAGGCTTCCGTGGCCTCGATATACAGGTTCGTCAGATACACACTGCTGGCGAAACCCACAGCAAGAAGGGCAAGGACAAGGGTTGCGAGCTTTCCAGACGGTCGCTTTGGACGACTAGCAGCCATGGGTCCCTCGCTCGAAACGTCGTGGGGTGAGCTGAATTCGATGGGTATGACGTGGACGCATGAGAACGAAACTGAGAACACTCAGTGCCACTTTTCGCTGACTAACGCCACAAGGATCGCACTTGCGGCAAGATCGGTTTCGATGCACCCACGCAAAGGATTGCTGCATGCGCGCAGCGCATTGCTTCATCGGTTGGGTCACCTCAATGCCAGCCCACCCAGGGCGAGAAGTCCTGCAGCAACTCGGACATCTTTTCCCACGCATCCTCCAGCATGCATGACATGAGAACGAGGTTGTGCTTCTTGCCATCCAGGTCTTTGACATGGTCCTTGAGTTCCGCTTCCACACGGAAACCCATGCGCTCGAACATCCTGCGAGCGGCTTTCTGCGAGTCCATCATGCTCGCCATGGCTTTCTCATACCCCCGGGCCATCGCTTGATCGAATAGCTCCCGCGCCAACACCGTCCCCACCGCCCGCTTTTTGAACGCATCGGCCACCACCACCCGGATTTCCGCCACGTGGGGAGACCAACTGCGCTGCTCGCCATCGAGCAACGCATGCCCGACGATTTGCTCCCCATGTAGCGCCATCAACGGCAACTTCTTGCCGTAATCCAATTCCGCAAACCAACGGGAAAATACCTCCGGTCGAAGCACGTCGTGCCGAAGAAACAGCCGATCCTGCCGTGGCAACTGCTCGAAAAACCTCCGTACACCATCAAAATCCTCCTGCGCCATCGGACGAATCACCACCTGCCCATCGACGATGGACACCGTTTTGGGATAATGCGCCAGCGTTTGCATCTCGTAGGTCTCCTCCCATCCGGATGAAATATTTGTAACATGCTGAAATCACATATGATTTGCAGTGTTTGAGCCCCGTGCTATCGGATTCGTGAATTATACGTGAGTTGTCTCGCCCCAACAACCTGCCAACTCACCTTTTCCCACCTTCGCTTCCGTTGGCTCTCGATCCGGCCCTCCGGCCTCTTCGGTAAACCATGACGAAAGCTTGCCAGCCGTCCAAAACGGATACAACGTGCAGCCCCATGCACGTGCATCTGATTGCTGTCGCTGGAACCGGTATGGGTGCCCTCGCGGGTTTGTTCAAAGAGCTTGGGCATGATGTTTCCGGCTCCGACGTGCGCTTCGACCCTCCCATGGGACCTGCTTTGGAAAAATGGGGTATTCGCCTCATGCAGGGCTTCGATCCCGCCCACCTCGACCCCGCCCCGGATCTCGTCGTCATCGGCAACGTTTGTCGATCCAACAACCCGGAAGCGCGCGCTGCCATCGATCGCGGCCTGCCGTATACGGATATGGCCCACGGTCTTGCCGACCTCGTGCTCGAGGCGAAGACGCCGGTCGTGATTGCCGGAACTCATGGAAAAACCACGACTTCTTCCCTGGCCGCGTGGCTGTTATTCGACGCGGGCAAAGACCCTGGCATGCTCATCGGCGGGTTGCCCAAAAACTTCGAACACAGTTTTCGTATCCCCTCTCGAAAAGGTCCTGGCTTGCCGTTGGCCGATCATCCCATGCCGACCCGTCGAACGCCTTTCGTGATTGAAGGCGACGAATACGACACGGCTTTTTTCGAAAAAACCCCAAAATTCTGGCACTATCGGCCCGAAATCGCCGTCATCACGTCGATCGAATACGATCACATCGATATTTATCCGACGTTCGAGGCGTATCTTCATGCGTTCGCGACGTTCGTGGAGCGGATTCCCAGCAGCGGATTGTTGGTGGCCTCGGCTGCGAGCCAGACTGTGGTGGATGTGGTGAGCCAGCATGCCCGCTGTGAAGTGATTTGGTATGCATTACAAGGTGAAAATTGGCATGGTTGCACGCCCCATTACCTTGGTGCCCTTGCGGGAGCGGATGCTACCGGTCAAGCCTTCGACCTATTCATCGGGGGCGTGGCTTCCGGTCGGTTCGCGCTGCCCATGCCCGGCTCGTATAACGTGAGCAATGCCATCGCCGCGGCCGCGGTCGCCATGCAAGGCTTCGGTGTGTCCGTCCATCAGGTCCGCGAATCGTTGACCCGATTCCAGGGGGTACGTCGACGGCAGGATTTGGTGGGGACTCCCAATCGTATCAATATTTATGATGATTTCGCGCACCACCCCACCGCGGTGGAGGAAACCTTGCGAGGGCTGCGCGCCCGCCACCCCCAAGGCTCCCTATTCGCTGTTTTTGAACCTCGAAGTGCCACGGCGTGCCGTGCCCTCCATCAAGATGCTTACGCCCAAGCCTTCACTGCCGCCTCCCACGTGGTGATTGCACCCTTGGGCCGTCCCGATATCGCGCAAAGCGAACGGCTCGATGTCCCTCGCATCATCGACGAGCTTCAACGCCAGGGACAGTGGGCACGCCATCCGGAAAGCATTGACGAAATCATCGACTTGCTCGTTCGCGAAGCCCGCCCAGGCGATACCATCGCACTTTTGTCCAACGGCGCCTTCGGCGGTATCCACAACCGATTGATCCAGGCCCTTTCCCGATGACCATGACGCCACGACAAGCTCGACATCATGCCCTTATCGCTCGCGAGGCCGCCCATGCCGCAGGGCAAGTGGCCCTCAAAGGGTTCCGCTCCCACGCGAGAATCGAACGCAAACAAGGGGCCGAACTGGTGACCCCCCTCGACTTCGCCGCCGAAGATGCCTTGCGAAAATCTTTGCAATCCGCGGACCCAACCATCCCTATCGTGGCCGAGGAAGGTGGTGGTTCGGCCTCCCACGACCGCTATTGGTGCGCCGACCCCATCGATGGAACCACCAACTTCGCGCATGGCCATCCGTTTTGGGCCGTATCCATCGCCCTGATCGAGCAAGGAGTCCCGGTCGTCGGCGCTGTCGTCGCGCCCGCCCTCGATATCGAATGGATAGGCTGGGAAGGTGGCCTGACGCTTCGCAACGGTGAGCCCTGTAGCGTAAGCGATCGGTCCAGCATCGACGATGCCCTGCTCGCCACGGGATTCCCTTATGATCGGCAGACGAGCCCCGATAATAATATACGAGAATTCGCATATTTACAGAAACGCGCGGTAGGGATTCGACGATGTGGTTCAGCGGCTATCGACCTTTGTCTCGTTTCTGATGGCTCCTACGATGGCTATTGGGAGAAAAAACTCCGGCCATGGGATATCGCGGCGGGCGTGGTGATGGTTCGGGCTGCGGGGGGCATGGCGACGGCGCTGGATGGGCAGCCCGACAATGTGCTGGACGGACATATCGTGGCGACCAATGGGCATTTGCATGCCAGGCTGGTCGAGTTGTTGAGGCAAAGTCGGCAATCGACGGATTGGTAAGCGTTCTGAAGACGTACCACGCCAAAAAAACGGTTGTCGTGAGTCTGTATCTCCACGCTTCGAGTTCGATCCCAGGCTCGAAATCCACGCATCGCGCTACAAATAGTGGGTTTCCAATCCAGTGAGTTCACCCATGGCCAGGCAAATCATCGACATCACCCTTGCGCTTCGTCCGGCGATGACCGTGTACGAGGGGGATCCACCGTTTCGCTGCAGGCCCCTCACTCAAAAAATAGAAGCAAATTTAGATACTTACAATACATCTGCGCTCAGTTTCGGCACGCATACGGGCACGCATATCGACCCTCCTCGCCATTTCGACAACCAAGGGCAAAGCGTGGATCGGCTCGACCTGTCAACGCTTTGCGGTCCTGCGCGAGTCTTTGACCTGCGAGGGCGGGGTTGTCGTATCGATGAAGCCGTTGTTCGCGGTTGCGATGGTCTTGGCGTGGAGCGATGGCTATTGCGTACGGACAGCGAGGGCTGGGCGGACCGTCCGTTCGATCGACGATACGCTCACCTGACCCTCGATGCCGCGTGCTGGCTGCGATCGCAAGGAGTTCGTTTGATCGGCATCGATTCGCCTTCCGTGGAAGCGTTCGATAGTCCGACGATGCCGGTTCATCGAATGTTATTGACGCGGCATCCCGCGGTGTTGGTCCTCGAAGGATTGGACCTGACGCTGGTGCAGCCGGGTGATTATGAGCTTTTCTGTTTGCCTCTGAAGCTGGAGGATGGCGATGGTGGACCTGCCCGCGCGATTCTCGTTCGGAACTGATCGCTCACTTTGATTGGCATTCCCATCGTGGTGGCGTGATGCGCCAACCAGCTTCGGAACAAACGGATGCGGACGCTTCGAACGAGCGCTTTTCGCCTGATGGCAAACGCGCCGAACGGGAATAGGAATGCTCCTGACCATCCTTGCAACGAACCACCCACGACACGGAGCAATTCACGGCGACGCTGCACTCGTTGTCGAGGGTGATGATCAAGGTGTCATCGCGGGATGGATGCATCGATTGCGATGCTTGCACGCATTGAGCGGGCGGTGGGCTGGTCTCATCCAAGGCATGGGGAGCGACGGAGGTGATAGGAGAAGCGGTGGCCGCCGAAGACAATGAGGCGACGCACACCGCGAGCAGCGGCATGTTCCAATGTCCCATGGGTGGAAGCGACAACCGCCATTGTTTCGAGTTCCCGATCTTTATGAATCCCGCCAGATTCCTGGCTCACGGTGACTTTGCAATATCACTTGTTTTCCTGTTCGAAACCTCGTCTTTCGATGGTTCCCCTCTGCCGAAAGCTCCGCTAGCAAGCGGCCATGACCCATCGCATCGAGGTTGGTTATCGCCCTGGCTTCCCCGACCCACGGGGGATGGACACCCTATCGACCATCCGCTCGTTTCTATCCATTCCGATTCGCGAGGTTCGCTGTTTCGACGTGTACACGATCGAGGCGGATCTATCGGAGCAGGAAGTCATTCGCGCATGCGATCACCTTGCGGACCCGGTCACCCAACAGGGCGCGGTCGGTCGATTGGCTCCCGCGCCCTTCGATTTCGTTGTGAGTGTTGGTTATCGGCCCGGCGTGACCGATGCCGTTGGAAAGAGCGCGTTGGTTTTGCTCCAAGACATGGCGGGTCGCAGCCTGGCACCATCCTCCGCCGTTTTTACCTCGCGTCTGACCTTTTTATCCGGGGTGAACGAACAACAGGCCCACCGGATTGCGACGGAACTCCTTGCCAACTCCTTGATCGAACGGTTCTTCATACTATCCCAATCCGATTATCTGGCAAGTCCGATTGATCTGTCTATTCCTGTTATCAATAGCACTCATACACCGGTTTGTGGAGCGATCGATCTATCCGGATCGGATCAGAAGCTAGAACGACTCTCCAAAGAACGCATCCTGTCGCTATCGCTCGAGGAGATGAAAGCGATTCGCGAGGCTTATGAAGAGCCGGATTTTTTGCGAGCGCGAACGGTCGTGGGTCTCGGCGCCTTCCCTACGGATGCCGAACTCGAGTGTCTCGCCCAAACGTGGAGCGAACACTGCAAGCACAAAATTTTCAATGCCACCATCGACTACTACGAGCAGGGACAAGAGTCCAAAACCATCGAATCGCTGTTCAAAACCTATATCCGGGAGCCCACGGAACGAATTCGAAAACAGCAGGAAACGCGGCGGGGAGAAAGCTGGCTGGTCTCGGTATTCCACGACAACGCCGGGGTCATCGCGTTCAACGACGATTATCACCTCGTTTACAAGGTCGAAACGCATAATTCCCCCTCTGCTCTGGACCCGTATGGAGGAGCGATGACCGGTGTGGTGGGTGTCAATCGAGACACCTTCGGTACGGGACTTGGAGCTGACCTGCTCGTCAATGTATGGGGCTATTGCCTCGCCGATCCCCGTACGGATAGGCAGATTCCTCGCGGGCTTCTGCACCCACGACGTATCCGCGATGGAGTTCATCGCGGCGTGATCGATGGTGGAAATCAATCGGGAATTCCTTATGGACGCGGCTGGGAGCTATTCGACGATCGATTTTTGGGCAAACCCCTCGTGTTTTGCGGAACCGTCGGCAAGATGCCCGTGATGAGCGCCGGTCGTCCGACGCACCTCAAGGCGGCTCGTCCCGGAGATAGGATCGTGATGTGTGGGGGGCGCATCGGCAAAGATGGCATTCACGGTGCCACATTTTCTTCCGCTCAATTGGATGAGTCGTCGCCGGTGCAAGCCGTGCAGATCGGCGATCCGATCACGCAAAAAATCATGTTCGATTTTCTGATCGAAGCGCGGGATCGAGGCTTGTATCATGCGATAACGGATAATGGGGCGGGAGGATTGAGTTCGTCGGTGGGAGAGATGTGTGTGGCGAGTGGTGGCGCGCAGCTCGATCTTGCGAAAGCTCCGCTCAAGTATCCGGGACTCGACCCTTGGGAAATCCTGATATCCGAAGCCCAGGAGCGCATGACCCTCGCGGTGGCGCCCGAACACCTCGAAGCGTTCATGGACCTGGCTCGACATCGCAACGTGGAGGCCTCCGATCTGGGGGTCTTCACCGATTCCGGCTATTTTCACGTGAAATACGCTGACGATACCGTGGTGTACTTGCCGTTGGCGTTCTTGCACGATGGCCTGCCAGCCATGCGATTGACGGCCCGTTGGCAGCCTCCGCGTCACGAAGAGCCTTTGCTCGCCGAACGGAAGGATTATTCCGAGGTCTTGGTTTCTTTGCTCGGGCAACCCAACTTGGCATCGGGTGAGGAAAAGGCTCGCCATTATGACCACGAGGTCAAGGGATTGTCCGTTATCAAGCCGTTCGTGGGGGTTCGAGGCGACATGCCTTCGGATGCGGCGGTCTTTCTCGTTTCTCATGGAAGCTTCGACGGGGTGGTGCTTTCCGAAGGGGTGCATCCCCACTATGCCGATATCGATGCGTATTGGGCAACCGCCGCGGCGGTCGATGAAGCCGTTCGAAAAGCGGTCGGAACCGGCGCACGCCTCGACCACATGGCGGGCTTGGACAACTATTGCTGGCCCGATCCGGTGCAAAGCGACATCACGCCCGATGGACAACACAAGCTCGCCCAGTTGGTGCGCTCGGCCACCGCCCTCGCCAAAGCCTGCGAAACGTACGGTGTGCCTTGTATTTCCGGAAAAGACTCCATGAAAAACGACTCGATGATGGGAGGTGTCAAGATCTCAATCCCACCAACCCTGCTTTTCAGCGTCATCGCGAAAATTGACGATGTTACCAAGGCCGTGTCGATGGATGTGAAGACCGTCGGAGCGAAAGTGCTGCTTTTAGGTGCCACGCGCGATGAACTCGGCGGCTCGGAGTATTTCCGGATGCTGGGCGCGGTGGGAAATGCCGTGCCCAAAGTCTATTTCGAAGAAACCCTACCGCTGTACCGCGCCGTGCAGACGGCCATCGAAAACGAGTTATTGCTCTCTTGTCATGCCGTCACCCGAGGTGGCCTCGCGGTGGCCCTCGCACGGTCGGCCATGGCTGGGAGACTCGGCCTTGTCCTGGACCTGGATGAGGATGAGCGCTTGCGATCGTTGACGACCCCTGCCGCTCTCTTTTCGGAAAGCACCGGAAGGTTCGTGGTGACCGTGGATCCATCGAAAATAAAGCAACTTGAAGCGATTTTGCCCTCGGGCTCCCACAGCCTGCTCGGGGTTACGACCCCTGACGCCATGGTGGAGGTGAAACACCGTGGCAATAAGGTGCTCCAAACCGCCGTGGATACCTTGGTTCATGCCTTCCAGGAGACGTTCCATGCGATCTGATGTCGAAGCGCGGCGAAACAATGTCCGAGTGCTCGTGCTGACGGGGTTCGGGCTCAACTGCGAAGCGGAAACAACCCACGGATTTCGGTTGTGTGGGGCTCAGGTGGAGCAGAAGCATCTATCGGATGTGCTCCTGTCGAAACGCCCCCTTACTGACTACCACATCATCGCCATGGTGGGCGGATTCTCTTTCGGAGACCATATTGCCGCGGGTGTCGTATGGGCGAATCGATTGCGCTACCACCTATTCGACCGAATCATGCGGTTCGTGAGCGAAGGGGGATTGATGCTCGGTGTCTGCAACGGCTTTCAGACCATGGTCAAGCTTGGGCTCTTGCCGGGCTTCGACAGGGGGTATGGTCAGCCCGTGGCGACGGTCGCTGCCAATGATCGATTGGGGTACCGAAACGCGTGGGTGAGGGTAAAGGTGGATCTGGAATCACCGTGTGTGTGGACCCGGGGAATCGATGAAATGGAACTGCCCGCACGGCATGGAGAGGGAAAATTCCTTTTACAAAACAATGAGTTGCTAGATCGTCTTCGAGATGAGCATCTGGTGGCCCTGCGTTATGTGGACGAACAAGGCAAGCCGACACAAAGGTGGCCGGATAATCCAAACGGTTCGCCGGATGCGGTGGCGGGCGTTTGTGATCCCACGGGCAGGTTATTGGGGCTGATGCCTCATCCCGACGCGTATTTGTACGGGATCAACCATCCCCACTGGGCGAGAAAGAAGCTGGAAGGTACGCTTCAGCGTGAGGGGCAAGGGTTGCGGGTGTTTCAGAACGGGGTTGATTATGCGGCGGATTTGAAGAATTGATGGCGGTTGGCCGCAGGATCACCGCGGTTCGGCTTCGCGAATGCACCGAAAGCCGAGTCCTGGAACCTGATAGTTTCGTGTGGCTTCCGCGCGAAACCATACGGTGCATCCCAGGGCCGAGCGATTCCAACCGCCTCCGCGGATCACGTACACCGTATTATCAGGTTTGCCCGGTATTTCTTTGATCTCTGGATCGACTTGTTTTTCTTTGGGATATGGCGCTGACATATCTCGTGTCCATTCCCAGACATTGCCCGCAAGATCGTAGATTTTTCCCGACGGCCAGACTTTGGCGCCACGGGGAAAGGTTTTGACGTCGGAGGGACCGCCGCCGCGGCACCCCACGTCGCCTCCCGGGGCGGATTTGGGAGCGCCGAAGGGTGTGAAGTCCATGAGTTGATTTTCGCACGTTGGCTCTTCGTTGCCCCAGGGCCATTCGATACTTTCCCCGCCACTGGCGGCCCATTCCCATTGGGCTTCGGTGGGGATTCTTTTGCCTTTCCAGGCGCAGTAGGCCTCCGCTTTATTCAAATTCACAAGATTGACTGGTTGATCTGGAAATCGAGGATAGCTTGCCCACGGATCCCATCGGTAAGGTTCCGCGCAAGCACCTTCCTGCACGCATTTTGCGTAAGCGCCCGAGGTGACTTCGGTCTCGTCCATACAAAACGGCCGGGTGAGCACCACGGTATGAGGCGTGTCTTTTCCTTTGAGACGATCACGACCCATCGTGAATCCGTCGGGGCCGGTGGCGGGAATGAATACCTCTCCTTCGGGGCAATTTGCTACGCATTTTCCTTTATCACAGCGTTCGATCGTGGAGCATTTGGAAAGAACTGTAGGAACCCCCTTCTGACACTGCATGATCTCGTGGTCCGAGCAAAACGGCGACTCGCCATGCCGCGCACAAGCGGGGTTTTCTGGGGGCGACGGTTCGGCCGAGGGCTCCTGGTGTGGTTGCGGCGGGCGTTGATCGCAGCCGACAAAAACAAGCAGAACGACGAACCGAAGAATCCAACGCATCGAAAGTGAATCGTAGTCGCGGGAAGTCCAAACGGCCAAGTCACGGTGGGTGGTGGGTATTTCGATGAGTCACGGCGAAAGCAGGGCTACGCATCCGTCGGCGGAACGCGCGCCGCGAATGGCTGCCCTGGGGGCGCGGGAGATGGCATCCCAGTGCTGGAAATAAGCGGTCTGCTGAGCTTGCGTGAGGGGTTGGGGCGAGGCATCGAAGATGAAAAACGGGCAGGCTTCGATGGTCAAGGGGCCTTTGGGGGGAAAGGTTACCCGTGCGAGATAGCTCCAGCCGGTCCACGGGTGGTCGCGATGCTGGTGAAATACGAAATTCCCAAGACTCATCACCACCGGAATTTGTTTATGAAATTCCACACGTTGGGGCGTGTGGCTGTGGTGCCCGAGCACCAGATCCGCGCCCGCCTGGGCGGCCCCGATGAGAGCGTAACGGGTGGCTTCGATCGGAATGTGAATATATTCCTCGCCGATATGCACCGAGACGATGACCCAATCGACCTTTGGTTTCACTTCAGTGATACGCTGGGACAACGCGCCCATATCGGCATCGGCGATATAGGGTTTGGCCACATGGTCTCTCAGACGACCGTGGTTGAAAATACCAGTTACCGCAAAAAACGCGAAATGCTGCCCATTTCGCTCGAGGATGACGGGCCGCAGCGGGTCTTTGCCTTGCGCGTCGGTACCCACCGCTTGAATGCCCACGCGCTTCACATGAAACAAGGTCTCTTCGAGGCAGCGCTTTCCGAAGTCCCAAATATGGTTGTTGGCAGTGGATACGATATCGAAATGGCCGCGCGCCAGAACGTCGGCTCCAGAAGGGGGGCCCGCGAAGATGAGGCGATTGTGTTCGGAAACGGTTTTCCCGCCGAGATCGCATAACGGCGATTCGAGGTTGGCAAAGCGGATATCCGCGGCGCGCAGCCAGGATTGAAGGTTGGAAAAGGGATTCAGCTCGGGATTTTTCAAAATGCGCTGGCCGGTATTCCGAGACAGATCGATATCGCCGCCGGCGACAAGGACAACGGGCCGAGGCGGTTGGGCAACGGCTGCGATGGCGCTGGCGGATGCGCTGAGAGACGCGGCAGGGAGCGTTGTAACACTGGGCGCGGAGGCAGTCGGGGGTTGTTTTTTCTCCTCGCAATGAACCAATGCCCCGAGCAGCATGAAAAATAGCATTGGTCTTCGCATGGTTGGCATCAGCTTGTCAGAATGGAGGCGAAACGCAATGATTGGCCGGGGGCAACGAGACCCCAGTCCGGGCTCGGTATTTGTCTAACTATTTGAAATAACTTATGAATAACAGGCTCCCTCGGGCCTTTTCCCAAGGCGGATGAAGCCACCGAACGCGGCTGTCGCTTGACCGACCGCAGATGAGCGGGTCAAACTGTCCAGATGCGAAAAATCGGTTGGCTTTGCATTCCTGTAGGGTTGGTGGTGGCGTGTTCTGGCAGTGAAGACAGCGCACAAGATAATGGTGGAGTAGGAGGCACCACGACAGACGGGGGTGTTGAGGCCGCGCAGGGCGGGACGGGAGCGGGGGCCGTGACGGGAGGAATGGGAGGAGCGGGCGGTACCGGGGGATTCCTCGAAGAAGAATGTCCTTCCAACGTTCTTTGCGGCACGAACGGTGTTTGCTGCGAGGTGGGGCAAGAGTGTGTGGACGGCGCGTGCATGCCTGCCTGTGATTCGGGGATTCGATGCGGTGTCGACGCAACGACTTGCTGTACTGCAGGCGACGTCTGTCTTTCGGATGAATGTGTGACGCCCGGTGTGTCGTGCAAGGACTCATACGATTGTGACGAGGGGGAGTTTTGTGAGCCTACCCTGGGTCGGTGTCTCCCTCAGCCTTCAGGCGAGGATTTATGTGAATACCGTCCCCCTACCTTGCCGTTCAATCCGGTCGTGAAGTGGTCGTGGACCGGGTCGACGATCCAACCTTCGGCCAACCAAGTCATCAACATGCCTGTGGTTGTGGATCTGGATCAAGACAACGTTCCGGATGTGGTCATCGTCACGAGCGAGACGTATGAATCCAACAACCCTGGGTACTTACGAGCGCTCGATGGCAAGACAGGGGTCGAAAAATGGGATGCGTCGGCGGACGTGTATGCTGCGGGCAATGAAGTCAATCCTCGGGGAACGCCAGCGGCGGCGGATTTGGATGGCGATGGGGTGGTGGAGATCGTGGCACCGAAAATGGGAGGCGGAGCCATTGCGTTTCGAGCCGATGGATCGTTGTATTGGCGATCGACATTGGCGGATGGTCAGACCCCGTATACCGAGGCGATGAACAGCGTAACGACGGCGATTGCTCATATGGATGGGGATGGTTCGCCGGAGATCGTGATGGGTGGGGTTGTGTTGGATGCGCAGGGGCGAGTTCGATCGGGGCAAGGGCGTGGTCGAGCGGGGGCGAATGATGCGAATTATGGGGCGGTGAGCATCATTGCCGATGTGGATGGGGATGGAAACCAGGACGTGGTGACGGGTGCGGCGGCGTGGTCGGTGACGGGCGACGTGATCTGGGAAAACGGGATGTCCGATGGGTATCCTGCGATTTCGGATCTCGATGAGGATGGTAAGCCGGAACTCATCGTGATTTCTCAAGGGCAGGTACGCGTTCACGATGCGGCCACGGGAAAGATGCTGGCGACGGTAAAAATGCCTGGCAACGGGCGGGGTGGTCCGCCCACGGTGGCTGACTTCGATGGGGACGGGAGAATGGAAATCGCCTCCGCCAACGGCACTGCTTACGCCGTTTTCGAGTATGAATCCCAGCCTTCCCCTTCGCTATCGGTGAAATGGTCGAAAGAGACCCAAGACTTGTCGTCGAATGTGACGGGTTCCACGGTGTTTGACTTCGAGGGGGATGGGGCGGCGGAAGTGGTGTATGGGGATGAGTGCTATATGCGGGTTTACAGCGGGAAAAACGGAGACGTGCTGTTTGAAACCGCATCGAGTTCAGCGACCATCCACGAGTATCCGGTGATCGTGGATGTGGATGGGGATAATCGGACGGAGATCGTGGTGGTTTCCAATGATCGGAATCATGGTCCGGGAACATGCCCAGGGTATGGGATGAGCGAAAAAGCTCGTCGCGGGGTGTTTGTCTATGGGGATGCGAACGACAAATGGGTGCGAACGCGGCGAATCTGGAATCAGCATGCCTATCATATTACGAATATTCTTGCCGATGGCGTGCTTCCGAAGCCCGAGCCGGCAAGTTGGAAACCGCCGGTAGGGTTCAACAACTATCGTGTGTCCACGCAGGGGGCTGGTGTATTCAATGCTCCGGATCTGCGGGTGGATTTGGAGGTGTCGTCGGCCTCGTGCCCCCTGGGGCTGGAGTTGCGGGCGCGGGTAAAAAACGCGGGTTCCTTGGGTGTGCCGGCTGGCGTGCAGGCGAAGTTTTTCTTGGGCGCGGATGCGTCAGGCGTGTTTGTGGGGGAGGGATACACGACCAAGAGTTTGCTCCCTGGACAATCCGAGGTGGTCAGCGTGCTTTTCGAAGCTGCGAATCATGTGCCTCCCTTCCAGTTTTATGTGGTGGTGGATGGCAGCACGGCGGCCGCGGGCATGATGGAATGCGTGGAGGATAACAACGACGCCCATGCGGGGGGAGTGGCGTGCCCGAGTGTCAAGTGAATATATAAATTTATCTAATAAAAACAATTGGTTATCATGCTAGCCCCCCACGGTTTGCGGGGATGCTGCGGAAAGGGTGTGCCGAGGTATCCTTTCACGTTTTTCGACTCGAGGAGTCCAGCAAACGCGGTTTTCTCTTCTACCGCGCTTGTCGTGGGTGAAAAGAGTTACACTGAGCGCAAACCCAAGCGACGGCATCCTTTCGGCAGGCAGTGACCATGACCAGGAACAAGCCTAACGGTTTACGTGTGGGTCAAGAGCCCTCGCACAACGGTACGCATCCGGCTCGGGATCATGATGTGGATCGTGGTGCGCACGCGTCGGGCAAGGCCAAGTTCGATCTGGGTGTGGGCAATGGTTGGTTTCCATCCGAGGACATTCCCTGGGGATATGGCGAAAACCGCATCACCGCGATGGCGCGCGATCCGGACTGGCTCTACGTCTACTGGGAAGTCACCGATGATGCGATCGACCAGGCGCGGCAGCGTCTTGGTCGTGGGGCCCACGATACGTGGTGTTGTTTGCGGGTGTACGACACATCGGGGCGGGATTTCGATGGCTGCAATGCGTTGAGTTATTTCGATATTGCGATCGAGCGTACGACTCGCGATTGGTTCGTGCATGTGGGTAAGCCTCGCTCGAGTTGTCATGTCGAGGTGGGCATCAAGTCGCGGCTGGGTGATTTTCAGCCCATGGCTCGCTCGGGTCGTACGGATTTCCCGCGTAAGCGTCCTGTCGAAGAAGTGTCCGTGGAGTGGCTTACGGTCGAAGACGAGCCATCGAAACAGGCGTCGTTGCCGGCCTCCGCTGCCTATGTATCGCGCTATTCGGGCCCGGCCCCGGACATTCCCGTCCCGCTTCAGCCTCCGTATTCCGACGCATATCCGCGGTCTTCCGGCGCCACCCGTGTGATCATGGAGCGGCATGTGGAGCGCCAAGAAATACAGTCGAGAACCTGGTCGGAGAGGAAAGTATTTCGTTGGTTTTCGCGCGCGTCTCGACGATTCGAGATAACGCCGCCGCGTTCATCGATTCCCTGGATGACCGAAAGTTGGCGGACAGAGTGGCAAGGCGATGAGCGGGCTTTCGAGTGGATTCGTCCGCTTCACAACGTGGCCTGGTCGCGTGAACAAGTGCTCACCACGTGGGATTGGGCGCCCTATCCCGGAGATAGCGCGGCTCCCGGACGTGTCCTCGTTCGTTTCCTCGGGGTCGACTATACGTATATGGATAGTGGCTTCGAAAAGGAATCTGCTGGATCCTGGGAGATCGTCATTCACGGAGCCTCGTTTGGAACGTCTTTTCGCCGGGTTCTTGGAACTTGGAGGCTGCATCGAGCGCAAACGATCGAATCCGTGGTGGAGCGTTGGGAAAGCATCGTGGAGCGTATTTGGCACGAAGGATTCGTTCGTGAGCGTACGTGGACTGGAGCTTCCGAGATGCGGCAAGACGTGGAGCAAGGCGCGAGCGAACGTTGGATACTGGGAGGTTCAGAACGGATTTCCTACGCCATCGAGGAGCAATTGGCGCTGGGAGGCTCGGAATGGATCTGGCTTGGCGCTAGTGAACTGCGTCTGGCGGGTGCCAGTGAGCGTGTTACGGAATGGCAATTCGCCGGGCTGGGAGCTTCCGAATGGGTTCTGGAACAGGGCAGCGAACGGGTTTTTATCGGGGCCAGCGAGCAACTGCGGATGGGTGCCAGCGAGCAACTGCGGATGGGTGCCAGCGAGTCGTCATGGCAGGCTTCCGAAGTCTTCGCGCAAGCATCCGAATCGTTCCTTCATGACTATGGGGGCGCGAGCGAGTCAGAGAAACGAAAATGGTGGGTCGACCTCGGTGGCTCGATCGGCGCCAGTGAACTTCTGGGCATGAGGGAATCGACCCGATTCATCAAGCCTACCCTTCCTTTTGCCGGTGCAAGCGAACAGACAGCGTTGGGATCTGCTCTCATGCCCCATCCACCGTCCCAAGATACGATTTCCGATTCTGTCTCGATGGCAGAACTGGGAATCCACGCGCTTGCCTTCGACGATCGAAGCTGGACGGCTGTGGGTGCCAGTGAACGGGTGGCGCAGGCTACCTACCCAGCCACGCTTGATGATGACGACGAAAACGAATCGTCCAAGGGAGGTGGGTGATGGCACACGGGTATTTGGCGCTTGTGTTGCACGCGCACTTGCCGTTCGTGCGTCATCCCGAGGCCCCTTCCTATATGGAAGAAGAATGGCTGTTCGAGGCCATCACGGAAACGTATGTTCCGTTGCTGCTCGTTTTCGAACGGCTGCTGCGCGATGACGTGGACTATCGTCTGACCCTTTCGATGAGCCCCACGCTGTTGAGCATGCTCACCGATGATCTTCTCAAAGAACGGTATGCGACGAAGATCGACAAGCTTGTGGAGCTTGCGGAAAGTGAGGTGGATCGAACCCGTAACGACGGTCGTTTCCACGGACTTGCGCAGATGTATCGGGATCGATTCGTGCGAATCCGAGACTATTGGCGACGCTATGATGGCGATCTCGTGCATCCGCTTCGTGGGTTGCAGGATGCGGGGAAGCTGGAGGTCATCACGTGTACGGCGACCCATCCGTTCATTCCTTTCATGGATCGAAATTGGGCGGCGATTCGAGCCCAGGTGCATGTGGCGGCGGATGTATATGAACGTGCTTTTGGGCGCAGGACGCAAGGAATGTGGCTTGGGGAATGCGGATACGTGCCGGGTTTGGACGAACTGCTGCGAGAAGAAAATATCCGCTATTTTTTCCTGGATACCCATGGACTGCTCTTCGCCGATCGCCGTCCGGTCTACGGCGTTCACGCCCCGATCTATTGTCCCACGGGTGTGGCTGCTTTTGGTCGCGACGTTCCGAGTTCGCGGCAGGTGTGGAGTTCGAAGGAAGGGTATCCGGGTGACCCGGACTATCGAGACTTTTATCGAGACATCGGTTTCGATCTGCCGATTGAATACGTGCGACCCTACATCCATCCCGATGGCATACGGACGTTCACGGGGGTCAAGTATCACGCCATTACCCACGGCGCTTTGCACAATAAAAACCCGTATGTTCCGCATGTGGCATGGCAGCGAGCCAACGCGCATGCGCAGCACTTTCTCGAACAGCGAGAGCAACAAGTGCGCGCGTTACGTCCTCAGATGGACCGGCCTCCCATCATCGTTTCTCCTTATGACGCCGAGCTATTTGGCCATTGGTGGTACGAAGGTCCCATCTTCCTCGAAATGCTGTTGCGAAAAATCCACACCGATCAGGGCATGATCGCACCCATCACACCCAGTGCTTATTTGCACGCGCATCCCACCAATCAGGTCGCAACGCCAGCGATGTCTTCCTGGGGTGCGGGGGGCTACGGCGAGTATTGGTGCAACCAATCCAATGCGTGGATTTATCGCCATCTTCACAAAATGGGCGAACGCATGGTCGAACTCGCCCGCCGTTTCTCCCAGGCCGACGACTTGCAACGTCGTGTCCTCAATCAAGCCGCTCGTGAACTCATGCTCGCACAAGCCAGCGATTGGGCTTTCATCATGAAAAGTGGCACCACCGTCGCTTACGCCACGCAGCGTACCAATGACCATATCAACCGATTCCACCGACTCACCCAAAACCTCGAAGATGGCGATATCGATGAAGATTATCTCGCTGAGGTGGAACGTCGCGACAATCTCTTCCCCAACCTCGATTACCGCGTGTTCGCAACGTGATCGATAGATACGAAACAAGCTATTTCCAAGGAATCTTCGCCTGGTTCGAGAAGCGCTTCCAGCGACGTTCATGATCGCGATGAGCCAACGTAATATCTTGTACGTAACGTCCGAATGTACGCCCTTCGCCCAAGTAGGAGGGCTCGGAGATGTCGCTTCGGCCTTGCCCGCTGCCCTTCGTCGAGCGGGCTACGACATACGGGTCGTGATGCCTTTGTATGGCGAAGTGGATCGAGACGCTTTGCATCCTATTGGGGTGTCTTTGCGAATTGGATTGGCCGATACGGTATTCGATGCTCGCGTTTGGCAAGGGGAACTGCCGGAACGAGTGCCTCTGTACTTGATCGATCAGCCGGATTTATATGCTCGATCGGGTGTGTATGGACCCAAAGGCGGCGCTTTCGAGGATAATCTTTTGCGTTTCGCTTGGTTGAGTCGAGCCGCTTGCGACCTGCCGCGCCATGTCGGCTTCGCGCCTCACGTCCTTCATGCCAATGATTGGCCGACGGCACTTTCCATTCTGTTTGCGAAGCACTTATCCCAACCTGTGCCGACGGTATTTACCTTGCACAATGTCGGATACCAGGGCATCGCGCCGTTGCATGATTTTGCCTTGACCGGTTTGCCTTCCCGAGAACTCAGCGCCGACAGCCTCGAGCACTTCGGAGCGATCAACCTGCTCAAAGGCGGCATCCTTGGCGCTTCCATGCTCACGACCGTGAGCCCAACGTATGCGAAAGAGATCCAACACCCCGCTTTCGGATGCGGACTCGATGGTGTGTTGCGGTCCCGCGCATCCGATCTGTTGGGTATCCTGAACGGGATAGATGACAAGGCATGGAACCCGTCCATCGACCCGTGGATTCCATCGCCCTATGATGCGGATAACCTGTCGGGCAAGGCAATCTGCAAGTCCGTCTTGCAACGAGAGGCAGGTTTTGCCGTACGACCGGAGGTTCCCTTGTTCGGACTCGTCACACGTCTGACCCATCAAAAGGGGTTGGACGTGCTGGCTCATGCCCTTGGACGCTTTCTATCCATGGACGTGCAGATGGTGTTGCTGGGCACCGGCGATGCACCCGCGGAAGCTTTTTTCGAAATGGCCTCACGACAGCGCCCTGACCGATTTCATGCATGGCTTGGATTCGATCCGGCCCTCGCCCACCGCATCGAAGCCGGCTGCGACTTTTTCGTCATGCCATCGCGCTACGAACCTTGTGGGCTGAACCAAATGTATAGCTTGCGGTACGGTACCCTGCCGATCGTTCGCGCCACCGGTGGCCTCGAGGACTCCGTGGACAACTACGACGAAGCGACGGGGCAAGGAACTGGATTCAAACTCTACGACCTCAATCCCCCATCGCTTCTCAACACCCTCGCCTGGGCCGTATCCACCTGGGTGGAGCGACGAACCCATATCGAAACGATGCGTCGCCGGGCTATGAGACAGGATTTTTCCTGGTTTCGTTCGGCGAAAGGCTATGAAACGGTGTACGAAAAAGCGATCGCGTCTTCCAGGCAGCAACGCTGAGCGACCGCATCTCGAGATGGCGGGGGCGTATTCGGACGACGAAACGAAAGCGGTCAATGGCGTCTTCGACGCGGTTTGGGGATGGTTGGTGCGAGGGATGGCGGCGGCTCCGATGATTCCGCATTCGAAGATTCTATAATAAATCCAATAGTTTGCAGATCCTCCAGCGTCACTCTCTTCTCCTGGGCTACCAGGGTGGCGCGAAGCAGAACGTCGGCAAGTTCGACATCGTTTCCGGGCCATTGGTGTTCCATCAATCGCGCGAGCGCGCGATCGTCGATGCCAAGCGGGGCTCCGCGAAGACGTGTACCCGCCCGCGCGAGTTGATCGAGCACGAGCGCACGCAGGTCCTCGGGGCGTGCGGCGAGTTCCGGCAGCGGCACGGCGCGGTCTCCAAGCCAATCCGCCAGTGTGGACGAGAGTCTGGCCGCGGCGACGAGCACATCCGCGGTTGCGGGAACGGATACCATGAGAACGATATCCAGCGGTGTGACTTGGCCTGGTGCGATCCGCTCGGCCAGGCAAGAAGCGATGTAGTCTTGCACGGTTCGAGGAAGGGCGGCGATGTCGATCACGAACAAGGTTCCACCATCCGCAAGAGACAAAGGCGAAGTGTCGGCGGCTCGCCAGCGGTCGATATCGTGTTCGGAAGTGTCGGTACCGTACACAATCACAAAAGGGCTGGATGCGTGGGAACTCGCCAGATGGGCTTCCGCGGCCCAGGCAATGGGATCGACTCCGGGGGGAGTCAGCAACGTCACGGGAATGTCCATCGCTCCCAGTCGTCGGACCTGCTCGAGCGCCATGGCCGCCGCCGGGCTATAGGTGGTGGCGCGCAAAGGCAAGGCGAGCCGTTCGGCATGGGCGCGCATTCGCCCGCTCTTCGCAGACAATTGAAACCGTAGCCGATCGATCTCGTCCGCCCGTCGTTCCGCCAGTTGCCGCAGTTCCAGTTCCCGTTGCCGAGATCGGGCGAGCGCCGAGGAAACGCCAAGCACGGCACCGATGCGGTCCGCCAGCACCCGCACGGCGCGAACTTCTTCCAAACTCATGGGGGTCCGACGCTTGCCGCGTGGGATTCCGAGAAGGCCGACCGGGCCATCCTCGTCGCGGATGAGCGTTACACTAAGCATTCCCCTTGCGTCCATCCATTGGACCAAGGGGCGAAGCTCGGCGCGTCGCACCTCCATCGCTCGAAGCACTTCCGTACGAATCGCCCGCTCGGGCTCTGCTTGCGCAATGTCATACAAGGTCATCGGAGCCTGGATTTCGTGCGTATGCAGATAACCGGCCCGGTCGATCGTGAGCATCTGCGGTGGGGAGGCCTGAAAAATCGTGGGCGATGCGCTGTCCCCCGGCAACAAGGAGCGTACGGTGGTGAGCGAGTCTCGAAGGGCCACGTCCGGATCAGGATGCAAAGCCGCTTCATTGGCTTTTTGAATGGCCTGAAGCCAACGGGAGCGTGCCGGTCCTAGCGGTCTCGACAGCGCTGGAGCCACCAATCCCACAAGGATCGACAAGCCTCCGACAACCAAAATGAGCAGTCCGGTCGATTGGGGAGCGCGCAAACTCAAGGCCACGCCCGCCAAGCCCACGGGAGCACCGAGAAGAACCATTCCCAAAGCCGTCCGCATGGTCTTGGCCACGCTTCCGGGCTCCTGCGAGACGCAGGCAAGCTGCACGCAACACGCGGCAATGACGCCCGCGGCCGCCATGACGCGATCCGGCGGCGCGACCCGCAACAGTGAGGCAGGGATGGCTATGGCTAGGGTAACGACCGACAAGGCAAATGCGGCCCCGGCACGGTCGGAAACGCCAAGCTCGAGACGTCGAAGCGCACGCACACGAAACGATGCGGCGATCAGCAGGCCAAGCGCTCCACTGGAAGCCACCAACGTGGCAATATCGACCGACAACGGATCGAGCATGGTCGTTGCCTCTGGCGCAAGCGCTCGCGCCAAAGGCAACATGATCGCGGTTCCCCATACCATCGCAGCCAGCGACGTCGCATCGAGACGTTTTGAGGCGGCGGGCGGTTGCAGCAATCCTCCCGGACCCGAGATGCGGGCGAGGGAAAAAAGCGCCGCCACGGTGGCAAGAGCGGTCCCGACATTGGCTCCTGTCAGCAAGGAGGCGACCCCTGGTTCACCCGTCCATGAAGACAAGAGCAACGCAGTTCCCACGGCGGTGACGCGCGTGGCCGAGCGTACGGTCGGGTCGATGGGATCCTCGCCGCGCGTGGGCGCTTGGGTTTTCACCCACACTACGGCGAGCGCGAAGGGAAAAAGCAGAAGGGCAAGCCATCCGGCTCCGCTGCCGTCGCGGGATTGCAGCGCTGCGAACACCACATAACCCAGGGCTACGATGGCAATGAAAAACGACCGCGTTCGCAAAGCTTGCACGGGGGCATCCTAGCTCCACTCCGGCCGGAAGCATGGTTGCTTTTTACATCCCTTGCACCAACAGCAATGCTAGTGCTCCGTTTCGGTTCATCGTGAAAGTCTTTGCTTGTTTGATCCACGCTCTCGAGCAAGCGCGCAACGCCGTGCCTTCTTGGTCCCGACGGCTCGTTCTGGTCATCGCCGTGGGCCTAGCGCTCGCCACCTTTGGTCATCTTCCCTTGATGGCTCTAGGGGTTGACCTCGAGGCCTGGCATGGGTTCGTCACGGGCATGTGTGGGCCGTTTTGCCATCAAGATCCCGGTCGAAGTTTTCAGTGGGCAGGTGTTGTTTTTCCGCTTTGTGCTCGCTGTACGGGTATGTGGTTAGGTATCACCCTGGGTGTTGCTTTTGCCATGGAATATCGTCCGAAACACCGGTGGAGCTATGGTATCGGGATGACGGCTGTCTTTTTGGCGGCGAGCGCCTACGATTATTTTCGGGAAGAATCTGGAGGAACCCCTAACGCTTGGGCTAGAGCGATATTTGGTTTTTTTCTTTTTCTCGGATTTACGCTTGCGATTTCTTTTGATATTCTGGCAATTTTGGTGGCCTCGCTCCGTAAGCTCGGGAGGCTCCATCGGGGCCATTGATCCAATGAAGTAGTGATTTGGAGGTGGTTCGGACAGCGAACAGGGGCGATCAGGCAGCGAGCAAGAACTCACGGATCCGGGACATGTCGGCGGGTTTGTTGAACACCGCGTCCACGCCCGGAGGCAAGCTGAGCGGTTCGATTTCGGAGCCAGACACGATGATACAGCGTTTCAGGCTTGGAAATTGCGCTCTCCACTTCGACAGAAGGATGAGTCCCACCGGAATGCCTTCCCCGAGCCAATGGTCGCAAATCATATGGGTGGGCGATGGCTCTCCTTGCAGAATCGACTCGGCTTGCGCGGGTGTAGAGGCAAGCAGCACGGAATCAAAGTAGCGACTGAAATAGCGCCGAAACGCCAAGCCTACATCCGCTCGATCCTCGACGATAAGCAATACCCGTGCATGTTCCCCTCGATCCATGATTCTCCAAATATACCAGCCCCACTTCGATATTCAAATCGATATTTCAGGTTTCTGGATGACCCTGGATTCAAACCGGTTTGCCCGGTAGGAGTATACGAAAAACAGCCCCGCCACTCGGTCGATTCTCACCTTCAATCTGTCCTCCCAACAATTGGACATAGCGGCTCGTCAAATACAACCCCAGCCCCAATCCTTCCCCGTAGCTCGTAAATGGTTTGAATAATTCAGGAATTTGGCTTTCCCGCAATCCGGGGCCATTGTCCTCCACCACTAACGCCACGGCTTTCGCATTGGCCGTCGCCTCCAGGGCAATTCGAGCCTGTGTGGCCCCAGCCCGCTGTGAATTGCGAATGAGGTTGCTCAACACCGCTAGAACATGCCGAGGGTCACCTTGCATCTGAAAAGGCGGCGCTTGAAAATCGAGCGTCAACGCAAGCCCCTCGGGCTGTTCATGGACGAAACGGGATAGTACATCGTGAAGGGAAAAGCTTTTCTTGGCTGGAGTTGCTTTTCTTCGCAGACGCTCGATCGCTTCCGAAATGAGAGCGTTTTCCTTGTCCTGGGCTGCAATGGCATCGTCCAAGGCTTCGAGGACATCGCCTTCGAGCTTTCCTTCTTCTCTCACGAATTGCAGATTCGTCTGCTCGACCGCGCGCAGATTCCGCAATTCGTGCAAAAAATGGCCGATATCGAGCAACGACGCCGCCAAAGCCGTTTCCATCGTGTGTTCCGCGACTTGATCCGCGGTGCCAAGTGCATTTCGAAGACGAAGGTTCTGCTGGACCAACGCGCGTTGCTGACCCGTTCGATACGATGCGGTGATCGCCAGAGAACAAGCTGCCCATACTACCAGGGCCACCGTCGCATCATGCCCCCACAGCGCGGTGATGACCACCGATGGCCCGGTTGTCGCCAACGCAATCAACCAGGTCAGAGAATAGACACGCGAAGGAAACGCAAGCAAAAATAGGGCTAAAGCGATAGAAAATCCCAGCGAAAACGGGTATTCGGAACGAACGGCGGCGAGGGTCAGCGACGATGTATACAGCGCCGTGTCCAACAGCATGCACGTGCTGCCGATCGGACCCGTGGCTTGATGACGCCATGCCAGGTAGGAACAAAACGCTCCTAAAATAGCAAATAGGGCGGGAATCCAAGGATCTCGAAGCCCAGCCAGCGATGCGATTGCCGGAACATATCCAATCGCAAGATATCCGGCCACAAGGCTTCCTATCCCAATCAGGATGGCCTTGGGATTGGATTGCACCATCGCCGTCGGGGCGTCATACGACGATACGAACGATGTCCACTGGCTTTCCCACCAGCTTGCCATGAATCCTATGGTAATAACCAAGCACGACGCGCTTGTCCATGCCCACTCATGAACTCCGACAGGCTTATTCTTTCCGTACGGTAAAAACGCTCAAAAAATCGGGTATACCGTCATCTCGCTCCACGAGGTGCCCTGCGGTGGTTCCTCCACGCGATTCGGCCCCTGCTCCCATTGCCCCTCACTCGTCGAGATGTGTTCGCCCTGCGACCAATCCGCCAGCATGATCTTGAAAGGGAGGCCAAGCAGTAGACTCCGCTGCCACTTCCGTTGGCCATCGGCCCAAACCATGCGCGTTGCCGTTTGCCAGTCGCCCAGATAAGAACTGGCCCCGGTGAGATAAAGGGCGCGACCCATTCCCGTATCGTAAGGCGAGCGAAGAACAACCGTGACCGGGGCAAGATAGAACAATGCTTCGCCGGTGTTTCCGGTATGCCCGAGCAGGTTTCCGGCCGGCCAGTCCCCAAGGTACACACCAACGTCCGAATAAGGAGAGGTAACCAGGTGGTCTGCCTCCCAACGATCCGAAAACACCTCGACTTCAAGCATCCCCATGTCCTCGAGGGAGGCTTCGACCCACCGAAGCTGCGTTACGATCGGGTCCACACTACCATCGACCACCCACGTTACTTCCCCCTTCCAGCGTTGCTCCTTCACCACACGATCGATAGAAAGTGTCGCTTCCGATCCTTTCGATAGACAGCAAACCGGCACATGGGCAGTTGCATGCTCCTCATCCACATAAATGGTGCTTACGCGACCAGATTGTCCATCGACGGATAGTTGTATTGGCAGCATGTTCAGGGCCGATGCATCGATGCCCGCGGGGACAATCGCTGTCTGGTCGCCGTCGTCATCTCCCAAGGTCACGCGCCCGTCACCAAAAACATCGAACGTGAAGCTTTCGGTTTTGGAGGTGTTCGAAACGATTTCAACAGCCCACTCGTTGTCCCCTTCCAGGTGCATGGGTGTCGCTTCCCAGTCGTTGAAAGTACCTCGAACGAAAAGGCTGGACCATGCGGCCTGAAAGGATGGTGGTGGATGCACACTCGCTGCCTGGGAAGTGAGCGCATCGGTGGGGACCCCTTGACGCCGCAAGCCATCAAGCAAGCTAGCAGCCCAACGAGGATAGCGATACGAGAGAGAAGAGATCTAACGTACCTCGGTTGTGAGGCACGTTCGATATGTACTGTGCCACATTGTTTGTCAACGAGGATTTGTTTACATTCAACCCCATGACGCCCCATTGGAGCGATGGTTTTTTTGAAGGCCCGTGGGTGCCGTTGCATTTGTCCTTCCGTTCTCCGGGGGATATTGCGCGGGAGTCAGAGGCGGTGGTGGCTTTTCTCGACTTGCCGACGGGATGTTCGGTTGTCGATATTCCTTGCGGTCCAGGGGATCACGCGATCGAACTGGCGCGTCGGGGTTTTCACGTCACCGGGATCGATCGCTCCGAAGTCCTGCTGGAGCATGCGAAGAGGAGGGCGTCGAAAGCGGCTGTGCAGGCGGTTTTCGAGCATGGGGATATGCGCGACGTTCGGTTGGGAAAGTCATTCGACGCGCTTTTATGTATGTGGGGGAGTGTGGGTTATTTCGACAACGCGGGGGATCGCGCCCAGATCGAGACATTTTGGAATTTGCTTCGTCCTGGGGGGGTGATGTTGATTGATATTTCACCTTTGGAGGGGATTTTGTTGAATTTCGAGCCGCGCGATACCCATCGTGTAGGCTCGATGTTGGTTACCCAAGAGCGGAGCTACGATGGGTTGCGGCAGTGCATCGACGCCCGGTGGACCTTTGAGGAACAGGGCCAGCGCATCGTAAAACACACGTCGATGAGGCTATATACCGTGCGGCAATGGCGTGAATTCCTTGAAACCATTGGCTTCGAAGACGTGCAGATCATCGATCCGCAGACCGGGAGTGCGTTTGCTCTTGGCTCGTTTCACGCCTGGATACGGGCAAGGCGACCTTGATGGGAATTTGGCGAAAAGGAGTCGTTTGGGTTGCGTTGGGGTGGGTCATCCCGGGGCAAGCGCTGGCCGACGATTCCCCCTGGCGTGTCCATTACGGGCGAGAGGCTGCCTTGACTGGCGTTTTTGTGGCGGGCTCGTTGGCTTTCTCAACCCTCGAGGTGGATACGACGACCCGGTGGAAACATGAATTAATACCGTGGGATGAATCGGTTCGGGGGCGTCATTCGGCGGGGGCTTCCGCGCGAAGCGACATGCTTGCCGCGTTGACGGTGGCGGCGCCAGTGATGGCTGTCGTTGGCGATGGAATGAACGAATCCGCGGCGCATCGAGGCATGATTTACGCCGAATCGTTATCCGTGACCCTATTGTTGCAGTCAGCGGCGAAGTATCTGGTTCAGCGTCCAAGACCCTATGTGTACTCCTCCGAGCTGCGCGGGAGGGACAGCGACGACAAGGACTCCCATCTATCGTTTTTTTCGGGGCATTCAGCGATGGTTTTTACCGCGGCGGTGGCGGGCTCCTTTCTTTTTGGTGTTCAGAGCCATGATGAAGTCTCCCGTGCCACGTTATGGGGGGCAGAACTCACGATGGCGAGTGCGACAGCAAACCTGCGTGTCCGAGCAGGGAAGCATTATTTCTCGGATGTGATCGTCGGGTCTGTCGTAGGCGCTGCTGTGGGCGCGAGTTTGCCACGATTATACCTGGACAACGTGAACTCCTACCGTCCTTCCGAGGTGGAGGTCGGGGCGATGGTTGGGGGAGTGGTGGTGGGAACGGCGTCGGCGTGGTTGATTCCGGTTCCGCAAGACGTTTCCATGGATTGCGCTGGGATGTATTGGATGCCGATGGGCCTGCCGACGGGGTTGGGTTGGTCGGTGGTGGGGATATTTTGACAGTTTAGGCGTTCCACAGGGCGAGGGCCCAGGCAACGAGACCGAAAGCGGTGAGGGCGATACCGACACGGAGTCTTGGCAAGGTGTTGGCCTTGGGGTGGTTGAGTCCATGCCATCCGATGTGCAGCAGACCGACGGATACGGCGACAAATCCGCCGAGCAACGCAAATACCCAGGGCATACGCGGGTAATTTTGACGGCTGAGCAAGTCGAGCATTTTTTTTTGGCGTGCATCCGGGTCCTGGTTGGCTCCGTAGGGGACGGGTTGTCGAGAAGTCAGTCTTGCGATGGAGGCATCCGCGATGGCGACTTCTTGCTGGTGGGGGACAGAAATCCAGCGACTGGAGTAGGCGGCGGTTCGAACGGCATTCCAGGCAAAAAGAGCGGTTTGGGTATCGCCTCTTCCTTCGGCGAGTTGCGCGATGGAGATGAGTTGGGCATAGGCGGCGGGGACGTGGGGAGCGTTCGGAACGAAGTAGGAAGCGGCTTTTCTTGCGTGAATGGTGGCTTGTTCCAGCTCTCCGGTTGCGGCGAGGGCTTGTGCGGTACGCAGTTCGAGTTCACCCTGTCGCAGCATGCGCGCGGTCATCCACCCTGCGGCGCCGATGGCGAGGCTTAGCGCCACGAGGATATGAGGGGCCGCGCGTCGAATCGTAGTCACAGAAAATCACGTTTCTGGAAGATGAGAATCGAAAAGGTGAGAAGCCCGACGGTCCAGCCAAGGCTTTGCAGTCCGGACATCGCGAAGTACGGACCAAGGTGACTATCGACCGCTTCTCCCGTCAGCAAGGGCCTGGCAGGTACGTATACGTGCAAATTTGGGACGATTTTCGATAGAAATACGCCAACGTCATGAATGGCCTGACCGAATACCTTGACGGGAAGTTGCGCAAGAGAATCGGCCTGTCGACCGACGACGAAGACGCCAAGGGTTAGCACGGCGGTCAAAAACGGAGATGAAAACGAAGCGAAAACGGTGGCGATGCTCGTCACGATCGACGCTTCGAAAAGGGTGAGCAAACACATACCGAGCACGACGCGTCGCTCGTCGGGGTAGGGGGAGGCGAGCCACGATGCGATGACGAGCATGGTAAACGCCCATGGAATGGGCAGGAACGTACCAAGGGACCTGAGTTTGAACACCAGAAAGGCCAGCACAGCGATGGAACCGAGTCCGATGCCAACGATCAGTGGTACGGATCTTCCGCTCATGGCGGCGAGGGTGAGCAGCACGACGAAGCCATCGATGGCGACGAATACGGCGAGGGTAAGCAAGTTGCCCAGGGTTTTTCCCACGATGTATTCGGAACGTCGCACCGGGCGGGCGAGGATGGGAAAGATGGTTTTGTATTCGAGTTCGCGATGGAGGGATGTTGCCGCAAGAACGATAGCGACGATGATGGAATACAGAGAGATGGAAGCGCCACCGAGGTCGGAGACGACACGCGGTGCGGAGCGAAGGGTGTAGGCTCCCACGACGACGGCGTACATGGCGGTTGCCAGGGCGATACCGACGAGGCCGTACAGGATTCTCGCGCGTGCCGCTTCGCGATAGGTGTTCAACGCAATCGTACTGATCCGCTGCAGCATGGCTTTGGTTGTTGGTAAGCCGACTTGAGCTTTGGTGCAACCTTTGTGGTATGTTCAACGCGAGTGCGGTGTGTTTCGCCTGCTTGAAATCCGTTGCCGAAAGCGTGAACAGATGGTGATCAAAATTGGTTCGTCGACGATTGGGATCCTTTGTGTTGGTTTGGGCGTAGCTTGCTCCGCGGGTGGCGGGGATGGCCCTGGGGGCGGGAATCAAGCCGCCGCTGGCTCTTCGGGAGCTGGAGGGACAACGCCTTGGGCTGGAGGCTCTGGTGGAGGAGAGTCGTCTTTGTATTGCACCCCGGGGGCATGGTCTTGTTCCGGTAAAACCTATTATTTATGTGGGCAGGACGGACTTACCCATGAGCAAGAAACGCAATGTCCCCAGGCCTGTAAGGCTGGGGTGGGATGTGTGGCTTGTGAGTCGGGGACGCGCTCTTGCGATGGCACGGTGTCGATGGTTTGCGCTGCCGACGGATCCGGTTGGATACCGGGCAGGGATTGTGCGGATTGGGGGACGACATGCGGTACATCGGGATTTTGCGATGACGCGTGTGCGCAAGCGGAGCGAACGGATTCGTATGTTGGGTGCGAATACTGGCCGACGCCCTTGGCCAATACCTCGGAGCTTTCGTACGATGTATTCGATTATCGGGTGGTTGTAGGTAATCCGAATACTTCCAAGGCTCATGTGATTGTGACGCGGGGTAGCGCCACGGCATGGGAAGGGGATGTTTCCGCCGGTGGGTTGGTGGAGATACCGCTTCCTTGGATCGACGGACAGTCTTTTGGAATTCCGGGGGATGCGTGGAAGAGCATTGCGGTGATGGACGGCGCGTATCGTTTGCGGTCGGATCAACCGGTGACGGTGGCGCAGTTCAATCCTTTCGAATACAGCGCCGGGGGAACGTTTTCCTATACGAATGACGCCACCTTGCTGCTGCCTTCCCATGTGTTGACGGGTGATTATATCAACTTGACGTATGTGCCTCTCAGCTTGACTCGGGGCGCGACAGGAATGGTTCCCACCCCGCCCAGTTCCTCAAAATTCGCAGATTATTTGGCTGTTGTGGGTGTTTCCCCAGGAGTGACGAACGTACGCATTCAAGTGTCGTCGCATACTGCGGGGGAACAGAGCAACCGTTTTGGTCCGACGGGTCCGGCTGGATGGATTGAGTTTTCGGTGCAGCGTGGGGAGGTGGTCCATGTGGCCGCGGCACCGCCAGCGAATTGCGCGCAAGGCCGCCCCGGCTATTCGCGAGAAGAAGACTGTTTCGCGAATATCTGCGACTACCAAGACACCTGTTTCGAGCACGAACACGATATGACAGGCAGTCGGGTCGTAGCGGATCGTCCTGTGCAGGTTTTCGGTGGACACGTATGTGCCTATGTTCCGTACATGAGTCAGGCCTGTGACCACCTGGAGGTCCAGGTTCCGCCCATCCAAACCTGGGGCAAACAATATGTCAGCCGCCCGATGACCGATGGTGCGATCTCCGGTCAAAATCTCGTGCGTGTGGTAGCGGCTTTTGACGGCACCGAGGTGACCGTCAGTCCTCCGCAAGGTGGGATCGACAAAATCGTTCTCGATGCCAACCGCTGGGTGGAGTTCATGGCGTCCGGGCCGTTCAGCGTCTCCGGGACCAACGCGATCATGGTTGGGCAATTCTTGCTCGGACAATCGTTCCCGGACCCCGAAGCGCAACGAGGGGACCCCGCCATGACCGTGCTGGTTCCCTTCGAGCAATACCGCAAAGACTACATCTTCGTCACACCATCCTCGTACAGCCAAGAAAAGAACGGGCAAAACTACTTGCTCATCATTCGTCCGCCAGGCATGGCTCTGTCGCTCGACGGTTCTGCTGTCACTGCCACCTGGGAGGCCATGGGGGGACGAGAAGTGGGCATCGTGGCTGTCGATGGCGGAACGCATACCATCACGGGTGAGTCGGCCTTCGGGATGATCGCGTATGGGTTAGGTAGCTATACGTCGTATGCCTATCCGGCGGGATTGAATCTCAACAAGATCACGGACGTGGTGAAGTGATACGTTTTTGGTTGTGATTCCGAATGGGTACGAGGTTCGTCTTGTTCTTGGCCTTTGGCTGAACGACGATGGTATTGGCTGTCATGCATGAGGCGGACTCCACGGCTGTGAAGCGATGGCTCGATGAGCATTGGGCAACGTTGACGTTGCTTTTGGATGTTTCGGCGGGGATGCAGGAGCCGATGGGGCCGGATCCTGCTCATCTCGTGTCGTTGGCGGTCGAGGTGGAGCGGCTTGGGATTTCCGCGCGGGCGGAGAGTCTCGAATCCCTCGCGGATGTTGCCATGGCGATGGTTCCGGTGGTGTCGGGGCTGGCGCAGGGCGATTTCGATCCTTTTGGGACGGCGGGAGGTTTTTTCGTGCAGGCCGTTGGCGTGCTCGAAGAGGCGTTTTTATCACTCGAGGCGGGGGATGGGCTGAATGTGGACGCGCTGCGGTCATGCGCGAACAAGATCACATCCATGACGTCTTGCCTCATGCCGGCGTCTGCCGAGCTTTCCGAAACAGCGGCCTCAGACCTTCAGAATCATAAAAATATCAATAAGATCAATAATATAGATCGATCGGAAGCGGAGTCCGAGTCCTGGGGCCCGTGGGATCCTCCCTATCCGGATATGGAGAGCGACTACGTGGAGGAAGTCGCGGCGCATATCGATCATCTCCAGCAAGGGCTCGTGCAGCTCGCTTCCGGTGGCTCGCAGCCCGATCTGATCAACGACCTGTTTCGTTCCTCGCACTCCATCAAAGGGCAAAGCGGCCAGATGAGTGTTCGACCGATCGAGAAGGTGGCTCATAAGCTGGAAGACGTTCTTGCCTTGGTTCGAGAAAGCAAGCTGGTGCTATCGGCTTCGAGTGTGGAGGTATTGCTTTCGGTCATCGACTCGTTGGCATCGATGCTGGAGCAGCTTCGTCAAACGCGTTGCATCGTTCATCCGATTGGTAAAGAGACCGAGAGAATGGATGGTGTCATCCAAGGGACTTGGGAATCGAAAAGCCAATCCGATGATCGATCGGTGGGACGGTCATCGCCGGTAATTGTGCCGACGACCCTATCGTCGAATGCTTCTTCTCCGGAGGTTTCGCCGATGGTGTTGGAAGCGAAGGGGCCAGCGCCTTCGGTAGGGTTCGATACGTCGGCCACTTCCCATCCGGTTACGGATTCCGCGCCCAAGGAAACTCGAGCTTCTTCGTCGTCGCTTTCGAAAGCCCAGTATTTGCGCGTGGATTTCGAGAAGGTGGATCGGGCTCTCAATCGAGTGGGGGATTTGTTCATCAACAAGATTCGTTTGAACGATACGGCGGAGTTGTATGCGGAACTGATGTTCCATGTGAGAACGCTTCAAAACGTGTTGGGTCGTGCCCATGGTTCATCGGAAGAAGGGGTATGGCTTACGCGGGAAGACGCCGTTCACTTGCAGGAAGGGTTAGCCGCGCTCGAACTGGAGATGGAGCAAGCTGCCGATCAGCTTGGCAGCGCCATGGGTGAGACGGACATGATCTCATCGGATTTGCGCGACCAGGTCATGGAGATGCGGATGGTGCCGGTGAATACGGTGCTTGGTCGTCTGAGCCGTGTGGTTTTCGATGCGTTGCAGAAGGAGAACCGCGCTGCGGGAGCGAGTCCGAAGCGAGCGAGGCTCGAAGTGATTGGTGCCGATGCCGAGATCGACAAAATGATGGCCAACATGCTCGAGGTCCCTCTCGTGCATATCGTGCGCAACGCCGTGGCGCACGGGATTGAATCGGTTGCGGAGCGTGAAGCAGCCGGAAAGGTGGCGGAAGGGACGATTCGCATTCGTGCGCAGCAACAAGGAAGCCGGTTTGTGATCGAAACGACGGATGATGGGCGTGGCATGGATCCGGCGGTTTTGGGGAAAGTGGCTTTGGCCAAGGGGATTGCGACGAAAGAAGCGCTCGAGGGGATGACGGAGCGTGAGGTGCTCGGGCTCATATTTCGTCCGGGTTTCACCACTGCGGAGCGAGCCGACGATCTGAAAGGGCGTGGGGTGGGTCTCGATGAGGTGATGGATAAGATTCGCGCCATCAAGGGCAGTGTCGATGTCAGTTCGGTCATGGGCAAAGGCAGTCGGATCGAGTTGTCGTTACCTCTGACGCTTGCCATCACGACCGTGGTGCTTGGTGAACTCGACACGGATACCTTGGCGATTCCGATGTCCGCCGTGGAGCGTGTGGTCCATCTGAGCGAGTCGGATATCGAAGCGATGGGAGATGCGGAAATTTTCACTCTGTTGGGAGAAACCGTGCCGTTGGTGCGTCTCGACGAGATGTTGGGCATGGGGCGACCCGCCTCGAAGCGTCCGGATAGTTGTTATGTGACGGTTGTGCGCCTGGGAGACAAGCGCATGGGCCTTGCTCTCGATAGAATGCGCGGGCAGCGAGAGGTCGTTGTGAAAGGGTTGGGGACGTTGCTCAAGCAAGTGCCTTTCGTGGCTGGGTCGACATTGCTTGGAGATCGATGTGTTCTCATCGTCGATCCCGCGGAAATCATCGACTCTGTCGGAAAGCCGGGGGTACGGGTCGTCGCGCCCTCCGCAAGCGTGCCCTCATCGTCGAAACGTTGTGCGCTGCTTGTGGATGACGACGCGATGACGCGTCTTGCGTTGCGTCGTGTCTTCGAGCAGGCGGGGCTTGAGGTGTACGAGGCGGGAGATGGAATGGAAGGGCTGATGATGGCGCAACAGCGGCAATACCATCTCGTCAGCACGGATGTGGTGATGCCGCGCATGGATGGATATGAGCTTACGCGACGGCTTCGAGCGTTGCCCGCGTTTCATCGCACACCGATTTTGATGGTGACGAGCAAGGATCTGGAAGTGGATCGAAGGGCGGGGTTTGAAGCCGGAGTGGATCGATACGTGACCAAACCGTTCGAACGATCGGAGTTGCTGCAGCTCGTGGAAGAAATGATTCACTAACCGTATTGGTATAGTTGAATATGTTTCAAAACCCGACCGCACAACCGTCACGACGGTGGTCGCTTGCGGCCATGTAACCGTCCGCGAGATCGTCGGACAGGCGCCAGATGAATTGGCCGCTTCCGAAGTCCATGTAGCTGTCGGTTTCGTGAACGATCTGATGTCCGAGATCGGCAAGTCCTTGTCTGACGGGCATGGGGATGGACGGTTCGAGGCTGATTTGAAGGCCGCGCTGCACCTTCCATCGTGGTGCATCGCAAGCGGTTTGCGGATTTTGATGATGGTCGATCATGCGAAGCAGGGTTTGCACATGACCTTGAGGTTGCATATTGCCGCCCATGACGCCGAAGCACATTTGCGGCGCGCCGTTTCGGGTGAGAAATGCGGGGATGATGGTGTGGAAGGGGCGTTTGCGAGGGGCCACCACATTGGGGTGATTGGGTTCGAGACAAAAACCGCATCCACGATTTTGTAATGAAACGCCGATATCCGGCACGACCAAACCGGAACCGAAGCCCATGTAATTGGATTGAATGAACGAAACCATCATTCCGCTGGCATCGGCAGTGGCGAGATAAACGGTATCGCCAGCAGGGGGAAGACCTTGGTCGAAGTCGGTGGCGGCATCGAGTCGGATTCGGGAAGCAAGCTGGGCGAGTCGGGCGTCATCGAGCAGCGCCACCGGTTCGATGATCATGTGCCGATCATCGGTAACATGGCGATATACTTGAGAAAAAGCTGCCTTCATGGCTTCGATGGGCAGGTGGAAAAAGGTGACGGTGTCAGGCGCCAACGAGGGGAAGTCGAAGTGATCGAGGAGGCCCAGGGTGATCAATGCGGCGATACCTTGACCGTTGGGAGGCAGCTCGTGCAGCGCAAAACCGTGGTATTCGCGTGAGATGGGTTCGACCCAGATGGGCTGGAATTCGCGAAGGTCGGCGAGGGTCATCCTGCCGCCGTGTTCGCGGAGAAAACCGACGATTTTCTCGGCTGTTTGTCCCTCGTAAGCATCTCGTCCCGCGCTTTGTCCGATTCTTCGCAGCGTTTGGGCTGCCTGCGCCAAAACGAAACGTTCCCCTACGAAGGGGGCGCGTCCGTGAGGCATGAAGGTGCTTGCGAATCCGGGTTGTGATTGCAACGCATCGACTTGCGCGGCCCATTTCGTTTGCACGATGGGTGTGACCCCGAAACCCTGACAAGCCAGTTCGATGGCTGGTTCGAGGCAGTCGCTCAGCGACAGGCGTCCGAAGCGGTTGTGCAAAGCGGCCCATCCCGCCACCGCGCCGGGAATGGTGACCGTATCCGCGCCACGTTGGGGAAATACACTACCGTATCGGCGTGTGAAGTACGTCAGGGACCATGAAGCAGGAGCGGTGCCCGAGGCGTTCAAGCCATGCAGGCGATGACCGTCCCACACCATGGCGAAAGCATCTCCTCCCAATCCGCACGAGACTGGCTCGACGATGGTAAGGGCGGCGGCAGCGGCGATGGCGGCGTCGACGGCATTGCCTCCCGAAGCGAGCATGCGAAGCCCCGCTTGCGCGGCCAGGGGTTGGGAAGTGGCCACGATATTGCGGGCAAACACGGGCGAACGTCGTGAAGGGTATTGTGTGTGCCAATCGAAGGGGAAGGCGTTCATTGGATCTTTTGGTGAAGGTTATTCTTTCGATGGGGAGCATTCGTCTTGCCGGGAATGCTTCCCGGAAGTGAAAAAAGACCAAGGGTCAGGATACATGGACGGCGGCGGCGAGGGGTGGGGTATCTCTTGATGACAGGAGCAGAGATCGATTGGCGCTTGCCTCGGATTTGCGATTTCGGCAGGAGTAGGCCTATCGATTCGCATGGCGGCGGTTGTGTCGAGCCGAAGAAAGGAATCGCGCATGCTGGACGGTTCTCACACTATCCGTATACGGTCAGGCAAGACATCACGGCCTACGTGGCGATGGCAGAAGGTAAGAGCTTGGTGCTGGCGTGCAGCCGCTTTGGTATCGATGCTTGGCGCGTGCTCGGCGCCTTCGGTCCGGCCTCAACCGCCATCGGCTGCTCCTGCCGCGCCTGTCGCTCCTGCTTCCTTGCCGAAAGCGCCTTCCCTGGAGTTGGTCGAGTCGTGGCCTTCGGAGACGAGTCTGGATGATCCGTTGATTCGGGATGCCGCCGTCGCGTGGGTGGACCTCATCGACAGCGCGCGAGAGCGCATCGATATTTCCGAGTTTTATGCGAAGAGCGCGCCGAATAGTGCCTTGGAACGGGTGATTGCTGCGCTGTTGCGCGCGGCGGATCGCGGTGTTCGCGTGCGCATGATTGTGGATACCAAGCTGCTCGGCGATAACCACGAGGTTCCCGAGCGTCTCGAAGCACATCCCAAGATCGAGGTGCGTCGTTATGACCTGGGAGCCATCATGGGCGGCGTTCAGCACGCCAAGTATTTTGTCGTGGATGATGAGCTTGCCTATCTCGGAAGTCAGAACTTCGATTACCGCTCCTTGGAGCATATCCTCGAATTGGGTGTGGTGATTCGTGTGCGGCCCGTGGTGGATGCGTTGCGAGCCACGTTTGAGGACGACTGGCGTATGGCAGCGGGGGAGCCTCGGTCCGAGTCCAAACCCTTCGACGCTTGTGCGTCGGACATCGAGTATGGGGGAAAGCCGGTGCGGGTTTGCGCGGCGCTGAGTCCAAAGGGGTTTTTGATCGACGAGGCGCTCTGGGACTTGCCTCGTCTTCTGCAACTGATCGGGGAAGCCCGCAAGACGATCACGGTGCAATTGTTGGATTATGCCACGGTCAACTACGATCGATCCTCGTTTACGGAACTCGACGATGCGTTACGTTCCGCGGCGGCGCGGGGTGTCCATATCCGGATGATGGTGGCGGATTGGTCCAAGCGCGCCAAGTCCCTCGAACCGCTGCAGGCCTTGCAGCGCGTGCCCAATATCGATGTGCGATTCGTTACGATTCCCCCTCATTCCTCGGGGTTCATCCCTCATGCGCGGGTCATTCACGCCAAAGCGATGGTGGTCGATGGGCTCAACTCCTGGGTAGGGACCTCGAATTGGTCAGGGGATTATTTTTATAAGAGTCGGAACGTGGGGATCGTGGTGGAAGGAGCGAGTTTTGCCCAAGACGTGGCCCGATTTTTCGAGACAACCTGGGATAGTAACTACGCCTACGACCTCGATCCCGACGCGAAGTACGAGCCGCCTCGAATCAAAGAGTGAAGGGAGATCGAGGCCCGCGGACCATGCCTTCTCCCACGATGGCGTGATATCGAACGGCGTCCGAGGCTTGTTTGTGGCATCCCGCTGATTCATTGGGTTGTGATACGGTTCTGACATGACCGTGCTGTTCGTGTATCGCAGAGACGTGCTGGTGCGCGTGGCGGCTCGCGCGGCGCAGAAAGCCGGGCTGCCGTTCGAGAGCGTGGAAGCAAGCTCCTGCGAACGAGTTGATCCACGAGTGCGCGTGCTGGTTTTGCCTGTCGAAGACCTGTTTCGCCTCAGTCCCGGGTTGTCTCCCTCCACCAAGGTCATTGCGTATGGAAGAGCTTCGGAACGCGGGCAGCACAGCATGGCAGGCATGCGTTATCTCGTGTCTCCTTTTCGGGTCGATGATCTTGCGGGACTCTTGGAGTCCATCGTGCCACGGGTTGCGCCATCACCGGTTCAGGGCCGAATGCCGCCGGTGGCTGAGCAAGAAACACAAAAAACAATCGAGCCGCCCGATCGAGCGGCGAGACCGCAAACCACCGCCCCGCCCGAAAAGCCTGAAAAATATAAAATCCTCGCTGTCGATGATGACCGGATCATTCGCCGTTTGTACGAACGGGTGCTCACCGAAGTGGGGTACGAGGTGCTCTTGGCGGAAGATGGGGAAGATGCGTGGCAGAAAATTGCTTCTTTCGCGCCGGACCTGGTGATCAGCGATGTGGAGATGCCGCGGGTCGACGGCTACGAGTTGTGTCGTCGCGTGAAAGAGTATCCCCAGTGGGCGCAAACGCCGTTCATCATCTGTTCGAGCCTATCTGGCGGGCGCGACGTCATGCGCGCGTTCGAATCGGGCACGGATGATTATTTGATCAAACCCATCAATGAGGATGAGCTGTTGGGGCGGGTGGCAGAGATGCTTGCTTCGATCGAGCAAGGGGGCAGAGAACTCATTCTCGTGGTGGATGATTCTCGCATCGTGCGTAATCTCGTGCGTGGTGGGCTTGTCAAGCAAGGGTTCGAGGTAGAGACGGCGATGGATGGCCTCGAGGCGTTGGACAAGCTCGAGGCGATGGTGGCGATGCCCTCGATGATCATTTCGGACTTCGAGATGCCTCGGATGAATGGTTTCGAATTGGGCATGGAGTTGCGTAACCGTCCGCAAACGAAAGGGATTCCGCTGATCGTGATGAGCGCGAGGGATGACAAGCGCTACAAGAGTTTGATGAAGACGGCGGGAGCGGTGGGCTATATCGGGAAGCCTTTCGAGCCGGATAAAGTGGTGGCATTGGTGGAGCGGGTGTTGGCGGAACAGCGTCTAAAAGCCGAAAAAGCAAGGATTCGCGAGCTTGTGGCCGATGATGCCATGGCGCAAACCGTGCGAGAGATACGCCTTGGCAAGCGGAGCGTGGCGAAGTCCGAATCGATGACGTTGCTGTTTTCCGATCTCAAAGGCTTTTCCACGATGTGTACGCGGTTGAGCGCGGAGACGGTGGTCGAGCTACTCAATGGGTATTTCGATGCGATGATTCCGGCGATTCAGCGCAACCAGGGGGATGTGGATAAGTTCATTGGCGACGCCATCATGGCGCGTTTTCGCGATCCGGAGGAGGAAGTGCGTGATCCGAGCCCGTTGCGCGCCATTCGTGCGGCATTGGACATGCAGCAAGCGCTTCGCGAGTACAATCGCACGCAACCGGGGGATCAACAGCTCCACATGCGTATCGGGATCAACCATGGTCAGGTGGTCATCGGATCCATCGGTGCGAAAAGTCGCCGTGACTTCACTACGATTGGTGATGAAGTCAACCGCGCGCAGCGTCTCGAATCGAATGCTCGCGTCGATGGAATATGCATCGCGGAAAACACGTATCAACTCGTGCGAGACCGGGTGATCGTCGAACCCCGTGAGTCGTTGATTCAGCTAAAAGGCATCGATCAACCCGTGCAAGTGTATGACGTGCTGGGTATTCGGCCGTAGGAGGAACGGGGCGTGGCATCGATTCGTGTTCTCGTGGTCGACGATTCATTGCTCACCGTGCAGGTCATGACACGGGTTTTGTCGAGCGATCCGCAGATCGAGGTGGTGGGTCGTGCGCTTCGAGGTGATCGAGCGATTGAAGAAGCGGAGCGATTGCGGCCGGATGTCATCACGATGGACGTTCACATGCCGGGCATGGATGGCATCGAGGCGACAAGGCAAATCGTCAAGCGGTTTGGGATCCCGATTGTGATCGTGAGCGCGTTTGCCACCGCATCGAGTGTGGCCGCGGGAACCCTGCAGGCGCTGCAAAACGGTGCGGTGGATTGCGTTCAGAAACCATCGGGCGAAATTGGGCTCGACATGGAACGAGTGGGGGCGGAGTTGAAGTCGAAGGTACGAGCCGCGGCGTTGGCAAAACCCGCATCGTTGACTTCGCTGGCGGATCGCTCGGTGACGCGGTCGGATACCGCGATGCCAGGCGGAACGTCTACCGTGCGTGCGCAGCCGTGGGATCGTGTGAAACCTTCGGAAGTTAGTCTCGTGGCGATGGGTATTTCCACGGGTGGACCTTCGACATTGGAGCAATTCGTTCCTCAGATCAGCGGGGACTTACCTGTACCGATCGTGATGGTCATTCACATGTCGGCTCCCTTCATTCCGATTCTTGCGCAGCGGCTCGATGGTGCGAGTGCGATCGGCGTGCGCGTGGCATCGGCGGGGGAAGAATTGCGCTCACGGACCTTGTATCTTGCGCCCGCGGATGTGCATCTCGAAGTGACGCGAGACCTTCGTGTTCGGCTCGTGGCCGGCCGACCCGTTTGGGGATGCATTCCCGCGGTGGATGTGTTGTTCGAATCGGTTGCGCGCAATGTCGGTCCTCGTGCGATAGGGATGGTGCTCACGGGTATGGGGCGTGATGGTGCCAAGGGTTTGCGTGCGATGGCGGACAGTGGTGCGACGACGGCCGCGCAGGATGAAGCAACGAGCGTGGTGTATGGAATGCCGCGAGCGGCGATGCAGGCTGGAGCCGCGCAGTATGAAGTGCCGCTCGATCGCATTGCGGCTTTTGTTCGTCAGGCGATTCGAGGGACGTGAAGCTCAGCGAACGAGCGAATCGCTTGGAGAAGCCTCCTGGCCCGGTGCGTCTTGCGTGGGTGGGGTGGGGGGCATGGTGGATAGCCGACGATAATTATCCCGGCAGACATCGCTGCAATACGTTTCGCCATCCTTGGCTTTGACGTGGCTGGGTAAAACGACTCCGCAACCGTGACAATGCACTTTCTTTCCGAACAGACTTGCCCAAAAGCTCATCTTTCCCCTCCATGGTAGAGCGGCGCTCACGCCGCCAACGTTGCCCGATTCGTTGCAATGGGATGCTCATGGAGTCTAGCCCTGGTTGTTTGGGAGGGCCAATCCCATCGGTGGCCGCTTGATCTTTCGAAGGGGGACGGAAGGGTCGATGGGCTTTGAACCTCCACATAGGAATGGAATGGCTCTTCGCTTGCCCATTGTTTCAAGCTTTGCAGCTTCCAAGGGATGGCAGGAAGCTGCGGCGTGCGGAACTCCATTCGTAGGCGTCCTACGATGATCCGTAAACATATAAATATACTGATACGGATAGTAAGGATCGGATTCTAGATAGCAGAAAATGACAATTCCTGTTTATATTCCCATAGTTAACATGAGATTATCAACTGTGATCCCTTGGTGGAACAACATATACGTATATTATCGAAATCGACGCATGGGTGGACGCGATCCGGTTTACTCGATCAGCTCATGGGTTTGATTCGTTGCTCTTCCCATCCCCAAAGCTCCTCTTCCGTTGATTCTCGAGCTATTTCGCTGGTCCTATGCAGTCTCGGGCGCTTCCCTCTCGGCCCTCCCTTGATTTGGAGTTAGATTCCCACCCATGCCCGTCCACGAAGCGCGAATCCCCGGTTTTCACAAACACTCCCTGACCGAACGGCATCGCATCCTCAGCGAAAATACCAGCATCCCCATCGATGAAATCACACGCGCCCTGCATGGCGGCGGCATCGACCCCGAAACCGCCGACAAAATCGTCGAAAATGTCGTGGGCACCTACGCCCTCCCCTTCGGGCTCGCACTCAATTTTTTGATCAATGGGACCCCCTATATCGTTCCCATGGTCGTGGAAGAACCCAGCGTGATCGCCGCGGCCAGCAATGCCGCCCGTATCGTGCGTGAAGGGGGAGGCTTTTCCGCCACGGTCGATCCTTCGATCATGGCCTGCCAAATCCAAACCTATGACGTTCCCAATATCCCCATCGCCGTCGAACGCGTGCTGGCTGCCAAACGAATGCTGCTCGAACACGCCGCCAAGTCCGTCGAACCGCTCGTGGCTCTGGGCGGTGGACCCACGGATCTCGAAGTCCGCGTATTAGCCGCGGATATGATCGTCGTTCACGTGTATACGGATTGCCTCGATGCGATGGGGGCCAATACGGTGAACACCATCGCGGAGGCATTGGGCCCCGAGATTGCCCGATTGACCGAGGGACGTCTTGGTTTGCGCATTTTATCCAACCTTTGCGATCGTCGGCTCGTTCGGGCTCGTTGTCGAATTCCGGCCGCCGCGGTAGCCGTTTCGGGACAGGAGCAGCAGACGGTGGATGGCATCGTCAACGCCTCACGTTTCGCGGAGTTGGATCCTTATCGCGCCGCCACGCATAACAAGGGAATCATGAACGGGATCGACCCGGTCGTGATCGCCACGGGCAATGATTGGCGGGCCGTCGAAGCTGGCGCGCACGCCTATGCCGCCCGATCCGGCCATTACGCCCCGCTGGCGGTGTGGCGAAAGACCCAGACCGACGAGGGAACCATGCTCGAAGGCAGCCTCGAGATGCCCTTGAGCCTCGGGATCGTCGGCGGCACCTTGCGAGTCCATCCCGCCGCGCGTCTCGCCCTGAAAATCATGGATATATCAACGGCGGGCCAACTCGCCCAGGTAGCCGCTTGCGCGGGACTTGCTTCCAACCTGGCGGCGTTGCGGGCTCTCGCCACCGAAGGGATTCAGCGAGGGCATATGTCGTTGCACGCTCGATCCGTCGCCCTGCAAGCAGGAGCCATCGATGACGAAGTGCAGCAGGTGGCCAACCGAATTTCCGAGGACCGCCTCATCACGGTCGAGCACGCCCAAACCGTGCTGCAGGAGCTTCGAAAACCGTCTTCCTCATGATCTGTTTCCGCTGTGGTCTGCGATATTTGTGTTGAAATTCAACTAGTTGTGTTGGTACAAATTGTCCGTATCTGGATAGCTTCTGTTCGTTTCCTCCTCATCACCCAACCGTCCTGACCTTCTGCGTTCCTCCCCGATGTTTCTCGCCATGGGTTGACCACGATCCGTTCGTCGTGCCAACGTGGTATCGCTCAATCCCAGGAGGGTTTCGATGCGTATCAACCATTGCCTCGCCGTTCTGATTGCAGGAACTTGCCTCGTTGGCTGTGACAAAAGTTCCTCTTCGCCTCCTTCCCCCACCGTGGCTTCCGCCAGTGCCAGCACAGAAACCGCCCCCGCGTCCACGGCTTTGGCCACCGCGACCTCACGCTTGCCGTTTCCAGGGACCGAAGAAGGCGCCAAAGCGTTGCTCGAAGGATTTTTGAAATCCGACGCCGACCGCAAGACCATGACCAGTTCTTTGCGTCCCGACGCCGCCGACTTCGACGCGATCTTCACCTCCGATGTCGTCGCCAACGCTCGTGCTGCCTACGATGAGAAGTGGAAAGAAGAGCCTGTGGTGGAAGCGCGGGAAGGACAGACGGAATTGCAGATGTGGAAAGCAACGACCGAGCAGCTTCGCGATGGCTCAGGGGATGCCAGCGAGTTTCCGAGCGGCTACAAGAAAATCGCGGACAAACTCAAGCCCGGGCTCACCTTCTACCGCTTCAAGTTCGTCAAGCCCGGCGACAAACACGGCAACGCTTTCGATGGTTTGGTATTCGTGAACGGTCATTGGGTCATGGTGAGCAAACCCTATCGCTATCTGTGAACTGCTTGCGCTGCCGCGATTCGGATCCATACTGCCAACACCATGATCGGTGACGATCCTCACCGCCCCATCGACATAATCAGCCCTTCCGTCGACGATGCCAATCGCAAGCTCAAGTGGGGCGTGGGCTTGGGCGCTTTCGCCCTGGCAAGCTATGCGGTCTTCGGAACCGTTTGCCCGATCTGCCTGGTGGCAACGCCCGCGTTGCTTGGCGCAGGGCTTTTCGAGCGTGTAAGAAATCACCGCGCTTGCGCTCGGCTCGACAAACCGTCCGATACCGTACAAGCAACTCCTTCGAACCGAACACCCCAACAATAGCCTTCGTGGGGGTAGGCCGACTCCTCTCAATCCTTGGGGGTTATCGTGGGTTTTGTGGATTCGTGTTCCACCGACGATTAGCGTTTTGGAACGTAGCCGATCTCCGGGCGCAGCCTCGCACCCGCTCGAGGCCAAAATACATCAGGCTGCGAAAACCAATGATCACCGTCCCGAACCATGTGTTGTTGCACGCTGGGCATAAACCAAAAGTCGTCGTTGTCCATCAGCATCCGAGCAAATTGATCGGATGCGAGGGCTTCGTTCACTTCCATGGCCAACCGTGACTTGGCACCACGAAAGTCCGCCGTGGAACGCATCACGTCTTGGATGGCCATCATGTGCGCATGACGCTTTTTGCCGGCTAGAAAGGTCAAGTGACCGCGATGGGTCGTCCACACATCGCCGTGTATCGAACGCACGTGATTCAGCCAGGCATGACCCGCTTGTCGATCCGCCTGGGTGGGGATCGCGGGCCTCGGATCCCAGATCATCATGATGAGTTGCACGCCCAGAAGCAGATAAATAAAACGTAAAATCAATGGGTTAGATTCGTTATGCTCCCGTGCGGCGAACAATCCCCATCCGGTCACCACGGCCACTCCCGCGTGAATGGGCATCAACACGTTGATCCATCCGCCCGTATGAATTCGCCCCAAACCCGCGATGACCAGCAAACCGATGGTGAGCAACGCGTAATACAACCGTGCGTGCTTCCTTCCGATCGCTGATCGCGAAAGGTAGGGAAAGCAAGCCACTCCAAGCGCCAGGGCAAACGGGATCACAATCTCCCCGCGCAACACGGCAAGGAGCTGATCCCAGGCGATCGCATGACCGCCCACCACGCGATGGGTGTAGTAGCCAAACCATCCTTGATGAACCGTGTCCAACGCCACGCTCGTGCCCAGGCCCAAGGCGATCCATGCGCCCCAGAACCAAAAGGCGCGTCGACGCTCCACCCACCAGAGATACGCGCCCAGGGGAAGCGCCAACAAGATCGATGTTTGTTTCGTATGGTACGCGACAATCAACAAAGCTGCCGCGCCCATCGCGGACCCGACACTTCGTCCGAACCGCACCGCGAACGCTGCCCAAAGCATGAAGCAAACGCTCGAGGCATCGACCCGTCCCACGTCGTAATAGTATCCGGATAGCGGATAGCAGCCCGCATACAACCCCGTCGCCATCAAAGACTCGACCCAACCCGCTCCTTCACGACGAACGAAACAATAGATACAGGCCATCGTGGCTGCGGTGGCCGCTACCGACACGAGACGCAACGCGAGATACCCCGGTCCTAGGACAAGGGCGATCGACGAGGCGAGCCAGGTGAAGACGGGCGGATAGATGAAGGGCACGAATCGAAGGGAGGGAGGGCCGTAAAGGCGTTTTCCTTCGAGCACTTGATGCACATGGTCCACCATCGCCCCCTCCATCCATTCGAGATCAAATGGATAGGTGATGCGCACGATCATCGTGCAACACAACAACAGGATGAGCAGGCAAGACAGACCGACGATAGCGACGTCCCTCGGGCGACGACGTGCGGTATCCAGCAGTCGTTTCATATTCACGACAGGTTGGTGCGTCGACGGCGACAAAGCAGCGCGATTCCGAATAGTAGGGCGGTAAGGGGTGAGCGAGAGCTGGGAGCGACGCGACAGCCGCAGCCTCCCTCGTCTTTTTCGTTTTGCTTGTCTTCGGAGGGTGTATCGGAGCCTTGGGAAACGCCGCCGGTTCCGGTTCCTCCGGTGCCACTCGATGATTCACAAGAGGCCGCGGGCCACGCTTCAGCTTCTGGCTGGCTTGCTTCATAGCGCAAGATGATGTTGTTCTGTCCCGCCATGAATCCATGATTCGGATCGGGAAATGACATGGTGAGCATTCCCGATGCTTTGGACATTTCCGGAAACGGCGGCACCGCCATCTTCGCTTCGTAATCCATATCCATCGACCAGGTTTGTCCGCCGTCGTAGGTTCGTAACAAGGATGTGAGGTACGACGGACTCTGGCCTTCCTCCGGCTCGCAGTTGCCCGTACAGCACAGGCACAGGGCGACTCCGCGTTGATCGTCGAAAAACCGCACGTCCTCGCATCGCGTCACCGCTGGCTCCTGATTGAAAAACGGAGGATGTGCGGGGGCTTTGGCAAACGTCCACGTTTTGGCGCCATCGGTAGTCTTCGCAAGAACGCCCTCATTTCCGCGAGTTCCCACAGCCCAGCCTTGCGTGGGGGAAATGAAATATACGCGACGGAAACGTAGGTCGTGGCCCTGCGAACGCGTCGACCATGTCTCTGCCCCGTCGGAAGTCCATAACACAGCGTATCCCAACGATTTTTCCTCGGTGGGGGCCGCCACCGCATAGCCACAATCCTTGTTGAACATCTGAATTCCCACAAGCCCCATCCCCGAAGGCAAAGTCGGTTTGGATTCCACGAATGTTGCGCCGTCTTGCGTGCGCACGACCGTGGAACCGCCCACCGCGAACATCGCCCAATCATGCGTGACTTGTAGATGAAGGATTTCCTCCGGCGCCTGGTACAACTCGTCCCAACCCATCCCGGCCGACGTCGTACGCCAGATCAGGTTTTCTTGTCCGGTCATCGGCGCCACGCGCATCCCGGACATCCACCCGGTGTTCGCGTCGAGGAACGCCACCTGCGTGGGGATCGTGTACTGCATCGCGCCCCCCGTCCCCGATGGCAAAGACATATATCCCCAATCGGTTCCGTTGATGGTCCTCCATCCCGCGGGAGTTTGGCTACTGCCTTGCTTGGAGATTCCCACCGCCCAGGCCGTGTTTCCGTCGATCGCTGATAGGCTCATCACGGCGTTGCCCCGGTTGACCTCGCTATGCACGAGGGACCAGGATTCGTTTGCTCTTGCTCCAGGAGCGAGGAGTCCCACGGCCATGCCGCTGACGAACATTATTAAAATGTTGAATAATCGTGATGTTACAAGCATATCGCCCGCTCCCGGACCGAGGTTTGCCGAAGGCTTGTGCCCAGTTTCCCACGGAGTGGGACTTGCGCCAAACCTTTGCCGCGCCGGAACGTGGTTGTTTTTCGAAACAGTGCAATGGCAGGGGTTTAGCTTGTTGGAGCAGGGGTTTGCCCGTATCGGAAAGCAGCCGCGCACGTGCCTTCCGAAGATACCATGCACGCCCCTTGCGGCGAATCGGGCGTACACACGGTGCCGAAAAGCTTGCATTCGAAGGGGGTGAGAATACCTCGCAGGATGTCGCCACAGGCGCAACCGCGTGGCTCTCGCGTGGGTTCCACCTCTACCTCGAAACGATCCGCGTCGAAGTCTCGAAATGCCGAGCGGAGGCGAAGTCCCGATGCTGGCAAGGACCCAAGGCCCCGCCATGTCGAATCCACGGGCTCGAATACGCGATCGAGAAGCGCCAAGGCCACCCGATTGCCTTGTGGTTCTACCGCTCGACGATACGCATTTTGCACCTTGGCTTGTCTATCCACCACTTGCTCGAGCAGCATCGAGATGCCCTGAAGCACGTCCAGGGCTTCGAATCCGGCAATCACGCATGGCACCCCATGATCGTTTGCCAACGGCTCATACACGCTCGTGCCCAAGATGGCGCTCACATGACCGGGACAGAGCAAACCATCGAGTTGCAATCGTTCATCTTGAACGATGACGTCCAGGGCGGGAGCTACCCGCTTGGCTGCCGATGCAATGAAAAAGTTTTTAATTCCGCGATGTTGCGCTGAAACCACCGCCGCGGCGATCGTGGGGGAAGTCGTTTCGAACCCTACTCCGAGAAAGACGAACGATCGGTTCGGCTCGCGTTCTGCCATGTCGACGGCATCCAGGGTGGAGTACACGACGCGGATGTCGGCTCCTTTTGCTCGCTCCCGTTGCAGCGATGAAGTGGATCCGGGCACGCGCATCATGTCCCCAAAGGTTGTGATCACGAATCCGGGTTGTCGTGATAACGCAATGGCGCGATCCAGGTACGCGTGAGGTGTGACACAAACCGGGCATCCCGGTCCGGACAGCATTTTCACATGCTTTGGCAGCAGCGACCGGATTCCATGACGATACAGCGACATGGTGTGGGTTCCGCACACTTCCATGAACGTTGCCTTGGCCAGTGGTTTGGCTTGTTCATGAATGCGCGCGACCAGACCTCGCACGGGGGCGGGATCGCGAAAAGCGGAGATGAAGGGGATATTTTTCATCTGGGTTCCAGCGGTTCTTCCGAAAGGAGCTGGAGCATCGATAGTGTTTCTTGAGCCTCCTGGGCGCTGAGTTTCTGGATGGCAAAGCCCGCGTGGACGATCACATACTCACCAGGCTGCACGTCGGGAACCAGCGCCGTGCCGATTTCTCGCTCCACGCCATCGACCATCGCGATGGCTCGGTCATCGGAGACGCGAAGAACTTGCATGGGAACCGCCAGACACATAGCTTGACCATAGGAGCCGTTGGTTCTGGCAACAAGTCTACCGTTTGCTGACAATCGATGCCGACTCGAACACCTCGATTCTGCTACACCATCTCCATGAAAATGACGTTGCGTCTGGGGATAGCGTGCAGCTTTGGATGGCTGCTCAACGCTTGTCCTTCGGATCAGGCTCCCCTTGGTACGGGAGAATTGGGCAAGGGGGATTTGCGGATCGTATGTGCCGACGACGATGCGGTTTGTGCGTCGGGTGCCACGAGTCTCGATGCCGCGTTTCCCATTGCCGTGGGTGCGAGTATTCAGGTCGTTTATGACGGCCCTGTGCCTACATCGCCCACCGGCGGGCCTTCGACAATGACCATTTTCTCCGCGTCGCCCGCGATGTTATCCAAAGACGAGGCAAGCTTTGTCGCGTGGATGCCGGGGGTGGTGGCGTTGCTCGCGCGAACCCAAGAAGGCACGGTGGCGGACTTCGTCCATTTGACCTTGGCAAGCGTGCAACGTCTCGAACTGGATTCTTCCCCGGAACCCCTCGTGGTGGGTGGAAAAAAAGTGTGGAAAGTCGCACCGTTAGGCGCGGATGGCGCTGTGTTGGCGGGCAGCCTTTCGTACACCTGGGAGGTGGAAGGAACCACGGTGGAGATCGTCGAAAGCGCGGGCCGTTCGGTTCAATTGTCCGGAAAACAGCCCGGTACGGCCATCTTGCGAGTCAAAACAGGGGGTGTGGTTGGGGAAGTCACGCTCACCGTGGAGGCGCCATGAGCCGCCTGGTTTGGCTTGTGCCATTGTGGTGCATCAGCTTGCTGGGAGGCTGCAGCTCCGATGAGGGGTTCGACCTCGAGCGAAGCACGGACGCGCCGGGTGAGGTTTCCGTTACCGCGTCGTCGGTGACGCTTCCCCAAGGGGTTGCGGTGGGTGTCCGACTTCGCCTTCACAGGTCTGAAGACCCGGAAAATGGCGAGTTTACGACCGCCATGCGGTCGACCAACCCGCAGATCGTCCAGGTGTGGCCGACGACGGAGCGCAACACGTTCGTGCTTTGTGGGGCATCGGAAGGCGTTGCTTCCGTTACCGTTTTGGTCGAGGCCCAAGATGATCGAACCATTGCCGTTGTCGTGGATCCACCGCTGAGGGTGACGCCATGAGCCGTCGGCAACGCGCTCGTTGGCTCCTTGGGATTCTCCTATTTGCGGTTGGATGTAGCGGCGAGGACGAAGGGTCGAGCTGGTCGTGGGGGCCTGCCGATGGTGGCGACGAAGGCCTGGCCGATCAGGTCGTAGACACCGCGATGGAGGCCGCGGATAGCGGTGAGATGGGGGACGGGCAACCGGACGATGGGAAGGTCGAAGCGCACGAAGACGTGCATGGCGATGTCCCGGACGAACAACCGGATGATGCGCAGGAAGAAGCGTCGGAGGATGCCTTCGACGCGGGGCCATGCCCGGAGGATATGGTGTTGGTCGAACAGACCTGCATCGATCGCTTCGAAGCGCCGAATCGGCAAGGAGCATCGCCGCTTGTGATGTTCCATTTTCTGGAAGCCGAATCGTGGTGTGAAACGCGCGGGAAACGTTTGTGTTTCGACGATGAATGGACGCGAGCTTGCGGGGGGCCCCAGGGTCATTCCTATCCGTATGGGGATAGTCATGTGTCTGGGGAGTGTACGGATGACAAGGCGTGGCGGGCGTATGAGCAGCAGCTTCTCAACGGATGGCCCTGGTCGATCGCGACCGATGCAATCGAAAGCCTGGAGGCGTTGTTGGAAGCGGTAAGGAGCAAGGGGGCAGGGGCAAAGGCGGCGGCAGACCACGTGGCTTGGCTATACCAGGCCGAACCGAGTGGTTCCAAACAGGGCTGTACGGCTGGAGAGGGCACCTATGACCTTGCGGGCAATGTGGAAGAGTGGACACGTCGACGCAGTGGGGGCACGACGGGATATCACGGCAATTTGAAAGGGCGATATTGGGCGGAGTCGCGCACCTGTCAGCAATCGGTCACGACGCACGGCGACACGTTTCGGTTTTATGAAATCGGTTTTCGATGCTGCAAGGACGTGGAGTGACGGGGTTGCCGAATATTTAAAATAATTCGTAAAAATAAATAGTTACAGCCGATCCGGGAAGGTGTAGGGCATGGGGGTGAGGGGTGAAGCGGCCGAACAGGTTCAACCGCTGCCGTACATTTCGTCGTAATCCTGATGTGCGGCATCGATGATCGCGTGGGCTTCCTTGGCTCCGAGCACCCGTTCGATCTCGACCACGTTGGAGGTTTCTCCGGGAATGAGTTTGTAGGTGAGAAAGTAGTGTCGAAGTCGTTCGACCAGCACTTGGGGGACGTCGCGGATGTCTTGCGCCATGCCCCAGACGTTGTCTTTTTCGAGCACGGCGATGATTTTGTCGTCGGCTTCCTCACCATCGATCATTTGTAACGCGCCGATGACCCGTGCATTGACGAGGATTTCGCCTCGGGAGATGGGCCTTTCGCTCAATACGCAGATATCCAAGGGGTCTCCATCTCCGCGTTTCGAGTTGGGCGACAGGGCTTGCACGCGTTGAGCGCAGAGCGTCCGCGGAATGAATCCATAAAGCGCGGGGGGTTGGGAAGAGCTGCGCTGAGGACGGTCGACACGCAGATAGCCGGTTTCCTTGTCGACCTCGAATTTGACCGTGTCAAAGGGGGTGATTTCGATAAAAGCGTGGACCGTGATCGGTGGTTGGGGTCCTAACGTAAGACCGTGCCAAGGATGCGGACGCCAGCGGTAAAAAGGTTTGGGAAAGGACATGGGCAATGAATGCTGCGCTATCGGCGGTGTGGATGGTATCGCTGTGGCTGTCGGGGGGAAAAGTACGAGTGCTTTCGTTCAGCTCGGATCGGTTTTTTTCTCTTCGAAGACCGCTTGCAGCACGTCAAACATACCTTCCGCGAGGGATTCGTCTTTTTCAATCCGAAAATTCTTGCAATGCGCGGCAGCCATGACGTCTTGCACGACGCGTTCGAGCACGGTGACGGTGTGGGGATGCGCTGCGAGCACCAGGATTTCCGCCGGGCGGGCGACCGAAACGCCTGCTTCGCTCTTTCGTTTGTTGATCGCGGTCCAGCAAGCCACTGCGACGTCGAACGAGGAAGCATCTTCGGGTGGTGCAATCGAGGCGAATTCCGCTTCGGTCGGCCACGGTGCCCGATGAATGCTCGGGTGCCCGGTTTCTTCCGCGAAAACCCACGACCATACCTCTTCGGTAATGAAGGGAACCACCGGGGCAAACATGCGAAGCAGCACGCTCAATCCAAGACGCAAGGATGCGACCGCCGAGCCTCGGGCAGCCTCATCGTCAACTCCGTCGCACGAGCATTCACCTCGTGCCCGCGCCTTGACCAACTCGATATGTGCATCCGTGAAGTGCGTCCAGAAGAACGATTCCGTGGCCATCAACGCGTGGGCATATTCGAAAGCATCGAATGATTCCGTCGCCTTCGAACACATCTGTCGCAACGTATGCACGAAAGCGCGATCCAACTCGCATTGGATCGGATGCACGGAGGCGCTTTGCCCAAGCACGAACTTGCCCGCGTTGAATAGCTTGGTGACCAGTCTTCGACCGACTTTCAGCACCTTTTCATCGAATGCCGTATCCGAGCCGAGCTTGGCATTCGCTGCCCAATATCGCACGCCATCGGCCGTGTACTCATCCAGAAGATGCATGGGCGTCACGACGTTGCCCTTGCTTTTGGACATTTTTTTTCGGTCCGGATCGAGGATCCATCCGGAGATGACCACATGGTTCCAGGGCACTTTGTTTTCGTGAAGCAAGGCTTTTGCGATCGAATAAAAGGCCCACGTTCGAATGATCTCATGGCTTTGCGGTCGGATATCCATCGGAAAAAGCTTCTCGTGCCGCGCGGGGGCGAGCTGCCAATGCGTTCCGATCTGTGGCGTGAGCGAGCTGGTGAACCATGTGTCGAAAACGTCGGATTCCCCTGTAAATCCGCCGGGTTGGTCCCGTTGGGAGGGATCATGTCCAGGGGGTGTATCGGACATCGGATCGACGGGCAAACGCTCACGGGGTGCGACAATGGGTTTGGAATAATCCGGCTGACCCTGTTCATCGAGGGGATACCAGACCGGGAAAGGAACACCGAAATAGCGCTGACGACTGATGCACCAGTCGAGCTGCAAGTTTTCCGTCCAATTGCGATAGCGGCTGCGCATGAACTCCGGATGCCACTGGACCTCGTCTCCTTTGGCAAGCAGCGCTTCTTTTTGATCCATCAAGCGAACGAACCATTGTCGTGTGGTCACGAACTCCAGCGGCCGGTCGCCTTTTTCGAAAAACTTGACCGCATGCTGCAACGGTTTGGGCTCGCCCCGTAACGGGCACTCCGGGCCATGAGCACTGCATTGGGGCATGCGAAGAAGCTCGACCATGATGGCTTTGGCCTGCTTGACGCTTTTGCCCGAGAGCTGCGCGTACGCTTCGTTGGCCTTGTCGGAGTGAAGGCTCTCCCAGCCCTGCACGCCAAATTGCACGGGCATGAGGCGTCCATCACGCCCTACGATTTGCCGCAACGCCAGTTTCTGTTCGCGCCACCAAAGCACGTCGGTGGCATCACCGAAGGTGCAAACCATGAGAATGCCGGTTCCTTTTTGAGGATCCGCGAGTTCGCTTGGGAAAATCGGCACAGGCACGTGAAAAACCGGTGTAATCGCGCGCTTACCGAAAAGATGCCGGTAGCGTGCATCGTCCGGATGGGCGGTAACCCCCACGCAAGCCGCGAGCAATTCCGGACGGGTGGTGGAAATCATCAGAGAATCGTCCGAACCCTCCACCCCGAACACGATGTCATGGAAAGCCCCCGCCGTGGGCCTATCTTCCACCTCGGCCTGCGCGACCGCGGTTTGAAAGTCGACATCCCACATCGTGGGCGCTTCATGGTTGTAAATGTGCTGCTTTTCGAAAAGATCCAAAAAACTAAGCTGCGCCAAGGTTCGACAATGATCGTCGATGGTGGCGTATTGCTCCTTCCAATCCACCGAAAGGCCAATCCGGCGCCATAGATTCGTGAAAGCCTTTTCGTCTTCCGCGGTGAGTTGCAGACAAAGCTCGATGAAATTCGGGCGTGAAATGATACGTGGCTTGTCTTTGGCCGCTTTTCCCGTGGCTTCGGTCAGTGTCAAGCCGGGTTCGTAAGGCACATGGGGATCACAACGGACGTTGAAGTAGTTTTGAACGCGCCGCTCGGTGGGAAGACCGTTGTCGTCCCAGCCCATGGGATAAAAAATATTGCGGCCACGCATGCGCTGATACCGAACGATGACGTCCGTATGCGTATAAGAAAAGACATGCCCGATGTGCAAAGAGCCGGAAACGGTGGGTGGTGGCGTATCGACGGCAAACGTTTCGTGGCGAGGCCGATCGGGGTCATAACGATGGACGTCGTTTTTCTCCCAGGTCGCATCCCAGCGTTTTTCGGCCTCGGCAGCGTCGAAATGCTTGGGCAAAGAGGCGGCATCGATGGTTCGAAACATCTTGTTTTGATTCATGGGACTGAACCTTCCGTCGGCCCGGGGTGGGGCAGGAGCCCCGTAGATCAAACTGGCAACCACGTAAAGAGGGGCGTCGAGGGGTTGTTGACCCTGATCACGAGCAATTTGACGGAATCGTGGGTACGTGACATGACCGTTTCTTGATTCATGGGACTCACTCGATCCACCAGCATTGTTTTTCTCCTGCTGGCGCTTTGTCCTTCGGCGGCGGGCGCGCGGGAAGCTGCCCAACCGATGGGGCCGCTGGATCCGGGGGATGCGGCGTGGGCGAAAAAACAGCCCAAAGCCCCAGCCCGATCCGCGGCCCCCAAAAAAAACCGCTCCAATAAACCCCAACAACCTCCAGCTCCCGCCGTGCGTCGAGCTACCGCTGGTCCCGGAGCCGAACCCCCGCCATCCCCCGAACCTCCGGAACTCCAAGCCCTCCGGCAAGCCGAAAGGGAGCTTTTTGGCACCGATGACCTGCTCGTTCCCTCCGACGGCTGTCCCCCCGAATTGCTCCCCGATGCCAGCAATACGCTGGTGTTTTCTACAGGATTGCCCCCGTCTTCCGTCGCTCCACGAGCCCAAAACACCAGCCCCCAGCCCGATTACTTATCCTCCCTGCGTATGCCCGATGTGCCTGTGAAGTTCACCTCCCGGGTCGTGCAATACCTTGATTTTTATAAGAATGATTCTCGGGGAAGAGCTGTCGCAGCCATCTTTTATCGAAAAAGCGGACGATTCGAGCCCATGCTCCGTTCGGTGCTCCGACACCACGGATTGCCTGAAGATCTCATGTGGGTCGCGGTCGTGGAAAGCGGACTCAACCCCACGATCTACTCCCCCGTCGGCGCCGCCGGCCTCTGGCAATTCATGCCAGAATCAGGAAGGCTTTACGGACTTGTCATTGACCGCTGGGTAGACGAACGGCTGGATCCCGTACGCTCGACCCATGCGGCCGCGATGTATTTGCAGGACCTATATCGACGTTTCGGCACGTGGGAACTTGCTCTCGGCTCCTACAACATGGGTTATGGCGGAATGCTGGCCGCCCTGCGCAAGTATAATACCAATGATTTCTGGGAGTTATCTCGTTTCGAGGCGGGCGTCCCCTGGGAGACTGCCCTTTATGTTCCCAAAATCCTGGCTCTTGCGGTCGTGGGCAAAAACCCCGAGGTCTTCGGTCTCGCCAACCTTACCCGCGATCCTCCAGCCGAATTCGATGAAGTGGATGTCGTTCCCGGCGTCTCCCTCGAATCGGTAGCCAAGGCCGCGGAAGTCGACGTTTCCGATATTGGACAGCTCAATCCGCAATTGCTCGCTTCGAGGATTCCTCCCCGAGCGCCCACGCGTGCCGCGGCTGGCGTATGGACCGTGCGTGTTCCCAAAGGCCACGGAGCGAAGGTCGAAGCCAACCTGGTCCAAACCCGCGTGGCCGAACCCGAACTCGTGCCCTATACCGTCCGTCACGGGGAAAGCCTCGCGGATATTGCCGCCGCCCACGGAACGACCACGCAGGAACTCAGTCGGCACAACGCCCTGACCAGTGATGAACCCATCCGTCCCGGCCTTTTGTTGATGGTTCCTCCCCGCCGAAGGGCCAGTCCCACCACGGAAAAAATCGCCGTGGCCGTTCCCGTGGATCTACAACCCCCCGCGGGATACCAACGCAGGTTTTATCAAGCTGTGGCCGGAGATACCCTTCAGGGTGTCGCCAATGCGTTATCTGTGAGAGTCGACGATCTCATTCGTTGGAACGGCTTGGATGTCAGGGCGCGACTGCATCCTGGGATGCTGCTTCTGACTCTGCTTCCGGCAACGCAAACGCTGTCTCGAGTCCGGTTGCTATCCGACGACGACGTCCAGGTGTTCGTGGTGGGGAGCGATGCTTTTTTCGATTATCATGAGGCGCAAAAAGGCCGTGTTCGCATGGTTACGGTGGTCCAATCGGGGGAGACATGGCGCTCGATCGCTGCCCGTACGGGGTTGAGTCTGGGCATGTTGGAGCGAATCAACCAGCGCTCCCGAAGCACGCCGCTCCAAGAAGGGGAAAAGCTTGTGGTTTATGTCCCCGCATCCAAGGTAGCCGCACAACCCAAGCCAGCGCCGCAAGCTAAGGATCCGGAGCTTTCGACGCCTGAACCATCGGAATCCGTCTCGGAAGATATGCCTTTGGTGCCTCCCCAAGACACGCAAGACAGCGATACCTCTGTTTCTGCCGAGCCTTCTGAGCCTTTGGAAGTCGATTCGAAGTAGCGCTTCTCGCATCCAAAGGGGTCAGCTCTGAGTGAACTCCAACTCTAAAAAAATTATAAATATTCAATAGTTACACAATATCAGAGGGTCGATGGACCCTCGATGCACGAGTTGTTTTTGTTGAGGGTGGCCATGACGACTTGTGGTTGTCTGGCGAGGCACAAGCTCAGGTTATCTTGGTGGGGATGCTGAGCGCGGTACCCTATTGCTGGATTTTACTGTAATCGACCGGATCAAGTGCGCTGATTAGCGGGATTGTTCCAGGCGAAAAGTTCTTCGAGTGCCGTTTTGACGATGGCAGGCGCGGAATCACCCAAACGGACGAACGAGGCATAGCATGTACTATAGGTTTGGGGATCGCTTTGCCAGCGAAGCGCACGCATGGCAATATCCCTTCCGGGTCCGGAGAGCATGGCGACAGTGGTGGGAGTCCATCGAAACGGGGGCAAGGGCCGGGTTACGTTCATCAAGTCCGTGAGGGGAGTGCGTACGAGCAGGGCTTGCCAGGCATCGGCATGGTGGGCTTTCAATGTTTCGCTTCCGGTCATCATCGATTGCAGGTTCTGCTGCAAGATTTCGCTTCGAACCCGACGGACTTCCGGCCAGGCGAGCAGGCGATCCGGTGGTTTTCGGCCTGCATACAGGCGTGAGCCGCACCACCAGGATACGGCGATATCCTGGCGTTGCATCGCGAACACGCTTGCGAAGGTGGCATGTCGGGCAAGGGCTTCGAGGGTGTGTTTTGGGGCTGGCACTTGGGCAAGGATCGCCAGCGCACCATCGAGAATATTTACCGCGCGTCCGGGGGAAAACACCGATTGTAGGTGCGGGTCCGTAGCACGAAGAACATCGTGGATGGCGATGGTCATCAGCCATTCTTCCACGGAGATATCGGGTAAGGTGTCGACGGGATAAAGGTGTCGTGCGTGTCTAACGCGCGCTACGGTCATCGACGATATATCCGTGGGGGAAGCGACGGAGGCAATTTGCTGAGCGAGGGATGGTGCATGGGAGGGTCCGATTGGGTCGAAAGGATAGAGGGGTCCGCCCAGGATCAGGGGTTTGGCGATCCGTTCGAGCCACGCATGAGGAGTGATATTCGTACCCATGATTGGCGCCTAGCGTGGGGGATTATCGAATACGACTTGGGGAATCGGCATAGTCAGGGCCGGTTCGATGGGAAGGGTATTCACGGGAGCCCAAGACTGCCCTTCGATCATGGCTTTTGGCAGCGGCACGAAGGCCTGGTTGGGCACACCGATGGCCGGGACCTGGGGAAGCAAAAACACGTGGTGGTTCGAAGGGGCGCCGAGGGCTTGAAAGAGCACGTCGGAATCGATGGCGGGCACGATGTCATAGCCTGCCGCGAGGAAAACCCGTGGACGCAATTCACGAAGGAAATAACCGATGGGTGTGGTGTCGATCCCCTTTGGGTTGAGTAGAAAAGCGCCGTGCGGTGTAAAAGCGATCGATGCTGTTTTTAGAGTGAGTGTATCGAGCCTATAGAGCATATGCCGAAAGGTAGGATAGTCGGCCGTGGGGATGAACGTTGCTTGAACCTGGCTCCAGGGTTCGATGCTGGGGAGCAGTCGAATGGGGACCTTGGTGGTGGGCACATTGAGTTGTTGTCCGGAGAGCGCTTGCATTCCGGTTCCCCCATGGAACTCCACTCGCGCGAAAGCAGAGACGGAGCCGAGGGTGGGCATGGTGTCGAGCACCAAGGGCTCGTGTTGGTCGCCGAAAAATAACACCAAGCCTTGAGGGGGAAATACAGGGCAGGATTGCAAGGTGATGGGATGGCGATACCCGAGTTGAATGGCGATGCCGGGCGAAACGACGCGCAACGCCGTTACACCGGGAGTCTGTTGAAACAGCGGCAACATCCGTGGGGGAAGGGCTGGCACCTCGAATAGGTAGCGCTGAACCGGTGCGTCATCCAAAGCCGACAAGGGTGGCCACTGGGCAATTCCCACGCGAGCTTCGACACGAGAACGGATGAGGTATTGTACGATGGCGGGACCCATCCCTTCTTCGGCCACCAGCAAGCACGGCCCCGGGTCGCGTCCGAACGCTGGGTCTTGCACGAGGTGCAAGCGTAACAACAATCCCCGCAAGTCAAGGTCCCGTTCTCGATGATACACTTGCGAAAACGAGTTGTGATACAAGACATAATCGCCGTCGGCAGCCATGACTTCGGGAACGTCATAGCCAAAAGGTGCTTGAATATCGCGGTATTGCACAAAATGACGGCTCGACCCGGTGAAGGTATAGCCGAGGGCGACCCGAGCCATTTCGGCGATGCGATCCATCCTTTCGCTGCCCTCTGCCGCAAACGAAAGCACAACCTCTCGCGTGCCCATTTTCGATTTCACGACCTCGATGCGCAACGTGGCCAGCACGTCCGCGAGGGATTGGCAAGAGGTGTAAAGCGATAGGAAGGCGACAAGCCGCTCGAGGGAAGCGAGCAAAACGAGTCCACGGGATCCCAAGGCAACGCCCTTGCCATCGGTACCGAGTCCGGGGAGTCGCAGGCGGCTTTGATGCATCGCGACACGATCGAGCATGGCCGGTAGTGTAATACAGCTTTTTGCCGGTGGATACCGCGGGAATTGCCTAAGCCTCCGAACCCGTTGCCTTGCTGCCAATTCATCGGCGGCTGGCATTGGATGCCGTGTTGTGGTTGCATGAAGGTGGGATGGGCAACGGCGATGGAAACGGCAATTATCTTCACGGACTTCAGGTGTTGGTGTCCGGGATTCGTGTGGCTCTCGATGACCTTGTGACGGCCGGTCACGAGGCAGAATTGGTACGAGAGGAAGTTCGTGATCGGATCGATCTGGTGATCGAATTGCTGCGTGCGTTGCAAGCCCTCGAGGCAGGAAGCGACGGTCGGGTGCAAGTGGTCGATGGGCGTTCGCTGCTATGGCTCGTACGCTGCACGCATCCCGAGGTGTTCATGGGAAAAATGCCGATGGCCGTTTGGGTACGAACGAACGTGCAAGCGGCGTTGGAATTGCTCGATGTGGTGGTGAGTTGGGTACGAGCGGAAGGCACACGTGTGCGTCTGGTCCTCGTGGCACACCCGCCATCGCTATTTGTCGTGGGTTCGCCCTCCGACGGTTATTCGCCGGCAAGTCCATTGGATCGCGAAATGGAGCAGACGATCATGAGTCTTGCGGGCGCGGCGCGTGTGGAAGCCAGCCTGCGCGACTATCCGCGTACGGCGAAACTGGATTTTTTGTTGGCGGAGGAAGATTTCGTGGAGTGAATCCAATCCGATCGTCGTTGCCGTAGAGGCGAACAGCGCCGAATTGCTCCAAGACTTGGCCCTTGGACCGTGAATCAGGTAGCGCCGAACGAGTATCATGCCTCGTGTTCCCGGTCGCTTACTCACGATGACAGCGTCGGTTTTTGCCGCTATTGGCCTGAGTTGTCCCCCCGCTGGTTGGCAACAAGATACGGCTGCGGCAGGGCCCGCGGAACCCATCGCGGTTGCAGAAGCACCAGCCACGATAGAGGAGCCCCTTGTCGTATTCGACACGCCGTTGTCGGCGGAGCCTCTGTCCGAAGGCCAAGAACCATCCGTCGAAGAACCTTCCCCTTCGGATCTCGAGGCGGCCACGGGTGAAATCGAAGTCGAACCCATCGACGAGACCGAAAACGAACGCGAATTGGCCGAAGAACCGATTCCCCCCCCACAGCAAGCCTTCGAACTCGTGGCCCTGCGAAAGGAAACCTGGATTTTTGCGGAGCCCAAGTGGGGATCGCGCCGCATCGGATACCTCCGTGCGGGCATGTCCGTTCGTCGTCACGAGCATCCCGCTGGCTTCAAGCATTGCCAACAAGGGTGGTATCCAATCGAGCCCCAAGGCTTCGTATGTGTTGGAAAATCCGCCACATTAGAGAAGCACCACCCGATGGCCGAGGCCGCGGGACACCCTCCGAACCGCGGATTGGCAATGCCCTATCCCGTGGTCATGGCGGATTATCCACCTCCCCCACGCTACGTTCGTTTGCCCACGGAAGCCGAACAACAAGAGGTAGAACCGGATCTCGCCAAACACCGCCAACGAGGCAAGGACCTTTCCGCATGGGAAAGCTTGCTCGGAGATGTTCCCGGTTCCCTGCTTTATCAACGATCCTTGCCCTCTCCTCACGCCAAACCGCGTCCGCAAGGCATCCTGCACACCGGACGTCCCGTGCCGCGCACCGGCTTTGGTTTGTTACAAGTCTTTTCCTGGACAGACCGGGTGTTTGGCGTCACGACGGACCTCGATCTGATTCCCCTCGACCGCACCAAAGCTGTTGTCCGCTCGACGATGGTGGGAACCCATCTCGTCGAGGATCAAGGCTTGCCCCTCGCCTTCGTGCATGCGCACGGCGTTCGGCAGTATCGGATCGATCTCGAGACGCGGGCGGTGCAAGACGCGGGGGAGGTTCGTTTTCGGGAAGGCTTTTCTCTGACGGGGCGGCGTGTTCGCGCGGGGGAAAACGTGTATCTCGAGACGAAAGAGGGAACGTTTTTGCGGGAAGGGCCCCGTATGGTGATCGTTCCGGCCCTCCAGGAAGTCCCCTCATGGGCCAAAGCTGGCCGAAAATGGATCGATGTATCCATTCTTCGTCAGACGCTCGTGGCGTATGAGGGAACACGTCCGGTGTTTGCGACGATGGTTTCCACGGGAGCCGATGGTCTTGGCGATCCGAAAGAAACGCATTCGACCGTGCTTGGCGCGTTTTTGATTCACACCAAACACGTATCGGCGACCATGAGCAACGATGAGCCTGGGGATGTGTATGACCTTCAGGATGTGCCTTTCGTGCAGTTTTTCCATGAGGGATATGCGCTTCACGGGGCGTATTGGCACGACGGTTTTGGGACGCCGCGATCGCATGGGTGCATCAATTTATCGCCTTATGATGCGGCATGGTTGTTCGGCTGGACGGATCCGGAGGTGCCAGAAGGGTGGCACGGTCGGTTGCAGCTTCGTGGGGGAACGTTGGTTTATACGCATCCTTGACTCATAAAAGCGCGTATAATCGATAGGTTACGAGTCTTTTGGGCGAGGTGAGGGGGATGGTTTCTTTCAAGGGGGAGACCAAGCGGTGATAACACGGCCCCGACAGGGTTACTCCACCACGGTGCCTTTGCTTCTACCACGTAGAGGCAGGCATTTTCACGGCAAAGATGCCATGTTGCGCTCCCATCCAGTGCCGATTGCACCTTTGATGAGGACGATTGGATACGAGTCTATCCCTTGTTCATGATAGCGTGGTACCAGTATTTAAATATTGATTATCAATAGCTTACGAGCTTGGGTGCAAGTCGATGGGGATGGTTTCCTTCATGTCGGGCCAACCCTTGATGTCCAGATGAAGCAAGACACTCCACTGCACACGATTGTTGACCGATCGGAACGAAGGGGCCGCGTGCTCCGGCACTTGCAAGTCGCAGGACAGTTCCAGGGGTTGGTTTTGAAAAAATGCCAATGATCCACACAGCTCCGCATCGATCTTGTCGAGATCCTGGTGATAGCGAGTACGGCTTTTTCCGCTCCCGCGCCAGGCGATTTCCTCACCGTACAAGGTGGCTTTGGCATAGCGAAGCCTTCCGTTCGAGTTTGGAGTGAACGCGGCTTGTATTCGCAACGTCTCTCCCCGAGTCGCGGTGGGAGGATCGATCGTGACAGATAGCGCTCCCACCATCCGTCTTGCCACCAGATTTCTCAAGTCGTTCCAGGCGAATTTGAGCATGACACCGGCGACGAAGACCATCGGGATCAGGAAAGGGACGGAGGATCCGTGGATGGTTTGTTGCGCTATTGCCAATACCAAGAAGATCGATCCGAGGATGAGCGTCAGGACACGGTTTTCCCATTTCGACTGGGATCTGGGACCATTGCCGAGTTTATGATGCTTTGCGGATAGATGGGGTTGTTCGCGATAGGCTGCCGATGCCTTGCGTTCGGCCGCCAGAGGCAGCAGCATGAGGGGTTCGCTCGCGCGTGGATCGATGGCCCAGGGCACATCGGCGCGAGCCTCCACGAACCAATTCACGTGGACGATCGATCCCTGATAGCTGACGGGTCCTGCAGGCGCAACGAACGAAAAAGGATATTGATAGGATTCACCGGGGTTCCAATCGAACGTCCCCAGGGATTCATGAACGTATTTTTCTGAATCGGTATCCCCTTTTCCGCCTGTTTTCCAACACAAGTGGGGGACCAAGGCATCGCAGTGGCAGGATGCGTTTGCGACGACGTCAATCGTTCCCGAGATCGTGTCTCCTGGCGAATACACGGGTGGGTTTCGGTCGAAGCGGATGCTTATGTTACAGGAAGCCATTTTGTTTTCTGGAGCGGGTGGTTGGACTCGACAAGGCTTTCGACAATGGCCCGTTCCAGGCCTGTTCCAATCTACCACACACAAGTGCGCCCGTTCGTGCCGATGACGCCGTGGATCCATGAGCGCATGAGCCAGTGGCCGCGTTGGGATCATCGAAGCGAGGTACTGGATATAATTCGTTTATAATCAATATGTTACAGGCTTGGCAACAAATCGATGGGGATGGTCTCTTTCAGATCCGGCCAGTTTTCGATGTCCAGGTGAAGCAAGACACTCCACTGCACATGATTGTTGAAGGAACGGAACGAAGAGGCTGCGTACTCCGGCACTCGCAAGTCGCAGGACAGTTCCAGGGGTTGGTTTTGAAAAAACGCCGATGATCCGCACATCTGCGCCTCGACCCTGTCGAGATCCTGGTGATAGCGAGTACGGCTTTTTCCGCTCCCGCGCCAGGCGATTTCCTCGCCGTACAAGGTGGCCTTGGCATAGCGAAGCTTGCCGTTCGAGTTCGGAGTAAACGCAGCTTGTATTCGCAATATCTCTCCCCGTGTTGCGGTAGGAGGATCAATCGTGACGGACAGCTTTCCCACCCTCTGTCTTGCCACCAGATTTTTCAAGTCGTCCCAATCGTATTTGACCGAGACACCGAATAGAAAGGATAGGAGGAACAGCGCGATAATGATGCCGGGGTTGGGTGAGCTGTCGGCTAGTTGCAGTATTGCCAATATCAAGAGGGCCAATCCGAGAATGATTATCAGGACACGGTTTTCCCATTTCGACTGGGATCTGGGACGATTGCCGAGTTTATGATGCTTCGCGGATAGATGGGGTTGTTCGCGATAGGCTGTCGATGCCTTGCGTTCGGCTGGCAGAGGCACCAGCAGGAGGGTTTCGCTCGCGCGTGGATCGATGGCCCAGGGCACATCGGCGCGAGCCTCTACGAACCAATTCACGTGGACGATCAGCCCCTGATAGCTGACGGGTCCGGTAGGGGCAAGAAACGAAAAAGGATATTGATAAGATTCACCGCGTTTCCATTCGAACGTCCCCAGGGGCACGACATCGACTTTTTCTGAATCGGTATCCCCTTTTCCGCTTGTTTTCCAAGACAAGTGGGCGGTCAAGGCATCGCATCGGCAGGATGCGTTTGCGACGACGTCAATCGTTCCCGAGATCGTTTCTCCCGGCGAACACGCGGGTGGGTTTCGGTCGAAGCGGATGCTTATGTCACAGGAAGACATTTTGTTTTCTGAAGCAAGCGGTTGGACCCAACAAGGCTTACAGCAATGCCCTTTTCCAATCTACCACATACGGGCGTGCCGTTTTATGCCGATGACGCTACGGATCCATGAGCGCATACGCCACTTTCCGTGTTCGCTTTCCCGATGCGAAGGGTTGGATATTACGTGTTTATTATCAACAGGTTACGCGCTTGGCAGTAGGGTGATCGGAATGGTTTCCTTCAGATCCGGCGAGTTCTCGATGAGTAGGTGAATCTCGAGATTCCACTGCACGCAGTTGTTGGACGAATCGAAGGAAGGAGCCGCATGGTTTGGCACGGGCAACTCGCAGGATAGCTCCTGCGGTTGGTTTTGATAAAAGGGCAAGGCTTCGCACATCTGCCCTTCGATTTTATCGAGATCGTGTTGGTGTCGAGTGCTGTCGTCTGTGTCCCTCATCGTCCAGGCGATTTCCTCACCATGCAAAATGGCCTTCGCGGAGCGAAGTCGTCCGTTCGATTTGGGCGTGAAATGGACACAAACCCGCAACGTATCTCTCCGGGTCGCGGTGGAAGGATCGATCGTGATGGACAGATTCCCCAACCTCTGTTTTGCGAATCGATTGCGCAGCTCTTTTCAACTGAGTGTGGACATGACGGAGAGGAAAAGCGCGTTCAGCAGAAGGAAGAGCCCAATGTGCGCTCGGGTGATCACAAGGAATATGTTCGTCACAAGCAGCATCAATCCGGTGATGATCGTCACGACAGGTATTTTCGGTTTTGAGAAATCCCTGGGAGGATTGCCGGATAGAGCAGGGAACGCCGATGGATAGGGTTGTTTGCGCTGGGTGGCCGATGTGTCACGTTCGACCGTCGAAGGCTGTAGCGTGATGGTTTCACACGCGTTTGCACTGAGTTTCCGCCAGGGCATGTCCACGCGGGTTTCCACGAACCACTCCACGTGGATGATCGTTCCCTGATAGCTGACGGGCCCCGGAGGCGCCGAAAAGGAAAAAGCGTACCGATAGGATTCACCCTCCTGCCATTCGAACGCCCCCAGTGTTTCCTGTTCGACGACTTCGGTATCGCTATTTCCCCTTCCACTTGTTTTCCAGTACAAATCGACGGCCAAGTCATCGCATCGGCAGGATTCATTGGCCACGACGACAATCGTCCCGGATATCCTCTCCCCTGGCGAATACACGGGTGGGCTTCGATCGAGGACGATGCTCATGTCATAGGTGGACATCTTCGACTCCGGAAAGAAGAGGGTGGCTTCCACCAGACAGTCTACAAGGGGAGACTATCACGTGACGGATCGATTTCGATTGGGCCTTTGGTGATTTTTCCCCAAGAAAAGCGCGGTATCAATTCATGGGGGGTGAGCCATGGCTCATTCTGGTCTGCCAGACCCAACGCCTGCGCAAGTCGCGCGATGAGCTTTCGAGGATCGACGCCCGCGTTACGATGGTCCCGAACAGGAATTCCAGACGCGCGTTTGGCGAGTTTTTCTCCGTTTGGACCGACCCATAGCGGCGCATGCGCGTACGATGGCGGTTCGGTTCCCAAACAGCGCATCAAGAAAATCTGACGAGCAGTTGAGGAAAGAAGGTCCGCGCCGCGCACCACATGCGTGATTCCCTGCGCGAGATCATCGACCACGACGGCAAGCTGATAGGCAAATACCCCATCGCCCCGACGCAACACAAAATCACCGACGTCTTGGCTTAATTGAGAACTCTGTTTTCCGAAAACGGCATCCTCGAATTCGATGAAGGTATTGGGTGGTATGCGCAATCGTGTGGCCGGGGGGCGTCGGAAGCTTCTGGACTGCGTGAGTTGACGGCAACTGCCCGGATATATTGGTGTTTTTTCGTTCCCGGACGGTGCGCTGGCCAGCGAGATCTCCTTGCGCGAACAGTCGCAGGGATAGGTAAATCCACCATTTTCGAGTTGTTGGAGAGCGGATTCATACGCCCTCGTTCGCTGACTTTGGTGAAGTATCCCTTCTGGTTCCTCATCCCAATCGAGCCCCAGCCAACGCAAATCCTCGAGAATGTGTTTTTCGCTGTCGGGCCGTACACGCGGTGTGTCGATATCCTCGATTCGCAGGACGATTGAGCCTCCCACGGATCTTGCCGCCAACCACGCGCATAGCGCGGTCGAGGCTCCTCCCAGGTGAAGGTCGCCGGTAGGGGAGGGCGCGAATCGTCCGCGATACCGCACGTTCAAGTCCCTTGCCCCACTCGCTTCCATACCGTCCATCGTGCGCCGTCATAGGCTTTTTCGAAACGAGTAGAGGCGGGGGTAAATCCGCTCCCCCGCACCAAGACATAATCGTAATAAGGCCATATTTCTTCCATTCGAACGCGCTCGGGCGTCCACTCCCATCGTCTTCGGGCCGGTCCTCCAGGTGGGGGAGCTTGACCCGGTAGAAAATCGAAAGGCCAATGGGGATAGCCCGCGAAGGTGAACATCACCACGCCTCCCTTTTCCGCCTGCACCCAGGAGCCGAAGTGAATGAACGGTTGATGATGGGTGATTTGCGATCCCTTGTCGAAAACGAGAGTGCATACCTTGCTGTTGTTTGCGATGACCGCCTTGGCATCATCGAAATCGCCAACTTCCTCGAGTTGAAACTGCACGAAGTGGCGAGCCGTGTCGAACGTCGAACCCGCGGCGACCACGAGGGCAGCGAAGGTGAGCACGTGGCCGCGCCATCCCCGTGGAAAGGCAAGAAGCGGGATCGCGGTGATGGCCACCAGAATGGCAAACCGTTGCGCGAGCGGCCAGATGAAGTCGTGCCCCACCGGCGTCGTGAAGTAAAAAACCACGCAAGCGATCGGCACCAAGGCGTAACGCCGTGATCCCGGCAACAATTTTTCCTTTTGCCCAAGCCCGACGGCAAGGGTTGCGATCACCAAAAGACCATAAATAATGAGCCAGCGCTCATCGCTATCATCGCGAAATACGTTGGTGAACCATGCGGGTATCTCCGATAGCGCGGCATCGAGTTTGCGGACTCCCGCTTCCTGCGTGAGCAAGCCCTTCGTGGTTCGACCCGCATCCGTGGCTGTGGTCCACCACGTGACAAGCGCCAAGGCGGGTAGTGCGGGAGCCAGAGTCCGAAGCCATCGCGTGGGTGAAAACCAAGGAAAAACAGCCGCGATTCCGATCCCCAGCAGCCCGAAGGGGATGATATGGGTGAAGAAACACGCTACCGAGATACCGGCCAATAGCAATCCTGTCGTCCAACAAGGTTTGCGCGTATGGCGCAGCGCCACCGACAAGCCCCAAAACATCAGCGGCAATCCAAGAAGAAACGGCATCAGGCCGTAGATGAACAAGACGTTGGTCAACAACGGGACGACAAAAAAGCTGATTCTTGCATCCCGCCCCATCGCCAGCAGCAGCGAACGAAGGGCAAGCACAGTGCCCGCGAAGTAGGTGCTCATCAACACCACGTTCGCGAACGCGACTCCGATCACGTAGGCAAGCGCGCTGCCCAGCAAATAATATAGAAGATAGTGGGTGTTACCGAGGTGAAGCTCGAAGTGTTGACTAAAACCAAAATACGGATCCCGGAAGCTGTGCAGCACGCGAATGGTAGCTACATGGTACGGAAGATCTTGGATCGGGGGATACTTGACGATCCAGGCGGGAGCGGATGCGCCAAGGGCCACGAGCCAATACGGCAACTCGGCAAGCATACGTCGCAAGCGGTAAGGGCGCATTGTGGGAGACACTACAACGGACAAGGGTTGTCACGCCACGACGTTGACTGCCGGCGTCTTTTTGGAAAACTTACGGTCAGAGGATGCTGGGTGGAATCCGCGGGCATGGCCACCGTGGTGATGTATCGGGTCCTGGGTGGTCGATCGAGCGGGTGACCAAGTTCTCACCAGGGATGTGGTTTATGTTTCCCAACGTCTTTCGGAATCGATCCCCGATCCATGAAAGAATCCACACTATCCGAATACGGATAGAACGAAGAGGTCGATCACGCGCCGTCGTTTAGTCTTCCCATTCGTCGAGCCAGGCCATTTGAATGGCTTCCAGGTGACTTTCCGTGGATTTATCGGGATCATCCTCGAAGTCGTCGAGTTCACACACCCATCGATGCAAGTCCGTGAACCGAATTTCGAGCGGTTTCACATCCGGGTGCGCGTCGAACAAGGCTTGTGCGATCTCTCGTGCATCCGACCACTTCATGTATGCTCGTCCTCCCATGCCTTGCGGCTCTCTTCCGAAATCTCCACCTCGATGATTCCCTCTTCGAGGATTTTAGCTTGGCATCCGAGTCGCGAATTTTCTCGTACATCGAAGGCCTTGTCGAGGATGTCGTCCTCTTCATCCTCCATTTCACTGAGCAGTTCTGCTCCGGAGAGAACGTAGACGTGGCAGGTGGAGCACGCGCACACGCCTCCGCACGCGTATCCTTCCGGAGCATTGCATTTTTTCGAAGCCTGCAAGATCGTGAATCCCACGGGGACCTCGACTTCCAGATTCTCCTTTGGGTAGCGAACGATCGCCATTGCATCTATCCCTTCTCGGTCTGTTGGCCCAAGTGGGCCTCGATGCCACCCGCGTTTTCGACCGAACGCGCCACGTCCTCCACGCCTTTTCCTCCAATCGCCTTGGCGATGGCCCGATCCATCCGTCGTCCCGCCCACGCTTTCGTCAGCATATCCAGGTGAGCCACGGCACTTTCGATGGGCGCCACTTTATCTGCTTTCAACGATGCCTCGAGCGCATCGATGGCAGTCAACACGTGCGCATGCTCCACCACATTGAGCAAGTCTCCGTCGGCGTCGAGACCCTGCCGCGTGGCCATGAGGATGCGCTGAGCTTCCACCCTTTGCTCCGCGAGTCTGCGCGCTGCCAGATCTTCTTCTCCGTGGTCGAGAGCATCGAGCAACATATCCTCGATCTGATCCTCATCCAAACCATAACTCGGTTTGACTTCCACCTGCTGTTCGATACCGGTTTTGATCTCCCGCGCAGACACATGAAGCAGTCCATCAGCATCGACATGGAACGTCACTTCGAGCCGTGCTAGGCCAGCCGGCATGGGCGGGATGCCTCGCAGCGTGAAGCGCGCCAACGACCGGCAGTCACTCGCAAGCTCCCGCTCTCCTTGCACCACATGGATCTCGAATCCCGTCTGATTGTCCGCATAGGTGGTGAAGGTCTGCTTTGCTCCCGCGGGGATCGTGGTGTTCCTCGGTAGAATTTTCTCGGCCACGCCACCCATCGTCTCGATACCAAGCGATAGCGGAAGAACGTCGAGCAACAGGACGTCATCGGCGTTGCCTTCCCCCGCAAGCAAGTCCGCCTGCACCGCGGCCCCAAGAGCCACCACTTGATCCGGATCGATATTTCCCAACGGCTCTTTGCCAAACATCTGCTGGACAAACGATCGCACCGCTGGAATTCGTGTCGAACCTCCGACCAAAATGACCCCATCTAGCGCCTCTGGTGTGAGTTCCGCATCGCGCAATGCCCGACGGCAGGCCGGTCCCGTTTGCTCTACGATCGGCATGATCAAGGCGTCAAACGCCTCACGCGTGAATCGTTTGCATACGGTGGCTCCGCCTTTGGCGGGCAATTCGACATCCACGACATCCTGATCGGTCAGTGCATGTTTGGTTTGTCTTGCTGCATCCATGGCGAGACGAACGATCTCGGGTGTACGCTCGCTGGGATCGTCGAATCCCATTTCCGAAAGCAATACCGATGCCATGGCGCGATCCATGTCATCGCCGCCCAGCGCGCTATTTCCGCCAGTCGAGCGGACCTGGAACACGCCATCATCGAGTCGCAAAATGGTGATGTCGAACGTACCCCCACCCAGATCATAGACAGCGAACGTACCGTTTTTGTTGCCGTCGAGGCCGTAAGCGAGCGCGGCGGCGGTAGGCTCGTTGAGCAGACGCAGCACTTCGAGGCCAGCGAGTCGGCCGGCGTCTTTCGTGGCCTGTCGCTGCGCATCATCGAAGTAAGCCGGTACGGTGATGACGGCGCCGCCTACGTTACGCAGCACGCCCTCCGCGTTTTTTTTGAGCTGTTTCAGGATTTCCGCGGATACTTCCACCGGATTCACGATCCGGTCCCGCACACGCATCTTGATGACCTTGGCGTCGGTTTCGTCTTCAGATGCCACGAATCGGTAGGTACCGAGCAACTTGGTTTCGGCATCATCGGCGCCGCGCCCCACGAATCGCTTCACACTGGCGATCGTGTCTCGAGGGTGGGTGGGCGCGAGCATTATGGCTTCTTTGCCTACGATGATTTGTCCATGCTCGCCGTAATGGACGACAGAGGGCAGCCGAGGGTCTCCATCACAATCGGCGACACAACGAGGTTGACCATCGACGACATAGGCGACGATGGAATTGGTGGTGCCAAGGTCGATGCCAATGGGTTTGGGAGCCGCTTTTGGGTCGAAGATATCGATGAGACTCACAGCAACTCATCCTCCAAGGCGCTGGCTTCCTCGAGGAAGCGGCGCACATAACGAAGTTCTGCAAGGACCGGAAGGGCGGTTTGCGGGTCGTGGGAAAATGCCTTGGTTAGCGCATCTAGTACGCGCGCTTGTCTGTCTCGCATGGTTGCGGATAGATCTCGCAATCGCGGAAGGTCTTTGGAAGCACGGGTTTCCGCAAGGGCTTCCCGCTGCTCCATCATTTCCATGAGTAGTTCGGGGTCCGCCTTGGCCGACGATGTTTCTCCGCTATCGATGCCATGAAGGTTCAACAATGCTTCGGCGCGTCGGACGGGATCGCGAAGCGTGCGCCAGGCTTCGTTGACCTCGATGGCGCGCGACAGGGCGAGTCTTCGTTCGGAAGCGGGACGTCCCACGAAGCGATCTGGATGAAGGGCGCGAGACAATTCCCGATGTCGATGTTCGGCGGCATCGAGATCGAGGTCAAAACGAGGTTCGAGTTCGAGGATTTTGAATGGATTCATCAAAGGCAACTCCCGGTGCGGGGAGTCTACTTCACGGTGAAAGAGGTACCGCAACTACAAGAGGAGGCTTCATTGGGATTTCGAAATTTGAATCCTTGCTTCATCAACGTTTTTTCGAAGTCCAATACGGTGCCCATCAGATAAATCAGGCTTTTTTTATCGACGACGATACGTACTCCCTCCGTTTCGAATACTCGATCCCGGCTGCGGGGTTCGTCATCTTCATACTCGATGACATAATTGAATCCGCTGCACCCCCCGCCTCGAATGCCGAGCCGAATGGCGGCCCCAGGCGTGCCCCGCTTGGCCAACGCCGCGCGGGCCGCTTCCAGTGCCGCGGGCGTAAGCGTGATCGGCACTTTTTTTCCTTCCGATTGTTCTGCCGAACTCGCTTGTTCCGATGTTTTGGCCTCGACATTGTCCGTCATGATGATTGTCCTGGATGCGGGGAATGACCGTGGATGGCTCACCGTTCGGGTTGCGATGACACGATGGGAAGTGAGCGCTTTCCCTCCGATGGCGCATTAGGCGTTTCTTGTGCTTCCTGCGCGGGTTCCGGATCGTCTTGCGTTTGGGTTTGGAGGGCACGTTTGGCTTTTTGCTTCCGACGAAAATCCTCGATGGCGCTTTTGATGGCATCTTCGGCGAGTACGGAGCAATGAATTTTCACCGGTGGAAGATTCAGTTCTTCCGCGATATCGCGGTTTTTGATTTTGGTTGCTTCCTCGAGGGTGCGACCTTTGAGCCATTCGGTGGCGAGCGAAGAGGAGGCAATGGCAGAGCCACAGCCGAAGGTCTTGAACTTCGCATCCGATATCTTGCCATCGTCGTCTACGCGTATTTGTAGGCGCATGACGTCACCACAGGCTGGCGCTCCCACGAGGCCCGTGCCGACGTTGTCATCGTTTTTGTCCATCGACCCAACATTGCGAGGATTCTCGTAATGATCGATGACCTTGTTGCTATACGCCATGAGGGATCCTCTTTTTCTTTTGATGCTTCATTGGCGGATTGGATCCGCATCAGCAACGATTCTTCGTGATGGGCAACACGGCTCGGTTAATCAATGAGCTGCCCATTGAACCGACTTGAGGTCGATTCCTTCCTTGTACATTTCGTAAAGCGGGGACATCTCCCGGAGTTTTCGAACTTTTTCCACCACGAGCTTGGCCACATAATCGACTTCTTCTTCCGTGGTGAAGCGGCCGATTCCAAATCGGATGGATGAATGTGCGAGTTCGTCCCCCACACCCATGGCTTTCAGGACATAGCTGGGTTCCAGACTGGCGCTCGTACAAGCCGAGCCACTGGAAACGGCCACATCTTTGATGGCCATCATCATGGCTTCGCCTTCCACGAAAGCGAAGCTGAGGTTGAGATTGCCGGGCAACCGATGCTCGATCGAGCCGTTGAGATTGACCTCTTCGAGATGGTCTTGGATCCCATGCCGAAGCTTGTCTCGTAACGTTTTTGTGCGCTCGGACTCCTGCGCCATCTCCTGTTCACAGATTTCCACCGCTTTGGCAAAGCCCACGATACCGGGAACGTTGAGCGTTCCCGATCGCATGCCGAACTCATGCCCGCCACCGTCCATCTGCGCCACCAGGCGCACCCGTGGTTTGGAGCGACGCACCCACAGGGCGCCGATACCTTTTGGCCCGTACATTTTGTGTGCGGAAATCGAAACCAAGTCGGCATGCGTTCGAGTGACATCGAAGGGGATTTTGCCCAGCCCTTGCACCGCATCGGTGTGCAGCAGCACGCCTTTTTCACGTGTAATGGCGCCGATCTGTTCGAGCGGTTGAATGGTGCCTACTTCGTTGTTCGCGAGCATCACGGACACCAAAATGGTTTTGTCCGTGATGGCTTTTCGAATTTCATCCGGGTCCACGAGCCCTTGTCGATCGACCGGTATGTAGGTGATTTCGAATCCTTGTTTTCGCAAACGCTTTGCCGTGTCGAGGATCGCTTTGTGTTCGATGGTGGTCGTAATGATGTGATTGCCTTTGGAAGCGTAATAATCGGCCACTCCCTTGAGCGCGAGGTTGTCCGCTTCCGTCGCACCCGAGGTGAACACCACTTCTTTGCCGCTCGATCCTCCAAGAAATGCCGAGATTTTTTCCCGAGCCGCCTCTACCGCCGCTTCCGCGGTCCACCCATAGGCATGGCTACGGCTTGCCGCGTTTCCGTACTTCTCACTGAAATACGGCATCATCTCTTCGAGTACGCGCGGATCCACTGGTGTGGTCGCGCTATAGTCCATATAAATCGGTAGGTTGACCGCCATGGATCATTCCCTCTCCGCGCCGGGGCACGGCGATACGTGAGCAGATAAACCCGCCACCAAGTCCGGTGGCTCGATGTCATCGTCATGCAAAGCGCACTGTTGACACTCCGTGATCAATCGATCCGGTTCACACGCATCGCACGACTCCAAATAAGCAAGACTCGAGGCAAGTTCCCTTTCGAGAACACGCAGCCGCTCGAGCTGGGATCGCGTATCCGCAAGCTGTTTGCGATAAACCTCCCGCATCCGGATCATCGCTCCGGGCGCTGATAGGTTTTCCCATTCTTGAATCACCGCGCGAATGTCACTGAGCGACATCCCAAGCTCTTGCAACTTCGAAATCCATCGCGTCCGAATCACCGCATCGGGACCAAACAATCGATACCGACCCTTGGAGCGACTTCGGGGACGAAGAAGTCCCATTTCCTCATATAGATGAATGGCTCGAACCGTTTTCCCTGTCTCTTGGGCCAAGTCTCCCACACGCAACAAAGTCGGTTCCCCTGTCTCACGATCGCGACTAGATTGCGCCCGCGCAGGTTCGTCGATCACGGAAAGACGCCGATTTTGGGCTTTTTTGTCTTCCGTGTCGTGTTGTCCCGATTTCTGGTTCATCGAACCCTTACGTATGCGTGAGCGTTGTTGGGCATATATGGCCCGAATGCCCCTTCGTCAAGACCCGAGTGACTAACAGACCTGCCAGGGTCAACGAAAAAGATATTCGTGATAAATACAGTAAATTGAAGAAATAGCGAACTGCGTGTGGTTTCTCATCTCCCTATCTCCCCCGTGCGTCGCTGTTTCGTGCCACGGCCGAGCCGAAGGGCTATTCCAAGGCCGGGTCGAATCGCTCGGGGCGGTTTTGCACACACATGGCTTTTCTTCATCGAAAGCTGTTTAGCAGCGCATCAGCTCATGCTCGGATGTTCGTTTGCTAGACGAATGGCTCGTTCGAGCGGCCACGGCCGACTCGTGGGAAGCGGTGCTCGACAAGTGAATTATCGATGAAAAATCAGTAGGTTACGCGTGTCACGGACCAGCAGGTTTCCCTCTGGGTGCAAGTATTTTTGGGGGAGGCTTTTTGCAGGCTTTGCAGCGGGCACAGGTGGGTTCTAGAAGGAACGAACGGGGCGTAGTCCTGTATCACCATCCCGTTCGGCGGGATCGAGCCCCGCTCTGGCCGCCGAACGGCATTGTCCAATGGCTTGTGACCATGAGCCACCCCGAAGAACTCGCATGCCAGAGCCCTCGTTGACGATCGGATCGTTCACCTTTTCCGGTCCGTACGGAACGAGGCAATCCCAAACCCATTCCATGACATTTCCGGCCATATCGGAGAGGTTCCAGGCATTCGGCGATTTCTCTCCCACAGGGTGAGGTTCGTCTGAGGAGTTACCGCAATACCAACCGTAATCGCTCAAGACGTCATCGACTTCGCAACTGCTCGGGTCTTTCTCGATTGAACCCTGTGGCAAAGGCGTTGTCGTTCCCGCTCGTGCAGCAAACTCCCATTCTGCTTCCGTAGGCAGACGATACCCCTCGCACTGTAGCAAACCCCCTCCTGTCGTCGTGACCTTGTCACACAAGAAATCGGGACCCGGCTCCGAGCATCCTTCCAACGCGTAACACGGTGCCAATCCTTCTTTTTCCGACAACGCGTTGCAATACGCCAGCGCTTCCCACCAGTTCACATTCTCCACCGGGCATGATTCACAGCCTTCAAAATACGATGGTTGGTAACCCATGAGCGATTGCCATTCGCCTTGCGTTACTTCTGTTTTCTTCATCACGAACGAACGTGTGAGGGTGACCTCATGGGCAGTCTCCGTATCCGCTCGACCTGGTTCTTGTTCGGGGCTTCCCATGATGAATACGGCTGGTGACACCAACACATAGCCCTCTGGTACGACAAGCCCGGCCTCGTTTTCGACATCGGCAGACACCGTATCCGTCGCGGCGTCGGCAGAATCCTCCCCTACGGCGTCTGAACCTGCATCGAAGTCAGAATGAGAATCGGAAGCACCAGCCTCTTGCGGCGTGGGGTTTTCTTCCGTTGTTTCACAAGCAGACAAAGCAAGAGCAAACGACAAACCGATCATTACGTTTCTGAGCATGGCTGCACTTCCTTGTTGACAGATGCAAGCATGCCAGAGGTCGTAGCCCGACGGAAGGAGTCATGGCATTTGCACCTGTCAATCCGCTATGAGGAACCAATTGCATGAAAGTCGCGGATAGGTATAGTCATCTTCTTTTCCGATTTCTGAATGTTGATGAGACCGCATGACTTCTGACGTGACCCTTTTTGCCTCCCATCTTGGGGATCCTGAAGCTACGCAGGCTGTTCCGAAAGAAGAATTGACCCTGCTACGGCGTGTTCTCCACCATCTCGAGGAGCGTCGAGCCGCAATCCCGGCTCTTCAAACCTACGACGCTGAACTCATATCGCTTCGTGATCAGGTATCCGAGGCAAGGCTCGAAGACGTGCCTGCGTTACTCGCCCAGATGGAGCGGCTTGCGGGCATCAGCGCGCAACGTAATGAATTGCGCGTCAATCTCGTCGACCCGGGCAACCCCTACTTCGCGCACCTTGCCATGCGAGAGCAGGACAGAAGTGGTACGCGCGATCGCGAAGTGCTCATCGGACGAACCACCTACATCGATGCTGCTTCCAATATTCGGATCGTCGATTGGCGTCACGCGCCCGTGAGCCAAATTTATTATCGTTATGCGGAAGGTGATGTGTATGAGGAACGATTCGGCGATCGAGAAGTGGAAGGTGAGCTTCTGATTCGCAGGACTGTAACGATACATAAGGGCTCTTTGGTTCGAATCGCGACACCGCAAGGAACGTATGTGCGCCAACAAGGCGACGATTTTCGGTTGATACCCCCGCGAGCCGCGGACTTGTCGGGGGGACAGGGAAAGGCGACACGTCCGGCAGAAGCCAAGTCACGCGGAAAGCTCGGTGTCGGGCCCGATGGACAACAGCGTATCGATCGGCACTTGCCCGAGATCTCAGCCCTGCTCGACCCTCGCCAATTCGACCTCATCTCTCGTACGGATTCCGGCATCGTTGTGATTCAAGGGGGCGCTGGAAGTGGGAAAACCACCATCGGATTGCACCGTCTCGCCTTTCTGAATTATCAAGGTCCAAAAAAGTTCGCAGGCGAGCGCATGATGGTAATTACCACCAGCAAAGGGCTCGTCTCCTACACGTCCGAGGTCCTGCCCGCCCTCGGCGTTCGCGATGTGCAAGTCCATACTTTTCCCACGTGGGCGCAACGCATGCGCCGCATCCACTTCCCTTGGATGTCGGATGTAGAAGTGACGGAAGACACGCCCTTGTCCGTCTCGAAACTAAAAAAACACCCCGGAATCCTTCGCGCGATCGAGCGTCGATCACAACTTGCTCAAGAAGACCCCAAACTGCGTTCGGACCCCCATGCACCAGTCACTTTGTGGGCCGAATTGCTCACGGATCTCGATGCGGTACGGCAAGCCATGTTGCTGTCCGATGCTCCGGCTCTCGAGGATGCCGAAATTCAGCAAGCGGTTCGTTGGTGTTCCGATCGCTGCCCGCTCGTGGCTGAGCTGCGGCCTGGAGAGCCTCGCGCAGAGCCTGCTGCCCCTCCTGATGAAGAGGATGACCTTCGAATGGATGTGGGCATCGATGGGCTTCCCACCACGGAGGACCATCTAACCCTCGACCTCGAAGACGATGCTTTGCTGCTTCGTGCCTATCAAATCTTGCGAGGCCCCCTGCGAAAAGGAAAAGAACCAATTCAGGTCGAGCATTTGTTCGTCGATGAAGCCCAAGACTTTGCCGCCGCGGAATTGGCGGTGCTCATCGATGTGACCACGGAACGTCGAAGTATCACGCTCGCCGGCGATACATCCCAACGTCTCGTCATGGATAACCATTTCCGAGGGTGGGAAGGGATGTTTCGCGATCTGGGCATCGAGGCGATTGCGATCGAGCCGCTCAAGATTGCCTATCGTTCTACCCGGGAGATACTCGAGCTTGCGAAAGACGTACTCGGTCCGATGGCGGATGCTCTTCCTTCCGTGGCACCGCGCACGGGTGCTCCGGTCGAGATGTTCATCACGCCGGGACCTGGTGTAGCGGTTGCGCAACTTGGAGAAGCCTTACGCGCGCTCGCGCTTCGGGAGCCTCGGGCGACGGTGGCTGTCTTGGCCCGGTATTCGGACCAGGCCGATGTGTATTATGATGGGTTGAGGCGTGCGGAAGTGCCCAACCTGCATCGGGTCAAAGAGCAGGATTTTCGTTTTCGCCCTGGGGTGGATGTCACCGAAATTCGGGAAGTCAAAGGGCTGGAATATGACTACGTCATTTTGGTGGACGTGAATGCCTCGACATTTCCCGATGATATCGAGTCACGGCACTTGTTGCACGTGGCTGCCACCCGCGCGGCTCATCAGCTTTGGTTGGTGGCAACTGGTCCTGAGTCCACCGTACTTCCCCATTGGTTGACGGATACAGCCCTTTGATTCTCGTACGGATCGAACGGACTTGATCGCTGGCGCCACCCGGCGCATAAGGGACCTCGCCATGGCCACCAAGCGCCACTACAAGGATTGGTATTCCTACGAGACTCGCCAAACCTCTTGGCTCGAGGCTTTCTGGATGATCGTGTTCACGGTCGTGCTGGTCATCGGCTTTCCGCTGATGTTTGCGGCCATGTTCCGATACGCCGTGCCTTTGCTTTTTGGGTTGCTATAAGCCTGCGAAATAAAAAGAAATTTGGCAGGCTGGCGTTGGAATTCCCCTGTTGTCCGACATGGCCGATGCATCCCTCGAAGCCATCATCATTTCATCTCTCGTACTTTGTTTTTGATTTGCTGGCCCGCGACGGTGAGGTCCTCGGCGGCTTCTCGCGCGGGTTGCGATGAAAAAATGGCGTTAAGGTGCTGGTAGGGTGTTCGCCTTCCAAGCGGCAGAAAAAAGAATGCATAGACGGCAAGCGCCAGTATCAACAGCTTCAGACCCGCAGCGGCAGCCTTTCGCAACATCGTGATCGGAAACGGTATCAGAGTGGTTGGCGAACGGAGAAGTTTCGGGCGGCTCAGTCGACTCGAAGATAGCCGTTGTCGATGAGTTTGAGTATGGCCTGGGCAGTATCCAGATCCGACGAAGGGCTTTGATTCAGGACCTGCTCGAAGTAACCGAAGTTATGAACGAGCTGCAGAATATCGAGTTCTTGCGGCTTGAGATCGCGTAATGCCGGCTGCAGTGGCATCGCCATGTGCAAACGGCTCGTGAGACGCGGAAGACGTTCCTTGATCTGGTTGAGTTCATCCATCTGCCGCATCCCCTCCATCAACACGCCTTGCACCGGCATGTCGAGGGGATTCGCGAAGGTTCGCTCATCAGGGGGCTCCAAATCGAATAAGCCATTCGTCCAAGAGAGCATGCGAAACACACTCTTGAAAGGATGGATTTCATCCATGTCATTGATGCTGGCGAAATACACCAGACCCTTGCGCATGTAGATGCGACCAATGACATCCTCTTCGGTTCGAATGACGAGCACCCCGCTTTTTTTGGATGTACCAAGAAGCTGAAGAAGATCAGGAAGAGGGATCTCTTCGATGGAACCGGACATGCTTCGCACCTGGCTCGTGCGACGATGGGCTGCCACGATTTCCATGTCTCGCCGCGCCTGCTCTTCGGACGTACGACGGACGGATTCGGAGATGACGACCTTGAGGATGGATGTACCAATGAGGACTCGGTCTCCTTCGCGAAGCTTCGAGCGCTTGATTTTCTCACCGTTGACGAATGTACCGTTCGTGGAAGCAAGATCCTCGATGAAGATATCGTCCCCTTGAAACGCAATACGCGCGTGCTTGCGGGAAACCATGTCCTCGGCGAGCACCATATCGAGGTCATTGGATCTCCCGATATGTATCTCCTTGCCGGGAACCAGCGGAAACTCGCCACCCTGGTACTTGCCCGAAATGAACCGCAGCGCCAGAGGACGGTTCTGAGAGGATCCGGGAGGCGGGGGTGGCCCTTTGGAGACTGGATTCTGCATGATCGTGCTGACCGAAGTCAGGGGTCTCGTGTTGAGGGAAACTTTAGTTCCCGCGTTGGATAACGGTCAAGCCTGCATAGGCCACACCATACACCGGGTTGTTCAAAGATCGCGAATTCCTTTCCCTTGAAGCTCGATCGAGCCCCTGCTTCCCGCACAATCCGGCTGAAAACTCGTCCTACGAAACTGCCCTCCCCCAATCCCTGCCCGGGAACAGCGACACTCACGGTAGAGTCACTAGCCGGTGATACCCCCCGCGGCTTCGGAGGGCTCCTTTCGAAGAGAAGCGCAAGGGACACTTTCCTGCGAACAGGCAGGCAACACCACCTTGAAGGCACTTCCCACGCCTTGTTGCGATGCGGCTTCGATGACCCCCCCTGCCTCCTGCGCAATCCTTTGCGAAATGGCGAGACCCAACCCAGTGCCATGCGCTTTGGTAGAGAAAAAGGGAACGAACAGGCTGTTCAACATCTCCGACGAAATCCCTGGCCCCGTATCCTTGATCACGATCTCCACCCAACCCAGGCTTCCAGGTTCCCCTTCCCGCATTCGTGTCGATATGGTGGCAACGCCGCCTCGTTCGCCCATCGCCTGCATGGCATTCTGAACCAAATTGATGATCACCTGGCGTAGCTGCTCTGCATCGATCCGAACCGGCAGCAAATCCGGAGCAACATCAACCTCGAGACGGGTTCGCTCATGGCTCGAAGGGCTCAAGATCTGCACCGTCCGTTTGACAACCGCGTTCACATCCACCGGTGCCGGATTGCCTTTGCGAGGTCGGGCATAGTCGAGAACCGAGCCGACGACCCGGTCCAATCGATCCACTTCTTCGATGATGATATCGAGGAAGTCTTGCGAATGGACAGGACCCTCTTGGTCCTCGACCGAGTCGATGAGAAGTTGTGCCGCCCCTTTGATGGAACCGAGTGGATTTTTTATCTCATGCGCAAGCCCCGCCGCCATTTGTCCCAACACCGCCAGTCGATCGCGTTCCTTCATGCGTGCATACGCTCGCGTGTTCTCCACCACGACTCCGATCATCGACGCCAACCTTTCGAGCAATACGATCTCGTCGCGGCTAAAAGCATCGCGAACACGTTCGTCTCGAACGACCAATAGACCGATCACATCGCCGGATCCTGGCCGAATCCCAAGGATCACACCGCTGTTGGCGATGGGTCCCACCAGTCGCGCGGCCGTCAGAAGAGCATCGCGCCCTGTCAAATTGTCCCCGTGAAAACCAAGGCTCCACGATGATAGCGCGTAGTCATCGATAACCACGGAGTCCGCTTGTCTTAGCCTTTCGAGCAACGGACGCGCGGTAGCTACCTCGATACGTTCTTCCGCGCCAAGCCCAAAACGATGCAGCAAGGACAATTCCCGCCCATCCGGATCGAGCAAGTACAAGGCCGCCGAAGTAGCTCGACGGCTTTCCTCGAGTGCGTGGATGACGACGCTTGCCATTTCTTCGAGTTCGAGGATGTGAATCAGGCGCATCTCCGCATCGCGCAGCACCCGTTCCAATTCGTGTCGCTGACGAAAAAACACGACGTGGATCTTTTCTTCCACTTTGTTTCGAAGTGGTTCGAACAAAACGAGGATGGCGATGGCTGCGAGAACCGCGTTCAAGTACATCGTGTCGAAGCCGACGTACGTCACAAACACATAGAAGATTCCGGCGAGACAGAACGCCAGGGCTGTGGATACCACGAGGCGTCCAACCATTTCATATAGGTCGATGAGACGTTCGCGTTGCATCGACTCCGCCAAGGCAAAAAGAAATACGACGGAAAGCACGGCGCCTACGGGTGGAATGGCCGCGCCGATGAACCACACGAAGTCTCCAATGCTAAAAAACAACGCGAACGTTCCCACCAGAACGAGAAGCCGTACACGCTCGCGTACCGCTCGGGATGGCGCTTTCCTGCCCTGCATCGCAAGCCCCGCCAGCCCTGAAGCCACCAATCCGAATACGTATAGGAATATCGTGGTTCGAACTGCGGCGTGGGTTTGATAGTCACTGATCGCCAGCAGCAACATCGGAATGCCAAGCACCATCCCAACGCGCAATAACTTGGAGTGTTCGTTGGCTGGACGCGGTACGATCGCTTCGAATAGATGAAGAGCAAATTGCGGTAACAACACCGCGAGCACCGCTGTGAAACGGTACCAAATATCGGCTTGAAAATATCCGAACAACGCTTGGGCCAAGTACCACAGCGCTACTGTCCCAGCGAAAGCCGACAGCAAGTAATGCGTGCGGTTCTTTCGCGACCGAAGCATGATCGATACGGTGATCGCGGTCGCAAAAGCCGCACACAACATGATGGTGCGTGTGCGTAAATCCATCGAACCTCAGCCTAAAACCTGTCCACCCTCGAGTCGACTCGCTTGCCCCATGACGCCCTCACTCACGCAACGATGAGTCCTGGCGGCCAAGGTCTTAGCGGTCTTCTTTACGACGAACCCGCAACCCTGTGGCACGATCCTCCACCACCCAGCCGCGCTCCTGCAACAACGCGCGAATCTCGTCTGCTCTTGCAAAATCCTTCCTGCTTCGAGCCTCATCGCGCTCTTTGAGCAACGATGCAATCTCCTGCGGAATCGCTTGTTGAGGCTCCAAGGCAGGCAGAATCGACAGTACGCGATCTACTTCCGTGAGGCCCTCCAGCACCAACTTCGCACATGCTTCGCAAAGCTTGCCCTGACCCATCACGTGATTGACCTGACGAATCAAACGGAAAATCCCCGCAATCGCTGCGGGCAGATTGACATCATCGTACAGCGACGCCCGAAATGTCTCCTTCATCCCAACGACCCAACCAGCCACCTCTTCCACATGCTCTCCTTCGGTGCGTACCTCCTGTAAGTTGCTCACGAACTCATCGATACGACGCAAACTCGCGCGCGCCTCCTCCAAACGTTCATCGGTCAGCCATACCGGTTGCCGATAATGGTGACGAAGCAAGAAGAACCGGATTTCTCGCGCCGAGTACCCTCGATCGATCAGGTCTTGAAGCGTCACACAACCCTCCTCGTGTGTCATCTTCTTACCGTTGACGAGCACCAACTCGCTATGAAGCCAAAATTGCGCTTGAGGCTTGCCCGTGAGCGCTCGGATCTGCGCGATCTCGTTTTCATTATGAGGAAAAACGAGTTCGACCGACGCCATGTGGATATCGAATCGATCTCCGAGTGTCGCGCGCGCCATTGCTGAACATTGGACATGCCAGCTCGGACGTACGTTGCCCCACTCGGTCTTGTAGCTCACTCCCTTGCGAAGCTCTCCCAGGGTCGAACGACGAAACAGCGTAAAATCCCGTGGATCGTTCTTGTCGTACCGCTCCAAATCCACCGTCGCCCCCATCCGAATCTTGCCCAAATCTTTGCCCGACAACTCCCCATACGACGGCACACGACCAATGTTGAAATACACCGAGCGAAGCTTCTCATACGCCACCCCCGCGTCCATCAACTCGCGCGTCAACGCTATCATCGCATCGACCGACTCCGATGCCCGCACGTATTGATCCGCCCTCGATATCTTGAGCGCATCCAAATCCTCAAAAAAACCCTGCTCATGGCGACGGCAAAGCTCTGCCATCGGCTCTCCCGTTCGCTCCGACTCTTGCACGGTATTGTCATCCACATCCGTCACACTCACGACATGCTGCACGCGATACCCAGCATGTTCGAGCGTACGACGCACGAGATCATCGACCAGCATGCGACGAAGCAACCCGAGATGAGGTCGTCGGTGAACGGTGGGACCACAGGAATACATCGTCACATCGTCGGAGGAAGACAGAGGAACGAAAGGCTCGTAACGCCCACTGAGCGTGTTGAGAAACGACAGGCGAGCAGGAACGACATCCGGTTGGGCAACTTGGAAAAGCGTGGTGCTGAGGTATCGCTCTCCCCCATCACATAAAATGGTAACGATGACGCCCGACTCCATCTGTTTGGCAAGTTCGACGGCAACGTGAACGTCCGCACCAGCGCTCATGCCTACGAGCAAACCTTCCTCACGGGCGAGACGACGAGCCATTTCGTATGCGGCATCATCGTCGACATTGATTTTTTCATCGAGGGCCCCGGCGTTGTAAATGCCCGGAACATAAGACTCTTTTAGGTTTTTCAGGCCCTGGATCTTGTGGCCGAGATAGGGCTCGACGCCAATGATGCGGATTTTCGGATTGAGCTGTCGGAATCGACGTGAGCAACCCATCAGGGTTCCGGTCGTTCCGACCGCCGCGACAAAATGGGTGATCCTCCCGCCTGTTTGCTCCCAGATTTCCGGTGCCGTACTTTCATAATGAGCGAGGGGGTTGGCTGGATTGTTGAATTGATCCGCGAGAAAGTATCGATCCGGCTCTTGGGCTGCCAACTCATAGGCCACTTCGATCGCACCATCCGTGCTTTTTTCCGCGGGCGTGAGCAGCAACTCCGCGCCGTAAGCGGCCAGGATTTTTCTTCGTTCGACCGAGGCGCCCTCGCTCATGGCAAGCACCAGACGATAGCCCTTCACCGCGGCAACCATCGCCAGTCCGATACCGGTGTTGCCGGAGGTAGCCTCGATAATCGTTTTGCCCGGATGCAATTCACCAGTCTTTTCCGCCTGTTCGATCATCCACAGCGCTGTGCGGTCTTTGATGGAACCCCCCGGGTTGTTGCCTTCGAGCTTCACCCAGATCTCGACGTTCGGGTTGGGATTGATCCTGCGAAGACGAAGCAAGGGGGTATTGCCAATGCGCGCAAGAACGCCTTCCCGAGGCGGAATCATCCGTGGTTGCGTGGTGTCGTCAGTCATGGGACGTGTTTATCACATTCGGACGCCACGATCGTGAACCGTGCGTTGGCTCGTTCTTCGGCCACGATCTTTTCATCCAAAGGACTATCGAATAGCCAAAACACCATCTCCTCCGCTTCCCACGTGCAACGTTCACCATGGTTTCGCAATCGCCCTTCGGCCGCGGCGCGAGTCACCTCGATCAACGGAATATCCCGAAGATCGCGCTGCATCGCTTCGAACCTTCCCTGCCGCCTCGAATCCGCGAAAACGAAGTGGTATCTCCCACTATAGGCCGTGTGATACCACGCGGGCCGATACGCTACCCCTTCCAGGCCCAAACGGCGTGCAATGCGCGCCAAGGCCCATCCAATCTCGCGAGCAAGACCCAGTCCAGGAACCTCTTGACCAGGAAGTTGCGGACGCTTCTCACTGAACCGCGCCCGAGGATTGCACAGCGCTAGCCAATGCACATACAGCACATCCCGCTCGACAACACGTCGACGCTCCAACATGCACTCGACCAATACGTGCTGCTTTCCCAAGGCATTGCCCATCACACGAACCCGGTCTCCCATATCCACCACGTCGATTGCCGCATGCACCTGTTCGAAACCGAGGCGTCGTATATGAGGAATGATGCCGAAGTGAGACAGGGCGTATTCAATCCCTTCCGCGGTATACAAACCGAGCAAACGAGGTTGTTCGGGAGGGCGAAGCCCCAAGGCTTCCTCCAGGTCTTTGGCCGACAACTCCTCTGCGCCTTCGAGTCGTTCACGACTCAACTTGGTGGAGACCCATCCATAACGAGCGCGCATCGGGTCATAGCTGGGTGGAATGGCGGTCGATGACCGACAAGTCAGCATCAACCCCGTGCCCGCAAGCACTTTCCACGATTCCCGACCATATCCCCCTCCGGCCGTCCATACCGATGGAACCCGGCCAAGCGCTTCGAGCACCATTCGATCCCTTCGACGCGCTCCTTCGAGAGTTAGTGCGAGCTTACCCAATCGGTCTCCCGCGACCACGTCTCCCCCCGCGATCACGAATGCGAAGTCAGCACGGGGCATGCGGCTGAGCATACGATCCAACGCACATAAATACGTTCGATCCTCCGAGCCGCGAGGCAATACCGTTTCGTCCACCCCCTCGAGCGGACCCCAACTTTCTCCCGAAATGGACCCCACCCAAACGGAAGAATCTCCACGAAAACACGCTGCCAGACCATCCGGTGGATGCGCGTCTACATCGATGACCACGATCCGACCACGGAATCCTTCGTTTCGAAGAACTGCAGTGGCCACCGCAATATCGTTGACCGCACAAAAACCACCCGCAGAATCCGGCGCCGCATGGTGAAATCCCCCAAATAAATTCAGGGCAATTCCACCATGGACAAGTCGACTTCGCGCCGCTTGTACCGTCGCACCACACGCGAATCGAATCGTTTTCAGAACCTCATCAACCTGCAACTCCGTTTCATCCGCGGCAAATATTCGTGCCAACGTTCGGGGCTGACTCAACGATTCCAAGTACTCCTGCGTATGAACACGCGCCAAATCCCGATAACGAACCCGATTGGGTCGCTCGAGCATTCCTTCCTCGATCGCCCACGCGTCGGCCAAAAACCAAAGCACCAGATCCGCTCGACGCGGCTCGAATCCCGTCAACCCTCCCACGGCACTCAAGGGAAGACGAAATGAACGATGATGCCATACCTCCGTGTGGCGTCCCACCACGTGACGCCGGAGTAAGTTCCGAAAACGAAGCTGTTTCATAAGGTATTGTCGATAAAGGGAGAAGCGACGATATCACCCAACGGCTTTTCCAACCCCCATGGTCGCCCAAGTCCCCCGTCAAAAAAAGCCATTCAACTCCCCGAATCGCCACGGGTGCCGATCTTTTGCCACGAAAACACGAAATAGTTACTTGGATGAAATCGGGTAGACATCGGTGCAGAACGATACTACATGCACACACCAGGTGTTTTGATCCGGAGAAGAAAGCGTGAATAAATATCTAAGTATTTTCATGTACTTATCCCTTGGTTCTTGCCTTGTCGGCTGCGCGCTGGACACCGTTGCGGACGAGTTATCCTCCGAGCAGGTCGATGCTACGGAAGCGGATCTGTCCACCAACGCCGTGACATTCGTTACCGTGCGTAAGGACAACCGAAAATGTGCGGCGCCCTCATGCGGCGGATATTGGGTCAAAGACGTCAACCGATCGTCTGGTGAGCAATATGTCTCCGGATTCGATTTCGGTTCATCGGGATTCGACGAACAACTCATCGGCAAGGTGACCGACGCGCCCGCGGATGAACTCATCCTTCGCGGCAGATTGGGAAAAAAAGAAGCCAAGCACGGAACGCGGAAATTGTTGGTGTACCAGGCGTTTCGAGGTCTTCCCGGCGTCAAACCGCTGCCCGGGGACGTGTATTTCCAAGCCGAAACACGCGATGTGCCGATTCAATGCTTCACCGCACCGTGTCCTAACGAGATCGCGCATCGGCTCAACACCAATCAACAATACGCATTTAGCGGTTATCAGGTAGCCTTGGCCGCGCGTCCCCACGTGGATCAAGATTGGCTGGTCGACCGCATCCAACACCATAAGGCGGTCGTTGCGGCGTTATTCGTAAAAGGCGACAAATACCCAGGCGGCTATGAATACCTTCTCGATGCCAGCCAAGTCTATCTCGACATCGCCGATGCGGTGGGTCCCTGTCCGGCCTATAAGCTTGCCGCTTGTTCGGAACCCGACGCCGATTGGGCCTACACGCGCGACGTAAACCTTTGCTTGTTGCCGGAAGTTTGCATGAGCACCCTCGGTTGCCCGTCGCTTCAGCCTCCCCGCTGTGAAGATGGCTACAGCGTTTCCGCATGGCGCACGAACTCACCGAGCTGCATTCGTTTCGCCTGCGATCCCTCCTTCGTTCTTCCGAATTGAGCGTCCTTATCTACCTGAATCCGAATGGAATCCGAGAAGGACGTTGGTGTCTCGTCGGAGGGCCATGGCCGAATGGGAATGGTTCGACGGCGTGCCATCACCCATCGATAGGGTGGAACTTGGGGGATGGTATTCGGAAAACGGGGATTATTTTTTCGCGGTAAGGGCGTACGTATCCTGAGCGATCATCAACTCTTCATTCGTGGGGATGATGAGGATACGAATGGGGGAATCGGCCGTGGCGATGTCGAGTTCTTTTCCGCGAACACCGCGATTTTTTTCCACGTCGATTTTGTAACCGATGTTTTGGAGGTTGGAACACACGCGTTCACGCACGACATCGCTGTTTTCGCCAACGCCGGCGGTGAAGACAAGCGCGTGGACATTGCCGATGGCAGCCGTGTAGGCGCCAACATATTTTTTGATGCGGTAGCAGTACATTTCGAGGGCGAGGGCCGCTCGCGTATTGCCTTCGTTGGCTGCTTGTTCGACCGAGCGCATGTCGTTGGACAGACCCGAGACACCGAGCATGCCGCTCTTTTTGTTGAGCAGGTTGTCGATTTGTGCGACGGGCATGTCTTTGACACGGGCGAGAAAAGCGATGATGGCGGGGTCGATATCGCCGCATCGGGTGCCCATGATGAGCCCTTCCAGGGGGGTAAGCCCCATGGTGGTATCGATGGATTTGCCGTTTTGGATGGCCGTCATGCTCGCGCCGTTTCCGAGATGCGCGGTGATGAGATTCGTTTCCTCTAGTTTACGTCCGAGAATTTTCGCGGCCCGGGCAGCCACATAGCGATGCGACGTTCCGTGAAAGCCGTATCGTCGAACGCGAAGTTGTTCGTACAGCTCATAAGGGATGGGGTAGGTGAAAGCGTAGGCCGGCATGGTCTGGTGATAGGCCGTATCGAATACAGCGACCTGCGGCACGTTCGGCAACAGTTCCCGGGCGACTTTGATACCGAGCAGGTTGGGAGGATTGTGCAATGGGGCGAGCTGAATATGCTCCTCCACGGCCTTTTGCACCTTGTCATCGATGATTACGGTTTCGGAAAAAGCTTCTCCCCCATGCACCACGCGATGGCCCACGGCGCCGATTTCGGAGATATCCTTGAGGCCGCCCTTGGACTGATCGGTAAGAGCATCGATGATGAGCCGCAAACCTTGACCGTGGTCCGCCACTTTTTGGTCGATGGTGTATTTGCTATCGCCGATGGTGTAGGTGAGCTTGCTCTGTTCTTCACCGATTTTTTCGAGCAACCCCCGAGCCTGTCGTTTTTCGGAGGGCATTTCAAAAAGCTCGAATTTAATCGATGAGCTTCCAGAGTTGAGAACGAGAACCTTGAGCGACATGGTGGGTTAGCTCCTCTGAGCCTGAATGGCCGTGATGGCAACCGTGTTGATGATGTCGGGGATGGAGCAGCCGCGGCTCAGGTCGTTGACGGGTTTGCGGAGCCCTTGCATGACCGGGCCTATGGCAATGGCTTTCGCTGCCCGCTGTACGGCTTTGTACGTATTGTTTCCGGAGTTCAGATCCGGGAAAATGAACACGGTGGCAGCTCCCGCGACGCGGCTCCCCGGAAGCTTCGCCTTTGCGACCGTCGGATCAATCGCGGCGTCGTATTGGATGGGTCCTTCCACGAGCAAGTCCGGATTGCGCTCTTTGACGATCGCCGTGGCTTCACGCACTTTGTCCACATCCGAACCGCTGCCCGACGAACCCGTGGAATACGAAAGCATGGCCACATACGGTTCGATATCGAAAGATTGTGCTGTCTCGGCGCTGGCGATGGCGATGTCCGCAAGCTGCTGCGCGGTCGGATTCGGATTCACGGCGCAATCGCCATACACGAGCACTTGTTCGGGTAAACACATGAAAAACACGCTCGAAGCGATGGAGTAGCCTTCTTTGGTTTTGACGAACTCGAGTGCCGGACGAAGGGTGGCCGCGGTCGTCGTGATGGAACCCGATACCATGCCATCCGCGAGCCCTTCCTGAACCATCATCGTACTGAAGTACGTCGTATCGTTCATGAGGTCGTAAGAAAGCTCCCACGTTGGTGTTTTCTTTGGCGAGCGCAATTCGATGTACCGCTTGGCGAATCGTTCACGCAGTTCAGATGTGGCTGGATTGATGATTTGCAGATCGCCGTTGAACTTGAGCCCCTGGCGAGAAATCTCACGTTGAATCTCATCTTCGTTGCCAAGGATCGTGAGATTGACGATGCCTCGCTCGAGCAGAACTTGCGCTGCACGTAAGATACGAGGTTCGTGTCCTTCCGGCAGGACGATGTGTTTTTTGTCTCGACGAGCAATATCCATCATGCGGTGGATGAATTGCTTGGGTGTCACCCGACGGGATCGAGGTTGCACGGAGGCTCGTGCGATCAAAGGCTCCACATCGATATTGGATTCGACGAGGGTTTTGACGAGTTCGACGCGCATTTTTTGGTGAGCTTGCAAGCTCGGCTTGACCTGATTGACCAAGATGGCGGTTTCGTAGGTGCCGGTCTGCACTTTGAGCAGTGGCATGTGCCCACCCGTCAGGTCGAGCACCACGTGTTTGACGTTTTTGCCCGGTTCGAGCCCGCCGGTCATGATGATCCCCGCGGGTGCCGGAATCGCGGGAGAGGCAAACGCCCCCGCCAGACCCAGAAGCACATCATCACGATCGCCCGGCACCACCACCAGGGTTCCCCGCGGAATCCGCTCGAGAACGTTCTCTACACTCATGGCGGCAACCGCGACCTCTTGCACGATTACGTTGAGCCGGTCTTGACCAGCTATGACTTCGGCATTGAGGGCAGCCGCAACCTCCTCGATTCGCAGCTTGCTCAGCATGTCCGTGCGAGGAACCGTGCCCAATAGCTTGAGCCCCATCTTCCTGAGCGACGGCTCCGCGGCATCATGAATGGTCTTGACGTACTTCGGATCCGCGCGATTGATGACCGCTCCGAACATCTCACATCCCTTGGCGTCGAAACTCTCCTTCACCATCGTGATGTTTTGGATCATCTGATCGCACGGACCGCACTCACAATCATCGGTAAGACCCACGCAATTGTCACCGTTGGCCACGAGAAGAACAGGGGATCCAAGGTTTTTCGAGATATCCGCGTTGATGTCGAATTCGAACGCGGACATCGCGCCAAAGTAGTCCGTCCCCTCGCAAACCACGAAATCGCACTTCGAAGCGATCTTCTCGTACGCCTCCAAAATCGTATCCAACAAATGATCGTAGGTGCCGTTGCTCAACGCTTCCTGCACCTGATCCATCGTCACAGGCACCATCTCCTCGAGCGAAAACTCGAGCCCCAACGCATCTTTCATCAAACGTACGTCAGGATCCGTCCCATCCATTCCCCGCTGCCCAATCGGTTTGAAGTAGCCAACGCGAGAAAGTGTCGACTCGAGCAGATGAACCAATCCCAGTGCAAGAGTGCTCTTGCCACTGCCGCGCTGGGTTGCCGTAACGAGAATGCTGCTTGCCATGTGTCTCTCCTAAGCGATGGTCAGAGGATGCGCACGAACCGGTTGAGCCTCTCACCCTCAGATTGAATTCGCGATGAATCCGTCACAGGAAAGAGGTTCTCATCAAGAACGTGACGTGGTCCCGCGCTTGCACGAAAACAAGGCTTTTTGTGGATTCGGAACCAACACGGAGCCCATCGCTCCACCCGCTCCCATAGCCGCACACCCAAGACCAGTCAACCGAACGACGACACCGGCACCCAAGAACCGCTTCCGTGGCTTCTCACTTGCCTTGTCGTACTTTGTCTCGCGAATTGCTTGGTGGTTAGGCACGATATGTGTCCGTGTTCTCTGCCTCGTGTTACGCACCATCTGCCGTTTCACCGTTTTCCCTTGGCTTGACAATTGTCACGACGCGACGGCATGCGTGATGTCGAGCTTGCCTGATGCCACAACCGGAGAAAAATTCTGCGTCAATTCGTTGTAATCTATTGTTTTTTCTTGTGATTATTCTGGTCCTCTGGGTGTCGACCATGGCGGGAGAGCGCGGACATGAAATCGCCGCGCCCGCCTCTCCTCCCTATCTGACTGTCTTCTTACTCGATGGTGCCCGCCACGACGTCGTGTTTCGCGAGCTTCGCTCCGGAAGGCTCCCCCATATCCAACAGCTCATCGAACAAGGTGCCCTCGTGGAAAACGGTGTCACCTCTTTTCCAAGCATGACGGGCTACGCCTATTATCCCCTCGTGACCGGACACGATTCGTCGCGCAGTGGCGTTCTTGGCCTGCGCTGGTTCGATCGTTCCAGGGATTTCGGAAACCTTCGAAGCTACGTCGGCACGACCAACGATCAAATGTCCGCGGACTTCGCGCCCCGTCCTCGCTTGCTTTACGAACGTTTCCCCCATCAGCATTCCTACTCGTTCAACACGTACGCCAACCGTGGCGTCAAAAAAAACGTCAAAGCGGGCTTTGCCTACGCACGCGCCAAGTACCATCGCCGTTTTGCCGTTCTGTCCGCCCTTGGCCGTTTGCCCATGCTTGGAAAATTCTTGATGCCCGATTGGGAAGAGGCTGAAGCTCAGGGGCTCGAAACCGCTCTACGGGATCTAAAAAAATATCCAAAAATTCAATGGGTTACGATTGCGTCGATGGATGCCCACCACCATGTGGCGGGCACCGATGACCGCTATGCGGAACTCATTCGTTATGCGGACGTTCTGATTGGACGGTATCGGGATACGAGTCGGGCTTTGGGGCAAGAGACGGACCGCATCTATCTGATCACGACCGACCACGGCGCGGCGGACGCTTCTGACAACTTGGATGTGCGAGAGGTGCTGGCAAGTTGTTGTGGGTTGAAAGCACAGCGAGACCGTTCGACCCATCTGATGGGGGCCGCGCTTGATCAGCCTCTGTCGGATTGGTTTGGCAATGACGCGGTGGTGGTCATCAACGGAGATATGGTCAACTATCTATATTTCAGCGATCCTGAGCGCTCCGGCGCGGAATCTTGGCGTCATCCGATGAAATGGGACCGCCTTCGCTCGTTCAAAGGCAAGGATGTGGTGGTGTCGTTGAGCCAGCAGCCAGGGATTTCTTTGGTGCTTGGATGGAGCGACGAACAGCAGGCCGCGAAAGTATTTTCCTCTCGCGGAGAAGCTACGATTCGCACGCAACCCGAAGGGTTGTCCTATTCCTGGCAGGGGCAGGATCCGTTGGAATACGAGGCAGTAGCTCGCGTTCGTCCGTTGCTCGATGGCAAACCTCACGATGACCGAGCCTGGCTCGATGCCACTTATGGAACTCGTTTTCCGGACGCGGTATTTCGAATCGTTCGGCTGCTTACGGCACCTGGCGCGCCGGATTTGGTGTTGACGGCGGCGCAGGGGTGGGACTTGGGAAAAGATTATGAAGTGCTGGTGGGCAACTATCGTGGGGGCCATGGGGGCCTGCGAGCCGAGGAAATGCTGACATGGTTCGTTCTTGCCGGGCCGGGAATCCGTAAGGGCGTACGATTGGCGACAGCTCGCACGGAAGACGTAGGAGCCACTCTTTTTCCGTTGCTTGGAATCCTGCCGGACCCGGAAGCCACAGGAAAAATCTTGGAAGAGGTGCTCGAGCGATGACTGATCCCACTACAACTCCGCGCACGATCAGCGCGCGGCTCATCGCCAAACTCGAATCCGGGCTGGCTTTTCTGTCATTGCTATGTTTTCGCCGTCCCTGGATTGCGCTGGGAATCCTCGCTCTGCTGACGGTCGGGGCGGCCCAGGCCGCACGACAGCGGCTCTCGCTCAATGCGGATCTGGCCGAGCTGCTTCCTTCCTCTTTCGAAAGCGTCAAGGATCTCGAAACGCTCAAGCAACGATATGGCGGCATCGGATACGTCGGCGTCGTAGCGAGCCATGCCGAACCCGATGTGCTTCGGAGATTTGTCGACGACGTAGCGCCACGAGTCGACGCCCTCGCGTCCGTGAGATCCGTAGACTATCGGAAACCCACGCAATTTCTACGTGATCACGCCCTTTATTACCTGGATCTCGACGACTTGAAAATCGTCCACAATCGATTGCGCACACGCTTCGACTTCGAGGTCGCCAAACGAAACCCCATGATGCTCGACTTCGATGACGAAGAGCCCCCCTCCGTCGACCTATCCGATATCGAAAAAAAATACGAAGCACGCAGTGATCAGGCTTGGATGCGAACGCAGCTCGACGATGAGTACTACATCGACGTGGAGAAGCGTCGAATTGCCCTGTTGGCCAAGCCGTCGAAAATGAGCGTGGATCTGGCGTTTTCCCGGCAGATCGTGGGCGAGATCCAGCAGGTGATCCAACAGTCGGAACCCACTCATTACGATCCAAACCTACAGGTGCAGTACGGGGGCAATTTTACGAAGAAGGTCGATCAACAGGATATGATCGAAAAGGATCTGAATACGGGAACCATCGTGGCGTTGGTGCTGATGGTGGCCTATTTGCTGCTGCATTTTCGTCGGGTGGGTGCGGTGGCGCTCATCATGATTCCCTTGGTGATGGGATTGTCCTGGGTATTTGGCTTTGCTGCGATCGTGTATGCGCAGCTCAACATTCTGACGGGATTCATCGGCGCGATTCTTTTGGGTCTTGGGGTGGATCACGGAATTTATTTGCTCGGTCGATTTCGTGAGCAATGGCAGGGACGGGACGCTGCGGAGGATGCGATACGCATTGCATTTGGCAATACGGGTCGTGCCGTGCTCATTGCTGCGTTCACGACGGCCGTTGGTTTCGCGGGGCTCGGCATGTCGGAATTCCGAGCCTTTCGTGAGTTCGGGGTCATCGCCGCTTTCGGCTTGTTGCTTGTGGTGGTGGCTTATTTGACGTGCATGCCCGCGCTGTTGGCAGTGGCGGTGCGAATGGGGTGGCAACCGCGCAGTGCCAAAGCGGTCCAACAATCCTTGTACGCGCGTCTGCTTGCGAAGCGACCGGGGTTATTGCTCACGGTCTTCACGGCGTTTTTGGTTTTCAGTATGCCGTGGGTCAGCAAGCTCGAGTTCAACACGAATTTTCGAGCCCTTACAGCCGCGAATTTGCCTTCTTTTCAGCTCGATTCCGTCATCGATGGATTGCTCGGACACTCTCAAACCCCCGTGGTCGTATTGACCGAAAACCGCGAACAAAGCCGTTTTGTTGCCACAACGTTACGCGAACGAAAGGCCGCTTCCGATTCTTCCACCATTCATCTGGTGGCAACCGGCGATGACATCCTTCCCGATCAGCAGATGGAGAAACAAACGATCATTCAGGATATGCGCAAGATGATCGACCGATTGGCTTCGGAGAAGATGGGGCCCGACGATCGAAGAAAAGTGGATCGGATGAAGCGACTGGTGGCCGCGGAGCCTTTTGATCGTCAGCAACTTCCCGATGCTCTTGGGCGCATGTTTTTCCCGGATCGGAAGGACGTGGGGGATTTTGTATTGGTCTATTCTTCGGTGGACTTGAGTGACGGCGCCAACGTGAGTCGTTTCGCGAAAGAAGTTCGGGGGATCGAATTGCCGCAGGGAGGGCATGCTTCCGCTGCGGGAGAACCAATGATTCTGGCGGATATTTTCGACTTGGTCATGCAAGAGGGACCACCGGTGTTGATCGGAACGGTGCTGCTCATCTTTTTGACGATGTGGGTATTGATGGGGAAGTTTTGGCGTGCGTGCATGGCTTTGTTTCCTGCCATGGTGAGCTTGGTGGCCACCTTCGGATTGCTTGGCTTGCTGCGAATTGAACTCAACTACTTGAATATCGTGTTGATTCCGGTGTTGGTGGGAACCGGGGTCGATGGGGGGGTTCATATGCTCACCCGCGGGGCGAGCCTCGATCTCGTCAATGCCGCGGATCGCGCTTCTGTTCCTATCTTCGGCGCGTTGGCCACCACGGCCCTTGGTTTTGGAACCTTGTTGATGGCACATCATCTTGGTCTCAACTCCCTCGGTTCCCTCGCTGTCGTGGGATTGGCTGCCAATCTTTTCGCGAGTCTCGTGGGTTTGCCCAGCCTGCTGCTCGTGGTGCAACGCTGGCGCGCAACTCGCGCATGAATCTCACTCGATTCGGTGACGGTTGCATCTTATAGGCCCAAGGGTTAGTCAACGGAACGTGACGGAATCCAAACGTTAATCATGTCGTTGGAGATTTCCTGGTGGTTACTCGCTCTCATCGTGGGAGGTTCGGCTCCGCTTTGGATTCGTGGGCTCACCCGTCGGTGGGAGCAACGATCCCAGCAGCGCACGGAACGGATTCTCGAACGACTCAAACAACTCCAGCCGTCATCGAATACGTCGCCAACAGCAGAAATAGACCGAAACGAATCATGAGGCGAAGCTTCGCTTGCGGTCAACGCCCGCGCGATGCATTCCTAGGGTCAGATCCTGTCATGCATCACCGTACACACCCGATATCAGCCAACGAACTGACCGATGCTGGGCTCGCCGCTCGATCTCGGGTTCCTTCGTACGCCAAGCGGATGCCTGACTCGCACACCGCGACTTCGAGAAACAACGACAACGATCAGCGAATCGCCGAAGGATAGCATGGAACGTCTGTTCGGATTCATTGGTAACCGCTCGGATCTTGGGGCTCGAGTCCTGGATGTAGATGCCCCGGCGCTCGCCACGTCCGCCGAAGGACGCCGACTGGGGTGGGGCGTTGGATTCTACCAAGCAGGGGAGGTTCTCCTGCGTCGACGCCCCATGGATGACCGCCAAGTCATTGCTGCCGCTTCCCTCACGCGTGACTTGAGAACGGATGCTCTTCTTGGAAGTGTTCGAGCGCCGTCTTTCGGTGAGCCACGCACACAAAATACGCAGCCCTTTCGATATCGCGATTGGTTGTTCGTCCATCATGGCACCGTCAATGCCTTCGTGCGGCTGCGCGAGCGATTGATGGAGTCCATTCCCGACTTTCTTCGTGGCAACATTCGGGGTGAAACCGATAGCGAATTGGTGTTTTATCTATTCTTGTCTTTTCTGCATGACGCGGGAAAACTGCGCGGTCCCACGGACCCGGCGGTCATGACCGAGGCGCTTCGTGGCACCTGCACGTTGCTCGATCGCCTGGCGATGGAAGAAGGCGCCGACGACGCGGGTGTCATGGGCATTCTCGTGTGCGACGGCGAACATATCGCGGGATTGAATCGCAACGCTCATCTGGCGTTTCGTTTGGTTCACGGCGAAAACGATATCGATGCCTTGCTTCCCGAAGATGCGTTGCGGAATCGTCGATTGGTCGACATGGCGCGAGTTCGTTTCACCATCATCGCCAGTGGATTGACAGAACCCCGCGTGGGTTGGTCACTGCTTCCGACTCCTTGTACCATCACGACGAGTCGTCTCGACGAGCCCATGGTGGAATCTTTCTGATGGGTTCTTCGGCTTTTCGATCGAAGCATACGATACCGCTGATGGCAGCAGCGGTGATGGTCATGCCCGCTTGTGGCGCCGTGGCAGTCAGTTCCTTCGAAACCGCCGCCGCATTACCAAAGAGCCCTCGTCGTCCGGATGCCGTGGCCATCGATCGACAAAGCCCTTCGCCCCCGATTCAATCCACGGCCGACACCCGCGATGGGCTCGTTACCCTGCAAGAACCGGTCGATATCACGAACGCGATGCAAACCGTTCGCATCTTCTTTCGCGCGGTTCTTCATGAGGACCTGGAAGCGATGTCTTCGGTTCTCACAAGCGATGCCCAGCAGTATTCATCGGCCTCGGGAAATGGAATGCCCATGAATCGGCATTGGGAACGCCGCTTTCAAAAATTCGACTATACCGCGGCCGGGCAGCTTCCGTTCCGCGAGAGCATGACGCAAGTCTATCGGTATCAGGACTTGATGGTGCCCTTGCCGGGAAGACCTTCACGCCTTGAAAACATGACTTCGCAAGACATCCTGATTCGTGTGCCCATCACGCGCACTCGATTCGGACTCGACCGCGTCTTCGGTTCCGAAATGTATTTTCTATTGCAGCGGCAGGGACGAGAGTTCCTCATTCGCACCCTCATCGAAGACTTCGTCGTACCCTGATGCTCTCGCTCAAGGCATCGTACACACGAGATTTCTCGAGCCATCGCTCTGATGGAATGCGTCGAAGGCAACTTTGCCTGCCTTTGCCATGGTGACTGTCAGCTTCGCATACGTTCCATCGTCCAACTTCAACACGTAAATATTCTCGGACATCGTATAACCCGTTTCGCCAGCGCCTCCGCTTCGCCACGTGTCTCCGATGAGATCCGGATCCCCGTCGAAGCCCGCGTCGGGTGCTTCGATAACATCCAAAAAGCTATCGCCGTTTCCAAGATTGATGGCCTCGACGCCCGCGCCCAACGTGATCCACGGCCCCTTACCGCTTTTGGCCAACTTGAAATCCCATGCGCTGGGCTCTTGTACGTGGGATTCCGTGTCCGACAATGTGAAGTACCACGTGTCCGCCACATGCAAATCGACCGCAAACGGTTCACAAAGGGCCGTAGCACCGCCAGAGCCCGCGGAACCAGCGTTTCCTGCCGCGCCCGCTTCACCCGCTGAGCCCCCCGTCGCGCCCCCCTGCCCAGCACTTCCGCCCGTTCCCCCTTGCCCAGCACCTCCACCTGTCCCCCCTGTCGCTCCCCCCTGCCCAGCATCTCCACCCGTTCCCGCCTGTCCGGCGTTGCCAGCCGAGCCTCCCGTCGCTCCTGCCGTTGCTCCTGACCCGCCATCGTTCGTTTCATCCGAACCGCAAGCGGCCAACATTGTGATTCCCAATACTCCCACCAATACTCCAAGCGAACGCAACCGCATCATCATGCACCTCCGCCATAACTATCGAACACACCGCGCCCTTCCCATCAAGAGCGAACACCCTTCACCGTCATCAATCCCCGGATTGTGGCAAAGCTCCAACCAAGAGAACGCCTTTCATCTGCCGAACCACCTCGAACTGGCCCGGTTCTGTCGGGTCCACCAACACACTTACCTTTTCTCCCACGTACAATGGTGGGTCCTGCGCTTGCAGCAAAATCTTTTTTTCATAAGCTCCCCGTGAATCCGAAATCGTCAATACCGCTTCCCGAGTCTTGTCATCGCGCGAAATCGGTGCTGTGGCGTGGCTCTCCTCCACTCGTAGTACCGTCGCCTCCCCGTGATGCCACGTTCGGGCAGCTTGCAGCATTTTTGAGGCTGGGGGAGCAAGCTTTCGCGCCAGGCCCCATCCCACCATCGATGGCGTGAGTCCCAACGCTCCCATGATCACCGCGAGCAGTGCATCGCCTTCGAACCCCGCGAGGACGGCCAAAATCGGAGCCAAAGGAAGGTTGAAAACGGAAGCCCAGAACAGCAATTCATGCCATCCGGCCCGATGCCAATCCCGCGGAATATAAGGAGGATTTTCCGATTTGACCGCCCGTGGCGGCAGGCCCAATCGAGCGTCGTTGATGCGCCACGAGCTTAGCTGCTCGGGGGCCCAGGCGTTCTTTCGCCATCGCTTCCGAATCCACGTCCACATCGTTTCCGTGTCCTGTCACAGACCTTCAGGATCAACAAATAAAGTCTCGTCGACGTGTGTCCGACACCCACGATGACCGCACCATTTCCATGTCCGAACCCCTACACGATTCGAAATGGAATGTTTTCACAGCGTTGGACGCGTTTTCCCTCGGCTCCCCCATGCTACTCTGCCGGGGCAAAATGATGGAAAACCTCCGCCTCATCCGATTGATGATGGTTGCGTGCCTCGCGAGTTGCGGACGAGAAACCGAAAAAAAAACCGAGCCTCCCCCTGTGCCGAATGCGGTAGCTCCTACCGTCGCGGTATCCTCCGCGAAGCCTGCCCACGTAGAGCCGGTGCGAATCGAAACCGTGCCCGTGGCGGGGGACCTGCCTGTTTTCGTCCTTCGTGGGGCAACAGCCGCGCGACGCATGGTTTTTTTGCATGGGCATTGCAGCCACGCCCTGGGTTTTTTGCAATCGTTCCCACATGCCGCCGCTCGCCATGGCACGATCGTGGCCGTACAAGCGGATAAGGCCTGCGCTGACGAAAACTATCGCGAATGGACGGATACTCCGGAACGGCTCGATCGACGGATCGAAGCGGCGTTCCGAACGCTTGGTTCCTCCGACTCCCTCGATGGGCTGGCCATTCTTGGGTATTCGTCGGGAGCGGTGTTGGCCGAGATGCTCGCCCACCGATCTCCCAAGCGCTATTCGAACGTGGTGTTGATTGGAGGCCCTCAAAAACCTGTGGAATGGCGACTTCGACGGACCCGCTCGACGGCGATGGTGGCCGGTGAACGGGATCGACAGGATTTGATGCAGATGGGCGCAAGGGAGCTGCAACTATCGGGAATTCCTTCGAAATTTTTTATATTACCGGGTGCCAAGCACGGCCAAATGGGTCCCCAGGCGGAAGCCGTGATGGAGCAGGTTCTCACTTGGCTTTGGGATAACGAACGCGAAATCTAGTTACGGACGCTGGTAAATGCTCACGATCGGAACGTCGTCGTGCGTGACGATATAAACCGGCGCACGCGTCCCAAACGCCACCCACATCTGGAATTCGACTTCATTCATGTGAAGTTCGTGTTGAACGAGGGCATAGTCTCCTTGGGACGGGGCTCCCACGCCTCGCAGATCCGAACGGATCCTTCCTTCGTCGATCATCCGTGCCCAGGAATCCCACGCCGTATCATGAATGAAGACCGTGGCTCCTTGTTTTGCGTGTTCTGCCAGGAATTGCTCGCTGGCGTTTTGGCTGGTGTATCCCCAAAATTGCCTGTTTAATCCAAGGCTTGCGCCGCCTTTGGTGCCTCCAATCCAGGGCATGTAGCTGGCCAAACCAAAGGGATGCGCATGCATCGTGATCGCCAGGGGACCGGCGAGCACGAAGGCCACGACTGCTGTTTTGGCAACCGCAACCCACCTTGTGGACCATCGCGTCAAGACCGAGGATAAAGCCCGTAGGGAAAGCTCCAGACCATGTGCGGCGAAGAGCGCCATGAACGGATAGGCCGTCATCCAATGTTTGGTTCCACCAAAAATCGGGGTTTTGGCAAAAAACCACGGGGAAATGGCCGCGATGATCGCCAGGGCAAAGAGCATATCGGGATACGTTGGGCGCTCTGGTTCGGTGAGAGTGTTTTGTTTCCACGCTCGCAACCATCCAAGCGCGCCTCTGACCTTTTGACCCGCGCCCACGGCGCATAACAAAAGCGTGATGCTGGGAACCGTAGCCGCGATCATCAGCGGCATGTACGCGCGGGGCGAAGGGGCATCGAAGTAGTTCGTCCCCAGAAACTCCATGTTGTAATAGACATGGTTGAAGTGAAAATCGAAGTACTCCCGCAAACGAGCCGCGGTGTCATGCCACATCCACGGCCATAAGGCCCAGAACACCAGGGGGCCCACGATAGCCATGGCGAGCAGGGAGGTAGGAACGCGCAGGATCTGATCTTTCCAGTCTCGACGCAGATGCCGGTGTACGACGAGCACCGCATGAGGGAGAAATACCGCTGGCAAGATCCAGGCATTGTGTTTGGTGTCGAGGGTCAACCCGTAGACAACGCCCGCCAACAGCGCCCATCCAAGCCCTCCTTTTTCGATAGAACGCCAATAAATATAAATACATAGCGTCCACAGGGCCACGATGGGAAGGTCGAAGCAAGCCAGGTGGGCATGATAGAAAACGCGTGGGGTAAGCAAGAAAAGGCACGCGGCGATCAAGCCCGCCGTACGTGAATACACGCGCGCGCCGAATAGGTAGGTAACCCATACGGCCACGCCCGAAAGCGCCATCGCCGGTAAACGAAACGCGTCGCTGGCGTGGGAAAACACCTTCCATTTCTCGTGAAACGCTAGCCAGGACAGAGAAAACAGGCTTTTGATGAGAGAAGGATGCTCGTGATTGTACCCCCAAATCCGATCGATGGTCGCCCGTGAAAAGGCACGGGATGGATCGGAGACGAGCAAGTTGAACCATTCGGCATATTGTGTGGCCGCACGAAAATAAAACCCTTCATCACGCGCGAATCCAATGGCATCCGCCGTGGAAAGCAGCCAAGCCGTCACGAGAATCGCCATCGTGGCGCCGAGGATCTGATCGCGCCATCCAATGTCCGAGGGGAGCTGAAAGAGCTTTTTCACCGGGTGGTTACCTCGAAACAATAGGTTCTACGGTCTGCGCGGGTAGACGATATCTCAGCTTGCAATTCCGCCGTTTTGCCCGCACGGGAGGTCGTATCGAAGGCAAACGAACTCCATCCTTGTCCGTCCTCGTGGATGGCCTCGCCCAACGTCTCGTCGTCCGAAGAAAAAACAATGCGTACCGCTGGGCCTTTGCGATCTCGTTCCGCTTCCACATAAAGGGCGTGATGACCTAGCAAATGCGTTCCGAAACGAACGGATTTCCATCGCAATCGCAGCACTTCCTGGCCTCCGGGAGGCGGCGCGTGGATGCATCGACGAGGCTTGTACTCGAGGTCCGCGTTGATCGTCTCACCCACCCAAGTGTTGCGGCAATGGTACCGATCCGAAGGTTGCGCGGGTCCAAACCCGAGAGGTCCCGTCACAGGTTGCCCATGTCGCCATTCACACGGTTGCACGGCCTCCCCCCGTACCAAAGACACATCCATTTGGTGTGCCGTCGCATGGGAAACCAGATCGTCGATCACCGGATGAGGATCCGGGTTGCGCAAGCGACGCATTTGCAGCGCTCCCCATGACTGCTCTTGTTCGAGATGCCACGAAGCCAGGGCCGGGTGACGAGCCGATCCGAGGGAAACTTCGATGGCTACGGGAAAACGGGATTCGTCCGCACGCGCCACGCGCTGCACCGTCATGAGCCCGTCACCGAGTTGCAAGCGCCCCAAAGGTTCGAGCCACGATGGTGACACCACCACGAGATCCGATGGTTGAACTTGCGCTTCCAACTGCGAGCGCACGGCCGTCCAATCCTCCGGTTTCAAGACCGGTCGCGTCTGGCTGATATGCAAACCCAACTCAAGCGGTGCCACCAACAACACCGGAACAAACCACCATCTTTGAATCCAGGCCATGAACCTGGATTTCGAGGTGGTACCAAGGTTGGATCGAGCGTCTTCGTTCACGCGGTTTTCCATGCGTGGCAGCGAGGGGCATTCCTAGCACAACCTTGCGGACAAGCGATCTTCCCTTGGTTGGGTTCTCGCGAGCCGACGCATGGTTCCCGAAATCTGGTGTCTCCCGCGCCTCGTCATCGCGAAAAATAAAGGCTCCGTCTTCGGGTGGACACCTAAAATATTCATTTAAATCAATAGCTTATCTCATAAACGGAAGGCCTTGGGAGCAGCTTCGCCCCCCGTCCGGTTGTCGTTGCTCAACCGCGCCAATCCGCGGGCTAGGGACGATATGGCAGCGGAATTCCGGTGGATTTGGGTGATAGGTCTTGGTGGGGTGACGAGGATTGACGCCCATGGGTTCGGGCTTTAGACCACGCGCTGTGCATGAACTCTCGATAGCCCAGTCGATTCTCGATACGGTTCTCGAGCAAGCGGACAAGCACGGAGCGGTTCGTGTCCTTCGAATCCATCTTCGGATCGGCCAATTGACGGCCGTCGTGCAAGAGGCTCTCGATATGGCATTTGAAGTTCTCACGCGCGATACGATTGCGGCTCACGCGCGAATCACGGTGGAACGGGTTCCGTGGCGTGTTCGGTGTTCGCGGTGTGAACATGAGTATAGCGTGCAAAACGATCTGCCGACCTGTTCACGATGTGGGCATTTGGGGGGTGAGACGCTTGGTGGACGCGAGCTGCAGATCGTGGAAATGGACATAGAATGACTACTGTTCGTGTAATTCGGGACATCCTCGAGGCCAACGATCGCATAGCCCGGGACAATGCGGGTCTATTTTCCCGTTCCGGCGTATTCGTGATCAATCTGATGAGTTCGCCAGGAGCGGGGAAGACCACCTTGCTCGAGCGAACCATCGAGCGTCTTGCTCAACGCATGAAAATTGGCGTGATCGAAGGAGACATTCAAAGTTCCATCGACGCCGAGCGTATCGAACGCCACGGTGTGAAAGCGGTGCAGATCAACACGGGAGGTGCCTGTCACCTGGATGGAAATATGATCCGTGATGCCCTCGATGAATTCGATCTCGACACCTTGGACTTGCTCGTGGTGGAAAACGTCGGAAATCTCGTCTGTCCGGCTGAATTTCAGGTAGGCGAGGACATGAAAGTGATGTTGTTGAGTGTTACCGAGGGAGACGACAAGCCGCTCAAATATCCCTTGATGTTCCAGCAATCCCGAGCGTTGGTGATCCACAAAATCGATCTGTTGCCTTATGTGAATTGCTCCGTGGAGGCCATCGAGCAGCGGGCTCGGGCGCTTCGCAACGATATAGAAATCTTCCAGGTTTCCAGCACCAGAGGCGATGGCTTGGAACCATGGGTCGAATGGCTCGCCTCGCAGGTGGCAAACAAGCGTGGTTGATCTCCGACGCGTTCGTGTCGAACTTCAAGGAGTCGTGCAAGGCGTGGGCTTCCGCCCTTTCGTCTTCGATCTTGCCTGTCGATGGAATCTTTCCGGGTGGGTGCTCAATACCTCGAGCGGAGTCACCCTCGAGGTACAAGGCGAACGGCTGGACCTCGAAGCTTTCCTCCATGCGCTCGTCGACCAGCCCCCTCCCTTGGCATTCATCGTCGAGGTGCATACCTCCGATCGAAATCCCATCCCAGAACAGCAAGGATTCGAAATTCGAAAAAGTCACGCTTTCGCCCAACGTTCCGCCATCATGCCCCCGGATACTTGTGTTTGCGATGATTGCCTGGCCGAACTGCACGATCCCAAAGATCGTCGCTACCACTACCCGTTCATCAATTGCACCCATTGCGGCCCTCGTTACACCATCATCCGCGATATCCCTTACGATCGAGACAAGACGTCGATGGCTTCTTTCACCATGTGTGAAGCTTGCCGTCGTGAATATGACGATCCGCACGATCGGCGGTTTCACGCGCAGCCCAACGCTTGCTTTGCGTGTGGGCCACGTATCTGGCTCACGGACGCCACAGGAGCCACGGTTCCTTCCGACGATCCAATCCGTCAGACGAGTGCATGGCTTCGGGAAGGAAAGATTGTGGCCATCAAAGGTCTTGGGGGGTTTCATCTCGCGGTCGATGCGACGCAGCCTGAGGCGGTGCAGTGCCTTCGTGAAAGAAAACAACGAGAATACAAGCCGTTAGCTGTTATGTGCCGCGATCTGCAGGAGGCACGACGGCATGTGTTGGTCACGGAGTTAGCTTCGAAGCTGCTGTTGTCGCGGCATCGTCCGATTGTGTTGCTGCCCAAGCGAGCGGAGGCAGGGCTGGCGGAGCAGGTAGCCCCAGGCAGCGCCGACCTGGGCATCATGCTTCCCTACACGCCTTTGCACGTTCTGTTGTTGGAGCAGGGGCCTGCCACGTTGGTGATGACCAGTGGCAATGTATCGGAAGAACCCATCGCGATCGGCAACGAGGAAGCGATCGAGCGATTGGCTACCATCGCGGACTATTTCCTCTTGCATGACCGGGACATCTTGGTTCGCAACGACGACTCTGTGTTGGCTCCCAGCGGAACCCAACCGGTGTTTTTTCGCCGTTCGAGGGGCTATGTGCCACTGCCGGTGATGTTGCGTGAGCCGGGCGAAAGCGTTCTTGGGGTGGGCGCGGAGTTGAAAAACACGGTGTGTTTGACGCGAGGACGCATGGCTTTTATGAGCCAGCACGTGGGGGATTTATCCAATGTTGCGGCCGTGGAAGCGTTTAAAGACACGATCGATCGTTTGCAGCGGATCGTCGATGCGCGCGCCGTGTGTGTGGGTGTTGACATGCATCCGGACTATCCTTCGACGGGATGGGCGGAATCTCTTGATATTCCAAGGGTTTATGTGCAGCACCATCATGCCCACGTAGCGGCCTGTTTGGCGGAGCATGGGGAAAGCGGTAAGGCGATTGGTTTGGCCCTCGATGGTACGGGGCTTGGTACGGATGGGGCGATCTGGGGGGGTGAAGTTTTGTTGGCGGATTTGGAGTCGTTTCAACGGATGGGACATTTGGGATACGTGAGAATGCCGGGGGGAGATCAAGCGGCTCGGCAACCCTGGAGAATGGCGGTCAGCTATTTGATCGAGGCGTTCGGTGCAGAGTGGCAAAGGCATTGTCCGCAGTCGTTATTGGCCATCGATGCGTCGCGAAGGCAGGCGGTGGCCACGCTGGTAGAGCGTGGGTTTCAAGCGCCGTGGACATCGAGTACGGGGCGGCTTTTCGATGCGATGGCGGCCTTGTGTGGGCTGCATCTGGAGGCGAAATTCGAGGCGCAGGCGGCGATGGCCTTGGAGATGACGGCTGGGCAAGCGATGCACGACGATGATGTGTGGCCGGTGTCGTGGGGGAGTGGTGAGGTTTTGTGTCTCCGGTCGTCGAGCTTCATTCGTCACGGTGTAGAGGATCTACGCAAGGGCGTACCGATATCCTCCGTAGCCATGCGTTTTCATCGGTCGTTGGCAGAAGCTTTTGTGAACGTTTGCGTGGTCGTCAGGGAGCGAACGGGATGCGAACTCGTAGCTGCGGGAGGTGGCAGTATGCAAAACCGCTTGCTGTCTTCGCTGTTGGTTCGCGGGCTACGATCGCGGGGATTTCGTGTTCTTGTGCCCGAGCGTTTGCCCCCGGGGGATGGTGGAATTGCGTTGGGACAAGCGGTGGTAGCAAGAACTCGTTGGACGAAGTTGGGAGTCAATTAGGTCAAAGAGCGAAGTCTTTCCATGGGAAGGAGGGACTGCTGGATTTGCGTGTCACGTTTCGATCGTCGTGTCGCATGGCGATAGCTTGCGCACGTTCCAAGATTTCCACGACCTCGAGCCCCTCACGCGTTCCGATGGTCGGGTTCTTTCGCGTACGAATACAATGAATGAATTCGCGTATTTCGGTACGAAGCGGTGGTGTGGGATCAAAGTCCAGCGCTTCGCTTTTTCCGTGATGACGCAACGTGAGTTTCGGACCGCTCGTGACATCGTCGAATACGATCGAGGCGTGTTCTCCCACGATGGTTGTTTTTCGTACTTTGGTGTGGTGTGCGCGGGAGACTACGATATGAGCTTCGAGTCCGCTCGAAAGCCGCAGATGGAGGTTGGCAATATTGGGGAGGAGGCTTCCCATCCGTCCCCATTTCGTGTCGATGTGACGAATGGCAGAAGCGTCGAGGGCTCGCAACAACGAGATATCGTGAGGGGCAAGGGAAAAGAGAAGGGAGCCGTCGACATCGCGGGAGTTCGGGCGGCAGAGTCTTGCGCTATGAAAGGCGAGAGGTGTGCCGATTCGACCTTGTCGAATGGCTTCGAACAAGCTGTGAATCGCGCCGTGGTGATGCATGAGATGACCCACCATGCCGATTCGATCCGTGGCATGAAAGGCGGCCGCAAGCTTGCGTGCATCGGTGGCTTGGGTGGCCATGGGTTTTTCGACGAATACGTCCAATCCTGCCTGTAGGGCGGTGAGAGCGTGTTGGGTATGCCATGGCCCCGGTGTGGCGATGACGACCGCATCGACATGGTGAGGGTCGAGCCAATGCAGCGAAGAGCAAGGGATGGCTTGTGGTGCCAACGCAAGGGCTTGGTCCAGAGCGGAGGCATCGGTATCGACGAGCCATGTCAGAGCCACATCGGGATGGGCTTGTAATTCGCGGATGAGGTTACGTCCCCACACGCCACAGCCGAGGTGCGCTACACGGATGGGAGTCGAATCAAGTGCCACAAAGTACCTCGGTGGGTAGGAACCGGCCGCACAGGGGCTGATCGTTCCGGCAGGGGGCATCGAGCGACGCGGTATTCAAGAGGGTGGTGCTCGCAAAAGGGGCTGGATTCTGGGAAGAATCAACCGGCTGTATGTTTTTCGACGAGTCGTCCGACACCGGGGACAGCGTCTTCGACGTGTTTTTTCGCGGTGGGGCGAAGTTTTTGGTAGGTGCCTTTTACGACTTTATGGCTGGAGCGTTCGGCGCGTTTGTCGGTGATGGACAGCAGGGCTTCGGCGACGCGGGAGCGTTCGGAGTCGAAGAAGGCGGCTACGGGCTTGCCTTTTTCTTTGGCTTCCGTGGCGATGGGCTGGAGTTGTTCGGCGAAAGCGTCGATGAGGCTATCGGTGGCCTCGTGGATGAAGCCGGGTTTGAGTCCTTTGACGACTTTATAGCCTGCTTTGATGGCCATTCCGCCGAGGCCGCCTTTGTTTTGCACTTCGTCATCGATGAGGCGGGCGCAGTCTTCGATCAAGTTTTTTCGTTGTGTCGTGTCCGCGAGGACTTCTTGCATGGTTGGCATACGTGTCTCCTGGTCCCGCCATGGGTCGGATGCAAGATTTGGCAGGGGGTGGCAGACAGCTAGCACAACAGACGCTGAGGGTCGCCCATGTTGTGATAGCGTTGCCAGTCATGGCAATGTTTCCTGGACCCCGAAAGAATGATGCGGATGACGTTTCCTTGGCTCTCGAAGTGGCTCAATCCCAATGGGCTCGTGGCGATGCGGTCGAGGCGCTCAAGTGGTTGAAAAAAGCAGTCGATGCGGCTTTTGACGCGGGGGATGACGCGCGGGGGGTCGAGTTGACGAAGGTCGCGGCGGAACTCAAATCCCAACACGCCCGTCCGGCGCCGCCTCCCCAGGCCTCCCGCAAACCCGTGTCACCCACGAACCACCCCTCCGTTCCGCCTCCCCGTGGGCACGCACGCAGCGATTCTCGAAAAGCCACGGACAAACCCATCCCCCCCCACAAACCGGCTTCCCCTTCTGGAACCATGACACGCCGTAGCAGTGAGTCGTCGGGCAAAAAGTCCGTTTCCTATAAAAAACCATCCCTGGATGAGGAGGAAGCCACCCGGGAGTTTCGGCTCGAAGACGAGGAATTCCAGATGCCAGCCGCGGCGGTTGCGGACGAATGGCCGACCGAGACGCTCGATGGGCTGGAGGAAGAAGCGCTCGAACGAACGGGGGCTCGTCGCGGCAGAGGAAGCGAAGCCCGGAAAAAGCAAAAGAAAGAGGTGGTGGTGCCTTCGACCCGGGCCATTCGTGTCGCGGTAGGTTCGGACAGAGGCAGGGTTTATGTGCGGTTGCTTGACAGCACGGGGTTGCGTGAGGGGGAGCACGACGCGATGTTGGTGGCGCTTACGAGGGATGGGGATATTCGCATGTTATTCAAGTAGGGCGGACGGCTCTTGTCGTGAACGGAGCTTATGCTTTCCCTTGAACGTAACTCATTTTTGAGTTACTTATCGCCGGCTTGACCGACCTGACTCCTCGCCTTACGTTCACGCGCCCGCTATCGACGCGTGCGAGGTGGGGGAACGTATTTTTGGAGGAAACCTCATGGCTACGAAAATTGGTATCAACGGATTTGGCCGTATTGGTCGTTGCGTGTTGCGTGCGATTGTGGAGCGTGGCCTCGACGACATCGAAGTGGCTCTCATCAACGACATTACGGACGACACCACGCTGGCGCATTTGTTGAAGTACGACTCGACGTTCGGCGTGTTCAAGCACGATGTATCGGTGAAGTCTGGTGCTATCGAGGTCGCGGGGCGAACGATCAAGACGTCTGAAGTCCGGGATCCGAAAGAGATTGCCTGGAAAGCCGAGGGAGTCGATGTCGTTCTGGAGTGTACGGGTCTTTTCGTTTCCGCCGACAAGGCCAAGTGGCATTTGGATGCGGGGGCGAAAAAGGTTTTGCTCAGTGCGCCGGGAAAAGGCGAGGGCATTCGCACGATCGTGCTGGGCGTCAACGACAAGGACTATGACCCGAAGACCGATCACATCGTATCGGTAGGAAGCTGCACCACCAATTGTCTCGCTCCCGTCGCGAGGGTGTTGTTGGACAACTTCGGCATCAAGTACGGTTTGATGACAACGACCCACGCCTACACCAACGATCAGAACTTGTTGGATCTACCGCATCGCAAAGGCGATTTGCGTCGTGCGCGCGCGGCCGCCGTCAACATGGTTCCCACCACCACGGGCGCGGCTCGTGCGGTGGCGCTGGTCATTCCCGAACTCAAAGGCAAATTCGATGGACTGGCGATTCGTGTGCCGACCATCGACGTATCGTTGGTGGACCTGGTTTTCCAGAGTGAACGTCCGATGACGAAGGAAAGCATCAACGAGGCGATGAAGAAGGCCGCCCAAACGCCTCAACTCAAAGGAAAGCTCCAGTACAACGACCTGTTGTTGGTTAGCTCGGACATGATCGGCAATCCGCACTCCTCCATATTCGATGCCACGATGACCACCGTCATTAGCGAAAATATGGCGAAGGTATTTAGCTGGTATGACAACGAATGGGGGTTTTCGAACCGCATGGTGGACTTCCTCCAGATCCTTGCTGCATCGAAGTGAGTTGAAGCGGTGCCGTGGCGCCGTGGGTCTTCTGCCCACGGTGCTTTCGGCATTGCGCCCCTTTGTTCCTCCGCGGAGGTGTAGGCATGATGAGTTTGGCTGGAATCAAGACCATCAAGGATCTCGACCTCGAGAATCAGCGGCTATTCCTACGGGTCGACTTCAACGTGCCGCTCGACAAAAAGACGGGAGAGATTACGGACGACGCGCGGATTCGCGCGGCTCTTCCTACCATCGAATATGCGATGGAAGCGGGTGCCCGGGTCATCCTCGCCTCTCACTTGGGGCGTCCAAAAGGAGAACGCGTCCCGTCGATGTCCCTCGAACCGGTAGGCGCACGGCTTGCCGAACTGCTCAATGTCGATGTCCTATTCCCTGAGGATTGCATCGGTGATGCGCCCAAAAAGCTGATCAACGAGATGCGCGGCAAGCAGATCGTTCTGTTGGAAAACGTTCGTTTTCACGCGGAAGAGACACAGAACGACGAGGCTTTCGCGCGGCAGCTCCTCGAGCTTTGTGATGCGTATGTCAACGATGCTTTTGGCTCTTCGCATCGGGCGCACGCATCGGTCCATGCGTTGCCTCGTTTGCTGCAGAATCGTGCTTGCGGTTTTTTGCTGCAAGCTGAGATCGAGAAGCTGGGAAAGATCGTGACCAACCCGGACAAACCGTATTTGGCCGTGTTGGGTGGCGCGAAGGTGAGTGACAAGATCGCGGTGGTCGAGTCGTTGCTCAACCTGGTCGATGCTTTGGTCATCGGCGGCGCCATGGCCAACACGTTTCTCAAAGCGCTTGGCAAGGACACGAAGGCCAGCAAAGTCGAGGAAGACAAGCTCGCCCTTGCCCGCACCATCGTTGAAAAAGCCAAAGACAAAAACGTGGATCTCATCTTGCCCGAGGACGTTGTGGTCGCGGCGGATATCAATGCCACGCAAGGTATTACCGTGGATGCGGGTGCCATTCCCGACGGTCAGATGGCGCTCGACATCGGCCCCAAAACGGTGGCTCGCATCGAGGCGGTATGCCGATCGTCCAAGAGCATTTTCTGGAACGGCCCGATGGGCATGTTCGAAAACCCGGCCTTTGCTTCCGGAACGTTCGCCGTCGCCCGTGCCATGGCCGCTACCAAAGCGTTCACGGTCGTTGGCGGTGGCGATAGCGCTTCGGCTGTTCGCAAAGCGGGCGACGATATCGCCAGCGCGTTTACTCATATCTCGACTGGCGGCGGCGCTTCCCTCGAACTCGTGGAAGGACGAAAACTTCCCGGAATCGAAGTCCTTCGATTCATCGAAGCGTAGCGTCCCCTCCTTTTCCCATTTCGGAGATAGCTGATGAACAAGGCACGACGTCCGCTCATCGCGGGCAATTGGAAGATGAATCACGGCGGAGCCAATGCTTGCAATCTTGCTTCCGCGGTAAAACGAACCACCGCTGAGTTCGATAAGGTCGATGTGGTGGTTTGTCCTCCATTTACCGCGATAGCTTGGGTTGCCGAGGAACTCCGAGGCAGTGCCGTGCAGGTCGGCGCACAGAACGTCCATCCCAAAGACAGCGGCGCTTTCACGGGAGAAGTCAGTGCCAGCATGCTGCTCGACGCCGGGGCTCGATGGGTAATCCTGGGCCATAGCGAGCGTCGTGCGATGTTTGGTGAAACCGATACGCTGGTAGCCGAGAAAACTCGTGTGGCCCTCGATGTGGGGCTTCGACCCATCGTTTGTGTGGGTGAACTGCTCGAAGAGCGGGAGAAGGGACAAACGCTCGATGTCGTCAAACGTCAGCTCAATGCTTTTGCATCGATTTTGGCGGATAAACCAGGCGTGGGAGCGATTGCTTACGAGCCCGTGTGGGCGATTGGCACAGGCAAGACCGCCGGACCTGCGGAAGCGCAAGAAGTGCATGCGATGATCCGTGCGCGCCTGCGCGAGATCTCAGCCGAAGTCGCCGAAAAAACGAGAATTCTGTATGGTGGGAGCATGAAGGCGAGCAACGCGGAAGGGTTACTTGCCTGTGAGGACGTGGATGGTGGCTTGATTGGCGGTGCTTCCCTCAAAGCAGAGGATTTTGCAGGAATTGCCCTGGCGGGACAAAAACTGGCGTAACCCCCACGAATTCACTCTTTTCGGCACGCCGGGTTAGGCATCGGGTTGCGCCTACTTCGCCCGGTTGTGTGTAACCATTCGAAATATAATCCTTTAATGAGGATTCCCCTGGCTGACCCCCGCCCCCTCCCTACATTTTTCGGCGGATGACGCGGTATCTCATCCACCCATCGCCATCCTTGACATATCTTCTTTCCTAAGGGAAATGGAGCGCAGACCATCGGGTTCGGGTCAAAACCGTTTCATGATCCGCGCCTCGAAGCGATCCTTATGGCACAACACCTTCTGGTGTCGTAGAACCCCGCACAGTCATGTTTGAGACGATCCTGAGCATCATCCACGTCTTCGCCTGCTTTTTTTTGATCCTCGTCGTGCTTTTGCAACAAGGCAAGGGTGGCGGTCTTGGTGCGGCTTTTGGCGCATCGACGACTCGCCAGGTATTTGGTGGCCGTGGTGCTGGCAATTTGCTGACGCGATTGACTGCCGTGACGGCGGCGGTGTTCATGACCACCAGTGTCGTGCTGGCGTATATCGCATCGAGCGGTGACCGGAGCTTGCGCGCCACGGAAGCGGAAGTGGAAAAGATGCCCTGAGGAGCTGCCATGCGAATTTCCGTGTTCGGAAGCGGGTACGTGGGCCTGGTGACGGCCGCGGGCCTCGCGGATATGGGGCATCGCATCCTGTGCGTGGACATCGATGAGTCGCGGATAAAACGCCTTCGCGCCGGACAGGTGCCGTTTTTCGAACCGGGGCTCGCGGATCTCGTGGCTCGCAATTTACGCGGAGAACGATTGCGTTTCGCCACCGAACTCGATGAGGAGTTCGCGTCGGCAGACGCTCATTTCGTTGCGGTGGGCACGCCCCCTCTCGCGGATGGTCGCGCCGATGTCTCCGCTGTTTTTGCGGTTGGGCATACCCTCGCGCAGCGGGTGACCCAAGAAGGGATTGTCGCGGTGAAATCGACAGTTCCGGTGGGCACTTGTGATGCTTTGCAACGACTGCTGGATGATTCTTGTCCTCATCGCATGCATGTCGCCTCCAATCCGGAGTTTCTCAAAGAAGGTGCGGCAGTCGATGATTTTTTCCGACCTCACCGTGTGATCATCGGCGTGGATGATCCCAAAACCGGGGAAGCCATGCGCGAGATGTATCGCCCGTTGCAACTGTCCCGCGAACGGGTGATCGTCATGAGCCGTCGCTCCAGCGAGTTGACCAAGTATGCCGCCAACTCGATGCTCGCCACGCGCATCTCGTTCATGAATGAATTGTCCCGGCTCTGTGATGCCATCGGTGCGGATATTCATGCGGTTCGCGCGGGTATCGGTAGCGATGAACGCATAGGCCGCGCCTTTTTGTACGCTGGTCCAGGATATGGTGGATCGTGTTTTCCGAAAGATGTTTCCGCGTTGATCCACTTGGGAAAAGAAGCCGGCGTCACCCTTGGTATCGTCGAGGCGGTGGCCGAAGCCAACGAGGCCCAACGCCTTTACGTATGGGAAAAAATTCGCTCCCTATTTGCGGATGGTTTGCAGGGCAAGACCGTGACGGTGTGGGGATTGGCATTCAAACCCATGACCGATGACGTGCGCGACGCGCCTGCTGGTGTCATCGTGACGAAATTGCTCGAAGCCGGGGCCATCGTCAGGGCGCATGATCCGGAAGCCGCGGACAACTTCGCCGCGGCTTACGCTCCCGCAAACGACGCTATCAGCTATCACGTCAACGAATATGAAGCGCTCGATGGAGCCGATGCCCTTGTGCTCATGACCGAGTGGCGTCACTTCCGCAATCCCGATTTCGGTGAAATCAAGCGGCGAATGAGAGGCAGGGGAATTGTGGACGCGCGGGGGATCTGGACGATGTGTGGGCTTTCGCAAGCCGGATTCGATTATCGAACCATCGGTTCTCCCGCGGCATAGGTTCGATATTTGTTAGCGCTGCGACGGGACCGGTGACTTGCGCCGTTTGAAGTCTCATGACGTTGGAGGATCGTCATGGTTCGACGAATATGCTGGGCGATGACCGCTTGCTTTCTATTTCTTGGGTGCGTTCCGGTTCAGGAGCCGTATCGTCCGTATTGTTCGGGGGGGAAACGTCTGGTGGACGGCCACTGCGTTTGCGCGCTTGGAATGACGTGGAACGGTAAGTTTTGCCAGGGAGAGCCGCAGGCGGGCCATTGCATGAACGGCAGCGTGCCATACGGGCGAGAATGTCAATGTCCTGATGGGACGACCCTGGACGACACGGGTCATTGTATTGCTCTCGAATGTGAGTCGAGAAACGCGATTGTCTCCGGCAATGAATGCGTATGCGCGGAGGGGACGGAATGGAAAGCGGATCAGGGGCGATGCGTGGAGTTCTCTTGTTTGGGAGGATCGGTGGTCTCCGGGGATCAATGCGTTTGTGTGAATGGTCAGGTGTGGATGGACGGCCGTTGTGCAACTCCTGAATACGATACGGAACCGGAGGAACGTCGGACTTCGAGGCGACGGCATCATCGTTCGAACCACGGTCACGCGGATCGTCGGGGGTCTTCGAGTTGCAATGCGTATGGGTGTCATGAAGAGGGAGGGGGATGCAATGCCTATGGGTGTTGGGAAGCGGGCGGAGGGTGCAGCGCCTATGGGTGCTGGAAACACCGGGGGGGCTGCAATGCGTACGGGTGTTGGCGGGCACCGGGAGCTTGCAATGCGTATGGGTGTTCGAATCGGGGAGAATGCAATGCGTATGGCTGTCCCTAGGAATCGATGCTTGGGGAAAATGTGTGTAATATATTGAATTTATTATAAATTAATTACATTTCTTGTTCGTGCATGTCTTGGAGCAGCACTGGGAAGGGGAATTACACTCCTTGCCTTTGGGACGACAACACTTCCCGCTTTCACAACGATTGAAGCAGCATTCCTCGGGTTTCGAACATTTGTCCCCGGTCGTGATGCAGCATGTTTTTTGGGAATCGGAACAATAGCCGGAGCAGCAATCGGCATGCTCTTCGCAGGCCTTGCGTACGCCCCGACAGCATTTTCCGTTACATGCGCCGGAGCAGCATTCCTCGGGTTTCGAACATTTGTCCCCGGTCGTGATGCAGCATTTTTTTGGGGAGCCGGAACAATAGCCGGAGCAGCATTGGGTCTCGTCGGCACATTCCCTGCCGACAGACCGACAACATCGCTTATTTTCACCGCAAGCTTGGGAGCAGCAATCCGTGGCAGTTTCGCAAGGATCGCCAAGTCCAATGCAGCAAACGTGGACACAGGCGTTGCTGCAGCAGTCCAAGTTCGATTCGCAGGATTGGCCCAGGGGTGAACAGCATTCGCCCCATTCGCACTCCTGAGTGCATGTCTTGATCTTGTTGTTGGAACAGCCGCTGGAGTCTTCGGAACCAGGTTCACAACCGTTGTCGACGCAGTCTCCCGGAGGATCCCACGAACAGTTCGCGTTGCAGACGCTGGTCTGCGTGCCTTGGTTGCAATGGCCACAATAGTCGATTTTCTGCTCGCCTGGCATGCAAGGGCCCACGCAACTCGCACCGGCGGAACCGGCATGCCCCGCGGCAGCCGCCTGTCCGGCGCTACCGGCGTTACCGGCGTTACCGGCGCTGCCACCGTTTGGCTCGGTTCCGCCCATTCCCCCCAACCCCGAGGCGCCAGTGCCTGCGGTTCCGCCTGTCCCACTGGTTGCGCCACCGCTGCCACCGACGGAAGCATCCGGCTGGTCTGTCGGCTCATGGTAGTTGGATACACCTCTTCCCTCGGTGTCCAACGAGCATGCGATCATGAAGCCAAGCACAACGCAGCATGCAGTGCGGCTTAACGAAAATCGGTCGCACATTGGTTGATCCTAGCAGGAAAATAAAGGGCTGCCTTATGTCCCATGGCCGCCGAACCAGCGTTCCAATCGATTTCGAGCTGCTGAAACGGTCCGACTGACGAAAGCGCCTTGCAGGGGCATGTCTGTTCCATACACTCGTTCTTCCGTTCCAATGATCCACAGCGTGCCAGGATCGCCGCGCCAGTCGTACTGCACCTGCACGATCGGAACATACCGCACGATGAGCCGTTGGCGAACGATGCGGGAAGGATGCGTGGCTTGCTGGTTAGCAATGGCATCCCGTACGTTCTGTTCGAATTCGGGATCCGAAGGTCCTTGCCCCCGATATGCTTGCGTTGCCGCGTCAAAAATCGCGGTATCCACCCTCGGTAGATCCAGGCGCAGCAATTCGTCGCGGGTAGCTTTCGCCATGACTTCCGCCGGTACGGGTGCGGCCTTATCCACAAAAACTTGTGAATCGAGGCGACGACATACGTCCACGATTTGCAATTCGATCAATCGTCCTTGCCCTTCGCACGCATCACAAACGACAAGCCCCGTGGCACGGCATGAAAGGCATGGACGGCGGTAGCCGAGAGTTCCTTCACCCCCGCAGTGTGGACAGCGCATCTTCGATTCTCCGAGGCATACCGGGCAGGTGATGGTTCCTTCGGTTCCACGGATATCGATCTGCGTGGAGGCATCGGATAGATCCGGAGCCAACTCCAGCGTCATCGACCAGGGATCGGCGATGTCTTCGATCGTGGCCGTTGCTTCCCCATCATCCGATGCAATGGCTCGTCGGACGCGCCGCAGATGGCGTTCTTCGAAGAGCGTGTCCCACTGCGCGCTCCAGGCTCGCGCAAGCGTTGCGGATATGGGTTCGATTTGTTGGAGAACCGTTCCGCCGAATCGCATTTGCTGGGAAGCGTGGCGATCGAGAGCGGAACGGATGCGTGCGTGGGTGGAGGGATCAATCGGCATGACGACGTACCCATGGTATCAACAACTGGCGATGGGACGCGAGGTTCAGCGATCTTTACAGGTTTGCCCGTGGTGTCATGATGATCGAATGAAGATACGAAGGGGCAGTATTTGTGCTGTTTTGCTACTGATCGCCTGCGCGGGAGGAGAAACTCCTGCCTTGCGGCAGCCGGTGCCGTTGTCGTCTCCCGCGGCGCCCGTGAAACCCTCGGAACCCCCCCCTGTTTCGGTGTCGACGGCGTCTTTTGATTCCACCGACGCCGCCCCAGAGCCAGTCGATCCTTTTGCGAATACGGCGTTTCCGCCTCCGAATTTCGACCCTCCCCACGAGCGTTCGGCCCGCGAAGGCGATGGGCGTTGGGTGCGAATGGGTGATGAGCGAAAAAACGAATCCGCAGCGAAAGAACCTGCTGTGCTCTACCGGACGACCGTGCATCCCCATCCCGTGAGTAAGTTCATCAGTGTCACCATCGCTGCGATGGACTTGAAGCATACGTCTTTGCATCTGGTGGCAGGAACGGACGATCCCGGTGCGGACAAGGCTCCTCGCACTCGCGGTTTGGTTCCCTTGGAACACCAATCTGATCTGGTGCTCGTTCACAACGGTGGATTCAAACCGCAGCATGGAAACTGGGGGATGATGGCAGAAGGCGAGTGGGTGGTGCCAACCCGCGATGAGGGCTGCACCGTCTTGATCACGAACGACGATCGGGTTGTGATGGGAACTTGGTCGTCACTATCCGCTCATGCTCCACAAGCCAGGTCGATTCGTCAAACTCCGCCGTGCTTGGTAGAAGCCAACGCCATTCACCCGAAATTGTTGGCTGGTGATGCGCGTGCCTGGGGAGGTACGGCCAAAGACATCAAAACGCGTCGCCGCACGGCCATCGGGATCGATGCTTCAGGACGTGTGTTGTTGTTTGGGATGGGTGAGGAAGCAGATCCGAAGTTGCTTGGCGAGGCGATGAAGGTTGCGGGTGCCCAACACGCCGCACAACTGGATATCAACTATAATTGGACGCGGTTTTTGTTGTTTGGAACTCCCGATGGCGTGCTTCAGGTAACCTCGACGCTCATTCCGAAGATGGTGCATCGGAAGCGTGGGTATGTCGCGTTGAGTGAAGATCGGGATTTTTTCTACCTCAAGCGACGATGAAAGGGGCCATGGGCGCTATCCCCCGATGGGAATGACGTTCAAGGCGCGAGCGAGCAGCATCATCCTTGCCGCGATGGATAGGTCGATTTCCGTTCCTTCTTCGAGCGGTTCGAGGGCTTCGGCTTCTTTCATTCCAAGCTGAGAGTCGAAAAGCACCTGCACCCCTTGGCCGCGATATCGGAGTTGATCCCCTTCGATCTGCAATCGATGTTGGGAACCATCGAGTTTTGCCAGCACTTCAACGCCGTTCGTGCTGGGGCGAATGCGGTACGCATCGTAAGGAGCGTTGTCGAATCCATCATCGCGAAGGTGAACTCGCGGTTTATCTCGGAAAGGATCACCGGATGTGGGGCAGAAGGTGGTGCAGTTACCGCACTCATTGCAAAAGTCGGCAATATTGATGATTTGATAGGGTTGGGTGACGTGGAACGCTTGTGTGCCTCCTACGATGAGTTCTCCCCCATCGACACACAAGCTGGGCAATTCGGCGTGTAGCGGTTCGATCACGTACATTTGGTTGGCGCGATTGGGGCAAACCGTGACGCACAAGCTGCACATGGTGTCGCAAGCGAGGCAGCGATCCGCTTCGAGGATGGCTTGGCTCACGGGCAAGCCCGTCATGACTTCCTTGAATCCATTGCGTTGTTCGATGGCGAGTTCCGGTTCGGCGATCGCGGAAACGCGCGTGGAACGTCGTTCGAGCAGGTCTTTTTGACTGAGCCGATCAGGTGCGATCGGTGGCTCATCCCAAACGAGATTTTCTCGTTGAGCAATCGTATGCGCGATGCGACGACCATCGGCGATGGCCTGAATGACGGTGGATGGTCCGCGCACGAGATCGCCGCCGGCAAAGATATTTTCAAGGCTCGTTTCGCCGGTTTCGGCGTCGACGATCAGGGTTCCATCCTTCCACATTTTCGGTTGTACGTCGGAAAGGAAGTTGAGGATGGGTTCTTGGCTAATGGCCACCAAGATGGTGTCGCAGGTCAACAAAGCTTCCGAGCCTTCGACGGGAATGGGTCTTGGCCGTCCGGAGCGGTCGGCTTCTCCAAGCTTCATTTCGGTGCATATGAGCCCAGTGACGCAGCCATTGCGCTGCACGACTTTGACGGGAGCGCGAAGTACCGAAAGGCTCACTCCTTCGTCGAGAGCAGCTTGAATTTCTTGTGGATCAGCAGGCATCTGTTCGATCGTCCGACGATAGAGCACGGTGACTCGACCGGAAAGGCCCACCAAACGGACCGCCGTTCGTGCGGCGTCCATGGCGGAATTGCCACCGCCAATGATGACGACATGCGGGCCGATGGCGGGTGCTTTCCCATGACGTACGGCCTCGAGAAATTCGAGTGCATCGAATACGCCGTTCGCTTCTTCGCCCACAATGCCGAGGGTACGCCCTTTTTGGGCTCCCGCCGCAAGCACGAGATGTTCGAATCCTTGCTTGCGAAGGTCGTGCAGCGTGACGTCTCGCCCAACACTCGTGCCAAATTGGATCCATACCCCTGCTTGCCGAATGCGATCGAGATCGAGAGCGATGGGGTCGTCGGGCAAGCGGTAGCTTGGGATGACTGCGGATGCCATTCCCCCGGCTTCGGGTTTGCTTTCGAAGACGGTGACCGAGCAGCCTGCGCGAGCGAGATAGTAGGCGGCGGATAGGCCGGCGGGGCCGGCACCCACCACGGCCACGCGTATTCCTCGCTTGGTTCTCGCCTCTTCTTGTGAATTCGGATTGCCCTGTTCGACTGCATGACGCTTGATGGCGCGAATGGCAAGGGGCGCCTCGTAATGGTTGCGTACGCATCGCTCGATGCAAGGATGATCGCAGACACGTCCGGTGACGGCCGGCATGGCGTTGGTGTGTAAAATGACATCCATGGCTTCGGAGGGGCGCTTTAGGGCCACCAACCGCATGTAGTCGGGAATATTTTGGTGGGTAGGGCATGCTTCTTGGCAAGGCGCGGCAATGCAGTCGAACTCGCCCAAAGGCCTCGAACCTTTGGTTTCGAGCGGCTTGATCCGGCGACGCATACTCTTGTCCCCAAGCACCTGTTCGGCGTGTCGCGCCAGGTTTTCTCTGGCCGCGGCAGAGGGATCGGCACCATGCAACCCCGCGCGGGCCAATACGAATTCATCGATACTCGATGCCGATACCGCATCCATGGCTTCCGCCAGCGAGTCCAGGTACTGCGCCAAACGCGCGTATCCACCCGGTTTCAAAAGATCGGTACACGTGGTCACGGGGCCGAGACCATCGGCCACCAACGATGGAAAATGGAACGCATCGGCACCCCCACAGAACGAGATCGGAACCTTGCCATCGAGCGCTTCGGTAACGCGGTGGGCGAGTGTCAGCGTCAGCGGATGCAACGCCCGTCCCGACATATACATGCTCTTTTCACTAGAGGGAAAGACGGGTCGGCGATTGGATACCTCCAGGGTATTGGACAATTTGATGCCGAAACGGCGTCCGCATTTTTGGGCTGCCGCGGAAAGGTTGCGAACCATTTGCATCGCATCGTCGAACTTCGGATCGTGATCGAAAGCCGAATCCTCCACGACGATGTCGAACCCCATTCGTTCGTTGAGGATTCCCCGAAGCAGGTCCGGGCCCAACAAGGTGGGATTGAGTTTCACCCACGTATCCAACCCGAGATCCTCGAGCATGAAACGCGCGATTCTTTCGATTTCCGCGGGAGGACAACCGTGCATGGTCGATAGCGTGACGAGATTCGACAGATGTGGATCGATGGGAATGTCCCGCACCGATGGCACCACCGTCGCCACCGCATCGACCACGGTTTTGATGTCCTCGCTCGCATCGCGCATACGACGTAAAAAACGCTGCACTTTTTCAGAGCGTATGCCGTCGAGATCGTAGCCAACGCTCATGTTGAAGAACATGTCGTGGGGGTGGCCGAGTTCGTGGGCAAGGGCGTGAATCAACACCCAAGCGCCAAGATACTCTTGGAAGGATTGCTCGAGGGTCAGCTCCTGAGACCACTCACAGTTGTAGGTCACGTCGGCGGAATCGATGCAGGGGCGCGCCACTTTGATTTCATCGAGAATTTGTACCGTTTTCAGCTCGATGAATCGTGCTCCGAAGAGCCAGGAAGCGACGATATTTTGTGCGAGTTGGGTATGAGGTCCCGCAGCGACGCCAAGAGGAGCGCCGAGCCGCTGGTCTGAGCAAGTCATCGTCATCCGAGGTTGGGGAACTCGGACCGAAGACTTCGGCATCCCCATGATTTCATCGCTTTTCAAGCCTCCGAAAATCCAGCGGGTTAGCTGATCGATCGGTGCGGGTTCGAACTTCTTTTCCATTCACTCTCTCCAACGCTGTGGCTCCCAGGGAGCATAAGCGATCAAAATCGAACGATAGCCTCGGCTTTGGCACCCTCGAAAGGCGCAAATTGCCGACATACTCCGGAGATACAACGCAAAGCGCCACGCTGTTGTCCCACGAATACACGCAAGCTCTTGTCCGAGTCGACACGCCACTTGACCGAACCGTTGTAGTAAGAATCCGGTACCCCTTCTTGCGAGGTATATTCATACCCGAAAGCCACGGATAAATGTGGGTTCCATTGCAAGGCCGTATACGTTTCTCCTTCCCACCACGGAATCGGTGTTTCCGCCACGTTGTGACGGCGACGCGCCACTCCTTGCACTTGTAGATAAAGCACGCGTGACAATTGCTTGAGCAAGTCGTAGCGAAGATAACCTTCGCGATAATACACCGAGGTGGGTTCCGAGACCGGATCGGGCTCGGCAAGCTGGTCCCCTCTAGCGCCTATCCATGCGAAAATATGCGACTTTTTGTTTTCGAGGGTGGCTTCTAGCCCCACGGCGGAATCCCATACGTCGTTGCGGTTGTCATCGCGGATTTCACAGGCCGCGGTGCCCGTTTCTCCCCACGTTGCATATCGACCCAACCAACCATACACAAGCAAATCATCGGTGACACGCGCATCGAGACGTCCACGGCCTCCCGTCACACACGTGTTGAAAAAGTTGCCTTCCGTGTCCACGTATACCGGCAAGGTGGTTGGTGGCGCGCTGTATTGAATGAGCGCAAACTCATTGACGGCACCATCGGCGTCGATGTTGGCTTCGAGGGGGAAAAATTTTCGATAGTGTTTGCCCTCGAGCGTCAGCGCAAATGGACCACCGTTGGCGGAAGCCGAAGCGTATACCGCGTGACCGTCCATATCGTCTGCGGTTGTGCGACCGAATCCACCGGAAGGAGCGCGAAAATTTTTGTTTCGTTGCTGCTGGAGGGCCGCTTCGACATATACCGAACCGTGCTCGAAAATGTCTGGCACCGTGAGAGATACGCTTGCGTTGCGAATTTGATCCGCGCCACGCGCGTGCTGGTTGCCGTACGGTGTGCAGTCTTTCGAGTCCGCGGCGCTGGAGCAGCGGTCGGGACGATCGAGCGCGACAGCATGAAAACCCACCGTAGCTTGCGTAGGTCCACCTTCCACGCTTGCACCAACGAGTCGATCCGGCACGAAGGTGGGCTGTGGATCGGCAATATAAGCCGTTTGCCGCGGTGTGGGCATTCCCGCAAAATACCAATGGCTCGGGGCCTCCAGCACGCGCCCGCTCGCCTCGTCGACGCGCAAAGGATTGAGATATCCTCCCACCCCGGAGATGCGAAGCTTGGTTCCTTTGGGCATGGGAACGCGATAAGAAATTTTTCCGCCACGAATCGTCGTATCGACTGCCAGTTCGTCGATTTTGCGCACGCTCAACACCAGACCGCGCCCATATTGCGCATACACGTCCCCTACGGTCGCTTCTACTTCAGGCGTGATATACGAAAGGACAAGCTTGGAGGGGTACACCACGTTGCGATAACGATTCGACAACTCACGGCCATACACGAGCGTGCGCTCATACAAGTCCGGAGCATCGGGGTTGCCTGGAGAAGGTGACCACGCCGCAACGTCTTCTTCCGCCAAATCATTGGGATCTGGCGTGGCGAAAAACATGGAGTTGTCCATGCGGACACCAAACACGAAGTGATGCCATTGCGCCTGCACGTTGAATCGATTCATCCACGTGCCCCAATCGTCATCCAGCCCGGTTTGGTTGCGGTTGTCGACGTTGTAGTTGACGACAGCGGTTTCGGTGACGTCGATGGTCAGGGGGTGTCCTCCCACGTCTCCAGCTTCGAGCGCAGAAGCGGTGTGAGGAATCATGGTCGCGACCAATGCCATCCAGCACATCCCCCCCCACACTCTCGGGGCTCGTGGCGAACGGTACACCCTTGCACGCACCCCGTCGCGGTTCGAGGCAGAAGCAGCACGCCATCGCATGGCGCTCGTTGTAGTACAGGGCTCGGCAAGTTGGTACAGGGGCGTATACGATCGTTGGCAAAGCGTTCACGCTTCCGTTCAACGTAGCGCGATGATTCGGATCTCCGCGGAAGATCCTCGGTGTCTCACGGCGCGATCGCTCGACATTGGCTCCGATGAGGACAAAAAATCGCGTTTCGGTGAGAAGAACCTTTCCTTCGACCTCACTCGAATCCATCGACCAATTTGGTGGCTTCTTCGATATCCACGTCGAGAATTTGGGCCAACGCCAACAATATTTCCCGCTCCGAAGGATGAATGACGCCATCACTAGCGGTCATGTCTGCCGCGAGCATGACGGCAAGCCAGCGTAAATTGGGTGTCGGCAGTCGCTCGCGAATGGAGGATAAACACGCCTGCCTACCTTCGGTTTCTAGCTTTTTTCGTAGACTATCTACGATGATTTCCGGGCGTGGAGGCTCGGATCGGCCATCGGTCAAGCGCAAGAAACTGGTGGTGAAGTGCTCACGCTCCGCGTCGCTGAACGTGCCATCGGCGAACGCTGCCAAGTACACGACTTCGATGAGCGCCTCGAGAGCGCAATCGTCAAGGTCACGGGTAATCGCTTCGCCCAGGTCCTGCATACAAAAGGATTGTATTGGTGATTACCCACACGAGCAAATGAGTCGTGCATGAGCTTTCAGTTGCATGTCACGGGTTTCATCTCGTACGTGATCGAGCCACCACCCACGCCATCGACGGTCACGATGTACGTTTCTCCCGCGGCGAGTTGCCAGCCGGAAGGACGAAAAGCCACGGTTGGATAAGAGCCGTAACCCCCAGTCAAAGGCATCTTTTCCATGGCGAGAGACTCGGCGTCGGATTGTCGAACGACCGACATTTCAGCGGAAGACACGCCCGACTTGTGATGGAACGTCCAAACCCAGGTGGCAATCGCGGTCGGAACGAATCCGGGTGGCGGAAACGCTATCCAATCGGGGGAAGGACCGGACCCGCTCGAACCGAAGACAGCTAGGCATTGCGCATTGCCATAGGGGCCGCCGCCACCGTAATAACCGATGCCAACAGGACCGAGGGGTGGATTGAAAATCCATCGACGATGCCCAAACGTGGTGAAGTTTCCGTTGTCTTGAATGAATTGATCGATGGCCTGGGCCGGATGACCCGAGCCCCAGGCTATATTCGATTGTCCCGCCCCGCTGGCTCCCTGCTGCGTATAGCACTTGGCACTCGGATCGGGCGAATGGGGATTGTTTCCGCCTCCCGGAGGATTCCACGCTGCCACCACCGCACACCACATATCCATCTCGTTGAGTGTCGTGCTGTCCGAGACAGGACCGAGCCCCACCAACCAGCGAAAAAGATTGATACGAACGAGAGTGTCATCAATGCCTGCACGCGTCAGTGTTCCCGGATCACATTGCGAAGGACCCGCGCTCCAGGGACTCGGATCGGTCAGGGAATGCCCTTGATTCCATTGGTCGCATACCTCTTGCTCGGTGTGCTGCGCAGGATCACCCGGCAAAGAAGGCTCACACCCCCCGCCCGTGGAAACGAATCCCGGATTGCATACACACGACAGGGTCGCGGGCTCACAATGCTCGTCGACGCCGCAGGTAATCGTGGCGCAAGGGTCCGAATTTCCACCACTTCCTCCCGTGGCACCCGCAGCCCCGCCCGACGCGCTAGCGCCTGCAACCCCTCCCGTTCCGCTTTCGATACTCGCGTCAACAAGCTCCCCCCCCCCTCCCCCCCCCCCCCCCCCTTTTTTTCCCCCCCCCCTTCCCCCCCCCCCCCCCACCCGGGCCCCCCCCCAATCCCCCCGTTTCTTCTCCTCCGCCTGTTCCCCCGGCACCGCCAGTCGGAGCCCCGCCAGATGCCCCAGAGTCATTGCCACCTCCCGTTCCGCCCGCGGCACTTTCGGATTGCCCGCCCCCATCGCTCGACTCGAAAGAAACAGCATCAAAGTCGAGCAACGACGAACACCCCACCAACGATGACAATAATACGTAGGGGAATATGGCCGCACGCATCAGAAGGTCCCAACGATTCCCGCCCCAGTCGGCCCCACATAGGGTTGCCATCGAGCGGTTTCCGCTTCTTTTTCAGCTTCTTTTGGGCCCGTGAGCAACAACACGGCTCCAAGGCCAAGACCCACTCCCCCGACGATGAATCCGGCTGTCGAGATGTGTGCCTGCATTTTTCCCCGGTCATAGGCATCCCGTTGGTTTTCGCTACAGACATCATCGATGCATGCCGCTTCTAGGTCATTGCGCGTGTTTTTTGCCATCAACCCAAAAGCGGTTCCTGCCACGAGTCCCACGCCGCCTACCGCGAGACTGACGTAACCCCAGGTTTTTTGTGAAGACCCCTCGGTCGATAGCGTCGCCTCCTCTTCCTTTTGGGTAACAGTGTCGACAGGTTCCGGCTCGAGTTCGACGGTGATGGTTTCATCGGCCCCATCGCGCAGGTTCATGTTCTTTTCGAAAGGAAAAAAACCTGCGGATTCCGCCAGGATTCGAATGGTGCCCGGATTGACCTCGAGACGAGAACCAAAATCCGAAGACGAAAGCGGCACATCGCCTAGATAGACTTTTCCTTGGAAATCAGGGGGTACTCGCAGTGTGATATGCGCGATGCTGTCCTCGATTTTTTTGAGGAGTTCACGAGAATTCTTTCGGTCCCACCAACCGGCTCGCGGGTTGTCCGCGGCGGCTTGTGCGTGTTCTCGCGCTTCGATGAGCAAACGCAAGTTCACCAACGCCTTCGCCAGATAGTATCGAGCCTTGGGAGTGTCGTTCAAGGCTATCGCCGCTTCGAACGCCTCCCTCGCCTCCTGCCAGGCCTCCGCCTTGTCATGTTTCAACCCTTCGTTGACGAGCTTCTGCGCCTCCGCCTTATCCTTCCAACTCGCTTGTGCCCACGCCGGTGACGCCAAGCCGAGAATTGCCACGAACCCAAGGAACAACCACATCAAACGTCGACTGCGCATCCAATAAGAATTCCAGATGCCCCCACGGTCCGTCAACCCGAGCGTGCAATTCTACCCCCGCCCCGTGTTCATCAAATTCGTCGCAACACTGGCATGCGAGTCGTTTCGATTGTAAGAACGGCCCCATGCATCCCATCCTGTTTCGCATTCCGGTGCCGAACTGGAACGTGCCAGGGGTCGGACCCCTGCACGAAACGTTTACGCAAGGAAATATCCCTATCTATTCCTACGGCGTCATGCTTGGCCTGTCCCTGGTGGTGGGGTGGTACCTCACCTTGTGGCTGGCCGAGAAAGACGGACTTCCCAAAGAGACCATGGCGAACTGCTATGTCGTCACCGCGTTGGCCGCCATCGTCGGTTCCCGTGTGCTGTACGTCGTGACGAATCTCGAGGAATTCAACGGCCTTGGGGATTTTTTCGCGTTTCGTCGGGGGGGATTGGTCGCTTATGGCGGGTTTCTCGGCGGTTATCTCGGCTCCTGGGGCTACTTGAAACTCAAGAAAATTCCTCTCATGCCGTGGGCGGATATCGCGGTCCCTTCCTTGGCATCCGGGTTGGCCATTACGCGAATCGGTTGTTTTTTGTTTGGGTGCGATTTTGGAAAGCCCTTGGGTGATGGTGCTCCCGAATTCTTGAAGAAAATCGGTACGTTCCCTCATTGGGCTCCCGGTATGGTCGATCGGGGAGATGGCGCTCCCGCCTGGATCCAACATGTCAACAGCGGGTTGATCGACCATGAAGCCACGCATTCGTTGCCCGTGCATCCCACGCAATTATACGAATCGTTGGTGGGGCTCGCTCTTCTGGGCTTGTTGATGGTGCAACGAAAACATCAACGCTTTCGCGGGCAAGTATTCATGCTGTTCGCGTTCGCGTACGGTTTCGCCCGGTTCCTGTTGGAGATCGTGCGTGATGATGCGGAACGCGGCCTGTACGGACCGGAACTCGGCGCGCATATCCTGATTCCCGGCTCGTTGGCTCTGTTCGCGGTCGGCTACTCCATCGGTTTCGCCAACGGAATTCCGAACGTAACCATGCGACGATTGACCCAAGCGCTTTCGTTCGTCCCTGCCCTGGTCGCTTTTCTCATGATGCGTCCGGCTTCCTTCATGTCCGCGAGCATCGTTCAATTATCGACATCGCAGTGGGTCGGTGTGTTGACAGGCGTGGCCGTTTCGGTGGCCTATATGATTTTCTGGAAGGCTGCGGAGGCCCACCCGGCTGAAGCCATGATGATCAACCTCAAAGCTTTCCACGCGGCGGAAGCGGCGAAGGCCAATGAATCCAACGCCGAGGAACCGGAACGAGACGAAGACGAAGACGGAGAAGAGACGGAGAAGCCGCGCACGAAAGGCAAAAAGAAGGGCAAGAAAAGCTCGAAAGAGCCCATCGACGCGACGTTCGATGATGAGCCGGAAGCCTCGAGTGAGAAAAACAAATCCGTCGACACCAAGACGGAGGATGAGCCGGAAGCCCCGAGGAAAAAGGGGCAAGTCGTCGACGCGACGTTCGATGATGAGCCGGAAGCCTCGAGTGAGAAAGACAAATCCGTCGACACCAAGACGGAGGATGAGCCGGAAGCCCCGAGGAAAAAGGGGCAAGTCGTCGACGCGACGTTCGATGATGAGCCGGAAGCCTCGAGTGAGAAAGACAAAGCCGTCGACGCCAAGACGGAGGATGAGCCGGAAGCCCCGAAGTCCGACGACGACGAATAGCGATCTGCGCTTGCGGCGGTTAGGTCCGCCGTCTTGTTTTCATTAAAAGAATCGATGAGATAGAGCCGTGGCCGTGTAGGAACGATTTCGTGTTCCCACGAATTCCGAGGCGTCGGTCCTGGGCCCGTCTCGATGGGAAGCGGAATGGATCATGCTAATCGTTTACGTATAGTCAATTGGCTGTATACGCGATCGACTTCAAGGATATATATGGTAAGAACAGTAAGAATTGATTGAAGCGGATGTGGCTTCGCTATCGATTCATTGTATACGAATACGTATATGTCATGATTGGGTGGCGTCGACCGCATCGTCATCGTGGTGGGAATCGGTGGACGGGTCGGCATCGCCATCTTCGGTAACGTCGCTGTCCGCGTCAGCGTCCGCGTCAGTGTCCGCGTCAGCGTCCGCGTCAGTGTCCGCGTCAGCGTCCGCGTCAGCGTCCGCGTCAGTGTCCGCATCGGTGCCGGCTCCACACGAGCAGTTGGGGTCTGAAGCATCGCAACAGTCGATTCCCTCGTGGGGATCCGAGCCGTCACAACCGGCGTCTCCTGGGGTTTTGCAGTCGCTGATGCCCGCGTCGGCCACTCCTCCGAATTGACCTCCCGTGCCAGCCTCATTTCGGTCTGCGGTGTCTTGGCTGCCTGGCGGTTCGGGTTGGGGATTGATGGTGCAAGCAGCGACCCATGCGCTTGAACACAGAAGGACCGTGACACACCAACGCCGCAAACTCGCCATGGTGATAAGGCATAGCAGGAACTGGTCCATCTGGCTCGGGCGGCCAGATCGTCAGTCGATTGCGCTATCCAGGGGACTGTCGTTTGCAGTGTCTACCTGTGCGTCATCGGCATCGTCCTCGGCATCGGCGTCGTCCTCGGCGTCCGAGTCGGTGTCGGCATCCGCGTCGTCCCACGCGTCTGGATCGAGCGTTGGGGCATCTTCATCGCTGTCCGGTCCGGCATCGGACAACGTTTGGCCGCCGGATCCCGCGCCACCGCCGGTCCCTCCTATGGACGCGCCGCCACTGCCTCCGAAGTGCGGCGCGGCATCGATATCAGTCTCGCCGCTGCCTCCGCCGCCGCCCTCCGGAGTTGCGGTGGCGTTGCTGCCTGGCGGTTCCGGTTGCGGGTTGATGGCGCATGTGTAGATGCTGCCACTTAGCATAAAGACAAAGAGGTAGGGCCAGAACCGAGCGCGCATAAGATAGGTTAAAGCATGACTTGCGCCATGATGACACACGAGAAATACGCCAATTTCGGTTTGGCCCGAGTGACACGCTGCGGCACATAGTGACACATGCCCGATCCAGTTGTCGGTCGTGAGCGGTCTGCTCCCTTCATGCTATGAAAGGCGTCCAAACAGGACTTCGTAACTCATGACAACCACCATTGCCCATCGGCTCGATCAGGTACGTCAGCGAATCGAGCAGGCTGCACGACGGGGGGGGCGTCGTGCGCAAGACGTGCTACTTATCGCGGTTTCGAAGACTCAACCCGAGTCGGCCATTCGCGCGGCTTATGACGCGGGGCAGCGAGATTTTGGGGAGAATTACGTTCAAGAACTGGTGCAAAAAGCGCACGCCTTGCGGGATCTTCCGGATCTGCGGTGGCACCTCATCGGCCACCTGCAACGAAACAAAGTCAAGACAGTCTTGGATGTGGTGCAGGTCGTTCACACGGTCGATCGACTCGCGTTGGTGACCGAGTTGGGAAAACGGTTATCGGCTCCCCTCGACGTTTTGGTGGAAATCAACGTAGGTCAAGAATCAAGCAAAACAGGCGCGAGTCCCGACCAGACTCCGCTGTTGGTGGAGGCGGTGCGTGCCCAAGCCGGGCTGCGCTTGCAAGGCTTGATGACCGTCCCGCCTTTCGATTTGGATCTGCCGACGGTAGGTGAGTACTTCGATAGATTACGCGGTCTGGCGCAAGCCTTTGGGTTGAAGGAACTGTCGATGGGCATGTCCCATGACTTCGAGGAAGCGATCGTTCGTGGTGCGACGATGATCCGTGTGGGAACAGCGATCTTTGGGGATCGTGGTTGACAGCGGTTTCGAAGGTTTTCAGAAAAAACGCCGTCGACCAAAAAACTACTTGCATGCTTCCAACTAGCTTGCTACTACGCGCCTCCCCGAACCCCGAGTCCCCTCGGCGGGGCAGTTGACAAGCCAGCCGTAACGGCGCGCGAAGCGGATCGCCAAACAAAAGCCGGTCGAAGACCAGCTTCAGATCCGTTTCCCCGTGCGTACGACGGTCGGCAGAGGAAGTCCGATGATTAGTAAGGCGAATGCGATGTACGCGCGGATTGCGCCGCGCAAGGCCCGAGTGGTCGCCAATTTGGTCCGGGGAAAGGACGTCGGCGCCGCGTTGATGACGCTCGAGTTTTTGCGTAAATCGGCTGCGCCCCTCATCAGAAAGGTCATTGAAAGCGCCCTTGCCAACGCTCGCACGGGAAAAAGCGACGCGAACGTTGACGACCTTTACGTGAGCAAAATCACGGTGGACAAGGGACCGAATCGCCAGATGCGCCGTTGGCGGCCTCGTGCGATGGGCCGAGCGACTCGCATCGTCAAAGGTGTGAGTCACATCATGGTTGAACTCGACGAGCGCTAGGATACGAGGGTATTCATGGGACAGAAGACGCACCCATACGGCTTCCGACTTGGCGTCATCAAGACGTGGACCTCGAAATGGTACGAGGACAAGTCCTACACGAAATGGCTTCACGAAGACATTCGCATCAAGCGAGCGGTTAAGTCGTACTTATATAACGCGAACATCGCTGGCGTGGAGATCGAGCGAGCCGCCAACAAAGCCAAGGTCATCGTGTACACCGCGAGGCCCGGAATGGTGATTGGCAAGGGCGGCGAGAAAATTGAAACGCTCAAAGTCGGGAACTTGAAAACCGCGAAAAAGGACGAACCCAAATTCGCCGGCGTGCAAGCCTTCACCGACAATGAGGTCTTCATCGACGTCCAAGAAGTGCGCAAGGCGGAAACCAACGCCCAGCTCGTCGCTGAGAACATTGCCACCCAGCTCGAGCGACGAGTCGCGTTTCGTCGAGCCATGAAAAAATCCGTTGCCACCGCCATGAAATTCGGAGCCAAAGGCATCCGCGTTCGGTGCGCCGGACGTCTGGGTGGCAGCGAAATGAGCCGGGTCGAGACGTATCGTGAGGGACGCGTTCCCTTGCATACGCTACGCGCCGACATCGAGTTTGGTACGGCGGAAGCCCGAACGACGTACGGCATCATCGGTGTGAAGGTTTGGATCTTCAAGGGCGAGGTTTTGGCGCGAAAACCGCGGCGGATCCCCGCGTAGTTGGAGCAGGAAGATGCTTTCTCCCAAGCGAACGAAGTACCGAAAACAGCAAAAGGGACGCCGTCGCGGCTTAGCCTATCGCGGCAGCGACATCTCCTTTGGTGACTTCGGGCTGCAAGTGCTCGAACCGGGCCGATTGACCGCGCGCCAAATCGAGGCCGCACGTATGGCGATCACACGGCATGTCAAACGTGAAGGCACTCTGTGGATCCGCGTGTTCCCAGACCGTCCCGTCACCAAAAAACCCTTGGAAGTCCGGATGGGCGGCGGAAAAGGCGCCCCGGATTCCTGGGCCGCCGAAGTCAAGCCCGGTCGCGTCATGTACGAAATCTCCGGCGTTACGGAAGAAAAGGCCCGCGAGGCGTTCCGTCTTGCGGCCCATAAACTGCCCTTGGCCTGCAAGTTCATCGCCCGAGGAGAACTGTCATGAAAGCGAAAGACTTGCGTGACCGGGGAACGGACGATCTGCGGGAGCTTGACAAAAGGCTCACCCACGATCTGTTCCAATATCGCTTCAAAAACCACACTGGCGGTCTTGATGACACCAGTCTGGTTCGGAAAACGCGACGAGACATCGCTCGTGTGCGCACGGAACTCGCGGCGCGGGAGCGTGCAGCGAAAGACGAGGCGAGGTAAGCCATGTCCGACGATACCAAAGACACCGCGCAAGCCGAGCAGAACGAAGCCGCGCCCGTCCAAGCGGCCACGGGCTTCAAGCGAAAGCTCGCTGGGCGCGTGAAAAGCGCCAAAATGGCGAAAACGGTCGTGGTGCAGGTCGTGCGCTACTTCCGAGACCCCGTGTATAAAAAATACGTTCGAACGCGGACGAGCTACAAAGCCCACGATGAAGAAAACCAGTGTCGCGTAGGCGACCGAGTCGAAATCATCGAAAGCCGCCCGCTGTCACGGGAGAAGCGGTGGAAGGTCGTGCGCGTTCTCGAGCGTGCCGAGATCGATTGAGGTGAGCCATGATCCAGATGCGCACGGTTCTTGATGTTGCCGATAACTCGGGTGCGAAACGAGTGCAGTGCATCAAGGTACTTGGTGGGTCCCGCCGAAAGTACGCTGGGATTGGAGACGTCATCGTTGTGTCCATCAAGGAAGCGATGCCGAACATGAAGGTCAAGAAGGGCGATATCGCGAAAGCCGTGATCGTTCGGACCGCGCAGAGCATCGCGCGCCCCGATGGGAGCTTCATCAAGTTCGATGGCAATAGCGCGGTCCTTGTAAACCAGCAGATGGAGCCGATCGGAACGCGGATTTTCGGGCCGGTGGCTCGCGAGCTTCGCTCCAAAAAGTTCATGAAGATCGTGTCGCTTGCCCCGGAGGTGTTGTGATGCAGCGCATTCGACGTGGCGACATGGTGCAGGTCATCGCCGGCAAATACAAGGGTGCGAAAGGTCGAATCCTCGCCGTGCTGCGCGATAAGGATATGGTGCTGGTCGAGAACGTGAACGTCAAAAAGCGTCACGTCAAACCGAATGCACGTATGCCCCAGGGTGGAATCATCGAACGCGAGGCGCCGATCCACGCTTGTAAGGTGATGCCCTTGGACCCTGAGACGGGTCTACCCACACGGGTTCGTATCCAGACGAATGAAGAAGGTAAGAAAGAGCGTGTCGCTGTGAAAAGCGGCGCGGTCATCGTGGCGAATTCCTGAGGCTTGTCATGGCGAAGAGCGAAGAGAAAGAGAGCAAAGCCAAAGCCGCGGATAAGGGTGGCAAAGGCAAGCCTGAGGCCAAGGGTAAGCAGGAGGCCAAGGGCAAGCAGGAAGCGAAAAGCAAGGACAAAAAGGCCAAGGGCGACGCTGCCCCCGTGCCTTCGCGCCCTGTGGTTCCCCCTCGCCTGCGAGATAAGTACCGCGAGCAAGTGGTCCCTGCGATGACCAAAAAGTTCGCCTATGCCAACCCGATGCAAGTTCCACGAATCGAAAAGGTCGTGGTCAACATGGGGCTCGGGCAAGCCGTCGGAAATCCCAAAGTGATTGAAGCGGCTGTGGACGAGTTGAGTGATATCACCGGCCAAAAACCGGTCGTCGCTCGGGCGAAAAAGGCCATTTCGAATTACAAACTCCGCACAGGAATGCCGATCGGCGTGTTTGTGACGCTGCGACGCGAGCACATGTGGGAGTTTCTGGATCGATTGATTACCGTGGCGTTGCCGCGGGTCCGCGACTTCAAAGGCGTAAGCGCCAAGGGGTTCGACGGACGGGGCAACTTCACGCTGGGACTGCGCGAGCAGATCATTTTCCCAGAGATCAATTATGACAAGGTCGACAGCACCCGCGGGATGAATGTGTCGATCGTGACCTCGGCGAAGACTGATGAAGAAGGGCGTGCGCTGCTCGCTGAGCTAGGCATGCCGTTCCGTTCCTGAAGGGATGAACGATGGCGCGAGCTTGCTCTTTTGCCAAGTTGAACCGGAAGCCGAAGTTCGCAGTCAGGCATCGAAACCGATGCAAGATGTGCGGCCGTGCACGCGGCTACTACCGCGACTTCGAGCTATGCCGAATCTGCATGCGTAACCTGGCGTTGCGTGGAGAACTTCCCGGTGTAGTCAAGGCAAGTTGGTGATGCCATGATGACTGATCCTATCGCCGATATGCTGAGTCGGATTCGAAACGCAGCCCTCGCGCGTCACGACCGAGTCTCGATGCCCATAAGCAAAGTCAAGCGCGCTGTCGCTGACTTGCTCAAGCAAGAAGGCTACGTCCGCGACGTGACGATCTCCGAATCCGATGGAAAAAAATCCCCAACCCTAACCGTCGTGCTCAAATACGGCCAAGATCGAACCTGCGCGATCGACGGCCTCAAGCGCGTCTCCACCCCCGGACGCCGTGTGTACGTGCGCCACGATAGCATTCCGCTCGTTCAGAACGGATTGGGCGTGGGCATCCTATCCACGTCACGGGGTGTCATGACCGATCGAGACGCGCGTCGTCAAGGCATTGGCGGTGAGCTGCTATGCGAGGTGTGGTAATGACGCAAGTAGCCGAAAAAGAGGTCCGCACCTCGCGGATCGGAAAGCTGCCGGTGACGATTCCGAAGGGGGTTACAGTGTCCGTCGCAAACGGATCGGTGACCGTCAAAGGAACGAAAGGCACCTTGACCTGGAGCCCCCCCAAGGGTACGGCTGTTGCCGTGGAAGGGGAAAAAGTGCATGTAACCGCCGGTACCGGTGTCGGTTCCGCACGCATGCAAGGGTTGACCCGGGCTCTCATCGCGAACATGGTTCGCGGAACCTCGGAAGGGTTTTCCAAAACCTTGCTGCTGGTGGGAACCGGATACCGGGCAGAGGTCAAGGGACCCGAACTTCACTTATCAGTGGGGTTGTCCCATCCGGTGGTATTCCCCATCCCTGAAGGAATCTCGGTGACGGTGCCGAAAGACTCGAAGGGAGCGCAGATCGTCATCACGGGCGCCGACCGAGGTTTGGTCGGTGAGACGGCAGCTCGGATTCGCAGCACAAGGCCGCCGGAACCGTATGGTGGCAAGGGCGTTCGCTATCAGGGCGAGCAAGTTCGTGAGAAAGCCGGCAAGGCCGGCAAGGGCGCGAAGGGCGCCAGGTAAATGGCTGATCCCAGCGCGGAGTCTTGACGATGGCTATGAGACTGGTCGGACGCGACAGGCGCAAGGTTCGCATTCGTAAAAAGGTCACGGGCACTTCCGAACGCCCGCGATTGACCGTATTTCGTACTGCGCGGCATATTTATGCGCAGGTCATCGATGACGTGAAGGGCTGCACCTTGGCGCATGCTTCCACGTTGTCGGTCGATGTGCGGGACGCGAATGCACAGGAAGAAAAGAAGCTCAAGAAGACCGAGAAGGCCACCCAAGTGGGTGCCTTGATCGCGAAGATCTGCTTGTCGAAAGACATCAAGCAGGTGGTTTTCGATCGAAATGGTTTCAAGTATCACGGGCGTGTAAGCGCTCTGGCTGCCGCGGCGCGAAAAGCCGGGCTGAAGTTCTAGGTAGCGAGGAATCATGCAATTCGATCAGACACTTCAGCTCGACGAAGAAAAGCTCAAGGAGCGCGTCATTCACATCAACCGTGTTGCCAAGGTGGTGAAAGGTGGTCGTCGCTTCAGTTTCTCCGCCCTCGTCGTGGTCGGTGATGAATCAGGTCACGTCGGCGTAGGGCTTGGTAAGGCCAATGAGGTGCCGGAAGCCATCCGAAAAGGTAACGACCAGGCACGCAAAAGCATGTTTCGGGTGCCCCTCGTGGGAGGGTCGATCCCCCACGGAATCATCGGTCGTTTCGGAGCTGGGCGCGTGATGCTCCGCCCCGCATCGGAAGGTACTGGCGTTATCGCCGGTGGTGTGGTCCGTGCCGTCGTCGAATCCGCTGGAATCAAGGATATCCTCACCAAGTGCATGGGGACCACCAACCCGCATAACGTCGTTCGCGCAACCATCGAGGCTCTCCGTACCCTGGCGTGTGTCGAATCGGTTGCCGCCAAACGTGATAAGAGTGTGGAGGACGTCAAACCCCACACGCAAGATGCAACGCAGCAAGGGGTCGCGCCGTGAAACCCAAGCTCAAGGTCCGTCAGGTCCGCAGCCTCTCCAATCGACCTTATCCACAGCATCAGGTGATCGCTGGATTGGGGCTCCGTGGAGTGGGCTCTGAAGTCGTCGTGGACAACACACCGTCGTTCCGCGGCATGGTCAAGAAGGTCTTGCACCTCGTGCAGATCGAAGAGGTCGAGGGATAGCCATGGCGGACATTCTTTCTAGACTCCAGGCCCCGAAAGGGGCCAACCGACCTAAGACTCGCGTTGGACGCGGTGTGGGTTCGGGACTTGGAAAAACCTGCGGCCGGGGCCAAAAGGGTCAAAAAGCCAGAAATACTGGCCGGTTCAGCAAAAGAGCGTTTGAAGGTGGGCAAACCACGCTCCAGCGACGATTGCCAAAGCGTGGATTTGTCAACGTTTTTCGCGCTCAGGTGGCGATCGTCAACGTGGGCGACCTCGAGCGTTTCGAGTCGGGGACGACGGTAGACGAGGATTTGCTTCGACGATCGCGATTGGTTCGCGGCAAGTTCGATTTGATCAAGGTGCTTGGACAGGGCGACCTTGGCAAGGCATTGACCGTCACCGTGCATACGTTCTCGAAGTCCGCCATCGAGAAGATCGAAAAGGCGGGAGGCAAGGTCATTCCCTTGATTCCTTTGGAAACGCCGGAAGCCGGGGAGGCGTCTGCCGAATAGGCGACGAGAATCATGGCATTCGCCAACTTCGCGAACATACCGAAGGTGCCAGAACTCCGAAAGAGGTTGCTGTTCACCCTCTTTATGCTCGCGATTTATCGCGTGGGAGTTTTCATTACCGCTCCGGGCATCGATCGAAATGTCATGCGGTCGGTCGTTCAGCGTCAATCGGGCGGATTGCTGGGGATGTTCAACCTCTTTACCGGCGGGGCGCTCGAAAACCTCTCGATCTTCGCGCTCGGGATCATGCCCTACATCTCGTCGTCGATCATCATGCAACTGCTCGGCACCGTGTATAAGCCGATCGATGATATGCGACGAGAGGGCGAACAAGGTCGCCGTAAACTCGATCAATACACACGGTACGGAACCGTGGTGCTCAGCATCTTCCAATCCTTTGGGATCGCAATGTATCTCGAGGGCCTGAACCATCACGAAATGGGAGGGAGCGGCGGGATGGGAGATGTCGTCGCCAACCCAGGCTGGGCATTTCGATTGATGACGATCATCACGCTTACCACGGGCACGGCGTTCATCATGTGGGTAGGCGAGCAAATTACGGAACGAGGCGTTTCCAACGGGATTTCGCTGATCATTTTTGCCGGTATCCTGTCGGATTTGCCGTCGGTTGCCGTCGGTTACGTGCAACAACACGAAGGTAACCTGCAGCCCCTGACCATCGCGTCGATGCTCGCGTTGATCGTCGGCACCGTGGCGGTTGTCGTGTTTTTTGAGCGGGCTCAGAGAAGGATCCCGATCGTTTACTCGAGACGTCAAGTAGGCCGTAGGGTTTATGGGGGTCAGACGGCGCATCTGCCGTTGAAGGTGAATTCGGCAAGCATGATTCCCGCGATTTTCGCTTCTTCGTTGCTGATGTTCCCGGCAACGCTCGCGAATCTGAATATCCCGGGGATGAACAATATCCAGGCGGTGCTCAACAAGGGTGGATGGGTGTTCAACACGTTTTACGCGTTGCTGATCATCTTCTTCTGCTTTTTCTATACGGCCGTGACGGTTCGTCCGGTAGATATTGCGGAGAATCTTAAAAAGCAGCAAGCCAACGTTCCAGGGATTCGCCCTGGCAAACAAACCGCCGAATATATTGACCGGGTGCTGACCCGGATCACACTTGGTGGTTCATTGTATGTGGCTGCGGTGTGCTTGATCCCGAACATCGCAAGCGCATGGTATAACGTGTCGTTCCGATTTGGCGGCACGTCCATCATGATTGTGGTAGGGGTGGCGCTCGACTTATCTTCGAGCATCGAATCCCACCTCATCACTCACAATTATGAGGGATTGACGGGACCCAAGGTGTCACGCATTCGTGGACGCCAGGTTTGAGGCATGCGACCAGGAGGAAATCGGAAGGATCGGACGACACAATACGAGGAAGGTAAGCTTGAGGCACGAGGGTTGGTGACGCAGGTGCTACCCAACGCGATGTATCGGGTCTGCTGTGAAAGCCAACGGGAAGTGCTAGCAACGGTCAGTACGAAATTGCGTCAGCACATGATCAAGATCCTTCCAGGTGACCAGGTGACCGTCGAATTATCGCCGTACGATCCCAATCGAGGCCGGATCACATGCCGGCACAAGTAGAGAGGCAGTTATGAAGGTTCGGCCATCCGTGAAGAAGATTTGCGACAAGTGCAAGATCGTCAAGCGCAACGGCGTGGTGCGCGTGATCTGCAAAAAGAATCCTCGCCACAAGCAGCGCCAAGGCGCCTGAGCCGACCCCGATGATCGAGCAGGAGTAGGGATTCTATGGCACGTATTGCAGGTGTTGACCTTCCGCGGCGCAAACACGTTGTGTATGCGCTGCCGTATATTTACGGAATTGGACGAAAGCTGGCTCGCGATATCTGCGAAAAAGCGCAGGTTTCTCCGTCCAAGCGTGTCGAGGACCTCGCGGAATCCGAGATCAAGGCGATTCGCGAGATCATCGATGGCGAGTACAAGGTCGAAGGCGATCTGCGTCGCGAAGTCCAAATGAACATCAAGCGATTGATGGACTTGGGATGCTACCGCGGGCTACGACATCGTCGTGGCTTACCCACGCGTGGGCAGCGTACCCACACCAACGCCCGCACCCGTAAGGGACCGCGTAAGGGCATGATCTCTCGCTCCCGGGCGAAGAAGAGTTAGACGGAGTACCGCGCGATGAGTACGACCAAAGCCCGCGGCAAGGGCGTCAAACAGAAGAAAAAGGTCAAGAAGAACATCGGTTCTGGGATTGCCCATATCCAGTCGACGTTCAATAACACAATCGTAACGATCAGCGACGTCAACGGCAACGTGGTGTCCTGGTCCAGCGCGGGATCCCGCGGATTCAAAGGCTCCCGCAAGTCAACTCCGTTCGCCGCGCAGCTCGCTGCAGAGGAAGCTGCTCGACGCGCCATGGAGCATGGTGTGCGTTCTGTCGCCGTGTTCGTCAAAGGACCGGGTGCTGGCCGGGAGAGCGCTCTTCGCGCTCTGCAGTCCGCCGGTTTCAAAGTCACTTTGATTCGCGATGTAACCCCGATTCCCCACAACGGATGCCGCCCGCCCAAGCGGCGTCGCGTGTGATCGGCTGAGGACTTATTCATGGCTCGATATATCGGCCCCGTTTGCAAACTTTGCCGTCGTGAAGGCGAAAAACTCTTCCTCAAGGGAGAGCGCTGCCAGACCGAAAAATGCGCTTTCACTCGTCGTTCTTACCCACCTGGGCAGCACGGCCAAGGGCGCATCAAGTTGAGCGAGTACGCCATCCGTTTGCGCGAAAAGCAAAAGGTGCGTCGCGTATATGGAGTGCAGGAACGACAGTTCCGCCTCTATTACGACCGCGCCAACCGTATGCGTGGCGGCACCGGTGAGCAAATGCTCGCTTTGCTCGAGCGACGACTCGACTCCGCCGTGTATCGCATGGGATTCGGCGTTACCCGAAGAGAAGCTCGACAGCTCGTGAAGCATAACCACATCTTGGTCAACGGACGGCGAGTCAACATCCCGAGCTATATCTTGCGTATCGGAGACAAAGTCGAGGTGCGCGAGCGAAGCCGTAAACTCAAGCTTCTCGAATCCTCCATCGCCATGGCGGAGGCTCGCCCCGTCCCTGGCTGGATGGACCTGGATCGCGGCTCGTATTCGGCGGTCATCAAGTCGAGCCCCCTGCGGGAGGAACTCAACGAGCCCGCTATCCGCGAACAACTCATCGTCGAGTATTACTCACGGTAGGATAGATACCCAAACGCGGGCAGGGAACGAGCCGCCTTGAACGAGCGGGTTCGGCAAGATGGCTGGGATTCCCGCGCGAACCTTCAAACGAGGAGATGCACGGATGGAACAACTCATTGCGCGCAATTGGCGGGAACTCATTCGTCCCAAAGCTATCCAGATCGACGCGGAATCCCGCTCCGATGTGTACGCCAAGTTTACCTGCGAACCCCTCGAGCGAGGGTTCGGTATCACCGTCGGAAACTCCCTGCGCCGCGTGCTTCTATCGTCGCTGCAAGGCGCTGCTGTTACGGCGGTCCGGATCGATGGCGCATTGCATGAGTTCACCACCATCCGAGATGTCGTCGAAGACGTGAGCGACATCATCCTCAACATCAAAGAGGTCGTGTTCAAAGCCCATCGACTCGACAACTTCGTGGTTCGAATCGATAAAGAAGGACCAGGCCCCGTTTGCGCCAAGGATATCCATTTGGTCGATGGACTCGAGGTGCTCAACCCCGACCACGTCATCGCCGTATTGGATAAAAAAGGCCCGCTTTCGATGGAGCTTACCGTCGGAATGGGCCGGGGATATGTGCCGGCCGAACGCAACAAAACGGCCACCATGCCGCTGGGCACCATTCCGATCGATGCCCTCTTTTCTCCAGTGCGCAAGGTCAACTACACGGTGCAGAACGCGCGCGTCGGTCAGGTCACGGACTACGATAAATTGGTGCTCGAAGTGTGGACCAATGGTGCCGTGCGACCCGAAGATGCGGTGGCGTTCGCTGCAAAAATCCTCAAAGAACAGCTCACCATCTTCATCAACTTCGAGGAAACCGAAGAAACCTCGTACGTTGCGCCAAGCGATAGCGAAGAGCCTATCAACGAGAACTTGTTCCGATCCGTCGATGAACTCGAACTCAGCGTTCGTTCCGCAAACTGCATGCAGAACGCGAATATTACACTCATCGGTGAGCTGGTTCAGCGCACCGACCAGGACATGCTCAAGACCAAAAACTTCGGGCGAAAATCGCTCAAAGAAATCAAGGAAATCCTCGCGAGCATGGGCCTTTCCCTCGGAATGAAGATTGACAACTGGCCACAACTCCTGGAGCGCTATAAGGCGCAGCAGAGCCAGAACTAAACAAGAGGACAGCTCGCCATGCGTCACTTGAAAGCAGGCCGGAAGTTCGGCCGAAACCCCAGCAGCCGTCGGGCGATGTTGCGAAACCTCACGGCCAACCTCATCACTCACGAACGCATCGAAACCACCGACGCCAAAGCCAAAGAACTGCGCCGCGTCGCCGAAAGACTCATCACCAAAGCCATTCGCCTTGGGGATGTCGCCTACAACAAACCAGGGGAAACCCCCGATCGACGCCAGATCGCACGGCGTCTTCACGTGGCGAGACAAATCCGCGCCTTCATCCCTCGCTACGGAATGGTCGCCAACGAAGAAGGGGCGATGCAACGCATCGACCTGGTCGAAAAAGTCCTCATCGACCTCGCCAAGCGATTCCAAGGACGACCGGGGGGGTACACCCGCATCATCAAACTCGGCCCCCGCCGCGGCGATAATGCCCCCATGTCTCTCATCGAATTCGTAACCGAAGGCGAAACGACCGCGACTAGCGAGCCCGCCGCCGAACCCGCCGTGGCTGAAACCGGCCCAAATAGCACGCCTGAAGCCACGACCTGATCGCGCTGCCCGCCTTCGAGTCTCCCCATCTATCCACAAAGACTCCCCCCCGTCCGACGGCCAAACATTCGGTCCGTGATGGGGTAACTATCGATATTTATTAGGGAAATTAGATCCGCCGCGCAAGAAAACCAGCGCTGGGATCAGGCGTCGCACTCGGTCACGAGACTAAATAGCTGCGGCACGGTGGCTCCTTGCCCCGGCTCCGGTCCGGTGCCAAGAGGATCCAAAACGAAAAGAGGCGCGTCTTTCCATGCCTCGGCATCGATGACCCCAAGCGAAAACTTCTCAACAATACCGTCGTGCGTCACGGTCACAAGACGACGACCCGAAGCTTGAGAACTGGTTTTCGTGATCGCGTACGTGGCAGAAACCACACGCCAGGAGATTTCTCCCGTGCTCTCATCATAGGTCTGCTCACCCCACACCGCGGAGCCATTGGCGCCAAAATCGACCTTCACGCTGTAACCGTACGCCCCTTGAGAACGCGCCCAAAATGAGACTCCCTGCTCGAAAAACTCCTCTACATGACTCCAATTCTGCCACGGGGAATCCTTGATCACGAGCAGCTCGCCCGTGAGACTCCGAAGCGTCAAAGAGGGAGCAAGTGCCTGACGAAGAGGCGCCGCCCACGGGCTGGTGCGAATCACATCCCGAAACGCACCGCACGTCATGACCGCGCGCGACGCATTATCCGCAATCGCCCACATGAATCCGTTCTCGCTTTGGCATACCCCGTAACGCAATCGATCCTTCGAATCGTCGACCGCTCGCTTGTAGTATTCAAAGGCCTCTCCGTAGTTGGCGCCACACGCCGTGGCCGCATACTCGGTGGAGTCGACGGCTTCGAACCCTTCATCCTGCACGCCCATGGCGCATCCCGCCGCTAGCGGACACAGGGCGATAACCAGAGAAAATAGACTGTGTTTCATGAAAATATCCCACATGTCGTAAAGTGTACGCGCGAGGGGGTTAGCACGTTCCTCGTCGCATAGCAATCCCTTCCTACCCTCTTTCGACAGCCGGGACGCACTATGGAATTTCCCTTGTAAATCCACCAATTAGCTGGGGTTTTGCGATGTCACCGAAACGACTAGGGTGGTGCGAAGCCGTTCAACCACCGGAGCGAGGTGACGCCGTGAAGCGAATATTTGGGATAACGTGCTTGGCCTGTGGCTGCCTTGGGCTTGGCTGTCATGGTGGCGTCCATGGCAACGCGCAAACCTCTTCTGCCATCCGTTCCACAACGGCATCGATGGTCGCATCGTCGACTCCGCCCGACGAATCAACTCCACCGCTATCGTTTTCCTCCGATGAGGGGATGTGGTTGTTGAACCACTTTCCTTCCGAAGTCCTAGAGCGCCGACATGGCTTCGCACCCACCCAGGCCTGGCTCGATGAAGTGATGCGCTCTTCCGTGCGTTTGGCCCGAGGCTGTTCCGGTAGTTTTGTCTCCTCGCGCGGCTTGGTCATGACCAATCATCACTGCGCCGTGGGTTGCATCCAGCAGTTGTCGACTACCCGCAAAGACTACATAAAAAGCGGTTTCACCGCGAAACAGGCAACCGATGAACCGCGTTGCCCGGAGATGGAAATCAATCAACTCATCGAGATCACGGATGTCACCGATCGTGTGAATGAAGCGACGAAAGGGTTGGACGAGACAAAGGCCAATGATGCGCGCAAACAGCAAATGTCGGCCATCGAGAAATCCTGTGCTACGAGCGATGCCCTTCGATGTGATGTGGTCACGCTATTTCAAGGTGGGCGCTATCATTTGTACAAGTATCGTCGGTATCAGGACGTGCGCTTGGTGTTTGCTCCCGAAGTGTCGATAGCGTTTTTCGGTGGCGATCCCGACAACTTCAACTTCCCCCGTTACGACCTCGATGTGACGTTTCTTCGGGTGTATGAGAACGGCAAGCCAGCTTCCACGCCCTCGCATTTTCGCTGGTCTCCTCATGGCGCCGAGCAGGGGCAGTTGACCTTCGTATCCGGTCATCCCGGTCGGACGTCACGCATGTCGACCGTATCTCAACTTGCTTATATGCGAGATCATGGCGTGCCCGCGGTGCTGATGCGATGGCTCGAGATTCGCGGGGCGGTGCGTGAGTTTCAGAAGCGTGGTGTGGAGCAAGCGCGGGTTTCTGGCACGACTTTGTTTGGCGCGGAAAACGCGATCAAAGCGCTTCGTGGGCGGCAGCAAGCGCTGCTCGATCCGATGTTCTTCTCCCAGTTGCAACAGAAAGAAAACCAATTGCGGGATCGAGTCAAAGCCGATGCGGATCTCGAGGCCAAGTATGGGGATGCCTGGGATCGAATTGCCGCGGTGCAAGCGGCGAAGCAACGATTGGCGAATGAATACGCGTTGGTGGAAGCAGGGCAGGGGTTTTGGTCCACGTTGATGGATCATGCGCGAAAGATTGTGCGCGCGTCCGATGAGTTGCCCAAACCCAATGAGCAACGCCTTCGTGAATATGCGGATTCGAATCTCCCCGCCCTCCAGCAGGAGCTGTTTTCCACCGCACCCATCCACCAAGAATTCGAGGAAATGAAACTTGCGTTGTCGCTCACTCGGTTACGGGAATTGCTCGGTACCGACCATCCTGTCGTCAAAGCAGCCCTGGGAAATGAATCCCCTGAGCAAGTGGCAAAAAAAACAATCGCCGGCACCAAACTCACCCATGTCGACGAACGCAAGCGGCTATACGAAAGCGGAAAGACCGCTGTGCAAGCCTCTTCCGATGCGGCGATCGTGCTGGCTCGAACCATCGACCCGTGGGCTCGCCAGATCCGAGAACGCTTCGAACAACAAGTGGAAGCCGTCGAAACACGAAACGCCGAACGAATTGCCGCGGCGCGATTTGCCGTGTTCGGCACGAGCGTGTACCCCGATGCCACCTTTTCTTTGCGCCTGGCTTTTGGTGTGGTGCAGGGATGGACCGAAAACGGACAGCAAGTCGGTCCCTTCACGACCATGGCCGGCGCTTTCGAACGACATACCGGCGCGCCTCCCTTCGACCTTCCCGCATCATGGTTGACCGCTAAAAGCAAAATCAATGGCTCCACCCCCATGAACCTCGTCTCCACCCACGACATCATCGGTGGCAATTCCGGTTCACCCATGTTCGATACGCAGCGGCAGATCGTCGGATTGATCTTCGATGGCAACATCCATTCCCTTGGCGGGGATTATGCCTATGACCCGCGCTCGAACCGCGCTGTTTCCGTGCATAGCTCGGCCATCCTGGAAGCCCTCGACAAGGTATACGATGCCCGTTCGTTGCGTGAGGAGCTATTGGAAAATAACCAATAAATACAATATGTTGTCGCTCGGTTGCCAAGACGGCGCCAGCGTGGACTAGGCCCGCACGAACACCGAACCGAATCATTACCTCGGCTACCACGTGACGAGTACCGCTCCTACGAATGCCATGGCGACGGCCGCGCCTTTTCGTAAGGTGACTTTTTCTTTTAAAAAGATGGCGGCGAGCAAGACGACAAATAGCGTGCTGGTTTGATTGAGTATGCTTGCGATGCTGGCCAACGTGAGTTTCAACCCAGCAATCCATGTGATCATCGCAAGATAACAGCCGATGATGCCTGCGGGTACAGCGACGCGCCAATGGCGACTGGGGCGAAGAATCGCGAGCACACTTGCGCGATGCCGCGGCAGAAGTCCTTGGATGGCGATAAAAGCGGTTCCGGCGACGAGGCGCATGGTGGTCACCCACCATGCTTGCGCGTGCTCGAGTACGGGTTTGGCGATCACGAGTCCGACGGCCATGAGAAACATGCCGAGTACGCCAAGAGCCACGCCCACGGTGATTTGTTTTCGGGATTGTGGTTCGGAGGGCAGCGAAGGATCCCACGTTCCTACCAAGATAGCCGCGGTCATGATGAGCATCGCTACGAGCACCGCGCTCGAAATCGATTCCTGCAAATAGACGAAGGCGCAAAGGATGACGAACGGACTGTAGAGGCTATCGACGATTGCGGTATTGCCTGCCCCGAGGCGATTGAGGCTTGCGAAAAACAGCGAATCGGCGATGCCAATGCCGACGATGCCGCTGATGGCGAGTGTCAGCAGATCGGTGGGTGTCGTTCCTTCGGGATAGAAGGACACGCCAACCAGCGGCAGCGTGATGAAGAACAGCACGAGCCCCACCAAATTCTTGAATAAATTCAAGGCAATGGGTTCGATTCGTTGCCCGCTCACCCGAAACAGGATGACACCAACAGCCCAGATGAGCGCACAACCGAGCGAGAACAACTCGCCTTCGGATAAAAATCCAAGGGACATCGAGGTTGGGGCGTACCGGTTTCACTTGATGAAAACAAGTGAATCCATGGGGGGTTCGCTTACTTCCAGAATCGCCACCACTGCGATTCCGTCTTGTCTTGCTCGGGGGAATGGGCGCCGACGAGATTGTCGTGCAAGTCGATGAGGGAGGCTCGCTGGGAGGCAGATTCGACCAACGCATCGTGATCGATCTCGAGCGCTGGCGCGATCGCGTCCCGAAATCGATTTCTCTGCGCCTCATTGAGGCTAGCCATTCGAGAAAGAGCATTGGTGACATGGCGCGCGATAGCGCGATGTCCGTTGGCATCGACGCCGCGATTTCTGAGTTGCGTGAGTTCGTGATGGATGGCGCGTAACCGTGCTTCCGGTCCTGCTCGTTGGCTGAGCGTGCGCGCCGCAGCCACCAGTTGTGTCATCTCGGAAAGGTGCTGTTCGTAGCTGTCGATCCAGAAGATGCCGCCCATGGCACCCAGAAAATAACCCATCACCCGACTCGACCCGAGCCGGTGTTGCACCACCCATTGGTCCACGGCGCCCAGAAAACCCGGCAGCTTGTCTCCCGCGAGGGAATTGAGCTGTGGTGGACCTTCCTGGAGTTCTGCGAGCATCAAGTAGCATTCCAACCCACGCTCCGCGTAGGCGCGAAAACGGCTCAGTCGTCCCGACGCCGCCTTCACCACCTCCATGACGTGCGCCTCGTCCATCCCAAGCGCCGGCGCTAAAAGATCGCGCAAAAAAGACTCCTCATTATCCGAAATCACATCGTCCGCGACCACGATCGCCACACTAGACTGCAATATTTCCTGGGCAAGATGCGGACGAATCGTGGGATCTTCTTGCTCAAACAGCTCCTCCAGCTTGCGGATGACCCTGCGGACCGCTTGATCAATCCCATGTTTTTCAATGGAACGAGTCAACTCGTCGACTTGTCGCCGATTGTCCTTTTCGTCCCACTTCGCAAGGTTGAGCAAGGAAAGCGTCATGCGTTCGGCTGGCGCAAGAACACTGTCGATATAGGCCAAGACGACTTGCAGCTCGAGGAAGGCTGTTTCCCACGCCTCGACGCGGTCGGGGCTCTTGGGGTGATGTTGGGAAACCAGCAGCGAGAACGACATATGAGCCTCCCATGACACGGACCATCGCTGTCCTGCCCATCATAATCGGGCGTGGAAGAGCAAACAATGACCCGTGGACCACCCGGCAAAACAAGCAGCAACCCTTGCTCCCATCAATCCCGAAACGCCCGCTCCAGGTCCTCACGAAGATCTTCGACCGCTTCGATTCCGACCGATAGCCGAATGAGCCCATCATCGATCCCGAGCTTCGCACGCTCTTCCGGCGCCACCGAAGCATGCGTCATGATCGCTGGATGCTCGATCAAACTTTCGACTCCCCCCAGCGATTCGGCGAGGGAAAACACCCGACACGATGAAATCACGCGGGCGGCTTGCTCGAGATTGGCGTCGAGGCGCAACGTGATCATGCCACCAAATCCGCTCATCTGTTTGCGAGCGAGTTCATGTTGCGGATGCGATGTAAGCCCTGGATAGATAACGATTTTTACGCGGGGATGAGTCTCCAGCCACGTCGCCAATTCCAGCGCGTTGGATTGATGGCGATCCATGCGCACATGAAGAGTCTTAAGCCCCCGCAGCACCAAAAATGAATCCATCGGTCCCAAAATGGCGCCCGCCGAGTTCTGGATGAACGCAAGCCGATCACGAAGCGCCTCATCGTTCGTAACCAGCAGACCTCCCACCACGTCGGAATGACCGTTCAGGTACTTCGTCGCGCTATGAACCACGATATCCGCGCCAAGGGCGAGCGGCTTTTGAAAATACGGAGTCATGAAGGTGTTGTCGACGACCAGAGGGATGCCGCGCTGCTTGCAGGACCGCGCGGTGGCCTCGAGATCGACGAGTTTGAGCAAGGGATTGGTAGGGGACTCGACCCACACCAATCGCGTTCGATCAGTCAGCGCTGCCTCGAGTTCGCCCGGTCTGGACAGATCCGCAAACGTAAAATCGATGCCGTGGCGTGCCCACACTTTTTCGAATAATCGTCGGGTTCCACCGTAGACGTCGTCCATGCTCACCACGTGATCGCCCGACGACAACAGATGCATGACCGCATCGGTGGTGGCGCAACCGGAGCTGAAAGCAAGGCCGTGGCGACCGCCTTCGAGAGCGGCCACGCAGGCTTCGAGCGCGGCGCGCGTTGGATTCTGCGTTCGAGAATACTCGTATCCCTTATGTTTTCCCGGTGCTTCCTGCACGAAGGTCGAGGTCTGGAAAACGGGCGTCATGATGGCTCCCGTGGTCGGATCGGGCGATTGTCCCGCATGGATGGCGTTGGTCTCGAATCGCATGATGACCTCTTTCATCGCGGTGGGTTGGCAAGATGGGTGATCAAATCGATCTTGGTGACGATGCCGATGACGCGCCCGTCCTCGATCACGACCGCGACGTTATCGTCGGCCAATACTTTTTCGACTTCATGAATCGGTGTGCGTAGCGATACGACGCCTTGCAGCGCGGCAGGTTCGATCGGCTGATCGAGATTTCGATCGCCCGAAAGCAAGGAACCAAGCACGTCGGACTCATGGACCATGCCCACGGCGCGCCCTTGCCCATTGACGATAGGTAGCTGGGAAAAGCCGTGTTTTTGCATTCGCAGGACAACCTGCCGCGTGGACTCTCCCACGGTCGCCACGACAACCGGCGGTTTGTCCTGCAGCAGATGCTCCACGCGGGCCACCGAGGGATCCGGTTCGAGAAAGCCCATGTCCCGCATCCATTCGTCCGAATAAAACTTCGAAATATATGCGCGTCCCCCATCGGGAAGGATCGCCACCACAACCTTCCCCGGACCTGCTTCTTTTGCGATTTGCAGAGCCACATGCACGGCGGCTCCCGCCGATCCTCCGCCGAAAATACCTTCCTCGCGCGCAAGACGCCGCGCCGCGATGAAACATTGCCGATCGTTGACTTGCCGAACATCGTCGAGAACCGACAGATCGAGAGCAGCGCACGCCATATCCTCGCCGATGCCTTCCACCTTGTAGACATGCGGTGTGGAAAGCTTTCCGGTGTGAAATAGGCTGTGATACACGCTGCCTTCCGGATCCACGCCTACGTTTTTGAGGGTGGGCACTTTGTCTTTGAGAAACTTACCCGCGCCACTCATCGTGCCGCCGGTGCCCAGACCCGCGACGAAATAATCAATATTTCCCTCGGTTTGATCGAGAATCTCGGGACCCGTGGTGTGGTAGTGCGCCTCGATGTTGACGGGATTGTGGTATTGATTCGGGAAAAACGCGCCAAGCTCGCCCACCAATCGTTTGGCCGTCTCGTAATAACTGTCTGGATGATCCGCGGGAACGTTCGTGGGGCAGATATGAACTTCCGCTCCAAACGCTTTGAGCGTGTTGACCTTTTCCGCGCTCATTTTGTCGGGAATGGTGAATACACACCGATATCCTTTGAGCGCGGCAGCCATGGCGAGCCCAACGCCCGTGTTGCCCGACGTATTTTCGACGATGACGCCGCCGGGCCGTAGCTTTCCTTCCCGCTCGGCCTTCTCCAAAATATACAACGCCATACGGTCTTTGATCGAACCCCCCGGATTCATGTATTCCGGCTTGACCAAAACCGTGGCGTCGCGCGGCCCTACCATTCGACTAAGCCGAACCAGCGGCGTGCGGCCAATCGCGCGTAAAATATTGTCGTGATAAGACACTGCCGTTTCTCCTGTCCCGAAGATGTCCGCTCCCTGGGGCTCGACCCTTCGAGCGTCAACCGCCGACGATACACCTGCCACGGTCGAATCCCCGTTCTTGGAGGTGTTCACCGACAGCGGTGATGCTATGACGCGCCTCGATGGATACTCCACGTCTCGAAGGAAAAGCCCTCATCACCGGCGCTAGCGGATTCATTGGGGGACGATTGCGCGACACCCTGATCGACCAAGGCGTCGATGTCATCGCCGTACGACGTAAAGGCAGCCCTCCAGCGAAACGAGGCCGCTCTATCGAATTATCGTACGATGACCGCGACGGCATCGCGCGCATGATCCGCCACGAAAAACCAGATTGGGTCTTTCACGTCGCCGGCGTCACCAAAGGCGTTACCTACGACGATTTCCGCAACGGAAACGTCATGCCTACGAGAAATCTGCTCGAAACGGTGCGTGACGAACATCCCGCGGTCCAACGATTCGTTCATGTCTCGTCATTGACCAGCTACGGCCCCTCCGCCCCGGACCAGCCTCATGTCGAATCGAGCCCGCGACGCCCCATCGAATACTACGGGGAGAGCAAACTCGAAGCCGAGCGCATGGTCGAAGCGGAACACGGTGTGCCCTGGACCATCTTGCGGCCTGGCGGTGTGTACGGCCCCGGCGATGTGGATTACTTCGAATTATTCAAACAGATCGAACGCGGTTTCGATGTGTACTTCGGAAATAAAAACCGTGTGTTTTCAGGTATTTACGTTGATGATTTCGTCTCTGCCCTCCTTTTCTCCGCGCAGCATCCGGACACGGTAGGCAAGGGGTATTTCGTTTGCGATGGCGTTCCCGTGACGTGGCAGCGTTTTCAACAGCAGATCGTCAAGGCTTCCGGAAAGCGCGTGCGCACGCTCGATCTTCCGGAAATCATTGTGGATATCGCGGCCTTGGGAGGGGAATGGATGACCAGGCTCGACCACAAACCGCGCCTGTTCAACCGTCAAAAGGCCAAGATGGGCGCGCAGCCCGCGTGGACCTGCAAAAGCGATGCGCTGCGGGCCTTGGGCTGGACCTCAAATACCACCATCGAACAAGGGATTCCCGCAACCCTTGCCTGGTACCGCGAACACCATTGGCTTTGAGAGCAGGACGAACTCATGTCGCATCCGTCGCACAGACGTGCTAGCTCCGACGTGTCCCGCATGACCCGCACGTCTCGGCTATTACAGGTTGCCACGATCTCCATGGTGATGATGGGGGCTGGGTCTGCCCATGCGGACGTTTCCTCCTGGCTTTTCGTGGGTGGGGGGGCGCACTGGCTGAGCGAACAGAAGAGCGGCTATGAGATCGCTCCGGCGATGCAGCTCGATCTCGGGCTCGGAACGCCACCGTCGGGACCGGTTGTCCTTGGCGTATTGACCCGTTCGCTCACGCATTTTGGTCGTGGAACCGACCTTGCCCTTGCGTTGCGGGCCACCACGCGGGAGTTTTCGAGCGGCGGTTTTGGTCTCGCCCTCGACGCCGGTGCTTACAAACGTTGGTGGGGCATGGAATCAGCCGGCCCCATGGCCTCCTTACAACTCGGCGCCCCCTACGGGTTGCAACTCTCGCTCAACGGCGCCTTGGGGTCCGACGACCATAAAACTTTTGGAATCACGTTCGGTATCGATTTGCTTCGCCTCACCGTTCATCGTCTCGCGGGAGAACAATGGTGGAAAAACCCGCGCCCGGCATGGCGTCCGGATACCGCTCCGTAATCGCCTATCCCCTTCTTTTCTCAAACGGATTGGCCCGTTCTTTCGCACGGTGATAGCTTCCGCCGCACCATGATCGAGCTTCCCAAAAAGCTGCGCGTCGCTGTCCTCGGTGCCACGGGTATGGTCGGCCAACGATTCCTGGCCTTGCTCGAACATCATCCGTGGTTCGACGTGACGCTGGTTGCCGCCAGCGGGCGTTCCGCTGGCTTATCGTATGCCGAGGCCGTCCACGATCGTTGGGCGTTGCCATCACCCCTTCCCCCGTCTTTCGCTTCCTTGCCTGTCGCGGACGCCTCCAGCGTCAGCCAGATCGCCGATGAGGTGGACTTCGTGTTTTGCGCGGTGGACATGCCCAAAGACGCGATCGCGCGTCTCGAAGAAGCGTACGCAAAAGCAGAAACTCCTGTAATTTCAAATACTTCGGCTCATCGCACCACACCCGATGTGCCCATGATCATCCCTGAAGTCAATCCGGAACACGCCAACGTCATTCCCGATCAGCGAAAGCGATTGGGCACGACGCGCGGGTTCATCGCGGTGAAACCCAATTGTTCGGTGCAAAGCTATGTGCCCGCGATTCATCCGCTGATGGACTTTCGCCCTCGGCATGTGGTCGTGAGCACCTATCAGGCCATCAGTGGCGCCGGTAAAACGTTCGAATCCTGGCCGGAGATGCAAGACAACGTCATCCCTTTCATCGCTGGCGAAGAAGAAAAGTCCGAGCAAGAACCCAGAAAAATCTGGGGACGCCTCGCCCACGGGGTCATCGTCCCCAGCGCGCAACCCGTGATCAGCGCCCAATGCATACGAATTCCCGTGACCGATGGACACCTCGCCACTGTGTTCGTGGCTTTCGAAAAACGCCCTTGTCGCGAGGAAATCCTGGCTCGATGGCGGAACGGCACCAGTTTGCCCCAACGGCTGGGATTGCCCACGGCTCCCTGCCCCTGGCTCACCTACTTCGAACAAGATGCACGGCCGCAGACCAGACTCGACCGCGACCTCGGCAAAGGCATGGGCATCTCCGTGGGACGCCTTCGGACCGATTCCATCTTCGACATTCGTTTCGTTGCCCTATCCCATAACACCGTCCGAGGAGCCGCCGGCGGCGCCGTGCTGACCGCGGAATGGCTCACCCACGAAGGCTATATCACCGCCAAATAACCTCTCGCCCTCAAGGTCGGTGCCGCACCCATACCGCGGTCGTCGCGTCCTCCGATACCTGCATCGTCGCACCGCTGTCTCCCACGCTTACCGCAAGGAAACTCAAGCCTCCCCGGCGCATCGAGGCGGGGTGTTGTGACCATGGCATGAGGCGATGAATCGGTCCTTTTTTCGACGAGTCCCGCACATGCTCCCATCGCAGGGTGGGACCAAGGAAGCCTCCATATTTCGTATCCAGCACCGTGGGGGCAAATGCCGTTCGTGGATCCTTGGCTGTCGATGGCGCAAGCTTTCCATCCAGGTGAACCAGAAGTAGCGCCGTGGCAAAGTCCACGTACCAGGTAGAAACCGGTCGCCCATCCAAAGGGTGGATCCGATCCCATCCTTCTTGTCCCGCGGTGAATGCTTGTAGATAAGCCTTTCCTCCACCATCTTGGATGGTCGCGCCCCCATCGCTCACCACCATCGCCCCTGCCTGGTCGAATAGATACTCCTGCACGAGGGTTCCGAATCCGTACGATGCCAGGTTGGCGGTGGCGTCCGCGAGATACGACGAGGCCGTCAAGCGCGCCAACGACGCTTCCTGCGGGTGTTCGAGGGCGGTTGTCACCGGCCATGCATGCGATTGCCCACTCCAGCCCATCACCAGGCTAGCCAATCCCTCCACCGCGTATATATCCGCTTCGACCCAGGGGGGAATCGATTCCGGATCCGACAAAAACGGCTCCAGCCGCTGACTCAACACGATGAGCTGTGCCACCTCATGCGACATCAAGGTGGATGTTTCCCACACGGGCGCAGACTCATCGATACCGTGGGCATAAACGACCTCTCCATAATCATAGGACACGGAAAATGTCCCCGGCGCAAAGAGCGTGGCGGAAGGATGACAGAACGCTTTGACAGCATCGGGGAGCACGTCCGTGAATAAAATATCAATCTTTCCATTGCCATCCACATCCGTCGGCTCGCCCACCATGGCCTTCGCGCGGGGAAGCACGGCATGGTCGAGACGATCCATCAACTCGTCCAACACGGTGTCGGGGACCAATGTCCCGGCGGAAGAGGTGCTCTGGTCTTCCCACACCCGCACGTGTTGACCGGAGGCACGCAGTGTTGCCGTGCGCGGGATGGTTTCTTCCCCTCCGGTTTCATAGCGAGGAACAAAAAAAGTACGTGTTTCCGCATCGTTAGGTTCCGGCCCAGGCCGTGGGAAGACCGTGGCCGTTCTGCCTTTGCTCATGGGATAACCTCGCGACACGGCCGCGGGATCGGAGACCTTTTGCGGTTCGAGATGACGAAAGGTGGTAGTGACGGGATCCGAGATGGAACCATCGAGGTGCAGCGGATAGTCAACGAATTCATCGTTGGACGTGTCCGTATTGACCACGACCACGGCGTATCTGCCTGGACTCACGGAAAACGGGCCATCGCTGCTCGTCACGCGGACCGTTTGTCCAAGGGGCATGGTGGATTTTTCACAAATACCTTTGGAACAAGCTTCGTCGTCGGCGCAGGTCTCGATGATCTCTAACGACGTCCCGCTGGTATCGCAAACGAGGACTTGAAGGTAATCGTTGCTGCATTGCCTGTCGCCCGGTGAGCACAGGCGTGCCACGCATGTGGAACCAGTGGTTGTGGGAACACAGACGTGATTGCCTGGGCATGGTGTGTTGATGAACGAGAGTCGATCGGGTGCGCACGTCGAGCGATCGGGATCCGTCGGACCTTTTTCACAACGAGATTCTCCGGAGGCGCAAACCGGATCCACGCATGCCCCGCTCGAGGCGTCGCAAACTTGCAAGCCCGCACAAGGTTCGAGCGCCCATCTTTTTCCATCGGCCGCGCATACCGCACGAGCGGCGGTTCCTGGACTTCCTTCGCAACGGGCGGAGCCTGGTTCGCATCCCGTATCCACGCTTTCGCAAGACCCGGTGGTAACGTTGCACGTTGTCCCCGTCGGACACATTTGCGAAAACCAGCCGCGACCGTCGGCCCGGCATATCTCCACACTCCCGTCATGTTGCGAAGAGCATCGTTGGCTAGCCGGTGTACAAGCCTCGCCGGGAATCGCCGGGGGCACATCCATCGGGTTTGGATCCGAAGACGTGCATCCGAAAAAGGGGATGCACAAGCTGAGCCCCAGACAAGCAGACAAGCAAGCGCGATGACAAGAATACACTTTCATAACGAACCTCGACCCCATGCCCCTTGGCGTGGCGATAAGAATAAGATGAGTGGAGCGTAGCATGGCCGCCCGTTGGCGCATCCAGCCGTGGGAATCCATGCGCGAAACGAGTTGGGGACCACGACAGCCAGGTGGCAAGTCTCGCTTGTCGTGCTGTCGTTATCTTGCCATTCAATACTGCGAAAGAGGCGTGGGCATGAAGAGCAACACGAACAGTAGCAAAGTGCCAATGGCGATGGCTTTTCGTCCCCGGCTCAATTCTCCTGGCTCCGTGGGAGGGTGATTCCCTCCGGACAAGGCTCGAAGCAGAAAGAGAAACCCAAACCACACCAACCAAAACATCGACATCTCCGCGGCGCGACCCACGGTTTGCCCAAGGGGTTCCGTCTGGAAATGGCGTAGGAAGTGATAACCAAAATTCACTGCAAATACAGCTAGTAAGCCATAATGCACCATACGCGCGATCGCGTTTTGACGAGGACCAATGAGCGCGTACGCCACATGACCTCCATCGAGTTGACCCACGGGCACCAGATTGATCATGGTGATCAACAGTCCAACCCATCCCGCGAACGCCGTGGGATGAAGGAATACGTCGCTCCCTTCCGGAATGGGTCCCACGGTCAATCGTTTCAACAAGGAATACAGCAGGCATTGCCCTTCGAGCAGCCCCGAACCCGTGATCTCCTTCACCTCGGAATGCAGCAAACCCCAAACGAGGATGGGCACGGCGAAGACCATGCCCGCCAACGGTCCGGAGGCTCCGATATCGAGCAAGGCTTTTCGAGAACCAATGCGTCCTTTCATGGAAATGATGGCTCCCATCGTTCCGAAAGGACTGATCGGCATGGGAATGAAATATGGCAAAGAGGCATGAACGCGATGCCAACGTGCCGCGATGTAGTGTCCAAATTCATGCGCGAGCAAGATCACCATCAGCGGTACGGCGAACGTCCATCCCTTCCATAGATTCGCCAGTGTCAGGGGTTCATCGCCGAGCAATAGCTCTTGATTGCCGGCGAAAAGCACGCTGATCACGGTGGCGACAAACAGGCCGAGATGTATCGCATAACGATTCCGACGAGGAGGCTCGGGAGGTACGCCCGAAACGGGCTCCGGGGATGCGCCTTCGAATACCGAACGCTGGACGTCGGGCGCTGGCGGAGGAAAGTGCGGTGTACTCATGGATAGATTCGATTTCCCAACTCCTGTCGGATAACCTCGACGAGCCGATCGAGTTGCGGCGCCAACTCGCCATCCAATTCCCCCAAATCACTCATGAACCGCAAGCTTCCTCGTTGTCTGCTGTCATCGGCCCTGATCTCGATTCGTTCCGGAGGCATTCCAAACGTTGTGACGTGCTTCGTCAACATGGGCACATCGTGTGGATGGGCATGGATGACCACCCGATGGGACCTCCAGAGATGAACCATCGCCTCTTTTGCCATGTCGGCGATCAACTCCGGATCAAGCTCCAACGATTTTCCCAGCAGCCTTTCTGCAAGCAATCGAGCAATGGCGATCGTTCTTTCCGTGGACTCGACGTCGAGAGTTGCTTCACGCCGCTCGAGGTTCAACCAGGCAGCGGCCAGCTTGGCAGCCCCATCCGCGACTCCTCGCTGTTCGGCTTCTCGACGAACTTCCTCGGCATCTCGTTGCGCCTGTTGCATCAACTCCTGTGCTTGTTGCCGCGCGACGGCAAGTATTCCCGACCGTTCTTCCGAAATCTCCAACCGCTCTCGTCGAACGATTCTTCCGCGCGCCCCTTGGGCAACCATACCGCATGCGGGCAACGTCGGAAGCGATGAAAGAGTCAGCGAAGTCATCGATGGTCCGTCACGCACGATGCGTCCCCGTCCTGGTGTCATCGAAGGCTCCAGCTTTCGAGTTGTACCGACAGCTTTCCCAAGTAGGCGGCTAGCGCTCGGGCTCGACGATCCCGGTCCGTGTCACGCAGCATGCGAATCAGATCTTCGATCGGTTTGAGATTTGCCGGATCCTGCTTATGCGTTTCCAAAAAATCTATTGAATTTTCCAATAGATAGAGTGTCGCCGCGGCAACTCCCGCCGCCTCGTGATCCTCGTTGCACTGACTCATCAATCCCATGTCATGACCGCTCATCGTGGCTCACGCTCCATCCCAAATCCCTAGCATGAGGTGAAGCGTCGTTCGCTTTTTCTATGTCTCGCCTACCCAGCCGTAATATCCCGCGTTGTTGCCATGAACCTTGCCCTCGGCTTGCAGTTTTTCCAAATGAGCCAGCAACGACTTTTTCGCCAAGGGCCAAAGTACCACGGATGTATCGTCGTAAACCAAAGCAAGCATTTCATCGAGCGCAACGAAAGCGGCTGTCGACCGCAACACATCGATGATCTTGTTTTCTCGCATCATTCGATGGGCATGGGTAGCGCGAAGAAAGCGCGAAGGTTGCTCGATGGGTTCCCCATGCGCAGGAAGACCCACGCGAGCCTCCAAAGCTGCCAAACGCTCTAATTGCTTCAGATACTCACGCATATCCCCATCGCTCGGCTCTATCAGGATCGTACTTTTCGTGGCAACCATATCCCCAAGCAACAACACACCCAGGTCACGCTCGAATAGGCAAAGATGACCCGACGCATGACCCGGCGTATGCAATACCTCCCATGTTTGCAACGGATCATCGAGCACGATTCGGTCGCCGTCGACGAGGCTCTTGTCAATCGATAGATGGGGCATCAGCGCTTGCGTGGCTGCATGGGCCCAGAGCGGCAAACCAAGCTCTTTTTGCATCACCGCGGCCGCGCCGATATGGTCGGGATGATGATGCGTGATCACGATGGCGAGGGGGCGACGACCAACCCTTCGCATGGCTTGCACCCAGTCGATCATCGCTTTCTGCTCGGTCTTATCCTCTGGCGCGGGTTCCACGATCAAGACTTCGCTTCCGCCGAGAGCATAGGCATTCGTATGGGTCGCGGGAGGCAAAGTCCTGGTCCGAGTCGGAAAACACTCGATGCGAAAGCCGAAATCCCGTGGACGTGTCACCTCGCCATCCTGGCGTTCCAGCGATGACGAAGCAAGGCCATCGCTTTGTGAAAATGAACGGATGCCGCTACGGTGGCGGATTGACCTGCGCTGGCTGCGAAGCCTTGATCGCACACGTCTGACCGTCGATCCAACGGTTCGACTCAGGTTGATTGCGAAGGGAAAAAGACCATACCCCGTGTTTGCCCTGTGCATCCAACGCGTAAACGGCATCCATGATTTCCGTTCGTGGCAGTCCGGATGCCACAGCCGCTTGCCATGCCGCGTGCCATACACACAACGGTTCGGTAACGGTCTTGGTGGAAGGGTTTTCTTCCACCCTTGTGATCGGCGGTGGGTCCCGCTGAAGCGTCATTTCGACACGCTCGCCCTTGCGCTCCAATGCTTTTTCCGCACGAGGATCGCGATGCACCACCAAATATTGATATGTGACCGATGCTCCCTGGCTGTCGAGATTCACAGCTCCTTCGGAGGCCCCTCGAACAACGATCCCAAGCAAATGAACCTCGGACCGATCGCCCGGATCCACAATCCGCTCGCGAATCATGGGCAACACGTCCGTCGGATCGAACCGAGGACCATCCGCCAACACGATGCCGTGGATGTTGAGCGGCGGCGGCGATGGTGTGGACGATACGACAGGCGGAGCCTCGAGCGGTATGGGCTTGGAGGTCGCTCGAAGGAAAAAAAATGCGCTCGCCGCAAGGAGGGCAAGCACCAACAGAGCCGCTCCCGCCACGACGCTGACTCCCATGCGAGCCACGATGCCTGGTTTGGGTGTCGCTGGGCGAGGACGAATGGGTCGTGGGCGCGCCGCGGCCACGGGATGCAAGGGAGCGTCGAGTTGCAACGCAGGTCCCTGGGGCGCCTCGCTTCGAAGCCCTGTCAGATTCGTGCCACAAAATGGACATGAGTCGGCGTATTGACCCAAAGGGCCTTGGCATTGAGGGCATCGTCCTGGGAACGGGGAATTGGGCATGACTCACCCAGAATAAACCGATTCACCATGAGCGGGAGCTTATGCGTGCGTCGAAGACTCCTCGGTGGGCAGCGATGCTGCTACGAATACAAATAATACAATAATATCAGTAGGTTATAAGACATGTGATGCGGTCATGACACCCCTTATCTGCTCTCCTCATCAGCCACGGCGCCGTGATTCATGGTGACGGTGCGGTCGAGCGGTTCGATGGGGTTTGTCCGACATGACGCTGGTCGCCAGCGTGTTGCTTGGCTATGCCTTGGGGTAAGGAGGTCGCCCATGTACGTGGTTTGCGTAACGATCTGGGTCAAACCGGGATTCGAAGAAGCATTCATCGAGGCCACTCGGCACAATCACGTGGGTACTCGAAAAGAGCCGGGGAATTTGCGCTTCGACGTGCTTCGAAAGGCCGATGAGCCCACGCGTTTTTTTCTTTATGAAGCGTATCGGACGGAGGAGGACTTCGTCGCTCATCAGAAAACGCAACATTACACCACGTGGAAACAAACCGTGACGGAGTGGATGAGTCAACCACGCCAGGGCGTGCGTCATCACAGCCTGTTTCCCGATGATACGGAGTGGTAAGCGATGAAACTCGAGGTGTGTCTTCCGGCACGAGTCGTATTCGCAAGAGGCGCCATCGATCGTCTTGGGGAACTTGCGGCTCCGTGGGGAACCAGAGCGGCGCTGGTTCGTGGAGGGAGTCATCTCGAGCGTTTTGGAACCCTCGAAAGAGTACGGTCTCAACTCAACGCCGTGGGTATTGATTGTGTCGAATTCACCTTCGTGGGAGAGCCAGACACCATCGCGGTGGATACGGCCACGCAACTGGCTCGAAAACACGCCTGTGACATGGTGGTCGGTCTTGGAGGAGGCGCTGTTCTCGATGCTGCGAAAGCGGTATCCGGGCTGCTGTCTTTGGGTGGGGAAGCGCTCGATTACCTGGAAGTCGTCGGACGTGGCAAACCCATTGCAGCGGCTTGTGCGCCGATGATCGCCATTCCCACCACGGCGGGAACTGGGACCGAAGTGACGCGCAATGCGGTACTTACGCACAAATCCTCGCGCTTCAAAGCCTCGATGCGCAGCGTTCATCTGATAGCTCGCGTGGCGCTGGTTGACCCGCAGTTGACGGATTCCGTGCCTCCCCGCGTGACCGCATCCACGGGATTGGACGCGCTTACTCAACTCATCGAGCCTTTCGTATCCACGGGTGCCAATCCTTGGACGGACGGGATTTCGCTCCAAGGGGTGAAGCTGGCCGCCCGCGCGTTGCCCAAAGCTTGGGAAAATGGCTCCGACCAGGCGGCGCGGGATGATATGGCCTTGGCTTCCCTCATGGGGGGTGTCTGTCTTGCCCATGCGGGATTGGGAGTCGTGCATGGTTTTGCCGCACCCCTTGGCGCGATGTTTCCCATACCCCACGGTGCGGCCTGCGCGGCCTTGCTCGTTCCAGGTATCGAGGCCAACGTGCGAGCGTTGAGACAACTCGATAGGGCCCATCCTACCCTTGCCCGTTTTGCGCAACTTGGCGAAATTCTTACAGAAAAACGATTTGCCACGCCCCAGGAAGCCGTCGATGCCACCGTCGATTTCGTGCGGGATCTCGTCCATAAACTTCAGGTTCCAACCCTCTCGTCCTTCGGCGTATCCGCCTCTGACACGCCCGCTGTCGTGGCCGCCGCCAAAAAAGCAAGCTCCATGCGCTACAACCCGGTGGTCTTGTCCGATCAGGCGCTCGAACAGTGTTTTCGAGAGGCTTTATGACCCATTCGCGTTCCTTTTTGGTTTCCGCGGCATGGCGATGGGGGCTCGCCGTCGCTGTCATCATCTCCATCGGCTGTGCAAAAACCCCCATCGCTCAATCGCCCGACCCATCCGTCCAAACCGATCCTGCAGCTCCCCCACCTGCCGTACCCGCACCGCCCACACCCAAAGATGCCACCGAAATTGCGCGTTCGTTGATCCCAACGGCAGTCACGGCCTCCCTCGAAATGGAACGCTTGCTACACCATCCTCTTGGAAAACGGTTAATTCGCCTGCCCGACGTGGTGTCGATTCTCGAAAGCACCGACCTCGATCCGCAAAATGACATCTCCTCGCTGTTCTTGGCTTCGACCGGATTATCCCGGCAAGATGAGGCGATCCTTGTCATTCGTCATTCCATGACGCCCGAGCGATTGAACGAGGCGATCGAAAAAGCCATCGAACGAAGCGATCCTCCTGGGCAGTGGTTGAACAAATCCACGGTTCGCGTCGCGCGTATCCATATTCGATCCGAACCGGTGGGGCTCGTGCTTGCGGATCCGGACTTGCTCATCGTGCTGCAAAGCGAACGCATCGCCACTGCAAAGGTTTTCGACGGACCGCTGATGTATCCGCCTTCGGATAGTCAGGATGATCTTGTGGTGAGCATGCAAAACCCATCGACAGCCCTTCGGCCCTATGTGCGCGGGATTCCCGCAACGCTAAGCGAAGCCCAGGTTCGGGTGCGGCTCGTCGACGATGGTGGCGCTGTCCTTGTCGCCAATGCTCGCAGTACGACAGCGGAACAAGCCGTGACGGACGCGGAAGAGCTGACGCGGTTGGTGGAACGTTTGACGACGGTAAAGGTATCGGTCGTTCGTATTCATTTGTTCCGTCCCGTGGTGTTTCGTGCCGAACAAGAGATGGTCGAGGCGCGGGTGTCTTTGCGTCCCGACGAAGTCCGCAAACTCATTTCGATGATGGACATGCTTATAAGTAAGGGAAATCCATAGGGAATTCTGGCCGAGGGGGTCGAGCGATCGAGGGGCGAATTCTCGCGTTTCCGTAATCGTTGTCATGAATGGGGAAACGGATCGCAGCATGGCTGCATCGAAGCGAGTGGTGAATGGATGGCGCCGGGAAGCAACCGCCCTGGCGTGGCAAACGAAACGCGCCGGGGTGGCAATGCCTTGGCGAAGGACGGAGGAATGCATGAACGTCTCGACGAAAGAACTGCAAGAGCAATTGGTGGTGGACCTGAAGAACTGGCAGAAAGCGGAGGGGGCGGCGGCCAATCAGATGGAGAAACTCTCCAAAGCCACGAACCACGAACTCATCAAGCTGGTGGCGGACGTGATTCACGCCGATTCGTTGCGACACGCGAAAGTTCAGCAGATGGTGGTGGACTCGATCGAAAAAGGCGCTCACGCCCTGTCTCCCGATGATCTCGCCAAGGTGTGGGACATCATCGAGGAGCACATCAAGACGGAACAACACATGGTGGCGAACGTTCGCAAAGCGTTGGATTCGCTACAAGGCCGGAAAATGCTCGTGCAGCAATACTTGCTCGAATACCTGCTGTTCGATGAGCAAAAGCACGATCATCTCCTCGAGAAACTCGAGGGTATCAAAAAGGGAATGTATCCCGACGGATGACCCATTAGTTCTCTCGGAAGATCAAATCATCGTACAAGATTTCGAACTTGAGCTTGTGCGATGCTTCTTCGTTGGCGAGCCACAGGAACAAGTCGCGAACGACCGGATCGTCACAAGCCGTCGCCATATCCGAATACAAACGATAAGCCGCCTTTTCTTTTTTCATGGCGATGATGAGGGCGCCTTGAAAAGACAAGTCTTGGGTTGGCTCGACATCGACGACGTAATCAGCGATTTTGAGATCGGCCACGTCCTTGTGGACCAGGGTGGGGTTTTTCCCATCCAGGATCGATTGTAGTTTTGCTTTGTGGCCGCGCTCTTGGCTGGCAAAGTCCCGAAGCACGTTTTTAATGTGTGTTTCCGATACGTTGTCTGCCATGGCCGTATAGAAATCCACGGCTTCTTGCTCACGCAAAATGGCGAATTCGACCATCTCTTTGAATCGATCGCTGGTCATTGTCTCCTCCACCTTTCGGGCAATGAGTCTTGCAGCTCCTGACTCTGGCGCATAGGACCATCATCAGCCTTTTGCTTTTCGGCATCCGGCATTCGGCATGATGATTCGCGGTATTGGGGGGCGTGTCCAGGCGGAGTGAGTAGCGGGCAGTGTCCTTCGCATCCTTTTCGGATACGTCAGGTCATGGTTGCGGAATCCTGGCCAACGGCAGTTCGTGCGCTAGGTTGGCATGCCATGCAAACGAGGCAAACGAAGACCTGGCCTTGGGTATTGGTGTCCGCGAGTCTGGTTTTCGTCGTGGCGCCTTGGTTGGCGCAAGCCAGTGATCCGTTTTTGGTCGTTCCGGCCGCGCAAGTGGTGGAGCGATCTCCCGCGTACCGATACGCCAACGCTTCGGAACAAGAGGCACTCGACGAACTGGATCGCCGCAAGATCCTTTACCAGCGTGTGGAGCCTCATGGTGCGGTACGAACGCCGATTCGCCTGACGGGCAGATTGCACGGCGTTCATATTCATTCGGTGCTAGCGGAGCATGAACGACCGACCACTCCCTTTGAAATCTGTGATGCGCGGTTGGCTCTCGCCCTCGACGATTTTTCCGCGTTGCTTGCTCGACGGGGTATCGTGGAATTGGTTCATTACACGATGTATCGACCTTCGGTGGCTTCTCCGGCGGCCTCTTCCCAGGCGTGGTTTGGGGAGGCTTCCAAGGTTGGGCCTCCGGAGTCGTGGTATGTCCAGGCCAAAAAAAGCCCCCATCAATCCTCCAAGAAAAAAAAACCACCTCGGCCCGCGGCCAGTGCTCAAGCCGGTTCCCGCACGAAAAAGCCACCCCACCTCGCCTCTTCCACGCCACGGTTGAACGTCAGCCCCCCGCGTCATCCCTTGGGACTAGCGATCGATGCGGGTATTTTCATCAAGCAAGACGGCACCATGCTCAGTGTGGCTTCGCACTTTCGTGGTCAAATCGGCGCTCAAACCTGTGGACCGGGTGTTGCGCCTCCGCAAGAGCCGAAAGCACGTGAACTGTGGGATATTGTATGTGAAGCCTACGACACCAAAATCTTCACGTACGTACTGACACCCAACTTCGATCAAGCCCATCAGGACCACTTCCACATGGACCTGACCCCTGATGTTCGTTGGTTCCTCTACCACTAGCGAGCGAATTGCTCCATACTGCCTGCTCTTGAGGGTTCGAAAACACAACGAACCAACAAGTGGGTGTTTTTTTGCTTCGCAACGTGTCTTTCAACAACGCACGAGGCCTATCGGAGGATATTGATGGAACTCGACGATCTTGTTAGCGGTTTGATGAAACAATTGTACCGGGTCTCCAACTCCGAATCAGTGGTGGGTAAGCCCATGTCTTTTGCTGATTCGGCTGTCGTGCCCCTATGCCGGATTTCCGTGGGATTCGGAACCGGTTCGGGCGACGTTTCTGGCGAAATGAGGAAAAAGGGTGGAGCCGTCGATGTCGGTGGCGCGGGAGGCGGCTTGTCCGTCGAACCCCGTGCCTTCGTCGTCGTGGGAAAAGGTGGCCACGCGCAAATGCTGTCCGTGCGAAGAGGCGCCCGCGCGATCCTTCAGCGCGCCATCGACGTGCTGCCCGAAACCGTCAACCAAGTCCTTCCCGCAAAGGATGATGACAAATAGTCACGAACGCAGGAACCGTAGGAACTCGTGCTGTGGGTAGTGCTCGCCGTCGCCGTCGTTTGCTTCATCACCTTGGCCGTGGTGATCGTGGCACCCGTGCGACTCGAAGTATCCATAAAAGGTCAGGGCGAGTTCGGAAAATTCTGGGCCGTTGCCATGGGCGGCCAACTGCTGTTCTTTACGGTTTCGTTTGCCATGGCCTACGGTATCGACTCGGTCTTTCAACTTCACCTGTTCGGCCGGCGATTGTTCCGATCCTCGCCCGTCAAACGCAAAGGTCCAACGAGCGAGCCGGCTTCACCATCGCTCGAGGTGATGTTGCAAAAAGCACGACGTTTGCGTCGCGAAGTCGAACGGTGGTTCGATCTGGACGACCTGTTGGTGTTCGCAGTGGACTTGCGTCATCGCGTCCGAATGGAACGGCTCAACGGTCAGTTGTCCTATGCCACGCCCGATTTGGCGATGACAGGAATCCTTTTGGGTTCCCTCTATTCTTTCGCGGGATTATTTGCCCCTTTCGGAAGCTTTCACATCGAACCGTTGTGGGTGGATGTCGCAAAAGCTTCGGGCAACCTCGAGTTGGCGTTTCGGTTCTATCCCGGCAGGATGGTGCTGGACGCCATCGTATTCACCTTCAAAAAAATCAAGCTGCGGCAGCGCGAAAATACTCGATCCGTGCCCGCGCCGCCATGACGATGGGAGCGCATCATGTCCGGTAAGCTCGATCAAGTCGTTGACCATCTTCTCGATGGAATGCATCAGATTTCAAAGATTGAAACCGTGGTGGGGGAACCTTTGCAAGCGGGAGACGCCATGCTGGTCCCCATCCACCGCTTGCGCGTCGGTTTCGGCGTGGCCGCCATCGGCGCCGGTGGACATGGGGAAGCCACCGAAGGCAATTACGGAGGACGCGGTGTGGGCGGTGGCGTCCAAGTCGAACCCATCGCTGTCGTGGCCATCGCCAAAGACGGCAAACCTCGTCTCATGGCCATCGATGGTGAACCCGAACAAATGGTCGGACAACTCTTCGAACAAATCCCCGACCTGCTCGGGCGTGTCCTCGCCCTCGTGACCCGAAAACGCGAAGAACATCATTCCGCACGTTTCGAATCCGGCGACACACCGAAAGCTGAACTACCCGAAAAAGAAGAGGAATAACCCTCCCCCCCCGCCCATGCTCGATGGCGCCTGCATTGCGGTCGTAGTGCCCGCTCATGATGAAGAACACTTCATCCATCGCGTCCTCGATACCATCCCCGCCTACGTCGACTTCATCTTCGTCGTCGATGATGCCAGCTCGGATCATACCTTCCGTGTGGCTCAGCAGCATGGCGACGCTCGTGTTCACATCCTGCGCCATGCTTTCAACCGTGGCGTAGGAGCCAGCATTGCCACGGGGTATCGTCTCGCCCTTCAGGCCAATGCTCACGTCGTCGCGGTGATGGCAGGCGATGGCCAAATGGATCCGGATGATCTGCTGGCCGTGCTACGCCCCGTGGTCGATGGGAAAGCCGATTATGTCAAAGGAACCCGCTTATCCCATGAGGAGGCGTACCGCATGCCTGCCTTGCGACGACTCGGAACGCGCGTCTTTGGTTGGGCCACGAGCCAGGTGGTTGGCTATCCGTTAACGGATAGTCAATGCGGATATACGGCGATTTCTTCCAACGCCATACGAAAGCTCGATCTGCACGGTCTGTGGCCTTCGTTCGGTTATCCCAATGACCTGCTGTTTCAGCTTCGTATGTATGACTTGCGCGTGGCCGAAGTGTCTGTTCGTCCGGTCTACGACAAGGAGCGAAGTGAGCTCAAGCCAAGACATGCCTTTGTGATCGCCTGTCTCATTGCGCGCGGCGCCTGGCGAATCCGACTACGATCCCCATCGATCATTCGAAGGCACGAGCCAATATCTCATCGACATGGCGAAGCGAGTGCTCCAAATCGAAACAGCGAATGAGAGGCTCTCTTCCGATGCGTTCGACAACCTGCTCGTCGGACAGAAGGTTTTCTAGCAAGGAGCCGTGTCCTTCGATGGCTTTCATGGCGTTGCGCTGCACCATGACATAGGCTTGTTGGCGTGCGATCCCCCGGTCGACGAGCGCGAGCAGCACGCTTTCACTGAAGCACAATCCGGCCGATCGCTGCACGTTGCGATTCATTTGCTCGGGGTAGACGACCAGCCCTTCGATGAGTTGCGTGGCCCGATCGAGCATGAACGCCAGGGTGGTGGTTACATCTGGCGCGATCATTCGTTCTACCGATGAATGGGAGATATCGCGCTCGTGCCAAAGCACGATGTTTTCGAGCGCGGGAGTGACGGCCGCGCGAACGATTCGCGATAGGCCGCATAAATTCTCGCTCAAGATCGGATTGCGTTTATGGGGCATCGCGCTCGATCCCTTTTGTCCCGTGGAAAACAATTCTTCCGCTTCGGAGACTTCCGTGCGCTGCCAATGCCGCACGTTGGTAGCCAAACGCTCGATACCAGCGGCAATCAACGCCATGGCTCCGAATAGGGCGGCATGACGATCCCGCGCCACCACTTGGGTCGGCACGGTTTCGGCTTTGAGCCCGAGAGACTCGAGGGCTTTGCGTTCGATCGCAGGAGAAAGATGCGCGTAGGTACCCACCGCGCCAGCCAATTTGCCCGTTCGAATCTCCTCACGGCTGACCATAAGCCGCGCCAACCCCCTTTTCAATTCGCAATAATGCCCAGCAAGCACCACCCCAAAGGTGACGGGTTCCGCGTGAATACCGTGGGAACGTCCCATGAGTACCGTGTGGCTATGCTCTTTGGAGCGACGCTTCAGGACTTCGAGCAGTGATTCGAGGCGAAGGAGCAACGCATCGGTGGCCCGTGTGAGAAGAATCGCAAAACCGGTATCGAGCACATCGCTGGAAGTCATCCCGCGGTGAAGGTAGCGAGCGGGAGCGCCGGCGAGCTGTTCGACGTGCGTAAGGAAAGCGATCACATCGTGGCGTGTGGTTTTCTCGATTTCGTGGATGCGTTGGGGATCGAGCACGAGATTCAGGTTCCGAATGGTCTTGGCCGTACCGATGGGAACGAGGCCTTCGGACTCCATGGCTTCGCAAGCTGCCAATTCGATGTCCAACCAGATGCCAAACCTGGTTTCATCCGACCACAGTATTGCGAACTCCGACGGGGTATACCTGGGGATCATGGCAGCCGGATGCCTGGGCTTGGTGCGGAGGTCAAGGCGTATGAGGGGGTATGTCGTTTTGGCAGGTCGTTGCTACCTCCAAGATTCGGCCTGTGCCTAATCCGTTCATAATGTAGGATTATGACCCAATTATATCGCACATGGCGCTACATTTCGGCATTGAATCCTGCATATTGCATTCGTGAAAGATGTTCAAACCTTCAATGTTGTAACTACCGAATAATATTGATCAAATAGATGGTATTGGGATTGCATAACAAACTGGCGCAGCGTCGGTCGAGACCACCCCCCTTATCGTCCCTGACGTTGCCTCAACTTCTCAACGCCCGGTCACGTGCCCCCCCCCGTCCGGGCGTTGCTCTTTTTGTCACCCCCGCCGCGAGCCCTACACCAGCCAGTCGCGTTTCGTGATTTTCTGCGGGATGTAAACGTCGGTGACGAAGCTGATGTCCTTGTTGGACAGCGCTTCGATTTCCATTTTGAATCCGGCTTTGAGCATGTCCTTGATTTCAGTCTGCCAGTGCTTGGCCGCGAACCACGGGTAGGAAAGCATCTGCCGCGCCCGATTCTCATCCTCTTTTTCCAGGGCGATACGCACATCATCGCTCAGGCCGAACGTCTTGAAATCCCGGGTGCGAAGCCCGAGAAATCGAGCGGTGGGAACCGCCATGCGCATGGATTCGTAAGCGAGGGAGATCGACCCTTGTTTGACCACGCTGAAGATATAAAGGCCCCAGGGATCGTTATCGACGAGCACATACAGCGGGATTTTCAATTCGTTATGCATGCGCTGGAGCAGTCGACGAACGCCTCGGGTCGCCTGTCCGTTTCCGGTGACCAAGATGCATTTATGTTTTTTCCAGAACTTATCTTCATTGAGGCGGTGCCAGACGGCCTCTTTTTCTACGAGCAAAATATACTCTGCTTCGCATTGCTTGAATTGGATGACATGGTTTTCCGTGATGCTCGGTATGCTCCATCCCCCTGAACCCATGCGAGCGAGATTGATGGTATCTCCCGCATCGACGATGGTCATGGGGCCGACCATCGAGCCGCGTTTGGCGGCAAAGAGGTGCAATTCTTCGCGCAAGGCATCGACCGTGACTTCGAGGTCTTCGATGATGGGATCGCTTTCGGTTTGATCATCGAAGGTGTTTTCCCGAGAGCCTTTGATCGTGTGTTTGGTCATATAAAAGAGATCACGAATGCTCGTGGTCTTGCCCGATTTCAGTAGTTCTTTGCAGGCCGCGGCCACCAAAAAAGTCTGCATGAACTTTTTGGCCATGTTCAGGTTGAAAAATTCGCGACTTTGGCGACGGTCCCCCAGTTCGATCAAGCGTCGGTCTTCGTTCCAGGACACGTTGGACAGCGCGCGGATGGGAATTTGAAGGGTCGGATTATCGCTCGCTTGAATCTGGGCGAGGGTCTCTGCCGCGAGTTTTTCGATTTTGCGGATGGTCTGTTGGGCTCTTTGTTCGCGAGTGTGTGTCGTGGCCATGGTGCTTGTCATTCCGAACGGCTTGCGAGCGTGTCATCAACGTGGGGCGAGCGTTGGTCGCCGTGGGGCGGACGATTCCGCGTCGGTTCGTCGTGATTCATGAAGACTTGCCGCCCCTTTCGATCGTCTTCGATAGGCAAAAGCCTTCCGCTGATCGGAGCTTCACCATCCAAGGCATCGGCGGGAGGTGGCATGCTTGGGCCTTGGGGCGTGGGGTCGGGTTCCCCTTCTGATTCCGGTACCTCGATGTTGACGAAAGACGTGAGGGTCTCCAACAATGACTGGACGATCGCTTCCTGTTGTCGGCCGGTAAGCGCTGCCAAGCTTGCCCCCAGCTCAGGAATATACCGTTCAAATAGGCTTTTTCTTTTGAGCGCGTTTTCCGTGCGATGCCGTGCACGAAGGTGGGTGGCGAGTCGGCGCCCTGCTTCTTGAATTGCAAGGCGCATATCCTTGAGCAGTTCGGGATAGTGAGCCACCGCTTCCTTGGCTTCACTCGTGAACGGCACCCACACGCTGGCGAGATGAAGAACCACCGCCACAGGACCGATCGGCAGCGACCCTTTCGGCTGTGCAAGCTGATACGCTTTCCAATTCGTCTGGTAAACCGCTTCGGTCATCGCACAAGCTTTCGGCTGGTATTGCAGCGGCACCCGGTTGGCAAAACGCATGATTTCCGCCGGATTTTCCCGCTCCAATCGACCTCCGTAGGCGATGCCACACTCCACCACGAACGGGTTTCCCCGGTATACCGAGGGAGGACGAGTGACCGCTGTATAAAATTCAGCGTCGAAGCGGCGACGGAGCCCGGCGATGATCAACTCCTCGCCGATGGGCACGACGCAAGATGCGGGAGGGGCAAGCACGCGAACCGTCCCGAGAGCGTGGTGGATGGCCTCGATTTGTTCGGCGTCCAATTGGCTGGCTTTGGCTGAAGCCGGAACCCCCGCCTGATCGCAGATCTGCTGTGCAATCGACGCCGACACACGCGAAAAGCTTTCCACCAACGTTTTCTTGACCGTCTGCCCCCGCGCTTCGAGCATCATGCGAATCAGCAATCCAAGCTCCACACCGTGAGGATGCGGTTTGATCTCCAACGGTTCCCGAGGCAGTTCGTGTGCTGCTCGCTCGAATACCAATGGCTCCGCCATCTTCGGAAGCTTGTACGACAGAGACATGTGCGGATTCGCAATCACCGTCTGCTCGAGGTAGGCGTCGATGCTCGTTCGTCCGCCCCGATAGGTTCCCGCCAGTTCCAATTCAACCCGGGTTCCGTGCTCTACCGCTTGCCAATCGTGTTCCGTGTCCGACAAAACCTCCGGCTTGTTGTGACGGGTATCGATTCGAAGCTCGATACGTCGAGCCATCTTTCCATTTCCCGTTTTCGAAAGAATGACGACGGGTTTTCCGGTGGTGAGTTGCGCGTATAGGCCCGCGGCGCTGATACCGATGCCCTGCTGTCCACGGCTTTGCTTCAACCGATGGAACTTCGAACCGTACAGCAGTTTGGCGAAAATTTTCGGCACTTGGCTTCGGACGATTCCGGGTCCGTTGTCTTGTACTGCCACGCGGTATCGGCCTTCCCCGACCTCGTCGACTTCCACGACCAAGTCCGGCAGGATGCCTGCCTCTTCACAGGCGTCGAGGGAGTTGTCGACGGCTTCCTTGATAGCGGTCAGCAGGGACTTGGCGGGATTGTCGAATCCCAGTAAGTGTCTGTTTTTAGTGAAAAATTCGCTGACGCTGATTTCCCGTTGTCGAGAGGCCATCATTTCCGCGGTGGCGCGACGGGTGGGCTCATTTTTCGTGCGGCTGCTCCTATCCGGCGCATCGTTGGCGTCGTCGGGGGAGTGAGTCTGTTCAGTCTCGTCATCCAAGGATTTTGTGCTGGTTTCCGAAAGCGGTTGTTCGAATAGGTCCAGCAACAAAGAGCGCTGACCGTGGCTCGGATCGGGGTTCCGGGGTCGATTCATCACAGCGTTTGACGTAGGTGGTAGCCTGTACAAATGTCAAGCAAACGGTCGGGTGGGCCTGGTTCACCGGACATGGGAAACCAACACCATGCCACGGGTAGCGTGCGGCGCAAGACTGGAATCTTGCTTCGAGTCGAGTATGGATAGAGTTTGTGCCAGCTTTATATTCATTGGTCGCGTTGACGTTTTGTCTCGATGGGCAACGGCGTGTACTTGTCGTGCAGGAATCCAGGCCGGATTGCTGGGGACGGTACTACATTCCCGCGGGTCGTGGGGCGACGGGGGAGGATCCTTTGCGGCTCGCGTGTCGGGTGACCCTCGAAAAAACCGGTATTCACGTGGAGCCTCTGGGAGTCGTGGGCTTCGAACACAATCCACCCATTGGGCAATATCCAGGGCAATTGCGCGTACTTGTGGTCGCTCAGGCCATCGGTGGAACCCTGAAACGCGTCGAAGACAGCCATTCTCTGGGTGCTGCATGGATAGCCCACGACGATGTGAGGGGTCTCAAATTGCGTTCGGATGACTTTTTGCCTTGGCTCGATGACCTGATGTTGGGTGCTTTGCCGGTCTTGCCGGCGACCTCGTGGAGAGCGCTGGGGGGACGACCGTAGGAGCCTGGTCCCATTGCTCCTCTTTCGTGATGGATACGTTGTTTTCTCGTAGCCCTGGTTCCCGAATACGCGCGTTACATGGTAGGTTCCCGGCTCTCTGCAAGGGAATTCGCCATGAAGATACACGAATATCAAGCCAAACAGATCTTCGCTCGTCACGGAGTGCCAATCCCCAAAGGTTACCCCGCGCTTTCTGTCGATGAGGCGGAAGCCGCGGCACGCCGTCTCGTTGAGGAAACCAACAGCCAAGTACTCGTGGTCAAGGCTCAAATTCATGCCGGGGGCCGAGGAAAAGGCGGAGGTGTCAAGCTCGCGAAAAACGGAGTGGATGATGCGCGAAAGCTCGCCGAACAAATTCTCGGTATGCAACTTGTCACGCATCAAACGGGACCGGAAGGGCAAAAGGTTCGACGCCTTTACATCGAGCAAGGGCTCGATATCGAACGCGAACTATACCTTGGCATGGTTGTGGATCGAGAGAAGCGTCGAGTTGCGATGATGGCGTCCACCGAAGGTGGCGTGGAAATCGAGAAAGTGGCGGCGGAAACGCCAGAAAAAATCCTTACGGTCCACCTCGATCCGGTGGTCGGTCTCACCGCATTTCAGGCGCGTCAGCTCGCGTTTGGGCTCGATCTTGCCAAGCACGGAAAAGAAACGGTTTCGCACTTTGTCAAACTTGCCATGAAGTTGGCATCTCTTTTCACGCAAGAGGATTGTTCGCTTTGCGAGATCAATCCGCTGGTCGTCACCAAACAAGGGACGGTGGTCGCTCTCGATGCCAAGATCAACTTCGATGACAACGCGGACTTTCGTCATAAGACGTGGAACGAGTTGCGTGATGTCGACGAAGAGGATGCGGTCGAGCTTGATGCCAAGAGCGCGGGGCTTTCGTATGTATCGCTCGATGGCAACATAGGTTGCCTGGTCAACGGCGCTGGTCTTGCGATGTCGACGATGGACATCATCAAGCATTTTGGTGGTGAGCCCGCGAACTTCCTCGACGTGGGGGGGAGCGCAACGGAAGAAGCTGTCACGAAAGCGTTTCGCATCATCTTGAGCAGCCCCAAAGTGAAAGCGATTTTCGTCAACATCTTCGGCGGAATCATGAAGTGCGATCTCATCGCCGCGGGCGTGATTGCCGCCTCCAAACAGGTGGGTCTAAAAGTTCCTTTGGTCGTCCGTCTCGAAGGCACCAACGTGGAATTGGGTCGTCAAATGTTGGCGGATAGCGGGTTGGCGATTCAAAGTGCGACATCCATGAAAGACGGCGCGCAGAAAGTCGTTGCGGCGGCGAATAAGTAGAGGTCCAAGATGGCAATTTTAGTCAACAAAGACACCAAGGTCGTCGTCCAAGGCATCACCGGCGGAGCTGGCTCCCAGCATGCCAAGCAGTGCCTAGAATACGGCACGAAAATCGTTGCGGGAGTGACGCCCCATCGTGGCGGCGAGATGTGGGAAGGCAAAGTGCCGGTGTTCAACACCGTCAAAGAGGCGATTCAAAAAACCGGCGCGGACACATCGTTGATCTTCGTTCCTCCTCCCGGCGCTGCCGATGCGATCATGGAAGCGGCCGAAGCTGGCGCACGTCTCATCGTATGCATCACGGAAGGCATTCCCACCATGGATATGATTCAGGTGCGCCGTTATCTCGAGGCAAAGCCCGTGCGTCTCATCGGCCCCAACTGTCCGGGCATCATTACCCCTGGGCAGTGCAAAATTGGGATTATGCCCGGTCATGTTCATTTGCCTGGACACGTCGGTGTCGTGTCTCGAAGTGGAACGCTGACCTATGAGGCGGTGGGTCAACTCACGGCCTTGGGCATCGGTCAATCCACCTGCATCGGAATCGGAGGCGATCCTGTGGGAGGTATTGATTTTATTGATGTTTTATCGGAGTTCAACGCTGACCCGGATACCCACGGCGTGATCATGATTGGTGAGATCGGGGGCAATGCGGAGGAGCGTGCCGCTGCTTGGATCAAAGCCAACATGAAAAAGCCGGTGGCCGTGTTCATCGCTGGTTCCACCGCGCCGCCAGGCAAGCGAATGGGGCATGCGGGCGCGATCATTGCCGGTGGAAAAGGGACCGCGGAGGATAAAATCGCTGCCATGAAAGCGGCAGGCGTTGCTGTCGCCCCTACACCCGGAGACATGGGCGTAACCATGCAGGCCATGCTGCGATAAACCGTCGTCGATGGGGCCTCCTCACCTCAGCAAATCTGTGAAAATCCTAAAGAATATCTCCGGTGGTCGGAACAGCCCGTGCCGCTGGCTCGTGCGTATGCCTCGAGCCATCCCCCCCCGATAAAATTCCTGTAGCGGCTGCCCGTCCAAGCGACTACACAGCGGTCGCAACCCTAGGATCTTGCTTGTAAGCTAGCGAGATTCCAATTCTTTCATGGGAGGTGACCGTGGCGCTCGAACGCACCCTATCCATCATCAAACCCAACGCCGTCGAGGAAGGCCATGTAGGGGCCATCCTCCATCGATTCGAACAAGAAGGCTTTCGCTTCGTCGCGATGAAAATGATCCAACTCAGTCGTCAACAAGCGGAAGGGTTTTATGCCGTCCACAAACAGCGTCCGTTCTTTCAGGACCTGGTTGCTTTCATGACGCGGTCCAAGGTCGTGGTGATTGCGCTCGAGCGTGAGGATGCGATCCGCAAGTATCGGGAGGTAATTGGGGCTACCGATCCGGCCAAAGCGGCGGAAGGGACGGTGCGCAAGATGTACGGAAAGAACTTGGAGGAGAATGCCGTACATGGTTCTGATGCGAAGGAAACGGCAGCGTTTGAGATTGGGTGGTTCTTTGCGGAAAACGAGTTAGCATAGGCATTACCCGCGGGGGTCATGGCACCTTGGAGCCGACAGGTCGGTGGGGGATGCAATACCAAACACGAACAACGACTCGTGAAGATGGTTTCGATACCGCGCAAGGCTATGTGCGTGATGGTCTTGCGAGTTTGCGCAACCTTGAGAACTTGCTCAAATCTCCAAAGATTGGGCCGCGAGCGCTCGAAAAAGCCGTGGCCCAGATCCACGCCGGATGCTCGCCATTCAGAGATGCTTTGGTGTCGATCGTCGATATGGTGGGAAGCCGAAAAGCGGAGCTGCCGGTGGGTAGCTTGAGCGATTTTGCGCGTGATCGTGTCGATCAGCTTTGCCACGCGGTATCGAATGCCGCCAAAAAAGACATGGGAGCCAAATCGAGGCTTCGGCTCGAAAGGCAGATTACGGAGGTTCTTCCGGACTTGGATGTGGTTCGAGAACTCATCGATTTGCTGGACAGTGCGACATATAGCGCGCCCACGGAGTTGGACTTGAATGCCTTGCTATGGGAGACGTTGACCCATCGTGTCTCGCCGCATCCAAACCAACCTGAGGTTGTGCCGGTGGCGCTATCTCGTGCCGCGGAAGGAGCCACGGTGTGGACCGATGCACGCGTGTTGATGCCGATGATGAGTATTGCGTTTGGCTCGGTAGCGCATCAAGGGGCAAAGCAAATGCACGTGTCGGCGGAGTTGGATGAGCAAGGGGGAGCGTCTGTCTTGTGCCGCAGGGATGACGATCATCCCGCGGCGAACCTGCCGTGCGTTTGGCCTCGTGTGGTGATGCCGAGTCGTGACGTCTTGTCCGTGGCTTCTGCGCTCACGGGGGTGACGTTATCGATGGAGCCAACGACAGTGACTCTTCGAATTTTACCGCAGCGCTCGGCGGATGACCTGGGTATGGCCGTGTCGAACCGTTTTCTTTCGTAGGCTCCCACGAATTCGACGTAACCCTTGACGGCAGGGCTTGTTAGGCGACAAGGTCGATATGGATGGGTAACGATCCAAAGCTTCGTATGGTTGCAGAAAAGCGTGTGGGGCAGATGCTTTGTGGAAAGTGGCATCTGGATAAGCTTCTCGACATTGGGGGAATGGCGGCGGTGTACGAGGCCACGCATCGAAACGGCAATCGCGTGGCGGTCAAAGTATTACATCCCATCTTTCCAAAGGCATCGAGTGTTCGCGAACGGTTTTTGCGCGAGGGATACTTGGCGAATCGCGTCAACCATCCCGGGGCGGTTACCGTATTGGATGATGATACGGCCGAGGATGGAGCCGTATTTTTGGTGATGGAGCTATTGGAAGGCCAATCGATGGAAGCGCTGTTGCAACGCAGTGGCAACGTCTTGTCAGTGCAACACGTGCTTGCCATTGCCGACCAAACCTTGGACGTTCTGGCTACGGCGCATGGCGCTGGTGTCATCCATCGGGACATCAAGCCAGGCAATATTTTTCTGACGAAACAAGGACAGGTCAAAGTGTTGGACTTCGGTCTGGCCCGTCTCAAAGAGGCCGATCCGAAAACGCAGCTCACGGGTGTGGGAGTCGTGATGGGAACGAGTTCCTACATGGCTCCGGAACAAGCTCGTAGCCAATGGGATCGTGTCGATGGTCGGACCGACTTGTTTGCGGTGGGAGCGGTGATGTTTCGGTCCTTGGCGGGCCGGGTGGTGCATGAAGCGGAAACACCGACGGATCGATTGTTGGCGGCCATGACTAAACCCGCGATTTCCGTGGGTGAAGTGGCACCGCACCTTCCCAAGGTCGTGGTGGGTGTCATCGATCGAGCGTTGAAGTTCTCCATGGATGATCGTTGGAACGACGCCAAAGCCATGCAGCTTGCTGTTCGTCAGTCCTTTGCGCTCATGACGGCCCATGGGCAACTTTCGACACCCTCGTCCGCGCCCCCGCCGTCGGAGTCGACTTCGGATAGCATTGTGGTGGACATGACCTCGGAGGTGCATGAACTGGGTGTGGAAGATATGATGTCCATCGCCCCGCAACTCATGGATCGACTTCCGGAGGTTTCCGCCTATCTCGTTGAGGAGATGTTGACCGAGGCTGATCGACTCGATCCGAGCGACAACGGAAAATAGACGCGTCTTGGTGGGGAATCGTATAATTATAATGTAATATCAATAGGTTACGAGTTCGTCGGATAGTCCGAACCGAGTCTTTCCGGTCTGTCGTGCGTGCCGATGCGAAAACGGCGCGGCCGTGGATGGGAATGGGTTTCGGAATCGCCTCCTTGAAAGCGTTTTCGTTTTTCTTTCCCGGCGTTTTGTGCGCAAGGGCATTGGGACATGCGATTGGCTCACCTCATCGGTCCTGAGATTCACGACCTTCTCCGTGACAATCCGGAGGACGTGCGTGAGTTGCTCGATGAGATCCATCCCGAGGACTTGGCAGACGTTGTCCTCGAGCTTGACGATGACGAAGCGGGTGCTTTGCTTCAGCGTCTCGCTCCAGATGCGGCCGCGGATATTTTCGAGCGTTTGCCTGAAGGACGTCAGGAAGCTCTCGTCAACAAAATCGGGTTGTTGAAGGCGGCGCGCATTGCCACGGAGATGTCCGCCGACGATCGGGCGGACTTGTTTTCCGCGCTCCCTGACAACGTGGGGGAAAAACTCCTCGAGACTCTCGAGAAGTACGACCCTGAAGCGGCCGAAGAGGTGGAAGAGCTGACGCGCTGGCCGGAAACCAGCGCGGGTCATCTCATGACCACGGATTATATCGAGACGCATCGTGATGCGACCGCGGAAGATGCGATCAAGGAGGTACGACGCCAGGGTGAAGACGTTGAACTCATCCACTACGTGTATGTCGTCGACCCGCAAGATCGACTCATAGGAATCGCATCGTTGCGGGATATCCTTCTTGCGGATCCGACGGAACGCATCGATGAAATCATGGTTGAAAACGTGATTTCCGTGACGCCGGAAACCGACCAAGAGCAAGTGGCCAAGCTCATGGCGAAGTACGATATGCAGGCGGTTCCTGTCGTGGATGGACGTGGGGAGTTCCATGGGATCATTACCATCGACGACATCGTTGACGTCATGACCGAGGAGCAAACGGAAGACGTTCACAAGCTTGGTGGTGTTCAGCCGATCGAAAATCCGTATTTTGATACCACGACGTGGACGTTCATCAAGAAGCGTGGTGTTTGGCTTATGGTCTTGTTCCTTGGTGAGATGTTTACGGGCACGGCCCTTCGGCATTTCGATCATGTGATCGAGTCCGTGGCTCAGCTTAGTTATTATGTTCCGCTATTGATTTCGACGGGGGGCAATTCGGGAGGGCAATCCTCGACGTTGATCATTCGGGGGTTGGCGGTTGGGGAGATACAGATGGGGGATTGGTATCGGGTGTTGGTTCGGGAGATGGTGCAGGGGGTTGTGTTGGGGTTGATTCTTGCCCTGGTGGGAGCTGTTCGTGTTTTGTTGTGGGGGGATGGGTGGAATTTTGCAGTGCTCATCGGAGCGGCTCTCGTTGCCATTTCGATCATGGGCTGCACGATTGGGGGAATGCTTCCGTTGATGATCAAGCGAGTGGGGCTTGATCCGGCGACGAGTTCCACGCCCTTCATTGCGAGCCTCGTGGACGTTTTTGGAATTCTGATTTATTTCGGGCTGGCGCAGGTCATTTTGGCTCGGGTGATTGCGCAGGCGGGGCATTAGGCTGAGCTTGGCCCAGTGGGAGAACAGGCTCGTCGTCGATCTTCATCATCCCCATTGCGTCTGGGTGCGACGCGAGGTAGTCGCATCGAGTCATGACAGTCGAGGTTCGTGAGACACGCTTGGGTGGCAATTTGCGACCCTTCCTCAATGTGGTGGACACCATATATCGTGACGATCCTTGTTATGTTCGACCTTTGGACATGGACGTGCGGGATCGGTTGAGCTTGCGGAACCCTTTTTTCAATCATGGAGAAGGGGTTGTCTTGACCGCGTTTCGCAGGGGCAAGTGTGTGGGCAGGTGTACGGCCCAGATCGATAGGGAGCATCTGGCACGTTACAACGATGATTGTGGGTTCTTCGGATTTTTCGATACGGTGGATGATGAGCAGGTAGCCAAGGCTCTGCTCGATCACGCGGGTCGTTGGCTTCGCGCTCGTCAGATGAAGAAGATGCGTGGCCCGATGTCCTTATGTGTCAACGAGGAGCTTGGATGTCTGGTGGAGGGCTTCGAAACGCCGCCGTTTTTCATGATGCCGCATCATCGTCCTTACCAAGGAAAGCTCATCGAAGCGGCGGGATTATCGAAGGTCAAAGATCTATTTGCTTGGCATTATACCATCGGGCAGATGCCTGAACGGGCTTTGAAAGCCCATGCAGCCATTGCGCAAATGCCCGAAATCACTTCGCGTATGGCGGACATGAAGCATGTCGAAAGAGACATCCGCATCGTGATGGATGTGTACAACGATGCGTGGAGTTCAAATTGGGGATTTGTGCGGCTCACGGAACCAGAACTCGCGAAGATGGCTTCGGATATGAAGTTGATCTTGATCCCGGAACTGACGCGAATTGTAGAACTTGACGGCGAGCCGGTGGGGGTGGCGTTGGCGTTGCCCAACCTCAATCCCATGATTGGGGATCTGCATGGTAAGTTGTTGCCGTTCGGTGCTGCCAAGCTGCTGTGGCGATTGAAGGTGCGCGGTCCGCGCTCGGCGCGTCTGATCATCCTCGGTATCCGCCAGAAGCTCCGTCAAATTCGTCGTTACGCGGCATTATCCACCTATATGTACGTGGAAATGCATCGTTCGAGCCAGCAATTGCATCTTCAAGAAGGCGAGTTGTCCTGGACGTTGGAGGATAACTCACCGGTCAACGTTGCCATCCGCTTCATGGGTGGAAAAAAATATAAAACCATGCGCTTGTACGAACGCTCCCTGTGACCGTTTGCGCGCGAGCGAGGTTTTCGCGCGGACGGGTGAGAAAAACGTTATTCCATTCGATGGATCCACGAGGGTGCGTGCTGGTTCCGTGGGTGCATCGCAAAGGCAGTCGTGGCACAGTTGTCCCGTTGTGGGAAAAAGGTGCAACAGCAGGCCATGACCGATCGTCGACGCTTTCTCAAACGAACCGCTTCGACGTTTGGCCTTGGTTGGATGGGATACGAGGGATACGAGCAATTCGTACGTGGGCGTGCGCCTTCGAACGGGGCATTGGTGTTCCGCAACGATGCTCCTTTGCCTTTGGATGAATACAGTCGGCGAGCCGAGTACTGGACGTTACGAGGGCGGGATGTGGAGTGCCTTTTGTGTCCCCATGGTTGCGTGCTCGGGGAAGGAGATCGCGGATTTTGTCGAACGCGTGTGGTCGACGGTGGCGTGATGCACACGGTGGCCTACGGAAATTTATGCGCTTTTGCTGTCGATCCCGTGGAAAAGAAGCCGCTCTATCACTTCTTACCGCAAACTCCGATTGTTTCGGTCGCCATGGCAGGATGCAACTTACGATGTCCTAATTGTCAAAATTGGCAAATTTCGCAGGCCAAACCCGAAGAGGTGATGCGCCATCCGCTGCTGCCGGAGGCGTTGGTAACGCTCACCAAGCAACGGAGTATTCCATCGATTGCGTTTACGTATACCGAGCCGATGGTTTGTTTCGAGTATGTGCGGGATACGGCGAGTCTTGCTCGGGAGGCGGGGATAAAAAACGTGTTGGTGACGGCGGGATATGTCAATGAGGAGCCTGTTCGTGAGTTGGCGAAAGTGGTAGATGCGGTTCAGCTCGACGTAAAAGGGTTTGATGAGGCGGTTTATCGGGGGCTTGCCCGTGGCCGGTTGGCACCCGTCCTTCGAACGCTGGCGCTGTTATGGGAACAGGGTGTGTGGGTCGAGGTGAGTTGGTTGATGGTCAGTGAGTGGACAGATAAGCCGCAAGATGTGGCGACGTTTGCCAAGTGGATCGTGTCCCATCTTGGAGCGCAAGTTCCCCTTCATTTGTTGCGATTCCATCCAGCCCATCGCATGACGCATACACCCCCCACATCGGTGGCTTCGATGCAACGAGCTTGGGAGTTGGCGAAAGACTCCGGCCTTCAACACGTGTATTTGGGAAATGTACCGTCCTTAGGGGGCGGACAAACCCGCTGTCCCCACGATGGGCAATTGCTCATCGAACGGCGCGGCTATCAAGTGGTCAAAAATCGATTGAAAAACCATGCATGTCCCGCGTGCGGCACACGTCTTGCGGGAGTGTTTTGATAGAGTATTTGACAGCGTTTCGAGGTTGTTCATGGGGCGATGGTCATGGCCATGGGGGTTGATGCTTGCGGTGGTCGGTTCCGTGGAAATCGGGTGCCGTTGCGCGGGGGATGACCCGGTGGCAAATTCCGGGTACGGTTCGGTCGTGGACAGTCGTGACTTCGATCTGACGGCGGAAGAAAAACAAGCATTGCTAACGCTTGCTCGCACGAGTGTGGAGACGTGGGTGCGTGATCACCAGCGGGTTCCGACCGACGAGTTGGTTCGAAAATTCCCAAAATTGAACACGCAACGCGCTTGTTTTGTGACGTTGCGTCGCGACGGTCAGCTTCGAGGCTGCATTGGCAGCTTGGAGCCTTATCGAGCTTTGGTGCAAGACGTACGCGACAATGCGGTATCGGCTGCCATGCATGACACACGTTTTCGTCCCGTGGAGGCATCGGAACTATCGTCTTTGCGGTATTCCCTATCCGTATTGGATATGCCCCGTCCGTTGCAAGGCGTGCCACCATCGCAGCTTCCGCAGTATCTGTCACAGCATCGCCCGGGAGTCATCATCGAGCTTCGAGGTCGTCGTTCGACTTTCCTTCCATCGGTGTGGGAGGATCTTCCGGATGCAAAGATATTTTTATCGAAATTATGCATGAAACAGGGCGCACCATCGGATTGCTGGATGGACGCGCAGGCTCGTATCAGTACGTATGGTTCGATCAATTTTGGCGAGCCATGAGAGCCTCGAAACTGGAACGCACCCTTATCAGGAGCGTGGGACGTGCCCTTGAACGATCGTGACTTGGCGACGGAACAGCAGATACCGCAAAGCGAGGATAACGATGATCGATTGTCATCCGCCGTCCACGCGGTATTGGAAGGAGTGGGAGCTGAGATTTCCGCATCGTTTCCAGGAATAACTCGGTTGGGGGGGCAGATTGTCGCCGTGTTGTACTTGGCGGACGGTCCTCGTTCGATGGATACGCTGGCCGAGGAGTTGGGACGTTCGAAGAGCAATATTTTCACGAACCTTAAAGCCCTCGAAGGAGCCGGTATCGTAGAACGTCGACGTGTTGCAGGACTGCGCCACGATACGTATGCGCTGACCGGACCCTATCCGGATGTCATCATCGGAGCGTACTTGGGACGTCTTCGTCGCGTGGTGGCGGACAAGCGTAAGCTGACGCAGCGAGCGCTGATGTTGTTGGGGGATGCACCAGGACCGCAAGCGGATTCGTTGCGTCGCCGATTGCTTGATTTACAGCGAAAATACGAGCTATTTGGACGAATGTTTTCGTTGTTTGGGACCGCGATCGATGGTCCGGTGGATTTGGAGGCGTTGTTGAGTTCGATACCTGGTAAGACGCTGGAGATGTTTGTGGACATGGCTCGGATGACGCTTGGGAAGCTATCCCGATCCGGTGAGTCAGGAGGAGAGGGGAAAGAGGAGTGATGAGCCGTACGTTGACACATGCTGCAACATATGCATGGTCAGATGGTGCGAGTGAGAAAGAGGGATAAGGCGGACAAAAGAAAACGGCGCGTCCATGACGCGCCGTTCGAGTTTATGGGGGGGTCAATCAGGAAACGGCAACCTTGATTGCCTTGACGGGACGAGCTTTGACCGCTTTGCTTGCAGGCTTTGCAGCAAACGTCATGGGCTCTTTGGTGAAGGGGTTGATGCCCTGGCGTGCGGGACGCGCGGCCTTCTTGACCACGACGAACTTAGCAAAACCCGGGAGCACGAACACGCCGTTCTTCTTGAGTTCTTTGTGGCCGATGTCTTGAAGCGCTTCGATGGTGGCTTTCACTTGTTTGCGTGAAGAAGCCTCGCCCAGCAGATCCGCGATTGTCTGAATCAGCGCACTCTTCGTCATTGCCTTCTTCGCTGCTGTCTTTGCCTTCGCCATGTCACATTCTCCTTCAATTGACCGTGTGCCTGCACGGTCTTTGCAGTGTACTCAAGCTAGACCACGGTTTTTTCCCGTAATCAAGGGGACAAACGCATTACCGGGTTGGGAGATGACGATTTTATCCTACGCTAGAAGGGGTTTCGGTACCTGGGGGCAACGTCTGTGCAGCAGTTTATGGGGTAGGATTAATTGCAAATAATATGGATTATATATAAGAAATTCGATGTTCAACGATTTGATTTATCATTATATTTCCGACGCTTACGATACTCGCGGACGTTCTTTCGCGATGAAATTGGGGTGGTGGATAATTTCTTGAATGTCTTAGTATTGAATATTCTTTTGCCGATAATGACGCGACGCGTTAAATCCGTGGATACCACCTCGACTTCCAGACGAGTCCCCAACGAAATCCGGTCCCCGGACCTTCGCGCCACCCAATGAAGACCATCTTCACTTCGTTGGTAACCTCCGCTGCCCAACCCCTCCTCTGGGATGAGGATTTCGACGAATGGCTGGTCCAACGTCACCGTGACCGCGTTCATTCCCACATCCGTAACGATACCTGAATATCGTTCGCCAATTCGATCTCGCATCAATACACAGCGATATACATCGAATACCTCCCGTTCGACATCGACGACCTCACGTTCGCGCCGCGTGCAATGCATGGCAATGTCATGCCAGTCCGTCGCCTGAAATCGATCGGCCCTCAACCGCGCTTTCACGATCCGATGATTGACCAAATCCGGATAGCGACGAATGGGCGACGTGAAGTGGGCGTACGCATGCGAGGCTAAACCATAGTGACCAACATTCACCGTATCGTACGAGGCCGGCGTCAGAGAGCGAAGGGTGAGTATGCCGATGATTCCCGCCAAAGGATGATCCTGTACGTCACGGAGAAAGGCTCCCAGGCGCTTGGGATCTGCCGCATCCTCGTATTCAAAGGGAATATCCAGGGAAAAACATAGCTGTGCCAGACGCAGAAGCCGCGCTTCCGAAGGCGGAGGATGAACGCGGTAAATCACTTGCTCCTGCAAATCCTGTAGCCACTGCGCCACGGCTTCGTTGCTCGCTACCATCAACTCTTCAATGAGCCGATACGCGCGTTTCACCCCGGGATCCTCCGCATGTCGAACCACATCCACCGGATATCCGCTATCCGGATCGAGATGGATCTCCGGCTCTGGTGCCGTAAGCTCCAACGCCCCTCGACGCATTCGTCGACGTCGAAGCAATCGTGCTAGCTCGTCGGCTTGCTCCATCATACACGCCACTTCGGAGTTCAAACCCTCGGCGCACGCGTTGGACCATCCCATGGCCGACGCGACTTGGTGATAGTTCAGTGTGGCTCTCGAACGCATCACGCCTTCACACAGTCGACTGTGGGTTCGTCGACCACGAGAATCGAACTTCATCCACAACGCTACGCACAATCGGTCCAGTCCTTGTTCGAGGGAGCATAGAAACGACGAGAGAGTCGGGGGCAGCATCGGTACGGCCCGATCGGGTAAATATACAGAAAAGCTACGTATTTTGGCTTCTTCGTCGAGTGCCGAGCCCGGCTGCACATATTCGGAAACATCCGCGATCGCGACCCACGCTTCAAAACCATCCTCGAGTTCACGAACCCAAATCGCGTCGTCGCGATCACGGGCATCGATCGGATCGATCGTAACGAACGGTACGTCTCGCAGGTCTTCTCGCGCCCCGACCAAAGAGTCATCCCACGGCGACGCAAGATGCTCGAGGTTTTGCCATACCGTTTGTGGGAATGACTCCTCGATTCCTTGTCGAAGAAGGATCTTTCGCGTTTCGACATCTGGGCTCCCCGGTGGCCCCAGCGCGGCCACCAGAATCGCTTCCGGATGCTCGTGCTCGGATTCGGGAAAGCGAACGATCTGTACCACCGCGGCGTCGCCGTTTTCTCCGTTCACGTCGCCACGCAACACGATGGGACCGCGCACACGAGCATCATCGACTTCGAGCCAAGCGCCATGCGCTGTCTTTCGCAACACGCCTTGTACTCGATGGTTGGCCCGTTGCAGCACCTCCACGATACGTCCTTCGAGCCCGCGCATGGATCGTGTCATCACCTGCACACGCACCGTGTCGCCGTGCATGGCACTTCCGACTGCTTCCCCATGCACGTACACGTCGTCGGCGATACCGGCGCTGCTCACGAAACCGAATCCCCGCGGATGCATCCGCAAGCGCCCTTCTCGCACCTCCCGGTTTCGGTCTTTTCGAACGGAACCGAACCGCTGTCCGCGAAGTCCACGAATGGCACCATCGAGCCTCAGGGTTTCAAGCAACGAAAGCAAAGCAAGATAGTCACCGTCGCGAACCTGCAAGGCTGCTGCGATTTCACGGGCGTGCAGCGCTCGCGGACTTCGTTCGTCCAGCAACTGCAGCACCTGTGTTCGTTGTGGCAAACTCGTTTTGCTCATCGTTTCGATCCTCGAGGCGCGGATTGCCCATCATTTCCCACACGTTTTTGGGGACAATGGCCCTTCGGCATGCGGTATGGGCAATGAGACTGTCGAAAAAAACAACACGAACCAGGTCGTGTCATTGGGGAACGGTCTGTGCGAAATAGGCGCCCGCGGCGGCCGCGGCTCCCAACAGCAACACGACAATGGCAATGATGAGACCCAGGCCTTTCTTTTTTGCGGCAGGCTCCGTGGGTGTTGGAGAATCCATCGAGGGACGAGACGATTCGATCGAGGGCGGGGAAGGGGGGGATGAGGCAGGTTGGAGAGAGTTTTCCAAGGGATTTGGGCCCGTTGGCATATCCTCCAACGCCGACAGGTTGCCTACCTGCAAGTCCTGAAGCGAAGACAAGAGTTTGTCGTTGGCACCCGTTCTGCCAATGCCATAAGGATTGTGGATTTGGATTTCGGACTCCCAATCCGTGATCATGCTGCCATCGTGAGGAGAAGGTGTTCCTGTGGGTGTCGTTCGACCGGAGGGCGAAGCTCCGCTTTGTTCTTGCGAGGTACCGAGGGAAGTGAACTCGAAGAGGGCTTGTTTGATGAGTTGGTCGATGATGTTGGCGCTTGCGGGTTTCTGTCGCTGTCGTTCATCGAGGGCTTGCTGCACCAAACGCGCAATATCCCAAGCGCCCACGGGTTGACCGTGGTGATACAAAAATCCGTTTAGATCCTCTGCCAAGGCGAGGGCATGCCCATAGCGCTGGTTCAAGTCTCGCGCCAACGAGCGCAGGATGATGCGTTCCAAGCCCGGAGGAACCTTATGATTGATTTCGGGTAAGGAAGGGATATTGGCCTGTTGGACGAGTTTGACGGTGGCGTAGTCGGACTCACCGAGAAATAGTTTTCGTCCGGCCAGCATTTCCCACAGGATGATGCCCACGGCGAAAATATCCGCACGCGCATCGACGTCGTGGCCCATCGCTGCCTCAGGGGCAAGATACGAAAACTTCCCCTTGATGATGCCGGGTTCGGACTTTTCGAGCTGATTGTTGGCCTTGGCGAGCCCGAAGTCCGTGATTTTTATCTCCCCATACCGGGTGATCAATACGTTCGGAGGGGACATGTCCCGATGAACGATGCCCAGGGGCGTTCCTCGGCCATCTTTCAAGTCATGGGCATACGCCAATCCCTCACAGATCTTGGTGGCGACATAGACGGCTGCCTCCAAGGGAAATGGTTGCCCCCGTTTGCGAAGCATCTCGATGATGGCTTTGAGATCGGCACCATCCACGTACTCCATCACGATGAAGTACGTGTCGTCGCCAATACCAATATCGAACACTTGCACGACATTGGAGTGACTCAAGTGAGCGCTGAGCCGTGCCTCATCCAAAAACATCGACATGAACTTCCGCTTCTGGCTCAAGTGCGGAAGCACCCGCTTGATGGCGACTTTTTTCTTGAAGCCTTCGATTCCGGCGCTTTCCGCGCGGAATACTTCGGCCATGCCGCCCGCGGCAATCTTGTCGATGACCCGATATCGTTGCTGGTGGTGTCCGTCCGGCATGTTGGTCGTGCGAGGCACACTCCTGCGGAATGAATCGTTGCCGCCCATGGACGTTGCCACCTCCCGGTTTGAACGGTCAAGCTATCGACGACGGATCTCGCTTTCATGACCTTGGCTGAGCGTCTCGCGCCATCGTGTCATGTGGGCGTTATTCACACCTATGCATGAATTCCCCTGTTTTTGGCGGATATGCCCTATCCGGACCCCCCATTTTAGGCGGAACAGGGCTGGGGCTCCTATTTTTTGCCAATGATCGCGTCAATGGCGGGGATGTCCTCCGGTTCGACCGCTCCGTGGACGATGCAATGCACTTTGCCTTTAGGATTGACAAGAATCTGGATAGGAAGTTCAGGCGAGGATTCCACCCCCAGATCCGCCAACCAAGCGGCTCGGGTTTTTCCTTCCGGCAACCAAAAGCTCGTCCGTAACCCTTCCCGCGGCTGTTGCTGCAAGAAACGCAGAAACTGTCGTTGATCGTCGTCGAGGGAGACGAATACGAAGTCTGCGGTGGCTTCCCATTTTTGTTTCCAGCTCAACAATAGCGGCAATTCTTCTTTGCAGGGTCCACACCATGCCGCCCACAAATTGACCCACACCCATTTGCCATGGCCGGTGCGGATTTGCGTTCCCATCGACTCGTGCCCGGGAGCCTCGCCATGGCCGAGCGCTTGGGTGGGAAAGTCGCGATCGACGGGTTTTCCCTTACAAATCGTTCGTCGCGGCCGTGGTGTCGAAGGTTTGGTGGAAACCGCCGGAACCGGAACGGCCGCGGATGGGGACGCACTGACCGCATCGGCGCGTCGGAGCGAGGGAGCAGGTTTGGGGCGCTCCTCACAACAAACCAACGCGATACCCGCCAGCAGAAGCGGCGCTATAACCGGCAATCGACCCATGAAATGAAAGCGCTCCTGTTGATGGTTTCTTCGTCGCACTTGCTTTCTCTCGACCGTTTCCACTCACAGAATTCTTTGGGAAGTTGGGCAAATTCTTTTCCGAGCCAGAGCATTCCCACCTGTTTTTCGAGGTTGGGATCCTTGGATTGCTCGCTGATATGGAAGAACACGGAGTTGGCTCGTTTGTGAGAAACCACCCGATTTCGTTCGATGGTTCCGGTTTTGGAACCGCGCGCCACGATGAAAAAATATCGGGCACCTTGCCGGTCGAGCCATCGGTCTTCGATCATTTGATTTGCCCCGGCATCGAGATTGTCTTTCCCCTCGTCGAACATCACGATGCCTCCCCGCTCTTTGAGCGGAAGGAACAAGGCATTGAAGTCCGCGTCGGAAATCGATGCGATATTTTTCACATCCGCGGGTTTGCATCCGCGACGTGATCCGGTGCCTACCAGGCCGCATGCGTTGAGCACGCGTTGCAGCACGATTTTGAACTCCGGGGTGCAATACGCGGCTTCCGCGTGGGAAGCGATGGCGGTTTCCGGTGCTTTTTGAGGATTTGCCAATCGATCCGCGGCCGCGTCGATTTGGCCTCGTACCCAAAAACTGGCTCCCAGAACAAGCACCGTGCCCAATGCGGGACCTACGAAAACGTGTGGTCTCAAGGCAGCACCTCCGGAGCAAGCTGCGCCAATGTGAAGCGAAGCCCCAGATCCGAATCCTCATCACAGATTCGCAGGTCCCCAAGATAAAGCTGGGGCGTGGATACCGGAAGCTCATTGGTAACCGCGTATTGCAGGATGTTGTTGAGACGGACCGCGGTCTGCTTGGCATCGATGCATGTGTCGATGGCTTCTCCGAAATGCGTTCGAAGCCGTGCGCGCAACAGGGAGTCGCCTGCTTTGCCGAGCGATGCCAGCTCTTCTTGGTTTCGATACATCCACTCCAGAGCGTCGCGCGAGCGCGGATCGGCGCAAATGACGGCTTTGGACAGAATGCAACTGCCCGGGTGCAAAGACCGATCGAGCATCCAATTGCATGTGCTATCCAGAGGCATCAGAACCAAGGAGGCGTTGATATTTTCCATGGCGCCTTCCCCCTTCAGACGTTCGTGAAGTCCTTTGCACGTGGGGCATAAGGGGTCGGCGACGATGATCATGTCTCGTTTGGGAGATGTCGTGGCAAGAGATACGAGAGCTTTGCTCTTGGGTTGTGGGATGGTTCCGCAACTCGCCAACAGCGGTCGAAAGTCCGGCAACGCGTTGACGTAGATAATGGCGGGAACGCCCACGCATAATCCCAACGAAGCGAGCCACAACACGATGGCACCTGGGTTTCCTGGCGGCATGGGACGAACGGGTTCATGGGGTGGACTCGGTGAGGGAGGAGGAGGGCCGCCCGCGGGGCTTGTCGGTGGAGACGTCGAAAACGCATCGAGAAAGGATAGTTTTCGAAGTTGAACCATTCCCCAGATTCCCGCAGCGGCCAGCAACGCAGAAGCCACATATAGACCCACGCATGTTTTGCAAAACACGCCGAGGCGAACGGCGGCGATGAAAGCCATGATCACGGAGACGAGCAGGGGACCAAGGCTCGAGAATCCAAGAAATTGGTAGGCTCGTTTGGAGACGTTGGCGCCTCCCACGAGCATCGCGACGGCAAAAGCGGCGAAGAAAACGTATACCCCGAGAGCAAAAAGGGAAACGGGAACGCCTCCCCACCAGGTTCCTCGGAACAACGCGCCATACACGGAGTACATGGCGGTTCGACAAGCGTTTTCCGTGTCGGTAGCTTCCGCGAGGCCCGGAGTAAACGAGCAATGCACGGCATGAAGCTGCCGATCGAGGTGTTGGATGTAGTCGTAGGTGGAGAACCCGGCGAAAATAAGCCCCAAAGCAGAGGCTACGAGGGCCAGGATGATGGGCATGCGCGATAACTTCCACATGGTCGACGCTCGTTGCGTTCGGTGGGTCAACGGCTAGCGATTCGATCCACTCCGAGATAAGGACGAAGCGCATCGGGAACCCTTACCGATCCGTCTTTGCATTGAAATTGTTCCAATACCGCAACGACAGTTCGTCCTACGGCCAAACCGCTTCCATTGAGGGTGTGAAGAAGCTTGGGTTTTTTGGTCTGGGGGTCACGGTAACGAATCGACGCGCGTCGCGCCTGAAAGTCTCCGAAGTTCGAGCAACTCGAGATTTCTCGATACGCTTGGAGGCCGGGGAGCCACACCTCGATGTCATAGGTTTTGTTGGCGGAAAAACCGAGATCTCCGGTGCATAGGGTGATGACTCGATAGTGCAACCCGAGTCGTTGCAGCACTTGTTCGGCGTGAGACGTGAGCAGTTCGTGTTGGGATGGCGAATCCTCCGGGGTGCAGAAGCGCACCAACTCGACTTTGTCGAATTGGTGTTGTCGGATGAGACCTCGCACGTCTTTTCCGTAACTGCCCGCTTCGCTGCGAAAGCAAGGTGTATAGGCCGCATAAGCGAGGGGTAGTTGCGATGATTCAAGGATCTCGTTTGCGTGCAGGTTCGTCAGGGGAACTTCCGCGGTGGGGATCAAAAATAGGTCGTAGGATTCATCGACCTCGGACTTGCGCGTTTTGAAAAGGTCCTGCTCGAACTTGGGTAGCTGTCCGGTCCCCCGCAGGGCGGTGTCTTTCACGAGGAAAGGAGGCAGGACTTCGAGGTATCCATGTTCGCGAGCCAAGTCGAGCATGAAGGTGGTCAGGGCGCGTTCGAGACGTGCTCCCAAGCCCATCATCACGGCAAAGCGTGGACCGGAAAGCTTTGCGGCACGCTCGAAGTCGATGATGCCCAGCGCGGGACCGATGTCCCAATGTGCTTTCGGTTCGAAATCGAATAGGGGTTTTTCGCCCCAGGTTCGAATGACCGGATTGTCTTGCTCGGAGGAACCCGTGGGAGTCGATGCATCCGGCAGGTTGGGAATTCCGAGCAAAATCTCGGAGATCTCTGATTCGATTTCGTCTTTTCGCTTTTCCAACCCTTTGATTTCATCGGATACGATTCGCAGTTTCTCCCGACGTTCAATGAATTCAGGGGATTGTTTCGGGAGCTTGGACATCTCCTTGTTGGCATTGTTGCGTTCCGCCGCTTTGCGCTCCACGGCGCTTATGGTTTCCCGGCGTTGCGCGGCAAGTTCCGTGATGGCGTCGAGCGAAGCCGCTGTTTGAGGGTTGCGACGCGACAGGGCGGCGCGCACCTCATCGATGTGGTCTACAACATACCGTAGGTCGAGCATGGCGTGCGCCTAGCACTGCTCAGGGTTGTCGGCAAACGGAGGGAACCACACAGGGAGTGGCGCATGCATTTCCCAGGGCATGCCGTTCGATTTGCTGGGTCGTGCCACGGGGGGCTCCTGTCCCCGCGAGACAGAGTAACACCGCGTCTTCATTGGTGATTTCTGAAGATGGCTCAATGCAAAGACCGTGAGTACAGGTTCCTGTCGACAGCCCCTTCGTCCACGGGCAATCCCTGTCATGTTGACAGGTCAAGGCGCGACAGTCCGCGGGGTGGGTACCATGAGCGCCGCCTTGGACCCATACCTCACAGACAGCCATGAGCCTCGAAGCCGTGTGAAGCACGAAAGCTGCTTTGGCTCCTTTCGGCTGGCTTGCGGATGGATTCGCCTCACCGGCGCCGATCAACGCACACGACGAGTCTTTGCACGAAGCTTCGAAGTGGCGTCCTTCGGTGTCCGTGAGATGCACTTGGACAGGTTTCGAACAACCGACGAGCGTGAAGAATCCGAGGGGGATCCATAAGGTTGATAGTCGACGGGCCATTGTGATCAGCCTAGCAGAGTCATGAAGGATCATGGTTTGGCTTTGGGTTGAATCACTCCTGGTTGATTTGCTGATTTGACGAAATGGGTCAACGCGTGCCATAGGCCAAGGACCAGGCGTGGACAGAGAATCCGATGGGAGACGCGAATCACCTTTCAGAGCCGCCGTTTATGGCGAGCGATCCACCTCCTAGCACGGGAGGAATGCTTTGGAGAGTGGTGGGTGGCATCAAAACGATGCGTCCACACCAGTGGGTCAAGAACGTATTCGTTCTTGCGCCGGTATTTTTTTCCAAAGAATTCTTCCATGCCGATTTGCTGTTACGCGCATTCGGCGCATTTTGCGTCTTCTGTTTGCTCGCAAGCGCCGTCTACACCATCAACGACTTGGTCGATGTACAGGCGGATCGAGCCCATCCCGTCAAGCGCTACCGTCCCATCGCTTCGGGGCGATTTCCTGTCACAGCCGCAAAAGTGCTAGCCGTCGTTCTCGTGGTGATTTCCCTGGCGGGCGCGGCATGGGGACCCATCTTTTTTTTCGCGACCGCGGTCGGCTACTTCGTTCTGAACCTTGCCTATTCGTTTCGCCTCAAGAAGGTCGCATACATCGATGTGGGGTGCATTGCGACAGGCTTCGTGCTTCGTGTTCTCGGCGGGGGGTTTGCCGCCGGGATCCTTATTTCATGGTATTTGCTCGCGTGTACGGCGCTGCTGGCCCTGTTTTTAGGGTTTGGCAAACGACGCCATGAGTTGGCGCAGTCTACGCGCAAAGGTTCGAAGACGCGCGTTGCGTTGGACTCTTATTCTCCTCGTGCGCTGAATATCGCGTTGGTCTTGACCGCGAGCGCCACGGTGGTGACGTATGCGGCTTACACGCTCGATCCGGTGATTCAACGCCAATTCAACTCCGATTGGCTTTGGTTGACCATACCGTTTACGATTTTTGGGGTGGTTCGGTTTCTTCAACTCATGGCAGGACGGCCGCGGGCGGAATCACCAACCCAAGAGATGCTTCGCGACACGCTATTCGTTTTCAACATCGTGGTTTGGGCTTTGGTGGCGTTTGCGATCGTTTATCGGGTGCGCCCCGAGGTTGGATTCTAACAGGGACTCCGAAGGAGGCACAGGTGGCTGGGGGCTTGCGCGCGCTCAAACAAGAGCTTGGAAAGCTGTACTCCGCCAAGAGCGACCCTTGGGTCGATCTTGGTCTAACCCTACCCATCTTCCTCGGATACCACCTGGGAGTCGTCTTTCTTCCATCACGAAACGCCGCGGATATCGTTACTTCGCAACTCGTTCGACTCGCCAATTTCAGTATCCTGGCCTACATGGGCCTGACCGTTGCGCTCGCGGCATCGTTCGTCGGTCTGTTGGTGGTCCTCGGACGAGGAAAAAAACTGGTTTGGAAGCGTTTTGTCGGGGTCATCCTCGAAGGAGCCGTCTACGCCATCGTGATGAGCACGACTGCCCGCTTCGTCGTGGGCTCGTTGCACCTTGCGGGGACCGCAGAACCACGATCGGCCTTTTCAGGACTGGTTATGTCGCTGGGAGCCGGGTTTTACGAGGAAGTGGTATTTCGTGTCCTGTTGTTCGGCGCGGGACTTGCCTTGTTGCAACGAGCCATCCCACGTCGTGAGATGTTGCTAGGGGTGGGCTGGGCGATCGCATCGGCTCTCATTTTTTCGGCTTGGCATTACGTGGGGGCGTATGGCGATGTTTTTCGCCTGTCTTCTTTCGTATTCCGTTGGGTATGCGGCCTTGCTTTCGTCGCGATTTACCGATTTCGAGGGTTTGCCCCCGTGGTTTGGTGCCATGCCCTTTACGATATTTGGGTGTTGGCTCTGTAGAATGAGGTCAATCCGCCAACGGTTCTGGGGCTGCTGACGGTCGGTTCAATCCCACCAAAGACAGCGCTTGTCCGGCACGCACGGGTGGTGTAACCGCAGCATCATGAACACCCTTTCTGGCGTCCCGCGACACGTGGCGATCATCATGGATGGCAATGGACGCTGGGCCGTACAACGAGGGTTACCACGACAAGCCGGTCATAAAGAGGGAGCCAAAGCCGTTCGCGAAGTCGTTCGAGGTTGTCGAAAAGCCGGCGTCGCTTTTTTGACCCTGTATGCCTTTAGCCTCGCGAATTGGAAACGCCCAAGCGCGGAAGTCAATGCGCTCATGCGCTTGCTCATTTTCTTCGCCGATCAGGAAGTCGCAGAACTTCGCGAACGGGAAATCTCAGTGGATGTGGTGGGCCGTCCCGAAGACCTCCCCACCGCCACACGCAACGCCCTTTTCGAACTCATTCGTCAGACCGCCGGGGGAACAAAAATGCGACTGTCCCTGGCTCTCAGCTATAGCGGACGCAACGATATCGTCTCCGCCATGCAAGGAATCGCGCGTGAAGTCGAAGCCGGTACCCTGCCCGCCGCCGCCGTCGATGAATCCCTGCTTCGTCATCGGATGACGACCAAAGATCTTCCTGACCCGGACCTGGTGATCCGTACCGGCGGAGAATATCGCCTGTCGGACTTTTTGCCCTTCGAATCGGTCTATGCGGAATTGCATTTTCCGCAAATTTTATGGCCGGACTTCAAAGAGCAGCACTTGCAAGAAGCCTTCGAAGCCTATGCCAGTCGAGAACGACGTTTCGGCAAAACGAGTCAACAAGTTGCCGAAGAGAAGTGACGTAGGGCTCATCCGCGGCCATCGAAAGACTTTCTCGACGGGAATCACTGGCTTTGAAGCGTGGTTTTTACCGCGGATGCCGTTCGGTCGACGAGCTTAGCGCACAATTCGATGGCTTCGACGTAGCGATACACGCCCGCTTGTAAAGCAATCATTCCGCGCGCGTCATCTTCTTGCGATCCCATGGATAAAGCGGCGTGAACGACACGCTCTCCTCGATCCACCTCCCTTGCCAACTGATGGAAAACATCGCGAAACGAGCGGGAATTGGACGAAGGATCGATCGTTGACGTCGAGCCGGAAGAGGCAAGGATGGGACGAGCACAGGATTGATAGCGAACGATGTCCATGGGCGCTCCTTGGGTGCTCTTTTCCTTCGGCCAAACCCTGGCGTGGGTTGCGTCGAATGACAATTACAATCTCGATTGCATTCTTCGCGAGAGCTTGGTGATCGCGCGTGCGAGAATGCGAGATCCCCACGACTTTGACAGCCCGAGGGATGCGGCGATCGTGTCGATATTTTCGTCGAGAAAAAAGTGACGACGAACGAAAAGCTCTTCCTGTGGCGTGAGGTTCGGGAGTTCTTGATGAACCAGTTGCATCAACTCCTGCGTTTCGAGGGAGGAATCGGGACTGTCGACGGATAAGGCGACGCGTTCGCCATCGAGTACCGACTCCTGACCGCTGAATCCAAGGGCCATCGCCGTGGCGAGAACCGCGAGGTGGTCGGATAGGCGTTGGTCCGTGTCTTCAGGAGAAAGACCACGGATGGCAGCGTCTTGGGAATCATCGAAAAATCCAGAAGCTACGACATTGGCGGCCTGAAGAGCGCGTACTTTTTCATGAGCGCGACGGGGAAGGGCGCTACAAGAACGCATTCCGTCGAGGATGGCACCTCGCACGCGATAATAGGCGTATCGTCGAAAAGGAATTCCGCGGTCCGGCTCGTATCGACGAGCTGCCATGAGCAGCCCTTCATGACCGAAACTCGCAAGTTCACGAACGTCGATGATATCGCTCACTTCGCGGTAAAGTTGTTTCGCAACAACGTCCACGAGGGTCAACTCACGATGGAATCTTTCCATCACCTCCGGTGGATCGACGTGGGTCACGCTTGCACGTTTCGTTATCAGGGCAATTTCTGTCAAGCAAAGCCCACCTTGGCAGTCCATTTTCTGCCGGAACGCTCCCCCGAACGCCAGAAAACATGGAAATGGCTCTCCGGTTGGCAAGTGTGATACCGTTATCCCCGCATGAATAAGGCCCGTGTGCTGGTCATCGATGGCGACGATTGGGTAGCTCGACTCCTTGCGGACGGATTGCGAGAACACGGATTCGATGTCAGCACGTGTCTTTCGGGCGGAGATGCGTTGGCCGTTGCCGCAACCATCGAAGCCGATTGCGTGATCACCGAAATGGTGCTGCCGGAACTCGATGGTCCTTCGGTGGCTCGCGCCATTCGATCGGAGAAGCCGCCGTTAGGGTTCGTGCCGATTTTGTTTCTGTCCAACGCCGACGACATGGTTTCCCGGAGCGCGGCATTCCAAGCAGGAGCGGACGTTTACCTCACCAAACCTTTTCGCTTGGATGAGGTCGCGTTGCAAGTCCGTGGGCTGGTAGCCATGTCCACCCGTTTGACAGGATCGGAGAAATCACGACGATTGCCCCCTATCGCCGCCGCCGAGATCCCCGAAAGCATCAGCCCCTCCGTTCACGCCATCGAAGGAAATGTCGCGCAAATGTCCGTCGCGACCGTACTCACCTTGCTCGAAATGGAACGTCGCTCCGGAGTGTTGAAAGTCAGCGAGGGCAAACATAAGTGCGAACTCGATATCATCGCGGGATATGCCGTGGGGGGAGCGATCGATGCTTCCCAAGTCACTCCTTTGGCCGTACTGCGGGAGATCCTTCAGTGGAAAGAAGGACGCTTTCGCTTCATCCCCGGTTCGGATGGAGCCATTCCAAACAATCGTCGTTCCATTGGCGCCCTGTTGATCGAAGCCGTTCGCCTCGATGACGAAGCCAATCGGGAGCAATGGCCTGAAGAAAGCTCCACCGCACGACGTTCTTGGCCCGCGCCCGGTCGAACGAAAAAACCTGTGACGTCGCCTAAAAAACCGTCACGCCCTCCCCCGCCGGCACGCCTATCCCAACCTCCAATGCCATCGAATATGGGACGAGCGGCTCCAAGACCCACGGCACCGCGTCGCGCAAGACCCGCTCCTCCACCCGCACCTTCGCTGAAGAAAAAGTAGCCAATATGATAACATATTGATTTTGTTGAATATTTTGAATAGCAGGACCTACCTTCGGAACGCGGGTTGCCCTTCCATCTGCTTGGCTCGGTCTTGCCGAACATACAAATAGTGAAAGAATTCCGAGGGGGCGGTGTGCATGGCGGGCGTAAGGTGGGCTTCTACCAATTGATAGCCCTCACGACGATAATGCGCGAGTGTGGATAAGTGCCGGAGGGGATAGTCTCTCGAATAATCATCGACAAATACGAAAGTGGGTCTTCGACGCATCATATAGTCGAAGGGGGCGAAGCGTTGATGACCTGGTCGAGAGGCTACGATCGCACCATGGTGTGCCACGAATTCGTCGCATAAACCGAAGGTATCGAGGTTGGAGATGCCGGCGAAATAGGGCATGGCACCAGCCGCTCCCACGGCCATCCAATCATCGGGTTTGGCAAAGGAGGCGACCCAACGACCCATGGCGGCCCACCGCAGGGCGTAAAGCCTGGTCCAGCCGAGGGCCTCGATGCCATGAGCGATACGCGCGGGTTCGGTGATACTTTGGGCACGTTCTTTCAACTTCCACTGGTTGAAGCCATGCAGACCGAGCAAAACGGTGGTCAAGGCAAGGAGCGCTTGCCAGGGCAAACGTAGTTTCGCCGCTGTCGTATGCATTGCCGCGGCAACAAGGACGAAGCCCAGGGGCAGAAGGGGCGCAAAAAAACGGTAAAGATCGAGAAAATCGCCGCCGATGCGGATGATATAAGGCACGAAGCAAAGCCATAAAGCAAACGAACTCCAAAGGATGAGTCTTTTGGCGTGGATGTGGGGATGCTCTTTGGGATAGGTGTGCAACCAAGGCAGCAGCAGGCCCAAGGCGAATAGAAAGACCAAAGGCCATCCAAGTTCCTGTCCCGCGAGCACGACATACGCCCATCCGCGTTTCATGAGTGCGGCGGATTCCCCCGAGGATTTGAGGTAATACGTATTGGGGAGCCAGTAGCCGTAGTAGCCGTATCGCCACAGCACGTGTGTGCCCGTCAACAAGGCGTACACCCCTCCGACGACAGCCGTTTGCCGAAGATGGGGGCGATCGAATCGCAGCACCAGCAACAAGGTGATGACGATGGTGGCGACGAGGGCACCTTCGGGACGAGCCAACGTGGTGAGTGTCAACAACATCGCCGTGACGAGGGCGTGTCGAAGGCTGGGAGCACGAGAGGCCAGATGGGCGGCCTCGGCGATGGACCACGTAAGAAGCGCGCCAAAAAGGGGAGTTTCCAGCCCACCCATGGTCCATGCGGCGATGGGACAGGACAGCGCCGTTCCCACGAGAACGAGGGCTGCGCCCTGGGAAGCCTGCGGTTCCAACTGCCACCACAGACGAGCCAGCCCGATGAGCCAAAGTACGGCCCCCACGCCTCCGAACCCTTGCATGACCCGAACGGGATCGCCAAGTCCGTGAGCGATCGCCGCAAATACCATCCACAATGGGCTCGTATAGCCTTCCACCCGCTGGCCGAGATTGTATACCGGCTCGCCGTGCTCCCATAGCATGCGCCCATACCGAAGCGTGATGAATGCATCATCGGCAAAAAAATCGTAGGACCGCGCGTGGATCCACAACCCTGCCGCAGTCACGATGACTAGCGAAATCAAGATGCGAAGATGCAACCGCTTCACAAGGCCATCCTAGTGACGGCATAGAATAGATCGTACAAGATTCGTGCTGGTCCCATGACCGACATCCACGCAACTCGGGCCGTCTGTGCTACGCCTGCCTCATCTTCGCCCCCGACGATGAACACCATGACACAACCCGATTCCCATCCCCTTGTCCTGTCCGTCATTGCCCCATGCTTCAACGAGGAATTCAATGTCCCAGCTCTCGTCGAACGCGTTTTGCGCGTATTCGATCGAGGAGACCTGCAAGGTGAGCTGATCCTCATCGATGACGGAAGCTCCGATGGTACTCGTCGCGTCATCGAAGAGCAGCAAAGCCAGCATCCCGATCGTGTGGTAGGCCGTTTTCATGCAAGAAATAGCGGGATTGCAGCTTCTTGGAAAACGGGTGTGGCTGTCTCTCGCGGCGCGTACGTTTGTATCATCGATTCGGACTTGCAGTACCAACCCGAGGATATCCTTCGGTTATTTCGAACCCTCATCGAAACCAGCGTCGATATCGTACAAGGTTGGCGCAGCGCCGTGGGACGGGAAAGGGGCACCCGGTATCACCTGAGTCGTGGTCTGAACACGATCCTCAATTCCGCTTTCGACATGAGCCTTCGCGACAACAAAAGTGGGTTTGTGGTCTGCACCCGGGAGGTCATGCAAGACCTGCTTTCCTACGAAGGCAATTACCACTTCTGGCAAACCTTCCTCATGGTCGCTGCCCATGCGAAAGGCTACTCCTACCGCGAAATCGAGATCCTTTTCGAAAATCGTCGTCAAGGAACCTCCTTTCTCGACAAAGGCGCGTACCGGGCCTCCTTGCTGTCCTTCGCGGATATCGGAAAAGCCCTGTGGGAATACCGCTTTCGCCGTCCTGTGCCCGATGTGGCCACCCACTTTCTCAAACGTTATCCCGTGATCGATCGAACGCCCAAGCGGGGAATGGTTCGCGACCTCGAGTGGAAAGCCTATCTCGCGAGCTTCAACCACACGCATTGGATGATCACGCGGGATGTGGAGCATTACTACGAGACACTCAACAAAACCCAATGGCTGTCCATGAGCCAGATGCGCGAGCTTCAAGACGAAAAGCTACGGCGGCTCATTCGCCATGCGTATCGTAACGTGCCGTATTACCGTGTGAAAATGCAGGAGGCGGGGGTTCATCCCGACGATATCCGCACGCAGGATGACCTTCATAAGCTCCCGTTGTTGTCGAAGCAAAACGTTCGCGATCACCTGTACTTCGACATCATGTCGGAAAACCACGACAAGTCCGAGATACTCAAGATTTCCACCAGCGGTTCCACCGGTGAGCCCTTCGTTTGCTACGCGGATCGCGCGCAACTCGAGTTTCGATGGGCAGCCACTCTCCGCTCCCAAGAATGGACCGGTTACCGTTTCGGGGACCCCTGTGTTCGTCTTTGGCACCAGACCCTCGGTATGTCCAAAGAGCAAGCCATCAAAGAGCGTCTCGACGCCCTGCTCGTTCGCCGAAAGTTCGTCCCCGTCTTCGAAATGAAAGAGGAGATGCTTGCCAAAACCCTTCGTGAGATTTCCGATTGGCAACCAACCCTCATCGACGGTTATGCCGAGGCCCTCAATCTGCTCGCGCAATTCATTCACGCCTCGGAAGGATTACCCCACAAACCCCGCGGCATCATGTCTTCGGCACAAACCCTGCCCGAGGCGAGTCGTCGGATCATCGAAGATGCTTTTGGATGCAAGGTCTACGACAAATACGGGGGTCGGGAGTTTTCCGGTATCGCCTATGAGTGCGAAGCCCACGACGGTCATCATGTGGTCGGTGAAGGCTATATCGTGGAAATCCTTCGGGATGGTAAGCCCGCGGAACCAGGCGAAACAGGCGAGGTCGTCATTACGGACCTGAACAATACCTGCATGCCGTTCATTCGCTATCGCATCGGAGACCTCGCGGAAGCGGTCGACAATAGCCGTACGTGCTCTTGTGGACGTGGCTTGCCCCGCATTGGCAACATCGATGGTCGTGTGCAGTCGATCATCCAAGGCATCGATGGGCGATATCTTCCAGGTACGTTTTTCGCCCACTATCTCAAAGAATTCGATTTCGCTTTCAAACTCTATCAGGTGGTGCAGGAAGAGCCCGATGCCATGTCGTTCAAGGTCGTGAAGGGCTCCCGCTTCTCCAACGATATCCTCGAACAGGTGCTTGCGACCTTTCGCCAATACCTCGGCGATTCCATGCGTATCGATGTCGAATTCGTGGACGATGTAGCCATGGTCCGCACAGGCAAACGTTTGGCGAGCGTGTCGCGTTTACCCGTGGACTTTCAACGCAATGCGCCGCTTAAGATGTCGGGAATATAGAAATAATTTAGTGTATTCAACTGGTTACGAACATGGCGACGAGCCGGGGGCTGGCCTTTCGAATGGCAGCCCTCGAAGCAGAAGGCGGCAAACTACATGGCGGTAGGGGGAGCCGGCTCATCGGGGGAACCGGCATGAGCCAGGGGAATCCCGATGAGCAGCAAGGCGAGAAAGACGAGAATGCCGATGGCGAGCCAGTTCGCGCCCATCCACGCGATCGAAGGAAATGGACTGTCGGTGAAAAAGACATAGCCGGCGATCACCAATCCCATGAGCGCTTCGCCAGCGATCAACCCCGAGGCTACCAATACACCAGTGTTTTCCGTGCGTGCCTTCTGCGCATCGTTGAGTTTGCGGCTTTCGACGAAGCGGTCGGTAATCCACCGGATGATGCCGCCGACAAAGATGGCGAACGTGGTTTCGAGAGGCAGGTACATGCCGACGGCTACGAGCATGGGGCTTTTCACGCGAACGAGCACGAGCGCGAGACCCATGATGATACCGACGATGACAAGGGGCCATGCCATTTCGCCGCCCACAATACCTTGGGATAAGACGGCCATCAGGCCAGCTTGTGGTGCGGGAAGTTTGGGGTCACCGAAGCCCGTTCCGCCCTCGGTGATATTCGAAGAGTGCAGAATATAGAGGGGAAAGAACATGACCGCGCCGGAGACGACGACGCCAAGGATATCGCCCACCTGCATTTTCCAAGGGGTGCCACCGAGGATATGACCGACTTTGAGGTCCTGGAGCATTTCGCCAGCGACCGCGGATGAAACGCAAACCACGGTGGCCACGCCGAGAACGGCGGCCACGCCGGCCATGCCTTCCGCGCCCACGATGACCATCAACAGCGCGGCGATGATGAGCGTGGAGAGTGTGAGCCCGGAAATCGGGTTGTTGGAGGAGCCAATCGTACCCACGAGGTTTCCGGATACAGCACCGAAGAAAAAGCCTGTGATGGCCATGACGACGGCGGCTACGAGGGCCGGAACGATGGCGCCCGCGAACCAGAAGTACACGGCGACCATCGCCAACAGCACGAGAATGAGACCCAAGAACACGACTTTCATGTTCAAGTCTTTGTCCAGACGGCCCGTTTCCGCGTCGTCTCCTTGCGTGCTCTTTTTCAAATCCGAGATCGATCGTCGAATGCCCGTAGCCAAGCTTTTTCGCATCTTGAACAAGGTGTTGGCAGCACCGACGAGCATGCCACCGACGGCGATGGGGCGAACCACGAACTTCCACACGAGCAAAGCTTGGGAGGACCAATCCAACGCTTCGCCGCCAGCCGCGGTGTGCTCGGCAATAAAAGAAGGTCCGAGCAAGTACATGAGGATCGGGACAAATAGGCCCCAGGCAAGCAAACCACCAGCGAAGTTCAAGGCACCGAGTTCAGGGCCGATGATATATCCCACACCGAGATACGCGGGGCTGATGGCGGGAGCCGAAAAGGTGGCCACACCACCGGCTTTGATGGTTTCTGCAGACTTCTCGATACCAAGGCGAATCGTGCTTTTGCCAATCTCGCCCACGTGAATGACGAAGTCGCGCGAGGCGGTGAAGACCTTGACCGCGCCCAACAGATACACGCCCGCACCCGCTGCCATCGCGATGAAAAGCTGCTTCGCGGCACCGGCCCCCTTTTGCCCTGCCTTGTGGATTTCCGCCGCGGCCACCGATTCGGGAAAGGGAAGGTCCTTGTCGTTGACCATGACCCTTCGCAACAACGTCACGAAGAATATGCCGAGCAATCCACCCACGATCATGAGCGCGGAGGCTTTGGCATAGGCTTCGAAAGTTCCAAAGTCCCGATCCCAGGCTCCGGAAATGACAAATGCAGGGATGGTGAAGATCGCTCCCGCCGCGATCGACTCCCCAATGGAGCCCACCGTACGTGCAATATTCTCTTCGAGAATCGATCCTTTCAGAAGTTTGAGCACCGCCATGCCAATGATGGCGGCGGGATAGGTGGCGGCGATGGTCATGCCGGCGCGTAAGCCAAGATAAGCATTCGCTGCCCCCAGGATGACCGTCATGACCAAACCAAGGAGAAGGGCGGCGACGGTAAACTCCCGCAGCGTCGTCTTCTCCGGCACGTAGGGCTTGAATTCGTTGGACACAAGTCCTCCGATCGTGGTGATGGGTTGACTGCGAACCGACTCGCTGCGTACTCAGCTTCCGGTTTTCTGTTTTGGCCCAAACAACGGGCCTCCCCCCTTTACCATTGCGTCATGCCCGGATTCAAACCATCGATATCCCTTTTCAACAGGAAAACTGTTGCCGTCGTTCTCGCTTCCTTGTTTCTCGTCGCTTGCCCTTTTTTCCTCATGCTTTTCGAAACCTCCTTCATCTATTACCCCTCCCGGCAAATCCTCGGCTCCCCGAGCGATGAAGGACTCATTTTCGAAGATATTCATCGAACCACCTCCGATGGTCTGCGCATTCACGGTTGGCTGATGAAACCCACTTCCGAACCCGTGGCCTGGCTCCTGTTCAGCCACGGAAATGCCGGAAATATCTCCGGACGCCCCCGCATCGCCCAGCCCCTCGTCGCACGACGTGTTGCGGTATTGCTGTATGACTACCGGGGTTATGGAAAAAGCGAAGGAAACCCAGATGAGCAAGGCACCTATCTGGATGGACAAGCCATGCTCGAGGAGCTTTTGTCCCGAGCCAGGCAGCCTCGTCAGGTTTTTCTTTTCGGTCGCTCGCTCGGAGGTGGCGTAAGTCATGAACTCGCCGTTCGGCATCCGGAGTTGGGGGGCCTCATCACCGACGCCACGTTCACGAGCATTCCGCAGCTTGCTCGTATTCTATTTCCGATTCCCGGGGTGTGGCGAGTGATGCGCACACGCTACGACAACTTGTCGAAAGTACCGCAAATCAAGATTCCCCGGCTGGTGATGCACGGGACCCAGGACGAAATGATACCGTTTTCCATGGCCGAGCAGTTGCGCGACGCCACCAACCCCCCCGCGCAATTTTTCCCCATCTCTGGTGCAGGGCATAACGACACATTTCTTCGAGGCGGTAGCGAATACGCCGATGCCATCGTTCGTTTTATCGAACAATGCCAGTCATCGCCATGACGCCTGTTTTTCGTCGGCTTTTCGACAGCACGGCGCGCATGCGCTAGCGTTTTTGCTTCCTCGGCCCGAACCATGACCAAAGAACGTACGGAATTCACAATCCCCCACCGCGCTGGATCGATACGGGAGGTCTTCTCTCTGGCGGCACCCTTGATGATTGCTCATGCGAGCCAGTCGATGATGGGCGTGGTCGATACGTTTCTGATGGGCAGGGTGGGCAATGCGCAACAGGGAGCCGTGGGCCTGGGTGGCGTGTTGCACTGGGCCGCCGTTTGCTTTTTCGCCGGCACGATGACGATCATCAGCGTACTTGTCGCGCAGGATTTTGGCGCCGGGCGCCCGGATATCGCTCGCCACGTGCGCGCGGGGTTGGTCTTCGTGGCCCCGATGAGTTTGCTCGTCTTCGCCTTGATTCCGTGGATACCGGAAGCGCTTTCCGTGATGCATCTGGCCGAGCAAGCCCGTCCCCACGCTGAAACATACTTGCAGATCCGCCTTTGGGGCGCGCCCCTGCTGCTTACGGCCTTTGCGTTGACCAGCTACTTGCGAGGCATCGGCGATACGCTAACACCGATGGGTGTTGCATTAATTGCTAATATTTTCAACGCGTTAGCTTCTGCTGTCCTGGTGTTTGGATGGATCGGATTTCCAGCGATGGGCGTAGCAGGGGCAGCCTGGGGAAGTGTAGCAGCCAGCGGACTCGAGGTGTTGCTTTACGCCTTCGCCTACTATTTCAGCCCGACGGCCCGAGCCCATGGGTCGCGTCGGATCATCCTTCCTCGACGAACCGAGCTGTCGGCCTTTGTTTGGCTTGGCGTTCCCATCGGTGTGGCCTGGCTTTTCGAGATGGTGGCCTGGACTTCGTTTTCCGTTTACGCGGGAAGCCGCCCTCCCGAAGAACTCGCCGCCCATACCATCCTTTTTCAATTTACCGGCTTCTGCTTCATGCCCGCGATGGCCATTGGTATCGCTGCTTCCACGCTGGTGGGCCAGTATTTGGGCGCTCAACGCCCCGATCTTGCCCGAGCCAGCGCCTACAGCGCTTCAGCGATCAGTGTGGCGTTCATGCTGGTAGTGGGATTTGCTCTCGTTTGGCAACGAGAATCCCTGATTCATGCTTTCAACCGGGATGCCACGGTGGTGGCGCTAGGTTCGAGTTTGGCGTTTATTGCGGCCCTGTACCAACCCTTCGACGGACTCGGCATGGTAGCGCAAGGTGTGCTTCGCGGGGCAAAACACACCGCAATTCCCACCATCGTCATGCTTGGCTCCGGACTTTTCGTGTTCATCCCTCTGGTTTGGTGGCTCGGCACCGAAAAAGAATTGGGAATTCGTGGGGCTTGGATCGCGGCCCTCGTGCATGTCGTCGTCGTAGCGATCCTGCTCGGTATCGCCGTGATGCGAAGTCGCGTGGTCCATGTTCCGACCTCCTTGCCCGTGGAGGCTTGAAGCAGGCAATTCTTCGGGATAATCTCGGGAAAATCAGGGTATAGACGAAAGGTGCGAGGACTCTATGGGCGGCATGAGCTGGAAGTATATCGCGCCTTTTGGCGCTGACCCTGCACGCGTTCTGGCCGAAGCACATAAGGACGCTTTCGAGCGACGCGCGTACGGTAAGCCCTATTCGCGCCGTGAGCCGAGGGCTCGAAGCATCACCGCGCTGCGTCGCGCTTGCGCCGAGGACGGTACCTGCAGCATCATCGACGTTCTGCGGGTGGAGGAGGAGCCGTCGCCGGGTGTGGCCGGCAGAATGCCTCGGGGCTTGATCGAGTCCGTTTGCGGAACGCCTCGCCCCGGTCTTGCGCAGGTCGAGGATGCTTTACCGATACTCTATGAGCAGCTCCATCGTGGGGAGGCCGGGTTCGTCGTCGCCTACGACGGTGAAAAGCCCGTACACGTCGGATTTTTTGGCTGGTCCTTTGATTGACCGGGACGGATGTCCTTGAAGCCGGTTTGAGGTCGAAAAAAGCAGCGGTTTCGGCGGCAAAGGGCGTGAGGGATGTGCTTCGTAGCTTCTTCGGGCGTGCCTTGACTTCCGCCTGGTGTTCGGTTTTCCTATGGCTCCGGGATGGTGGACGCAAGGAATCGTCGGTGAGAAACGTGAATGCGTTCGTGACGCCCTTCTATGTACCAATTTTTCGATATTCCCGATGATTGCAGACGGTATTCCTGTTTATGAATACGCCTTGAAATTCGGAACCTTGACCATAACCCTCATCGGGGGTGATTGAACTCCGTCACTGGTGATACGCATGGGTGGTTTTGATTTCACGAAAAGGGGTTCGTTTGGGAGCCGTCTGGGCGTATTGGCGGCAGCGGCCGGTTCTGCCGTCGGGCTCGGAAATATCTGGCGTTTTCCGTATGTCACGGGGGAGAATGGCGGCGGTGCTTTCATTCTAGTTTATCTGGTCATTGTATTCGCCATTGGTATTCCGGTCATGATGTCGGAATTGGTGATTGGGCGTCGGTCACGGCGGAATCCAGTGGGGGCGTTTCGAATTTTAGCTCCCAATAAGCCATGGTATTGGGTAGGCGTGATGGGGATTGCGGGCGCATTCATGATCATGGCATTTTATACGGTCGTCGCGGGCTGGACGTTGGAATATCTCTATCAGACGGTGATTGGGGGGTTTCAAGGGCGGGATTCGGACGCTCTCAAGCAGATGTTCGAGGGCTTTCGCGGGGAATCGTTACGACCGGCCTTATGGTTTGCGGTTTTTCTATTGGCCACTTCTGGCATTGTATGGGGCGGTGTGCGCAAAGGGATTGAGAATTCTTCCAAGATTATGATGCCTTTGCTTTTTATCTTGCTGATCATATTGTGTATCAAATCGCTTACTCTGCCGGGATCGAGCAAAGGGTTGGTCTTCTTATTTTCGCCAGATTTTTCGAAAATCACGGGCACGACGGTGTTGATGGCTCTTGGTCAGGCATTTTTCTCCTTGAGCATTGGTATGGGAACCTTGATTACTTATGGGTCTTATATTCCAAAGGACAACAATTTGGCATTGACATCGGTCCAAGTATCGATGGTCGATCTTTTGGTGGCAATTTTGGCTGGAGTAGCGATATTTCCTGCGGTTTTTGCCTTCGATATCTCGCCGAAATCCGGCGAGGCGCTTACTTTCGTAGTTCTCCCTGGAATTTTTAATCAGATGACAGGGGGCATGATATTTTCGTTCGCTTTTTTTACCCTCCTCGCCATTGCAGCGTTGACGTCGACTGTGTCGGTATTGGAAGTGATTGTAGCCTATTTATCGGAGCAGCTTGATTTGAGTCGACGTATGGCAATTATTATTTCCACCGCCGCGATTTTTATTGTCGGGGGTGCTACCTCCCTTTCCTCAGGCATGTTCAAAGGGATAAAGCTATTTGGACTCAACATTTTTGATCTGTTCAACTTCACCACGGCCAATATCCTTCTACCTCTTGGAGGACTGTTCCTCGTTGCATTCCTGGGATGGTTTTTCCCACAGAAGCATACGAAAGACGAGCTATCGAACGGTGGAACGATAAGTATCGGGTATTATCGATTTTTTATCATTACAATAAAATTTATAGCGCCGGCTGCGATAGCACTAGTTTTTCTCAACGGTCTTGGAATCATTTAACCAATCACGTCGATTCACCCATGCAATCGATCAACGATTTCCTTGTCATCCTTGACGGCTACCTCGGTGGTCATCCATGGTTCATGGTATTGCTTATCGGTACGGGTGTATTTTTTACGTTTTATCTTGGTTTCCCGCAGCTAAAATATTTTTCTCATGCGATCAGAATTACGTTGGGAAAATATGATCATTCGCAGGATGTTGGCGATACGTCGCATTTTCAAGCTCTTGCCACTGCGCTTTCTGGGACCGTTGGTACGGGAAATATAGCGGGGGTGGCTCTCGCCATTCATACAGGTGGCCCTGCGGCATTATTTTGGATGCTGATTACTGCTTTCATTGGTATGTGTACGAAAATGGTCGAAGTTTCGATTTCTCATAAATATAGGGATATTTTGCCGGATGGAACGGTTTCCGGTGGCCCGATGTATTATATGAAAAAGCGCTTGAATATTACCACGAGAAAAGGAAAAGTAATACGAATCGGCTCTGTCATGGGAGCATTTTTTGCCGCTGCGACCATGCTTTGCTCGTTCAGTACCGGTAGTCTCCCGCAAATCAACAGTATTTCGAATTCCGTATTCGCTACCTTCGGAATCGATCATATCATCACTGGTGCTATTTTATCTTTCCTCCTTGGTCTCGTGATTATCGGAGGAATCAAACGAATCGCAAAAGTAACGTCCATTCTTGTCCCCTTCATGGCGCTGCTCTATTTCTTGGGCTCCTTGGCGGTAATTTTATCTAACCCTGCGAATATATTACCTTCTTTGGCATCGATCGCACGGGATGCCTTCAGCGGATCGGCCGCTTCAGGTGGTTTTCTTGGTGCCTCTTTTGCCTTTGCTATGAATCGTGGGGTCAACCGAGGCCTGTTTTCGAATGAAGCCGGTCAAGGCTCCGCGCCCATTGCCCATTCCGCCGCGCGAGCGCCTGAACCCGTTTCCGAGGGAATCGTGGCCTTACTTGAACCCTTCATTGATACGATCTGTATCTGCACCCTCACCGGTTTGGTATTGTTGGCTTCTGGAGCGTGGAATACAAAGACGGATAATCAATTTCAATTGACTGATGTTCAGGTCTTGTCCGGCAACTATGACGATAATAAAGCGCAGGATGCGCAGCGTCTCGGGTTACACATCCGGGGTATCAAACCGATTGAGCCTTATTCTGGAGTCCTTCAGGTAAAAAACGGGATGATCCAGCCCACCGGGATTACCCTCCTTCACGCGAGATCAGTGGCGGAAAACGTCAGAGTGCTAACCAATAAAATGCCTTACTCCGGTACCCTCGATGTCGATTCCGGAAAACTTATGTTGCCATCCACCACGGTATTGCGAGGCAACTCCCTCGTTCATAGTGCTCCTTTGACCACGTTTGCCTTCACGCGTAGCATCTTGAAAGGCTTCGGCGCTTATATCGTCACGTTTTCATTGCTTCTTTTCGCGTTCTCGACCGCCATCTCATGGTCATATTATGGTGATCGCGCCACGACATACCTTTTTGGATATAAATACGTCCTCCCTTTCAGGTTGGTATTCGTTGCCGCGTTCTTTGTAGCGTCGTTTACCGATACTACTGTCGTATGGTCGCTTGCGTATGTGGCGATCGTATTGATGGCCGTACCTAATCTAGTAGGTATTTTATTGCTAAGAAAAGAGATGAAGACAGCCGTCGCCGAATATTGGCAGACCTTTTCGATACAATACCCAAACGATAAGATGTCGATTAAAATGAGAAAACATTTTCGAAGGGAACGATAGTTTTATTGACATTTCGCAGGAATAGGGCCTCTAGGCGGGTGAACGGGGCGGGGAACGCTGTCTGGTAAATCCACAGGCTTATTCGATATCGATCAATCGGGATCGAGAACAATGCCCTTGGGATCCTCCGGATCATAGCAAATGGCCAGGACGTCACCAGGACCCGGCGGATTGGTGTTTCCCGACCAATTGACACGGCCTTGTCGCATACCCGAAGAGGTGCGCCATTGGAGTGCAAGAACCGCTTGTTGTGCGCCGCTTTTCATGACCATGGACGAAACGATGGTCTGAACCTGCGCATAGGCCGGAATGCCGTATCGGAGTGCTTTCAGGAGCCGTTGTCGTGTACGAAAAACGTGAGCCGACAAAAAAAACATGCCAAGGCCAGAAGCGGCAAACACCAGCATGACAATGATGCTGGAGACGACTTTGCTCGTGGGGCCGGACTCGATGAAAGCGGTATAAACAAAAACGCTACTGAGCCCGAGGAAGAGAAAACCAATAAACACAAGACAACCAGAATTCGATAGCGTCGGCAGCACCTTGCTCTCGATGGAATGCACGTAACGCAACCTCGCTTGCGGCAGACTCGTCGGTACAAGGCGCATCGTCGCATGGATTCTCGCGAATTCCGCCATCCGCCTTCGGCCTCGCACGCCCGACCGGCCCATTCGTTCGAAAAGCAAACGAATGGCGGTGCCAACATCTCCGTGTTGCTCGTAAGCATCGGCCCGAAGAACCGCGGCGTCGTCCGCGAGCGCTTCCGCGATCGGAATATCGTTTTCATCACGGCCGAGAATCGATACGACAGCCGCAGGATCGCCCCTTGCCGTAGCCAAAAGTGCTTGAGATAGACGGTATTCCGAATCGCTTCCGAGGTTGTCGGAACGGGGATCGCAACCAGCCAGCCATTGCCGCGCGGAATCGAGATCGCCTTCCCGTATCGCATGCCTTGCGAGCATCGCCCGTAAGCATGTTCGGTGACGTTCGAGAACCACGGATTCGAGGGCGGTTTCGAGCACCGTGCGAATTCGGACGGTGTCCTGGTTCTGCAGCAACGTATCGACGACCACATGGGTGAGTACGTACAAGCGCTCGGAGGCCTCGACACTACCGCTACGTTTGAGTTCTCGCCGGGTGGCTTGAAACGTATCGAAAGCGTCTTTCATCCGGTAGTCGGGGATCGTCGCTCCGACGACGAGCTGAGCGATGCTGGGAGCAAGCGGTGCAGCGGGGCCTTGCTGCATGCGCAGGCGTGCAAGGCGCTCGGATTCGGAAAGTTGGGTCGAAGGAACGCTCTCGAAGCGGTCGAGCCGCGGTTGCACGATATTGGTTGCGTTGCAAAAACCACACGAGATGCTTCCGCCTTGGATCGTCGCTTCGAGCGGGGCACCGCAGTGCTCACACAATAACATGCGGATATCGGTCGCGAACGTCGTCGGAGGCATCTCGGTCCATTGTATCGCAACACCTTGTCGTCAGGTCGTCATAGGAGAACACCGAGCCACGTGAGCCTGATCGCTTTTCGCATTCTCCAACACGATCATGGACTACCGATCCATTCGATCGCCTACGGGAGGCTGAACCTTTCGATGGTCAGACGAGCACAAGGGGCGTCATCGCCGAGTTACCGTAATAGTATGCCTCCCGCTTCCGCGATGGCCTGCCGTTCGTGTTTGGTTCCACCCTCATAAAATCGGTCTGATTGAGCGCGTGAGGCTGGAACTGTCGCTGCTGGCCTGCTTGCCGACTGCATCGGTGCGGAGAGGAGTCAGGCCTTGTTCCTCAGTGAACCATGAGCAATGTGACGGCCATGACGGCCATGCCACCGAGCAGACCGTACATGGGTAGATGACTTTTCCCATAAGCATGGGCATTGGGGATGAGTTGGTCGAGAGAAATGAAAACCATCACCCCGGCAACAGCGGCTTCGATCATGCCCATGGCGTGTTTTGGAAGCAAAAAATAGGCAAGTGCGTAACCAACGACGGCACCAATGGGTTCGGAAGCGCCAGATAGAAAAGAGTGAAACAGAGCTTTTCTCTTGTTCCCCGTCGCATAATACACGGGAATGGCCACGACTATCCCTTCCGGGATATTATGAATGGCGATGGCGAGCGCGACGGACGCGCCTCGGGCCGGGTCGGACATGGCGGCGACGAACGTTGCCATGCCTTCTGGGAAGTTGTGAATGCCGATGGTAAGGGCCGTCATCATTCCCAATCGCAACAGGCGGGAATCTTCTCCGCTCTTGCATGGGGGGCCTTTCGCGTCTTGTTGCAAGAAAGCGTCGTGGGGGTTTTCGGGCTCGGGTACGAGTTTATCGATGGTGGCAATCAGGGCCATGCCGGCAAAAAAGCCACCTACCGCCATCCACCCGCCGACGCCGCCGCCATAATGCGAAGCCAACGAAGCCTTTGCACCGGTCAGCAACTCGACAAACGAGATGTAGACCATGACTCCGGCTGAAAATCCAAGGCCGAGAGATAAAAAAGACGGATTGGATCGGCGGAACGTAAAGACGATGAGCCCGCCCAACCCGGTGGATAACCCAGCGAGGAGGGTCAGAATCAGAGCGAGGATCAGAGGCTCCGTCATGGGGGATTCGAACGGCTATTTGGAAAACATACGGCATTCGTGGATGGGACCACGTTTGGCGACCTGCGCACACTTCTGAAAGACAGCCTTTGCTTCGGCGCGCTTTCCCATCTCCTGCAAGGCCGTCGCACCATACAAATACGGAGTCGCATCCTCGGGATCGGCGTCGATCGCGGCTTGTGCCAATTGCTCGGCACGGGCCCACTTGCCTTGCTCCAGAGCTTTGAGCGCCTCTTTGCGCGCATCGACACCATCGGGTAGCGCCGGTGCGATGGCCGATTCTGGTGCGGCATCTTGAACGACGGATGCATCAGCCACTGCTTGTGCTTCGAGCGGCGCATCGGTCGGTCCAGCGTCGAGCGACGATTCGTGGGCGTCTCGTGCGGAATCGGAATCGGTGGCGGCGTCTTGTCGTACGGAAACCGAAGAGACATCTGCTGTGGGCACAGGCTGGGTTGCCGAAGCGCGAGGTATCATGGACACGGTGGTCCCCGGACTGATGTTTTTGGCGGGATTACCGCCATTTTTATACATTTTTACACCTGCCAAGGCAGCCACGAGCGCGGCGGGAGCAAGGATGTATCCGACGATTCGTTGCATTTTTCGTCGGCGATCGATGACTTCTTTGGAGGTTCTCAGCTTGGCGAGACGAATTTGTCCGGTATCCTCGAAGTGAACTGGCCCAGCGTGGGCGAGAGCCATATTCTCTTTTTCAACCTCTTCTCCTTCGCGGAAAAAATCGTCGTGCAATCGATCATCTTGAACAGTGTCGTCCTTGGATTCCGACTGCCGTTTGCGATCCTTCGCTGGGGCGTCTTCCTCGCCTTTGGACTTCGCCACCTTCTTTTTCGTGTCCTTCGATTTGGCTTCCGAAAGACCCTCTGTCTGTGGCTGCGGCCCTGGGTCCTTTTGTTCCAAACGGGTTGGCTTGTGCTTCGTATCGTCGGCTGGTTCGGTCGACGCCTTTTGCTGCCGCGTTGACGTTGGGGCTTCGCTGGCAGGCGGTTCGCTAGCAGGTCGTTTGCTGTCGCGAGATTCGGTGGCAGGCGGCACGCTCGAAGACGGCTGAGCGTCGGGTCGTTTGCTGTCGCGTGATTCGGTGGCAGGCGGCACGCTCGAAGGCCGCTCATCCACGGTATCCCTATCTTGGGGAACATCGAAAAACGAGCGTGACTTAGGCGCCGAACTCGTTGGCCGTACCGAGGCTGATACGGGGGGAGGAGTCATCGACCGGGAGCTGGAGGGGTTCTCGGATAGAGGACCAGAAGCTGTCGATCGGCGCTTCATGGAGCGCTTCTTGGCCATAAACGCTTGCTCCTAATCGCTGGGATCTGATTTGATGAGCCCGACCAGCAGCGCACTGGATAGGCACGTCAGGCGTTCTTTTGCGAGAAACGTGTACCACGTTCTTATGCTGGACCTTACACAACTTCGCAAGATCGTATCGATGGGCCAGCCCCGGGGAAGAACCATGTTCGAATGGGCCGATACCGTCTGAACAAGACGAAAAACGACCGTCGCAAAACCGTGAGAACACCGTTGGACGGCACCGTTGTGTCTTGGAGAATACTAGAAAACTATGTGTAAATTCAAGTGGTTATAAGACAAGGATCCGCGGATTTTCGTGGTTGTTATTGTTTTCGGAATGGTTCCGAGCGAATCCGGGCCGTGGGGAATGTCCCAAGCACATTTCGAAGACGCTGCATCTCGTTTTCATTCAAGTCGCCGGAAGCTTGTAGTGCAGCGCGATCGCCTTGGGCGTACACCCGCAAGGAAGCGCTTGGCACAGGACGTCGTCCGAGAACATCATTCAATTCCCGCACGAGTTTTTTAGGGGCGCGACCTCGGAGAGAAACGATCCTCCCTCTTTGCACTTTTGCAGAAAACAACAGAGTGGCGTTGCGGTTCATCACGAGCATGATTCCCAACGCCAAGACTGCCAAACCGAGGATCACTGCCGTCGTCACGGGCCCATTTTGCCAGAATGGACGGGATTGTTCAGCTTTCGAATGACGAGGCATCAAACAGATGGCCCAGGTGCTTGACCCGATGGCCTTGCGCTGCCACAAGGCAGGTTAGAATTGACTAGCGCTCCTGCCCTCACCCAGCTTGCTGCACCCCGCACGTTCGGTCGCTATCAACTCTTTGATCGTATTGGCGCCGGGGGAATGGCCGAGATTTATCTGGCAAGAGCCACCACGGAACTCGGCGGCGCACGCCTGACCGTTGTCAAGCAAATCCGTCCCGAACTATCCGGCAATGAAAAATTTGCCGAAATGCTGACGGTCGAAGCCAAGCTCGCCGCTCGACTCAACCACGCCAACATTGTGCAAGTCTTCGACCTAGGACGTCATGAAAACGTTCTTTTCATCGCGATGGAATATGTCGAAGGCTTCGATCTCAACGAATTGTTACGACGTTGCGCGCGAGCGCATATCCCACTGCCGGTCGACTTTGCTTTGCTCATCATCATGGAAGCCTTGCGTGGCTTGAGCTATGCGCATCGGCTGGTCGATGATCGGGGCGAGGCCATCGGTCTCGTGCATCGCGATGTTTCTCCTTCCAACGTTCTCATCAGCTTCGAAGGGGAGGTCAAGCTATGCGACTTTGGTATCGCACGGGCCAATGACATGGCGGACCTGTTGTCGGATGATGTCATCAAAGGAAAAGCGGGCTATATGAGCCCAGAGCAAGCCTTTGGCGAGCCCCTCGACGCGCGAGCCGACCTTTTTGCCGCGGGAATTGTGCTGTGGGAACTGCTTGCGGGGAGAAAATTGTACCGTGCGCCCAAAGAAAATGAAAAGCCCACACTGCTCGATCAAGCCCGTGCCGCTGTCATCCCCGACCTGCCCAGCCGCGGACTTCCCGACGAATCCGTTCTGAACGGTATCGTACGACGCGCCCTCGCACGCAATCGCGACGACCGCTACGCATCCGCGCAACAAATGCTTCGGGACCTCGAACAATATGTGGGACAAGCCCGCCTGATGGCTAGCCCCATCCGATTCGGCGAATGGCTTCGCGAAAACTTCGAAGAAAATGTGATCGCCCTGCGACGCTCCCGCGAACGCGCTGCAAAAGCCCTACAACAAGGCCCCGCCGCTACCGTCGAACCCTACGGAACCCCCCCCCCCCCCCCCACCGCCGAGCCACAACCTTCCGCCATGGAACCCGCCCCCGTCGTCGAACAGACCCCGAACTCCTCTCCACAACCTCGTTCCAACCTGGCGCTGTACATCGCCCTCGGGGTTTTCATCGGCTTCGTCATCGTCGGCGTCCTATGGGCTCTGACCTGAAATTCATTGCAGTATCCAAAATAATTTACTGCTTAATCAGCTCGTTGGCAGGTCCATACCACTCTTGAGGCTATGCCATCGCCTATTGTCGCCACGCATCAAGCGCAATGGCCTATCGCAGCCTGGCCGCGTGACGCCGGGCCGTTTGTCTCTCCAGAGAGTATATAACTGTATGAATTTATATGATAATTTGGAATTATCCCCCTCTGCTGTCGCGGCTCGTTCGCGGTATGGCTTGTCCCCTTCGACAGGTGGGTTGTTCATCCAGCACGGTGCCGAAAGCAGGATGTGCTAGCAGTGGGATGTGCTGCTCGCACAAGTTGCCATCCCCATTCCTCTCGAACGCGCCTTTACCTACGCGGTGCCCGACCAGTATGCCCCGCGGATTGCTCCCGGTATGCGCTGCTTGTGCAAATTTCGTCGTCGCCTCGTGGTGGGGGTCATCATCGCGGTGGAGCAGGCGCAGGCTCCCGCGGGAATCAAGCTGATTGCCTTGGAGGAATTGATCGACGACATCCCTTCGGTGCCGGAGGAGTTGCTACAGTTTTTGTTGCGTCTTTCTTCGTACTACCTGGCGCCGATCGGGGAGGTGTTGCGGTTGGCGTTGCCGGTATTGGAGCATCAGCGGGCGGACCGACTTCGGACGAAACTTCCGTTATTTGCTGAGCCGCCTCGTGCTGTGGAGCGATCGGTGTTGGTGGCGTATCCCGTGGCGAGCACACCGCAGACTCCGGCTCTTCGTGGGGCTCCTGCTTCCGTCTTGACCCATTTGCGAACGGTGGGGCCCACGGCCATCGTGCGATTGGCGGAAGAGTATGCCAATGCACGGTCGGCGGTGAAGCGATTGGAGTCGTTGGGATTGGTGACGGTTCGACGGGAGGCGCAAAAAGAGGCGCCATTTTTTCATGACACGAAGGCCCGGGAGTCGGCGCCGGTGCCTACCGAGTCGCAGAAAACCGCGATCGAACATATCGAAAAGGCGCTCCTGGCTGGAATCCCACGGTCATTTTTGCTTCACGGCGTGACGGGTTCGGGCAAGACGGAGGTGTATTTACGAGCGATCGAGGCGTGTCTGCGGGCCGAGCGGGGGGCGTTGGTCCTCGTGCCCGAAATCGCGTTGACTCCCCAGCTCATCGCTCGTTTTCGATCCCGTTTTGGCGATGGGGTTGCGGTGATTCATAGCGGATTGAGTCGTCGGGCCCGATACCAAATGTGGAAATCGCTGAGGGAAAACAAGGTGTCGGTGGCGATCGGCGCGCGCTCGGCGATTTTTGCCCCCGTACCTCGCTTGGGGTTGGTGATCGTCGACGAAGAGCACGACGGTTCTTTCAAGCAAGAAGAAGGGGTTCGCTACCAAGGCCGGGACATGGCGTTGTTGCGGGCGCATCTGGCGGGGGCGGTATGTGTTTTGGGATCGGCCACGCCGAGTCTCGAGTCGGAAGGTTTGGTGCAACAGGGCAAGCTGACACGGCTTCGACTGCCAGATCGGGCCACTCGTGCGGCTTTACCCGCGGTCGAGTTGGTGGATCTACGACGGACGGGATCGCTGCCATCGACGCATTCCATGCTGTCTTTGCCGTTGTATCGCGCCATAGAGACGGCGTTGGCGGCTGGCGAGCAGGCCATTGTTTTTCTCAATCGGCGGGGCTTTGCGCCGAGCATTCAATGCGAAGGTTGTGGCACGATACTACAATGTCCCACCTGCTCGGTATCTACGACCTTGCATCGCGCGGGGGGAGCGCGTCTTCGTTGTCATTATTGTGACTACGAGGCCGCGATGCCGTCTGCCTGCGCCGCCTGTGGTTGTCCGCGTCTTGCCATGGTGGGGATTGGTACCGAAAGGCTGGAAGAGGTACTCGCCCTGGCTTTTCCGCAAGCGCGGGTCGCGCGGCTCGACCGGGATGTGGCGCCGGGAATTCGCAGTGAAGCGGTGATCGAGCGGATGCGACGCAAAGAAGCGGATATTTTGGTGGGAACCCAGATGGTGACGAAAGGGCATGACTTGCCAGACGTCACGGTGGTGGGGGTGATCAACGCGGATGTAGCGTTGTCGATGCCTGATTTTCGAGCTTCGGAGCGGACGTTTCAGCTTTTGGTGCAAGTGGCGGGTCGAGCGGGCCGGGCCGAACGCCCAGGGCGAGTCCTCATTCAAACCCGCATTCCAGAGCATCCCGTGCTTGCCCACGCGGTTACCCACGACGTGGCTTCCTTCACGAAAACGGAATTGGTGAACCGCAAAGAAGCAGGCTATCCACCGTATTATCGCCTGGTGCTCGTTCGACTCGATGGGCCAGACCTTGACGAAGTGATTCGGGAGGCCGAACGACTGGCGAGCCATGCTCGCGTCCAGACCCAAGTGCTGAGCCATGGGGTCGAAGTGCTTGGTCCATCGCCTGCTCCCATCGAGAAACTTCGGGGAAGATTCCGTTTTCGGATTCTGTTGCGTGCCGTGCAGCGACCGGCGTTGCGAGCGGTCGTCGCCGCTATCCAACAAGTTCGAGAACATCGCTCCTCCCGGGTGCGCGTCGTTCTCGATGTCGATCCGATGCACATGCTTTGACGCAACACCGAACGGAATTTTCGTGTGTGTTTCCCCGTGGTTCGTGTCCAAGGGAGGGAGCGGTTGCGGAACCATGAAATTCGCTGGAAATGTCAGCTCCTTTGGCTGCTTGTGGTAGCGGTCTTTTCGTGGATTCGAGCCAAGACTCCGAACAGAAAAAACGTTTCCGAGGGTTGTCCAGCCCCCATATTTGGGTATCTACGACGTATTTTGGAGAAGGTTTTCCCTACAGCATCGTCAATAACCTGGCGGAAATCCTGTTCAAAGAAATGGGGGCGAGCCTCCAAGCGATTGGATTGACGGCGTTATTTCACCTTCCGTGGAACCTCAAATTCCTTTGGGGACCGTTTTTGGATCATTATGAAACCAAGCGGCGATGGCTGCTCGGTGTGGAAGTAGCGCTGACCATCTGTTTGGTGGCGCTCGCGTTTTTTGCTTGTGGCCGACAACTGCTTGGCATCATCGCGGCAAGCTTTTTTGTGCTTGCGTTGTTGTCCGCCACCCATGACATCGCTGTCGATGGGTTTTACTTGGAAGGACTCGATTCAGCGGGGCAATCGAAGTTCGTGGGATACCGGGCGATGGCCTACAAGGTTTCGAGCCTGGTGGTTCGAGGACCGCTCATCATTCTCATCGGTTGGGTCGGATGGACGGGGGGACTGCTCACCGCGGCGGGACTGTTTTTTTTTCTGACCCTTTTGCATTGGAAAATCCTTCCCGATGTAGAACGTCCCGGCCCATCGGTCACGGCGTTGTTGCGCGAAATCCTACGCCCGCGAGTGCTCGTTTTCGGAACGGTGGTTGCCGGGCTCGTTCTGCTTCAACGCAAGACCAAGTTTTTTGATCCATGCATCGAGGCGCTGCGGGGCGCGTTGCAGCATGCTCCCGCGCTTTCCCAACTCTCTGTTCCAGGATGGATAACCCTTGGTTTGCTAGGGGCTTTGCTGGTCACGCTCGCTTTGCTGGGTCCAATCAAGCGCCGCGTGGCCACTTCAAATTCGCATTATGCGACGGCATTCATCGATTTTCTTGCACGTCCGCGGGTGGGCGTGGTGCTTGCGTTCGTGGTGTTGTTTCGAGCGGGGGAATCTTTCCTTCAGAAAATGAAGTGGCCATTTTTGCGGGATGAATTGGGGCTTTCGCTGGAACAATACGGTTTCGCCAACGGTACGCTTGGCGTCATCGCCTCGTTTGCGGGTACTTTCCTTGGAGGTTGGCTGATTGCGCGGCATGGATTGAAAAAGTGGATATGGCCTTTCGTGTTGGCTCAAAACACGTTGAATTTGCTTTACGCTTGGCTGGCTTGGGCGGGAAAGCAAGGGGCGGTCGGATTGGGCTCGATCACGGCGGTGATCATGACCGAGCACCTTGGAGAAGGTCTGGGAACCGCGGTGTTCATGGTCTATCTGATGCGAAGCTGCGATCCCGCCCATAAAGCGGCCCACATGGCTCTGTTGACCGCGTTGATGAGTGTAAGTTTTACGATCGCCGGTGTGGCAAGCGGATTCTTGGCGAGTTGGCTAGGGTTTTGTCCCTATTTCATCTTCACCTTCCTCGCGACCCTTCCCGGCATGGCGTTGATTCATTACCTGCCCCATCGTCAATGAGCGGTCTGGGATTCACGCCGTTCCCGTGCATCGATCAACGCCCCCGCCATCTCCTGGTGGAAAAGCGTATCTGCGCGAAATGACTCGGATTTCGAGATCTCGAACGGAAACCACGAGCCAGGCGAACGACCCGTCGCAAGATGATTCGAGGGTACGACCGCAAACGCTGGACACGCCACGAGCAGATGAGTCGAGCCGTTCGTCAGCGATTCGCCGGTGAGAGAATAAATCGGTCCCTGCATGCGAACACAAGATTGCATCCCCTCGATGTCCGAGCGGACGCGAATCAACCGAATCGCTTCATCGATGGTGCTGGATCGAAGGAAAGGGTGGCGTCCGTCGAGCAACAAAACATGGGTCGACCAAAGGGCATCTGGGCTTCCTGCACGTAAGCATCGTTCGGGGGGACCGGAAAGAAGACGAATGGATGGGTGGGATGTCTTTTCGAATCGTTCGACGAGCGCCGCATCATCGAACCAAACCGCCTTGTGCTCGGCCTCGCCCACACGGAGCAACACCGACAGCATCCGATCGAATAGGCACGTCGAACCGAGGGGATCGAGCATACCGGGGCTTTGTGGTTGTTGTGCGTCGAGCCCCTTGACCGAGAACACAACCGATACGGAACGCGCTCGAGGCGATGGCGATTCACGGTTCACGAAGGGTTTGATGTCTGTCATGGAATCGTTCGAAAACCTCTGCCGACAGCGATACCGAATCCCGCGGCAAGCAGCAAGGCGATGGCGGCCATCCACGGATCGCCAGAAAACGATGTAGATTGCGTTGGTTTGGCGGGGGGGTCGACGATGGGCTCGGTCAATCGCGGGACGTTCACGCGCGGCGCCGAAGCGAGAACCGGATCTTTGTTCGTATCAGCCAAAGGGCGATAACGGGCGAGACTTTGCTCCTCGAGGGTGGCATCGCCCTGCACTTCGTACATCGTGTGATTGTTGTATGTCCAATCCAACCATTCGCTCGCGCCGCCTCCTCGGGTGGTCACCACATGACGGTTGCTTCTGCCGCCGAAGTACTCGGCTTTTCCCGCGGGCGTCTCCCCAAATCCCGCGTTCGCATCCATCGGCACCCACCCATAGCCGGGCATATAAGCTTCTGCCCAACGGTGATAGACATCATCGAAGCTCGCTTCGTCACCACGTTCGGAGACAGCACCCGCGTACCGAGCGGGAATGCCCGCGCGTCGAAGCATACCCACGAGAGCGAAGGTATATTCGCTACAACTTCCCGTTCCTCGGGCGAGCACGGTCGCGGCATTGTTCCATCCTCCGGAACGGTCGTACTTGATGACGCGAGCTAGGTGCTCATAGATGGCGCGGGCTCGGTCATAATACGAGGTTTTTCCATGGGTTACCTCCTCGACCAGCCGCGCGAGGGACTGGGCGCCAAGGTCATATTTTTTGTCATCCTGCAAATAGGCATCGAGTTGGGCAGGTAAGGTGGCGCCACGAACACGGTCCGGATCGATCGGAAAGCGAACGCGATACAATAGGAAGTCGCCGGTCCATCGAATCGAGAAGGTCGTTCCTGCCTTCAACTCCTCGCGTTCGAAGAGTGCAATGGGTTGGCCCCATCGATCCATGGTCATTCGTGTGGGCTGCGGTTCGAACGTAACCTTGTCGAGCAAATGCTGACCCGGAAGTTCTTCCGGCACCGCCAAAGCTGCTCGAAGATGCGTGACGGCACCGGTTCCGCGTACGCGATAAACGACTTCATAACTGACCCGAACGCGACGAGGCATGTCTTCGAGGTACGGCTCATCGTGCGGAAGAGAAACGCGGAATAGCTGTTGGCTTTGGTAATCAGCCACCCAAAGACTTCCCTGATGCATCGCAAGCGCCGATGGATAAGGGCCTGGAGATGGCAAAATGGTTACGACCTTTCCGTCGGAAGGGTCGACTCGGTACAAACTGTCTTTTCCATGATCCGCCACCCATAGCATTCGACCGTCGAACGCAATGCCCGTGGGGTGTTTGTCCGGCGCATCGAACGATTCGATCGTGGTTCCATCCACCGGATCGATGCGATGCAGCTTGGCGCTACGAGCATCGACGACCCATAAGGATTGACCATCGTGGACCAGGCCCGTGGCCCATCGCTCATAGTACGGGATGGGAGAGGGGTGGTCGTTTTTTCCAAGGCGCATGCGGGCCATGAAGTCCTGTCGTCGATCGGCTAGAAATAAGGTGCCCTGAGAGCAAGCGATTCCCGTGGGCAAAAAACCTTGGGCGGGGATGCGTTCGAGAATTTGTGCGGTGCAAGGATCGAATCGAACGATCGATCGAGTCGCCATGTCGGAGATGAACAGGTTGTTGTCGCAGGCGGCGAGGCCCATGGGTTCTTCGACGGGGCAGGGGAGTTGTTCGAGGATTTGTCCGCCGTGGGCGAAGGCGAGGGAAGAGCTGAGCGACGAGCAAACCACTAGGAGCAGGGGAAAGGGGCGGTACATGGCAACCTCGGTGGGAAAGAGCATGCCGTGGAGGAGTCATGGGTGGCAAGAACGTGAGCTATATATACGGATAATCAATATGGATTGTATCGTGTAACCATTTGTATTTATTCAATAATTATGATAATATATCCGTATACGTATATTGAAAATTACAGGCGGGAAACCCTGTTCATCTCGTTGTGAACCCCACGGGATTCATCCTGTTTGGGGGATATGCAGCGTGAAGGTCGAGCCAGTCGGCGACGACGTGACATCGATTTTTCCGCCATGTTCTTCGGCAATTTTTTTTACGATGGCCAGGCCTAGGCCTGTGCCATTGGCTTTGTCGGCGGTCACGAAGGAGCGAAATAGTTTGCCGCGTATTTGCTCGGGAATGCCAGGCCCCGTATCGCTTACGCGCAGCACCAGCCCTTCGGTGTCTCGATCGATCTCGATGCGCAATAGGCCTCCGGCGGTCATGGCATCGAGGGCGTTGCGGGCGAGGTTATGCAACGCTCGCATCACTTTCGCCTGATCGAACCTTGCCGTTCCCCGATCCCGAAGCTCCATTTGCAGTTCGATCCCCCTTCCCTCGAGTTCTTTTTCCATCTGCAAACGAAGCTCATCGAAAAATTTTTGCAAATACACCTTGCTGACCAACAGCGTTCTTTCTCCGCGTGCAAACGCCAGCACTTCCCGCTGCATGGCCGTAATGTGATCGAATTGCTTGAGAACCAGCTCCGAATAACTCTTTCGCTGCTCGGCGCTTTCCGTCGTGGCCATCAGTTGCACGTAGCCACTGATGACCGCCATCGGCGTCTTCAAGTCATGCAGCACATTCGACAACAATCGTCCAATCGTCGACAATCGATCGCTGACACGCTGAGATTCGCGCGACCGCAACAAGCTGATCGCCGTGGACGCATTGGCAGCCACCAGACGCAACAGTTCCTGATCATCTTCGGTGAAGGGAGCCTCGTCTTCCCGGTCATACAAAACCAACGCTCCGAAGGCGTCGCCCTCTTCGCTGAGCATGGGCACGGCCAACACCGATCGGGCGTGCAGTCCCATCAGAGATTGTTCGGCGGTGGCTTTGGATCGACGACGCACTTGTTCGATGCTCACGGGACCTTTTTGTTGGATCGCTTGGAGAAATGCGCCCATGACGTGGTCGACGAGGTATTCCGTTACGGTGTTGGGCGCCTCTCGCTTGAACACGAAAAGATTGTGTTGTGTACCTCCCTGATCGAGCAGGAATACGGCGCCCGCTTGGGTTCGTGTGGCTGCCACGGTCAATCCAAGCAGAGGTTGCACGAGGCTTCGTTGATCGGTGGCGCGTGACATCGTGCTTTCGAGTTCGAAAAGCAGATTCAGAAAATCCACTTTGCGTTCGAGCGTGTGCCGAACTTGTGCCAGCACGTTATTTTTTTCGACGACGGCGAGATATAGTTTCACGTTGTCGATCGAGATCGCGGCTTGCATGGCCAACACGCCGAGCAAGTTTTCATCCTCATCCGTAAACGGTTTCCCCTCGCGTTTGTTGAGAACCTGCAGCACGCCGATCGTCTGTCCCACGTGGTTTTTCATGGGTACTGCAAGAATGGAGCGGGTTCGATAACCGGTTTTTCCATCCCACGATCGGTTGAATCGATCATCCGTGTAGGCATCCGCGACCCGAATGGGTTTTCCGGTTTGCACTACGGCACCAGCGATTCCTTGTCCCACGGCGAGACGGATCGTCTGCTCACCCCCGCCCACCACGAGTTTGCTCACGAGTTCGCCGGTGGCGTCATCGATGAGGTAGAGCGTGGCTCGGTCGGCATCGAGCAAGGCCGAAGCGCGGTCGAGGACCAAGCCGAGCAGACGATCGGCATCCGCGGGCGCGGCGAGAGCGCTTGCGATATCACAAAACGCTGTCAAAACCCGTCGCGTACCGATGAGCTGCGCCTCCAGGTCCCGCATTCGCTGGGACTCGGAGGGATCCGACGTTCGGTCTTTGCGCGGCCGTTTTGTCTCGCGACTCACGAGGGCGATTCAAGCATGACCCAGGTAGCTAGGTCCACCGGGCGATGAGCCAACGCGGAAACGAAGAGCCTTTCGCACGATTCCCATAGCCTCGCTGGCTCCGTTCTTCTATGTAACGGTTCGTTGGCCGTGGGCTACGGTCCGCGACGCGTTTCATTTCCAGCTCAGGAGGGCAGAATGATTGAGTTTGCGCCAGGAAACCTCAGAGTTCCGAAGTGGTCTCGCCCGGTGTACATGGTTGCTGCGGGCACATCGGATTTCCGCAAACGCTATCCAGAAAAAAAGCTCGAAGAGCTGTGCATGGATGCCTTCCGGATGCTTTTGGAGGAAAACGACCTAAAAATGGCCCCCCTCGATGTCAAGGGGCTCATCAATATGTGCAACTACGGCGAATTCGCCGATCACTTCCAGGACCAACTCCTGTGTGAGGCCAAGGTTCACGACTACCTCGGGCTCAACCTTTTACCCAACTGGGGTGTCAAAACCGGTGGTGCTACCGGTGGCTACACCATGCTGTCCGGCGCCAATACCGTGGCCTCTGGATATAGCGATTGCACCCTCGTGCTCGGTTGGGAACGCATGGACGAAGTCATTACCTGGACAGGCAACTACTACATCGCCTGCGCCGCCTGCAAAGACTTCGAAACCCGTTTGGCCCGCAATTACGCCAGTTATTACGCTCCCATGGCGCGAAGATTCGGCGAGATGTACAAGGTCGATGAACGCATTCGCGCCGAAATCGCCGTAAAAAATCGCTATTACGCGTGCATGTCGCCCTTCGCCCAACAACCCGGACGACATACCGTCGACGAAGTGCTCGCGGGTGCCATCGTCTCCGATCCTCTCCGGTTCCTCGAATGCTGCGCCATGAGCGTCGGATCCTCCGCGGCTCTGCTCTGCTCCGAAGAACTCGCCTATAAACTGACCGATCACCCCGTCAAACTATCCATATGCGGTGGCTCGGATACCCTGCGCACGGGGGATCGACGACCGATGAAAATTCCCTTGCTTCCTCACGAAACCGAGGAGGATTACAAGCAACTTTATGAAGACATGAAAAAGACCGATGGCCGATGGCCGGGGTTCGAAAGCTTCGGCGCCACACGCTTCGCCGCCTATATGGCCTATCGCATGGCCGGTATCCAAAACCCCATCGAAGACTTGGACTTGGTGGAAACCCACGATGCGTTCACCATTTCCGATCTTCAAACCTACGGCGATGTCGGATTGACCTTATACGGACAGGAACAGGAATACATTCGATCCGGTGATTGTTACCTGCACAATCCCTACACCAACAAGCCAGGCAAGTGCCCCTCGAACCTGTCGGGCGGATTGCTAGGCACCATGCATGCGGTCGGCGCTACCGGCATTTGGCAATGCGCCGAGGTGTTCTGGCAATTGCAAAACAAATACGACAAGTTCCATGGCGACCCGAAAATGTGGGAACGCTTCGGAAAGAAAAAGCCCGATGATTGGAAGAGCTTGCAGGTCCACAATCCACGACGGGGCCTCGCGATTTCCCACGCGGGCGTGGGAAGTCACGTGACATGCGCCGTACTCGAAAAGGCTTGGTAGGAGGTCCACCATGAGCGAAAAGGTCAAGCTGAACACCACTCCGTCCAAGATCGACGTCAAAAATGAAGCTTGGGTGCTGCACTTTCCTCGCTTCGGAGCCGAAGGAACCCACTTCCATACCTACGGCCAACTCACGCCCTACTTCCAAGGACTCACCCAGGGCAAATTGATGGGTACCCATTGCGTCAATCCTGCCTGCCCCATCTCCAAAGGAAACGGCGAATTGTGGGTCCCGCCCCGTATCGATTGCCCCGATTGCCACGCCAAAATGGTGTGGAAGGAAATCAAAAACCCACAAGGCTATATCTACACCTATACGCTCGTCGAACGAGGAGGTACCGGACTCGAAATCGAAACCCCGTATTACCAAGTCGACGTATTCGTGCAGGGCGTATGCACCATCATCAAAGGCTATCTCATCAATCGCACTCCCATCCGCATCGGTGACAAAGTCAAAGCAGGATTTCTGACCGGCGACCAAGCCACCCATACCTGCCTCGACATTTACTGGGAACTCATCTAACCCATCCTTCCATTTCGCCTTTCCTCACACGCTTGCCAGGCGCCTGCGCGTGGCCGCCCCGTTGCACGCATCCGCGCGCATCCTGACTCATGGCGTTTTCAATGAATCGAGCCGTCTTCTGCTCCTTCGCCACCTTGTCGATCCTCGCGACACATCCATACGCAAGCAACCAAGAAAATGTTGCGACTCGCCTCCCGCAATACGCATCGACGGAAACGTTGCAAGTGTCCGCATCAAACGTGTACGAGCCACGACCCGACGCCTTCGGTCGATGGTCTGTCCCCTTTGACCATGACGGACAACACGGCATCGTTGGAGATGCCTTCGATTTCAAGAATCGAAAACCCTATCCGAAGCAGGATAGATCGTAGAATATCTTCCTCCTCTGCTCGCTGATATTATTGAATAGTATACAATTCGTGACCAGAAGACGGGATCGGGTATTGAGTATCCGTATATGTGTTATCGACGCCCTGACAAAGCATGCTGATGCCGATCCGGGCTTAGACATGATTTCGGACGGTTTTTAAAAGGACCACGGTATGACCAAGTCATTGCCCTTCATCCTGGCGGTGCCGACCGCTGCCCTGGGCAAAGGCATGAAGGACACGGGTTGCGTCTGTCCAGCCACACCCCACACAGATGTAACTATTAGAAATATAACGATATTATAATTGGCCTTCGGTTTGCTTGTCATGTCTTGCATGAATCTTACGGCCAAGGACATGGGGCAACGACTCGCGCTTCTTCGACCAGAACTCATCTCTCATGGCTTACGGTTGACGAAAGACATGAGCCAGGCAGAGGACCTAGCCCAGGACACCATCGAGCGGGCCCTTCGATTCGAAAGTCGGTTCGAAGAGGGCACGAATCTTCGTGCTTGGGTCCACCATATCCTTACGAATTTATTCATTTCGGGATGCCGTCGCCAACGCCGAGAAGTCAAAGCTTTCGCTGTTCTATCGACGGATCCTTGCGCGTGGACTGCCAGCGGCACGGATCGAATCGCCATGGAAGGTTTTACGCGGTCGGTGCAACGGGCGATCGACGATCTTCCTAGTCGATTTCGCGAAACCTTGGTTTTGTCGGATATTGAAGAGCTGTCGTACAAGCAAGTCGCGGAACGGTTGCGTGTTCCGGTCGGCACGGTGATGTCACGTCTTCATCGTGGTCGGCGCTTGTTAGGGCAAGCCTTGCAGGATGGGGGCGAGTGTTTGATCGATCGAGCAGCTTGATGTCATTTGTTTTTGAGCTTTTGCTCGAGTTCACGCACCCGCAGTTCCGCTTCCCTACGACGTCGGGCTTCCCGTTCTACCGGCGTGGGCAGCAACCGCCCTCCACTATTGTCTTTTGCGAGGCGTAACACACGTCCGAGCGTCGCGTTTTTGATCACCACCCAATATAGTCCGAGCATCGACGATTCAGCGATCCTTGGGTCTTCGAGGTCCCGTTCGACCAAGTCGCCATGAACGCGATTCCACACGCGCAAACCGTCGGCGGGGGCAACCGGGTCGAAGCGGACGACTTCTTCGACGCCAAGCTCATGATAGTTACGAAGCCGGTTTTGCCAGGCGAGTTCGGTTGCATCCGAATCACTCAGGATTTCGACCGCCACTTCGGGTGCCCCTCGCTCCCACGCGTACCACGATTCGAATAAGGAATCGGGGGATTCGAAACGAATGAACAGGTCCGGCGTGACAAAACGAGACGGATCGGCCGCGTTCCAAAACACGGGCTGCGCCGAGCCGATGGAACACTGCGAAGACAATGCTAATTTCGCGATTTGATATAGCATCGTCCGCAACTCGTAATGCCGTCTGGACTCTGGGAAATTCGTATCGACAGAGAAGTCCAAGCCACTTGGTTTCACACGGTAACGGAATAGATGATTCCGCTTGGCCTTCGAATGTCTGCGCAGCGTTTCGGTCACGGCGTTAGCTTACCATGAACCTTGCTTGCCGACGCTCACCCTTTGTCGGGTAGCCAAGGAACGTCTTCGACGCCCTGATGCATGTTGGCTAGCCGAGCGAGGACAAACATAAGGTCGCTTGCACGATTGATGTATTCAAGAATCTCTTGACGAACGGGTTCAGAGTTGGAAAGAGCGACAAGCATCCGTTCGGCGCGACGAACTACGGTTCGAGCCAGATGCAGGGTGGAGGCGGCAAGAGAACCGCCAGGCAAGATGAATGAGTGCAAAGGCGCCAACTGCTGCTCGGCTTCGTCGATCGCTTTTTCGATACGCTGCACGTCAGCAGATCCAATCAGCGGCATGCGGAGCTTGCTCTGCGCATTGCGGCCGCTTGCGATCTCGGCGCCCAACGTGAACAAGTCACGCTGTATTTTTTGCAAAACTTCATCGCTCCATGGATCCAACTTCATCGCTCGCGCTAGGCCAAGAATCGAATTGGCTTCATCCACCACCCCATAAGCCTCTACACGATCACCCGCCTTGGAAACCCTTTTGCCACCAAATAAGCTCGTGGTCCCATCATCACCCGTGCGTGTGTAGATCTTCATCGCTATCTCTCATGGATGCATCGTCGATACGGTCCGTCGCGCGGCCCAGGCTCAACATATCTCCCAAGTCCGCGGCAATCACGTCGTACAAGCCTCCGAGACATCGAATACCGTCGAGCTGAACGTCCACGCCCACCAAGTCAGGACGTTCGAACGGCGAAGGTTCGAGGGTCGGCTCATGCAGATGAAGGAGTTTTCCTATCGAACTGTTGGTCATGTCCCCATAGCGATCGAGCAAGATGGCCGCTGCTCGTTTTTCATCGCCCTGCCATGAACCCGCCAGACGAATCGCAAGATTCATTTGCCCGTCATCCAGCAAGCGGACCCGCGCCCCAATCACCGAGGTTACCCCTAGCATCCCACCCAATGCCTTTTGCCAATCCCCTTCGAAAGGTCCGGGGGCCAGGACATGCACGACCCCATCGCCAAGCTCACCATACACACGCTTCATGTCGGGTAAGTCGAACGCTCTCGGAGAACGATGCAGCCTGCCGAGGGCAAGCAACAACGCGATCTTGGAACGAAAAGCCTGTCCTCCCTCCACCGCGATGACGTTGGGTGACAAGGCCGCGATCGCTCGAACTTCGTTGCCTGCAACGATTCCGTGACTCCAAACGGCGTCCGGACGATACACTTTGCGGGAACCATTTTGAAGGAATCGGTTGTGAAATACCTCTTCGGTGGCTCGCGGATCGAACATTCCATTCATCAAAAACAATACGGATCGTTCGTATCCCGCCACCACCAACCGTTGCATGGCATCGAGATCGATTCCGGTGAGCCGATGAAAGATGTGGCGCCGAGTCGGTGGAATGAATCGCGCGAACGACTGCGACAATACTTTGTGTCTTGCAAGGTCTTGAGGAGACGCCACCACAATCCATTGCAATCCAGCTCCGATGGCCAGGTCGGTCAAAGGCTCGAGTTGCAAAGGTTCGTGCTGCGACGACGGTTCGATGACTTTCGAGGACGACGATATCGCCGGCTGACACGCGCTCGCATACACCGATGCCAGGCTGCCAAGCCACGCAAGCAAGTGCGCGCCGAAATCACGACGCGTCGCCGCACCGAGCGTCATCCGACTCTTAGGTCTCGTCGCCGTTGTCTTTGATGCTCCCCGACGAGCGACTCGCGTTGACCAATTCTTTGAGTTCCTTGCCCACCTTGAAAAAGGGGCGGAGCTTGGGCGGAACATTGACCGACTTGCCCGTGCGAGGGTTGCGGCCCTGGTAAGACTTATGCGCCCGGGCCTTGAGACTGCCAAAGCCCCGAATCTCAACGCCTTCTCCGTTTCGAAGCGCCTCAGTCATGGCGTCGAACACGCAGTTGACGACCATTTCCGCACGTGCCTTGCTCAACTCCGCACGCGCTGCGATGAACTCGATAAGCTCACTCTTCGTCATGGGTGCCATTCCGTGGGCATAGTTGTCGCCCTGATCGAAACGGCACTGTATCACGAGCCGTCCTTTCGCAAGCCAGAAAAGTCACTTAGCTTCCAATACTTGCAACTCAACCCGATCCAGCGCCACCCACGAATCCGTAGTGAGCACGTCCCACATTATGTGTTTTTTGAATACATGAACCGGGACCCGCTTCGTTGCCACACAATATCGACCGTCCCCCGTTGCCGTTCCCGCAGCACCCACCCCCATCGCGACATCCATATCCTCGGACCAGAGCCGCGACCGAAGGCTTGGAACAGGCTCATTTGCCACAAAAAATCCCTGTATCCAATAAGTTCCAGGCGATGGGACCGGAATCTCCGTCATGACACGGGCTTCTTCGCCCGTTCGCACCAAAGATAGGACACGTCCGCTGGGAATGCATGGCTGCGCCATCAACGGAGTCGGGACCGCATATCCCCCTTTTTGTGCCAACGCGGGCCACTCCGCTTCCGCTTCGAAAACGTAGGACCCGTGAGGTTCGGTGGGCATGAAGGGCTCTATTCGTACCACGGATTCCTCTTGCCCATATCGATACACGTATCGGTAGGTCGGTGGACGTCCCAACCGGTTCCATCGAAGATAATCGCGAGAATCGTAGCGCGCTCGGGCAACGACCAACGACCTTTTCGGGTCGGTAGCACTAGGGTCGAAGCCGAGAAAAAAACCGTGGTCCGAGTCTACGAAAAGCAGTCCTCGTGGTTCGGCGCCAAGAGCATCACGCACCACCGACGGCTCGTACATGGGTCGGCCGCCCTCGCGCTCCCGCAAACATTGGTGCATTCGACTGCCGTGCAGCGCAAAGCCGAGCAGACTTAGCGAAGTTGCCATCGCCACCGCCCAGTGTGCTCCCCGGGCTGGATTGCGGAACGCTCGGCCCCAAGCTCCAAGCCCAAGTGCCATGAGCAGATGCTCGAAAGCCATCGCATCGACCAGCAATCGAGCACCTCCCCCCGGATAGGAACCATCGAAGTAAAACGGTGCGTAAGCAGCGATCAATGCCAAGGGCATCGCCACGGCCAGCCAGGTATTTTTCTCTCGCCACCCCTGGATCACGCCAAGGGGGAGAAATATCGCGAAAGGCGCGTAGTTCAGCAAATCCGCCAGATGCAGGTACAACCGCCTTCCGGTCGTCGTAAAGGCAGCTCGTAGGCCAAACCCATCCGGTGCCACGGAAGCAACGTAGGGACCATGTTCTGCCAAACACCCAATTCCTGATCCAAAACCGTAGCGGAAACAGCCCTCGGGCCCATCGGCTAGCGAGTAGTACAGCCCCTGACTGCTGGTGAACCACGCCCCCGTCAGCGCATGCTGATGCAACACGGTCAAAAAAAATACGGGCAGCATTCCCAGCAGCGACCACAACGGTGCCAAGCGCCGGTGCATGAGCATGAAGCGCGCAACCAAGGGACCCCCAACCACGACAAGAGCGAGAGCCGTGGCTGGACGGGTGGCTGCCAACCAAGCCGTAAGCGCTCCACAAACCAACCAATATCCCCATCGATGGTTCGACGCATGAAGGGCCACCACCACGGAAGTGGTTAGCAGCACGGCCGCTAGCCCGTGAGACATGGTGTCCGCGGTATGATAGCGAAGGCAAGCGTTGAGGGCGGATAACACCGCAACGATGCGAACGATATCGTCTCTGCGTGTCAGCCGGTGCGCGAGCAGGCATGACGACACGGTGAAAGCGCTGGCCAGGATTGGGCCCACCAACCAAGGGACGTGCAGCAGGAATCCGAGCGCCAACAGTGCGGGATAGCCAGGGGGAAAGAGCACACCGACACGAAGTCCCTCGGCGCTTGGGTGGTGGACAAGGAAACGACCTCGAATGGCGGCGGTGGGCTCATCGGCGATCCATGTCACCATCCCCGAAGCAAAGCCGCGAGCCTCGAGCCAATACCCGGTAGCATCGATGATGCGAGGGCCTCCACGAAGATAGGTGTGGATGTAGGCCACGGACAGCAAGGCAGATACAAACGCCCAAACGCCAACCCAGCAGGGGAGCGAAAGCCGCGGAAAAGCACGGAGGAACCATGGGGTTGCCAACACCAAAGCCCCAAGGAAAAACGCGATCCACGCCGCTGAATCCGCGGGCCAAGCCACATCGAGGATCGAGTTGAACGGTGTCACGGGGAAGCGACCAACCAGACATGATAATTCACCCAGCGCGAAGTCGATCGCGCCGTCATCGTGAATGTCGCGGTTTGGTTTGGTTTCAGTGGAGAAGGTAACGGTAACGACAATTCGACCCACGTATCCGAAGGTTCGAGAGTCAACTCCCCGATGAAGTGGCCGTCCATCGATACCTCGACTTTTCCCGGAAAAGCAGGGGCAGTCCGCACGATCAGACGCATCGACGAGGCCAGCCGTTGGGATGTCAAACGAAAAGACTCCGTGCCGTTTTCGGGAATTCGACGCCCACCGTCGAGCACGTCTCGTCCTTGGGTCGGCTCTGTCAGGATTCGGAGTTCGACGTAACCCGCATCTGGGGAAGGAAAACGATAATCGTGTTCATGCTCATTGATCAGATCGGCGACGTCGAGCCAATCGGTGATGATTTCGTTGTCATCGAGGGAGAAAGGCAGTTCACCCGTGTTGAGCAACGTCCAATCCGCGGCGTAGATGACCTTTTCGTCACCGCCACAAATGACATTGTCCCGCACGGGAACGGCAGCGATTTGTTTTCCGAACCAGAGGGGCAGGGTGCTCCACCAAGAGGGATAGATGGCGAAAATATCGGGACGGTCTTGGTTTGGGATTCGTTCGATCAATTCGATGATGGCTGCGAGGCCGTGGGTGGAAGCGCGGGCGAACGGCATGCCGTGAAACCCTCCAAGGCCGATGATATCGAGCCCTGGTAAGTCCGAGGCATACATGATGGCTCCCGCATCTCCGACGAGGATACGTTGTGGAGTGGGGTGGATATGGTGTCGAAGTAGACGACCGGTCGTAATGTGTTGATCGCGAATATTTTTAGAGGCCTTTGCAAAAAAGTGGATCTGGTCGCGCATGCGCGGTGCTTGGCACACACCGAAGGTGATGACCAACGCCAGGGCGATGACCACCCGTGGCACCGAAGTGAACCACGGCAGCCGCGAAGGACGTCGAAATAGAAGGACTCCCAGCCCCAAGGATGCGGCGATGAGGAGCCAAGCGACCGCTGGCATGGTGTAGCGCTCATTCTGCCATCGGACTTGTCCGTTCATGGCAACGAGACAAAGGAAGGAGACGGCGGAAGAAAGCAGGATGGCGGCGGAAGTGCGGGTACGAGCCGAGAGCAATGCGATGACGGCCAAAACGACCGGAATCCAACCGATACGAGGATCGACGGAGAAGTGGTAATCGATATTTCGCAGAAAAGAGTATTTCAGATGATCGAGGTAGGTTTCCCACTTTTCTTGGGGTGGCATGTACGGGTGGTACCAAGCGAGTTTGACGCGGGCACCCGCGGCGGCGAAGTCACCGGTGAGCCAACGGTTGACGAGAGCCTGAATCACCAAGGTGGCGATGGAGGGGGCACCTGCTCGTACCAAGGTAGCCAAGGCGGGTCGCAACCGTGAGGTGGAGCGAGCCACGAAAATGGCGGCTGTCAATCCGAGCACGGCAATGGAAGTGGCCGCCTCCGGGCGTGTAGCCACGAGAACGGCTCCCGCCAATCCGAGTTTCCATCCAAAACCGGGACGTTGCCGGGCGGAGCCATGACGATGGTTCAGGGCATACGATAGGGCGATGGCCCACACCGCAAGAAACCAGGCGACTTCCATGCCGCTAAACAGTGACCAGGACAACGCGCCGACAGAAAAAACACCGATGGGCAAAAGAAACCTGGCGGCAAAGGGCAGGCCGCGAGCCAAGCGTGGAATGAGCATCAACAATGCGAAAATGCAACAGCAAGCCACGATGGCGGCCCACATCATGAGTCGCGCATCTCGAAAACCAACCCAATAGCCAAACGCAAGAATGAACGGATAGGTCAGACTGGTGTTGCCGCTCGAGTAACCATTGCCCTCCGACCATTGGAATGGGTAACCGCGCGCCGTCGATCGAGCAAAATCGAAGTGAATGAACACATCATCCAACGGTGCGGACCACTCACCCCCGGTAGCCTCCAGCATGGTTCCGTAAAATACCCGGGCGATCGCCAGGACCAACCATCCCGAAAACAGGGGATAGACAATCACCGAGAGACGACGAAGCGTCGATTCGGCCAGGATATGGGAAAAAAAACGTCGAAACATCGATAGCGGGTAAGTCTTTTCATAGACACAATGAGCCGCATTGAACATAAATAGCGCGCGTCGGGCTCATCTTGTCATCGTGGCTTCGCGAACACCGTTGACCCTTTCTGAAGCACTCGGTACACCATTCGGCGCGGCGTGTCGCCCCCTTGGTCGTAGAGGCCCCATGCGTTGGTTCGTCGAGATCAATTCCCTGGGAAAGCCAGAGCAAAAAGCGGTCCGTTCCTGCTTGGAAGCTTCCCAATGGTCCGTGGCATATCAAGAGATTCGCCGTTCCAGCGGGCAAGACGATTCTTTGGGATATCTTTCCATCGAGTTGCTGGATGATGGTGTGCGAATCGTCGATCCAAAATCGCGTCAGCGATACGAAATCCGGCGCGCGCCAGACGATGCTGCCGTCACGGTGGCAAACACCGAAAATACTGTGACTACCGCCTCGGAACGTGTTTCCGAGCGTCCTTCGGAACCCAAGCCACTGTCCCAGCCGCCCGCGCACATGCCTTCCGCGACGCCTTTGGCTCGGCCCTATTCCCGTGCCCCATCGGTTCCGCCTCCTACCACACAGCCACGAATTCCTTCCGTTCCGCCGCAAGCACCGCCTCATGTAAAGACTCCTTCGGTTCCACCCCCAGCTCCGGCTGTTCCGCAACCAATCCCCACTCCACCCCCGCCAGCAGGGCTCGCACCCATCCCCAACGAACCCTATCAGGTGCTCGCCAGACGCGAAGAACAACCGTCCAAAACCTCTCCGCTCACGTACCGCGAATACGCCTACGCCATTGCCGAAGGTTCCACCGAAAAGGAGGCGGAGACCTTCATTTTCCAACGTTTCGAGGAAATCAAAGACGAACTGGCCTCCACTCGCTCGGCCAAACTCGTCAATCTCGCCGTATTCGACCACGCCTTTTCCGATCGACCCAAACGCCCGCCGCTGGTCACACTCGTGTGGAAAGATTGGAAAGGCAATCCGGAAATCCGTTATACCTCACGTCCCGGCGTGTCGATCCCGCCGCCATCGCTCGGGCGCCCCTCGTCTCAACCTGCCGCCGAGCCCCCATCCGTCGCCTCCAACCCACCGCAACCCATAGAAACCCCATCGGCAGTTTCGTCACTACCGAAAGAGTTACCATCTTCCGTCCCCCCCGCGGCCCCTTCCCACGAAAAAGAAGTCTCCACTGCCGCAACGGATGAACAACCCGCTCGCTCCCGTGCCGCGGATAGCTCTTCGCCATCCTCTGATTCATCGCATTACACCCCAGCTTCCACACCGGTGGCCAAACGCCAACGTCGAAGCGATGCTCCGCAACCCGCCACGGCATCCTCGGGTCAAGCGGCGGAAAAAGCGCAACCGGTTTCCCGATCGGAGAAAGTGCCGCCTTCTCCCCTATCCGATCGACAAGCTCGTAAGTCATCGCAAAGCGGTGAGATCATCGCCGATATTTTCGAATCGATGCATGATCTTTACTTTTTGCGAGATGCCTATGAAGGCGCGGATTTCGTGATCGCTTTGGCGCTCGATAAAATGCGCTGCACCCTCGGCATGGCCCAACTTTACGACATCAATCGCCGCGAGTTCGTCGTGGCTCACGTCGTCGGTCCCAACGCGCAAGACACGCTCGGCCATCGTACGAGCGAGCATGATCCGCTGCTTGTCGAGATCATGAATCGGCGGCTTCCTTTCATCATGCAAGGCACGGATCCGCGTATCGATCGAGGTCGTTGGAAGCAGCTTGGAGGTTCTCCCCACAGCATTCTCGCTTGCTCCGTGGCGCAAGGAGGGAGGTTTTTGGGGATTCTCGAGGTGGCCCACGAGGATCGGAAAAAAACCTTCCGAAAAGCCGACGTGGATGCCATGGCCTATATCGCACAGAGCTTCGCGGAATTCATTGCCAAGATTGGCCTTCAATTCGGCAGCGTGACTCCGTTCAATCCGAAGTGACCGAGCTTTTCGATGGCCGAGCGGACCCGTCGAGAGGTGTTACTCACCTTCTTACTCACTCCCGCCGTGGTGTTGGGTGTGGTCGCGCTCGCTGTCATTACCTTCCGTACCACCTTCCAGATTGAAACCCTTCGACAGCAATCCGTGCTCGAAGCCACCGTGTCGGTCGCGAATGAAAAAGCAGACCGCCTCGACAAACGCATCATCGAAGAAGACAACGTCGTGGTGGCCGAAGCCGATGTCACCATCCTAGGCTCCCTGGCTCGTCGTTGGCTCCCCACCGCTTCGCGCGAAACCCCAACCGTTCGAGCCGTCGTCATCATGCGAGCCGATGGCGATCACGACGTATACGATTTTGCGACTCAGAATCCAGGACCTGAAGACGATGCATTTCGGCGCATGCTCGTTCATCGTCTCCTGCCTCATCTCGACTTGCAACAGGGGGCTGCGGAACAGCTTCGTCACCTTCACCGCACGCTGGATGGACGCTCGTATCTCATCAGCTATTGGCAACGAGAACACGAGGGCAGGAAATACCTCGTTGTGGCATGGCACGATGTTCCACGCATCGTTCATGACCTATTTCCCCGTATGCTCGAGGATGCCACCGGACATGCTCGCGTCCATGTCGTCGACGAAGAAGGCAGAACGGTGTACGGACAACCCACCGTGGGTGGTGTGTTTACGGTGGGACGCCCGTTCGAAACCACGTTGTATGGCTGGCGGTTGTACGCAACCTTGACGACCGCGGAAGAACTGAGCGAGAGCGTTGAACGACGACGAGAATTGGAGATGGTTTCCGTGGCGGTTTCATTTCTCGTGGTGGCGGCGGGGGTCATTATCGTGGTGGTGGCTGCGGAGCGAGAGCGACGGTTGGCGGCGCTAAAAAGTGAGTTTGTGGCCAATGTGAGTCACGAACTGAAAACGCCATTGTCACTGGTGAGGATGTTCAGCGAATTGTTGTCCACCGGACGAGTAAGCGACGAAGCGAAGCGACAAAAGTACCTATCCATCATTGTGCGGGAGAGCGAACGATTGTCCGCTCTCATAGAAAATGTGTTGGATTTCGCACGGTTAGAGCGAGGGAAAGTGGCCTATCAATTCGAATATGCCGACGTGGTGGAGGTGGTTTCACGGGCGGTCGAAGCCTTCCGGCATCGAGCGGAACGGGAGGGAATGGTGTTGGACATGCAAGTCGAGTCGAACATGCCCCGCACGGTACTCGACGAGCAAGCGTTGGAACTCGCGCTGGTGAATCTTCTCGATAACGCGATGAAATATGCCAAAGACGGCAAGCTCATCCGGGTGGAGGTTCGTCTTCGTTCCGCGAAAACCATTGAGATCCGCGTGACGGATCAGGGGCCGGGTGTGCCCATCGATGAGCAACGTCGCATCTTCGATAGGTTCGTTCGAGGAAAAGGGGCGCGAGACAAGCAGGTTCGTGGCAGTGGGATCGGTTTGGCGTTGGTGCAACATATTGCCTCCAACCACGGTGGTCAGGTGTGGGTGGAGAGTACCGTCGGAAAAGGCTCTTCCTTCTTGTTGACGCTTCCGGTCAGAAGCCAGGTATCGCCTAGCCGAGCGGCTTTTGCCCAAGCTCCGCCCAACGAGGCACATCGTGATGCATCCGAGTGAACGCCACAACCAGGCCATCGATTGGGGACGGCTTGCGCCCTTGAGACTACGCGCCAAAAGCGTTGCCGATGGCGTATTCGCGGGTGTCCATCGCAGTCGGCGTCATGGGCCGGGTGTGGAGTTTGGTGGTCATCGCGCGTATGTGCCCGGGGATGATTTGCGATGGATCGACCGACATGCCCTCATGCGTCACGATCAACTCTTGGTTCGCCTGTTCGAAACGGAAACGGACCGCGGCGTTCACATGCTGCTGGACGCAACGGCATCGATGAGTTTTCGTGGCGCGCATGCCGATTCAGCCAAGGTGGCTTTCGCCGCCCTCATCGTCGCGGCTCTGACGCGGGTCGTCTTATCCGCGGGAGATCCCGTATCTCTTGGTTGGATCAGTGGTGTCGGTTCCCGACCCGTCGCGCCTAGCGCAAGCGGTGATGCCTTCGATCGCATCGTGCAAGCATTAGAAGGATTGCAAGCCACGGGAGATGCCATGCATGATCTGCGCGCTTTCGACCGCGTCATTCAGTCCATCGCCCGACGAGCGCGCCGCGGAGCCTGCGTCATTCTGCTATCCGACCTTCTCGACTTGCCTGACGGTGCGGCCGAACGATTCGCCGCCCTCGGCAGCCAGGGACGACGATTGGTCGTGGTCCAAGTCCTCGATCATGAGGAGCTGACACTTCCGTATACGGGGACGGTTCGTCTCGCGTCTCTGGAAGGCAATACAGTGCTCGAAACCAATCCGGATGTCGTTCGCGAACGGTATCTCGAAGCCCTCGACCAATGGACGGAGCGATTCGTGCAACCGCTCGCGAATCGAGCCGGACGTTGGTTACGTGTCGATACCCAGCAAGATCCAGTGGATGTCGTGATTCGAGTGCTTCACGCCATTGCCGAGGTTCCCCCGTGACTTTCGTGTTCACCGCGGCTTTGGCTATCGCATTGCTTGTCATTGCGCCTTTCGCCGCTCATTTGCTGCGCGTACGACGTGCGAAGGAGCAGCCATTCCCGCCCGCACATCTGGTGCCGGCATTGACTTCCTCCGCTCGGCAACGAAAAAAACTCGAGGATCGAGCCTTATTCAGTATCCGACTGCTGGCAATTCTCGCTCTTGCCGTGTTGGGCGCTACACCCCTGCTCACTTGCTCGAAGTTGTCGATTTCGCGAGATGGGGGAGCTTCCCTGGCTGTCGCCATCGTGCTCGATGATTCGATGAGCATGCGCGCGCGCGATGATGGCACCACGACTCGCTTCGCTCTCGCAAAACAACAAGCCCTGGACCTATTCGCAAGCGCGCGACAGGGCGACGCCATAGCCATCGTGTTGGCGGGCGCCCCCGCCCGTGTCGTTCTCGCGCCAACCATGGACCTTTCCCTTGCCGAACACACGCTTCAACGACTCGAACCTTCGGACCGAGCTACGGATCTGGAAGGCGCCATGGCACTAGGCGCGTCGCTGCTTTCGGAACTGCCGCAACCACAGCATCGTATGGTTGTCCTTACGGATCGTTGCGATGGGATGCCCGATGCTCCGCCTTTGGGAGAAGGGCTTTCGGTACCCACCTGGATCGTAAGTCGCCAGCTTTCTGAAAATGCTAATGATTGCGCTGTGTTATACGCGGAGCAGCGAAGTGGACGCGTCTATGCCCGCGTGGCGTGTACGGGCAACCAGCGTGATCCCCACCGAAATTTGGTCGTGCGTGAGGCAGGACAAACCATCGCTCGTGAACCTATTTTCCCACATCTACCGCAAGACACGGGAACCGCGGAATTGGACGTGCCCATCGCTTCATCAGCTTTCCCCGACGAGGTTGCGCTCGAGGGAAGCTCGGATTTCATTGCGGAAAATGACGTGGCCCCCGTAGCACGACGATCCACGTCGTTCACCGTTGGCGTGGTGTCGGATCGTTCGCTGTCCAACGTCGAGACTGGAGGTCCACCTCCCGTCGAGCAAGCGCTTGTCGCATTGCATACGGGAGCCACGATTCATCCGATGACGGTCATGCCTGACACCGTGGAGGAATTGAGCAAGCTGACGATTCTGGTCATCGATGATCCTGCCGGGTTCACGCCGGAGACAAGGGAATCGTTGCATGGCTGGGTGGAGCGAGGGGGTGTTGCCCTCGTGGGGCTAGGTCCTCGGTCGGCGCGGGCGCCTTTGGGTGCCACGCTCGAGCCTTTGGTTTCCGGAATACCGCATTGGGCCGAAGATGCCCCCGACAGCGTGAACGAACGAGATTGCCTGCATTTCGGGCCCAGCGGTCCAAGTCTGCTTCGGCTCGAAGCCAAAGGCAGAGCCCATTTCCCATTCGACGGGCCCACCGAACCCACCGCGATCCTACGCTGGTCCGACAACCTGCCTCTGATCGTGGAACGAACGCTTGGACGTGGCACCATAACGGTCGTGGGGCTTCCTTTCAGCCCCCAGTGGAGCGATCTTCCCTTTCGACCCGCGTTTCTTGCTCTGCTCAAGCAATTGGTGGATGACGTTGGATTGCGGGCGGGCTCCAAGCGAATCGATGTCGGACAATCTTGGGTAATCGACAGCGAATCCGTGGAGGTCCGAACGAAATCCGGCCCTTATCCAGTTGCTCATTCCCAAGGCAAAACGCGTATCACTCCCCACGAAGCGGGGCGCTACGATTTGCGAATCGCCCAGGAAGTCGATTCCCGAATCGCCTCGATTCCCGCCCATGAAGTGGACCTTCGCCCTCGCAGAATCACCGAAACCAACCAGGAGAATCGTCTCGGTACCACCTCCGGAACCATCGATATTTCCCGTTGGATAGCCCTATTTTTGCTTTTCTTGCTGGCCGTGGAGTTGGGATTGCGCGCTCGAAATGCCCGCTTGCTGGCGCGCGATTCCGCTCGATGACGCCTGTTTCCCCAAGCAACAGCCACGCCGGTCGCTCCCCATGCCCATGCTCACGAGGAACGTCGGGGAAGTGACGAAGACCCGGTGTTTTGAACGTCTTTCGGACCGTCCTCGGAATTGACGAAAAGCGTGGTGGCCGCGCTATCGTCCACATCGTCCGGATCACTCGGCATCCGCGTCCGTTTCGCCGTCGATGGACGCGTCGCCGATTGTCGAGGCGTGTTTTTCGATTCCGCCGCGCGATCATAGCCCCAGACTGGCCCGGATGGCTCAGAACTACTTGAAATCATTGAATAACGCCCACCAACATCGCGATCGATTTCCCCTTGGGGTTTGTCGACGCTTTCGACCAACCGATCCGGTACCACCGCCCGAGACTTCGGCCCTCCACTTTCGGGGGTTTTTCCGAGATGAGAAAACAGCTCTCCTCGCAACGCACCGGTCGGATCGACAATCGTGTCGTGGACTTCATCCTCTGCCATGCGAGGCTCGAAACCAATCCGTCCCGCTACCATCGTTGGATCGTCATCCACGACACGAGGTCCCGTATCCAATTCAACCTCCACGTCGCCGGTTTCAAGCGTGACGGGATGCTGTCCGGTGCCGGTTTCGGAGAAGTGAACGGGAATGTCGATGCTGTCTGACGCAGGAGGCTCGCTGGGATACTGGGCCATCGATTGTTCGTGGGCTTTTTGTGACAACCGATCGACCGGTGCGTTCATCAAAGGATGCTCCAACTGCATCGCCACTTCATCGAGCGCGGCGATGAACGCTTTGGCATCGTCGTAACGCTCGGCACGATGCTTGGCGAGCGCCTTGAACACGACGGAAACGAAAGCATCCGGGATCGCGGGCCGTAATTCGCGAGGATCACGAGGGGTCGTCGACAGGATCTGAATCACCAGCGCGTTGTAGCTGGGCGCAATGAAAGGACGACGTCCCGTGAGGATTTCGTAGAGCATGACGCCACAGGCGTAGATATCGACACGATGGTCGATATGCTCTCCACGAGCTTGCTCGGGAGCCATGTAATAGGGGGTGCCCATGACCATCCCCGTGCGCGTCAAACCAAGGTCCGATTCATCCGCGGACTTGGAAATGCCAAAGTCCAGGATCTTAGCGATCGGAACACAGCCCACACGCTCGGCTAGGAAGATATTCTCGGGTTTGATGTCTCGATGAATGATCCCTTTGGCATGGGCCGCAATGAGGGCTGATAACACTTGCTTGAGCGTGCCAATCACGTCCGTGAACGACAAGGCTCCTTCGATTTGAATGCGATCGGCCAGGGTTCTGCCATCGAGACGCTCCATCACCAGGTACGGAGCACCGTTTTCGAGCCTTCCCACATCATAGATTTCGCAGATGTTGGGATGGCCGATCGTGCCAGCGGCCCGCGCTTCTTGATGAAATCGTGCCACCGCCTCCTTGCGCCCAAGATGAGCCCGGTTGAGCACTTTGATGGCAACGCGACGACCGATCTCCAAGTGTTCGGCACCGTATACCGTTCCCATTCCCCCTTCACCGATGAGTTCCGTGATCCGGTATTTGTCGCCGATAATTTTTCCGATGAACCGAGGATCGGCGCCTTTGGGTTTGACCAACGGAATGGGCTTGAGTTCGGAACTATCGTCGGAGATCGCTTTTTGAATCCGCTCCTTACGAATGGGTTTGCCCGTGATTGGACAAACTTCCTCCGTCAGATTGTGCGGCAATCCGCAGTGATGACAACGTAAAAACCGCTGACTCAACGGTGCGAGGTCTCCAAGACCAGAAGCCTGAAACAACAGCGAAAACAATTCGCCTTCTCAAGCCTAGCGGAGGATCGGCCATCGCTCAACGATAAGTCGCGTCTTGCACCTTTGCGGAAATGGTTCGATTTGCCCGTCCATCCCTTTTTCTTTCTGCCATCACCCCCGTTTGTCACCCACAATCATGGAATGGATCAGCCAGTCGCCCCACGGCCTTCCTATGTCACAGCCCTTCATCACGGCATTCTCCAATCCCGTGTGAATACCGCTTTGAAACGTCTCGCCCGCTGCCGACTCTGCCCCAAACACTGCGAAGCCAACCGTTTGGCCGACGAAAAAGGTGAATGTCATACAGGACGACTCGCCATGGTGAGCAGTACACATCTGCACTTCGGCGAAGAATCTCCCCTCGTCGGAACCGGCGGCTCCGGAACCATCTTCTTCACCCACTGCAATCTTTCGTGCGTCTATTGCCAAAACTACGACATCAGTCACCTCGGTCACGGCTACGCCGTCACCGCCCCACAACTCGCCTCGCTCATGCTTCGATTGCAACACGCCGGCGCACACAACATCAACCTCGTCAGCCCAAGCCACGTCGTTGCGCAAATCCTCGAAGCCCTTCTGCTCGCCGCTCAAGCAGGATTGCGCATCCCCCTGGTCTTCAACTCCGGCGGCTATGACGCCCTGCCTACCCTCCGCCTGGTCGAAGGAATCGTCGATATTTACATGCCCGACGCCAAATACGGCGACCCGGAAGTCGGCCAACGACTCAGTCGCGTTGACGATTACCCAACCGTCAATCGTCAAGCCATCCTGGAAATGCATCGCCAAGTGGGACCCCTAACACTCGACGCCTCCGGGATCGCTACCCGAGGATTGCTCGTCCGTCACCTGGTCTTGCCAGCCAGTCTCGCCGACTCCCGCACCATCCTTCGCTTCCTCGCTCAACACGTATCGACCACCACCTACGTCCATATCATGGACGAATATCGCCCTTGTTTTCTCGCTTCAGACCATGAACAACTCGCCAGACCCTTGCGACGCTCGGAATACGAATTCGTCATGCAGGTCGCGAGAGAAGAAGGTCTCGAACCCCGTTGAGATCGCTATTGTTGTATCTATTGGAAATTATTGAATAAATTATGCTTGCGGTAGGTTAGCGATCCATCGCCCAGCGAGCCGATAGATTCGTCACCATCGCCGCGGTCGGATGCCCATGCTGCCAATCGCCTCCTTCACAGGCGCTGCCCCCAAGGTCCAAATGCACGAAAGGCAACGGCGTTCGCGAATCACCCCCATGCTGTTCGAGCCCCGACGCCCGCAGCAAAAACGCGGCGGGAAATTGATGTCCTCGCTCCGTGGCCGACGATGGCGCGTTGTTGCATTGGAGCACATCGTCTGCCTTTGTCCTCGGACGAATGAAATCGAAGTCCTCCCGTCGCAATCTGGATAGCTCGACAGGATCCGCCCATTGATCGCCCAGGCTGGCAAGACCCGCGGCAAGACGAAGCTTTCGCGCGGGACCGTTTTCGATGGCGACCGTATAAGGGCCCACGGCTCGGGCCGCATGACCCGTAAGCGTTGCTACCGACAATAGGATCGGAGCCCGCGCCTCGAGGGCCCTGTGCCGCAAATGAGACAATAAATCCGCCAATACCAGACGTCCTTCCGCATCCGTATTGCCCACCCGAACCCGTACTCCCGCATGCGACGTAAGGATTTCATCGGATACATACGCGTTCGCGCCAATGCTATTTCGGACCAGGCCGAGTTCAGCGACGACGCGCCGACCCGCGGGGGCCAACGCGGCCAACGTGCGAATGAATCCCGCGACCGTGGCCGCTCCCCCCTTGTCCCGACTCATCCCCGCCATATTGCCCCCAACTTTCAGGTCCATGCCCCCCGTGTCGTACGTAACCCCTTTGCCCGCAAGAAGAAGCGTCTCCCGAATATCCCCCGCCCCCTCGTAACAAAGACGAAGCACACAAGGCCGATGCCGTGGCACCGCCGAAGAGGCCCGAGCCACCGCTGCCAATAGTGGGTAGGAATTTTGAATTTCATCATTGTTATCAATTAGTTGCACCTTGACCGCCGTGTGAGCGAACGCGTCTCGGCAATGCTCCGCAAAAGCCATGGGCGTCATCCGCTCAGGCTCCGTACCCGCCAAGTCCCGCGCCAAACGACGCCCGGTTTCGATAGCCGATACCGTTTCGATGATCCGTGCTCCCTGTGCCCCCGTCGAAGCGGCGAATCCAAGATGAGTCATAGGTTCCAATTCCTGTTCGCCTCGCACTTGCCGTGCCTCCAACGGCTCCCACAATCCCTCGAGCGCGCCGAGCAACGATACTTCGAGCGCGTGGTCATAAGGGCCATCCACGGGCACCCGCGGCACCAACAACAATGGACGCCTGGCCCCCGCATCTCGCGCCCTTCGCACTCCCGCCTTCGCGGCATCGCCATAACGCCGCACATCGTCCCAATCCCGTTGAATTGGCCCTGTCGGCGCAATCACCAATCGCCCTCCTGCCACCTGTTTCGTATGAACCATCGTGACTTCTTTGCCCACGCGTTCGTCCACCTCCGCCGCCGCGCGAATCGGCCCATACACAGCCGTCAAGTCCGTCAAGTTCAAGGTCGGGGTTACGACAACCACCGCATCCCAGTTCTTGGAGTCCACAGAGCTTAGCGATCCATCAGAAACTTCGATCAACGTAGGAATGGCCACTTGTTCACTACCTCCAGCAATTCACACCGTAGTACACGCTCTCGTAAGTTGGTACCGCCCGGTGACCTCGTCACGACGATAAACGGCCGACGCCTCGATGGAACCGCTCAGCGCCACCCCGGGCAACACCAAGCGCCACAAGCCGATCAGGTCCTTGCACCCATGCCCTTGCCGGTGCCGCCGCTGGAATGCAGAATCATCGAACCAGTGATTTCACGCGGATTGTTGCCCTTCCTCCAGAACCACAGGGGCTGTTGTCCCGCCGGGATCAAGACGGATCGCTCGTTGCGCCACATCGGGGAGAGCGTCGATGCCGTGGGATTGGGGGGCCGTGAGATGACTTTTTTACAAATAAGTATTTGAAAATAAAGACAAATTTGGTTTTCCGGGCCAAAGGGAAGGCCGCGGTGCCTCTCAAGGATCACGTTCCGCAGGTTCATCGTCCGCAAAACAGACCAGCTCATGCTTGCGATCGCTTTGCGAATCCCATACCGCCATGGTGACCCCCTCCGAGCCCGCCCCTTTCGGAAGCCGCTCGGTCCCGACTTCGCGCTCGGTCGCCCGTCCTGTCATGGCTTCCACACAAATTCGATCGCCACTAACTCGAAGACGCAGCCGCACACTACTTCCAAACGCCCCCCCCGAACGCAATCGAAGACGCGGCGATACCGGCATTTGCGTGTCCACCAGCCAACCGTTTTGCCCGGGAGCACAACGTGGCGGAAAACGTCCGTGCAAGTCTGTGGGCCCACCATCCTGAATCGGCATCGTTTCGCCCGTTTTCGTATCGATCGGAAGCGCAAAATACCTCGACACCCCATCGCCATCCATGGCGGTGCCCCATAACGCAATCCCTGGCCCATAGACTCGTCGGACAAGTTGTAATCTGTCGAATTGTTGATGAATGATGCGGGGATAGGTGCCAATTTTCTCAATATTTCCCGTGGCATCCACTTCGTGTACGTCGACGAAGCCACCCCCTTGACCACTCAATAAGTACCATTGGTCTTCCGAACGCACGGCCGATTGAACCATGGGAAGCCATTGCGCGCCGGAACCAAACGCCAAAGGAGTTCGCCCTTCCGTAAGGCCAAAAATTTGGCATTGGTTGCGCCCCGGACACCAGCCAAGCACTGCCGAACGCCCCGCGGGATCCAACACCGCGGTTCGAACGGCGTTCAGATACATCGAAGCCAACGTGATATCGGACCATGGCGATACCGTTTCCATCGTGGTCACCGGCATTCCCACCGGATCGAACGGATCGTCAAAAGCAACCACCCATCGTCCCACACGCCCCCAATCGGCGTCTTTTGCCCCCCAAGCAAAGGACTTGAACCGGAAATCGCCATAATCACGCCCCCCGGCCACGCCTACCTGATCCGCGCTCAGAGGCGGGGTGGGCATGGGTCCAAAAGCGAACCAGCCTCGGGAAGCAGATATATGGGGAAAAGATAGGGTTGTGGCAGAAGCTGGCCGTGGTATCGCCGCGGGCGAAGCGCGTCCTGTTGGGCTGCACACCATCCGCAAGGGAAGATACCGGTGGGAGGAGGGGTAAAGGGTCTGAGCGGACGTCCGGGCTTCCTGTAATTCATCTGTTTTCGCGGACTTACCCCAACCGAGGCGCAACCATCCCTCCACCGCGCAGCCCACGGCAGAACACCCTTGCCGCCCCTTTTCGTCCGTCAATGGGGCGAAAGGCAAAACAACCTCTCGCCACGTCCGTCCACCATCCGTTGTTTCCAACCCCTTGCCATCCCGCCGCCAGACCAACCCCAGAGGACCCGATAGAAGCATTCTGCCCGATGTTTGTATGTCCCCTGCTTCTACCTTTCCATCCAACCCGATCCGCAATCCGACAACCGGTCCGCCTCCTTCCACCCACACGCCCACCGAGCCCGGTTCGAGTTCGATGGCCCCTTGCATCCAAAGCCCGTTTTGCGCCAGCGCGCGCTGTTTGGGCGTCAACGTGTCGAGATATAAGGTTTTTGTCGTGGTCCGCTCGCCTTCGATGACGACAAGACGAGCTTCCGCCCCCGGACGTGGCGCAATGACAACGACGATTTTCCCATCGGCCATTCCCACCACGCGCTCCGCTCCAATATCCCCTCGAAATAGTAGCTGTCGAAATGCTCCCGACCGTCCCCGCACACAATAGGGCTGCATCCCCGTCGGCACCGCGGTAGCGGGACACGGACCCCTGACCACCAACACCCCATTGCCACTCGAATAGACAGCCCTCGGCGCGGGATCCTGGAATACCGCCTGCAGCGCGTACGACGGATCCACCGCGTAGATAGTCGTTGCTCCTTGCCGTTGGCCGCATACAAACCCTATCCCCGTTCCGAGACGCACGCCCTGGCATTCGGTATAAGAGTCCGGATAGGCGTCGGCGATGGTGCGAACGATGGAACCATCCTGCATGGATATTTCGAGCAGCTTTCCCCCTTCGGCCACGAGGACATGCGACGATGACAGGGGGATTCCGCGCTCGACCGCGAGCCGAAGAGGGTGTCGACGCACCGCGGACGAAGGGGTTTCCCGCGTGGGCGGTGGAGGCGGCGTTTCGAACGTCAACCGGCCATCGGCCTCGATGGCTACGACATTTCCGGCTTTTTGTGTGTGAATCAGGATACGATCGGCATCCAGCGCCAGGGAACTTACCGTGTCTTCGAGAGCAATGGGGATCCAACTGGAACCGGCGTCGAACGTGATCAGTGGGCCTTGCAGGTCCGCCACGACAACCCCCCTCCAGGCGTCGGCAAAAATCATCGATCCTTTGCCCACCGGCATCGGCAACGGCCCCAATGGACGAAGCTTACCGGATGCCAAATCGACCGCTACCGTCGCAATGTTGCTTCTACGACCGCTGAGATACAGACGGTCGAAGCCCGCTACGGCCGTATCGTACCTGCCCATGATCCGTAAGATGGGTTCGAGCGGAGAGACCCAGTCTTCGGCGCGCCAAAGCTGCGTCTGCCCGGTCGTGGCGCTGGCAAATAAGAACCCACCTCCGAGACGTGACGGTAACGACAAAACCGTCAATTCGGAGCGCCCTGCCGGCAGCAGGTCGGGAGCTTTTTGAATCGAACCATCAGGACGTTCCCGCAGACGCATCTGCAACGTCAAAAAAAGACGGGAACCATCGGGCTCGATGTCATAGGGGCGCTGGGATTCGAGATCCGGAATCCATCGAGGCGCTTCGATATATTGGGGAATCGATGGGAAAGAAGGGCTGGGCGGGCTGGTTTTGGGCGGCGCTTTCCATGGACCACAGGCCGGTTCGCATAACGTCAACGCAACCAGGCCAAGGAACCAACGACGCATGATCGCATGGTAGCGCGTTCCCAAGCTTGGTGTACTCATTGCCGGACCTCGAATCGCATGTTATCGCAATGGCGTAAGGATGGCTCGTGATTGATCTGGAAGGGTTGGTTGAGCAAATCGATTTGATTTCATCACGATATGTGGATGAAATCACACGGGATTGGGATCGGCAGCTCCAGCGATATTTTGTGGATCTGCGCAAAGATCCCCGCCCCCTTTCCGCTCCTTATCGTCCGGCCAATACCAACGGCTCCATTTTGCTCGACAAGTATGCCTACTTCGCAACTTCCGAAGCGGTCCACTCGCTGGGGTGGCAGCAGGTCATGACTTTGATTGCGCTGGGTGTGGTGACGGAAGGAGATCCGCTATTCCGTTCTTCTCAGTGATGGGGAATTTGAAAAGTGCAATAAAATTCAGCGGTTGACTGTGGTCGGGGAGGACTTTTGCTGGGTACCGTCCCATGGATCCGGTTGAGGTTTTGCCGGGTCCGAGGGCGCGGATTGTGGTGAAACGCTCGGGCCTATCATTGAACGGGAAGTCGAAGGATCCGAAGCCGAAGGGTCGGAAGTATCGACACCATCGTTTCCTCGGAAGGAATCTGGTTGGACACCACGGATGGCTTCGGAGGTCGAAGCGATATCCTCTTGCGCTTCTTCGTCGAGAGGCGCCACCAGGCAACTTGTCAGGCCGAATGCGGATGCCATCAGCCCCATGATGAGTTTCCGAACCATCATGATGGATCCTCCAACAACCCTTCCAGCAGGGAGTATTGTTTGACGAGTTGAGACAACCGAGGCCGCTTCATTCCCAGCAGGGCAGCGGCGCGCGTGATGTTTCCTTCCGAATCAGCCAGCGCTTGTCGGATGCACTCGCGTTCGATATTCCGTTTGAGATCCGACAGGCTCGTGCCTTGCGTGCGGATCTGGTCATAAGCAAGACGCAATGTTTGGTGATGGCTATCGACGGTGGGAACCGAGGATGGCGCGGATACCGTCAACGGTGAAGTGGGAGTCGATACGGGCTCGATGGACGTGGGGATGTGTTCGAGCACGGAATGGACTGAGATTTCCTGTGTTTCCGAGAACAAGCTTGCCGCGCGCAATACGTTGTCCAACTCACGCACGTTGCCGGGCCATCGGTGACGATGCAGCAGAGCCAAGGCATCGGCCGAAAGGTGTTTAACCTTTTCGCCTCGTTCGGTGGCGATTTGTTCAAGCAGATGCTGGGCGATCTGGTTCAAGTCGGACAAGCGCTCCCGAAGGGGCGACACGCGCAGTGTCACGCCACTGAGCCGATAGAACAAATCTTCCCGGAAATTGCCTTGCGCCACCATGGCAGCCAAGTCGCGATGGGTAGCGCAAACCACACGGACGTTGGCGTGTAACGTGGCTCCTCCTCCCACGCGTTCGTAGGTGCCATCTTGCAACACCCGCAGAAGAGCCACCTGGGTTTTCGGCGAGATATCCCCGATTTCGTCCAAAAACAGCGTTCCGCCTTCCGCCACTTCGAAGCGCCCACGACGTCGTGCCGTTGCACCCGTAAAAGCCCCTTTTTCATGGCCGAATAGTTCCGATAGCAGAAGCGTATCGACGAGGGCGGCACAATTGACTTTGACCAAGGGGCCGGAACGACGATCGCTTCGATGGTGCAAAGCCTCTGCAATCAGCTCTTTGCCGGTGCCGCTCTCGCCCAATACCAACACGGGGGCATTGGATTTGGCTACTTTTTCCACGGCTGCAAGCAAGCGCAGCACGGTGGGATGCCTTCCGATGAAACGACAGGGCTCCAATCGCGTAGCGTCTTTGTCGGCAGCCGGTCGAACGGAGTCCGTATCCGATGACGTTTCCGATTCCCCTTTTCGGATCGCATCTTCAACCGCCATGAGCCGATGCATGTCGCGTCGCGCCAGGTAGCGCGCTTGCAAAGCCGAAGGCAGGGCACCAACGATATGATCACGAATCCGTTTGGCTTCCTCAAGGCTCCGTCGCGCATCCTGCGCTCGACCATCGATGCGATGTAGCTCCGCAATCAAAAGATGAGCATCACGCAACAAGTCCTCGTCGTTGGCTTGCCTGGCCTTATCGAGGGCCTCGCTTGCAAGTTGCCTTGGATCCTGTCCTGCCGCTTGCGAAAGCTTTGCCTGTAGCCACGCGATTTCCGCGCGCGCATACGGCTCGCTGGCATGCGGTTGCGCAAGCTCGATCGCACGCGCAGCTCGCTGCACATCACCGTCTTCCAAAGCAATTCTTGCTTCTACGCGGTGGCACTCGCCCATCATGGCCCCATCGCTGGACCCCGAACCATTCGCAAGGGCGACCCCGATTTGCCGACTGGCTTCGAACGTATCGCCATGGGCGAGCCGGATTCGAGCCGCCACGAGGGCAAAATGAGCCACTCGCGTGGGGGGAAGGGCGGGACGCAAGGCTTGCTGTCCGAAAGCGAGCGTATGTTCTGCTTCCTTGAGCAGCCCGAGCCGAAGACGCAATTCCGCCAGATTGGTGATGAGCCGTGCTAGCCCAACTTTATCCCCAAGCTTACGGCGTGCGTCGATGGCCGCTTCGAGAAGATCGATGGCTTGCGGATAATCGTGGCGGTCGATCGCCAGCACCGCGAGGTTCGACAAGGCGAAAGCGGTGGCTCGATGGTCTCGGCGAGCGGTGGCATCTTCGAGCACTTGTTCGAGGATGGCTCGAGCCGTTTCTCCTTGGCCTCGGGAAAGCAAAGCGATGGCCCGGTTCACCCGCGCCCGGACGACGCCGAGATACAAACCGGCCGCCGCTGCCGCATTTTCATTTTCCGAAAAATGCGCCTCCGCCTCAGACCAACACGATCGAGCCAACAATATCTTTCCTAACGTATTGCTCGCTTCCAAGCGAACCGCAGGCGATGTCGAGCAAATACCCGCTTCCCGTGCATGACGGCTCGCTCGATCGAGATCACCCACCGTATAAGCCACTTCCGCCAGTTGTGCGAGAACCCCGCCCCGCTCTTCATCCGTCGCACATCGAGAATACGCCCGCTCCAATGCCACACGCGCCCCTACCACATCCCCCCGCGCCAGCAACGCTCGCCCTAGCGCGAAATGAGCTTCGAATGGCGCCGATACATCACCACCGCCAGCAATATGCGCAAGCTCCAACGAAGCCTCGATATCATCTCGATCGAGCGCCAACTCCGCCGCGAACAAGGCTTGCGAACGACGCTGCTCGAGGGGCATGCGACGCAACGCATTGCTCCAGCCTTCCCAAATATCACGCCTCGCCAACCCATCATCGAGCGCGATCATCGCTTCGGATAAACAGCTTTCGCTTTGCTCTTTGCACCCCGCGCGCGCGTATAACACGCCCGCCCTCGCCAATGCCCAGGGCTCGTGCGAAAGCTTGGACCGAAGGGCCTCGGCCACCTGTCGATAATCCTCTGCTGTAGGCTCGTGCTCGATCGCATGCGCCTGGAGCGTGAGACTGATATGACCACCATGCTCCCGTATCGCCGCGGCTTCGCGCAATTCCTCCCACGATCGTGGTGAACCAAGAATAGTCATCCATCGCGAAGGCCACGATCGTCCCGTCAACCGAAGCCGCGCGAGAAGCCCTCGGGTCTGCTCGCCCAACGATGGAAAATCTCCTGTAAAAACAGGGGGTTTCTGCTGATCCGCCCAGGACCACCAAGCGTCGAGTTCGGCGATGGACTCACACGTGGTCCGCGATGCTGCCTCCTGGATCATCGCTTCCCACCAAATATCGAAATCTTCCCGAGACCCATCGACTTGGATCATCTTCGGGGATCCCAATCGTTCCTGCTCTTGTCCCCATTGGATCATCACCACGAGACAAGAAGCCATGCGCTCCAACTCGACCCGAACCGTATGATCCCAACCTCCGGGCGGCACTTGCCCCACCACCACAATCACGCCACGGCCGCATGCTTTCACCAAAACTCGCGCCGCTTCACAGGGATCCGCGGGCACCTCGAGCACTCCAAGCTGCATACACGCATCCCGCCAACACGAGTCCGCCTGCGCGTATACACTGATTGCCTTTCGCTGGTGCGCCTCACTCCTACGAAGAATATGACGCTCGACCGCCGAGGCTACCTCTACCGTGGGAACCCACACGGATACCACACCCCGGCTTTCCGAACCGCACACGAAACCGTCGACGGCCAACAGACCAGACGGTTGATGCTCCTGCTGCACGGCAGGCAGAGCACCCGCGGGCCAAAGGGGCGATACCACGATAACGTAGCCTACGCTCCCCGCCGGAGTCGTGCAACCGAGGAATTCGCTCGACGACCCAGAAACCCAACGCCCAATAACCCACGGGGCGCAAGCTTCGGAACTCGAAGTGCGGGGCTCGGGATGTGGGTCAGAGCCCCACTCTGCCGGAATAAGTGCAAATATAATAAAATCAATTAGTTACAACAGCAGGACTCAGGTTTTCGAAGCCGTACCCTGTCCACCCATCAGGGGACATCCCCTTGTCGAATCCCCTCCCGACGCCTATGAACCCGACCCAATCTCCGAGATTGCCGTACCAGCCGTGAACGATTCCTCCAAGTCCCGTATCGTCATCGCCATGAGCGGCGGGTTGGATTCGTCTGTCGCCGCGGCACGTTTGGTTGACGAGGGTTACGAAGTCATCGGGGTAACCCTTCATTTATGGGAAAACGCGGATCCGGCGCTGCAAAGCCGCTGCTGCGCGCCCGAGGACCGTCGCGACGCGCGTCGTGTGGCTGATCAACTTGGCTTTCCACACTATACCCTCGACCGCAGAGAGCAATTCGGCAGGGAAATCGTCGAGCCGTTTGTCGACGCCTACCTGACAGGCCGAACGCCCAGCCCTTGTGGTCCGTGCAACGAGCGAATCAAAATCCCGGCACTGCTCCGGTTCGCCCAACTCATCGACGCGCCGTTCGTGGCGACGGGACATTACGCTAGGATTGTGGGCAAAGAGTCACCGCGTTTGGCCCGGGGAGTCGATCGGCGCAAAGACCAGAGCTATTTTTTGAGTACCCTCGATGCTTGCACGTTGCGTCGACTACGACTTCCTCTTGGGCAAGACACCAAAGAGCAAGTACGGGCCGAGGCGATTCGTCGGGGATTGGTGGGTTCGAGCAAAGGAGAAAGCCAGGATTTATGTTTCGTGCCGGACGGTTCTTATGCGCGATTCGTGGCGGAGCGAGCTGGTGAGCGGGTTCGTCCGGGGTGGGTCGTGGATGAGAACGGTCGACGATTGGCGCGTCACGAGGGAATTCACCACTTTACGTTGGGTCAACGCAAAGGGCTTGGGATTGCCGTGGGGCGTGCCGTGTTCGTCACACGAATCGATGCGGAGCAGGGGTTGGTGGTGGTGCAAGATGCGGGCGCGGGCCGTGTGACGGCGGTGACCATCGCTCGACCTACCCTGGCGCTGGGAGTGGAGCTTCCCGTTCACGCGGTGTTGCAGGTGAGGTACCGGGATGGCGGGGCAGCGGCATGGCTCGACATGACCGATGACGGTTGCGTGCGTGCCCGGTTCGACGAGCCCATTCGTTGTGCGAGTCCGGGGCAGCTTGCGGTGGCGTACGTGGATGATGAAGTGGTGCTCGGTGGGACGATCACGGCTTGTGAACACTGAGGGCCTGTGGTTTTTTCGCGACACTGGTTGATCGGGGCCGCCCGCTCGTCGGCGATCGGTTCGGGCCGACGGTGGTTCGAAATATCTGAACATAATTGGCCTTTCTGTCGTCCATACCCCGAAAGACCGTCCGTGCATCGTAGGAAAACTCGGAGAGAACCAGGCAGGCACATCTCATGCATCAAAGCTTTTGGAAAGCTTGGCGATACCCGTTTCAGATCATAATCTATCGCAGAGGATGAGCACCATGCACCGTTGGATTCGAAGAGCTGCCATTGCCCTCACGGCTTTTGCCCTCATCGGTTCGCCCACCGATGCTTCCGCAGAGACACAAGACGAAATCGTTCAACGTCTTCGAACGTCGCGTGATTCCGAGCGATATGAGGTTGCGGTCGACGGTCAGAGCATCAAGGCTGGTGGGGCGCGTATTTTGGTTCAGGCACCGCTTGCGGTGGTGCGAACCATCGTTCAGGACTTCGCGCATTATCAAGACTTCATGCCACGCTTCAAGCGCAGTCGCGTCGTGGGACAAAGCCCGAAAGCCTCGCAGGTGTACTTGCAAGTACCGATTTTGCACGGCGCCGCGAACGTATGGAGTGTCATCAACTTCACCGCGCCGGTGAAAAAACCGGATGGTTCGGAAACCATCCGAGGCAGGATGATTCCCGGTCAGGGTAACGTTCGGGACTTCCGCGCGACATGGTATCTCGTGCCCATCGATGCGAATACCACGTTGTTGCGGTCCGAGATTCTCATTGTTCCCACGCTTCCGGTGCCGGGTTCCGTGGTGACGGGAGAACTAGGATACGCCGCCGATATGGCTGTGACATCCACGCGCAACCGAGCCGAAGCGCAAGTGCGCGAAGCTGCGAAAAAGTAGGTCATCCCCGCAGGATGGCCCAGCCGAGCAACCCCAACGCACCGATACAAATTCCTGCCGCAAGCCATAGCAACCAACGTGGTGTGGTTTTTTGCGGCGAACGGCAGTTTTCCAATTGCTGGGTGGCGAGCACGGTCAGCGACTGGAGCATGGCCTGGGCGGTGGGTTGACGTTCTGGGTTATCGAGCTGTTGTCGATACCACGCGGCCACCTGGCCCAATTGTTCTCGTTGCCATCCCAACTGCATCAGGCTTTCGTGGGCTTTGGGATTGTCCCATTGCGTCAAGACATGGTTCCAAAGAACGTCGAGCGGGTCGTTGTTCTCGTCGTTCATGTCAGAATACTTTTCGTGAATCGATGAGAATGGTCACCGGGCCGTCATTGTCGACCAGCACCCGCATCATGGCTCGAAAACGTCCGGTTTCCACGGCAATTCCCGTGTCGCGAACGCGGGTGACGAAACGGTCGAAAAGACGTTGGGCCTGCACCGGTTCCATCGCATCGTCGAAACTAGGCCGTCGTCCCCTTCGCACATCCCCGAATACCGTAAACTGGCTGATGGCAAGAATGGCGCCGTTTACTTGTCCGACGCCGAGGGACATTTTTCCCAAATCATCTTCAAAAACCCGCAAGCCGGAAATTTTTGAAGCAAGCAGATCGGCATCGTTGTCCGTATCATCGCGGCCCGCGCCCACGAATGCGACGAGGCCTGCACCGATTTGTCCTACCACGCAGCCGTCGACTTCGACTCTGGCGGAAGCAACCCGCTGCACCACCGCACGCATGGGTTCAGGCTTTCGTCAGCGCAAGCTCGCGGGAGATGCGTTGGGTGATTTCATAATAGGTTTTGCGGTCATAAGGTTCGTTGAGGATGTGATAATCCTTGTGGGAAAGGCCGACACAACCGAAGCAGTAGTTGCAGGAAGTCAGGCCGACGCATCGGATGAGATAGGCGCTTTGCACGCAGCGCTCACATCCGACACAGTGGTGGCAAGCGAGACAGCCCACGCACTGACGGCCATGAGAGCAATCGGAGCAGTCTTCGCAGGCGACACAGAAGTGGCAGCGAACGAGACCTTTGGAATTGCGGCAGAACGTGCAGGAAGAGCAACGTTCGCAGCCGATGCAGTCAATGCATCCCTGGTTGTCGCGCAGCGAAGCGTAGGTTCGAACGAGATCTCGGAAACGGGATTCGAATTCGGATTTGTTCATCAGATGCTCGTAGAGGAAGGGGAGCCAGTACCACGACCATGAAGCATTCTGCGCAGCGATGCAGCAGCCACACGGGTATCGTGCTCATCGGCTTGTTCTTCGATGCGGCGTAGCCGCTGCTCGACAATGGGGCGTCGTCGAGGAACTTCCCCCGCGAAGATGGTCACTAGCTTGGCGATGGAGTCCCGGACCCGCTTTTCATCCAGATGCTCGAGCATTTGCACGTGAGTTTCCTGGTCTTCCGGTAAGGAGAATCCCGCGGCGAAAAACATATCTGCTGCTTTCGAGATGGATGCAGGACCGGTGGCCGCGAGAAACTTCCCAAGCAAACGACGTCGTTCCGCATGGTTGGGGTCGGCTTCGGGGACCGGAGGCAGGACGATACGAGCGGCGGTTTTGGGTAGGACGGGTTGATTTTCTTCCGCGGCTTTTGGAGAAAACAGGGCTTCCAATGCGTTTCGATACTGTTTGGTGGCGGCATTGGCTCGCGCGATGGATTCGCGTTCCTGGTCTCGTTCGCGCTGGCGATGCGCCGACCCATCGCGCATCTGATCGATCTCACGCCATGATTTTTTCTTTCTTTCTCGCATCACTTCGTCCTCGTTGCGGTGTGATGATTCGCTGGAGCTTAGTCTCCGCGTGCAAACGCGCTACGCGCGACCGACGTTCGATCTCGAGTCAGACCATGTTGTGTTCGATTGCACGATCGCAGTCATTCCGTGCCGCCGCGTGCCGATGCGGGGACGGGATGGGAAGAGTCTTAGATTGTTCCACCCCTTGTTGGGGAAGGACGGTGGAAAATCCAAGCACGGACGCAGGCAGAGTGCAAGCCATCCGCGCGGCTTGGGTGCCCTGGAAGGATGAAAGAGTCGATATCATGAACGGATCCTGGTTGTCCGCCTTGGGGAAAGGCTCCGCAATAACATCATAACAGTTGGATATTATTACGTTTTATTGTATCTCCGGGAGGATGGATGCAAAGTTGTCTTGACGAATGACCTCGGCCGCTATGAGCATGGCCGACCTTGTGAGAACCGATGGATAAGAAACAGCAAAAGATGATCGTGGTGGGCGCGGCGGGTGGGGTGGCGCTCCTTTCGTTGGTGATTACCTGGCGTGTGTCCGCGAGTCGCGCGGAGCAACGGGCTGGCGAATTGCTGAGCGCTGCGGCGGATATGGCGCGTTGCATGGCCGGCGATGATGTGGAACTGCAACGAACGCAGGTCCATCAAGGTTTTGAGCGCAGGATGGTGCTCGATCTGCCGGATATCAACACGGCCAAACCGTGCCTTCTGGCGCTCGATGTCGTCAAGGAGAAGTGGGACGCCTACGAGTCGACGTGGTTCAACGCTTCGGGAGCCAAGGGGCAGGATGGAGTCGCGTTCAAGCAGCGATTCGACAAAGCGTATGAAGCGTTTCGCGCGCTTCCCTTGGATAAGTCGTCGGACCAGGTGTTTTTGCGCAAGGAAAAATACGGCAGCGTTCTTCAAGCGGGCGAACTGTCGTTCGAGATGCTTGATGCCGCCCGAGGCATGTACAAAAGCGAAGGGGCAAGCGATGCGGAAATTCAAAAGGCAGGCGAGACCCGCTTGCGCAAAGCTCCGAACGTTCCCGATCGAGTCGCCAAAGGCCGCGCCATAGCCACGATTTCAGGCAAGGTCAATCCGGCACACTGGCGGCTCATCCCTTCGGGAAAAGGTCTGATGCTGCACGCCGTCAATGAACAGGGCGAGATGGCAGTGGCCTGGACCGATGATGGTACCACGTGGAAATCAGCTCGGGGACCTGTTGGCTTCGCGGGCAAAAAAGACATGGAATTTCGCGCTTTCGATGCCCCCGGGGGCGAACGCTGGTTCTCGATCGCTTCCGGTCAAAAAGAACAAGCACAAGTCCAGGTAGGCAAGATCGTCGAAGGACAACTGCCAGCGCCAACCTCCTTTCCACCCCCGCCCGAGGATTGGAAACGCGCCCCAGGCGGTGAGCGGGAAGCCGTCGTGCTTTCACAAGGTACCGTGGCGTTTCCCGTATGGCGCATCGTCGAGAAAACCAACGAAGAAAAAAAAGCAGAGAAAAAAGAGCGCGAGGAGTGGGAAAAAAACTTTGCGGACAAGGATGTGCAAGCGCTGATCACGTTGGCTGAGCAACGTCGAGTCGCGCGCGCGGCTCTTGGTATCGATGACGATCATAAGCGGGAGGACGGCATCGCTTACGCCGTGGCGAATCAGCCGGTGACCGTGCTGTCGCTATCAGGATATGGGTTGGCTGGGCTGGTTCCTGGGGCCGAACCCATGGCGCTCGTGGGGGAAGGAAGCCTACCAGCGCAAAAAATGGCTTCGTTTTCGATTCCACCGCCAGGAGAGCCCATCGGTATGATGGCGTCGTCGGTGGTGGTCAAGCCGGTGGAACCAGCGTTGCGTGGCTCGCCGTGGTTCCGTTGTGTAGGTAGCGATGGAGTCTATTGGGGAACGACCACCACGGGCAGTTTCTTGATCGGCATGCAACCCAATTTTCTCCAACTCGTGCAGATGACAGCCCTGGCTGACGAAGGCTCCCATATTGGGTGTGGTCCTGGCGTGGCGACGGTGGCGCTTCCCTTCCTGAAGGATCGTATCTTCGCGAATTTACTAACGATTCGAGGAGGAGAACTCGAAGGGGGCAAGATCCACACGACCGCGGGGACCGATATTGCGTTGTATAACCAAACCGCGGCCACGAGCGCTGCCACCGGTGCGGTTGTCCTTGGGTGGGTTGCGCGGGGATACGCGCTTTATACCATCAACAACAAAACGGATAATGAGTTCGTGGCACCTCGTTTTCTTGCCGAAGTGGGAACGGATGGTTCTACGATTTCCGGCCTTGCCTTCGTGGGCGTGGGCAAACGTATGGTGGGGATGGTTGCGCGGGAAAGCTGCCCGGACGCTTCTCATTGCTCGACATCGTTCGAGATTTTGGTGAGCGACGACGATGCCAGGACCTGGAATCCCGGCTGATGAACGCGTTTACGAACGGAGCGAATGCCCGCGTCGATGGCGTCGAAGTCCGAAACCGATAGCGGCCAGGGCAAGCACGGCAAGATGAGCGTATCTGCGTGATTGATTTCGCGCGACAAGGCAAGCGCAGCCATCGGCTTCCTGATCAGAAGGCCACGAAGCGGGATGATTCCCTGCTTCGGGGTGGGCGTCGGACATGCCACTATCGCGCGCATCGGTATCGGAGTGGTCGGCGTTAGCATCGGAGACGATCCCGGTTTCGCCGTGGGAGCTGTCTGCGGAAGCCTCGGTGGTCTCGTCGCCGGAAACGTCGGCATGAGCGTCTTCACCGCTGCTTCCGCCACTGCCGCCACTTCCCGCGGACCCATCGGGAGTTCCTGCATCGGGACTTGCTTTGCTGACGAGGTGGAAGCGAACGGCGTCCCATCCGACACACTCCGTACTCGTGCCCTGATTCGTCATGCGTACGACGGCTTTCGATTCGAAGGGCCAGGTGCCGAGTTCGACGAATCGTCCGCCGATTTGAGACTCATCCAAAGTAGCTTCGTGGGAGCCGTCCTGGGCTTCGACGGTCACCTTCCCTTTTGTGACGGTTGCCTTGTCCGAATAGGGGATGAAGGCGCTGACGGTCCAGGTTCCCGCTACCGGGAGGTTGGCTGTCCAGGAAGCGGAAACGGGGGAAGAACTCGAAGCTTCGCGCCATGTGAAATGGCCTCTCCATCCCTTTTCCCCGAGGAATTTGGCTCCGGGGGGTGCTTTGAAACCGGGGTCCAGGTCATCGATGATGACATCGTCGACCAGCGCTTTTTTCCAATCCTCCTGAATCTGGTTCCAGGACACGATTACCATGGAAAGGACATCGCTGTAGTGTTGCCAGTTGGCGGATTTGCGGTAATATTCGCACCAGCCAGGATAAGAGTTGCTTTTGTAGCATTCCCATGCTGTTGCGGCGGGGGATTCGAGATAGGCGCTCATGGCCATGTCGCGAAGGAGCACGGAAAACCAGTAGCTATTATGCATTCCCGCGGTGATGCCGCCGGGGCTGGAGACCATGGTGGCGATGGACAGGCCCGTGGGAAACGTTTTTTCTTGAGCGGCGATTTTCAGGACCTCGTTTCCCACCTGGGCTTCCGTTTCGTTGGGGTGCGTGGCGGAAAACGCTTTTTGTCCTCGTGAATAGCTATCGCTGACCTGCACGGCGAGGCCGACTTGCCATATATTTGAGCCCCATGGCAGGACGGGGCAGTCGAAATCGATGTCCCAAGAATAGTCTCCGCAGTTGCTCATGCGCCATGGGGCCAAGTAGGCATCGGCCGCGGCAAACCACGCTACCATGACAGGATCACCGGTCAGCTCTGCCGCCCACGCCCCTTCGAGCAAGTAGGCTTCGAGCTGAGAATGGGCTTGTGGGTTGTGCGCGTTGAGGTTGGCGCTTGGGTTCGATGGGGAGCGAAACCCATAGTTTTGAATATAGCTGCTCATGGGCGGAGCTGGTTTGGTGTAACGTTTGGCTCGGGCTTCGGAGGCGACCATACCGATCGCCACACCCATGGCTCCCCCGAGGAGAAGTGCGTTGGTCGTTTTCCGACGAAATCCAGGCTTCCAGCCGGAAAATCTCATGGTTTTTGTGGAAAAGCGCCACCAATCCGTCAGGTCGAACATCCAATGCCTCCGAGGTGCATAGCCATCAACCATCTTTGCACTTCCGGTGATTCTACCACCAGCGCTCTCAAGGGTCATGCTCACGGCGTCCGTTGGTGCTGAATCATTGATCGACTCGACGGCTCCCACGCCAATCAAACGCTTACCGGCTTGGGAAGGCGCATAGGCCATTGGCAGCGAGGTGCATCATGAATACAGCGGATATCTGGAATTTCTTAGTGACACAAGGCGGGGATTTCGGGCTCAAACTGCTGACAGCGATCATCGCATGGGTGGTGGGGCGTTGGCTGATCACGTTTTCCGTAACCTTGCTCGGCAAGCTATTGAGACGTGGTGGAAAAATCGATGAGACACTCGCCAACTACTTGAAATCCATTACGATTGTTCTACTCAACATCGTTCTGATCCTTGCGATTCTCGACATCTTCGGAGTCAAGACGACGTCTTTCGCGGCGTTGCTCGCGGGGGCAGGGCTGGCCATTGGCGCGGCCTGGAGTGGAATGCTCGGCAACTTCGCCGCTGGCGTGTTCATGCAAGTCTTGCGACCTTATAAGGTGGGGGATTTCGTTTCCGCGGGGGGAGTGACGGGGACAGTGACGGAATTGGGATTATTCGCCACCACGTTGGTGACGCCGGACAACGTGTTTACGGTGGTGGGGAACGGTAAGATTTTCGGAGATAACATCCATAATTACAGCACGTTACCGTTTCGACGGGTGGATTGCGTGGCCAAGGTGGCCAACAGTGTCAATCCATTGGACGCGATTGAACGGTTGAAGCCAGTGATCGCCGCCATTCCGAACGTCTCCAAAGATCCCGCTCCGGATATCGAGATTCTCGAGTTCACGCCGGAAGGTCCCAAGCTTTGTGTGCGCCCTTATACGCATACGGATCATTATTGGCAGGTGTATTTCGATACTCACAAGGCGATTGTGGAAACCTTCGGTGCGGCGGGATACCCCGTTCCCGAGACACCCCTTGCCTACCGCAACTCTCCGGTGCAGGCGTCCTGAAGCGTTCGAAGCCCCGCGCGGTTTTATCCCCATCCCCGATTTCTTGTCGCGATCGCCTTCGAGCCTCATTTGGCCCTAGCGAAGTCCTTGCGGATACCCCCATCGGTTCGACCGTTTCGTCGCGCGCGCGCGGGATCGTTGGCAAAGCAAGGATGCTAAAAGGCCGTGGGTACGGTGGGGTCAACGACTCGAGGATTGGTGGGAAGATATTGTTTTTCCGTCCTTTTGTTCGTACTTGGAAGGGCATTTGGCAAGGACCTGGGAGGCAACGAATACGTTGTCTTGTCCCAATGTTCCTTCGGCGGTGACGGTGATGTCGGCTTCGGGGCGGTCTTGCAACGAGTCGGGAATGACGCATTGCGGGTAGCGAACCTGGACAGTGGCCTCGTTGGTTCGGAGCTGAAAGCGGTATTCGCAGGGAGAATCGCGCTTCATGAGGGAGCCTTTGACGAGGATGCCTTCGACGCGGACACGTCTTCCTTTCAAGTCGGGTTCGGAAACGAGTTGGTCCACGGTGGTAGCCCAGACCGCGGACCCTTTGAAGGTGAAGGGTAGCAAGGCAAGAACGACCACGGCGATGACGATCAACCCAATAAGCAATCCGAGATTTCGTTTGGGTGTGGGAGCGTCTCGTCGGGGACGGCGCGCGGAGCCTTGTTCTTTCTGCTGGATGGCCTTTTCCAGCTCGTCGTCGATGTTCATGGGCAAAGCGCAATCTAGCGTTGGTTCGGCGTGCCGTCGAGGGGTGGTGAAAGGAGCATTCTGGGGCTTTCCCGATTGAGCAAGGCGTGTCAGAGGACAGGTCATGATGACAGACCCGGGACGATGGGAAGAACGGATCGAGCAAGCGTTTACGGAGTATCGATTGGGGTTGGTTTCTCGCAGGTTGGGCGGCTGGAGATCGGGGGATATAGGGCCTTTGGTTGCGTATCGCTCCCTGACGACCCGAGAACGTTTCGAGCAGATGGCGGGATACCCGAAAGAGGTACCGAACGCGGATTCTATGCTTCGGTGGCAAGCGTATTTGACGATCGAACGGGTGACGTGGGAAGAGCGAGCGGCGGTGGAAGTGTTGCGACGCTCTTTTGATCATCGGGTGGATGGGCTGGGGGAGGTAGCGTGGAGTCTTCGGTCGTTGGTGCTCGAGATGTTGGCGAGCCGAGATTTGGGGCGACGAGCGAACGTGGCGCGTGGACTGGAGCAAGCGAGCGCGGAGGCATCGGAAAGCGCGTTGAAGTGGGCGATTCGTCGCCATGGGGCTGCGTATCATTTGGGAACGGAGGGGTTGGAGTGGCTCGAAGTGCCCTTGCGAGACATGGGTGTGAGGCAGGTAGCCGAACGAGTCATGGCGGGCACGGATGACGCGATGGCTGCGGGGATAAAAGCGGAGAGCTGGCAAGAGGTAGTGAGGGTTGCGGCGGCGATGGATGCGCGGTCGGGCTGGCCTGCGGCGCTAACGCCTCGTTGGTTTCGCTGGATGTTTGGCGGGTGGAAGAGCCTGCAAGGAATTCATCTCGAGCTTGGACCGTTGTGCGATCCGATTTGTGGCGCATCTTTCGCCCGTGCCCTGGCGCGATTTGGCGGTGCCATCCATCGAGGATGGGCCATGCGTTCCCAAGGGCCATTCAGTATGGTCCATCGGCCCTTCGATGCGGCGGCCGCTTCGTACGGTGCGTTATTGGCTTCCTTGTTGACGAGCGTGCCTTTCTTGAAGCGTCGCATGGGATTGGGGCGTGATGCTGCGCGAATACAAGCGCGGTCGCTTGGGCTATCGCTTTTGATATCGGTTCGGATGAATGCGGCGCAGGCGATTGTCGCCACGATGACATCACCGCAAGCCATGGTGGAAGCGCATGTCACAGAGGTGTCGAAAGCCATGCATGCGAGTATTCCGGAGACGTTGGCGGGGGTGGTTCCTCGTTACGAGCCTCGAGCGGCGTCGAGGCTATGCGGCGCCTTGCATGCGATGACACGGCTGCGTGAGTTGGTGGAGCGATTCGACGACGATTGGTTCGACAATCCGCAAGCTCATGAATTTCTTTCAGAAATTGACATTTCGGAGCGGCTGGTATTGGATGAGCACGACGTGCGGCAGGGAGTCGAGAACATGAGCGGGTGGTTGTCGGAATGGCTATTGGGGTGAGGCTTCTTGTTCCGTATGTCCGCGAACGAGGGGTGCTGGGTGTGGGGGTGGCAGCAAGCGGCGGAAACCTCGATGGAAGCTCGAGCTTGCACGGGGGGTTGTTCGAAAGGCTTGATTCCAACCTCTAAAGATTGTTCGCTATCTTGGCGTATGGTCGAACGCAGACCTCTGCCGAGCACATGGGTTCCTGGATCGTTGATCCCGGGAACCGTGTATCGCATCATCCGTCTGATCGGGCAGGGTGGGATGGGGGAGGTATACGAGGTCGAGCACGACATGCTTGGCACGCGCCGGGCGTTGAAAGGGTTGGTGAAGGGGTTTGCGGGGCGTACGGACTTGGCGGAACGATTGCGGGTTGAGGCGAGAGGGCTTGCGCGGCTTCGGCATCCGAATTTGGTGGAAGTGTATGATTTGGGGACGGCGCTCGACGGTCGAATTTATTTTGTGATGGAGCTTTTGGAGGGGGCGACACTGCGAGCGATGCTTTCGGATCAGGGGCGTTTGAGCGTATCGATATCGGTGGAGCTGATGATACAGGTGCTCGCGGGATTGCAGGCGGCCCACGGGGCGGGGATCGTTCACCGCGATGTGAAACCGGAGAATGTATTTGTTTGTCGAGATGGGACGGTCAAGCTGCTGGACTTTGGAGTGGCGAAGGTGATGGACGCGTGGATACCGAACCAACCCATTACCGTGAAAGGGATGACGGTGGGAACGCCGCAGTACATGTCGCCGGAGCAGGCAGAAGGCAGGGCGTTGGACGGTCGCACGGATGTGTACGCCGCGGCGCTGGTTCTTTGGGAAATGCTGATTGGGCGTCCTGCTTATTCTGATACGGATGTCTATGAATTGCTTCAAGCGAAGTGGCGGGGCGTGATGCCGCTGGCAGAGATGGGGATCGGTGTTTCTCGTGGCTTGAGCGATGTCATTGTTCGAGCGAGCCAACCGGACCTCAACGAGCGGTACCCATCGGCTACGGCGTTTCAACAAGCGCTGCGAATCGCTTTGGTTCAATCCTATTTGTCGTCGGAGGCCGCAGAACCAAAGTTGCGAAAGAAACGTGATTCGTTGCCGAGTCTCGAAGACATGGCGAGATCCAATCGGTTGATGCCGCCAGATGTCGACGCCACCGCGCTGACCGAATTGGTGGAAGCAGCCTTGGCGGTCGATCGCGATGCGCCCACTCGTTCGCACGCCCGGGCGTTGGGACCGCGAGGACCGACAGGCACTGAGATACTTCCAGCCATCTCACCGCGCCCCGAGGCCAGGCCGATGACGGAGTCGATGCAGGCTGATCAGTCGGTTGCCGTCGAGGACAAGGCTTGTCGTTCTCGCGTTTCCGGAAACACGCTGTCGCTTTCTCACCTCCCCTGGGTGAGTTGGATTGCCGGAACGATTGCGTTTCTTATTCCGGTCATGTTGGCGGTGCTGGTTGGGTTCTGGCACTTCCGGAAACCGTCTCACGCGCCGGAAGCTTCGTCATCGATGGGTGCGCAAGGGATCTCACGAGCAAGCGCGGAACCTACGGATTCCCTTGCCGATGCGGCTGCTGTGCCGTCGTGGGAAGAGAATGCGACGATAGAGGGGGGAGTGGATGTGGATTCCGATGCTGTGGTTCGCGAGGATTCATCTGTTTCCTCGGCGACGGCTGGTGTCAAGAAGCCACCGATTCCCAAAACGTCCGCGAGGGTGGAGGCAACCATGGCATTGCCCCCTTCGCCAGCGCTGTCTTCCCCGCCGGTTTCGTCGGAGAGGAAGATGCCGAAGTCGGGGTTGTGACGTGGGGAAGGCAGGTTCCCCCCAGGTTGTGGCTTAATGAATAAAATAGTGTAAATTCAAGATGTTGAAGGTAAAAGGTCGGCCAGTTGCCAGACTCCGGGGGGCATGGTTGGCAGGCAGCGAGCGGCGAGCAGGGCGCCTCGAGCGAGCACCTCGCGGCTGGAAGCTCGATGGGTTAGTTCCAACCGTTCCCCGATTCCCAACAGGTGTACGGTATGGTCGCCCACGACGTCGCCGCCGCGGACGGATGAGATGCCGAGTTCATCCTGAGGCCGAATTCCCAGCATTCCATGGCGCCCGTGGCGGAGTTGCCTAGGGTAGGAGGCCTGGGCTTCTTGGGCCAGGCGGATAGCCGTACCGCTGGGGGCATCGACTTTTCGTCGGTGGTGGATTTCGACGATTTCCACATCGAAGTCGGGTCCGAGGCGCTGGGTGGCATGGCGGACGAGTTCGGCGAGCACTTGAATTCCCAGGCTGAAGTTGGAGGCCCACAATACGGGAACCTGTTGGCCGAGTCGTTGGAGGGCATCGTGCGTATCCGCATCGAACCCGGTGGTGCCAGAAACCAAGGGAAGATTGGCGGAGCGTACGGCCTTGATGAGGGATTGAGCCGCGGATGCGTGAGAGAAGTCCACGACGACATCGGCTCCGAGCAACGCGGAAGAGAGGTTATCAGTGACGAGAACGCCGATGGGTTGGGTTCCGTGTACTTCTCCCAGGTCCAGGCCAATGTCGGGGGTATTCGGAGCTGCGACGGCCCCGACGATGGGCACGTTGGCCTGGCGGCAAATCGAGAGCATGGCGGCACCCATGCGGCCTGTGGCACCGTGCAAGGCGATGCGCGGCGTGTGGCTCATGCAACCTCCGTGGCTTCGTAGGCGGCGGTAACGCGACTGACCAGATCCTGTGTGGTTCGTGAGGCCGGAGATAGCGGAAGTCGCACCGTGGGATGCATCCTTTTTTTCGAAGCGAGAGCGGCTTTGATGGGAACCGGATTGGGTTCGACGAACATGGCGTCGTGAACGGGCAGAAGGGCTAAATGAAGTCGACGGGCGAGGGCGATGTTGCTGTCTTTCATGGCTCGGCACACGGCGGAGACCCGATCGGGATAGAGGTTGGATGTCACGCTGATGACGCCGAGGGCACCGTTGGTCATCATGGCAGGCGTCAAGGCGTCGTCGCCACAAAGCACGGTGATGGCGTTGCCGAAGCGATGCATGACTTGCTGGCAGCGCAAGACATTACCGGTGGCATCTTTGACAGCCACGACATTAGGGGCGGCATCGACGATTCGCGCGAGGGTATCGTTGGACAAGTCGACGACGGATCGTCCTGGGATGTTGTAAAGGACGACGGGAGCATTTCCGATTTGGGTGGCGATGGTGGTGATGTGTTGGAACAGTCCTTCTTGCGAAGGTTTGTTGTAATAGGGCATGACGAGCATGATGGCGTCGGCACCCAAGTCCAGAGCGGTTTGGGAGGCGCGCAGGCTCATTTGTGTGTCATTGGAGCCAGTACCGGCCACGATGGGAACGCGTCCTTTGGCGAGTCGGACGGTATGAGCGATGATGTCGCGTTTTTCCTGGTCGGTGAGTGTGGGGCTTTCCCCGGTGGTTCCGCAGGGCACCAGGCCATCGATTCCACTTTCGAGTTGTGCGGTGAGCAGGGCTTCGAACGCATCGATGTCGAGGTTTTCGCCGTTGGCGGAGAAGGGGGTGACCAATGCCGTGAGGGCGCCGTGCAGGTTGAGTTTTTGATTCATGGGGTGGGAGGTTGGTCGTTGGCAGAGGGTGGATCAAGGGTGCAATTGGGAATTGGGTGGGCTAGGGGCGAGCGTCGTGGGGGCAGGGGTGGGGAAGGATTGGCTAGCTATGATTGGTTGATGAAGCTAACGATATTTGAATTAGTGTCAATTTGTTGCATTAGTAAGTAGAAGACTATCACGTTGTTATCGGATAGGCATGTACCGAAGCGAAAGATAAAGGCGTAGGTAAGCAGGGCGTTAGGGTGGAGTGTTGCAAATTTGCACAGGCGTTGCGACAAGGTATTCGTGAATCGTTGTCGAATGAGGGGCGAAACAATGCGATAGGGGAGGCGGGAACTTCGACCAAGACTGCCGAATTCGTGTATCGCCTTCGCTTGACTCAATTCTCAAATTGCCCTACTTGCCTAATGGCAGCCTGTCGCGAAACGCGACGCGGGCAGGGATTGACTGCGTTCTTGAAGCTGAAGCGCAAGGAGCAAGAGGGCAATGCCCAATCAAGCTACCGTGGATTGGACGGCTGGCAAAAAGACCGTCGCCGACCTGGGAGAGATACGCAAAGAGTACTCTGAGGTACGGGAATTCGTGGCGAGTCCGGACGGTGAGCGAATTGCGGTGGTCGTCCGCAAAGACGATGATGTGGTGGGGGTTTGCGTCAACGGGCAGGTCTGGGAACAGGATTTGGAAAAAGCCTGGCATTTGGCGTTTGGCCCTGACAATCGGCTGACGGCGTTGGTGCGGGTCGACGATGAGTGGACGGTCGCGGTGGATGGGGAGTTATGGGAAGAGCGGTATGAGTTCGTGTGGAACACGAAGTTCAGTGCGGACGGTTCCCGTATCGCGGCCCAGATGAAACAGGACATGCGTTACGGTGTATCCGTAAACGGACAGGCTTGGGAAACGCTCTATGCTTCTTGTCGGGATTACGCGTTGAGTGGGGATGGAGAATCGGTGGCAGCGCTGGTGCAGGTGGAGGATTTGCCGGAAGCGGATATCTTCAAATTCCTCGAAGGCACATGGAGCGTGGCGGTCAACGAGCAGCCGTGGGAGCGAAAATACTTGAACGTATACGCACCCTGTTTCGATGAAACCGGCAAGCGTGTCGCAGTCGAGGTGCGGACGGACGCCACGCAGTACACGGTCGCGGAGGATGACGAGCCGTGGGAAACGAAATACACGTGCGTCTGGGAGCCATCGTTTCGTCCGGGTCATCGAGGCATTGTGGTGCCGGTTCGTGTCAGCGGGGCGTGGACGCTCGCGGAGGGGGGAAAACCGTTGTGGAAAAACCGCTTCATGCAGCTTTGGCGGCAGCGTTTCAGTCCGGATGGCAAGCGAATCGCCGCCGTGGTCGCGCCGTCGTATGGGCGATGGACGATCGCGGTCGATGATGTAGCGTGGGATCAGACGTTCGGGGATATGGTTCTTGCCCCCCTTTTCTCACCGGATGGCAAGCATGTGGCGGCGACGGTGAAGCAGGAGAATCGTTGGGGGGTCGCGGTGGATGGTCGAGCCTGGTCCGAGACATTCGACATGGTGTGGGAGCCGGTTTTTTCGCCGGAGGGGGATGTGGTGTTGGCGAAGGTCGAGCGGGACGGGCGCTATCGATTGGTGGCCAACGATCGTCTTTGGAAGCCTACGTTCGAGCTTCTTTGGGACCCCGTGGTGAGTCCCGATGGAAAGCATGTGTTGGTTCGTGGTGTTGTGGATGAGAAGTACTTCCGCCAGGTGGTTTCCTTGGGGGAGATCATGGGCTGACTTGGAGGCAGGGCCGTGGAATCGTATTGGATCCCTTTCGTTTGGCTGGCCTTTGTAGGACTGTTGGGTGGCACGGCGTTCAAGATCGTGCAGATGGGGAGACTGGCTAGCCGGGAAAAAACAGTATTTCCTACGTTGGACGCGAAGCATGGGGCGCGCTCGGTGTTGCACTGGCTCTTGCCTTTCGGCACGCGCAACATGCGCCTTCGCCCCTTTTTCACGGTTGTATCCTTCGCATTTCACGCGTGTTTGCTGATCACGCCGCTTTTCGTGATGGGACATGCCGTGTTGTGGCAGCAGTCTTGGGGAATAAGTTGGTGGAGCCTGCCCGCTCCTGTCGCGGACTTCATGTCGTTGGTGGTGGTGGCTGGAGGACTGTTTTTCATTCTTCGCCGCATCGCCGCTCCTCAGGTTCGTAATGTAACGACCTGGTCGGACTATGCGATTGTTCTTCTGGTCATCGCACCTTTTGTGACGGGCTTCGTTGCGCATCAAGGGTGGCTGCCTTCCAAGCATGCGATCGCGTTGCACATCGCTTCCGGAATTGCCTGGTTGCTGGCCATTCCCTTCACACGACTCGCGCATATGTTCTGGTTCGTTTTCTCTCGGGCCTACATGGGTAGCGAGTTTGGTGCCGTCCGTAACGCCAGGGACTGGTGAAAAGGAATCCCGACCATGTCTGATCCCACCGATATGATGATTGCTGACGCGGGCATCGACGAAGGCATCAAAAAGCTTACTCCCGAGCGTATCGAGCAGACCATTCGGCACGTGTTGGACAACGAATCCGCGGCACGAATGAAGGTATATCTCGAGACCTGCGTGCATTGTGGGCTTTGCGCGGAAGCTTGTCATACCTACAACTCACGGGACCGAGATCCGGACTACGCCCCTGTGGCCAAAGTCAAAAATACCCTTTGGGAAATGGTCAAACGCAAGGGCAAGGTGGACGGCCCCTTTTTGAAAAACGCGGCACGCATCGCCTTCACCGAATGCGGCGCGTGTCGTCGATGCTCCATGTATTGCCCCTTCGGCATCGACATCGCGTATCAAATCATGACCGTGCGACGCATCTGCAGCTTGCTGGGCCTCGTCCCGCAGTACTTGCAGGACACGACCAACAGCCATGCGGTGACGTCGAATCAGATGTGGGTTCAGCCAGACGATTGGATTGATACGTTGATGTGGCAAGAGGAAGAGGCGATGTCCGAATTGTCGGGCGCACGCATTCCTTTGGACAAGGAAGGAGCCGACGTTTTTTATTCGGTCATCGCTCCGGAGCCGAAGATTTTGGCGCAGCTCATCGGCAACATGGCCGTGATCATGAAAGCGGCAAACATCGATTGGACGATGCCGAGCGCCGATGGGTGGGACAACAGCAACATGGCCATGTACTCGGGAGATTTCGAGGTCATGGGACGTGTGGAGCGAGCGCATTGGGAGCGAGCGGCTCAGCTTCGCGTCAAGCGTATCGTCATGGGTGAGTGCGGGCATGCCTACCGCGGTGCGGTGTACGACGGTCCCAAGTGGCTTGCATGGAAGCAGCCGCCCATCCCGATGGTGCATGCGGTCGAGTTTTATTACGAACTCATCAAGAGCGGAAAGCTCGTCATCAAGCGGAAAATCGAAGAACCCGTGACGGTGCAGGACCCTTGCAACATCGTGCGAGGGCGCGGGCTGCACGACAAGCTCCGCTATGTGATCAAGGCGTTGTGCGAGGACTTCCGGGATATGGAGCCGCGTCATGAGCACAATTACTGCTGCGCGGCGGGTGGTGGTGTCATCAACTGCGGCCCCCCTTGGAAACTGTCACGGATGAAAAGCATCCGATGCAAAGCCGATCAACTCGCGGCCACGAAAGCCAGCCTCATCATCACTCCCTGCCACAATTGCCACAGTGGCATCGAGGATATCATCGGTCACTACAAGCTCGGAATGCACGTCAAGTTCATCAATGAGCTGTTGGTCAAGGCCATCGATCTCGAGTCGTGAGGAGACAGGGAATCATGCGCATCTCCAGGGCACTGACTGCGAATTGGATGGTAGTGGTTGTGATCGCTTGCCTCGCGGTCCTTGGCTGTTCGGACAAGGACAAACCGATCCTTGGCCCTTCCACCATCGTTCTTCGACTTTCTCCTCAATGGGGGGCGTTGGATCGGCCAGCGGTTGACTTCGATCACGCCAAGCACACGGATGCTCTCGGCCCCAAGTCGTGCGTGAGCTGTCACACACAAGATAGCGCGGGCGTGATGAAATACGCATGGGCCGCTACCGCTGCTTCCGCCAAAGAAGCAATGAATACCTTTCACGATGGCTGTTTGAACTGTCATCAGGATCGTGCTTCGAAAAAACAAAAAACCGGCCCGGTCGCTTGCGGTAGCTGTCACGCCCACGCGCCCGGAACGTCGCAAGAACAAGCCCATCTGCGATTCGATCAAAGCCTGCATCACCGCCATGAAAAAGCGGAAGATGGTAAGTGCGAGACCTGTCATCACGTATGGGACAAGGCGCAAGGAAAATTCCTTCCGAAAAAAGGTGAAGAAAGCGCTTGTGCCGATTGCCACGGCGCCAAAGACGAAGGACGGGTCTTGTCCTTGCAACACGCCTCCCACGACCGATGCGTGCAGTGCCATTTGCAACGCGAGGAAAAGCAACAACCGACTGGCCCCACCTTGTGCGTTGGTTGTCACGATGCCGAATCGATCGCCGCGATCAAGCGCGTCGATCCTGTGCCTCGGTTGATGCGGGGACAACCGAATCACACCTGGATTCACGCCGATGGCGCTACGGCAGCGTATGTTCCTTTCGATCATGCGCAGCATGAGGCCGCCACCTCCCGTTGTTCTTCATGCCACCACAAAACGATGCGGGCCTGTAAGGATTGCCACACCCTCACACCCACGAGCGAAGGCGGGTACGTATCTCTGGAACGCGCCTACCACGAGCCCTCTTCCACGTTTAGCTGCGTGGGATGCCATAAAAAAGAAACGCAACGACCCGGCTGTGTGGGATGCCATCAAACGATTCCCGGCGAGCCGAGGGAAGCTTCTTGCACGACGTGTCACGCGGGTCCGACGACGAAAGCGATGAAAGCGGACCTTCCCGAGCCAACGCTTGCGACTGCAAATCTCGAAGATCTGCCGCCCACGTCCGCGGCCTTCCCCGCGACTCTCCGTCTCGAATACTTCCCCGGTGGTGATTATGGCCCCGCGGATCTTCCCCACAAAAGAATCGTCGAGCACCTGGATCGTGAGGTCAGAAAAGACAAGATGGCCACACGTTTCCACGGCACCATGGAAACGCTATGCGCGGGATGTCATCACCATTCCCCCGTCGGTGTTCAACCACCCAAATGCGTGAGTTGCCACCCCGCCGATGCTGATCTCAGCCGAGATCGCCCGGGCCTCAAAGTGGCTCTGCACCGTCAATGCATCTTGTGTCATCAACCCATGGGGATCAAAGCCGGGTGCGTCGATTGCCACGCCGAAAACAAGGAGCAGAAACCATGAGCGTCTCGCGCAGAGGATTCCTCACCGGTCTTGCCACGGGCGCGGGCATGCTCACCGCACACAAGGCCAACGCCGCGGGAGTGCAGCAATTCACAGGGTATCAGGGCCGTTTCGGACTGCTGCACGATACCACCTTATGTGTGGGCTGCCGCTCCTGCGAAAAAGCATGCAAAGAAGTCAATGGGCACCCCCCGCCGGACCGACCCATCGATGACAAGACCGTGTTCGACCGTCATCGACGAATCACGCCCACGGAGTTTACGGTCGTCAATCGATACAAGCCCGCCGAGGGGCGTACGCCCCCGGTGTACCGCAAACACCAGTGCATGCATTGCAATGAACCGTGCTGTGCTTCGGTTTGCCTGGTCCACGCCTTCGAAAAGACTCCTGAAGGCCCCGTGCTTTACGATCCGGATGTTTGCCTGGGCTGTCGATACTGCGTGATGGCCTGCCCCTATCATGCACTTTCTTACGAGTACGACAGCGCTTTCGATCCCAAAGTGATGCGTTGCACGATGTGTTATCCGCGCATCAAAGAAGGGAAAAATCCAGGTTGCGCCGATGCATGCCCCACGGGGGCAATCCTATTTGGTGAGCGAGACAAACTCATCACGGTGGCGAAAGAAAGAATTCGGAAAAGTCCCGACCGGTATATCGATCACGTTTTTGGAGAACATGAATTCGGTGGAACCAGTTGGCTCACGCTTGCTGGGGTTCCCTTCAAAAGCCTGGAGTTGCACGAAGGGGTCACGCACGAATCGCTGCCTTCCATCGGTACGAGCTATCTATCTGTCGTGCCTTTGGTGGTCACCATCTATCCCGGGCTGCTCATGGCCTTCTACGCATTTAGCAAACGCAAGGACAAGCTTGCCCAACAGGAGTTGGAAGAAGCGGTGCGGCTCGCCCTCGAGAAAGCCGACGAGGATACCAAGGAAAAACTCAAGCAAGCGGCAGATAAGTCCGCGAAAGATAAGGAGAAAGCCATTAACGCGGCGGTGAAAAAAGCGCTGCAGGAAGCCGAACGAAAGGCAGCGGCGGAGAAGGCCGCCGCCGCCGCCACCGACGGTGCGGACCCCAAGGAGACCAAGTCATGAGCGAGGCAGTCCAAACCCGAGGCAAGCTCTTCACGCCCTTCAATCTCATTGCAGGCGTCATTCTGTTGGTGGGTGCGGGTATCCTGCTCTTGCGTTTCACCCAAGGCTTGCAGGCCACCACCAACCTTACCCACTATTACCCCTGGGGAATATGGATCGGCTTCGATGTCATGAGCGGTGTGGCTCTCGCCGCCGGTGGCTTCGTGACTTCCTCGGCCGTGTATCTATTCGGCATGAAGGAATACAAGCCGATCGTTCGCCCTGCCATCCTCACAGGCTTTCTCGGCTACTTTCTCGTCGTGCTCGGACTCATCGTGGACTTGGGAAAACCGTGGCATCTTCCCTATCCATTTCTCGTCCAGGCCGGACCTACCTCCGCCCTGTTCGAAGTATCCCTCTGTGTCGCGTTGTACCTGACAACCCTATTCGTGGAGACAACGCCCGCGGTCTTCGAATGGTTGGGATGGAAGCGCTGGCGAAAAGTCGTGGGAGCCATGACCATTGCTCTAACGGTCTTCGGTCTCATCTTATCCACGCTGCATCAATCCACGTTGGGTGCGATGTATGCCATCACGCCCACCAAGCTGCATCCTCTGTGGTATTCCCCGTATATTCCCGTTCACTTTTTCGTTTCCGCCGTGGCCGCCGGGTTGAGCATGGTGATCGTGGAAGGCATGTTTTCTCACAAGGCGTTCCACCATCAAGTCCAGATCTCCAACGAACAGTTCGAGCGAATCAACCTGGGCCTGGGAAAAGCCGGTGCCGTCGCGCTTGCCATCTACACGGCCATCAAACTCCTTTCGCTTTCCCTCGACGACAAATGGCATCTGCTCGGAACGTCCTGGGGAGCCTGGTATCTCGTGGAACTCGTCGGTTTCGTCTTGCTCCCTTGTTTCCTTTTCACGGTAGGCTACCGCGAATCCAAGGTGCTATTCGTCCGAATCGCGGCGGTCATCACGGTGATTGGTATCATCCTCAATCGCTTCAACGTCTCGTTCATCGCGTTCAATTACGACCTGCCCTCCGAACACCGTTACGTTCCTCATTGGATGGAGATTTGGGTGAGCGTGGCGTTGGTCACGTTCGGTGTCGTGATGTTCCGATGGATCGCGAACCGCATGCCCATCATGTACGAACATCCCGATTGGAAAGACGAACATTGAGCCTACGGAGGACGCCATGGTAACGTTATTCGATTTTCTGACGTTCACGAAGGGCTGGACATACGTGGTGGCGGGCCTGTTGCTCGTCAGTTTCATCCCCTTCTATCTATTTCTCACGGAACGAGAAAAACGAAGCGGCCCTTGATCGCTTGATGAAAATGCAAGCGCTCTTCGCGCAACGCATTCTGATCGAAGACCTCAGGATTCCGCGGCAGCGCCCTTCGGCGCTAACGAACCTCGGTTATCCCAACAAGACGAAAAAACGCCCTGTTCCCGTCGCGCACTTGTCGTTCATCACGAAATCCACCACCGAACCATCCGAACGCACTCGGTTCCCTTTCGTGTCCCTGCCACCCCCGTCGATCAACATTCCCGGCCGGTTCATGACATCAAATGCATTCGGCGCATGACATGAAATCTCCGTCCATTTTTTCGTGGCCACCGCTACCAGCTCGCGACCATGGCCCGTTGCCACGATCGATGCTTCGCCATTGGTTTCCACGCGATAGGACAATGCCTCGAGCATGCGCCGCGCTTGCTGTGCAATACCTGGAGCCCCCGGTTCGATCGAACGACCCTGCACACGACCGCAGTCGTCCACCGCTACCGCCTTGGTCGCCTTCGACCCCACGTCGTTTCCAGTGCATGGCAATGTGATCTCCGTCGAGCCATGGTGTTCGGATGGATCTTCTTTAGCGAGACGATCCGCCAGGTTGATTTGGTCGACCGAACAGGGGTGATACGAATGGTGGCCGTGCAGGAACGAATCGTTGTAACTATTTGTATTTACAAGTTTTTATCATCTCCCGGCGAACGTTGAGGCTTCGACGGATGAGCATTCGCGCCTACACAGGGTAGCGCTGCGACGGGAGACTTACTCTGGAAAAATAAGGGGATGATTCAGGTTGAACAGCCTCTCCGCACGCCCCAAGACGGTTGATCCCTGCGATGACAGTCTCGTATCATGGCCAGTCATGAAGCGGGCGGCTCTCCTATTCGCGGTGTTGGGATTGGGGCTTGGGTCGACGGCGCGCGCCGCACTCCCTTTCAAGCTCAATCCACGCCCCCGCATTCTTGTGAGTCCTTAGGTCGTCGAAAAACTCAGGGCCACGGTTTTCGATCCAATTCCTTTGACGGATTCCAGGTTCCCGCCGACAGGAACCCTCTCGATATCCGTCCGACTCACGCCTTCCCCCACGCCAGGCGAGCCCCGTGTGGATGCGCTTTTCGACGACTATGCGAGCACACGACGGCATCTTTTCGTACGACACAACGAAGGCGCCACCACGAACGCAGGGGATTGTCCTTTGCAAATCGTCTTTCAGGATGTCAATTCCTATGCAGCGGGATGGACAGCGCATTGTTCGTGCGATGCATGGCACGATATTTCGGTTTCCTGGAATCACACCACGCGCAAGGCGAGTGTTACTATCGATGGTGAAGTTGTGGGAATGGCGGACTTGCCAGCAGGCTATGTTCCCGACGAGCAACGTTTCACGTTTTCGGGGCGTGGGGATGTGTTTCGAAGTGTCGACGTTTGGGAAAACGACGACGCGACGGGAGCCGCCATGGCGAGTTTTCGCTTTCCCGAGGGAACGGACGACCTTACTTCTGCCGAGGGAGGCACCCATCGGATGCGGCTTACTGGCAACTTCCGTTGGGTTACCACGGAAAAGGGCGAACCTGCCATCGCTCTCGATCACGAATCGCCACGGGGGCGTATGACGATGATCGGTTCGAGCGAACTCATCGAGGGATTTGCCAAGCTCCAAAGCCGAGCCCAGGATTTTGCAACTGCTTTCAATCACGGAGATACATCGCGCAGCGATCAACCGCTCGTGATTCGCACGATCGCTTTGGCGTGGCTTCTGACCGACGAAGAGCCCTATCGTGAAGCTCTTTTCCACGCTGCCGACGCCATTCTCGCAACTTCCCCAGACTCCGTGGATGATATGGTTGGTTCCGCCATCGCAGATAGCATCGGAGTCATCTATGACACGTTGCACAAGGACGTTGGGACACGCACCCATGCACCGAGCGGAACAACCTATCGTGTCGCCATCGCCGAATTCGTCAAGGCGTCCCTTCGTCACTGGGCTTCCTATATCTGCGGTGGTGAATTCGACTCCCAGTGGAAGTGCCCCGCGGGCGAAACCATTTATGTCTCGGGCTCGCATGCCCCGAACAATTCCGGCAAGTTCGGAAGTGCGGTGTTGGCGCTTGTCGATGATTTTCCCGAACTCGAAAACGTTGCGGTCCGGCTGCTTGCGAACTTGAAGGCGGTGCAGGCTTTCCGCGATTATGCGTTGGCGGATGGGGGACATTACTTCGGATTTGCCTATGGGGCAGGATATTCCGAACTCCGAAGTACGATGATTTGGCATACGGCAACCGACGCCAACGTGCTGTGGCCGTATATGGCAAATCTGCCCCTTCACTACATATATGGCCTTCGCGCGGATCACGATTTCCCTGCGGTGGGGGACAGGCATGCCCAAAATATTGACTGGGCAGACGAATATGTTTTGCAGTCCCTTGTTGCGAGCACACGATTCCAAAATCAATACGCGGAAGCTTTTTTTCGCACGCATCAACGCGGTGTCGACAATGGGTTTTATGAACTCGTGTTCTGGAATCCCGACGCGTCACGCACGCCCGTTGCCACGCTGCCTCTCGTTCGCCACTTCATTTCCACCGGCGAAGTCATCGCCCGGGAGAGTTGGTACTTCGAAACGTCCGCACTTTTTGAATTCCGCGCAACACCGTATTATGTTGGGAATCATCAACACCACGACAATGGGGCGTTCAGCCTGTATTATCGGGCTCCGCTCCTCGTGGATTCAGGACGCTATGACCTTTACGGAACGGAGCATTGGCACAACTACTATCGGCGAACCATAGCTCATAATGCAATGGTCCTCTACGATCCTGAAGAGAAGTATGTCAGTTATTCCAAGAAACGAAGCAACGACGGGGGGCAGCGCTGGACACGGGAGTATCCCACGCTCGAGCAGGTCCAACCTGGACAACAGGCCGCCCGCATGGGGATCAATGCTTATGAACATACCGAAAAGTACACGTATTTTCGGGCTGATATGAGCGATAGCTACGAATCGACGAAACTCGAACAGCAGCGAGGATGGGTGTGAAGCATGGTTTGGTTACCGAATCTACCAGGCACTTCCCATCCATCGTTTTTCTTTCACGATGAGGTCCATAAGACCGCGGACAGAGCAGGATTGACAACGAGAATCCTTCTTCACACGGCACAACGACCAGAACCGGCTGGCGGTGAGCCTGCCTCGCCTTGCCATTGGAAAGTTGAGGATCGGACCTATCGAATCGCCAATGGGGGAGGTGTTGCGACGGTGAGTACGCTTCTTCCTCCCAAGGCCGATGTTTTCGAAGTGGGAGGCTTTGATGGCGCGTAAGACTGCCGATTCCTCGCTTGGAGCCCGGATGGCAAGGAAACGAACTATCCTCCGAACAAGGATCGGGATCCGCATTACGACCCGGAGAACAATACCAATGCAGTGGATATCGGCACCTGGCGTATCGAGGTGTCGGCAACGCCACCTGCGCAGCATGAAGAGTATTTGCACTTCGTGGCAGTGACCGATGACGGACAGACTCCAATTACCGCGCAGCAGATCAAGGCAAATAGCGGTACGGCTGCACGGGTCGGCAACCTGACCGTGCTTTTTGCCGTCGATGGCGCAACGGAAATCACTGTGCAAGCACCTGGGGAACAGCGCCTGCTCGTGGTCGGCCTCGAACCTTCGGGCCGGTACGATGTTACATTATCAGGAAGTGATACGATATTGACGAAAACGGCGAATGGTCCGCAAGTAGCCTCTTCGCAAGGGGTATTGTACCTTTCGCGGGGGCTCGATCCCGACGGCGATGCTGGGGGGCTGGTGTCTGATGGCGGAGATTCCCCTGGAGCGGGAAAGTCTTCCGATGGTTGTTCCTGTGGCCTCATCCGGGGCAGCGCGATGTCGTCGCAAGCCGCATGGCTCGCTTCCGTCTTCTTCGGATTGTTGGCTGTCGTTCGCCGACGTGGAGGAGCAGTTTCCTGAACGCCGTGGCTGGCCTGGCCAAGTCGAAAAACGCCGTTTGCCTCCCCATCTCCACAAAAGTCAATCAAATCGTGCCTTTGGCTGCTCGCCGAGGGAACCGGGGTCCTTCGCCGCGAGCAAGCGCGGCGAAGCCTGGGTATGTCTTGCGGTCCCCTTCGCCTCAGGGATGGCCGTTGGCTTCGTGCTCCATGCGCGATCGCGATCGGCTTCGTCGAGGTTCGACTCGAGTTGCGAGAGGTTTTCGAATTTTCCCGGCGATGAAGAACCGCTACTTGCCGCTCTCGAGCATCGGAACGCTCTTGGTGTTGTCGGCTTGTCCAAGGGCTTTGGCTAGGTCGAGCATCAGAGCCAGGCCGCGGAGGGTGTCGGGGTCGCGCATCTTGCGCCAAAGGCCGAACATGGTGACCTCCGCACGACCCTGGTCATCCTGCGAAATAGCGTCGGTCGCCGCGTGGGCTAGGCGCAGGGTGCGGGGCTGGGCAATCAGGTCCACGAGTTGGAGCAACTCGATTAGCTTGTCGCCCAAGGCCACTACCCGCTCCGGGGTGTAGCGACGGCTGAACCGCTCAGCCACGGTTCTGATCGCCGCCAGATTCTTGAAGATTCCCTGTTTTTCCAGCTCTCCTAGCTCGGAGATCGTTGCCTTCGTGACCTCGTGGATGATCGGGGTCATGTCGCTGATAAGGTCGTTGGCCTGCTCGAGCCGGTCGAGCAGAGCGCTGAGATTCTTCGTGTTGCGGAGAAGCCTTTTGATCAGGAGAAGGGCGTCCTCGAGCTTGAAATGGCCGTCGAGTTCGTCGAGTTCGAGGATGACGGCATGCATCAGCTCTTTGAGGATGGGCTGCGCGTCCTCCTTGAGTTCGAGCAGCGGCGCGAACTGACGCTCGAGCCGCTCGAGCCGCGCCCACGTCTCGTCGACTTTCTGGATCACCTCGTCGTCACGTCCAAGGGTCAGTGCCATGGTTACCCCCTAATCGGCCCACTTGCCGAACATGGACATTTGCGGCTCCAGAGGCATTTCCTCGCCTTTGAGCAGGATGTTCCAGTAAATCCACTTGAACATCAGCTTGCCCCAATGGTTCATTCGCGTCTCCTGGAGCAGGGCAAAGGGGCCTACGCCAGGCAGCGGGAACCGGCCCGGCAGAGGCTCGACGTCGTAGTTGAAGTCGATGAGAATGCCTTTCTCGAAGCCTGATTCGATAAAGCAGTTGGAGTGGCCGTCGAAGACCGCCCTGGGCTCGAGCCCCTCGATCTCGCGCAGCAGGTTCTCGCAGAGGATCTCCGATGCAAAATGGGCCACCGAGCCTGCCTTGGAGGTGGGCAAGTCGGTGTTGTCGCCGATGACATAAACATTCTCCAGATCCTTCGCCTTGAGCGTCGCCTTGTCGGTAGGCAGATAACCGGCGTTGCCGCCGTCGAGGTTGCAGTCCTCGATCACCTGGGGCCCAGGTTGGGCGGGATAGCGACGAGAAGGTCGAAGTTCACCTTGCGGCCCTCGGCCCCCAGCTCCTCGATATATCCTTCCGCGGCGTTCACCTCGCCGATATTGAAGTTCGGGGTGATGATGATGTTTTTGCGCTCGCAGAAGTCGCCCAGGATGGCCGCCGCCTTGGGCTTGGTGAAGGCGTGGGGCAGCGGAGTCACCAATTCGATCTCCACCTTGTCCCGAACCCCCCGCTCGTGGAAGAACCAGTCGGCCAGAAAAACGAACTCCAACGGCGCCACCGGGCACTTGAAAGGGATCTCCGCGATGTTCAGCACGAGCCTGCCTTTGTCGAAGAATTTCAATGCCTTAGCCAGCGCTACGGCACCGTCGAGGGAGTAAAAGGTGTGGACGTTCTTGCCCCAGCCCTCCATCATCCCCTCTACCTCTTCGGGTGCGATGCGGCACCCCAGGGCCACCACCAGGAAGTCGTAGTTAAGCTTACGCCCTTTCTTGGTCCCGACCCGCTTGTTCTTCGGGTCGATTTCGGTTACCTCATCGAGCACGAACTCGACGCCGGGTGGGATGAAGTCCCGCTTGGGCTTGAGCACCATCTCCTTGGTGTACATGCCAAAGGGGATGAACAGATAGCCCGGCTGATAGTGGTGCATCTCCGGCGTCCACCATGGTGATGGACCATTCCTCCGCGCGAAGCGCTTTGCGGAGTTTGGCCGCCACCATGGTACCGCCGGCACCAGCGCCTAAGATCACGATTTTCTTCATGTCTTCTTCCTCTCCCCTCGCATCGACTCCAGGAGGGATTTACCATTCGTGCCATATCACGACTGAATTGGCGGGTAAAGCGATCATGTGTTGCACAGGTGCAACGTTCGTCGCGACCTGCCATGGTATTCGCCCTTCGGCACGGAGGGATAGTCGGCGTTGTCCGGGGCAGTTCGGGCCTGGAACACAAGGCAGCACAGTTACCAGCCGCGGCGGGATGAGCTTTTCCGCGCCCTGCCCACTCAACGCCTCCTCGTGAGAGGCCATCGTTACTTCTTGATCCGCGGGAGCGCTAGATGATCGGGATAAATATCAAAGAACTCCCCTTCTGTTATTGATCTGTTCAATATTTTTCAGGAACATCATATTCGATTTCATTAAGATAAAATTTTGCGTAGCTGTAATCACCGTCTTTAAGTTGGTACAACGCTTCAATGGCAAACGGGATCATCATTCCCGCTTTTTCTCTGTAATCGGTAACTTTTCCCACCCAAATCTCCAAATCATTTTCGTTCATGTACCGCTTCGTTTTGAATTCGGTGATCGCTCCAAAGTCATCAAAGGAAACCAAATAGGAAATACAAATATTATTATAGGTGAAATTGAGTCGAGCGCTTGTGCCGTCCATCGGCACCCACTGCAGGTTATCTCCGGGTAAAAGGTTGGTCGGGAACCATACGCTTTCTGCCAGCCACCGAAGTAGTTCTCCCTGATCGTATATTTCCCCCTGGCCGTCGACTATCCCGAAAAGTGAAAGCAATGAAACGGTCAGCTTGCCCCTGTTGGAAAGATACATATCCCTGGCTGTGAACATTGTTGTTGAACCTTTCCAGACAAAACCCGGGATCTGTGTGGTAAAATATTGTTCTCCTTTTATATCTACCCACTCCTTCGAGGGGCCGGTTTTGAATTGACCGCTATGTTTCAATCTAGCGTAGCTGATGTAAGGGCAGCCTTCTTTCAAGGCAAACCGGAAATACCGTTGAACCGGGTCAGGTAAATTTTGAATCTGTATGTAGCTGAATTTTTTGTCGGAAACCTCTCCTGCTTGTGAAAACAGGGTTTTCACCTCATGATTGAATTGAATCGCCTTGTATGTTCTTCCCGCAATGAACAACGCAATGATCGATCCGATAATGATGAGAGTGACGAACATCGGCTTCTTTATCTTCATGGGTTTTAAACCAACAATTAATCTATGTATTGCGTCAATTGGTCACGATATCTTTCTTCAGCACATATTTAATACAAATAGACCTATAATTCCCTTACCAATATCTTCCAGCAGCTCATCGGCGCGCTATCATCGCCATATCTCCGTCGCTTTACCAGCGATGCTCCGTAGGCCGAGTACTTCGGTGTTCCGATCGACTGGATAAGCCCTTCGGCTCCCCATCGTTTGCGCTAGCACTCCGTTTTGAAAGACAGTAACATTACTTATACGCATTGGTTGCCTGGTCGTGCCCATATTTCATCATTGTGACTGTCAAACACCGAAATTTCATACCCTGCATCACCCTGGCCGGAGAACGCAAGAATTTCGCCGCTGTTTCGTCTTGCCTGTCCGGTGCCCGTACTATCTTTTGGTATCCTGCTGACAGATCCCCTCATTATTTCCTGAATTGGAAAGGGTTACGGGCAGGGAGTCCCCTGGACTTTGACGATGACTTGGTCCTTGAGTCCATTTGGATCGGTCTTGTAAAAATATCAATAAATACGGTTGCTTGAACGCTGTGGGAGTGCTCGCGGGCTACCGAGCCTTCTCATCCTGTGCGAGGTGCGTGATGGTTAATCCAGCCAGATGCAATCCTGTTCGGTTGAGATGGTCGTCCGCGAACCATCGGCTGCGCCCTGCTTGGTAAGGAAGCGTTATGCCGGGATGCCATCGAATTTTTGGCATATTTCCCGACTTTGACACCAAAATTTATAAATCTGAGCAATTTTCACAACTTACGGGCGTACGATCGCCTTGTGCCACTACACTTTCCCTTTTGAGCAACCGGGGTGGAATGCACAGCCTAAGTCGCTGAAAGAGGATGGCTACATGTCCGCGGATGTCCGTTCGGACCCAATAGCGCTCATCACCGATCACCACAGGAATGGCTCGAACCTCAGCCAATTCACGCAAAACCGTAACGGCAGATAGTTGCCGCGAGCTGAGAAGCTTTTCACGCACGGCTCGACCCTTGTACGCATCACCCTCGCGACGAAGCGCGCGGATGATATGTGCTTCGCACAAAAGTGCGATGAAACACATGGTCAAGTGCCCAACGATTCGTTCGTCTTTCCAGTGAAAAACCGGGCGAGCTTTCAGCGTGCCTTTCAGTTCACCGAAGACATCCTCGACATGCCAAAGCTGCTTGTATTGCGCAAAAAGCTCGGTTCCGCTCTTGTGGTGCACGTTGGTGACAATGGCGAAAAACCCATCTTTTTTAGCAGCCTCAGCGACCTTGGCCTCGTCAATCACAGGGGTTTGGCCCTTGTCGAGACCTTTGAGGAAATAGCGATAGTTGGCGTTGGAAACAAACGTTTTCGCGGAGACCTTTTTACGCCCATCAAGCTTGGTGCGAAGCTTGTCAACAATATCAGTACGAAGCTTCTCATCACGAGCCGCTCGTTCCCGCGACCATGTGACGATGCCACGGTCTTGTTCGAAGTTGGTCTCGAAGATTTCAAGCCCGTCATCAACCTCGTGAAATAAGCTACGATCATACAGTTCCGGACGCTTTTTCGCGAGGTTTCCGATACGCATGCCGACGATGAATTCTCCGTCGACAGAGCGGATCGATTCGAGATTGGCTTTGGACAGCAGGCCTCGATCCGCTACAAAGATGAAGCGTCGAACGCGATACTTTTCGCGTATCTTATGCACGATGTCGACAAGGGTTTTTCCCTCGACCGTGTTTCCTGGATACACCTCAAATCCCAACGGAATGCCTTCAGGATCAACCAAAAGTCCCAACACAACTTGTGTGCAGTCGTTACGTTTTTCTTTGCTGAAGCCAAATCGACGCAAGCTTTCCGTCTCTTTTGTGCTTTCGAATCGCAAGGTGGTCAGATCGTACAGAACGACATCGACATGCCGACTGAAAAGGTCACGGCCATGGACGAATAGCGATGTTTCCAAGTCGTCTTTGCCAGCGGCCAGCACATCGAGTGCTCGAAAGACATGGTGAAGGTCGATGTTGTCGGCTCGTAAGTCTGGATAAAACTGCTCTAGCATCTGCTCATAGACCGCGAGTTTGGATGAGGGACGCACCAATCGCGCGGCCACCAAAGCGAAGACGATGTCTCGAAAAGGCAGCTCGAGTTTTGGGTGTTTTCGCTCGATGCGTTCGAGCGCTTCATCGATACCGAGCTTGTCAAAAAGCCCGCGCAAAACCAGCAGCGGTCCCAGGATATACGTGGCATCGACGGAGATATTTTTTGCGACATCGAGGGCGGAAAGCAGGTTCTGATGTCGTGCGATAGCCTGGGCGAGTTCGTCGAGTTTTCCCTCCTCCATGCGCCCAAGCGACAGCAACGTGCGCTGTCGGACCTTTCCGTTGATTCGATAGGATTCGACGAGATGCAAGTAGGTTTGTCCTGCCGAGTTGCGTGTTTTTCGGATGAACATGAGCAATGTTCATCACAAATCCATCAATATTGTCATCTAAAATCGTCATTTAGAGATCAAAATGTTCACTACATTTTCAAAAACCATCAAGTGGAATTGAATAAAATCAAACACTTAGCCTGTGCGCAACTTGGTCATCTGTCAAACTCGGGTCCTTGAGTCCATTTGGATCGGTCTTGTAAAAATATCAATAAATACGGTTGCTTGAACGCTGTGGGAGTGCTCGCGGGCTACCGAGCCTTCTCATCCTGTGCGAGGTGCGTGATGGTTAATCCAGCCAGATGCAATCCTGTTCGGTTGAGATGGTCGTCCGCGAACCATCGGCTGCGCCCTGCTTGGTAAGGAAGCGTTATGCCGGGATGCCATCGAATTTTTGGCATATTTCGATACGTAAAGCGCGGTGTCCCGCCTTGTGGAAAGTATTGCTTTACCGTGAGCGTAACGGTTTTGTGTGCCGTGCGCCGTGACCATGGCCGTTTTGTGTGTGCTTTCCGGTGGCATAGGACCGTGGCATAGGGCCGCAGTCGTCGGGCGAAGGAAATGCTCGGCGAAAAATGAGGGGATGGTTCAGGCTACCCCCAACAAGGACCGCCCTTTCCTCCCCATCGTGCTACACTGCTCGCATGAAAAAGAGGGTGGCTCGCTTATCGCTTTTCATCGCTTGTTCAACCATGGCAGGCTGCGGTGATTCCTCCGATTCTGGTGGCCAGCATGGCAGCACGAACACCGACGGGGGCACGAACACCGACAGCGGTGCGAATGCCGATGGCAGCGCGAATACCGATGGCGACACCGACCCGGATGCCAACGAGAATCCGTCGGTTCGCAACAATGAACCTCCATGGGCACGCGGCGAGACTTTTTACGTATTGAAAGGTCAATCGCTCGAGATTCAAACGAGCGCGTTGCTCGTCAATGACACCGACCCCGACGGCGACGTGTTATCCCTCAGGGTGATTGGACCACCAACGAAAGGAAGCTTGACGCCAACCGCTACAGGTTTCATCTACGCTCCATCGAAAGAAGCACTCGGGGAAGACCGTTTTACGTATGAGGTTGCCGACAAGGTCGGCGCCACCGATACGACCGAGGCGACGATCCATGTGGCGAATACCATATACTACGTAAGCAACCACGGGGATGATTCGGCGCCCGGCACGAGTCCGGAGCATCCTTGGAAAAGCCCGAATGTATGGGCCACCAATCGCGTAAAGCCGGGTGATGTCGTGTTGCTCGAGCGGGGATCGGTTTTTCGTGAAACCCTTTCTTTCGACTTATCGAGCAGCAATACCGCCTCTCGCGTGCTTGGCGCGTATGGCAATGGACCGGATCCGATCGTATCGGGAAGCGAGCCGGTCAAGGAATGGACCGAGGTGGGCAAAGGTGTCTGGCGCGCCCCGTTTCCCGAACGACCTGCTCATCTTTACGTCAACAAGACCTGGCAAACCCCAGCTCGCACGCCCAACTCCGGCTCCTATTATTGGTCTGGAGCTTCTCCTGATCCGGGTTCAGGAGGGCATATTACTACTTTAAACCTACCCGACTTGAACCAACCCAAGGATGCTCACGTGGGAGCAACCCTGCGTATGAGAACGCGCAACTGGGCGTTTACTCATCGTCGTATCGTTGCCTCCTCCCCTGGCTCGGTGACCGTGGATACCGACCAACACTTCAAAGGTTTCGAGGCAGCCGTCCATGAAGGCGGGTTTGCGTATTATGTGGACGGCAAGCGTGATTACCTCGATGCGCCCGGGGAGTGGGCCTACGATGACACGGAGAAAATGCTTTACTATTTCCCTTTGGATGCCAATCACAAGCCATCCAGCGAATTGGTGGAAGCGGTCATTCGTGAAAAAGGCATCGATATCTCCAATGGAATGGGCCGAGATACAACTGTTTATGTGGACGGCCTGCGTGTGGAGCAAACCAAGGATGTTGCCGTCGCGTTTTGGTCACCCAGTCAAGGAAATGCAGTGCTGCGTCGGGTCGACCTTCGAGCGAGCCACAAGGGGGTTACTGTCTGGATGGATAACGTGCGCATCATCGAATCGACGATCCTTGACATGATCGATGAGGGTGGCCGTTTTGGGGAAGCTGGCGGCGATTCAGGGGTCGGTGTTGGAAAGAGCGAACTATTGCGGAGTACGGTCGCCAATATCGGGTTGATACCCGGTTATGGGACGAGCGGTTGGGGTTGCCAGGGGATTGTGGCGAAAAGCCCGGGATTTGTCGCGCGCCACAACATATTTCGCGATATCGGATATACCGCCATGGAAGTGGGCACCGACGCCTTGATCGAAGAGAACCTGGTCATTCACGCGCTTTCCTCACTCAACGATGGGGGCTCGATCGCGTTTTCCAATACGGATGGCTTATCGATTCGGAACAATATTGTCGTAGATGCGATGGGAAGCTTCAAAGACAGTGTCGATGAAAACAGCAATCCTTTCGTTATCCCTTATAAGCGCTTGGCGATGGGGATCTATTTTGGCGACAAGGGCGTCAAGAATGTGCTTGTCGAAGGAAACGTGGTCATTGGGCATTCCATGGGAATTTTCATCGATCACACCGGCCAGTCGGAAGGCAATACCGTTCGCGCCAACCTATCGTATGGAAATGAAGACGTTCAAATCGCCAACTCGGATCAGTCCTTATTTCACGGTCCTCAAGCTGGCCCCTGCGTTCCTTCTTATCACGACAACCTGCTTGATAACTGGATGATCCCGTCGACTAGGGGGCAGTGGCTCTACACCGAAATGAACACGAAATGCAGTCCGCCTGTGAATTGGGGAACGATCGGAAACAATCACTACGCATTGCTTTATCATAGCCAGGTCCACGTGATGAACCGCGATTCGCTCGCCAACGAAGCGGATCGAAAGAACTATTCTTTCGAGGATTGGAAAAACACGCAGGAGCCGACGGCTACGCGTACGCCTGAGACAGTGGATTTGGAAGATGGGGAGAGTCCGTCGATTCTCTACAATGCCGCCCGAGGTCCCAGGATCGTTGATTTGACAGGAAAGTGGCAAAACCTCGAAGGGGAGCCCATCACCAAACCCGTGGTCATCGGCCCGTACAGCGCTGTGGTGCTGATTCCTCGTCATTGATTGGCTTGGATGCTTTGCTGCCTGCGCCATCGTGGACCCGCGAAAACTCGAAAAAAGGATGAGATAGGAGGAAAAACCTTCTGCCTTCCCGCGCAGAATCAGAAAAACGGTGGCAAAACCTCGCTTTCTTGTCTCCCCATGGCGAGCGTCCGGAGAAGCCAAGATAGCCCCACGATCTCCAGAACATTCTCAAGTAATTGAATTTACGTGTGTTTGGCAGGAAAAATTGACATCGTTCACCGAACATCCCACAAGGACATCCCAACCCCCATGCTTATCTCGAAAACTTTCTGACCCATCAACTCGTGATAGGCACCAGCCAAATACGGCCCCGTTCGACGGCTTGGATCGTCGCTTTGCGACCAACCGAAGAGAAGCGATGTTCCAGCGGAAAATTCGTCGAAGAAAGGGACAGACTCCGTTCCTGCCTTGCGTTTTCTTGGACCGAAGGAACCGGAACCGATCATCTCTTCCCCAAACACACCAGCGCCGCGCGCCCATCCTTTCCATTGCACAGTATCGGTCACCCGCGCATAGCCAAATAATTCGAGCGGAACTTCGACCGCAAAAGGAATATGCCATCGTGACAGTCCTCGCGTTCCGATCCCAGGGGCCAAGCCCAGCGACGCTCTTCTTCCCAGCGCCGCCCCCAGACCCATAAGTACGCGACCTTCAACATAAATTCCGCCATCCAGGGAGGCTCCCGCCCGCGCATCCAATCCCAGCGAACGCCCGAGGGGTGCGCCCATCATCCCGCGCGCGTCGAGCCCCACGGCCATCACCGTTTGCTGCCGACCAAACATTTCCTTATGCCCTGTTCCCAGCATCGAAAGGTGGAGGGCCGTGCCTGCTGATTCATAGCGAGGCTGAGGGAGAAGATGCACCCTGATGATGGCGATTCGACTTTTTTCTTCGATCCGCTCCAGGTCCTTGTGGAATTCTTCGATTCGTCGATCCCATCGACGGATTTCCTCTTGCGCGGTTGTAGGCGCGGCATCGAGGGGCAAACGGGCCGCAGTCTCTCTGGCATGTCGAGCAAACCGAAGCCTTGCGGAGCACTCGGAATACTGAGCAGACAGATCCACTTGCTTTTCGTGACTGCTTTCGATGTTTTCCAAGCGTTTGAGGCTTTCCCATACCTTGTCGAACTCCGATCGCGGCACTTCGAATTCAAGATCGTATTCTTGCTGGCTACGAATCTTGACTTTGCCGTTGCGCAGGATCCGGGTCACTTGCTCCCATGCCCTTCTTTCTCCCCATGTTTTGAGAGAAATATCCCCTTGCCGTTGGGATAATTGCACGAGCACCGCATCGCCGTCGTCATGAAATTCCGCCATTTCTTGGGCTTTCGCAACGCGTGACAGGGTCAGCGGCAAGAAAAGGAAAGCGGGTAACAGTAGAACAACAGTCCCTGGCCGGTATGACTCTCGAGTACCCATTGCCGGATAATGATATTTCAATGGTTGATGACCAACAAGGTCGGGTTTTGCTGAACATCGCTCCATCCTCCTCCGATGGTGGAAATGGCTCATATTTACGATTTTTGGCGTCAACCGTGACATTGGCTATCCCTCTTGGCCCCCGTCGGTCTACAATGCGTTCATGTGGTGCAAAATCCTTCCGGTTGCTGTTGGGCTTCTCCTCGTCGCTTGTGAAAGCTCGTCGTCTGACGACGGTTCGCGGGGCGGTGCTGATTCGGGCACGGAGGCCAGCGCTGGGCAAGGCGGCAACGCAGGTCAGGGCGGAAGCGGCGGACAGGCTGGCAACGCGGGTCAGGGCGGAAGCAGCGGACAGGCTGGCGCGGCTGGGCTGGGCGGTAGCGCCGGACAAGGCACGGGCGGTAGTGCGGGAGAGGGGGCCGGTGGTGGAGGTGGCGCGGAACCACAGGGAAGCTGTAACGAGGTCGATCCACAGGCAAAGCCGCCGGTAGTATTCTGGCCCAAGCCGGTGCGGGCTTATCCGGGGATCCCTTTTACCTATACCATGGTGGCCTACGACGAAGACGGCTTGGAGCTTTGCTACGATGTAGAGGGCGCGCCCGTGGGGCTCAGCATCAACGGCAAGGGCGATATATCTTGGGCGCCCACCGAAGCAGATACTGGCAAGCATGAATTTACGGTACATATCACCACGCCCCAGGGCGGGCGCAAAAGTGTGGAGGTCAGCCTCGAGGTCACCAAAAACGGTTTCGTATTCGCAGAGCTTGGGGGACATGATGGTGCGGCCGGCACCATCGACGATCCGTTCGGCACGATCGAAAAGGGGCTTGCGGCACTCAAGCCCTCAGGGGCAAAAACGCTGATCATCCGCGGTGGCACATGGTTGGTGAATTGGAAATGGGAAGCGGGGGGCGTTTCAGCTCCGACCCGAGACGCCCGTTTCTCGGCGGCTGAGCCTGGGGAGATTTACGGCTACCCGGGCGAGAAGGTGATCATTCAGCGCGACCAAAAGTCACATGGACTGTGGCTGTACCGATCGCAATACGTGATTGCGCGTGATGTCGAGTTCCGTGGTGCCAACGTCGGAGAGCGGGGCGGCGCGGAGACCAGTGGCGAAAACTTGGTGTTTCAGCGGGTAACCGTGCGAGATAGCGACTGGAACGCGGCCGACAACTGCAGCGGCTTCAAGCTGCGCGGCGTGGAAATCGTGGCGCACCGCTGCGCCGCCCACGACAACTATGAACGCAAGAAGCTGGGCGTTGCTTGGAACAATGCCAACTATCTGATGTACGCCGACGACACGCCGCCGCCTTTGGTCTACGCCATCGACTGCGACTCTTCCGGCAGTGTCGCTGCTTACAAAATCAAACACGCTGGCCCCGGCAAATTCATTGTCCACGGCGTGCGGGATAACGGCAGCTTCTACGGTTTCGGCGGTATCGACGACGGCCTGCGCGTGCGTTACTCGACGTTCGTCGACAACCATATTGGCATCCATCTCGGCATCAGCGACCCCAACAGCCACACCGCCGCCGGTGACGTGGTGGTCGAGCATAACACCGTGGTCCACCCGAAAGAAACCGCGATAACGCTGCAAAACTCCTACGTTCCCACCACGCCGATTCACGTGGAGCGAAACATTTTCGTTGTCAATCAGCCCTTTGCGTTACCGGAGGAAAGCCAGTGGATGTACGCAATCTGGATTTATACGGAGAAGCCCTCGCTCGATAACCTGATCTTCGGGGAGAATTGCTTGTGGGCGCCGGAGGATAACTCCGGTTTTCGCATTGGTAAGAAAATGTACGGATGGAGCGAGTGGGTGGGGATGGGCAAAGACACGACGTCGGTGTGGGGAGAGCCGGGGTTTGTGGGGGCGGGGGATTATCGGCTGCAGGCAGGGTCAGCGTGTCGGTTGGAAGGAGGGATTGTCGCGGGGGCTTATGGGGGAGAGTGAGTGGGAAAGCCGTTTCGCTGCTGAGCTATCCCCTCATTTTTCCCCGAGCCTTTCTTTCGCTCTAGGACTGCTGGAAACAAGGGCCTATCATTGCTTGATCACGGTCACGGCAGGCGCAAAACGGTCACCCTCATTCCATTTGATCACCGAGTGCGCCAGTCCAATGCTCAATAACCCAGGGCACCTGCGCTCAACATTTCGTAAGATGCCGACGTGCCGATGGCATCTCGGTTTCCTGCGGCCTCACGACACAGGACGCACCCGACTGTCCGCGGAATACCGTCCCAGCCGAGCCGCAAAGCATCCTGGCTGGACTGGAAATGACGCGCCTGGCGTACCAAGAATACCTTGCCCAGCGTCTGGAGAAACCAATGTAGCCCCAAGGGATCTCCAGAACATCTTCAAGTAGTAGAATTTACATGTGTTTTTGTTGGGGGTGACCCAAGGGAGGTCAAGGGCCGAGCCAAAATCAAGATCCAGGGGATTCCTTGCTCGTATCCTTTTCCAATTCAGGAAAAAATAGGGGGATCTGTCAGGGGCTCGCCAGCATCCATCACTCCACCACGCGAACCAGCACGACCTGATCGATCCGTCCGGAAGCTGATTCGCTGAGCGGAATGTAGCTGAACGATCGGAGAGCCGGTAGCCAATCCCAGCGACCATAGACATGGCCTGCAGGATGGACGAGAAGAGAGGGGCGACCGTCGCCAAAGATCTCCACCCGATTTGCGGTCCACGGTTCACGAGGGTCATCGGGGACGTCGATGAGATAGTACGCGTCGCGGTCGGCAAAGCTGAAAAAACCGAGTTGCTTGAGGGCGTCGACGTACACCACCGAAGCACGCCCTGTCTCGGAGGAAGTGGCGACGTTGGGGGGTGGCGCACCGGTCCAGGTGACCAGGTGGCGCACCCCGTCGTCGTCTCCGCCCGGCCACCATGCCCACTTGCTGGGGAGCTGATCGTGAGTTTCTTCCTGGGTATTGGTGCAAAAGACAAAAATATCACGCTGTTCGTGGTATTCGCTCAGATGGTTGTCGACATATCCTTTCGGAAGGCCTGTCGTTTCCCCAGGAACATGCACCCAGTTTCCCGTCGTGAGATCGCGATATCCGCGACTGTTTGGAAATTTGGCACGTCCGCGTTTGGTGTCGATGCAGGTGGCTCGAATTATTGTGCTCGCCGGTTCGAGCCGGTCCCAGGTGGTTCCGCTGAAACGGAATCGATGGGCGAAGAAGGTATCGCGCGATATGGACGTCCCCAATGCGAAACCGGCGTGCCGGAGTAGCGCACCCTTCGGATCACCGGACCATTGTGGCGAGATGATGCTCAGGGTATCGTATGTATGACCGGCTGCCGGCCACCCCGGAGATATCTCTCGGGGGTTCTGCCGCGGGTCATCTGGCAACGCCCATCCAGCCGGATTGTCGGGATCGTCGGGCATAGTGCTATCGGCGCCATGAAGCGTGAAGTACGCATAGCTGTTTTTGCCCCCTCCGAAATTGTACCATACCCCACGCTCTCGCAAGTCCGGCATGCCGGCGACAAGCTCCCACGAAACCGCGGTGTCTTCGTAGGCCACTGCATAGATGCTGGAGTCTTCGGTCGCGGCATGGCCGCCTCCATGGACGATGTGTTTTCCCCAGTAGGACGCCCAACGATTGGCCGCTCCGCCTGAATAATCGCCGATTGAACGGAGGGGACCCAACCCATCGGGAGGAAGCGTGGGTCGCACATCGTGAATCGTGTTGGTGGTCGTGATCAGCCTCGCCTCGCCAACCTGCGTGGGAACATAGGGCGGCAAGGGCCGCATCCCAGCATCACTCGTCGCGCCAGCATCACTCGTCGAGCCAGCATCGCTCGTCGAGCCAGCATCACTCGTCGAGCCAGCATCACTCGTCGAGCCAGCATCACTCGTCGAGCCAGCATCACTCGTCGAGCCAGCATCACTCGTCGAGCCCCCATCGTGGACCTGAGCGTCGTCGCCCAGCGAACTCCCCGCATCGACGTCGGAACCGGAAGGATCAGCACAGCCCGCACCCCAAAGCACCAACCCGAGGATTAGGGTGGATCTGCGCACTCGAGAAAGCTTTGGGACGGATCGACGAGACTGACGAACAGGACCACGCCACGTGCCAGTGTTCGAGCGACCCAGGCCCCCCAAGTCCTCCGAGCGCGCGAGGGAGCGGTTCTCACTGTCGAACCACGCCCCCCCCCACGAGGAGCGCCCCTCGAGCGGGCCGAGCGATGACATAATCGCTTCGGTGAACGGCGTTCGACGCGCAACATGAACGATGAACCCTTGACCGGCGTCCACGGCAGCCACCTTTCGATGAGCTGAATTGCGTTGCTGGTAACACTGCATATCGAGTGATCCTCCGTATTGTCGCTGGGTTTGGCGGAGACTCATGTGTGAGAGTGGCACCACCATCGCGTGAACCTTGTGTTGTTGATACCAGAATAAATATAAGTAAATTCAATAAGTTACATGTATATGATCACCTTGTGTCACGACGCTTTCGCAGTGGAGCAGCCTGGGGGGGATACGCAGCCCAAGTCGGGAATCATCCCCACAGGAAAGGAGCGCAAGCCCAGCTACCCAAGCCATTTCAACTTCGATTGCACTCGTACGCCATCCTCTGGAGCATGGGTGAAGCACATTCCATGCCCTGGAGGCCATGTTTTAAATTATTGAAAATAAACATTAAAATTTTTCGACGCGTCAAACCTGTCGCACCCACGGCCCAGTGGAACCACCGGATACGTTCTATGCATGTCGCACCTCGAGCCCGTTTCGAGCAAGCGGCGATAGAGGGAAGACAGGAGCGAGGGCCCCTTCCGGAAGTCGCTCAGCACCAACAATCATTCCGTGGATATGCCGTCGAACATACCCGCTGCGGGTAATATGAAACGCGGGGTTGGCTCCTTTTCACCCCTTCACCGCCCCCGCCGTCAAACCCGCTACCATGTGCCGCTGCACGAAGAAGAACACCACCACCACCGGAATCGAGAGAATGAGCGAACCCGCCGCAAACAGTCCCCAATTCGGATCATAGCCCCCCACCGATTGCTGCAACGTCACCGGCAACGTGTATTTCGTCACGTCGTCGAGAAAAATCGACGCCATGATGAATTCGTTCCACGCGGTCATGAACGAAAAAGCCCTTTGCGTTACCGGAGGAAAGCCAGTGGATGTACGCAATCTGGATTTATACGGAGAAGCCCTCGCTCGATAACCTGATCTTCGGGGAGAATTGCTTGTGGGCGCCGGAGGATAACTCCGGTTTTCGCATTGGTAAGAAAATGTACGGATGGAGCGAGTGGGTGGGGATGGGCAAAGACACGACGTCGGTGTGGGGAGAGCCGGGGTTTGTGGGGGCGGGGGATTATCGGCTGCAGGCAGGGTCAGCGTGTCGGTTGGAAGGAGGGATTGTCGCGGGGGCTTATGGGGGAGAGTGAGTGGGAAAGCCGTTTCGCTGCTGAGCTATCCCCTCATTTTTCCCCGAGCCTTTCTTTCGCTCTAGGACTGCTGGAAACAAGGGCCTATCATTGCTTGATCACGGTCACGGCAGGCGCAAAACGGTCACCCTCATTCCATTTGATCACCGAGTGCGCCAGTCCAATGCTCAATAACCCAGGGCACCTGCGCTCAACATTTCGTAAGATGCCGACGTGCCGATGGCATCTCGGTTTCCTGCGGCCTCACGACACAGGACGCACCCGACTGTCCGCGGAATACCGTCCCAGCCGAGCCGCAAAGCATCCTGGCTGGACTGGAAATGACGCGCCTGGCGTACCAAGAATACCTTGCCCAGCGTCTGGAGAAACCAATGTAGCCCCAAGGGATCTCCAGAACATCTTCAAGTAGTAGAATTTACATGTGTTTTTGTTGGGGGTGACCCAAGGGAGGTCAAGGGCCGAGCCAAAATCAAGATCCAGGGGATTCCTTGCTCGTATCCTTTTCCAATTCAGGAAAAAATAGGGGGATCTGTCAGGGGCTCGCCAGCATCCATCACTCCACCACGCGAACCAGCACGACCTGATCGATCCGTCCGGAAGCTGATTCGCTGAGCGGAATGTAGCTGAACGATCGGAGAGCCGGTAGCCAATCCCAGCGACCATAGACATGGCCTGCAGGATGGACGAGAAGAGAGGGGCGACCGTCGCCAAAGATCTCCACCCGATTTGCGGTCCACGGTTCACGAGGGTCATCGGGGACGTCGATGAGATAGTACGCGTCGCGGTCGGCAAAGCTGAAAAAACCGAGTTGCTTGAGGGCGTCGACGTACACCACCGAAGCACGCCCTGTCTCGGAGGAAGTGGCGACGTTGGGGGGTGGCGCACCGGTCCAGGTGACCAGGTGGCGCACCCCGTCGTCGTCTCCGCCCGGCCACCATGCCCACTTGCTGGGGAGCTGATCGTGAGTTTCTTCCTGGGTATTGGTGCAAAAGACAAAAATATCACGCTGTTCGTGGTATTCGCTCAGATGGTTGTCGACATATCCTTTCGGAAGGCCTGTCGTTTCCCCAGGAACATGCACCCAGTTTCCCGTCGTGAGATCGCGATATCCGCGACTGTTTGGAAATTTGGCACGTCCGCGTTTGGTGTCGATGCAGGTGGCTCGAATTATTGTGCTCGCCGGTTCGAGCCGGTCCCAGGTGGTTCCGCTGAAACGGAATCGATGGGCGAAGAAGGTATCGCGCGATATGGACGTCCCCAATGCGAAACCGGCGTGCCGGAGTAGCGCACCCTTCGGATCACCGGACCATTGTGGCGAGATGATGCTCAGGGTATCGTATGTATGACCGGCTGCCGGCCACCCCGGAGATATCTCTCGGGGGTTCTGCCGCGGGTCATCTGGCAACGCCCATCCAGCCGGATTGTCGGGATCGTCGGGCATAGTGCTATCGGCGCCATGAAGCGTGAAGTACGCATAGCTGTTTTTGCCCCCTCCGAAATTGTACCATACCCCACGCTCTCGCAAGTCCGGCATGCCGGCGACAAGCTCCCACGAAACCGCGGTGTCTTCGTAGGCCACTGCATAGATGCTGGAGTCTTCGGTCGCGGCATGGCCGCCTCCATGGACGATGTGTTTTCCCCAGTAGGACGCCCAACGATTGGCCGCTCCGCCTGAATAATCGCCGATTGAACGGAGGGGACCCAACCCATCGGGAGGAAGCGTGGGTCGCACATCGTGAATCGTGTTGGTGGTCGTGATCAGCCTCGCCTCGCCAACCTGCGTGGGAACATAGGGCGGCAAGGGCCGCATCCCAGCATCACTCGTCGCGCCAGCATCACTCGTCGAGCCAGCATCGCTCGTCGAGCCAGCATCACTCGTCGAGCCAGCATCACTCGTCGAGCCAGCATCACTCGTCGAGCCAGCATCACTCGTCGAGCCAGCATCACTCGTCGAGCCCCCATCGTGGACCTGAGCGTCGTCGCCCAGCGAACTCCCCGCATCGACGTCGGAACCGGAAGGATCAGCACAGCCCGCACCCCAAAGCACCAACCCGAGGATTAGGGTGGATCTGCGCACTCGAGAAAGCTTTGGGACGGATCGACGAGACTGACGAACAGGACCACGCCACGTGCCAGTGTTCGAGCGACCCAGGCCCCCCAAGTCCTCCGAGCGCGCGAGGGAGCGGTTCTCACTGTCGAACCACGCCCCCCCCCACGAGGAGCGCCCCTCGAGCGGGCCGAGCGATGACATAATCGCTTCGGTGAACGGCGTTCGACGCGCAACATGAACGATGAACCCTTGACCGGCGTCCACGGCAGCCACCTTTCGATGAGCTGAATTGCGTTGCTGGTAACACTGCATATCGAGTGATCCTCCGTATTGTCGCTGGGTTTGGCGGAGACTCATGTGTGAGAGTGGCACCACCATCGCGTGAACCTTGTGTTGTTGATACCAGAATAAATATAAGTAAATTCAATAAGTTACATGTATATGATCACCTTGTGTCACGACGCTTTCGCAGTGGAGCAGCCTGGGGGGGATACGCAGCCCAAGTCGGGAATCATCCCCACAGGAAAGGAGCGCAAGCCCAGCTACCCAAGCCATTTCAACTTCGATTGCACTCGTACGCCATCCTCTGGAGCATGGGTGAAGCACATTCCATGCCCTGGAGGCCATGTTTTAAATTATTGAAAATAAACATTAAAATTTTTCGACGCGTCAAACCTGTCGCACCCACGGCCCAGTGGAACCACCGGATACGTTCTATGCATGTCGCACCTCGAGCCCGTTTCGAGCAAGCGGCGATAGAGGGAAGACAGGAGCGAGGGCCCCTTCCGGAAGTCGCTCAGCACCAACAATCATTCCGTGGATATGCCGTCGAACATACCCGCTGCGGGTAATATGAAACGCGGGGTTGGCTCCTTTTCACCCCTTCACCGCCCCCGCCGTCAAACCCGCTACCATGTGCCGCTGCACGAAGAAGAACACCACCACCACCGGAATCGAGAGAATGAGCGAACCCGCCGCAAACAGTCCCCAATTCGGATCATAGCCCCCCACCGATTGCTGCAACGTCACCGGCAACGTGTATTTCGTCACGTCGTCGAGAAAAATCGACGCCATGATGAATTCGTTCCACGCGGTCATGAACGAAAATAGGGCCGTTACCGCGATGCCCGGACGGACCAACGGCAGCATGATCTTGAAAAAGATGATCCAATGACCAGCGCCGTCCAGGCGAGCCGATTCTTCGAGATCCCGCGGCAACGTGTCGAAAAATCCTTTGAGCATCCAGATGCAAAAGGGAACCGAGGCCGTGGAGTAAATGAGCACCAACCCCGCCGTCGTGCCGAAAAGCCCGAGCGTATCCAGAATGAATAGCAACGGAACCGCCGTGACGACCGCGGGAAACATCTGGGAGATGAGCATGAGTTTGAGTCCCGTCTCCCTGCCCGCGAAGGTGAAACGAGAAAAGCCATAGGCGGCGGATAGCGCGCACAACACACCGATGAGCGTGGCTACCGCGCTGATCAACAGGGAGTTGCCAAGCTGGTACCAAAACAGGGGATTGCCATTGAAGTCCTTGGCAAATAGGAAAGCTCCGAAATTTCCCAGGTAAAAGGAATCCGGCAGGGGAAGCGGATTGGGGTCGGCGCCAAGCTGACCCCCAGGCGTCAGCGCGAGCTTCAGCACCCATAAAACCGGATACAGCACCACGGTGGACATGAGCAGAAGCACGGCGTGGGTGATGATCACTTCCGGCAAGCGAGGCTTCACGACGCACCATCCTTTTGCAAACGTTCGGTCACACGGCTGTAGAACAGCAAGAAAATGAAGATGAGCACCGAGTAGGCCGCGGCATAGCCGAAACGCTGCCCGCGCTCGAACGCCCAACGATACGCCTCGCTGATGAGGATATCGGTCTGTGAGTTGGGCTCTCCTCCGCTGACCAGGTAGATGATGTTGAACATATTGAAGGTCCATACGGAGCCCAGAATGATCGCGGGCAGCAAAGCCGGCCGTACATGAGGGAAAATGACCAGGCGAAAACGCTGCCATCGCGTGGCGCCATCGAGCATCGCCGCCTCTTCCAACTCACCAGGGATCGACTGCAGCGCGCCCAGGGTAATCACCATCATGAAAGGAAAACCGAGCCACGTATTGGTCACCAGATTTGCCGTGAAGGCGGGAAGAAATTTGTCGAACCAGTTGTAACCCTCGAATCCAAAAGGAGAAAGTAGCACATTGACCGCGCCCACCTGCGCGTTGAACATGCCCTTCCACATCAACGCCGTGATGTAATTCGGAATCGCCCAGGGCAAGATCAACAACAGCCGATACAGCGTTCGCAATCGATTCCACGATGGGCGCAGCAACAACGCCAGCATCACGCCGATGGCCACATGCAACACCACATTCGCAAGCGTCCACAATACGGTCACCGCCAGCGCGAAGTAAAAAGAACGGGATTGAAACGCTCGTTCCAGGGGCGGAAATAGAATTCTTCCGAAGTTTTGCAGGCCCGTGAAGGTGAACGTGCCGTGCTCATGCGTGAAAAGAGATAGCCCCGCGCCAACGATCAGAGGAACGAATACGAGCAGCGCGACCGCCAACAACCCCGGCAACAAGTAGGGCAAGGCCGCTCGCGCGTGAAAGCCCGTAAGCTTCGCGCGCATCGCTTCGGGCCCGTGAACACCACGACGAACCCGCATCGCCACCAGAGCCGTGCCCACCGACAACAACACCACCAGCACGATCCCATAAGGCTTCCAATCCGCCGCGGGGGGCTTGGGCTCATCGACTCGAGCCAGCATATATCGCGCGTCTCCTACCGCCTTGTCGAAGTCGCGCCCCGCCAGACTTGCCGAAAGCAAGTCCGTCGCCGGCGTCCATACCGCCGCCATTCGAGCGCTGTTGGGCGTCACAATGCCATGTTCGAGAGACTGTCGCTGCACCCGAACCATAGCCACTTGCCGGGAGGAAGAGGGCGAAGGATCGAGCTTGTCGTAGGCCGCCCGCGTGACCGGCGGCAGCCCGAGCCGATCGAATCGCTCTTTTTCTCCCACCGCGCCAGCAAGAAACGAGGCCACCTGAGCGGCTTGTTCCGGATGTCGCGTCCGCGCGGAAACGTATACGCCTTCGACCGTAACGAAAGAACCCGTGGGTTTGCCCCAAATCTGAAACAACGGCGCGATATCCCACGTGCCGGAAGCGCCGATCTCCCCCGATGGCTGATACCAGGGACCTACGATGATGGTGGCCGCTTTTCCGGACTGAAACAGACGAACCATTTCGTTGTAATTCGGCTCCGGCGGCAACACCCCGGAGCGCTTCCACTGCCCCGGCCATCGGTAGCTTTTCAACCCCGGTTCTTCGAAAAGCGTAAAGGTCTTGCCATCCTGTCCAAAAAGCTCTCCGCCCGCTCCGATGAAAAACGGTGCATGAAAAAATGGATTGCTCGCATCATACGCAAGCGGCACCACCCCGCTGGGCAACTTCTGTTTCCACTCTTCCAATTCCGACGCATCCCGAGGCGGTCCATGAGGACATAATTGCGTGTTATAAAACTGAAAAAGTCCTTTGAATGTAAGGGGATAGCCAACCAACGCCCCCTCGATGGATAGCCCGTCGAGCAGCTTGTCGACATAGGCATCCGGCGCAAATGGCAGCGACCCACGCTCGACCACCCGCAAAATTTTCTCGTCGTGAAACTCGCCCAGCTCGTTATGAGGCCGAATGAACAAGTCGGGACCAGAACCGCGAGGGATGTTGCGAACCAGTTTGTCTTTGAAAGAATTATCGGGAACGCCTAGGGGCTCCACGTAGACTTGACCGCGATGCTCTTCGTTGAAACGCCGGAGCAAATCCTCCAGCACCTCGCGCTCTTGCCCTCGCTGCGAATGCCATACGATGATCTTCACACCGGTGGGTTGCGGCCGGAGAAGTTGGGTCACCGGGCGAAAAAGCACGATCACCAACGCCACGAGCACCAACATGCCCCACCCGAAGCGGGTCTTGCCTCCCTCGCTCACGGCTCCTCTCCAGACGCGCTTAACGTCAATGCCTCGCCGGTCGTCCGATGAAAAGCATGGCAGCGCTCCGACCGAATTTTGATCATCACCTCACTGCCCACGCGATAACCGAAAGCCGCATGCCCAGGCACGCTCGCTAGCAGACTCTGGCCACTATCCGCTTCCGTACCCTTGCTATCGTCGCCTTCCAATTCAATTCCTTGCACACTCAAGTGCAAGTATCCGCTTTCCCCCACGGGCTCCACCGCTCGAATCGTCGCGGAAAAACTATCCGACTCTTCCACGGCCGCGTCGCTCCCGCCCGGTTTCGTCAACACACAGACGTCTTCCACGCGAACTCCGACAAGGACTTCGCCGTCTTCGAGGCCAAGGGGCACAACGAGCTGCCCACTGCGAAAGCGTCCTTGTTGCACCTTGCCTCGCACCAGGGTCATGGATGGGGTTCCGATGAAGCGCGCAACGAAACGATTCGCGGGTCTGGTGTATAACTGCTCGGGCGATCCCACCTGCTGCACGATGCCTCGGTTCAACACTACGATCCGATCCGCGAGCGTCATGGCTTCGACTTGATCGTGGGTGACGTATAGGGTCGTTTTTTTGAGTTTGCGCTGCAACGCCTTGATTTCGACGCGTATTTGTGCGCGCAGGGCGGCATCGAGATTCGACAAGGGCTCATCGAAACAGTAGATTTCAGGCTTTCGTACCAAGCATCGTCCAATGGCCACGCGCTGTCGTTGTCCTCCCGAAAGCTGGCGCGGAAGACGATCGAGCAACGGTTCGAGGCCAAGAATCCCGGCCACTTCCTGCACCGCCCGTTTCTGTTCCTCGGCGGAAACCCCTTTGACGTAAAGGGGAAACGCCAGGTTGTCCCGAACGCTCATGTGCGGATACAGCGCGTAACTCTGAAAAACCATCCCCACGCCACGATCCTGCGGCGCCACGTCGTTCAGAACGCGATCGCCCGCGCGAATCTCGCCGTCGGTGATGGTCTCGAGTCCCGCCACCAGACGCAACAACGTGGATTTCCCGCAGCCGGATGGCCCCACGAGAACGACAAACTCGCCAGGTTCCGTGCGAAAAGTCACGTCGGATAACACCACCGTTTGGTCGTATCTTTTTCCGACTCGATCGAAAGTGAGGCTGTAGGTCATGGATCGGAGTGATGGGCTGGTCGTGGGAGTGGACGGGCCTTGCTCCTGCGACAAGTGAATGGGAACACCAGACCCCGATCAGCGTCAATTGTCAATTCAGGAGTGAGTTACGGGTGAGCGAATATGCGAATGATGAAGAGGATTTTCGTTGGAGCTTGACCTTCGACGATTCTGTGCGAGAGGCTACACGAGCCATCATGGGAACGGATCGAAGGAGCGTAGCTCGAAGTGTCTCGGCAATCCTTGGGATGCTTGGCGCTTTTTTTCTCTTGCTATTGCCAACCGTATCCGGCGCTGATTCGAACCCAAGCCCCAGCGCGCCGCATCGCACCCCATTTGTCGTGCATTTTGGGGACTCTTTCGTGCAAGCAGGCCTACAACAGAACCTTCGTCCACGCTTCCAGGCTCTGGGAGCCCGCTATATCACCGAAGCAAAAACCAGCTCCTGGCTCGCCACCTGGGCCTCCGGACAACAAGTAGACAACTTGTACTGGGGCTATCGTCCCGAACTATTCCTCGTGACCTTGGGGGCCAACGATCTTCTGTTTCAGCCCGCCGAAAAACGCGCGTACCTCGTGCGCGAAATCGTTCAAAAAATGCGGGGAACCCCTTGTATCTGGATCGGTATTCCCATCTGGGAAACCGCACCCACCGAATTTGTCGAAATGATTCGTCGAGAATCAGCCCCCTGCCGCTATTTCGACTCCAATCAGATCACCACGCGCATCAGCCGACAAGCGGACAAGCGTCATCCCGACGCCGCCGGGGGACAGTTTTGGGCGGACACGTTTTGGGCGTGGTACCAAACCCAACGGGACCCGCAGCGAGGACCGTGGGCGCTGAAACCTGCCCCGCCGGAAGAACATGCTCCTCGCCCCGATCCCGACCCTTGGAACCGAAATTCCGCGGCTTCCAGCCCCCTTCCTTGAGAAAACTCAGACTATTGCCCCTCCCTGGGCCGCGTCCGCTAAGATACGCATCGTGGCTTCTGAATCGCAATGGCGCTGGGTCGACCGAAACGGAGTGCAGCGAGTCCTGTCCTTCGACACCCTCGCTGATGCCTTGCGCAACGGCGCTTTGGGTAGAGATGTGCCGGTTTGGCGCGAGGGAATGCCCGCATTCATGCCCGCCGGATGGGTGCCTGAACTCGAAAACGCCTGCACCCAAGCTCCCTTGACCACTGCTGCCGACGCCGCAGCCGTGGGCGAAATCTCCCCACCCACCCAGGCCTCCCTGGAAGCCTTTCAACGTCTCATCAATCCCCAAAAATCGTCGAAAGATCCGCGACAATCCCCCACGGTCCCCTCCGGCAAAAGCATGAGAACCGCCATCCTCGGATCGCAAGCTCCCCATGTCGCGGCCCGACCCTTGCCCCCAAGCCCCATGGCGGCACCCCGAAAACCTCGGCCCCACGAGAAATCCAACCCACTCGACCCTCCGAGCCAAGCCTCCCACGAAAGCACCACGGCCAACGCTCCTACACCATCTTCTCCACCAGCCCAATCCTCCCCTCCCATCGATACGCCCCCTGCCACACCCCTCGCAATACAACACAGCGGTCAACGAAGTTCCTCGGAGCAAATCGAAACGTCCCGCACAGCCATGGTCCCTTCCACGCCTATTGACCCTTCTTCCCCACTTATCAGCACGGAAACTCACCCTTCCCACTTCGACCAAACCATGCCGTCCAACGTCATGCGCGCCGAATTCGAACGCCTCGCCCAACGACGCCGCCTGCTTCGTATCCTCTTCGCTAGCCTCTCCGCCATCGTGTTGCTCATCGGTGTACTGGCCCTCATCGCTTTGCGGACGCGCAACAGCAAATTACCACAGCCAGAAACCGCCCCAACCACCGCTCTATCCGTTGAAAGCATCCCCGACGCCGCACCAGCGCAAAGCGCGGTTCCTTTGGCAGCTTCCACCACCCCCGAACCCAGCGTCTCCCCTTCCGAAAAATCAGAAAAAGCTTGTAAATTTCAAGGGATACGAAAACGACTCGTCGTGGGAGCTTCGAAAGATATCCCCATGGAAGTCTGGTCCGATCCCTCGGAACGGCTCGTCGCTGTCGGTTTCGCCTCTCGAAACCATACAGCCCTCGGCTTCGTCCTCGACCCGAAAACGTTGACCCCGGAACGCTCCTTTACCAAGCAAGCTTCCCTTCACTTGACGAGGGTGGTTCCGCTGAACGCGCAAGGAACCATCACGTTCGAAACCGACGAACAAGCCCCTGCGGCTGCCGTCCTGAATCCGCTCACCGTTGCCTGTTCGCCACCGGCGAGACTGGGCACGTTCAAAGGTTCCCTCACGATACGGCGCGCGTCGGACACCATCCCCGAAATCCTCTGGAAACTTCCTTTCGGGGACACGCTCGAAGCCATGCGCGCGCTACCCATCCCTGGCAAAGGCATCGCGGTGGTATTTCGAGCCAACCACGAATTATGGTTGGGATGGATCTCCGAAGACCATAAAGCCGTCGGCGATCTGCAAAAAATCCAAGGGGTCGGCGAAAAAACCGGAACCCCATCGCTCGGATGGAATGGCCGACGCGTGCTCGTTGCCTTCGCGGACTTGCCCTCTGACCAGGCCCCATGGGCTGTGCGCGTGGCGGAAGCTGCTTTCGGCGATACGAATATCACTTCGTCGCCACTGAAATTTAATGTTGAAAAACAAGAGGTTCCAAGAATTTCCCCCGCTGTTCTCGGGCTGGCCGACGGTCGCTGGGTGCTTGTATTTACCGAAGGATCTGCTGGCTCCCGAAGCGTTCGCCTGCAAACCTTCGACAGTGATTTGCAGCCTCTCGAAGAGCCTTGTGCCATTTCGAAAACCGGCGACAATGCCGGACAGGGCCTGGCGACTGTTGGAAAAACGGGTGGAGTCGTGGTGTACTTGACCTCGATCGGTCCGTTTTACGAGGTATGGGCCGCGGGAATCGATTGCCAATGATCAAAATGGCCCCATCGCGCCGTTGGTTTTTGTTTCTATGTATGTTGAACCTCGTCGGCTGCTTGCCACGGCATCCGTCGCCCCCTCCTTCTATCGAAGAAACGGCGGTCGGACAGGGAGAGCGTTTCGAAACCGGACTTACGGTTTACGATGAGTACTTCAGCACGGTTCACCAACTTCATGGGGAGGTCGTGAACGCTGAACGGCAAGAAACCGACGCGATTTCTACGCTAGCGTCGGTGTTGGATCTATTGCCGACAGCCCCCGCGGCGCAGGTGTTGCGAAAGCTGAGAGAACGTTTGCCCACGCTGCCGGCCATGGAATTGGTCACTCATGATCCAATCCAAGGAAAACCTCCCTCAGCCACCGTACGGCTCGTCCACCGAGGGTGGCCCAAAGAAAACGTCAAAAGCATGATGCTTGTGCTCGAGGCCAGCGCAAACGCGAACCTCGACATCGCCTGGCGCATGAAAGAGATTCCCGAACGCTGCCAACGCATGAGCGATGTGGGCAAGGAACTCATCCACACGGTCGAGCACGATTTCGCGCGTGAACCGATGGAGCGACGCGATCAGATTCGACGAGAGTTCGAGGCTTCCTTTCAAATTCTCGGGGGGATGGCTGCCTCGGCGGAGGAAATTCATCAACGAACACAAGGGTTTACGAAGGATTTGGAGCAAGCGCTGACGGTGAGCGGTTCGGGGATCGAATGAACGTCAACCGCTAGCCTTCGTTACGCCAATTGTGGTTTCGCCGCGCCATCCACAATAGAAATGCCAGACAACAGATGGGAAATGCGTATCTTGCCCATGCGAAACAAGAGCTTGACCGATAGATGGGCAAATCCGCCATGACCACCCCGGCTCCATCGGCAAAATGATCCGATGCCGCAAGGACCTGTCCACGAGCGGATAGCACCGCGCTGATGCCATTGGTGGCCGCCCGAATGACACCGTAACGGTTTTCAATCGGTCGCATACGGCTGTTTTCGTAATGATAATCCTTGACCGCGTGCCAGTCGTTCGTGGGAACTAGCACGATACTTCGTCTGTCTCGCCCATATCCCGACGCCAAGTCCTCGAAGTTGTCGTCTTGGCAAATCATGGCGCCCACGGCATTTCCGCGCACCTGCCAATCCACACGAGTGCCATCACCGGCCTGATATCGTTCGATGAAAGGGACTCGATGGGTTTTTCGGTATTCGATTGGATGGGCCCCTTTCCGATCGATGAGCACCACACGATTGTCGTCATGCGTTCGATCGAAATATCCGATGGCCAACGCCACATCTCGTTGTTGCGCGAGCATGAAAAGAGGCTCGAGCAAGAGGTCCCGCGTCTGGGTCGTGGTCATGAACGGAGCTTCCGGGCAAACCACCAATGCCGCTCCCTGGTCCACAGCCTTTCGAACGAGGGGAATCACCATCGTTTCAACGACTTGAGGCGAAGGCGTGCGTGCGCCCAAAGGCATATCGTCATCGACCCACCCAATCGCGGCCACACGCAGATGGGATATGGGTGGTTCGAACCAACGGGCCGCATTGTATAGGGTGATGAGTCCGAACATCACGGCGAGAGACGTCAGGCCACGACGCGGCGAAAGGGTTTTTCGCAGGAGCCGAACCACCACGGCTTGCGCGCTGACAAGCACGAACACGATGCCTGTTCCGCCCGTGATATCCACGAATTGAATGGCCCAGGGGCTCTCGCTCCACACGCGCACGAAGCTTTGTGCCGTCCCCCATATCGGAATCGCGTGCGTGGCTATCCATTCCACCAAAGCCACCACCGCACCGACGGCGAAAGCGCCATGCAGGCCAGGCCATCGGTTCACACGATAGGCAATCCACGAAGCGACCATCCACCCAAACACCGTATAAATCCCAAGCCCTATCGCCATCATCCACGGAAAGGCGGTCACGACGAGAAGAGGGGCCGCATAAAAAACACCGAGTATCGCTCCAGCACCGAGGGGCACAAGCCAGGCGCTTCGAAATCCTTCCTTCTTTGGCCCGCTATCGAGGCTGCCTATCCAAAAAAGGAAAGCGAAAAGCTGAAGGGGCCAAAGATGCGCGGGGTAGTCCGATAAAAAGAGCAAGGAACCACTGAAGGCGGGCAAAACGATGCGTAACATCTGGTTTGGCCGGGGGATTGTCTTTGCCAAGCGATTCCGTGTCATGCGTAACTACTTGATAATATAGAAATTTTTCAAACTGCCACCCAGTATCTTCCTTCGGTTCGAAATTTTTTTCTCCCCTGCCACGAATCCTCGCAGCGGGCGCCGACGCGCCCTTCCCCCCATGACACGAAAGGAGCCTTCATGAAAGCTGCTGCCTCCAAACCATGGCTCGTGAGGATAGTCGTCTGTCTCGTCATGTTCTTTTCTCTGTCTTCAGCTTCTGCCGCCGTACGTTTGCAGGGACAGTGGGATGGACACGATCCGCTCGTCACGCTCGATGCCGACCAAGTCACCCCAGGGCAGGCCCTCAACCTTCTCGCGAACGCCGCGGGATGGAGCATCGTCGCTCCCGATCTCGGGAACCGGTCCTTGAGTCTCGGCGTTCGGGATCAACCCGCCTCCTCCGTCCTTGCCATGATTCTTTCGGACACCGACTACGTGGCCCGCCAAGATAACGACCGCGTTTTCATCACCACCGAGGCGGTCCCGCCCCAGGAAGAGAGTCACGACTCGCGCCAAGACCGCTCCGCGTTCGGCAGCGATATTCGGATCGAACAAGGTGAAAGCGTTCGAAACGTTGTCGCTACTGGCGGCAACATCGACATCTTCGGCCATGTCCAAAAGAACGTGAATGCGTTCGGAGGCGACGTTTTCGTACATGAAAACGCATCCATCGGAGGCGACGTTCAGGTCGTGGGAGGCACGGTCCATCTTGCCGATCGGTCCCGCATCGATGGTAACGTGGACGTGATAGGAGGAAGTTTGGAGCGAGATGCGAGCGCGGTTGTTCGTGGCAGCATCTCCGACAACGGCACGACCATCGACGCCACGAGTCTGGAAACGAAAGAGCATCAAGCAAGCGTATTCGAGCCCACAAGTTGGATGAGCCAGCTCGTCAGCGATACGCAACATGCCATCTCTCGAACGGTGTTACTGTTCTTGTTCGGTGTTGTATTCTGGGCTTTGCTCTCGCCGCAAATGCAAGCGCTTGAAGTCGAGGTAGCGGCGCGCCCCATGCGCTCGCTCGCTCTGGGACTCGTGGGCCTGCTTACTGCCACCCTGGCCGCCATCGTTCTCATCGTTACCGTCGTGGGAATCCCCTTCGCCGCCGTCGGCGTCATCACCACGATCGTCGTTGCCTATGTCGGCGCTTGTGCTGTGCTCAGCACGGTCGGCCAGGCGTTGTTGCGGCACAAAACCCAGAACCGATACATCCATCTCGCCGTCGGATGCGCGCTATTTCTGCTGTTGACGGCGATTCCCTACATGGGCTTTTTCGTATGGTCGGGTGTGTTGCTCATCGGTCTGGGTGCGGTCGTGGCTACCCGAGGCATGGGGCTCGTGCCAAGAAAAGAACGATATCCGGACCAGGGCCCGTATCGAACGGCTCCTTGTTGAACCGCCCAACACTGGACACGCCTCACCCTACAGGAGCCTCGAAACCACGAGGCTCTTTCGCTTATGGACCCCACCGCGGCCCGAAGCATGGCAGCTACAGCATCGGCGATGCCCCGAGCGATATCAATCGCACCCGATCAGGCGTTTTCAATGAGTTTGAGCAAGGTCTCTCGATTCGTCAGGCCCACGTGCTGACCCACCGCCTCGCCATTTTTGAACACCATCACCGTAGGAACTCCACGAATTCCATACCGTGCCGTGACATTCGGCGAGTTGTCGATATCCACCTTGCCCACCTTGATCTTGCCCTCGAGTTCGTCTGCAAGCTTGTCCACGATGGGAGACAACAGTTTGCAAGGACCACACCATGCCGCCGTAAAGTCGATCAGCACCGGAGTATCGCTTTTCAACACCTCCGTATCGAAATTCGAATCCGTGAAGGCAAGAACATTCTTCGACAATCCCATGATTCTCTCCGTGACCAGGTCCCCAAAGACCTCTTTCCAAACGTTGAAACAAGCCCTTGGATGCCGCGACCCTAGGAGCCGGTTGCGCTGGGGTCAAGGATCGGGCATCGGAAGATCCATCTGCTCACCCCCACACGCATCATGACCGGATCCTTTCGAACGATCTTGCTTGTATTGTTGCTCGGTTGCGCCGAGCGCCCCGCCCACGACCGCCCTTCCCTCCTCTGCTCACAGCCCGTCGCGCCCCTGCCGTCCGCTGCCGACCCGGTTTCTCCCCCCGAGACACCAGCAAGCGCGGAACCATCCCCCACCGCACCCTTGCCGATCCCAGAAGAGATGGCGGGCGTACCGGGAGGGCAGTTTTACGTTGGACAAGACAACATCGGCGAAATGGACGAACGCCCTCGGCACCTGGTCACCGTCAAACCGTTTTTGCTCGACCGCACCGAAGTAACCCATGAGGCTTATTACCGTTGCGTCGAAGCCAATGTCTGTCGCCCTCACTCCTCTGCATCGACGGCAGCCAACCATTTCGGCGATGATCGAAAGTTTCGCACTCCCACACGTCCCATCAGCGGCGTGTCCCACGAGGATGCCAGAACCTATTGTGCATGGGTGGACAAGCGCCTTCCCACCGAAGTCGAATGGGAGCGCGCTGCAAGAGGGAACGACGAGCGCCTGTATCCCTGGGGGAATGAAGAACCCACCCGAGATCTGGCCGTGTTCGGAGGCACCATCACGCAACCTGTGGGCAGCACCCCTCGAGGCGCTGGCCCCTACGGTCACCTCGACCTTGCCGGCAATGTCTGGGAATGGGTCGAAGATCATTACGACCCGTATGCTTATCGAAGATCATCCGCCGACGTCGGAGTACCCGGTTCCTGCGATGAGATCCTTGCCACGCAGGATGAATTACGAAAAACGGGCCAACAAGGCTTTACAGGTAGCAATCCCATCCCCACGGAATGTGAGTTCGTCCTTCGAGGTGGCGCTTTCAACTACGGCGCGAAAGGACTGCGAAGCTCCAATCGAGTCCATCACCCCGGACGATTTCGCCTTGTGATGAGCGGATTCCGCTGTGCCAGGGATTGGCCCACCGGTCCCACGGAGAGTACCGAATGAACACAAAAAAGCCATCGATCCTGACCGCTCCCCGCAGCGCCATGCCTTACTCATTTCTTGCGCTGTCGGCCATGCTCACGCTCGTCGCCGGCTGTCAGTCCAAAGAAGAAGCCGTATGGATCGCCTGTGACGCTCCCAACAAGGTCGATCCGTCTCTACCTCCTGCAGAACGGGGACAGGCCTTGGCGAACCTGATCGGGCGCGACGTCAAAAATCGCGACGTGCTCGCGCTGCTGGAAAGCCCTGAGCATCCAACTGAAAAAGCTAATAAACTCAATGAATTAGCCAAGTCTTACCATATTGAAACCTGCTCGCTTGCCGCCTTGTGGAGCAACGTGCCAACCCCTACGGCGGCTTTGTCCCAGGTCCCGCCTCCACGCTTTCTCCCGCCGGTTCTCGAACCCCAAGTGCTGGGTGAATTACCCATGGACGCCATCCAGCAGACCATGCAGAGACAATCGTCAAAACTCCGCGCCTGTTACGAAGCTGGCTTTCGCCGCGATCACAGCCTCGCGGGCGTGGTGCTGGTGCGTTTCGTGGTGGGAACAGAAGGTAACGTCATCGAAGCCACGGATGCGGGAAGCACCCTTTCCGATCCACAAGTCGTCGATTGCTTGCTCCAGGAGATTCGCAAAACGACGTTTCCAAAACCCAAAAACGGTAACGCAACCGTGCTATTTCCCATTCAATTGCGGCTTGATGCGACGGCTGCCGCTTCGGCTTCGCACGCTCCGGCCAGCGCAAGTTCCGCCCCTCCTTCCCCGCCCGCGGCGTCGAGCCCGTGAATCAAACGAGCGAAAACGCGGAGGATGCGTGGTTGGTCGCGAGGGCCTTGTCATAGGGTTCAGGGCTTGGCGCGACGTGGCCGCTGCGCTCGTCGAGCTTCGAATTCCGCTTTGGTTACGGCGTTGTCCTTGTTGGTATCCGCCTGGCTCAACCGCTGCCATACCCAGGAAGGCACTTCCGAAGCCACGATCTTGCCATCGCCATTTTTATCCAATTGTTCGAAGGTGGGACGCGCCCGATTGGCTCCTCGACCTGGCCGTGACGCGCGAAACGCCTCGAATTCCGCTTTGGTCACGGCATTATCCTTGTTGGTATCCGCCTGGCTCAATCGCTGCCAGCTCCAGGCGGGGACTTCCGAGGCCACGATCTTGCCATCGCCATTTTTATCCAATTGCTCGAACGTGAATCGCTGCCGAGGCTGCGCGTTGGCTCGAGCCACGGTTCCCATCGCCAAACTCATGACCAAAGCTGCCAGCCATACATTCCTAGTTCTCATTGGGCATCATCTCCTTGCCACGAATGTGTTCATTGGTGCTTACAACGGAGCACAGGCACAAACCCGTCGCAGGATTTTTTCCGGCCCAAATTACGAAGTGCAAAACGACTACTTGGACGTGGCTCCCCCCTAACGTACTTCGATGTCCATGGCCTGGGACCAGTCCAAAACAATGTGTGCGAGAAGACCACCGCACTCGTCTCGTTCTCTATCCGGATACGTATAGATGGCTGCACTGCTCGAAAAGCCATGCTTCCGTCCATGATGTCGACCGCGAAGCTGCCTGGACAAAGTCCAGTGATTTCGTTCGACGGGATATCGATACCTTCGATCACTCACGTCATCGCGATGGTTCGATTCATCCATTCAGCCAAAATCTGGCTTATCCGCGATGTGCGCCATTCGTTCGACAAGCGCACGAATCTATCCGTTTTCGTTTCCCATTGACGCACTGCCGGGTGATAGTAGTAGCGTTGACAGTGGTGCAATACCTTCACCGCTTCCCTTTCACACCAGCTTCCCATCCCCTGCAGGGCAGGGCCGTGAGCACACGGTGGTGGCTGGCAGCATCCGTGCTTTGTTCTGCTTTTCTCGGCGCTGTTCCCGCGTGGGGACAGGCGGTCTTTCGGGGTCAAGAGATCTACGAAATGGCGAGGAGCGCCATTGACATCACCGACAATGAATTGCGTCTGCATCAGGCCAATGAGCGATTCGGCACGATGTATTCGCACGCTGCGGTGACCAGCCGGTGGGCTCCGGGTGAATTCTTGATGGCCGATGGCACGAAGCTTGGAGGAAACCTGGCGCGAAATCAGGTGTTGGTGGGAGGCGGTTGGGGTGACACCGAGGAAGGATTGTTTTTCCTGGGAGCGCAGATCGACCAGTTGGTTGCCGTGGGCCAGCCTGGTCAGGAAAAACAGTCCGACTCCGAACGATTCAAGCCCGGTGGTGTCGCCCAGATGCTGTACTACCTCGGTGGATCGCTGTATGGCGTGCAAGCCTCTGCGGGACTCCTTTTCAACCAAATGGGGCCTGAGAAGCTTCTGCTCGACGGATATGGCAACTTTTCCGCCCGAGCCGGTGGTAGCCCTCGGCCGGGTGCCCCCACCGACGTCCAGGATCCGGTCCGCTCACAGAATCCGCCGAATTCTTTGCTATTTACGGTCTACGATGGGCACACGGGCGCCTATATCGCCATGACCTATGGGGGCCAGCAAGAGCGCACCATGTCCGAAGACTGGATGGGCAATCGGACCTATCGAACCGAGGAAACGGGATCTGGAATCCAAGACGTACGGGTCAACGTACAGCCCTTGCAGCACTACTTGCCCGCTTGGTTCGGACTGCCGTTCGTAGCCCTCACCCGCTACGACCGTCCTTTTTCCGAACTCACTGCTTCCACGGAGGAGCAGTCGGCAACAAAAACCACTGATTTCGCGCTCGGTGCCGATGACGTGCTGCGAGGCGGATTGCGATGGCGGACCGTCATCAACCAGGATGGACGCCTTCGAATTGCTGAACTCGGTTATGTCGAAGAAGTGCGAAACGGTGAATTCGGGTTCCTGCTCGGAGCACGTGCCATGGCCGTCAACCGCACGGGTACCCACGAGCCGTCCGCGGAGGGATTCCTGAAAGCCAGCTACATGCGCTCGGAGCCCGACGTAGACGACAAAGCCGTACCGAGCTGGGTCGGCGTCGCGGTTTCCTACAGCTACAACACGCCAGATAGCGCAACCTTCATCCCGATTCCCAAGGCCCACGTCATGGGAATCCAGGTCATCTACGGCCCTACGGAGGTCGCCAAACCGTTGATTCCACTAGTCCGCGCCGTCGAAGACCGCGAGGAGGACGACTAATGGCAACCTGGAATCGATTCTCCACCATCGGGGCCATCATCATCGCAGGGGGCTTGCCTGCGGCTTGTGCTCCCCTCGAGGCTCCCACCAACGATTCCCAAGGGGCAAGTCGGTTCGTCCTCGAACCGTTGCTTCGGCAAGGCTCCGGGTTTCTATGCCCACCTCTCGAGCTGCACTTTGAGTTCTACGCAGTCGGCGATGATATCGACGCAGAGGTTTCATCGGTTCGCCAACCAGACGGCAGCACGCTCGTTTTCGTGTCTGGCACGCATACGATGACGTTTGCCAACGACACGACCTCTGCAAATTTCCACTGTTTCGGATGGTTCGCCAACCACGGGGTACATTCGATCGAGATGCCCGCGGCACCGCCAACCTCGCTGCCCCCCACACGGCTGCTGCCCTTCACCCACGGTACCTTGATCCAAAGCTGGAAAACCTTGTGGTGGAAAATCGGCTCCCCCAGCGCCGTCGAAATCGATATCCAAAACCTTTCCGGAATCATCGGCATTCGGGCCGACAGGACGGGACCGATGACCATGTCCGATCGGGAAGGTATGGTAGTGTTTACGCGCTGGACCATCGATGAAACCCCCAAGGCCAATCCGGATGGTGACGAGGTCCTTTTTTCTATCCCCGCCGGCTCTGTGCTGGGATCCGTTCGATATGCCGATGAAGTCGCGCCCGGGGTGTTTGCGTGGGTACAAACCATGGGCGAATCGGCCCAGTACTTCCGCACGGATCGTTCCACCCCGATAGATGCTAACCTATCGGAATTCAATATAAAATTCGTTGAACGGAACCCAGATACGGGGCATATCGTTCTCATCGGCGATGCGATCCATGATTGGGACGTGGATGGAACGGGCGCGTTGATAACGCCCCCATTGCCAGCCACGTCCGAAGGGTATGCACCGTGGAACATCGCCCGCCGTGCGGTGGCTTTGTCGGAGCGGTCCATGCCCAATCCGAATGCCGAGCAGCTTCGGGTTCCGATCAGCTATCAGGGCGCCTTTCTCGAAGCCGAAACGATGGTTGTCCACGAGCTACCCTCGACGCCTTGTACCGATCGGGAATCCTGTCGGCAAGTTGGCGAGCACTATCTGCTGGGGGCATGGCAATCGGCCAACCATCGCTATGGCGTGTACTACTCTTGGCCGTGGCTCGAAGACGGTATCCGGCCTTTGCTCGTGGTGGCGCCGCTGCCGTAGTAGGGGGTGGGCACTCTGAACAGAGAATTCAACGTTATTCTGCCGTGAAAAGGGTAAGCTCCCCACCCAATGCAGTTCCGCCAGATCTCCCCGTCCGCCATTTTGCTTAGCGTTGGCTTCATCGCTTGCACCTCGAACGAGACGGCCGTCACCAACCCGGCCATGGAAAAGCCCGTGCAGCCCACGCCCAGCGCATCGCCGCCCCCAAGCGCCACCCATGCCCTACCTTCCGCCTCGGCAGCGAATTCCACCGCTTCCGCCGCGACTTCTTCGAGCGCGCCATCCGCGGAATCCGCTCCGCCCTGCCCGCCGGAAATGGCCCATATCCATCGAACTTGCATCGATAAATGGGAAGCCCATCTCGTCGTGCGCAAAGACGATGGCTCGTTCGAACCCCACTCCCCGTACGAACGTCCTCAGCCAAATGTACGTTATCAAGCACGCTCCGAACCAGGCGTGTTTCCTCAAGCGTATATCAATCGTCATGAGTCCCAAGCCGCCTGCGAAGCGGCGGGCAAACGCTTATGCTCCTTGGCAGAATGGTATCGCGCCTGCCGTGGCCCCCGAGGCTTTACCTATCCCTACGGCCCTCAGCGAATCCGAGGCGCTTGTAACGCAAGCAAGCACCACTTGTTGTCTCGCATCTACGGCACGAACCCGCGCGCGTGGAAATACGACGAGCACTTCAACGATCCAAAACTGAACCAAGAACCTGGTTTCCTGGCGAAAACGGGCGAATACGAAGCCTGTATCAGCGAATATGGCGTGACCGATATGGTCGGTAATCTCCACGAGTGGATCAGCGATACCGTCGATCCATCCTTGGAAAATAAGATCCCCTTGCGCGACGATATCCGCAAAAAACTCGAGAAAAACACGGGTCACGGAATTTTTATGGGCGGTTTTTTTAGTACGACCGCCGAGCATGGAAACGGTTGCGCCTTCATCACCATCGGCCATGAACCCAAGTACCATGACTATTCGACCGGATTTCGATGCTGCAAAAACGCATCCGCCCCCCCTGCCAGCGTTCCCTGATCTCAACTCGCATGCATTGCCACCAAACTCGCCTTCATGTCCGCCAACACACGCGTATAGCCCACCGGAAATCGCGCGGGATAACGAAGACGGGCGTATGCCGCTGGCAGCATCTGAAGCGCGCTTCGTAACTCCGCCCGCGCTTTGTCCACCGAACTGCCCATCCCCACCCCATGCCCTCCACGCAACAACGGCTCCAGCACCGGCTTGCACGTCGTCGCACCCACGATCGGAATGCTCGTCGGTACATCCAGATGACCCATGAGCATCGCCTCTTCCGGGGGGGATACTCGCTCTGCAACCCCATGCATCAAGTCCGCAATCGGCTGACCCGTACGATCGAAATACCGAACCACAAGTTTGCGACCAGGGATCACCGTCATGTCAGGAATCGCCCCAAGCCGCGATACCCATACGCCATCCTGTTCCATCGCCACCAAGTCCACGCGCAGTCGCAACCCGACGGGCAATATCGCTATGCCTCGACTCGCCCACTCTGCCGCCTGAAGCCCGTGCCGCTGCAAATCCGCCAACGTTTCCTCTTCATCATCCCCAGGACCAAGGTGCGCAACCGCCCCCACCGCCGTCGACCGAAACGTCCACCCCCTATCGGCCACCACCTCGGCTTCTTCCGCCAAACTCAACGCCTCCGGCGGCTTGGTGATCCGAAGCTTGATCCCCAACCGAGATGCCGCCACCGCGTTTTGCGTCGACCGTAACCCCCCCACATGCGCCGCCCGCGCCACACGAACCGCCAACTCCGGGTCGACAATCGAAGACGACGTTGCATCCATCACCCCCATCTTTCCCGCCGCCATCGTCAAACGCGCGGCTCGCGTCGCCACCACACACGGCAGTTCGAACCATGCCCTCGCCCAATGGGCCGCCAACCACGCTTGCCACAGCGGCCCTTCCACCGTTACCACCGGATCCCGCTCGAAGAGCAAACTGCCATCCGGTGGCGCATTCACATCCAAACGAAACGGCTCCTCCAATCGTTCCGCAAATTCATCGTCGATCCAACGAGCCCGTAACGCTTCTTCGATCTCGGCACCACTCGGGCCCGCATTCTCCAAAGCAGTCGCAAATCCCCCAGGATCCGTGCCCACCAAAAATCCCCAATGCCGCGGAAAAGCCCCCACGGCCACCTCGAAACAAGCTCGACGATTCCCCGCACTCGAATGGGCAAGCGTCCTCGCCCCCGCAAGGTTGCGTATATTGGCAAACAGCATCGAATGAAGCACCCGCAAAGCATAACCCGCCTGCATCCCCACCGACAGCCCTTCGCTTGCCCAGAGCCCAATCCGGGATGAATCGAATCCCGAGCTAAATAAATAACATGTAAATACAAATGGTTGTACCCTCGCCGCCCGATCGACTCCTTCCCCTTTCCCTCCTTTTGCCACCGGGCCAATCGCTGCCCATCGAGCCGGCTTCCTTAGGGTTGGGTTAGCCAAAAATACAATAAAATTCCGATACCTACCACGATCCCCCATCCCTGCAACCACAGCAATCTCACCCATAATCGTCGCCTCTGCACGCGGACGGTCGGGACCGTGGGGATGTCCATCTGTTTGCGGCCATCGGTTAGCCCCGGGGAGGGTGCTTTGGTCTCGAATTCGGAAAACAATCGAACGGTTCGCAGTTCAAAGGTTTTGTGCTCCGTTTCGAGCGGTGGCAACACGGGACTCCGATAGATGGGAGCACCAAACCAGCCGGAAGGTCGGTTCGGATCGGGCGCTGGCATCGAACTTTTCGTTTCTTGCCCAGGACGAACCGGCCTCGATTCGGAAGCAGGGGGTTCCGATCCGCCGCACGCTGCCTCGTTTTTTATCGCACCCATGGCGGTCAACTCCACCCCCGTGGTACTGCACCCATGGATTCCGGCCAAAAAATCGGATCTTGCCTTGCCCAATCGCTACCATCCCACCCACTGCCATGGCGCGCCGTCCCCCCTTCAATCGAAAATCCCTTCTCCAAGCGCTGGATCTCGCTCAACTCCAGCTCGTTGCTGCGCGGCTCGGTATACAACTATCCCCTGCGAGCCACGCACAACGTTTGCGTTCCAAACTGGCCTGCCATCCCGATGCCACCGCCCGTCGTATCCTGGAAGTTCTCGACAACGATACCGTCGCCAGCCTTTTCGATCGGATTGGCTTCGAAGCACCGGCTCCACCATCGCCCGCCGATCATCCGCGCACCCGCGAATCTCGCTTCGTCGCCATCGACTTCGAAACCGCGGATTCGAAACCCGATAGCGCATGCTCCGTCGCTCTGGTCCGCGTACACGGCCAAAGGATCGTGAAACGTGCAGCCCGTCTCATCCGACCTCCCCGACGCCAAATCACACTCACGTGGGTGCATGGTATCACGTGGCAAGACGTGGCGGAGGCGCCCACCTTTCGCGCTGTTTGGCTCGAACTCGCGCCCATCCTCGAAGGGACGGACTTTCTCGTAGCCCATCATGCGCCGTTCGACCGCGCGGTGCTGCGTGCTTGTTGTCAACGCGCTCGCTTGCCCATGCCTTCTTTGCCTTTCAAGTGTACGGTGAAATGGTCGCGACGCATGTTCGATCTGCCTCGCTACAACTTACCCACCGTCTGCGACTATCTTGGCATTGCTCTCGATCATCACCAGGCGCTGTCGGATGCCGAAGCCTGTGCCCGCATCATGATCGAAGTGCAGCGACGATGGCAGCAGCGCGATGTGTCGACAGCGGCGCGCTGATTCAATTCAAGCGCAGACGAAGACCTTCGCGCATCGATTCCAATACCACCGCCACGACTTGCGCATACTCACAAGCTTCCTCGCCCTCGTTATGCTCCCGAAGGTGTTGCTCGTGATGACGTTGAAGTTCGGACCAAGCTTCTTCAAGAAATCGCGGTGGGTACAGACGCGCCACACCATGCACCGCGCTGGGCATGCCTTCCAACGCCGCATGCAACGAAACAGGCCCTACCAAGTCGAATATCTTGTCGAGCATCTCACGCGTGGCAGGCGCCAAATCGTCTTGCTCCTCGACGTCCGTACCTTGCTGCCAATCCGGTGAGTCGAGCATCATCAAGTCGTCGATGTCGACGAAACGTGGGCGACGCGCCACGATCAACAATCCCTGGGGTCCGAGTTGGAAAATGCGACTCTCCCAACGCTCGGTCGCAAGCTCGCCGAGGATTGCCTCCACGGCATCCGCGAAGGCTTGCAATCCCCAATCCTTGGGAATGGATATGGCTTTCTGCTCGAACATTCGCCCCTCGACGGGTGTTTCCTCACTCGGCGGCACCATGCCCTTCTGACACGGCGTCCACGCTTTGGCAAGATCCCGAACACACCTTTGTGCCGTCGACAATCCCTCGGACCCACCGTGCGTCACAACGTTCAAACCGCATCGATTGACGCCTTAGGAGTTCAAGAACAGAATCCGATCATGTTTGGCCCAGTTCGTCTGACCGACGACCTGATTTTCCCGCCTGCTTCCTGGGCACGACGCGACGGCCTGATAGCCGTCGGTGGCGACCTGCGACCCGAACGGCTCATTCTCGCTTATCGAAGCGGGATTTTCCCCTGGCCCTTCGATGAGGACTCGCCTTTGCTCTGGTTCTCCCCCGGCATACGCATGGTGTTGCCCATCGAAGCGCTGCATGTCTCCCATAGTCTGCGCAAGGTGCTGCGCAGAAAAACGTTTCGCGTGACCTTGGATGAGGCCTTTTCGGACGTCATCCACCATTGTGCTCACGTATCGCGCGGCCCCGACACTGGAACTTGGATTACGCCCGCGATGATCGAAGCCTACACGATACTCTACCGCCTCGGTCTCGCCCATAGCGTGGAGGTCTGGCATCAGGACCAGATCGTGGGTGGATTGTACGGCGTGTCTCTGGGCGCGGGCTTCTTCGGCGAATCGATGTTCTCGCTGCTATCCAACGCCTCCAAAGTTGGCTTCGTCACCCTCGTCCAATTTCTGGCTCAGCGTAACTTCCACTTCGTCGATTGCCAGCTTTACACCAATCACCTCGCCAATTTTGGTGCCCAGAGATGGCGACGCACACGTTTTCTCAAAGCCCTCGAACACGCCTTATCCTTCCCCACGCTGCAAGGACCGTGGACCATCGATCCATGAGAACCTTGACCTTTCATCCCATCCGCAAAGCAACGACCCTTCCCATACGCCAACCCGCCCGCCCCTACCGCCATGACAACCTCTCAGCCATTCGAGCCCATATCGCGAAATGGAGCGATTCACTGGCGCCTTTCCCACGGCTCGCTTACATTCGAACCATGCGCCCCGTTCGTCTCATCACCACCGCCCTGCTTACCGTCTGCCTTTCATCGTGCTCGAGCGACCAAACCACCGACGAACCCGTGATCCCCAAGGGAGCTATCGAGCAGCGCGACGGCTTCACCATCGTTTGGTTGCATGGAACACCGTACGAGATGGGCTACCAGCACGGAACGTTATTGCGTGAGCAACTGCGGGAAGCCGCTCAAGTCGTGCTGAACGAAGGCCTTTTCAAGATCCTAAAAAATGCAGCGAAAATCGCAAAACTAGACGAAGTCGCCCTCGCCAATTCCTATCCCTGGCTCCTCGAAGAGTGCAAAGGCATGGTCAAAGCCGTCGATGACCCGGACTTCCAAATGTTCGAATGCGTCCTCATCAACTTCGGTGATGTGGCCGTCGAATTTCTCAACTATGGCATGCCGCAATTCGAAGATATCGCCCCCGGCTGCTCCCAGGTCGTCGCCACCGGAAGCGCCACTTCCGACGGTTCCCTGTATCACGCACGAGTCCTGGATTGGTATGCCGTCGATTTCGTGGTCAACAACCCCGTGATCTTCGTTCGTCAGCCCAAAGATGGCATCCCTCATCTTTTCGTGGGTTTTCCCGGCAACCTGTCCAGTTACCAAGGAATGAATGCGGAAGGAATCGTCGTGGCCTCCAACGAGGTCAATCCCCGGGACACTACCGTCAACGACCTGACAGGTCGAAGTCACGTGCAGATGGTGGTCGAGATCCTCACCCACGCCTCCAGCCTCGACGAAGCACGAACCATCGTCAAGACATCCAATCATATGAGCCTGGAGACGCTAGTCGTTTCCGATGGCAAACAGAAAACGGCCGAAGTCTTCGAATTGGCGCCCGCGCAAGTGGGTGTCCGGCCGCTGAAAGACGATGTCGTATACGCGACCAACCATTTCGTGGAAAGCAATACTGCGGATCTCGACGCGGAAAAACCTAATAAAAGCACGTACTTGCGGTGGGATCGGTTGACGCAATTGGTTACCAAGGACGGAGCGGAATCCAAGTGGGGCAAGCTGAATCCGGAAACCCTGATTGCCGTGATGCGTGACCGTGTGAATCCTGAAACAGGGCAACCCGTTCCCGACGATATCGTCGACAACGGTGAGAGTCTGGCTACGAATGGCGCGCTGTATCAGGTCGTTTTTGCGCCCGAGACCCTTTCGTTATGGGTTGCCGCGGGAAAGATCCCCGTGCCTTCCCAGCCTTTCGTGGGGTTCAATCTGGGTGAATTGCTCCATCGCGAAGGTTATTCCACACCGGCGACCCTACCCTGAGTAAGCCAATCCAAAGCATAACCCACTTGCGAATACCTCGATCGAAACGCTGTTCACGATCCCCGCCAGCGAACGAACCTCGTTGCAAGCAGTCAGAGTCGCGCTCGGAATCCCGCTAGAACCACCAAAATACAGAGCCGTTGTTGAATTTCCAGACACTCCGCACAATCTCTCTCCCTGGTTGTCGACTTCGAGAGAATTATGAACTGTATGCCTATATCCCTCTTGCACACCTCAATCGACCACGTTAGAGGCATTTGTCTTACAACTTCCGCAACCTCGAATCCTCGTCTCACATCCAATTTTGGGTCAGGCGACGTTCAGGAGTAGGGAAGATGCATACCCCACCACATTTACCATCGAAGCATGAGCTGTCTCCAAGCTTGCTGCGAGCGCATTCCCTGGCTCTATCTCGTGGTCTACGAGATACCGTCGAAATGCAGTCTGCCTCCGCGCGCTTTCTGAGCGAACTCGCGCGACAAGCCACCGTGCCCGAAGCAAGAAAGCTTTTGCTCGAGCTTGCGCGCATCGAACAACTGCTATCCCTTGAGATCGACGTCAAGGTTGCTCAGCTCGTGGAAGCGCCGCTGCCGGCTCGCGCTAGTCCGGGCGCAGCCAATATCAAAACGGCTCCGGAATGGGCTCACCTCGAACTCATCACGTACGAGCAGGCCATTGCCGTGACGCTCGATTGTACCCGTCGATCCATCCTGTTTTTGACGGATATGGCGAACCGTTTCGATGGGCCAACCCTCGACTTCTTTTTGATGCTTGCTCAATCCGATGAAGACCGCGCTGCCATGCTTGAGCGAGCGCTGAACCGAAGGCTCGCGGAGTTGACCATCGGCCATGATATTCGCCGGGTTTTGGTGGAAATCCACGATGCAGCGCGTCGCGCGGCCAAAGCCTACGCGTGGATTGGACGGCGTACGATGCGGCCTCGCGCACAGGAGTTTTTGCAGGGGATGCAAGAGGTCTGCGCGCTGCATGCAGCCAATATACAGAGCATGCTGGGAAACATGGACCACCTATCCGATGATCCTGTTTTCGAAGGTCTCGCCGCGGCAACCTTGCCCACGCTCGACGGTGATGTCGAAGGTCTCGATTTCCAAGCCGCTTTGCGTATCGCCATGCATGCACAACAACGAACCGCACTCGTTCATGGGATGTATGCACGGGCATTCCGGGGAGAAGAAGCGCAACAATTGCTCGATATCGCTGATGCGGAGCGACGCCAGGCCGCCACCATCGCGTCGGTTCTCGAACGTCTCGAGCCTTCGGACCAGGACATGGAAGAACAATATCCGCAAGCGCGTAGTCCCCGGGAATCATGGACCTGCCCTGCCATCGTCGACGAATCGGAAGCGTTGGACGAACCCAAAACGCCCGTCTTGCGTCTGGTCGCCGGCTGATCCCCTCTTTCCTATCCAAGCTGGCAGCCCATTTGCCCTTTTCCATACCCGGCCATGGCACGAATAGGCGTCGAAAATTCATGGTGAATCGAGCGCTTGGCCCCGGATTGGGGTATCATGAACCCAAGGCATGAATCGTGGAATCATCCTCAATACTGTCGGGAAAGCGTGCCAGAGGGAGGCGTCATGAGCATCCGTGGTTGTGGGAGGCTTTCTTTCTTCGTCGCGATGATGGGCAGCCTCAGCTTGGTGGGGGCTGAATGCGGTGGAGGCGACGACAACGCCGCCGGAACGGGCAATGCCTCGTCGGACCTGGCGGGAACATGGTGCCTCATCAAAACCCTGGTGACAGCCACGGAGGATCATCCCGCGGGCAAACAATTTCCGCTGGAACTCGTGTTTGTGGTCCACGGCAATAGCGCGACCATGTCCACGCCTGGAGTCAGCGGGAGCGCTGAGGGAACCCTGTCCGAGGGGGTTTGGACGTTTACCTACGAAATCCCGATCGCTCCTGGGCTCACGAGCCTCAATCAAGTGCAAGTGATCAGCACGTCGCCGTTCAAAGGGACGGAGGAGCATCGGTATTACGACCAATTCGGGCAGCAGATTGGTCTGGAGGCATCGACGTTGGAAGGGTGGCGAAAAACGACGGAATCCTGTTGGTGAGGGGGGGCTCGCGGGCAGTCGCAAGGGATTGTCGATCGTCAAGGGCGATGCGGGTCGAGCTTCATGAGTTGAAAAAGGTGAGGAAAGGTAAGATGCGAGAGGCAGGGATCAACGGGTTATCAGGAGCCACCAGCGCCAGCGGTGCCGCCATCGATGGCGCTTCCACCACCGGCCGCAGCCCCGCCCGCATCCCACGGATCACCGGCATATCCCCCGGTGCCTCCGTCCCAATCTCCTCCGGCGGCGGCGCTGCCGCCATCGATTCCGCCACTACCGCCGTCCCAGTCTCCTCCGGCGGCGGCACTGCCGCCATCCGGGTCCCATCCTCCTGAGCCACCCCAGCCCCCGCCGCCAGTGCCGCCCCCGCCGCCAGTGCCGCCCCAGCCGCCGGAGCCACCCGCGCCCCCGTAGTTCTCCCAGCAATTGTCTGGTACCTCGCTCGGGTCGAACAACTTGACGACAGCAAGAGGTTCCGAGGGTTTGGCAACTTTCGCAGCGACGAACCCGTTTTGTGCAACCCCGAAAATGACGTCGTCCATAAAAATCCCACGCAGGAAGTCGGCACGGGTCGGACCGTAGACATAACAACTATAGTGTTCTGTATCCCGTTCCGCATCGGAGAACAGCGGATCTCCGGACATCGCGCCGATCGGTGTGATGCCTTCTTGCGAATCCACGTGGAACAGATGCATCGCACTCCGATAACTCATACCCATGCTATCGTAGTAGATGCTGGTGAATGGGATAGCCAGCAATTTACGGTCATCAAAAAACGTGAAGGCCTTGTGGTTCCCTTCCGCCTCCGACCCGCCACTCTCTTCGAAAACATACTTATGCGCGAGTTTGGGTTGGGTACGGTCCGTGACATCAAAAACTTGAAGCGCCAGACCATTTACCCATCCCGACATATCCCCCTCAGTTCCTATCGTCAACAGATGGTTTGGCCCCAGGGGATGCATATAGGTACTGAACCCCGGAATTTCAAGGGCCCCGAGAATTTTCGGCTCGCGCGGATTCGCCACATCGATGGCGAAAAGGGGATCGGTCTGGCGGAATGTCACCACGTAGGCCGTATCCCCCACGAATCGTACCGCGTAGACCGACTCCATATATCCGAAGCCCTCTGTTTGGCCGGCAACCTTCAATTCTCCATCCACTTTTTCGAGCGTGGACAGGTAGGTTGTCAACGGCTCGGACCCCCACTGTCTCCCCGCGGTAGCCACGATTCGAATGAACCCATTCTTCTCATCAATGGAAAACTGCCCTTTGATATACCCAGGAATCACACCGGAGCCGCTGTAGGTGGGAAGCGCTCCTTCGCCCAATTCGAAACGATGCACGTAGGTCGAATAGAAGGGATCGCTCCAACTTCCTTCCATGGTGCTGGTGGCCAACACCATCGCATTCGCGTTTTCGTACATGGTTTGTGCGACCCCGACGATGCCCAGCCCCGCGGGCGAAGCCCCGAGGTCACCCAAGTCGAGGGGCTCCACATGCGTAATGCCATATTGGCTCGTACCAGGTTTGGGGACGTAGAAATCTTGGCAAGCCACAGAGCTGGCGACAATCTGCCCTGCCGATTTGCTGAATACATGAGGCAACCAATCCTGCGCCCGAATACCCTCGATGATCAGTTCGTTTTCCTTTACCATCACCTTTCCGAGCGCTTCGCGGACCATCATATCCAATTCATCGGCCGGAATGTCCTCCACGCTCTTGCCGCTCTTCAACAACTCTTCCACAACAAGCATTTCCGCTTTTTGTTGTTCGTATTCCGTCGGATACACACGTAGTTCAGGCAAACGTCCTGGAACGTCCATCACCGTGCGCACATGTAGACCATTGCGCCGCGACGACGTATACCGTCCTTCGAAATACACCTCATGCACCAGGGCGGGCGATGCGGAAGCTACTGAAATCACTGAAATTTTTGTAAGTTCGGTGGGTGATGTGTTGGGATCGGGAGAAGTCCAGCCACTTGGGTCCCATGTTCCACTGAATGTCGGGATTTCCAGTCCTGCTTGTTGAAAGAGGTCGTAGCCATCCACCGTGGAGTAGACAACGAGTTTTTGGTCGGGGGAGCCGGCATCACCGACAAGGAACATTTCGAGGGGAGTACCTTCGATCTGGATGGAAGATTGAGCCGAGGCTTCCGTCACAGGCCAAGCCTTCGAGATATGGAGCATCTGGTCACGAAGCTGGTAGATGCGAAGGCCATCGGTCTTCACGAAATCCGCTTCGTCGACATTGGCTACTTGGGTATTAGTGCCGGTATATTGGTTCGGTCCTCCCCCCTCCGGACCGCTTTCATTTCCCCCCCCTCCCCCTGCTGTGCCACCACCCATACCTCCGGCCATGGCACCGCCCGAACCTCCCGTCATCGCACCGCCTGAACCGGCGAAAGAGCCGGCGTCCATGCCCATGGAGCCACCGGCACCCGCATACCCAGTATCGTGGTCTTGCTCCATCATGAGACGCTCGAGCCGCGCTCGCGCATCGGCTTTCAAAGCCGCTTCAAGATCCTCACAGCTTGTGGCACGACGCATCAATTGGCTCGTGGACTGAGAGGGCTCCTCATTTTTCTCGGTTACGGACCCGGAGCAAGCAATCCACCCGGTAGCCAAAGACAGACAACTCACGATGGAAAGGTTACGAACGACGGTTCTCATGGTGTTGAATCCTCCGGGCTCGCTATAAGCATGCTGTGTGCCATGTTCATAACTATATGTTTCTTTTACATTTATTACTTATTGAACTGCAGTATTCCCGATCTCCTTGTCAGAATGGCACAAGATGGCACATAAGATGGTGTACTCAAAGCCAACGGCGATCCAATTCGTTGTGGACGAGCGTGATGGCATCCTCGGTGTGAACCGATACGGGACCGAGACCTAACGGCTGAACCTTATGTCGAACCAAGATCTCCCGCTGCTCTTGTGTCAATCCCCGGTCATCGCCCACCACGAACGTTACTCCCCCATCGACAAGCCCCACCGAGCGGATATCCGGGCCCCCGGAATCCAGATAAAACAGGTTTTCGCCGTGATTCCGGCATAACCATTCTTCCAGCCCTCCGGGTCGGGCCTCTATGCCTGGCGCAAGATGTGTCATTTCCTTTCCCGGATGCCAGGTGGCGAGGGCTTCTTGGAGCAATATGGCATTGCGACGTTCGTCGGGCCTCAAAAAACGGATGCTTTCTCCTGACAAGCGCACGGCAAGGGGAGAATCCGCACCGGCCAGAAGCAGCAAATCGAGCACGGTGTCCCGTCGAATTCCATCCGCCACCAAAAGCGCCGCGCGCATACATCGAACCATGATATCCATCCGCCCGCCCGAGTCGCCGAGCGCATGAAGATGAAAAGCCGAGGATGCTTTGGTGCGGGTACCGACGATCACGAAACGGCGCTGCCAGGTGGCGGAATCATGGATGATGGGGGTGAACGGATCCGACATGAGCCGTAGATTATACGCGCCACCCTGGCGACACCCAATGAATTGCGCCGGGGTGCGTCGCGGCAGGGAATCCCGGTGGCTGTCGCCCCGTTCTTATCCAAGCTCCTGCCGTCCGTAGGGGGATAGGTGGAAAAAAAGCACGAACGACACTGTGGTGGATGGGAACAGTGTGGCGAAAAACTCCCAACATAAAAGCGACCTAAACCAGATTTTAAGCATGAATTCCGCGATACTACGTTGGATGCGGCATTGGGCACGGTATTTGATTGGCCCTTGCATTTTATCAGAAGGAGGCAATCATGCGCGCTTTTTATTCTCTTATGTTCGTCACGATGGGCTCGTTGGTGCTGCACACCGCGACCGCTTGGGCGCAACCTGCCGACAGCCGCGGACAGCCGAGTGGGGAACCCTCGAGCGACGAAGCGTCGCCCCCCTCGTTGCCATCCTCCAGCATTCCCGCCGTTGAAGCGGCCCCCGTGGAGGCGGCCTCGACCACGGTGACCGAAATACCCCAAGTCCCGCCGTGCGGCGCAGGGGCCATCAAGGGAGTCGACCCCATTGACGCCGAGACCGCCGTATGGCTCGTATGTCAGGAGATTCACAAGTATTCCAGTCGTCCCGCCTCCTTGTCCCCGGCGGATCCGCCAGCCGTTTATCGAGTCGGATTGATGAAGTTGGGCGAAAAAGTCTTTCTTACCGTCCATGTGGAGGCTCCTGTCGGCTCGGTACGTGATAGTCGGCAGATCTCCCTGGCAAGCATCGAAGAACTGCCGATCGCCACGCCCAGGGTCGTGAAAGCCCTATTTGCGGCAACAGCGGTCTCCGATACGCAAACGATATCCACCCTGGTGGGCGAAGAGAACCGCGAGTATAAAAAACGCCATGGGGAATACCTTTTTGGGGGAGGCCTGGTTGGTTCGATGTTCCTGGGAATGGGGGCTCGTATCGTTCCCGCGCTGGATTTACGCGTAGGCTATGAAACGGAACAACTCGGTATCGGGCTCGGTACTCGTATCAGTCTGGACAATAGCCGCTATGACGAGGACTCCACGGAACTTTTTACTTTCCAGGTGGGAGCCCGATACTTCCTGTCGAATGAAAACACTTCTCTATTTTTTGGCGGAGGGCTGGCGTATGCTTCGATGGAAGCAAGAAAAGACGGTGAGTATTACGAAGGTGGAGGGTTGGGGGCTTACGGCGAGGTGGGTGTGGAGCTGTTGCGGTTGTATTCGAGCCGGCTCACATTCGATCTGCAGGTCTTTGCGCCCACTTTCCCGTTGAAAACCGGTGAATACTTCAGCGGATGGGATCCAGAAACCGGAGTCTACACACCACAACCCGAAAAAAGCATGTATGCCGTACCCGTCCTTGTGGGCGTGTCTTATAGCTTCTGAGCCCGAGTCTCCAAAAAAGCACGTAAACCCGCAGCTTTACCGCGCATCATCGACCACCAGATCCGAGAATCGATTCCCGGTTTGCGCAGCAACACCTCCCCCAGGTCCGACCCCGCATCGAGAAAAAATGTATATAGAAGAAAAGCGCCCCGCCGCGCGTTTCCCAGATTTTTCATCATGACATACACGCGATTACGATGGATGAAATACTCGCGCAAAGCATCGGCCCCCGCTTGATTACCCGTTAAATGACGCGGCGCCTCCTGGTAATGATCCACCACCAACCCCCCATCGAATACAATCTCGAATCCCCGTTTCTTCACGGCAAAACACATATCCATTTCGTAATGATGCGCGTTGCCAATGATGTTCTCATCGAATTCGCCAATCAGCTCCCGGCGAAAACTCATATTGACGCCTTTGAGGTGGTCGGCTTTGGTCACGCCCAAAAATACTTTTTCGTGGTTTCCCACAATTCTACCGTACCAAGAAATTTGCCCGACACGCTGCGTGACTTCATCTTTCACGCCGTGCTCGGTGTGAACGATATCTCGCCCACCCAAGGCTCCAAGGCGCGGATTATCCGAAAACCATTGCTGGATACGGCGCACCCAATCGGGTCGGGCAGCCGCATCATCATCCAAAAACGCCACGATATCGCTCCGGGCCAATCCCAATCCCACACGGTTGGCAGGCAATACCCCAGCTTGTTTGGCTCGTCCGTGACGCAGCACAACACCATGATCCGCCTGAAGAAGCTCCGAGACAGCTTGCTCGGTTGGTGTGTCACCCACCCGGGTCACCAACACGATTTCATCCGGCAATCTCGTTTGCGAAAACAGCGACAGCAGGCATTGCCGAAGATAGCGTGGGCGCCCATAGCTCGTAACCAATACGCAAATCGTCGGTTTCATTAGGTTTTCGCCTTGTTCAGTCGAACCTTCCACAGCCCCAATACCCGTCCCGCGTGGTCCCAGGCCCGGGTTTGTTCCACGACACTACGGTGACGGTTTGGGAGCATCACGAGCGCCAACCACCCGTGGACATACGCTTTGAGTGCGGATTTTCCCAGCAAGCGCAAGTGAGATCCTTTGGCAATGAGACCATCGGAATAGCCTTTATCGAACGAATTGTCTCGAAGGAAACGGGCCGTGGAGCGGTCGGGACCAATGACGTGAAATATTCGCGCCGTGGGTGCGTAGGCAATGGTTTCCTGTCGTTGGCGCAAGCGACGGGTCAACTCGATATCCTCGGAGTATCCGGCAGCTCCTTTGCCGAGATCTTCGCGGAAGGCAGCGAGTTCATCGAAGAGATCTCGTCGAAATACCATGTTTCCGCCATATATATCGATGGGGGACGGGCCTTCTTCGAGATCGCGGGTCTGTCCAAGGATTGTTGCCAAAGGTCCATGAAGCCACGCGGGCTGTCCCTCGGGGAAGACCAAGGCAATCGCTCCTTGTACGGCACGAACGTTATAGGTTTGGGCCACACGCAGATGTTCTCGCAACACGGCGGGATCCACGAGCTGGTCGTCGTCTGTGAAAAACAGATATGTTCCCAAAGCCTGCTGAATCCCGTGATTTCTGGCGATGGAAAGCCCGGGTTTGCCCTCGAATAGATAGCGAACGGCAAAGGGAGCCCGGGCAGCAAACGCGTGGACGACCGTTTTCGTGGCGTCGGTCGAACCGTTGTCGACCAGGCATAATTCGAATTTTTCCGCGGGAAAATCGAGGGACAACATGCTTTCGAGGGCCCGGGACAACAGCTCCGCGCGGTTGCGTGTACATAGGATGATGGAAAATTGGAGGCAAGACGACATGGTATTCACGGCGTGATAAGCCTTGCGCCCGTTTCGAGCAAGGGCGAGAGTCGAACAATCGCCCTTGCATGACACGACGGAGAAGACTAGGCTCACTGCCTCTTTTCGAAAGGTTTTTAGGAGCTACACCATGGCCCGCGTCACTGTCGAAGATTGCCTGGAGCGTGAGGAAAACCGTTTTGCCCTTGTGGTTCTCGCAGCGGCCCGGACACGTCAGCTCATGAAAGGGGCCTCACCGCTGGTTCGGGCGAGAAATAAGGCCGCGGTGGTGAGTCTACGCGAGATTGCCACGGGAAAAGTCCATTTCCACCGACCCTCCTTCGAGGTCGTGGAAGAATGGCTAAAAACCATTCCTGGGGCCCACGTCGGATTCACCGAAGAGGGCTGATCCGACCCCGTGCCCCGCGTACCGCCTATCCCGTCGCGCACCGAAGCTGCCGTTCACGACAGCAACTCGTGGAAAGCCCAAGGCTCTCTATCCCATTACACCGAGCCCTCCTATTACGATAAATGCTACGCGAATCGTCACCATGACATCGCGTTTTACGAAACGCAGACCGCTTCGGCGCAAACCATTCTCGAGTATGGTTGCGGCAACGGACGCATCGCGTTGCCGCTGGCCCGTCGAGGCGCCCACGTTACGGGAGTCGACCTTTCCATCCCCATGCTCGAGTCCTTTCGAGAACGTCTGGGTCGAGAACCAAAGCCCGTACGCGATCGGATTACCCTCGTCCATGGAGATATGCGAAAAAAAAGGTTAAAAAGGCGTTTTGAAGTCGTGCTTTGCACGTTCAACACGTTTTTGCACCTGTATGACCGGGGCGATGTAGAGCAATTTCTGGCTTGCGTGCGAAATCACCTCGAGCCCGAAGGCAAGTTCATCATGGATACGTCGCTGCCCTTGATCGAAGAGCTGGCCCGCAACCCGGGACGACCCTATCGCGTACCGAGATTGAAGTATCCCCCCACCGGACAAGTCGTGCGCTATGCAGAATACTTCGACTACGATCCGATGTCCCAGGTCATGCGCGTTACGATGCGATTCGAACCTTTCGACGATCCCAAAGCGGCGTGGTCCGTGCTGCTTGCCCATCGGCAGTTCCATCCCCAGGAAATCGAAGCGCTTTTTCATTACAACGGGTTTCAGGTGCTATCCGTTCATCCCAATCTCGATGATGGGACCACCCCGTTGGATTCCTTGGGCTGGGTAGCTCGCGTTCGCCGCTGATGATTCGAGATTATCGATCGGATTCGACCTGGCACGGACCGGGATGCAGGAACGTACGGCCGGGACATCGACCGCTCGCACGGAATTCCTGGCCATCACAGCCGCAATATACACGAAGGTCTCTCGTGCAGGCGCGCTCTTTGGGCATGCAGCGTCCTTGTCGTGGACCACAGCCCATCCCCTCGCAAATCCCACTCATACACTCATCACCAGAAGAACAAGAGGAACCGTCGGCAAGAGAATGCAAAGGAGCACGTTCCAACGCAGAGCGGTCTTGCTGTTGCTCGAGCTGGGGCTTGGAACGGTCGGGAAGAGGCCGTCGTGGGGAGTCTGGCTTTTCCGTGTCGGGAGCGGCGGGCTGGCGGGGGTCGCTCGGATAGGTTCCAACACCCTCTGGACGGGCACCGTGTCGATGCCTGGCCGTAGGACGAGCACCGCGGCGTTCACGAGAAGGGCCGGCGGAATATTCTGGATCGTTGGGTTCGACCCTCGTATTTGAATCGTTGGAATGCTCCACCGCGTCCGCTGAAGTTGCCGGGCGTTCGATGATCGTGCAAGCGGCTGACAAAAGCAGGGGCAGCGCGGGGAAAAACCATGAAAGACGCATACATCACCTCGAAATCATGACTGTGGGCAGCCGATGTAGGGTTTGACGAAGCAGCCAGTGGATTGTTTCACCCTTGCGTTTCGAGACCATCGCCCCAGAGTCGGCACACCATGTTACCCGCCACGAGCATTGCCCACATCGCATTATATTGCACGGACTTGATGTCGATGGAACGATTCTACTGCGACACGCTCGGATATCGCGTCGTGTGGCGCCCCGATTCGGACAATTGCTATCTGTCACGGGGCAAAGACAGCTTGGCGCTCCACGTCGGGCCGCCCACGAAAGCGGAATCGCGGCTGGATCATTTTGGAATGACGTTGGACTGTCGTGAGCATGTGCAGCAGTGGGCGCAACACCTGATCGCGTCGGGGATAGCGCTGGAAGCGCCCCCTCGAACGCATCGTGATGGCTCCACGAGTTTTTACGTGCGTGACCCTGAAGGCAATCGCATTCAATTTCTTCATCTCGGACCGGGCATGACGTTTGCGCAAGAGGGTGAAAATAGGGGGCCATCGCAGACGTAACGGGCTTTGGCAGAAGGACAATGCGCAGCCCAGGCCGATGGGTAGCGAGCATGAGTTTTCGGAGATATTTTTTCGAAAGCGAGGGGGACGGAGCGATTCAGAAGGCTGAGCCGCTCGACGGAACAGTGAACGGGTGGGGAAGCCGCGCGGCATGACTAGCATAAGTATGTGAAATTATACGATATTTTTATGTCTCGACAAGATGGACTCCAGGAATGGATATTCAGGTGCAAGCTACTGTATTACGTTGGTAAGCGATGAACGTGCGGCACGTATGGCTCCTTGGTTTGCTGGTTGGGTGTAAAGAACCTGCGTCGACAAGCGAACCGCCGATTGGCAGCCCCGCGGTTTCGACAAGTTCGAGTTCAGCGGCGCCTGTGTTTTCTGAAGCATCGGCTCCTTCCGCGCCCACGGCGATGGAATCCGTATCGGCATCGGCGTCTTCTTCCGCTTCGGCGTCTGGGGCCGCTGCGGAAACGCTATGTCCCGAGGACATGGCATTGGTGCAAGGGGAGCATTGCTCGCTTGTGGAGCAAAAGTGTCTCGAACATGCTCTCGACAAGGAAGGCAAGGCGATCGAGGCGGTTTGTCTGCGTTTTGAAAAACCAAGCAAGTGCAATTCGACAGGCCGGTGGCACCTGCGATTTTGCATGGATCGATACGAGTACCCCAACAAGGTTGGGGAAAAGCCAATGGTCTTGGTCGACTTTCATGAGGCCACACGGTTATGCCAAGAGCAAGGGCGACGGTTGTGTACGCCAGCGGAGTTCAACTTCGCTTGCGAGGGGGAAGACATGCTTCCGTATGCCACGGGGTTCGAGCGTGACCCATCGAAGTGCAATATCGACAAGGAGTGGCGAAAGAAGAACCGTGAGCTTTTGCCATATGGGGAATGCATGAAGAACAAGGCATGCGCGGCGGAGTTTGCCAAGCTCGATCAACGCCATGCCATAGGTGAGCGCACCACGTGCGTTTCTCCTTTCGGCATTTACGATTTGAACGGCAATGTGAACGAGTGGGTTTTCGTCCCGTGGGGGAAAGCACCTTTTCGTGGGGCCATCAAAGGCGGTTGGTGGGGGCCGGTACGCTCGCGATGTCGTCCGATCGTGACCTCCCACGATGAAAAATACACGGGATATGAAGTTGGTTTTCGGTGTTGCAAGGATGTTGCGGGGGCAGCGCCCACCTCATCGCAAAGCCCGGCCTCGGATGCGGCGACGCCTTGAAGCGTGCTGGTTCACACAAGCCATGGATGCAGAGGGCTGATCACAATTTGTACGCCTTGTTGTGGGGATCGAAGTCCAGATCAGAAAACCCCGGCGCGTCATTCACATCCTTGTAATCGTAGGCTTCCTGCAGCTCGTCCTGGAAGTTATACACCTCGGATTTGACCTCGATCCCGCGCACGAAATCCGTCCAATGCATCATTCGGTAGCAGTAATAACCAAGCCGCGGGTCGCGAGGCAGGATGGTTTCCATCTTGTAGGTTTTGCGTCCATGCACGGTTTCCAGCCCATGGTTGACGCGTTGCACATGGCCTCGTGGTGCGGCGACCGCGTAGTCTTTTTCGATGAGCGCCAACAGGTGTCGAAATCCAACCTCGGTAACTCGATGATTCGTTCCGCGTCTTGCCACGGGGGTATCCAATCCGATGGTGACGGGAACGATACCGAAAACGCCTGCTTCTCGGACTCGCATCACATCGGTTCCAAGTTTGGTGCTGTACAAGAGTTCTCGTCCTTTGAACGGACCGGCGATCCATTTCATGTAGATCGCTTTGGGATCTTCCCTCATTTTCAGGTGAATGGTTTCCGGATCCTGGAGTTTTTTTCCAACGCGTTCTTGTTTGATCAAGGTGCATTCGTATTGCGCAAGATTCGCCAAGGCGCGTTTGCCAGTTTCGAGAAACACCCAGTCTTCGGTTTTGTCCAACACGGCTGCGACGCTATCGTCTCGTAACCCGGAAAACACGATTTTTCGGCCTTCATTGCCCATAAACAAGCTTTGGGCGGCGAGGTCTTTGGCATCGAGGCGCTTCATGAAGGTGATGATTTGTTCGGGTGTGAGCGTGTCGTAGAGCCGAAGCATGATGTTCGGGTACACGGTGGAGAAGTGCTGATGAGTCGAGTCGGGCAGGTGTGCGACACTTGCTTTCACGAGATCTTGTTTGGAGGTGTCGAGGGTTTCGACGACGCTCGCGAGGCCATTTTCTCCGAGGAAGTGAAGCATGGCGGCGCGCTGAGGTTCGGACAAGGCATCGATGGTGAGGCGTATTTGGTCGATGGAAAGCAGTTCGAGAGTGAGCCGCAGGAGTTTGGGAAAGACATTGGAAAACGAGGGAACTTCGTGGCCGTAGCAGACGACAGGGGCACCTGGAGCATCGTTCATGGGAAGATCCAAACCGTACGCCACGCGGGCGTCAAGGCTCAGGGCGAGCCATGGCTGGAAAGGTATTGGATAGGGATGCGGGCGCGGGCGGGTGTTCAGGTATCGACGAAGCTTTTGAGCTGTTTGGAGCGGCTTGGATGACGAAGTTTTCGCAGGGCTTTTGCCTCGATTTGTCGGATGCGTTCCCGGGTGACTTCGAAGTCTTGGCCGACTTCTTCGAGGGTATGGTCGCTTTTTTCTCCGATACCAAAGCGCATGCGGAGCACTTTTTCTTCTCGTGGGGTCAATGATTTGAGGACTCTGCGGGTTTGGTCGCTCAGGTTCAGATTGATGACGGCCTCCGAAGGGCTGACCGCATTTTTGTCTTCGAGAAAATCACCGAGATGCGAATCTTCTTCTTCACCGATGGGAGTTTCGAGGGAGATGGGTTCCTTGGCGATTTTAAGGACTTTTCGCACTTTATCGATGGGCAGTTCCATCTTGACGGCGATCTCTTCCGGTGTGGGTTCTCGTCCGTATTCCTGGATGAGATAGCGCGAGGTTCGGATGAGTTTGTTGATGGTCTCGATCATGTGGACCGGGATCCGGATGGTACGGGCTTGGTCGGCAATGGCGCGCGTGATGGCTTGCCGGATCCACCAGGTGGCGTAGGTCGAGAATTTGTAGCCGCGTTTGTATTCGAACTTATCCACGGCTTTCATCAATCCGATGTTGCCTTCTTGGATGAGATCGAGGAATTGCAGTCCGCGGTTGGTGTATTTTTTTGCGATGGAAACGACCAGCCGGAGGTTGGCTTCGACGAGTTCTGCCTTGGCTCGTTCAGCGACTTGTTCGCCACGACGGATGGCGGAGTAGCAAGCGCGGACCTCTTCGACGATGATATCGAGTTCTTCTTCGACTTTTCGGACGCCGGACTGAGCGTTTCGCAACGTGGATTCGATCTCGGCAAGTTCAGCGCGAGTTACGCCTAGTTTTCGAGCTACTTTTCGTTCGTTGGCAGGGTTTTGTTTGGCGGACTGAACCAGGGATGCGATTTGACTACGAGACACACCGGTTCGTTTTTCGAGTTCGGCAGCGCTCGATTCCGCATGTTCGACTTTTTGAATCAGCCGCTTGAGGCGTCCGACGATCTTGTCGATCGTTTTTTTGTTCAGACGCATTTCTTCTAGAGTTTTGACGAGTTCATGGCGTGTCGTTTTGATCTCTTCGCGGAGCTGGCTTTTTTTGCCATCGGACTCGGCTTTTGCGGCAGCCAATAGATCTTGGTGTTTTTTGTCCAATCGTTTGACTTTGTCGATGAGCCGAATGATACGACGGTCGGCTTCCTCTTCATCGAAGCCCTGCTCATCGTCTTCCGCGTCCCGGATGATGTCCTTGACACGGATTTTGTGTCTACGGAGTTTGTCACCAAGTTCGATGATCTCGCGCACGGCGATCGGGGAGTTCAGGATGGCATCGAGGACCATCAATTCTCCGTGTTCGATTCGCTTGGCGATTTCGACTTCGCCTTCCCGCGTGAGCAACGATACGCTACCCATTTTTCGCAGGTACATGCGCACCGGATCGCTCGAACGCGAATAATAGGCATCGAGGTCCTCTTCCGGCTCGTCCTCGCGAACACGCACTTTTTTGCCGTCGTCAGGCTCCTGATCGGTCATGCGTTTCGACCCAAGCTTGACCTGCGTCGTCACATCCACGATCTGGATGTCTTCGTCCCCAAGAGCCGAGATGACGTCATCGATCTGATCGGGGGCCACCACGTCTTGTGGTAACGCATCATTGACTTCTTCATAGGTAAGAAAGCCTTTGGAGCGTCCGAGATCGATGAGCTGTTGGACTTCTTTGCTCCCCTTGGGTTTGGCAGGCTCCTTGGTTTTGGCGGGTTGAGCACCTCGCATCGGCTTGCCGGAATCCGCGCGGAGCTTGGCATGGCTCCGAGGGTGAGTGGAGAAGTCCGACACCGCGTGGTGGTCTTTACTCTTTCGATCGGATTTTTTCGCTCGCACCGGCTCCCTCGTTATCGACAATCAATGGCCTCGGTCATCCAGTCGTCAAAGCCCCAATCGCTCCCTTTGCTTGCGGACGGCCTCGAGGAGCAATTCATTTTCTTCTTGGATGTCACCCTGGGCCCCCGCTTGATGAATCTCTTTGACGACCTGAGCATGCTCCCGCGCAAGATGCAGCCGCTTCAACTTCTGGGCATTTTTAAGAAACTCTTCCTTCGCCTGTGCCGCATCGTCGATACGAGGAGCGGCGAGACGCTGGGCCGCGAAGTCATGGATCGAAGGCTGCAGATGTGCAAGGAAAGAGTCTTGCCAATCGGATTTCGGCAGGTTATGCACATCATGTACCAATTTGAACACGTGAACGATCTCGCCTTCCACAATTTCTATATGTTTACTAATTTCATCATCATCCAATAATTCTGGAAATTCTATAATACACCCCAGCATTTCCAAAGAAAGCTTGAATTCTCCCACGTCTGACTTCCGCGGCGCTCGTGGGGTCGATGCCGAGAGCGTCGGTTGACGAGCCGCCTGGCGCAATCGTGAGTGTAACGCTCGGACGGTTCGGGCATCACTCAGGCCCAAGCGCGCGACAACCTTGTCCGCATAGTTTTCGGCCATGGCACGAACGATGGGGTCGGATTCATCGCGAATGAGTTGAGCTACCCACTGAACCCGGGAGGCCTGTTCATGCGGATTGCTTTGCGGAAAGCTTTCGTCCAGGACCTGCTCGATGAGGTATTCGAGGATACTTTGGGCCTGTTCGATGAGACGTTCCAACGCGGGGGAACCACGCTGTCTTACGAAGTCGTCCGGGTCCAATCCGGTGGGTAAGCAAGCTACCCGCGTATCCAACCCAGCCATGGCACATACCATTCGGCTTTTTGCAATCGCTGCTCTCCCCGCCTTATCGCCATCGAATACCAAGGTGGCTCGCGGCGTGAACCGACGGATGACACGGGCCTGTGCTTCTGTGAAAGCAGTACCCAACGGTGCCACCGCATAATTGATGCCTCGCGCATGCAAAGACAAAACGTCGAAGTTGCCTTCCACCACGACGGCAAGCTCGCGTTGGCGGATGGCTTGTCGTGCTTGAAAAAGGCCAAATACCGTTTCGCTTTTTTTGTAGATGGGCGATTCGGGTGAATTGACGTATTTGCCCGTTTGTTTGTCGATATCGCCGGTTTGGGGGTCCGGCAGCAGCCGACCACTAAATCCCACCACACGCCCCTGCACGTCGATGACGGCGAACATCAATCGATTGCGAAAAAAGTCGTAGTGTCCGCTTCCGCCTTTTCGCGGCACGATAAGGCCGAGCAATTCAGCATCCGTGGGGGACACTCCCTGCCCGCGCAGATGAGACAGCAACCCATCCCATCCTGCGGGAGCATACCCCACGCGAAATGCCTGAAGCGCATCAGCAACAGCGTCCGTGGGGGTTGCGGCAACCAGTTCCCGTCGCTTCAACTCCTCACGCGCCACCCGCGAGAAAGGGTGTTGTCGCAATTGGGTTTCGAAAAACGACGCTGCAATCTGGTTGATTTCGTACAAGCGTTGTTTGGTACGTGTCGTTTCTCGGCTCGTGGATGATGCCGTCTTTTCCGCGGACAATTCCTCGATTTCGATACCGATTCGTTCGGCAAGGACCCGGACGGCTTGCGGGAACTCGAGTCCTTCGAGCCTCATGATAAAATCGATCACGCTGCCTTTTTCATGGCAGCCGAAACAATAATACCGTCCCGTTTCCCCATTGACATGGAAACTCGGCGTTTTTTCTTTGTGAAAAGGGCATAACCCAAGGTGATGCCGCCCGCGTCGCGTAAGTTTCACCGTCTCGCTGATGATGGCAACGATATTGGCGCGCTGACGCACCTGGGCGATCGTTTCGGGCGAAATCATCCAAAAGGCTCTCGGTCAGGTCCTTTCATCACACCCAGTCATGAAACTGAATTCATGCAAAACCATACCGTAGCGCCAACACCACCCTCGCGCCACGGAATGTCATGATCTTGTCAATTGTTGTTCATTCGCCGGAAATACGGGCCATCTCCTCATCGGAGACATCGAGATCGGCGAAAACGTTTTGAACGTCATCGTGATCGTCCAACGCATCCGTGAGGTTGAGGGCAACCTCCGCATCCCTTCCAACCAGGGATTTTTTGCTCTTGGGCAAGAATTCGAGCCCGCTTTCCAAGACGGTGATGCCGTCGGCTTCCAGGGCTTTCGCCACGGTATCGAAAAGCTCGACGGGAGTCACCACCTGCCATACTTCCCCCGTGTTTTCATAGTCGTCGGCTCCCGCTCCCACGGCCACGTCCATGAGCTTGCCTTCGTCGGTAGCGCCATCGACTTGGAACACACCCTTTCGGTCGAAAGCCCACGCCGCGGTTCCCGAAGACCCCAAAGAACCGTTGTGTTTTTCGAATATTTTTCGCAGTTCGGCTACCGTGCGGTTTCGATTATCGGTGACAACCTCGATGAGCAAAAGGATGCCCCCAGGGCCCGTGCCTTCATAAAGCACCTCTTCATAACTCGCCCCATCGAGTTCCCCCGTGCCTCGCTTGATCGCCCGTTGAATGGTGTCCGCAGGCATCTGTTGCGCCTTGGCATCGGATACCGCTTTTCGTAAACGAGGGTTGGCGTTGATATCACCTCCCCCCATCCGCGCGGCGACGGTGATTTCGCGAATCAACTTGGTGAAAAGACGTCCCCGTTTCGCATCCGCGGCGCCTTTTTTATGCTTGATGGTTGCCCACTTGGAGTGTCCACTCATGCTCGTTCCGTTTCCATGCAGGAATGAAGGAAATAAGCTAGTCGTTGACCCTAGGTCGGGTCAACGGTCGTGGTGAAGACGGACTCGGTTTTTAGACGACAACCCAGAGATCGAAGAAATACGGCACTCTGCTCAATGGCATCCGCCCCCCACATCGATCAACTCCCGCTCCAACGTGACAAGCAGCGGGCTGGAAGTCGTCACCGGCCAACGTGATACCGCCGGCAGCCTTACCCCCGTCAAACCCGCCTGAGACGGAAGCCCCACGAATTGTATCGATAGCTTGAACTTTCCCCGGCTCAGCTCATTCATGCTGCGCGCCATCGACAACAAACCAAGCTTGGCCGCCCGAACCGTCTTCTGCCTGCCGTCGACCGACGACCCATTGGCTTTCGCAAGCGCGGTCACATCCACTTTCATGCCGAGACTCATCGTTCCGGCCTCATCGATTCCATCGGAAAGCCACGAAGGCTCCATCGGCGGCCGCGTGGACACCAAGTTGATGTCGAGGTAAGGCGAAGGAATCCCGCTCTGATTGACGATATAGGCTGGGGAAAATACCGCTTGCATGATGCTTGCTGCGGGGATGCCCAGTTCCGCATGCATCGGTAACCTCCGATAACATATCGCGTCCGTCTGCGGCTCTCGGTAAACGATCGAATAGTCCAAGATCGCGTCGACGGTTGCGTGACCAGGGCTGCCCCATGTCGCAATCGCCAGAAAACCAGCGACCAGGCCTCGTATCACTCGCATGGTTACTCCTTGGGATCCCATCCATCAACCTCTCGACGGCGATACCGAACGGGTAGGCCCCCCTTTTCACAATGTCCCATGACGCAAAAACTCCATGTCGATTCAGGGAGGCGCTGGGGAAGCAGGGGAGTCGGCGAAAGGCAACACATTGCGCGGATCACACGCAATAGAAACGGTAAAATCGACCAGAGCGCTCGAAAGCAACAAGGAATGTTCTGTATTTTCGCGTACTTGCCTCACTTCTAGAAAAAGATGGACTCGCCCTTCGCTGCCCGAATCCCCCACCGTGCCAAGCCATGTTCCCGCGGCCGCTTCCGCACCAGGCGCAAGCCCCGTCGCTGTTTGATCGAGATGGCCGTAGATCAATAAATAATCTCTGTTTTTTCCAGATTCTAACAAAGTGTGACGGGTTGCGACGGTTTTTCCAAATAGAATTCCTACGAAAACGACTTCGGCGTTTCCCTGTTGAAAAGGAAGTTGCAAGGCGTACACCGGGGTTCCACGGGGCACGTCCAGGTCGATTCCGAGACGGTTCTTGGTGGAGAGGTCCTGTCCGCTAGGCTTTTCGGTGTCCAGACGAGTCTCGTCGTAACCGCGGAGGACAAGGATCGGCAGACGGGGATCGAAGGGGAAACGGTAAGCCTCGTAGGGGGCGGGTCGGTCTGGGCGACGCGGGATCTGCTCATAGATTTTCCAGGTTCCGGAAGGATCCCGAGGCGTGTTGACTCCTTTGCTCAATCCCGGCTGTTGGTTTTCATCCCCCATGGGGGGAAAGGGAACGCACTGCGTGGAGTCAGGCAGGAATCCGGCGGGACAGAGGGATGACAGAGGTGAGCCATCGTGGTTATCGATGGTGGTCACGACGGTGATATGGCGTGGCACGGAGAAGCGATAGGACCAAGCGGAAATTGCGCTTAGTCCAGCTACGGCGACGGCAGCACGCACCACGGGACGCACGAGCCAGAGCGTAACGTGAGGAGGGTCCAAGGGCCAGTGATCGTTTGCACCGTTGCATTACCCGACGGGTGGAGGTAGCCGTAAGCTATGACCATCAAGGAACATGTGGATGTGCAGCAGGTTCTCACGAAGATATTCGAAGCAGAGCGTACCCTGCGGCAGCAGTCTCGGAAGTTGCTTCAGGCGCCCCATGGGGCTGTACTCGGTCAACTTCAAACGGCTTTTTCGCAAGCCAGTCAATTGAAAGACGAACAAGAGGCCGAACTGCGGCTCGTATGTTTGACGAGATTGCTGCGGACGGTACCGGGACCGGGTGCCATCGATTTGCTCATTGATATCCTCGGTCATGATAACGAAGAGGCACGACAAGGAGCCGGCTTCGTTCTCGAAGACATCGCCTCGGAACGGTTGGGTGAAGTCCGAAAGGGTATCGAACGCGCGCTCAAACGCCTTCCTGTGGGCAGCTTGGCCTTGTGCGAGCTGCCTTTCGTCATCTTGGGATTGGATGGTGACGTTATCCGTATGCTTCGACCTTTCCTTTCCCACCAAGACCCCGAGGCCGTGGCGGCCGCCATCGATGCCTATGTCGAATACGCCGACCCCGATGCCATCACTCTTCTCGAACCGTTGACCCAAGACAACCGCCGCGTGCAGGTCAATATCGAATCCACGGATGAGGAAGAGAGTGTGACCATCGCGGACCTGGCAGCCGACGCGATCGATGCACTGCAAGAAGTCGCCAGCATCATGGCTTCAGAGCCCTGAATGGGCCGTCTCGAACCCCGTGTTCCCAGCTTGCCGGAAAAGCTGTAACTTATTGAATTTACTTAGTTTAATTTATGTCGCGACGGAAGGAAGCTCGATGCCGCTCGACCATTTCAACGAGGGCACTTGCTTGCCGGTCGCAACGGCTTGACCCTTCTGGCCTGACGAACGTCTTGATTTCATTCAGGGCAGCGTCGAAAACACCCACCGTCGCGACAGACCGAACGTCCCGCGCCATGATGGAGCCACCGTAGGATACGTAAGCGTCTACGGGTTATCGTCTCTCCAAGACAGACCAAGCCATTCCCCATTCCCCATTGGCCATCGTATTGCTTACACTGCCCAACCAGACCACTCATGCCCACGGACACGATCTCATGACTCACCCGTTCCGCTCCTGGCTGTGCCCATGCTTCGGTATCATGTTTTGCGTAGCGTTCGTCGACGATGCGAAGGCGCAGACGTACGATGGGGAAACGCCAGTTGCGGCGAGCGATGCGTTGGTGATGGGGGATTGGTTATTTCGACCCTATTTGGAATTGCGGAGCCAAGCGGAGTTTCGGTTTCATCCCTTCGATGTGGGAGGAACCATGATAACGACGCGTCCATCGAGCAGTCCGATCGGTGGAACACAAGCCGAGGTTGAAAAACAGTGGTGGGTGTTATCGCGCGGGAGAATGGGATTGTCCGCGGAGCGAGGTTACCTTCGCGCCGTGCTCGAGTTACAAGACGCTCGTCTGTGGGGGGAGTTATCGCCCCTTCGTCTGGATGCGAGAGACAGGTTACCGTCGACGGGAGCCAGGTTGGCGTATGGGGAAGTACGGGGTGTGGGGTCTCGAGCTTCCTTTTTGAGAATTGGGCGACAACAGGTGGTGTGGGGAGACGGTCGATTGTTGGGAGCATCCGATTTTTCTCCCACGGGACGCTCTTTGGATGCGGTGCGAGGCCAGTGGGTGCTTGGCGATTTCGATCTCGAAGGGTTTTCGAGCATTCTGGTAAGCCCAGGAGCCGCACCAGCGCCAATGCGTCGCGAAACACTCGGAAGCCCGGAAGGCATGGGCACGCATCTGCACGGCCTACGGCTCGCTTGGCATATTGCGCCATGGCTCCATCTTCAATCCAACAATCTAGGGCGTTTCGCGCGTTTTCCGACGGAGCATTTGATTGACCCCGGCGATCTATATCTCACCGGTTTGCGCGTATGGGGTGGGTACGTGGGCGTATCCTACGCGTTGGAAGGGGCATACGAAGCGGGGCGAGACGCGGCGGTTGGGTCCACTCGTTCTCGAAGCGCGTGGGCTGTGGCCGCGAATGCGAACTATGAAACCGGATTATGGTGGAACCTGGGTCTGGGGGTGGAAGGCGCGTACGCGACAGGTCAGAAGAAAGGGGAAAGTGCCATCACGCGTTTCGATCCCATGCTGCCCGACAATCGGGTGGGACGCGATGCCATGGGGTTGGTGGCTTGGTCCAACGTGATCGATGTCGGGGCAACGGCAACTCTTTCGCCCCATGACGACGCGCAGCTCGTGTTCGGCTACCGATACCTGGCGATGGCAGAGCCGTCGGATGGTTGGCAAACGGCTGACATGGTATTTGTGGGGGAAGCGCCGAACAACGACGAGTCGTTTCTTGGACATGAATTGGACGCAAGGATGCGGCTGAGCCCGTGGGGACCGCTGGATGTGGAGGCGGGCTACGGGCTGTTTCTTACGGGTCCGGGCGCAAAAAATGTGCTCGAAGCATCCGGCCGAGGTCGTCCAAACTTACAACATTACGGCTACTTACAAACGACCTTTCGTATTCCTTGAAAGCGAGGAGGGTCAGGGCGCCACAAGCCGGTCAATAAAACCGGTTCTTGAGCAGCCATCCGAGCACGCCCAGCACGGTGAGAGCGGATACGACGCTGGACAAGGCGAGAGCTTTGAGCCAGACCGGCGCGGCGTCGGGGTCGACGAAGGGGGCACCGGTGGGCGTCATGAGTCCAGAACCCGTATGACCGACGGCTGGTGGTTGGATGGCTGCCAGCATCTGGGTTTCGACCATTCGTGGGTTGACGGGTGGGTAGGCGGCGGTCGGAGGAGGAGGCTGTAATTGAGGCTGGGGTTGAAGCTGGGGTTGAAGCTGGGGTTGAAGCTGGGGTTGAAGCTGGGGTTGAAGCTGGGGTTGGGGTTGGGCAATTACCCCTGGCGGAGTAAAAGGCGGGCGAACAGCCGGTGCGCCCGCGGCAGGAACGGGCTTAGCCTCGGAAGGGGCCGTGGGAGGGGAGGCGGGAGCCATCGCCGCCGGGCGCTGAATTTGCCCGAACGGTTCGGGACCATCCCCCCGGTAAGGGCTGACATGAATCGCCGTCGGCGGCTCATATTCATCGTCGTCGTCATCGTCGAGCAACCCAGGCGAACCCGGTTCAGGAGGCGCATCCGGGTCGTATTTATACTTCACCGAATGAACGAACATCGCGGTCGGGGCCTCGTCGAAGTCGTCGTCGTCCATGGGGTCTGGCGGCTTTGCAGGGACCGGAGGAGGTGGAGCTTTGGCGGAGGCCGATTGGACGGGAGCAGGGGTGGGGCGCGCAACCGGTTGCGCTGGTGCCATGGGTGTGGCGCCAACTGGCACCACGGGGCTTGGCATGCCCAGAATGGTTTTTTGGGGGGAATTGACAGCGCGCCGGGTTGCAGGGTGAGCCGGTTGTGCCGCCGACGACCCAGGTCGCGGTATTGCGCCTGCGGGGCGGGGAGCGCCCTGAGCAGAACCTGGCTTTCCGCCTGGGGTCTTGTTGGAGGGAACAGAACTCATCGATACCAGTATCCTACACTCTTTATTTCCGACTCGAAGTGCAAGCTTTTCGAGCTTGGTTCCGGCTCGACGGACGGTTTTTGGTTTTCACCTTTCTTTCGAAAGCGATTCCGCCTTGCGCTGACGCAGGCTCGTTTGAAACTTCCGGAAATCTTTTTGCCTTGAAGGGACCATGGCCGCCCCCTGGGCCAAGATATCGATCGCTTCATCGAAACGACCAACGTCGGAGAGCACGACCGCCAAGTCCCAATACGGATCGAACCAGGATGGGCGAAGCGTGATGGCACGCTCGATCGAAACGATCCCTTCCTCGATTTTACCTTGCCGAGCGAGGCATAACCCCAATCCTTTGTGGGCATAAGCGCGATCGGGATCGACACGCAGGGCGTTGCGACAATGCGCCTCCGCCTCAGCGAAGGATCCTTGAAAAAACCTAACAAATCCAAATAGATCCAGCACTCTCGGATCGTTGGGGTCCGCGGCGTACGCTTCTTCGAGCAACGCCGCTGCCTCTTCGAAGCGGCGAGCCACCGCTTCATTTTTGGCGCGAACCAATAACGAATCCAGATCAGCCATGGAGACAACTTAGCATTGATCCAGTCGCAGCGTCATCTTCTGAGCGACCTGGCACCACATCGGCCATGCATTCATTTCGAAAAGGCAACATCGGCTCCCCGCCGCATCACGGACCAGCGATGTGATTCTCGTCCAAAGAGCATAGCAGCCAGAAATGCAGAAAGACACGAGACGAGCAACCTCTCTTGACAGCGTCGTCATGGTATGACTTGGCAGGCATGGCTTGCTTTCTTCTCCTGTCGACGCGCAAGGAAGGCAATGGGGCAAGGTGTTCGAAGCTTGGCTCGATCATCCGACAAGCGGGGATGGCATCGAAAAAAATCCGATTTCCGACGATCATGCGGGCTGCGATCGGGTTGCTCTCTCTGATCCAAATAGCGAATTTGCTGCATCTATTTCGCTTACGAGTAGCGTATCCTTACCAACTCGAATGGATGGAAGGCGCGGTGCTCGAGCATATCGAGCGCGTCTCGACAGGCCAATCGCTGTACGTAGCCCCGTCCGTTTCGTTCACTCCGTACCTGTACACACCCTTTTACTACGCGGTCAGTGGGGCGATGTGTCGGGTTCTGGGGTTTGGGTTGGAGGCACCTCGTGTCGTGTCCATCGTGGCCACCGTCGCGACTCTCGGCTTCGTGGCGAGTTTCGTGTACGAAGAAACGCGCGATCGGTTGGCGCCTCTCGTTGCCGTGGCCTTGTTCGTCTCGACCTATGAGGTGACGGGGTTTTGGTTCGATCTTGCTCGCGTGGACAGTCTGTTTCATTGTCTCGTTCTTGCGAGTCTATGGCTCGCTCGATTTGGAAAAAGCCACGGGGCCATGGCGGGGGCGGGGGCTACGCTGTTTTTGGCTTTTTTTACGAAACAAGCGGCCCTTGCCTTCTTGCTACCTTTGGCCGTCTTTGCTTTCGCAACCGGCTGGAAGCATGCGCTCAACGCCATCGCTTCCTTTTCTGTTCTTACCGTGACAGCCACCCTGTATCTGCAACGCATCTCCGAAGGATGGTTCACCTATTACGTGTTCCGCGTTACGGGGCAGCACAAGGTCCATTGGGATTGGTTGGCGCCTAGTTTCCTGGAGTATTTCATCAAACCTTACGGAATTGCCCTGCTGTTCACGGTCATCGTGTTGGTGATTCGGCCCAGAGCGTTGCAACGACGTCGTCTCACCGCTGCCTACGTCCTTTGGCTGCTTTGCGCTGTGGCCTCATCGGCTCTTTCGCTGAACCATCAGGACGGCTGGGTCAATGTGTTGATTCCTGCGTATGGTGCGCTGGCCGTCGTGGCGGGTTTCGGATTCGGTGCCGCACAACGAAATCGACACCAGAGCATCGTCGTTATGAGCATCGTGATGTGGGGCATAGCGTTTGCTGTCCTTGTCTATCCTCCCTCTCGCGCCTTGCCCACGCGCGCTGATTGGGCTGCGGGAGCGTTGGTGACACAAGCCCTTCGTTCTGCGCCCGCGCCACTGTGGATGCCGGGAGCAGGCTACTTGCAGGCCCTCGCGGGCCATGAGGAAAACTCAGCCCACACGATGGCTCTGGCGGATATTTTCAAAACCCAAGAGCCCCGCATTCGGAACCAACTGCGCGACGACATCCTGGTGTCGGTGCGGCAACACCGATGGGCAAGCATCGTGATCGATCCATCGTTTCGGATGCTGCCCCCAGAAATCATGGAGGAAATTCGTCGTTGCTACCGGTGGCACCAGTCTATTTTTCCCGAGCATGAACACGGCGGGTGGCCCAACACGGGATTTCAGACACGACCGCAGGAGATCTGGATACCGCGGTGAAGGGAGAAGCGAAGGCGTTTGCTATCCCGATATGTACAATGCGGCCATGACTGATATCGTTGACGTTTTTGTCAAAAAAATCAATTTATATCATATATTTCAATATGTTACTACGATTCTGCCAACGCAGCCAATACCAACAATACATATCCGTATATTACGGATTGAATGACGACTGGGGAAAAGTTGGCTGGTTTGTAGGTCTTCCGCTTTGGCGAATCCACGGATGGGATCGATGTGCCTACCGCGGGTCGACGAACTCCCTCAGGCTTTCTGCCAGTGCATGGGGAGGCACGAAAACCATGGTGCCAAAGTATGGTCTTCGGTCATTTGACATGGGTTTCGGTCTGTCTGGCATGCGCGGCCACTCCGACGCTTGCGCCCAAGGTGACACCGAGGGAGCTGAGGCGATGGTCGGAACTGAATCCCACGGACAGCGTGGCACCGTTATAGTCCCCGGAAAACTCTACTCCCTGTCCGTCGAAGGCATCGATGTCATGCACGTATTGCAGGCTGAACCCTATTCCCGCGGATGCGCCTAGCACAGCGGGAGACAGGACCATGGGAAGGCCTAAGGGGCCAGCAGGCATGCCGGTTTCATATTGCGACACACCTTTTTCGTGAAACAGGAGCCCTTGCCCTACGGAATAGGACACTCCCGCGATATCTCCGTAAGCTGCTGACAATTCCCATCCAATGGCAATGCCCGACCGCGGGCCTGCTTTCGTAGGAGCAGGAGGAGTTCTGGCGGCGATGGGTGCTTGCCCACTGCCATGCGCCCCATCGTTGGGATTGTCACCACTGGGCGGTTCAGATTGCCCAAACGCTCCAAACGATGGTGTCGGAAAGGGATGGGAAGCCAGTTCTTCCAAGCAGCATACCGACATGGGTTCGTCGGCTTTGCGAGCCGTTTGCGAACATCCGGTGGCATTCGGCGCATCCGATGTGCAAACCAAAGGTTCGTCGTCGATGCTGCTATAATTTTTTTCTCGTGCTGTGGAATAACCAATCGGTTCGGTCATGACCATCCTCTTTCATCAGTCAGACGCGTGAACTCACGACGTCAGGTGGGAAGGCATCTACCGCAGGCTTCGCTTTGGATGCGCTGCCTGGGACTTGCCAAGGTTCGGACGTCGAGGTGGATTGGTTGCTGGCAATCGATCGACTCGTGGTATTTTTTTCCTTCGCTATCCCTTGTTCATGGCAGGGGTTTCGATGTTCCGTGTCGAGCATGCTTCCCACGAGCACGCCGCTGCTTTAGCAACAGGAGCATGGAGTATCGAAGACTTGGAAGCAGTGGGCTGAAGGTCAGTGTCTTGAGTTTGGGGGCGATGACCTTTGGTGAATCGAAAACGTTCATGAAAGGAGTCACTTCCACCGACGACCAGGCGCGTCGTGTTTTCGATGCGGCTCTGGAGGATGGGGTGAATTTGGTGGACACCGCCAATGTGTATGGCGATGGCGCGAGCGAAAGGATGGTGGGGGCCTGGATCAAAGGAAAACGAGACAGGGTCCTTGTGGCCACCAAGTGTCGATTTCCCTTCGATATGGGACTCCGCCAGCCCGGCCCCCACGATCAGGGGCTGTCGCGAAAGCACATCATGGAAGCGTGTGAAGCATCGTTGCGACGTCTCGATGTGGAGACCATCGATTTGTATCAGGTACATATGCAAGACCGGTCGGTGGGTATCGAGGAAACCCTGCGCGCCCTCGACGATCTGGTTTCACAGGGCAAGGTTCGGTACATCGGATGTTCGAACTATACGGGATATCGTTTGGTGGAAGCCTTGAGCGTGGCCGAACGTCGAAGAACCGTTCGTTATGAATCGGTACAGCTTCAATGGTCACTCATCGTGCGAGGCGCCGAAAGAGAAGTGATTCCAGCCTGTGAAGCCTTCGGCGTGGGCGTGATGGTATGGTCGCCTCTTGCGAGAGGTTTTTTGAGTGGCAAGTACCAAAAGGGCATGGCGCCACCTCCGGGATGTCGACTCGAACAGTGGAAAGAGAGTTTTCAGCTTCTCGACCAACCACCGAATTGGCGCATTTTGGACAAGGTGCAGCAACTGGCGGCCCTGCATGAAACGACACCGGCAGCCGTGGCGCTCGCATGGCTGCTTGCCAAAAATGCCGTATCCACCATCATCGTGGGGGCGCGGACCGTCGAGCAATGGAAGGACAATCGTCGGGCCTTGGATCTTGTGCTCACCGCGGAGCAAGTCCGCGCGCTGGATGAAATAAGCGCGCCTCCGTGGGGATACCCGTACGACTTCATTGGCTCCCGAGAGCCTTGGTAGACATCCGATGACCCCATGAGCGCAGTCACGCTTTTGGGTACTCCGTATGTCAAGAAGCTGCCGTCTTGTTGCGCAATCGGTCGAGCACTTCTCCGCCAGCCGGGGGAGAGTCAAAGGTTCCAGCTCGAGTTCGAAGACGAGAAAGCGCTTCTTTCAAGCTTGTTGCATCAAAAGATTGTTCAATACTTTCAATATGTTCCGCAATTTTTGCCGAGTGGGATGCGGCAGGCTTCTCGGGCATCGGTTGCGGTTTCACGCTTTCGTCTTCCGCGGATGGGATGTTTTTCGTTTGCGCCTCATTGCGCGTTTCGAAGGCTTGTTCAGGGGTATCTTGCGCAGCAGAGGGCGGCTCCGTATCTTTGGTATCCGTTGCACCCTCGGCCTGTTGTTCGAATTGCTCGAGCGCCACTGGCGGTGCGAAGGGAGTTGGGTCTTCATCCAACGGGGCCTGTAGATTCTCCGAAGCAGGCGAGGATGGTTGCTTCGCCGATGCACTTGGCAAGCCCAGCGAAGCGGTTTTCGTCACAGCCGCCACAGTATCGACCGCGGGGGAAGGAGTTGATTCAATCGGAACCAACTCCGTGGAGTCCAAGACGTGATCCGTTGCTGGGCTCGTTGCCGCTTGACGCGGGGAAGTGAGTCTGGGGACTTCGAATTCCCGTGCGCGAGCGTTCGTAGCGTCCCTTGCGGATGGCGGAGGCATGGAAACAGGCGTCAACGCTCCAGAGCGTCGCAAGGCCAGAACCTGTTCGACGAGGGCTTTCGAACGTGAGTCCAAGCGGGTGAAACGTATTTCGAGCCCTTCTCTGCCGTTTTGATGAACGCGAAGGGCAACGACACGACCTTCTCCTCGGAAGATGGGCTCGCCATTTCGGAGCACGATCTCGAAACGAATCGTAATTCCTGGAGGTCGACTGGGTGCGCCGATCAGGATCATACTCAGTCGGCCAATGGCGAGACCGTCGCCACGAATGAACTCGTCTTCCGTGTCGTAGGGACGTGGGATGCGAATGACGACAGGTCGCGGTTGAGACAAGTGTCACCTCAGTGGGAATCCGGCAGATGATAGACCCGGTAGACTCGAAGCGTCAGCAAAGGGCCCAGGAAGAAAAGGATAAGGGCAGTGCGAAGAAGCGACAACCGAAGGCTCGATAAGAACCGATTTAATATATAAATATCAAATAGTTATTAGACTTCCCCCACGTAGAAAACCACCGTTTCTTGGTACTCCGCATCGATGAGCAGATCGACCTCGTACTTGCCCGTTGGCCATGGCCCGTCATCGTCTTTCGTGCCGTGTAACTCATCTTCCATGATCAACCGCAGGTCGATGCGATGGTCGCCCTTTCCTGGTGCGATTTCGACACGATCGAGTTTCGCTTGGCTGCCTTCGGGGACAAATAAATCGACGTACAACACGGCATCCTCACGTCCGGACACCATTTGGATAATCACGTGGATTTCGGTTTTGTCGTCGGCGAAATACTGTGTTCGCAAGCGTCCCGCGGCATCTCGAGAGGTATAGACTTCTCGAATACCCGCGGACTTACAACCGCCCAGGGTGCCAGGGACCAACAGCAGAAGGGGTAAGGGAAGCAACTGTCGACGAAGCAGGGGCATGCGAGACTCCTAGGATGGATTTACATGGAGTCGTGCCCAGCGGCAATGCATGGGTGCGATCCGGTGGCGGACGAGTTGGCTGTCAAGGCTGGTTATCGTGCAAGAAAGGCTTTCATGGCCGCAAGATGGTCGGGTTTTGCCCACAGCGAAGAGAAGACCCGAGCTTCCCGTTGCAACGCATGGCCTCGCATTTCTTGTCGAACGGTGTGGATCATGCGTTTGAGTCCGGCGACGGAAGCCCGAGGGAGTTGAGCCACCTTATCGGTCCATGTCAGGGCATGCTGCAGGGCGGAGCCTTTGGGCACCACATTGGCCACGAGGCCGTTTTGCAGCGCTTCGTTGGCATCGATGGTAGCGCCAGAGAGCAACCATTGCGCCGTGCGCATGGGGCCAACGCGTTCGAGGAGTCTGGTGCCGCCGCCCCATCCGGTGGACAATCCCATGGCGGCTTGTCGAAAGGAGAAGCGAGCGTGTTGCTCTGCGATCACGAGATCGCAAGCGAGGATGATTTCACATCCACCACCGAGGGCAGCGCCTTGCACGGCAGCGATGACGGGTACGTCGCAAGCTTCCATCGCGGCGGTCATGATGCCCATGCCAAGCACGTGGGAAGCACCATTTTGCATTTGCGTGTACGAATCGAATTCGTGCAGGTCTCCCCCTGCCACGAAGACCTCCTGTCCCGCGCCGGTCATGATGGCGGTCCGCACGGATTCGTCGTTCGAAGCCTGATGCAAAAAGGATACGATTTGTTCAGCGGTTCGTTTTGCGATTGCGTTTCGAGTGGAGGGTCGGTCGATGGTAGCGATGAGCGCCGCACCTTGCTTATGAATTCGCAAGTCGTCATCGATCACGACACACCGCGCTTTCGGATTCGAACACGTTCATCGTCCACCACGGCCGACAGACGGGATACGGCCTGTCGCCGACCTTGTCCTCGTCTTCGGGTGACAAATCGTTCTGCGTAATCGATGACCGCGCCGGCGACATCGACGCCACTGGCTCGTTCGATCCCCTCGAGGCCGGGGGATGCGTTGATTTCGAGGATTTTGGGTCCGGAGCGAGTTTCGACCATATCGACGCCCCCCACTTCGAGGGCCATGAGCCGCACGGCTTTGATCGCGATGGCGCGGTAGGCTGGGTCGAGATGGACACCCACGGCGACCCCTCCCCGATGCAAATTCGATCGGAACTCACCTGCCCGTGCGGTTCTGCGCATCGCGGCTACGACACGATGGCCCACGACGACCGCGCGAACGTCGCGGCCTTTGGATTCGCGGATGTACTCCTGCAAGATGATGTCCTGACCCATCGCCCAAAATGTTTCGAGCAGCGACATCACGGCCTGGGGGGTTTCCGCGATCATCGTACCAATGCCCTGACTGCCTTGTTGGAGCTTCACAATGACCGGGCATCCACCGACAATCTCGAGAGCGCTTTTGACAGCGGCGGGAGAGCGAGCGCAAACGGTGACCGGCACCGCGATCTTCTTTGCCGTCAGTATCTGCAAAGAACGAAGCTTGTCACGGCTACGGGCGATGGATACGGCAGGATTCAACACGGGAACGCCCATCAGATCGAATTGTCGTACCACCGTCAGCCCATAACTATTGATGCTGGTGCCGATACGGGGAATCACGACGTCGACACGTCCCAAAGGTTCCGAGCCGTAAATCAAAGCAGGCTTCGCATCGGATACGACCAGATGCAACTCGAGCGGATCGATGATGAGCACCTTATGTCCGCGCGAGCGCGCTGCCAATGCGAGCCGACTGGTGCTGTAAAGCGATGCGTTGCGTGAAAGGATGGCAATCCGCATGGGGGGGGCACGTTAAACAGAGACACGCGCTTTCGTCCACCCGCATCCACATGCCCATCGTCCGATCAGTTTCCAAAACAGGGAAAAACAATCTAATTACGCCGAATTAATCACGCAGCACGATGGCTCGACCCCTCCATGCCACGGAAAAACCCGTGCATTCCCGAGACGATTTGTCTAGCCCATGACCCGTCGTTCAGAATCCCATCATCCATCGTCGCCAATACCAGCGGCAATCACGATACCCCCGGGCAGGCTCGCCGCATTTTGTCTCAGACCCCATCGCCCACGAGGGTTCCCCGAGTGTTTTACTAACTCGTTGGCATGGAACCATAAGCCCATCCTTTCGTATCGATCGTCATGCACGTTCCGTTCGCTCATCGATCGACGGCCCATATCGGATGGGCGCAACAGTGCTATCTTGCCGTCCATGCGTTTTTTGTTCGTCATGGATCCCCTCGAGACCATGCATCCCGAAAAGGATACATCGTTTGCCTTCATGCGCGCCGCGCAGAAACGCGGCCACACCATCGTTCACTGCCTGCTCCAAGACCTATTCGTCCAAGAAGGAAAAGCTCATGCTGCGGCTCGTACCGCGTCCGTTCGCCCCACGGCTCCGTTTTCTTCCTACGGCGAATCCCAGCTCCTAAGCGCCCATGACGTCGATGCCGTTCTCATTCGCAAGGATCCTCCTTTCGATATCGCCTATTTGAACGCGACCCAGATCCTGGATTTGGCTCGTCACGACACGTTCATCATGAACGATCCGCGCGGGTTGCGCGACGCCGACGAAAAGCTGTTTGCTTTGCATTTTTCTTCTTGGATTCCGCGTACTTGCGTTACTTCCGACAGCCAGCGCATTCGTACGTTCCTGGGCGAATGCGGAGGTGCGGCCGTCATCAAACCCATCGGTAGAGCAGGCGGCTTCGGGGTGTTGAAGCTCACGAGTCAGGACATCAATACACCATCGATCGTGAGCCTTCTCACCGAGGAAGGGAAACGCCCCGTGATGGTGCAGGAATACCTGCCGTCCGTTCGGCAAGGGGACAAGCGGATTTTGGTGCTCGATGGCAAACCTCTCGGGGCCATTCTTCGCGTTCCTCGGGACGACGATTTGCGGGCGAATATTCACGTTGGGGGCAGTGTGGTCGGCAGTGATCTCACCGCTGAAGAGGTGGCGTTGGTTGCTGACGTGGGTCCCGTTCTTCGCGCTGCTGGTCTGTACTTTGTGGGACTCGACGTCATCGGTGGTCGGCTCACGGAGGTCAATGTCACGAGTCCCACGGGCATCCAAGAATTGGGAAGACTCAACGGCACCAGTCCCGAGGATGAGGTGATCGAGTGGTTGGAATCAAAAGCCGAGGAGATTGCCAAGGGACGAAGGGCACGACAGGGGCTTTAGGCTCCACCACGGCTGGTGCCTTTTTGCAACGCGCCACCGATGAGATGGGCAATTCGTAATGCTTCGGGATATCCACCATGTTCCGAAGCGTGCGCGAGGATGGTCCGTGCTTCGCGATCGGAGGCTCCTGCGACTTGAAAAAACAGGGTATTGCTTTCGAATATTTCACCCGCGCGCATCATGGTTCGCCATCGACGCTCCGCCTGACGAGTTTTGTTCAACGCCTGCCGAATCGCATCGAAGTTGGGTCGATGACGCATCACGGCGATGACGGGAACACCTACGGATTCGGCCAAAGTCGGCAGGTCAACGATATTGAAGCCCCCCACCGCGATGCCGTCGAGCACGACCGCCTGCGCTTGGTTGGCGAATCGTCCTGACCTCAGCATGGCGATCATGCGAGCGGTGGCTCCGAATCCATCGCGGACGATTTGAGAGCGCATCACGCCGTGGACACGCCACCCGCTCATCAAAACGCCGATGAGCGGCACGCGAGCGCCGGTGCGACGCACGAAGGGCGCGTCATCGATGCCCACGATCCGACTGCGCGGACCGAAGGACATCTTACTTTCCCATGGTTGGAGCGATGAAGGGCATTAATCGGGTAGCGAGGGTTCGACGATATCCGACGAAAAAGTGGTCGGCGCCATGGATGATGTCGAGGTGAGCACCGAGGTAGCTGGCGAGTTTTCGAACGGAATCCACGGAAGCAAAGCCATCCTGGTCGCCTACGGCAATGAACGTGGGCAAGGGGCGTCGGCATTCTTGGTCTTCGACGTAGGAGAACACACGTGCGGCGGGTGCGATCAACGCCAATCGCTCCACTTCCGGGTGTTCCCAAGCGGCGCGCATACCTACCCATGAGCCGAAAGAGTATCCCACGACGGAGATGTCCATACGTGGGTTCATGTTACGCAATCCATCGATGGCAGCGAGCACATCGAGTTTTTCGCCTTGGCCTTCGGAATAGCGGCCCGAAGACCGTTCGACGCCACGGAAGTTGAAACGCAGGACAGCAGTCGGCTCGTCGGCTTGCGCGAGGGTTTTGGCTACGGCCACGATGACGGCGTTATGCATGGTTCCCCCATACAGTGGGTGGGGGTGGCATAAGACGACAGCGCGGCGAGCATCCGAGGGCAGGCGCAGTCGAGCTTCGAGCGAGTGACCGTCGACGGTATCGATACGGAATGGTTCTTCCCCTGGCAAGTCGACCATGGGGGGACGAACGGGGTTTTCTGGGACAGGGGGGAGAACGAGATTCACGACAAGGAGGCCTTGTCGACGACGCCTTTGACCCAGGAGCGGAGTGCGGGAGGGGGCAGGGCACCGGTTTGTGTATCGATGGCTTCGCCATCGGCGAAGCCGATAAGCATGGGAATGCTGCGGACTTGAAAGCGTGAGGCGACGACGGGGTTTTCATCGACGTTGAGTTTGGCGATCAACACGTCGTGAGACATCTCACCGGCGATTTTTTCGAGAGCGGGAGCGATCATGCGGCATGGGCCGCACCAAGGGGCCCAGAAGTCGACCACGACGGGAACGGGGGAGGTTGAAATCGTGCGCTCGAAGTTGGCATCCGTCAGGGTGATGGGGCCACCTCCAAGCGGCAATTTTGCTCCACATTTCCCGCACTTAGGTCGATTCCGCAGCTTGTTCAGGGGCACGCGATTGACCGCTTCACAGCTATCACACTCGATGGTCGTCGTCGGTTCGTCAGCCATGGTTCACTCGTTGGCAAAAGGGGTCGAGGTTGCGTTTTTCATGGGAGCCGCACGGAGTCAAAAAGATTCTGGATGCGGAATTGTCAAGGTTCGCGTTTCGTTCGGCAAGCATTCGACAAGGGGTGGATGTGGGAAACGAAAGCCGCGGAGGCGAGTTGGGATCTCATTTTTCGAGGGATACGTTTATTTGGTGGGGGATTTGGGGGTGACAGTGGGGGGGGGCATGGAATCGTCGGGGTCCAAAAATTCCATCCCCACGACGGAACCATCGGGTTCATCTTGGGACCAAATGACGCGGGCGCGTCGCGGTGGGGCATCTTCGCGATCCGGGTCATATCCTTCGATGGTGAGAACTTGTCCCAGGTGGACGCGTCCTTCGATGACGACCCGGATTCCTCCGCGGCTGATATTCAGGGCCCAGCCATCGTATTGGGCGTTACCGGTATGCAAGATCAATCGTGCGGAGATTTCACGACGTGCGCCTCCTGCTGCTCTTCGCTGCGCGAGAATGCCCTGGATGCCGGTGGGAGGGGTCAGACTTCGACGGTTCACGACGAACTCCTAGCACGTGGAACCCTTGGATGCTGTGAAAGAGCATCGAGGGGTAGTCGATATGCCCTAACGAGGATAATCGTTTCGCATGCGCTTCTGGAAGCGTCAAGGATCCGGCGAAAAATGACACTAGACGTGGGGACCTGGGTTTGTAACAGTGCGTTTGGTGCGTTTTCGGTACAAAGAGCGGTAATCATGGGCGAACTCACGCTATCGGACATCAAGCAATTGCTCATCGCCCATGGGATGATTGTGTATCGAATGACGGGCAATTCCGTGGCGATCGCTGAGCGTGTTCGAGACAATCTGATCATGGAAGCTCATGTCCAGGTGGTTGTCGAATCTGGGATGAGGGTGCGATTTACGACCCGGGCCCAGCGGGCGGACTTTCCATCGTCGTCTGAAACGGAACCAACCCTGCTAGCGCGCGCTCGCGAATTGGGTAAGCCAGCGTTATCATTAGGTTTTTCAGAGATATGCACCACGGTGGAATCCATCTCCGATCCGATGGATGCCTCTTGTTCGTTGGATACGTGGTACCAGGTGCATTTCGAAAAGCTCGTGAATACCGACGAAGAGCTGATTTGCGCCGTCCAGCAAGCGATGGTCGTTAAAAAAGTCGCGCCTCGTTGACCAGCCCTATCAACGACGCATGGACCTTTGTTGGGTCGCGTGGTATGCGCCCTGCCCTACACCATCCAAGAGACATCAGTTCGAATGTTAGGCGGCGGCGGCACACAAAAAGGTTTCATGTCGTTCGTGTACGGGGGAATCGTACTCGCGATCGCCATGGTCTTCATCGTTCAATTTCGTCCAGGCTCCGGTCGAGAGACGGCTTCCTTGACGCGACAATGCGCGGTAACCATTCGAGACCGATGCATCGAGCCCAAAGAGTTTCTCGCGAGTCTGGGTTTGGCTGCGCCACGGGGTGCTGATGATGACCGTTTGCGCGCCATGCAAATCCGAAGGCAGGTCGCCGAAGGTCTCATCGAGCGGACCTTGCTCGTGCAAGATGCCAAGCGTCTCGCCATGACTGTCTCCGATGACGAAATCAATGCGGAACTCGTCAAGGGGCGTTTTCATGTTTCGCTGCCCCAGGCGCGAAGGGACATCGCCTATTATCTTCGTCTGCAAGAGGAGGGGGCCGAAGGGGTGCGTTTGCTCGACGTGACCAGTCCGGAGACGGGAAAGTTCGATTACAAGGTGTATACCCGGGTTGTTCGCAACACCACCAACCGTAGTCCATCGGAGTTCAAGGAGATGCAGCGTGAGGAAATCATCGCCGAGCGCATGCGTCAACTCATCGCGTCACGGGCCAGCATTACGGATACGGAAGCTTTCGACGTATATCAGCGCGAAAAGAGCAGTGCCAAGCTCGAAGTCGTGCGACTCGACCGGGATTATTTCGCCGCGAAGTATATCGATACATCGGAAAAGGCCGTGGAGAGCTGGGCCAAGGAACACACCAAGGACATTGATGATTCCTGGAACGCTCGTAAATCATCGTTTCCGGCGGGCTGTGTCAAAGCGCGTCATATTTTGGTGAAAGTTCAGTCCACCACGGTTCCTCAAGGTCATCCTCGGGAAGAAGCGCAATCCCTCATCGAAAAGGCACGTTCGCGGATTGCCGGGGGTGAATTGTTCCCCGTGGTGGCTTCGTCGATGAGCGAGGATTCCGCCAGCGCGGACAAGGGCGGCGACCTTGGCTGTATCGTCAAGGGCAAGTATCCGCAAGCCTTCGATGATGCCGTTTTTTCTCAGAAAAAACCTGGTCTTATCGATACCGTGATCGAGACGAACTACGGTTTTCATCTGGTCGACATCGAAATGATCGTCAGTGAAAATGCGCAGACGGCGGAGGCGCAGGGGCGCATGCAAATCGCCAAGGAGTTGATGCTGGCGGTTGAAACCGAAAAGCTCATTTCCGAGACGGCCAAGCACATTCAAGAATCGGCGCAGAAGGGGACGGCGCTTCAGCAAGCCATCGACACGGTGCTTGCGAAGCTCGACGAAGAGCGTGGGATCAAGAAAAAGGCGGCGAAAAAAGAGGAGGAAGAGACGCCTACGGAACCGGGTCGCCCCTTCATCGAGACCACGGCCTCTTTCTCACAATTGGATGGCAACCCCATCGACGGTGTGGCGCGTGGACAAAACGTGGTCGAAATGGCTTTTCGCCTGTCCAAACCGGGGGAGGTCGGCTCCGATCTCGTACGCCTCAACAACGGTTATGCCGTCATCCAACTCAAAGAGCGCACTTCCGCCAGCCGAGAGGATTTCGACAAAGAGCGCCATGAATACGCGGCGCGCTTGCTCTATGTCAAACAGCAAGACTTGCTCGTCAGCTACATCGAGCAACTGCGAAAAGCGGCTGAAAAAGAAATCACCATCGCCGAAAAATGGGTGCAGGAACCCAAACGGCGTAGTGGTTCGGATGACGACGAGTAGGTGCTGTCGAGCCCATGCAATTGTCGAATCTGAAGGTCCATCGCACGACCTTGGATCGTGGTTTGCGGCTGGTTTGTGTGGAACAACCGTTGCTGCATGGAATCTGTGTATCCCTGCATGTACCAGCCGGTCCTCGTTTCGAGCAAACGAGCAACAATGGCTGCTCTCATATGCTCGAACACATGCTGTTTCGTGGCACGCCAGAGCATCCTAGTGCCCACGCGCTTGCTGTCGCCATCGAAAGGCTCGGTGGGACTTTGTACGGGGCTACGTACACCGACCACGGACACATGAGTGTCACGCTCCCTTCCGAAACCTTCGAACGAGGTTTGGAATTATTCGCTCACGTCGTTACACAACCGGTGTTTGCGGACATGGACGTGGAGCGGGGCATCATCCGCGAGGAGATCCTCGAAGGACTCGATGAAGATGGGCAGTGCATCGAACCGGACAATTTGACACGAGCTGTGATGTTCCCATCGCATCCGCTCGGCATGCCGATCACCGGAACGCTTGCCACGTTGGACACGCTTGGTGAAACCGTGCTTCGCCAGCACCACGCTCGGCTTTACACGGCGAATCATGCCGTGCTTTGCATCGCGGGTCCCATCGAGGCGAAGCGATGTGAGCAGCTTGTCGCCGCGGCATTTCAACGGATGCCCGCGGGGCAACCTCTTGCATTACAGCCTCCGACCGCTCCGAATGGACCGCGTTTTCTGTATACCGAAAGCCAAGGGAGCCAAACCGATCTTCGGTTGGCGTTTCGTGCGCCGGGGCGCAACGACCCTTCCGAACCGGCCGCCGAATTGCTGGTTCGGTTGCTCGATGATGGGATGTCCACACGGCTTTATGCCCGTATCTGCGATGAAATGGGGTTGTGCTACGACGTTTCGGCGGAATACGAACCGTTTGAGGATACGGGAGTTCTCGACTTGGCCGCAACGGTACGTCATGAACGCGCACCGCTGGTGATGCGGGAATTGTGCGGTATAGTCGCGCAGTTAGCCGATCAAGGACCCAGCGAAGAAGAGATGCGCGTGGCAAAGAACCGCGCCCATTGGGGATTGGAATCGTTGCTCGACCATGCCGAAGGGCTAGCGGATTACCATGGGCTATCAGAGCTTCATGGTTTGGAACGAACGCTCATCGAACGACGGGACAAGGTCGAGAGAGTGAGGCGTGATGAAGTGGTGGAGGTAGCGCGTCGCGTGTTTAGCCCTGGGCAAGGGGCTGCGGTAGCGGTGGGCATGCTCAAAAAAACGCAGCGCAAGGAGATTGAGATGGCCTTGGCTTCGTTGCGGAATGGATGAGTCTGGTGAACCACGCCTGGACTCCAGGGCATGGACCGTTATGATGCGCGTTGTGATGCGCGGTTGCCTTTTTGGTTGCCTTTCCACCCGAATCAAAACGGTACGCCAGCCGTTTTTCGTCGATAGCGGCGCTGATGCTGGAGAAATAGGAGCGGCCCATGCGTGACCGGGTCTATCTGCTGACGTTTGGCTTGATGATGATCGTGTTCACAGGTCTTGGAGGTTGTTCCGCGCTTGGCGCCTGTGATCGGTCGGACGATGGGAATCCAGCGGATCCTTATTACGATGGGACCGCAGAGGGCGGGTTGTACATGTCGTCGCCGTGGACAGGTCCGTTATTGCCGTTTCCTGGCGGAAAGCGGTATCGGCTTTATCATCATTTGGGTTGCACCCCTCGCTTGCTGGAATGCTGGGCATCGTTCAATTCGAGCGGTATCGAAAACGGTTCCATCGCACCTCCCGCCGGCAATATGTGCGTCGTGCAAGAGATCAACGATGAGTTCATCCAGATCAAAAACGACACCTGCTCGGATATGTACGTGCTGGTAACCGCGGAAGCATCGTGCGAAAAAACGGAGCCGACATCGGATGGTGGAACATGAAACGAGCGTGGGTATTGCTGATTTCGATCGTCCTGGCCTGTCAATCGGACCCCATCGAGTCACCGGAACCGGCAGCGGCGTTAGGCCGATGCTGCGCGGAAGCGAGGTCGCGGGTGGAGACGGTGAAAGACAGGGAAACGGCGCAGTTTCAGAAGTGGTGCAACGCCTGTCGAAAAGGGGATTCCAAGGCTTCCTGTTTATCGGCGGCGAAAAATGTGTTGCATGCGACCCAAAACGCTTTTGGGGAATACGGCATGCCCGTATCGTGCTCGGCCATGATGCAGAGTCTCCAAGAATCAGGGATTCACTGAAACGATTCATCCCCTGCATATACGTTCAGGAAAATCGGGCTAAAAATCGTAGCGAACCGCCCCTTGACACCCGCAAATCCGTCACTACCTTCCGCTCCGCCTTCGCTAGCACTCATCTGAATCGAGTGCTAACAACGGGCGACTGGAAGGAGCGCACGGCCCTTTCCGACTCGACACTATCTCAGCCAGGCACGGCACGGAGGAAAGCATGAACATTCGACCGCTGCATGATCGCATCATCGTCAAGCGTGTTCAGGAAGAAGAGAAAACCAAGGGTGGGATCATCATCCCGGATACCGCCAAGGAAAAGCCCATCGAGGGTGAGATTGTCGCCGTCGGCAACGGCAAGATCATGGAAGACGGCAGTGTTCGCAAGCTCGAGGTCAAGGCTGGTGACCGAATCCTTTTTGGGAAGTATTCGGGCACGGAGGTCAAGATCGACGGTGAGGAGCGGCTCATTATGCGTGAAGACGACGTGCTATGCGTGGTCGAGCGCTGAGGCGAATGGTTCTATCTCTGCAAAGCACGGAGTAAAGCGATGAGTGCAAAGGAAATTGTCTACACGGAAGCAGCTCGTGGCCTCATTTTGAACGGCGTCAACGCGCTTGCGGACGCGGTCAAGGTCACCCTCGGCCCCAAGGGTCGCAATGTCGTGATTGAAAAGAGCTTTGGTTCTCCCACGATCACCAAGGACGGCGTCACGGTGGCGAAGGAAATCGAGCTTGAAAACAAGTTCGAAAACATGGGAGCGCAAATGGTTCGGGAGGTCGCTTCGAAGACCTCGGACGTAGCTGGCGACGGCACCACGACGGCCACGGTGCTCGCTCAGGCGATTTTCCGCGAGGGCACGAAGCTCGTCGCGGCGGGCCACAACCCGATGGAAATCAAGCGTGGGATCGACAAAGCGGTCAGCACGTTGGTCGAGTCGCTCAAGTCCACGGCGAAACCCACCAAGGATCCGAAGGAGATCGCGCAGGTCGGTACGGTCAGCGCCAACGGCGACGAGACCATTGGCAAGCTGCTTGCCGACGCCATGGAAAAGGTTGGCAAAGAAGGCGTCATCACGGTCGAGGAGAATAAGAGTGCGGAAACCACGCTCGATGTGGTCGAAGGCATGCAATTCGACCGCGGTTATTTGAGCCCTTACTTCGTCACGGATCCCGAGCGCATGGAAGTTTCCCTCGAGGACGCCTACTTGCTGATTTCCGAAAAGAAGGTCACCAGCATGAAGGACCTGCTTCCGGTGCTCGAGGCGATTGCCAAGCAGCAAAAGCCTTTGCTCATCATCGCGGAAGACGTCGAGGGCGAGGCCCTGGCTACCCTCGTGGTCAACAAGCTGCGCGGCACTCTTTCCTGCGTCGCGGTGAAAGCTCCCGGCTTCGGTGACCGACGCAAGGAAATGCTCAAGGATATTTCCGTACTTACGGGTGGTCAGGTGATCGCCGAAGAACTCGGCCTCAAGCTCGAAAACGTCACCATCAGCGACCTCGGCAAAGCCAAGAGAATCCAGATCGACAAGGATAACACCACCATCGTCGGTGGCGCCGGCAACAAGGACAAGATCAAGGGACGGATCGCCGAGATTCGTACGCAGATCGAAAATACGACGAGCGATTACGATCGAGAGAAGCTGCAAGAGCGTCTGGCGAAGCTCGTGGGCGGCGTGGCCGTGGTCAAGGTTGGCGCGGCTACCGAAATGGAAATGAAAGAAAAGAAAGCCCGCGTGGAAGATGCCCTGCACGCGACGCGTGCCGCGGTCGAAGAAGGGATTGTCGCCGGTGGCGGCGTGGCTTTCCTGCGAGCCCAGGCTTCCCTCGACAAACTGCAGGTCTCCGATGAGCAGCGGGTTGGCGTCCAAATCATTCGACGCGCCATCGAAGAACCCACCCGCCAGATCGTCGAAAACGCTGGCGAAGAAGGCTCTATCATCGTCAAAGCCATCAAGGATGGCAAAGGCAACTTCGGATACAACGCGCAGACGGGCGAATTCGGTGACCTGATGCAAATGGGCGTCATCGACCCGCTCAAGGTCGTGCGCACGGCTCTCGAGAACGCGGCTAGCGTTTCCGGGTTGCTGTTGACCACTGAGGCGCTCGTGGCGGAAAAGCCCAAGGATGATAAAGAGGGCGCTCCGTCGATGGGCGATTACTAATCCGAATCACCTGAGCAATGACTGACAAGGGGCTCGCGCATAGCGAGCCCTTTTTTTGTTGGGTTCAATCGGGCGGCCCATAGCCTGTGGAGATATGTTTATCAATATTATCCGATAGTTACAAATAGTGCCGCCCCGTGATCCAGCCGTTCTTTGCTCTTGTTTCGGGTGTTCCGGCATCGGTACTTATGTTCCGCAAGCTATCCGCAAGGAAGAAATACCCAAAGCAGACGGTGGAACCAGGACGTTGGGTATCCCGACGGTGGTGGATCGGATGATCCAACAGGCGGTGATGCAGGTACTGTATCCCATTTTCGCCCCGACCTTTTCGGACAATAGCCACGGCTTTCGACCGGGAAAGGGGACACACGGGTCGCTTGCCATCGCTGCAGGGCGTCGTGCTGCTCGGCCCGGCGTCCGGTTTGCCAGTCGAACCCGTATCGGGCTGCCACGTGCGACAGCGGCATCGACGAGGCATCGAGCGCGACGTGCTGTTGAAACCGCATGGTTTCGTGCTGGTCGTGCTCGGCCCACGGCAGTAACTCCACAGCTTTGCAGCCACAGCGCCGACAATCGAGCCGGTCCGGTGCGTACTCGAGTTGCACGGGGCGGCCGCACCAAGGCAGCTCGGTCCAACGACGAAGCCTCAGGTGCTCGTGGCTCTTGCAACATCGCGCGAGGCAGTCCGCGCAGCGGCCCATCCACAAAAAATATCTGAGTAGGGCGGCGACGGTGGTGACGTGTTGGGAACGCACAGGTGTGTGAAGCTACCGAATAGGTTGGGAGTCACGGGGATCCATAGCGTGCCAACCAATTGAAATCATGAGGGTTGCAGACCAATTGGCGCGACCGTTTTGCCAGCGCCGGTGATGACTCTGCTGGAACAATGCCAAGTCACACCGAAAATTTTGTAGCTGCTCTGAACAACGAATAGAATCTTGACGATTGCAGAAATAGCCCTGATATCGGGGATGTCGTTCGGAGGGAATTTTCTCCTCGCAACCCCGTAGATAGGGGTGGCTCACAACACAGGTTCATTCTGTTTCATAGAAAGGCACAATTATGAGAAAGCTCGTTATTGCTTCTGTAACTTTTTCGGTTCTGGCACTTGCTGGGACCGCTTCCGCCGAAGGTTTCGAATTGGGAGCCCGTCTTGGTTACGGTTTGCCCATGGGAGATGCCGTAAAAGACGCCAAGCTCAGCGACAGTGTTTCTGGCCAGATCCCCATCTGGCTCGATGTTGGATATCGTATCGATGAAAGCCTTTTCGTTGGCGCTTATGGCCAATACGGCATCACGATGGTGAAAGACTGCCCGGATGGGGTAGATTGCTCCGCGAGCGACATTCGCTTCGGTGTACAAGGCCACTATCATTTTATGCCTGGCGAGAGCTTTGATGTGTGGGCTGGTCTAGGAATTGGCTACGAAATGCTCAGCTCGTCAGCGAAGGCTGGTGGACATGAAGCATCGAGCACCTTGTCGGGGTTCGAGTTCGCCAATCTCCAAGTCGGTGGAGATTTCCAAGTTGCCGAAGGCATGGGTGTGGGCCCCTTCGTGAGCTTCTCTCTCGGCCAGTACGGCAAAGTCAAGGCTGAAGTGCCCGGGGCTGGTACTTCCGATGGTGACATTGAAGACAAGGGCATGCACCAGTGGCTGTTACTTGGTGTTCGCGGGTCCTTCCAGCTCTGAGCCCAAACGTCTCTGCTAGGCTTCGCCTGTGGGCGAGCGGTTGACGAATTGCTCACCCCTTCCCGCTTGCATCCTCGCGACAATACTTATTTTTCTCGCCAGCCGGCTTTTGGGAAGCCAAGTCCTGACAGGAATCATCACGGGCCGTTCGGGGCGCAGGCATGATGAACTGAACCTGCGCTCGCAAGTATGGATACGCTGCCACCCCTTTTATCAACGGTGTCTTCACCGTTTTTTCCGGAAGGAAGGTATCGAAAATGGGGTCGAGACGGATGGAGGAAGGGGGGAGTCATGGGGGCATTAGTAAAAATTGTGTAAATTCAATAGGTTAAAGATCAGCAGGTTGCCAGACTCCGGGGGGCATGGTTGGCAGGGAGCGAACGGCAAGCAGCGCGCCTCGATCGAGCAGCTCGCGGCTGGTAACTCGATGGATCAGTTTCAACCGCTCCCCAATTCTCAACGGCGGTATGGTATGGTCACCCACGACGTCGCCGCCGCGAAGCGATGAGACACCCAGTTCATCTCGAGGCTGAATTCCAAGCATTCCATGTCACCCGTGGCGGAGTTGCCTGGGGTGGGAGGCCTGAACTTCTTGCACCGACTGAAGTTCAACCGGACCAAGAGCGCGGTGGCTAGGCCGGAAGAACGCACGTTCCTCGGCAACACCATCACCCGGTGCGACGATCAGCCGCAGCTCGAGGTCGCAGCCAAGTCGGTTCAGCGGCTGCAAGCCAAGCTCAAGCCACTGTTTCGGCAAGGCCGCGAGATGAAACTCGCGAACACCAACGGGCGGAACAACCGCATCATTCGTGGTTGGACCGCTTACTTCCGACTCAGTTGGGACAAGAACAGCTTCCGCCAACCCGATGGTTGGATCCGCCGTCACCTGCGGTCTATCCAATGGCGACGTTGGAAGAGCCCCCGCACGCGACTGCGCAGGCTGCTCGAAATCGGTGGTGTGGGGAGTGGGGACCGGTAACGGTCTCCGGCAACCCGATCGGATCCGACCATTTGCTCAGGCGGTGGAAATCGCAGCAAAGCTTTGCCATGAACGGGAAGATTCCGCACTTTGACAAGGTGGGTGTTGGTCATACATGCCGGGCCGCGGGGTTTTATCGCCATCCCAACGAGCCGAGCCCATGCATTGGTCAACATGGTAACGGTTACGAACGCAGGAGGACGTTAGCTTTCTGACGTGTCGTCGAGCATCTCTATCAGTTTGCTAACGTGTTTCGAACCTCGCCGTTGGCACGCAATACGAATGCATGGTGCCTGCGCCTTTCCACCCCACGGTGATGCCCATGCAGACTGCTTACTCCACGGAGCGAACGTCGGACGCCATCCCGGCACAACCCGCTGCTGAACCCTGTGGTTTGGCTCGACTCGATGAACGCGTTATTTCGGGACATAGGGGTGTATTGGTTGTCGATACGACAGATGCCTCGACAGCCCACGCGGTGCGGCAGCATGTAGTCAGACGTGCGAGACGGTTGGTGGGGCGAGTCGTTTTGACGGCCGATGCCGCGTATCTATTTGGATGCCTTTCGGATTTGGCGCTGCGACTTGGTATCCCGAAGCTGTCGACGAACCCACAGGTAGCATCGCGGCAGTTGGGCGAGGCGAGTCAGGGGACAGTGGTCGTCATCGAAGGCAATGTGGCCGAGGGGTCTTGGGACGCGCAAGTTCTCCGTTTTTTAGCAAATAATCCTTGTTTAGGATTGTTTCTCGTCATTCGTTTTGGCGACAGAAACGACGTATTACAAGACGAAGGCGAGCGAGTGCAGATTGTGGGGGAGAGCAAGGAGTCGGCGCGGGTTTGGTGGGAAGGTGTCATCGAGGCGCTTGTGGAGGCGGGGCCGCCAGGATCGTTGGCTTCTCTGGAGCGATGGTGGCGTGGCATGGGAGGGCTTGCCACATGGGGAAATGCTTCGCCATCGGTGTTGAGCGAGGCTGCGCAGACGTTGTTGCTTGCGCTTCAGTTGGCTCATCGCTCGTGGCCGTTGACGCATATTGACCTATTGGGGGGTAGGCAGGGGTTAGAGGAGCTTAGGCAAGGTGGTTTGGTGCGGATCGAGCAAGGGTATTGTGTGTTGGAGCGTGCGGGCCGAGCCATGGCGAAGCCGCATCCGGAGACGCTGCGTGGTGTTGCTCTCGCCATGCTCGAGGTTTTCATGGACGATGCCTGGGCGCGGCTGCGTGTGGCATTGCTTTTGTTGGAGGGGCAAGCGGAAGAGCAGGTGCAGGAGCATCTGGCTCGGGCGATGGTTCTGGCCGGAGCAGCATCTCAGCGACGGGATCTGTGGCGGATTTGGTGTCATAGGTTGGCGCAGGGGGATGCCGATAAGCATCGGGAGATATCGTTGTGGTCGGCGCGTCGGGCGCTGGCGCTCGATGATGTGGATGCGGCGTTGGAGCTTGCTGGGGAGGCGCGGCGTGGATTGGTGGATCCACCCTTCGAGGCGTGGCTATTGATGGGTAGGGCGCAGCTTGCGCGAGGAGACATGGTGGGGGCACGGGTATCGCTTGAAAAGGCGAGGCAAGCGGCGGTGGATACGTCTTCGGAGGCGCGGGCCCTGGCATCGGAGGCAGAAGTGTTGTTTTGGGCGGGGGAATTGGAGCAAGCGGAGGCGTTTGCGCAGCGTGCTTGTTCGATGACCGAGCGGGCGAGCACCCGTCTTCGCGCGCGCAATGTGCTGGGGCGTATCTTGTTGGCTCGGGCGAAGTGGCAGCAGGCAGAGGAGAGTTTTGCGGAGGATGAGGCGTTGGCGGCGAGCGAGCGATTACCCGATGCGCTGGCGAGGGCACGTGTCAACAGGGCGGTGGCGTGGCTATCGGCGGGGCAGCTCGATGTGGCGAGCCGCGTCTTGGAAGCCGAACATCAGCAGGCGCAGCGCCATGCGCTTCCTCGTGCGAATGCCATCGCCTTGTCGAATCTTGGTGTGATTGCGCATATCAAGGGGCGATATGCCCATGCTTTGGAGCTTTATGAACAGGCGATCGAAGCGTGTCAGGAGCTTGGGGATCGCCTGGTGTTGGCGCGACCCGCGATCAACCTGGCGGAGCTTCGATTGGAGCTGGGGTTGGTGGACGAAGCGGAGCAGGCGTTGCGATTCGCCCAATGCACGTTGCGTGCGGGCGTACCGGCGAGCATCGCACCCTTGATTTCCGTGCTCGAGGCGGAGATTGGGCTGGAACGCGGGCATACGTCGGAGGCCGCGCGTCATGCCCAAGAGGCGCTTCGGAATGCTGCCTGTTCTTCCAACGGCGGAAAAATCGGTGAATGTCATCGGCTCATGGCGAAAATTGCGTTGGAAGAGGGTAATACCAATGCCGCGCGGCAAGCGCTCGTGCAAAGCCAGCAACATATCGATGGCGCCAGGGCTCAGGCCGAACATGCCTGGCTCGAAGCACGGCTGGCGCGAGCCGCGGGTCATGATGCCACCGAGCTTGCGCGAAACGCTTCTTCTCTCGCCAGGGCTTGTGGAGAGCCCGAGGTATGTCGTGCTTGTGCCGTGCTTGAAGCCGAAATCGCGTTTGCACAAGGCGATATCCATGCGGCGCGAGAGTATCTTCGGCTTGCGAGGCGGGCATTTCATGCGATGACGGAAGGCCTGACGCCAGCGCTTTTGCGTAGTGTGAGAACACGAAAAGACGTTCGCGCCATGGACGCCCTCGCTTTGGAAATGGATCGGCAAAATACGGCGCGTGAGGAGTCGGAACGACAGGATGCGCCATCGACGAGCGGGTTCGTAGGCAGCGATCCCAAAGTACGGCGTCTCATGGAAATGGTGCGAAGGGTAGCGATCGGTTCCAACGCTCCGGTATTGATTCGCGGTGAGAGTGGGACCGGAAAAGAACTCATTGCGGAGGCAATTCATCAGCATAGCGATCGTCGCCACAAGCCCCTGGTGAAAGTCAATTGCGCGGCTCTGGTCGAAACCTTGTTGCTATCCGAGCTATTTGGGCACGAAAAAGGCTCGTTTACCGGCGCGGCGACTCGTCGGAAAGGAAGATTCGAACTGGCCGAAGGTGGAATCCTATTTTTAGATGAAATCGGGGATATTTCCCCTCGTACCCAGGTCGCCCTTCTGCGAGTTCTTCAAGACGGCACGTTCGAGCGGGTGGGAGGTGGCACTCCCTTGCATGCCGACGTACGCGTGGTGTGCGCCACCCATCGGGACCTGGCAGCCATGGTGGCGGAGGGAACGTTTCGCGAAGACCTTTATTACCGGCTTTGTGGAGTCGTGATCGAGGTGCCATCGTTGCGCGAGCGAAAACGAGACATTCATGAACTATCGAATACGTTTTTGCAGCAAATCGCACGGGAACAAAGCGAATCGGTGAAGTCGTTGACCGAAGAAGCCCTCGAAATCCTCGTCCAGCACCCATGGCCGGGCAACGTTCGAGAGCTTCAAAACGTATTGCGAGCGGCTTCGCTATTTGCCGACGGTTCGATCATCGATGCGGCATGCTTATTCGATCAGATCCGCACTCCGATGCAAGAGCCCCTCGAGCCGGTTCCGCGATCGGGCACCTACAAAACGCTTGTCAGCACACAAGATCCGGTGGATCTGGCGTTCGATAGCATCCGGCATGGGGACACGAGTCTCACCGAAATGAAGCGAAGAATCGAGCGGGAATGCATCGTGCGGGCCCTGGAGGAAACCGGGGGAAATATCACGAGAGCCGCGTCGTTGTTGGGGATGAAACGTCCGCGTCTTTCTCAAATCATCAAGGAACTCGGTCTTCAGAAGGGCGAGGGTTGATATGCGAATACACGTCCTTGTACTGGTTTCAACCTTGGCGCTCAGCCTGGGAATGACGGGTTGCTTGTTCGAAGTATCGTCGATGGGGCAAGAACGAGACGAAACACAGGAGAGCGAGCCGCTTCCCTCTGTCGAGGATTGGAGTGACTTGGAGTCAAGCACCCAAGTTGGATTCGCGCGCAGCCGCAATCCAGGGGGCGACACCGTTCCCTGCGTGGGAAATTTGAAGGATTTTTCCGTGGCAAAACCCGATCCCACACCATGGGTAGGGGCTGGACCGAATGACAAACCGGATCCCACACCGTGGAGCCCAGATTCGTCAGAATCATCCGAATCGGACCCGGAGCCAGGCTCCGGGGAATCGACGTGGGGTCCTTCGGGCAAACCCGATCCCACGCCGTGGAAAAGCCTGCGTTGATCGCATCATCGCGAATAGACTACTTGGCGAGGGCTTTGGCCTCCTCGTTGTCCGGTTCGAGTTCAAGCGATTTTTTCGCGGCTTTTCTCGCATCCTCGGAACGTCCCATGGTCTTGTATACCTTGGCAGCCAATCGATAGATCTGAGCCGCTTTTTTGTCCTCGGGCTGGCACATCAAGGCGGACTCCAACTCGAAGAGCGCTTGATCGTAGTGCTTGGTGTGGAAAAGCGCTTCCGCGTACAGACGATGAACCATTGGATCTTGCAAACTCACCAGGATGGCTCGCTCACCGACCTGACGTGCCTCATGCCAGAGGTTCGCTTCGGCGAGGGCGTGGAGGAGTTGGACGGCCACTTTGGGCTCATGTTGATCGAGAACGGATAGTTCTCGCAGCGCCGAGATCATGTCTTCTTTGCGCCCTTGTTTTTTGGCTACATCGTGGAGCGCTTGCAGGACTTCGACCTGGGTGGGATCGAATCGACGAGCTGCTTGCAGGTGAGCCTGCATGGTTTTCAGGTCTTCTTGCGCTTCCGCCAGGTCGGCGAGTCGAAGCCGGATGGCGTAACCGTCGTGTCCTTGGGAGATCAGGGTTTCGAAGGCTTTTTGAGCGGCTGGCAGGTCTTTGTGGGCCATGAGCAAGTGACCGTGGACGTAGCCGACGAGGGGGTCTTTGGGATGTGCCTTGCGGAGTTTGGCTAGGTTCGTTTCAGCATCTTTTTCTTTGCCTTCCGCGGCTTGGGCCAGGACGAGATCCACTTGTGTACGAACGTCGTTGGGGGCGGCAAGCGCCGCGGCGGTGGCATCTTCGAGGGAGGGAGTTCGCAAGTCGGGCACGAATTGCCGGTCGTAGCGAACGAGCCTTGGTTTGACCCAAGCTCGGAAGCGACGGTCCAACTCATCCATATCGATGCCGAGGGCGCGCTGGACGACTTGGGGATCTCGAAGTCCCTGCCCCCATAATCGCAGCATTTCCACGATTTTGGGCATGCCGAATTGCTCGCCGATATACACGACGATCTGGCTGGCGGCGTAGTAGGCCATGGTGATGTCGTTGGGGTTATCGGCGTGGGTGAACGCTCGATTGAAGCTGGCTACTTTGGGGATTCGATTGGCCCGCAGCGCCAGATACAAGGGCAGGTCCTCTTCGCGCTGCCATTCGGGGTGTCGCAGGAACGTTTCGTATTCGCTCAGGCCTTCCGTAAACCATCGAGGTACATGGGATTTGCTGAGTTGGATGGCGAAAACATGCGCAAGTTCATGCCACAGCACGTTTCCCCAATTGAATGGCGCGGCTTGCGGGCTGGTGGAAGCCAGCACCCGTCCAAAACACACCCCTTGAATGCCGATGGCGGGAAGGCCACTGGTTCGCACGCTAAAGTGTTGTGGGTCGGAATATAGCTCGATCCCCACGGGAAGTTCGGGTTTGAACCCATAGCGTCGCACCATGGAAGCAAACGCTTCTTCCATCATGGCCGGGATGTAGCGTTCGAGCAGCGCGCGCTCTTTTTTGTCGAAACGGAAGCGGAAGCTTCCCTTGAGCACCGTATCGTAACGGTTGGGGATGTCTTTTTCGAATAGGTTGAGGGTGTTGTAGACGCGGACGTTGAATCGGTCGAACTGCCATGATTTTCGCAGCGCCTCGACACCTGGTTGGTCTTCTCCGAGACGGATGAGATTGAGACCGAGCACGGCCCAGGCCTTCCCATCACGGGGGTTGACCTGGGTGGCGTCTTGCATCATCGCGACGATTTCGGGATACCGATGCTCCCACTCGGCGAAATCGCCGATGATCTGATACATCTGCGAATACTGGGGGTTTCTCTGCAAAACCGCTTGCCGGGCGGAAGCGAATCCAGGCTCGTCATCGGCGAGAAAGCGAATGGTCGCGGCCATGGAAAGCAGGTCGAGGTCGTTGGGATTGCATTGCAACCCTTGGGCAACGGCACGGTCCGCACCCGCGAGATCAAATTCTCGAAGCGCTAGCCCCGCTCGAAGAAAAAAGGCTCCCGTATGTCGAGGATTGACCGCCAACGCCTTGTCGATCAGCTTTTCCGCCGATGCAAAGTCATACGCCTGGTCAAGCTTGACGCGCGCCATGAACACCAGCGCATCGGGATGATTCGGCGCTTTTTTCAATAGCTCCGTCAGGACTTCTTCCGCATGTCCCGTATCGTATTTTTCGAGAAAGAGTTCCGCGCGCCACAGCAGCAATTGCGTAGACTTCGCGCCAGCTTTCTCCGCCTCATTGAAGGCATCGTTCGCGTCCGCGGCGCTGCGCAATAGATACGCCGCGCGCCCGACCAGCGCTAACCCTTCCGGATCGTTTTCGTCAATACGATCGTCGTTGTAGTCCTGCACCAAAGTCATCAGTGGAGCACGAGCGGCAGAGCTATCTCCCACGAGCAACAGGTACTCACCCAGCAGCACGCGTCCCAAACGAGCCTCGGATTCGTTCTCTATTTTACGAAGAATTTCAATAGCTTGCGATAATTTCCCTTGATGAGCGAGGGCCTGCGCCTTGAGCACGGCGGCTTGCCACCGCGCGCGTCCTGGCAGCCGTTCAAGCTGCTTCGCCGCGGACATCACGTCGTCATATTTGCCTTCCCACAGCCCGAGACGTCCAAGCGCAAGCCAGGCCTCTTGCGCGCTGGCTCCAGTCACCGCTCGTTGCAGGTGCTGTCTTGCTTGTTGGTACCGGCTTTGCTCCAAGGCATCGAGACCTGCTTGCAGTGGAGATGCGGATCCCGTTAGCAATCCTGTATCCCGCGGCGCTCCTTGTCCCATCGTCGATGGCGAAAAAGCGACGGCAGACAAGGCCAAAGCTGCGGTACAAGCCAGATGCCGTGACCCACGGGCGATTCGAGGCAGACAGAAATCTTTCATGGGAACGATGAGCGTAGCATAGCCGATGCCCACCCCGCGTGTCGGGGGTTATGCTTGGGCTGGTTCGGCGTTAGGAACTGGATGAGCAACGGAATCATGTCGGAAACGGATCTCATCGTGTTGGGGGCGGGCCCGGGTGGACTTGCCGCCGCCATGGAAGCGGCCATGAGCGGGATGCGTGTCGTGCTGATCAACGGCTCGCACCTGCTTGGCTACGGATTACACGGCACCTACAAGTCCAAAAGCCTGTGGGAGCTGGCGAAGGACCTGCAAGTCATCCACAAGCTCGGAAAAGACTTTGCCTCCTACGTCCGCGTCGACTTCGAACGGTTGTATGAACAGCTTTCGCGAGGCGTGGAAGAACTGAGCGCCATCGTCCTCGCGCAACTGTCCCGTATGGGCATCACTTTCGTCCCTGGTTTTGCGCGTTTCATCGATCCCCATCGGGTCCAGGTCGATGGCCAAACCTTCACAGGGCGGACCATCTTGATCGCGACGGGAACGCGGCCCCGGCATCTTCCCGAGGTTGCCGTCGATGGGTATCGAATCCTCACGAGCGATCATGTCGTCGACCTGCGTCGTCCCATCCAATCGATCGTCATTCTCGGGGCTGGGGTCCTGGGCTGTGAATTTGCTTCGATTTTTGCCGCGTTCGGAATGGAAGTGAGTCTGATCGATTCGCAGCCGCGGGTGCTCAATTCGGAAGACGAGGACATATCCGCTTTTCTCGATCGGGTTTTCGAGCGAGCCCGGGTGCGCGTGTTTCGCCAGCGGCACGTTCGCTCGGTCACGACGAGCGGTGACGGCGTTCGAACGATGCTCGAAGATGGCACGGAGTTGGATAGTGAGGCCGTGCTTGTCGCGGTTGGGCGTGTTCCCAACGCGGATCGATTGGGGCTCGAAGACATCGGTGTCATGACGGATTCACACGGATACGTGAAAGTCGATCGATGCATGCGAACGGCTGTACCCCATATTTATGCGGTGGGAGACGTGGCGCGTCGTCCGGATGCCGATGATATTTGTCTGGTGCATGTGGCGGAAGCAGAGGGAAGGCACGCGGTGCGATCGATGCAAGGACAAGATTCGCATCTCGACTATGGGCATGTGCCTTTCATCATCTTCACCCATCCGATGATCGCGGGGGTGGGCGACAATGAAAAAATGGCGCGGGCGAAAATCCCGGAGCCTCGAATGGCTCGCGTCGAAATCGCGAACAATCATCGTCTGCACGCCATGCGATCGTTCGAGGGATTTGTGAAATTGATCGTCGGACCCGAGGGCGATGACCGAATCCTCGGCGTGCGGGCCGTGGGTCCCCAGGCCGACACGCTCCTGGGAGAGGTGTCCGTGATGATCGAGCATGGGATTCCGTACTCGGCATTACTTCAATCATTTCACGCACATCCGTCCCTGTCGGAGAGCTTGCACAACGCGGCGAAAATCCTCGCGGGCAAGTATCCCGATGATGTTGGGTTGAAACACGCCGCACCTGCCTGAAGCTGCCGTCGAAGGATCGGAAAGCACCCTTAGTCATCGTCGAAGCAGGGCGACGAATCCATCCCATTGACCAGCGGAAGGGACGAGTCCACCACCGAAGTCCGTCCACCCTTGGAATGAGCCGGCGACCGCAACGTTCTCGGCTCCCAGGGATACGGATTCGACGACGGCGCGGCTTTGCTGCGCTCCGAATACCCGACTCCAGAGATGACGCCCGAGAGAATCGAAAATCGCCACGAATCCACTGATGGGTCCCGCGCTCATGATCGGACCTCCGCCGAAATCCACGGCGGCTTCGAACGCGCCTCCCACCGCCAGATGCCCCGCGGGGTCGACCGCAAGGCCATTGACCCATTCATTGCCCTGGGGGCCGGCAAACGCGCGAGCCCATACGGTTCGTCCGGCCGGATCGAGTTTCATCATGACGATATCGAATCCGCCGCTGGAGTCCATTGTCCCCGTGCCCACATCAATCTCTCCTTGGTAAGAAAAGGCGAGATAGCCGTATCCCTGCGGGTCGACCATGAGCAACGGTTCTCCGAACGCCCTGACACGCGCGTCGCCGATCTCCCGCCACCAAACGCGTCGTGCTTGATCATCGATTTTCGTGAGAAACAGAAGTTGCGAGGCGAGTCCGACGGGGGCAGAACCTGTAACCCTTGGTAATCCTTTCGGTTTTTGCGAATGCGGGAGGCCTCGGAAGCCCGCGAGAAGCACGGAACGATTCGCATGAACGGCAACGCTAGCCACCGTTCCCTCGGCAAGAGGAACTTGCCCGGCAATATCGCCCGATGGATCGACCCGCACCACCACGCCGTCGTCGGCTTTCGGGTTGGAAGGAGATAGCGCCACGAGCGTTCCACCCATCGCATCGCCAGCGACAGGCACGCGCGCGTGTTCGCTCGTTCCCGCCCGCTCGAAGCGTCGAGCCCAAAGAAACGAACCGTCCTTGCTCATCATGAGCACGAAAGGATCGAGGCCACGACTCAACAATTGTGGTTGCGTCGCATCCAGGACACCGTGAAATCGTCCCGCGAGCATCAATTCCCCGGTGGCCCCCAGCATGATATTCGTGCCCTGCGCCTCGGAGTTCAATCCTCCCAAGCGCAAGCTCCACACGGGTTTTCCCTTCGCGTCCCAGCGCACGACAAACGCATCCTGCTTGCCTCCGCTGATAAGAGGCGCATCACCGAAGGATACACGCCCGGAAAACGAACCCGTGGCAACCACGTTGCCGTCGTGCTCAATCACCACGCCCATGGCCCGATCGTCCGCCTGGCATCCAAAGCGACGAATCCACACGGGCGCACCAGGAGTATTCAGGGGTTTGTCCGGTTGATAGGCATCGGATGGCACATCACAAGGCGGGTAGGCCGCAGGGTCGATGGTGCTGGCTCTTCGACCGCGCCCTTCCGAATGACAACCGGCCAGGCCCATGAGCATCCAACAGCAAAACGCACGAAATGACACGATACAGATGGTACCCGGATACCCGCGATTGCCAAGCGTGGAGGATGCTACGAACCACAGTTCCGCAAAAGCAGGGGCCACAAGCGGATTCAGGAACAGAAGTCTTGCCACGTCAGAGGAGCCAGAGGCTCCCATGGTTTTCCAGCAAGCATCCAACGCCCCGTTTTGATGTCCGTCGGCAAGTTAGCCTCGATCGGATAATAGCGGTTGTGACGATCGATCAGATCATTGAGCAAACTCAAGTCCATGCGCTGGGCTTGTTCCCGCACGATGTTTCGCGCGGTTTGCTCGTCTCCCCCATGCTCCTCGAGGGCTTGCTCGTAGGTATCCTCCAGGACTCGATGGACGGCTTCCTCCAGGTCCTCGATGCGTCGTTTTCTGCGCATATACGCGGGGATACCGGCAGCGGCGCGCACGCGCGCCTCCAGGGAGATCTTGAAGTTGACGGGCAAAGACCCAATGCTCAGCCTCTTGCTGTCCATCGGTGTACAACGTTATCACGCCTTTCGTGAACGAAAAACCCATGCTGGCGTATCTCGAATCGCAAAAACAACAAGGTCGCCCTATCGTGCTCGCCTTTCCCATCCTTTATCCGCGGGAAATTGTCACCGCGTTGGGAGCTTGCGCGTGGGAGATTTGGTCTCAACCTCTGGCGCAACCCATCGGCAGCGAAACCAACAGGCTTCAAGCCTATGTGTGTCCGATGGTGCGAAGCGCGCAACAGGTGCTTTCTTCGATAGAAACCATTCATCCACGACCAGAGGCGGCCATCTTGCCCCATACCTGCGATTCGATGCAGGGGTTGCTATCCATCGCGCTCTCCACTCCCGCCTGGGATCTTCCTTTCCTTCCCTTTCGATATCCACGAGGTTCCCATGGCCCGGCGTCGACGCGGTTTTTGCGTGAAGAGGTTCTTGCGTTCATCGCCTCTCTCGAAAAAGCGCTGCATCGAACGCTCGATCCCGATTCGTTGCAGCAAGCGTTGAACCTGCAGGAGCAGAAAGAAGATCGGCTGCGAACCCTGCTCGAGTCTTTGCGGTACTGGCAAGGCTCGGATATCGAATTGTACGCGGCATTGCGTTCCCTCGAATATTTGCATCCCCACGATGCCATCCCCCTGCTCGATGGTCTGCTATCCCGGGTGGACCGACAAAAAGCGAGGACGGGCGTCGGGATCGTCATCAGCGGCATGATTCCAGAACCTGTTGATTTATTTGATATTTTAGAAGATGCGGGCGGATATGTCGCCGCGGATGACTACGCCTCGATCGGACGAAGGCTTCCTTCGCGCTCGACGGCTCGCAATGCCGACCCCATCACTTCCGTCGTGCAGCGCTTGCAACGGATGCCGCCTTGCCCCACACGTTGTTCTGAGGTGCAACCTCGCATCGAGTATCTTCGCAACCTTGCACGCGCCAGCGGCGCACGGGGGATTGTATTTCACACGGTGAAGTTCTGTGAGCCGGAGTTGTTCGACGTGGCATCGATTCGAAAAGCGTTGGGGGAGGATGGGTTGAGTGTGCTGCATCTGGAGACGGAATTCGAAGCGCATGCGACCGGTCAGATGGCCACACGATTGGAGGCATTCATCGAAATGCTTGGCCAAGGGAAAGCGTCATGAGCGAAAAGCAGCCTACCGGGCGAGGCGGCCAGATGCTTCGTCGTTTGCAGTATGAGGGCGCTGCACGCGTGGTAGCGCCGGCCCTTGCGACCGGCCTGCGCGCGCAACGTCGGCTGCGTTCATGGCGAAGACCGAAAAAAGAGCCGAGCGAATGGTTCGGGCCGCCGCTTCGTGCGACCTATCGGTTGAAGGAAGTGTTGACACGCCATTATCTATCGGGGCGATACGCGGACGGGGCGGTTCCCGTGGCGTGGGTAACTAGTGGTTTTCCCATCGAATTATTGCGACCCTTCGGATATCACGTCGTCTATCCGGAAAACCACGCCGCGATGTGCGGGGTGCAACGAAAAGGCGTGAAGCTCGCGCAAGTGGCCGAAGTCTGGGGGCTTTCCCAAGACACCTGCGGTTACGCGCGATGCGATATCGGCTCCTTTTTGTCGGGGAACACGCCCGCCGGACGCCTGCCCAAACCAGATATTTTGCTGGCCTGCACCAACATCTGTCAAACCGTCGTGCATTGGTATCGAACGCTCGCAGCGATCCTGAAGGTTCCGGTATTCGTGGTCGATACGCCATTTTTGTCCGGCGATCCGGATGAGCGCACGGAAACGTATGTGGCCGAACAGCTCGAAGAATGCATGCAATTATGCGCGCGAATCGCGGGCAAGAAGGTCGATAGGAAAGCGTTGGGGCGCGTGGCCCAGCGGTCGAAGGAGGCCTCCGAGTTGTGGGGCGAATGCCTTGCCTTATCCCAGGCCGAACCCGCGCCGTGGACGGGATTCGAGCAGTTTTTGCACCTCGGCCCGATCGTGGCGATGCGCGGACTGCCCGAATGCAACGCGTATTATCGAGAACTGCGCGATGAACTGCGAGAGCGTGTCAAGCACGGCATCGGCGCCATACGCCATGAACGCTTCCGCTTGCTATGGGACAACTTGCCCATCTGGTACGAGCTTCGTTCTCTATCGACGCTTCTTGCGGAGGTTGGCTTCACCATCGTCACGACCACCTATTCGTACGGCTGGGCGGAGACCGCGCCGCTATTTGACCCGCGGGATCCCATCGTCAGCGCGGCCCGCGTGTATGCGCGAGTATTCATCAATCGAAGTCTCGATTTTCGCCTCGAGATGATGAAAAAACTTGTAAATACATATAGTTGCGATGGGGCGATCCTGCACAGCAACCATTCGTGCAAACCCTATTCTGTTGGCCAAATCGACCTGGCGGATCGTCTCGCCAAAGAAGCTTCTATTCGGACGCTATTGCTCGATGGGGATCATATCGACATGCGCGTGCATAGCAAAGAGCAGGCGGAAGGGAGGCTGGCCGCGTTCATGGAATCGTTCGGAGGATTATGACGATCCGAATTGGAATCGACGTGGGGTCGACGACGACCAAGGCGGTAGCGGTGGACGACAGCGGTCGTGTGCTGGCTCGTTCGATCGAACCGGGGGATCCGCGCATTGCCCAGCAAGCGCAGCGCATGCTCGAGGCGTTGCTCGAACGCGTGGGAGGCGGTGGCGAAGCATCGATCGTGGCAACGGGCTATGGCCGCAAGCTGGTGGCGATGGCTGGGAAAAAAAGGACGGAGATTTCGTGTCATGCGCTGGGGGCATTTCACGTCATGAATCGGCCGGGAGTGCTGATCGACGTTGGTGGCCAGGACACGAAAGTGATCCGATTGAATTCGGATGGTTCGGTGGCGGATTTTGTGATGAACGACAAGTGTGCGGCGGGAACGGGGCGTTTTCTCGAGGTGATTTTGGCGCGGCTTGGGGTTTCTTGGGACGAGCTTGCCGACCGATATGCCTCGGCGGATCCGCCCGTTCAGATTTCGTCGACTTGCACGGTATTTGCGGAATCAGAAGTGATCAGCATGCTTGCGAATGGTCAGCCCGTGGATTCGGTGGTCAAGGGGTTACATATTGCCTTATCCGATCGCATCGTATCGATGGCTGGACGATTGCTCATGGGCGTGGAGACGGTGCTTTTGAGCGGTGGGGTGGCGAGCAATTCGGCCATGGTTGCCGCTCTATCTTCCAAGGTTGGCAAGCCGGTGGCGGTGGTGCCGGAACCGCAATTCGTGGGGGCGTTGGGGGCGGCGTTGTTGGGATAAGGGAGGCACGCCGACGTGCAAGGGTGATGTTGGGGAGTCCTGTAGGATTCGATGGGGAAGAGTTGAGCCATCCCCTCATTATTTGCTGGCCTTTCCTTCACGGTTACGGCCACGGCTACGGTCACGGTCACGGTCACGGCGCACGGCACACAAAAACGGCCACGGTCATCTCCTATTGTTCACCGCAGAACGCCAGTCCACTGTTGAGTAGCTCAGGGCAACTGTTGGGGGTGCTCCAAGGGGGGAGTCAAGGACCGAGCCAAAATCAAGACCCAAGAATCCTCAGCCCGTGTCCCTTTCCAATTCAGGGGAAATAAGGGGATTATTCAGGCAATAGCCCTCTCAGGCTGGTCGAGTCCCCAAGCCGCATCTCGTGGCTACGGTGGGATGGTCACGCCAACAAAACCTGTCCACCTTCTGATAATGTTGGAAACGGTGAAAATGGCGGGTGGATACATATAAGGCGTAGTTGGACTCGGGTGGCCAATTCTGTGCTGGAGGCTCGAAGGCAGGCGATCGAAGAAGTCCGTCGCTGCGCGTGCCCATTTCCAAAAAAAGAATCTGTCTGGCAAAATTTTTTCGCAACCTGGGAAGGCGGGGGCCGAATAGGCAGGAAAGCCGGTGCAGGGGCATCGATAAACAAGGAGATAAACTCATGGATACGCATGTCGTGCAAGGTTCGTTGCCATCGTTCGAGCAAGAGATTCGGCGGCAGGATGTGATGTGGGAGGCGTTGCGGGAGGCAATGTCGGAAACGGATGCTTCTGTGCGGTTTCTGCTTTCGGAAGAATGGCTGTCCGGCTGGGAGCAGATGGGTGCGCAGCACGCGCAGCCCATGGGTGAAAACACGGGTTTTTCGTATCGCGCGTAAAGGAGCGGCCAGGATTGAAGCGTCGATGGCAAGAGTCGACGAGAAAGGGGAGATGAGCCGATGATGGATAGTAGTCAAGCGCCGATGTTCCACCAGCGTCTTCCGCTTCCGATAGGGATGAATCAAGGATTTTCGGCGGCTGATGTGGAGTATACGGATCCGGCGGGCCGGGTATCTGCGAGTCAGGACGTTTCGGTCATGGATCTGGACGATACGAACGGTTTGAGTGCGGAAGGGCTGCTTCTGTATTTGCAAACGCGGTTGAACGGTCTCGACGAGCAGATCAACGGCATCTTCAAAAAGATGCAAGATATGGAAAAAATAAGAAAATTACTCAACCAGATGCAAAACGAGCTCAATCAGCTTTGTGATGACCGCACCAAGTCGGGCTGTTGTGGAACTTCCCATGAGGCGGGTAAACCCGAGGGGTATGAAAAGAACCTGATCGACTGTATCGATGCGATAGGGCAGATTGATCCAGGGTTGGCGCAGACGTTAAGGAATCAGCTCGGTGTCGAGGGGCAGATTCTTTATGGGCTCGATGGTCGATATTTGACCAACGAAGTCAACAATTCGCGGGAGTTGCTCAATAGTGTGGCCAAGCAGCTCGAATCGGGGGCACAGCTCGATATGATTCGGTTGCAGTCGCTGACGGCCACGAGGGGAACGGCCATTCAGATGGCGACCAATACGCTGGCGACGCTCAATGACTCGCTCAAGGGTGTTGTACATAATATCAAGTAGGTTGCGATGATGTGTTCTGATAACCACGGAAATACGCTCGAATCCTTAGTCGAGCCCTGTTATTCTGCTGCCTATCGCGCATGGCAAGACGAAGATGGCTCTACGGCCAAACGGTTATTTGGGTGCCTGGCGGCCATGGCACCCAAGGACGAACGAGGTTGGATGGGGCTTGCCACGGTCTACGAGCGGGAGCGAAAATGGCATGTTGCGGTGGGGTTCTACGGTGTAGCGACGGTGATGGCGCCGGGCAATCCCTGGTGTCATTTGGGGAAAGCAAGGTGTTTGATGCGGATGGGAAGGGAACCGCAAGCGCGGCGAACGTTCGATCTGGCGGAGTCTTTGTCCGATGATGCAGATTTTCTCGACGCTTTGGAGCGGGAAAGGGGGGAGCGATGACGTCGGTAGGAGCCGTGGGTTGCCCTGCTTATGGGCCTGTCATGGGTGACAATGCGGTGGGCACACCCGCACAAGGAGCGATTCCCGGACTTCCTTCTCCGCTGTTGGATGCGGCGACGCCGGATGACGTTCTTGGGATGATGATGGCGGCGGTCGAAAGGATGGCTTCCTTGTCGGTCGATGAAAACCAGGAACAGGTACGCGTCCATCAGCAGAAGTTGGAGCGGGCCATCGACGATTTTCTCGACAAAATCGCAGCATCGATTGAAGCGGCTCGAAAAGCGGCCGCCGAGCGCGCAAAGGAGAAGAGCCGTGGTCTTTTCGGCACCATCGCGAGTTCCGTCGGCAAAGTATGCGCCAACGTGGTCGGGTCGGTCATCGACTTTGCGAAGGATGCGGTGGAAGCCCCTTTCGAAATTGGTATCGCGCTGGTCAAAAACGGAGGCAATCCCCTGCAAGCCTTTCAGTCTGCTCTGGTGGACCAGTTTCAACAACTGACCACCGACGGAGATGTGGCTGCCTCGGTCGCGGGTTTCACGGAAGGGGTCTTGGAGTTTACCGCGGACTTCGCGGACTTTTGCGTGGCTTGCTCGATGGATTTCGCCACGGGTCGTTTGGATCGTCTCGACGATGCAGCGGGAAAGCTATGGGAGAGCTTGTCGGATCATATCCTCATGAATCCGGCCTTCTGGGATGTGGTGGAGCCGCTCGCCAAGGCTGTTACCCTCGCCGGTGCCGTGGCTTCGGGAGGTGCCCTGGCGCCGATTGCGGTAGGACTCATGCTTTTTCTCGAGGTCGATTCGAAAACCGGGTTTCTCGAACGCGCTGTGGGTGAGCAAGCCGCGCCGTATCTGCGGATGGGTCTTGCCCTGGCGGCCTCCTCATTGACCTTGGGAGCGTCGGGGCAAACGGCAACGCTCGCTCGGTATGTTCTTGGTGGAACAACGGCCTTGGAGGGATTGGCGACGGTCGAACAGGGACGATTGGACCTGGAGCAGGCGCGTCGGATTCGAGAAAAATCATTAGAAAACATAGGGTTACAAGATGCGCAGCATCGCGTGCAGATGCTTCATCAACTTGTCGATGAGCTGGTGGAGGCGCTTGGGGAGGCGATGGACACGCGAAAGACGAATCAGATGATGTTTCAATCGTTGGCACAGACTCAAATGCAAGTGTCTTCTGCAGTTGTTTTCCGAGCCTGAAGACGATTCCAGGCAAGGGTGAGGAGGAGTGATGTCGATGACAGTCGATAGCGGTTGCGTGAGCCGAATGGCGTTGGCGTCGCAGGACGTTCTTGCGGCGGAACTGGGAGGTGATGCGCATGCCCAAGTCGCCGCCCTGTTGTTGGTGCAAGCCAGGGATAAGGGAACGGACGTACGCATGATGCGTCAATGTCAGCGGGAACGAATCCAACAACATCACGAAAGCCAGATGCAGGCATTACGGGACAAGGCGAATCGGGAATATCAAGCGGCTCGGGCCGGATCGTTTGGGAAGTTACTGGACGGGGGACTAACCGTCGCCAGTGGGTGCGTCATGACGAAAGGGGAAAACGGAGTGGGCACCAGTCAAGTGCTGTCCGGGCTGGGCAAGGCATCGTCGGCATCGATGGACTTTTTGGCGGCTGGGGATTCGCGCATGGCCGGCAGACTCCATGCGGTGGTGGCGCAGGAGGAGCATGCGGTGGCGGAAGCGAAGCAGCAACTCGAGGAGTTGGGGGACGAGCAGGTGGATTTGCAGAAACTGGCGAAAGTTGCGATTGATTTTCTCAAAGATATGCAATCGGCCAAAGAACAGGTCGACCGTGCCACTGCGTTTCACCGCGCGTGATCGTGGACCGGATCATGGCCGCAATCGCTCCAAGGCTGCCACTGCAAGGGTTTTTATGCTTACGGGCACCATCTGGCCGTCGAGGTAGCGCTCCACCCGGGTTTCATCGCCAGTCTGGGCTAGCAGCGGTTCTTTGGCGCGGCCATCACCAATCCGTCCCAAGGCTTCGACTGACAAGGCTCGGGTCGAGTCATCCGGGTCTTGGAGTCTTTTCAACAACGCCGGGACCGCTGCTGCCCCAAGTTCCGGGAAGCGTTCTCCCACACGTCCTAGCGCCCATACGACGCCATGCACCATGATATCGGTTCCCAGGTAAACCTCTTCATCGTCGAGGTAAGAAAGCAGCAAGGGCTGATATTGAGAGGCCAAGGTAGGGTCGATACGGGCGATTTCGCCCATGGCATGGGGGGCGCCCCAGGCAGTGGCTCCCGATTCTTCGTTCAGCGCCCAGGCCAGTTTGTGCAGGAGTTGTTCGACCGAAACACGATGGGAGGTGATGATACGGGCCGCCACGCGGCCGAGGGCATCAGCGGCGCGGAATCGTGCGAGGGCATCTGCATCATAAAGCCGACTCGTCACGGCACTCGCCACCGTGGGAGTGGTATCGGTCAGGGCGGCAATCTCGTCCAATTGACCTTGGGCCAGCAGGTTGGCGACTTTTTTTCGTAGGCTCACCTTCCTTTGGATGCATCGAGACTCCCGAAGGAATCGCGGTTGTATCGTTTTATTCGCTCACGCCGAAAAACAGCCAAAACTACGCACTTCCCAGGGACACCAGGGGCGAAGGCTCTCAGCTTCCTTATCCGTTGCTGTCACCACGCGCACGTCGCCGGGATCCAGGCTGCGCAGGTCCACATCGCCGAGCACCCGCCATTCTTTTTCCGCGGACCATACGCCGTGGATTCCCGGATGCTGTCCGAATAGATCGGTCGATTCGTTGGCATCGTAGCGAACGGGGTGAGCCTTTAGTCGTTGTATCGCTCCAGCAAGCAATACGATGGCGTAGGGCTCGAAGGCGTAGCGGGCGAATCGCGAGCGAAATCGCACGAGTCCAAGTGCCTCACGGGTGGTGCAGGCGCTGAAACACACGCGGGCTCGGTTGGCACGAGCCCGAAACAGCGAGCCCCGAATTCGTCCTTCCCGGATGATGCGGATCAAGGTAGCCAATCCTGAACGCGCGTAGGTTTGTGTGCTTGCCACGACGTCGTGGTAATAGCTCTCATGGGATTCCCCGGGCCATGGGCCAGAGCAGGCACGGGTGAGATGAACGAGGGCGCCATACGGCCAAAGTTCTTGAATTAACAAAGGAAATCTATTTTGCCACCCCGTGGTAGGGGTTTTGGGGGACCAGGGAATCGCGTGGTGGGGAGATACTTCGGCTTGGGCTTCTTGCAGCTCTTTGGCGAGCCTTCCCGAGGGGCGAAGGCAGATGGGAACGATATTGTCGCTACGTCGTATGGCGATACGGTCGCGCAGCGGCCACCATGCTTTGGGGTTATTCGTGGGGATCCAGGTAAAGGTGGTCCGATCGTAAGGTAGACCGAAGCTGCGAGACCAAGCCTCGGCGGCTGTATTGGGCTGCTGTTTTCCGAGAAGGGGAAGGATCACGTGAATACGGGCGTTGCGTTGGGCGCTTCGCCACAACGCGAGTTCCCAGCAGGCCAATCCCACGGAAGCCACGATGGTGTGTCCTAGCGCGGCGGCCTCATCGACGGCATGCAGGGTTGCTTTTACCCAAGGGTCGGAGCCCAAGGGATATTTGGGCTGGCTCGAATTCAGAACGAGCGTTTTCATCATTCATGGTCGGTCATCGATGGGTTTGGTTGTGCGATGATTTGTGCATTCGCATCCGCGTGCGTTCGTCTTGGAATCTGATAAAGAGAGTCATTGATGATGGCTTAGTGATGCGTGGCAAGGGAAAGGATCGAACGATGAAGGTTGGTCGTGTGAGCAAGGTGGCGTGTCATGCGGGGCTTATGCTTGCCTTCTTGATTCCTGCTTGCAGTGGGGGTGGGGAGACATCGGATTCACCGGGGGGAGGCCAAGCAGGGGCGGGAGGGTCGGGTTGGGACGGCGGTCCGGATGGGTTTGTGGGCCCTGATGGCAGCAGTGAATTCGACCCTGATGCGGATACGTGCGCGTGGGATTCGAAAAAGCCTGAGCGGGCGGGTGTCGACATCATTTTCGTGATCGACAATTCGCATTCGATGGGCGACGAGATTGAGAAGACGCTTGCCAATATCAACGCTTTTGCCAGCAAGATCGCGAACTCCGGCCTGGATTATCAAGTCATCATGCTCAGTGCGAAGGGAACGAATCTGACGGATGTGAGTGAGGACGTTCCCAATCTCAAGGGTTCGGGGTTGACGGGGGACATGCCGTTGGAGGTATGCGTTCCGCCGCCGCTCGGCGTAGGGCCAGGGGGAAGCGATCCTTGCGGGGACAATGCGCCACGTTTTCACCATCTGGACAATTTCCCCTTTGGGATTGCGAGTCATAACGGGATGTGGCTCGCCATTGGCATGTATAACAAGCATTATACGTGGGCCACCGATACGGGTCCCGATGGCGGGGGATGGGCCAAGTGGGCGCGTTTCAATGCAACCAAGTATTTCATCATGATCACCGATGACGATGCTTATGTTCCCGGCACGAATGAAGGCGATCCGTCGATCATTGGCAATGCCACGGAACCTTATGAGGTGTTCGATCGTTTGATTTTGAAAGACCCTCGTTATGGTCCGGCGGGGATGTTCGGAACGGAAACGAATCGCAAGTACGTGTACAACGCGGTTTGTGGATGGACGTATCCAGGTGGCGAATCGATGAGCGATCAGGAGGGGGGAGGTTGTCGGACGGCCGCGGGCGATCCGAATCCCAACTTCGCGATGGCTCCTGGGATTCAGCATCAGAAGCTTGCTCAGCTTACCGGTGGCATCGTGGAATCCATCTGTCGTTCCGATTGGTCCGCGGTGCTTGGAAAACTGGCGGATAATCTGGTGACGGCCATCGGGTGTGAATTCGACTTACCCAAACCGAGCGAGGGTGTTCTCGAGCCCAACAAGGTTCTCGTGCAACACACGCCCGAAGGTGGTTCTCCCGAGCCTCTCACGCGGGTGACCGATGAGAGCAAATGCGATCAATACCCAAACGGCTGGTATTACGACGACAACGTGGCTCCCACGAGAATCGTTTTATGTCCAGGTGCGTGTTCTACGATTGGAGCCGCGGATACGGGGCAACTTGACGTATTGATGGGTTGTCAGGGACCGGCGCCCAAGTAAATCAAGTCAATCAATGTTCTGAGGTGGGCCCGTAGGCTTTGGGGTGTGCCGCGGGCTCATTGGGCGCGTTATTTTCAGATGATCGGAAGCAATGGGTAGCTGTGGGGAAGGTGCCCGCGCGCACTTCGTCGACGTAGGCTCGGGTAGCCTGCACGATGGTGTCGCCGACTTGAGCAAACTGTTTGACGAACTTGGGCTTGAGGTTCCGAACCATGCCTAAGTAATCGTAACATACGAGGATTTGGCCATCGCAATCAGCGCTGGCACCGATTCCGATGGTGGGTATATCGACCGCGAGGGTGATGCGGCTGGCCAAGTCGGCGGGGACGCCTTCGATGACGATGGCATAGGCGCCGGCTCGTTCGAGAGCTTGGGCGTCGGCGATCATACGTTGCGCGGCATCTTCGCCTTTTCCCTGGACACGAAAGCCTCCCATGGCGTGGACGGACTGTGGTGTGAGGCCAATATGTCCCATGACGGGGATGCCAGCGCGGACGATCGCGCGCACATGGTTGGCATAATCGGCTCCTCCTTCGAGCTTAACGGCTTCGAAGGCTCCTTGTTTGAGCATCAGCCCAGCGTTGGTTACGGCTTGTTCCACGGAAACCTGAAAGGACATGAATGGCATGTCGCCCACCAGGTGGGCCCAAGTTACAGCTCGTGCGACGGCGCGTCCGTGGTAGCAGATTTCGTCGAGGGTGACGGGCAGGGTATTGGGGAGCCCTTGAAAGACCATGCCCAGGGAATCTCCTACGAGGATGACGTCGACGCCTGCTTCATCGAGGAGGCAGCCGATGGTGGCGTCGTAGGCGGTGACAGCGGCAATTTTGGGGCCCTTCGTTTTTCGCGCGCGCAGTCCGGGGACGGTGATTTTTTTCCGATCTTGTTGGGGCACGTGATTTCTCCTGCCTGGGCCGGGCGGCCCGACCCCGCATCTGACATAGTACGAGAACGAAATCCACCCACGAGCGGTTTATCGTGTGTTCTGATAGACTACGATAACCACGAAGGACACCGTTCATGCGCATCGAAACCAAAATTGGTCTGGTCAGCACATGCATCATTCTCATTGCAGCAGCCTGTGGTGGGCGCAGTGGGCCAGAGATTTGGGCCATTGGCGAGGATGCGGCACCGACGGGAGGATGGGGTGGTGGAATCGTCGATGGTTCTCCCTTGGGAGGACAAGGAGGAGCCACGGGAGGATCGGGTGGAGCGAGTGGTTCTAGCGGGGCAGGGGGCACGGGTGAAGGAGGGACCGCGGGTTCTACCGGCGGTACTTCCGGTTCGGGTGGAGTCACGCCGGACGCGGACGTGCCTGACGTATCGATCGATGCGCCTCAAGACGCTTCTTCGGATGCGAAGGACTTTTTCGACTCGATTCCCGGATGGAATTGCGTGACGTGTCTCGAACAGAGGTGCAAAGACAAAATCAACGCGTGTTTCAACGATCCCACGTGTGTTTCCGGTGTGCAGTGTACGGTGACGCAATGTCTTGCGGGTGGAGGCAACGGTGGTGCGGGAGGGGGAAGCGCCGGGGGTGGAGGTAGTGGGGGCGGTGTCGATATGGCGTGCGTATTGAATTGTTTCGACAATGATTACGGCTCTGCCATGACCGCGGTAACTATGTTCATGTGCATCACCCAGTCTTGCGGAGACGAATGCATGGGGCAAGGCGGCATGGGAGGCGCCGGAGGCGGTTCCGGTTCGTCGCTCAATGGTCTTGGGTTGCCTTCTGGCCTCTTCGGTTATCGGGATTATCCCGCACCCTATCGCCGCCATTATATTGGGACGGTGCGGGTTCCTCGCCCGGAAGAGGTAGCCGGTTCGCATCCTTGGCTGGCGGAACTTCTTTCTGGCCGTATGCCGGATCCTGCCCCGCCATGCATCGTGAACCAACGTGAAAAAGCCAGGTAAAGCCGGTGCCGAGGAGCCATCGGCCGCGAGCCTAAGGCTCGGCTAGACGGGCGGAATCGAGGATACTTCGGGGGTTCCCTTCGTTCTCGCGCAGGGGTATGCCTGCGCCATGTTCGAGCAAGCGAAACCCATTTACGAAAAAACGCTTCAAGAGATTCAAGATGCGGGGCTTTTCAAAAAAGAGCGCATCATTACCACGCCGCAGGGCGCGCAAATCGCGGCCGGTTCTGGCATGGTGCTCAACTTTTGCGCCAACAACTACCTCGGCTTGTCGTCTCATCCCGAGGTGGTTGCCGCGGCCCGTGATTCTCTCGCGGGCCATGGTTATGGGATGAGCAGCGTGCGCTTCATCTGCGGAACCCAAGACATTCACAAACAACTCGAAGCCACCATCTCGCAGTTTTTCCATACGGATGACACCATCCTGTATTCGTCTTGTTTCGATGCCAATGGCGGTCTTTTCGAAACGTTGCTCTCCGAAGACGACGCCATCATCAGCGATGCGCTCAACCATGCGTCGATCATCGATGGCATTCGTTTGTGCAAAGCCGATCGATATCGTTACGCCAACAATGACTTGGAGGAACTCGAAGCGCATCTTCGAGCCACGCAGAACAAGCGCTTGCGTTTGATCGCGACCGATGGCGTGTTCTCGATGGATGGATATCTCGCTCGCCTTGATGAGATTTGCGATCTCGCGGAAAAGTACAAGGCGATGGTGATGGTGGATGATTCGCATGCGACCGGGTTTGTGGGTCCGACGGGTCGCGGAACTCCCGAGCATTTTGGTGTGTTGCACCGGGTCGATGTCATGACGGGAACGCTTGGCAAAGCGTTGGGAGGAGCCAGTGGAGGGTATACGACCGGGCGCCAAGCGATCATCGATCTGCTGCGGCAGCGGTCGCGTCCTTATCTATTTTCCAACACGGTGGCTCCGCCCATTGTCGCGGCATCGCTCAAAGTATTCGAGATGCTCGACAAAACGAGTGAGCTTCGCGAGCGTTTGATGCACAATACGCAGGTATTTCGCTTGGGGATGAAGAAGGCGGGATTTACGATCAAAGAAGGCATCCATCCGATCGTGCCGGTCATGTTGGGGGATGCGAAGCTTGCCGTGAACATGGCGGCGGCGTTGCTGCAAGAAGGGATTTACGTCATCGGATTTTCTTATCCGGTCGTACCGAAAGGGGAAGCTCGAATTCGCGTGCAACTATCCGCGGCTCATACGAGCGAACACGTCCAGCAGGCGCTTACGGCGTTTGAAAAAGTAGGAAAAACAATGGGTGTCATCTCCTGACCCTTGTTGCCGCGTCCGTTTGGAGTGCAATTCCCGAACCCTTCCGTATCGCCATTTGGGTTGGATCCTTTCGAACAGATGGAATCCTCGCCGTGGGGTGATAAACTACGGCAGAGGTGTAACGTGTCGGCGAAAGCAGTCAGACCATTATGGGTTGGAGTTTTTCTGTCTGCTTGTGCGATGGGCGTGGGAGAAGAACGCGCGGATCCTCCGAATAGACCGCCTCGATTGGATGGGAGTATAGGCGGTGAAGGTGGATACGAATGGCCCGAGGGGGGCACCGCGGGTTATGGGGCTGGAGGATTTGGTGCTGGTGGCTTTGGTGCTGGTGGCTTTGGGGCTGGTGGCTTTGGGGCTGAGGGTGGAGAAGCCGGCAATGGCGGGCAGGCAGCGATGGCGGGCGCTGGCGGTAGCACGGCAGCTTGCATCGTTGGTGAGTCGAAGGTGATTGGCAACTGCGGTTGGTGTGGAACCTTACAGCAGGACTGTGACCCCCAAGGTGTTTGGGGCGAAGAGTATTGCACGGGGGAGGGAGTGTGCGAACCGAACTCCGAAGAAACAGCGAAATGCGGCAATTGTGGAACCAAAAAGCGAACCTGTTTGGGGACATGCCAATGGTCGGATTACGGTACTTGTGCCGGTGAAGGTTGCAAGCCTGGGACCACGAAGGACTGTCTGTGCAGCACGAATGCGGCCGGAACGATCACTTCCTGTTGCGGTCAGCATGTTTGCGACAACGAATGCAAATGGGGATCCTGCGGATTGAAACCTACCAGCAAATGCGATTGGAATGCAGGACATACCTATCGATGCTGTGGCACCAGGAAGTGGGAGTATTGCCTGTCGAATTGCGATTGGTCTGGCAATTGCGCCTCTTGTGATAGCTGCTGTAAATGACTTACCAGAGCAAGGATTCGTAACCCAAACGAGTCAGCCAGCCATACGACATCCCCGTCCAGCCAATAAAAACAACGATGGCCAGCCATGCCACTCCCAGGGTGAGTCGCAGATGGTTCCAGTAGCGATCCGCTTCTTTCGCCCGAAACGGGAGCAGCACGGTCAGCAATAGTACAACTCCAACCCAGCGATGAACCAGGAGCGACGCATACACTGCGGTGAGAACGAGAAGAACTCGTTGCAGTCGCATCATGGTCTGGGGACCCAACACGACCGCGGTGGTGCGCGTTCCAAAAGAAGCGTCTTCGTCGTGGTCACGAACCATCTGCACGACTTGAAAACACATCGCAAAGCATCCCAGCAGTCCGGCAAGACACCATCCAAGGGCTCGATCGAGAGGGAAGGCAAGCATGGAGCCGGCGGTTGCGCATACGAAGATCGTGGCAAGATCAAGAAAAGCTAGTCGTTTCAGACGAGCTGAATAAGCGAGGCATGAGCCCCCGGCCACGCATAGCACCCACAAAAGCTCATGATTCCACATCGCGCCAAGCCCGATCATCACGCCCAAGGGAATCGAAGCCGCAGCCCAGCCGAACTTCATATTATTCTGTAAAAACGCTATCTTATCGCGATCTCGGGTCCCCGAGGCATGGTCCGCCCGAACGTCGAAAATATCGTTGAGGAGATATACCAATACGTTCAGCGCCATCGCGAACCCAAAGCGCATCACAATGTCTTGCCAGCCCAATCGCATCACAACCATCACGGTGAGTGATGATGCCAAATTCGCCATCTCGCGTTTACGAATGCGATAGTGGACGACGTCGCGAAGGATGCGAAGAGCAGCTAGCAAAGCGAACAGACCGTACCATCGTCGACGACGCGCGCAAAGTACGAGCAAAGCACGAGAGTCTGTGGTCCTTCGCGCATCAATAGCCATTGACGATGGCAAAATTGGTGGGATGAGGAGCTGGCACACGGATGAATCCGACTGGGTCGTCTGCCAGAGGTGTTCGTTCGATTCGGCATTGGGGTTCACAAACCAGAGTTTCGAACCAATGGAATCGAAGCGTCACATCCCGGTTGGGATTTGTGCCGTACACATCGATCCGATTGAGCGACGCGCTAACCTCTGCCGGCTCTTCCTGGGTCAAAGAGACGGGCACCCGCGTGCGATAAATGCGATGAGGACCAATGGTTGCCACTTGTTCGAGCACCGGTTTTTTTTCGAACTCCGGTAGCTCGAGACTCACGATGACCCAACGAACGGCATATTGTTCCAGATACCGCGCCAAGGCATCGTCGGCGATCTCGCCTTTGGGAAAGCGATGAAAAAGATTGGCTGCCCGGTGCTCCATGTTTCGTTCGCGAAAACCTCCCAAGACTTGAGCTTGGGTCCGGGACAGAAGATGTTCTCCCAGCACCCACCATTCCACGAGGAATCGGCTCTGGCCATCATCGTGTTGACGGACCCAGGCGACGATATCGTCCAGGTGTTTTTCTGGAGGATAATGACGAAAATCTCGATGAGGCGGGAAACCGTATGTTGTGATGTTTACGATTTCGCCCGTGGGAAGGGGGGGCACAGCGGGTAAGCAGAAAGGTAAAAAGTACATCACATCCTTGGCTAGGTACAGCACGGATAGAAACGACAGCAAGCCAAAGGGCGCCCACATCAAACGTGGAAATCCTTTGAAAATGTTGTTTCGTGCTAGCTGACCCACGAATGCGGCAGCGGGAATACTGGCTAAAAACGCAGTGGGGACGATGTTGCGGTAAGGCTGAATTTGACGAAAGATCCATACATACCCGCCCGCATAAGCCATCACGAACAAAAATCCGATTCCCAACGCAAAGGGAAGGAAACGATCATCGCGTTGCTTTCGCCACAGCACGAGGCCCATGAATCCCGCGATCAAAGACAGAAATCGAAAGCCCGTGCGATTTCCCACCAGGCCCGTGCGTGTGAGATTGTCGGTGAGTCCTGCCGCATCCAATACGATATCGAATAACCGTCCCACGAAAAAAGGTTCGTGGTCCGTGACGTAATGCGCGAAACGAAACGCTGTGGCGAGCCACCAGCTATTGACACCAATGACCGCCACCGCAACGCCGACGATGGCGGCGTGTTGTGTCCAACGCAACGCTCGAAAATGGCGAGCATAAAGCCCGGTCATGGGAACTACGAGCAGCACGAAAAGGGAAGGATGCACGAGATGCCCGAGGCTCATCAGCGCGGCCAACGGCCACAGCAACCAACGCTTTCCCGTACGAAAATGAGCATAAAATAAGGATAAAGGAAGAAGGAATAGATAACTGACGAAGGCAAAGGAAATGCCTCCCGAGTACCACGACCACCGGCCCAGGCCATCGAAAAACCAAATGCCCAAGGCAATCGACGTGGCAATCAAGGCCTCCCAAGGTTCGAGGCGGAACAGTCTCGACGATAGGTACACGGTTGCCGGGACGAGAAGATGAACGAATAGGACGAATAAGTTGAAAGCGGTGGGTCGAGAAAGGCCGAGTTTCCACAAGGCATAGGTCCATAGTTCCCACCCTTTGTTATCCGCATTGAAAACAGTTCCTTCAGGATACCCCGCCAGGGTTTGCACATCGTATGCCCAGTGTTTTCCCCATCGATCGAGCGCTTCGGTGACACGCAACATCTGCACCGCGTGGGTATCGAAATCGATGAAAGAAAGCGGTTCACCATTGAATATCGGAGCTTGTCGCTCCACTTGCACGAACAAAACGAGGTGAATCGTTAAAACGACCGCAAACGCAAGAGCCATCGGAATCGAGTGACGACGCGCCGTGGTGTGTGTCATCCGTGGACTCGAGGTGGCCATGGGATTACCAATCCTCGAACTCGCTGCGCGGGACGGTGATGGATTTGTAGGTCCATGTTCCGGGGGGTAAACGCATTTGCCAGATTTTGTTCTTGTCTCGCGTCACCTCGAAAATCCGTCGATTGATACCATCCGTCACAAAAAGATTTCCGTTCGGTTGGATGCCGATCGCCCCTTGGGCAAAGGAAAAAAAGTCGGGGGTCTCACGGTATTCCCAGACGATTTCGGCGTGTCGCGCCGCGGCGTCGAACTCGATCTCGATGATGCGTGAGTAGTCATGGGTTGCTTCGGGGCGGAGCGCGCCGTTGTCGAAAACGAGCACGCGATGGGAAGAAAGAAAAACGGGATCGTGGCTATGGGCAAACAATCCTTGTCCGAAATCTCCCCCATCGCCCATGACCCAAAGAACCTCGCCACTCGGGTAGTCCAAACAGTATATTCTGTTTAGATTTCGAATATTTACGTAAATCTTATTCGCTTCCTCATCCATGGTCAGAGCGTTGGCATGTGTCCAATCATGCCCGATGCCAAATAGGAAATTTTCCCAGTCGACGGGATTTCGATCCGTGCGGGGGATATGGTCGCGCGCGCGCCAAGTCCAGGAAGGAAAGGACTGTCCTTCCTGCACGATCTCGATTCCATCCCCCAATATCGGACCGCCCAGATCGTCGGCAAAAGCGTCGAATGTCAAAAAAATGAATCGTCCGTTCGATAACGGATCGATGTCATGATGCGCCGTGTTGCCTTCGTAACGATACAGCTCCGTGCCATCCAGATCGAGTTTCACGAAAAAGGAGCTGTGTCCAGTTGCAAGGCTGCGATCCTCGAGCCAATGCACTTCTGTCACGGGGCCCAGAAAAGGTTTTTCACGGGCGTATTCCCAGATGATGATTCCCTGACGGTCGACGCCAGCCATGCGAGCCAGGTCTAGGGCATCCGGATCCAGCGTTTCGATTCCGAATACGACGATATCGTCTTGGGTTCCCTCGGGAGGGATATCGATGGTGAAGGCGGGAAGTCTCGTTTTGGGGGTTGTCAGGGGTTCGAGCATAAGCGGCGCGTGGCAAGCGGTGTCGGTGAGGCAATAGGAAAGACGATAGCGGTAGGTTGTCTCAGGGGTTAGGGCGAGATCGAGGAAGCGGCCATGGGAAGCGGCTTTGTTTGCGACATGCTCGAAAGGGCCATCTGCTCGTGCACGATCGATACGCACACGTCCTGACGGTATTGGTTCCCAAGAGATTTTGATGTTGCGAGCGGATAGGGCTGATGCTTGGCGTAGCACGAGGCTCGGGGTGTGCGGAGCTTGCGTGCTTGCCGTGCCTTCCGGCCCGCATCCGGATCCGAACGAAAGGACTATGGCTGAAACGAGCGAAAAATAGCGATGAACCATGACAAAAAGCCCGCGGGATCATACGGGGGAAGACAAACGGACACCAGCCCGATCCAAGGGAAGACAAGGGTTAGCAGCCCCGAATTATGGCACGATCGCGCAGCCTGTTGGAACAGGGCATGTGTTTTCCGCGCTTTCAACAAAAGGCGTGCTAAAAGGGGATTCGTGGTCGAACGACGAGAAGCTCGCGAACCGTTTTCTTCAAGAAGCGACGGCATTGTTGCAATCCCTGGCATCGTATGCGTGACGGAAACCACTCCCACGGGAGGGCGGGTGGTTCACGGAGGTGATGCCGCGGGATGGCTGAAACCCGCGGGGATCCTGTCTTGGTCGCACGAGGTATCGGTTGTTGCGCGGAAAGACATTTCCGACGCTTTGTGTCGAGACCTTCGGTTGTTGCTGCCGGAAAACCGGGTATTGGCGATCCAATTTCCTCGGGTTCATAAGGCTGCCAAAGTCGCTCCCTTGTTGGCGGTGTCTTCTGACGATGCGAAAAGCTTGATGGAACGGGGCATCCGCGTATTTACCGTGGGATTCGATAGAATCTCCGGGGGGTTCTTCTTTTTTGCGCAGGGAGGGGAAAAAGGCACCACCAGCCTCCAGGCAGACTTGTACCAGGCCATCGTTCCCTCCCTCGAGGCGGGCGATTCCCGTACGGATATCGATGCGTGTTTGGACGGGATCGTGGACCGAATTTTGGTCGAAAAATCCGATGGGATCCTGTCGGAAATGGCTGTCGAGCTTGCCGCGGCCTTGCCACGATTGGCTGGAGCAGGGCAACCCGTCCGCGCCTTGGATGACCTCGAAGCCTCGATGAAAGAGATCGAGCAGGCTTCCGTGCCGTTCGAAAAGGCTGCCAAGGAAATGATTTCCCTTTTGGAGCGAAGCGAGCGCAATGACGAAACTCGTGTTTCCATTCCCCTATTTGGGGAAGCCATACGCGAGGAGCAACCTGTCCTTGTGCTTCAGATGATGGAGGGGGAGGGGGGAAAAACGACCTTTGTTCAGTTATCGGCGCGCTTTCGGTGGCTTGTGAAAGGGCCTATCGGAGAGCCAGCGGTAGCGCCGACTCCTGCGGAGGAAGGTCAAAAAGAAGAGGCGGAACGCAAGAAGGCCGAAGAGCAAAAACGGCTGAAAGAAGAGGCGGAACGCAAGAAGGCCGAAGAGCAAAAACGGCTGAAAGAAGAGGCGGAACGCAAGAAGGCCGAAGAGCAAAAACGGCTGAAAGAAGAGGCGGAACGCAAGAAGGTCGAAGAGCAAAAACGGCTGAAAGAAGAGGCGGAACGCAAGAAGGTCGAAGAGCAAAAACGGCTGAAAGAAGAGA